>JAESGC010000007.1_pt1 | contig 507587 bp, 431 predicted proteins | sample 9266221 | NCBI WGS metagenome assembly JAESGC01 (sample SAMN14515568, study PRJNA621660) | algae metagenome | isolation source: Trichormus sp. ATA11-4-KO1 and co-occurring heterotrophs from soil, at the... | place: Chile: Atacama Desert, Tarapaca Region | collected 2009-05-22 | reverse complement strand
GCTTAACCACCATTTGGGTTGATGGTGGGTTTGATGGAGAGCCTTTCATGCAATGGGTGATGAATTTTTGTCGCTGGATTGTTCAGGTGGTGCTGCGACCAGAGCAAACTAAGGGCTTTGTTTTGCTTAAAAAACGTTGGGTGGTGGAACGCACTTTTGGTTGGTTTATGGGATGTCGACGATTGGTCAGAGATTATGAATTATTGCCCGAAACCTCAGAAACCTTTATCTACCTTGCAATGATCCGTATTATGCTGAAGCGATTGGCTTAATTTTTGACTTCCTAAAACTTTTCAAACATCCTCTAAAGAACGGTCAATATTTTCTTTCAACAATATGCAATTCATTACTTTTGCACCATAACTATCATATTGAAGTAACAAACGATATTTATCGATATCGTCACCTGTATTAACATCATGTGTAGATCCCATAATTAAATCTTCTATCGCTTTGGATTTATCTCCTATAGCTTGAATAAAATCTCTAATAGCACAAAAAATAAGATATATGGTTGTTAGTCTTTGTTGACCGTCAATTAATTGAAAAGTTTTTTGGTCATCTGTAAAATCTGGACATACAACAATCGAACCTAAAAAATATTCAGAAGAATTTGTAGAAAATTCTCCTTCATATAAACCTAAACCTTCAAATAAATCTTCAAGTAGTTTTATAACATTGTCTTTTTTCCAAATATATTCACGCTGAAAATCGGGAACAGTATAAAAATCTTGAAAAACACCTGAAATGCTTAAATTTTTAGATTCAATAGTGGGAGTAGTTGACATAAAGAGTAATGAGTTTTCCTATATCAAATAAGTGAGGATAAAATGCACCTATTTAAATTATACCAGCAAATTCTCCTGCTCTTTAGAAATCACATATTCTTCATACTCAAAAAATTGGTATACTTAATTTATATATTTAATAAGTTATTAAATATATAAATTAATCCATAATAAAACTTATTATTTAGTCATATTAATTAATATTCTGCCATTCAAGAGCATTTATAAATAATGATAAATGTTTAACATTAGTAGTAGCAATAATTACTTGATGCCCTTTTAATTGTTCAATTTTTGCTTGTGCTGCTAAAATCACATCACCATCAAGTGATTTAGGATCAGCAGTAGTTTTTCCTGTTTTTCTAACTTCAGCCCAAAAATTTGCAGCTAAAAGCATTACAGCAGTAGTAATTGGTAAATAAGTAATCACTTGTTTCAATTGATCTAAGCGTTTAATACCTGATGTTTTTCCTGCTCTCAGTAGTTCTCGTCTCACTTCATAATCAGCAATTTCAGGTAAAACTATTTGATATCCTTTTAATGGTAGTGCATCTAACCATTGTTTACACTCTTGACAAAGAGTATTAGTGTTTTTAGGATTTGTTACCATTCCTAAAACATTTGTATCTAGGAAAATCAATTTATTCATAAAAATTGATGCCAACTTTAAAAGGGATTATCATCAATTGCTTGATTTAAATATTCCCAAGTCTCTGTTTGCTCTTGTTCATCTCCTGCTTCTAACCATTCTTTAGTTAATTCTTTAAGTGCTTGATGTTGGTGATTTAAAATTTCTTGATTTTGTCTATTCCAATCTTCTTGTTGAAAATGGCTTAATAATTCTGGTTTAATAGTTACACTTTTCCGAAAAACGCGGATAATTTCTAGCAAATTTGACCAGTATTCTTGAGGCGTTTCTTGAATTTCTTGTAAAATTTCTATCAGACAAGTTTCTTCACTAATCTGGCTAACTTCAGCTTGATTAATTAAATTGGGTTGAGTCATTAGTAATCATTCCTCATGAGAATTATTACAGTAAAGGTGAGCCATCAAGACTCACCCTAATTAAACTATACCAACAAAGTTTCCTCCTCCTTAGAAATCACTCGCCCTTCATCCTCAAAACCAGCAATTTGATCAAAGTTCAAATACCGATACAAATCATCAGCAAACGGATGAATTTTCTGCGCCACAATATCCATATATTCCTGCACTGTGGGGATGCGTCCTAGCAGTGCGCAAACTGCGGCTAATTCGGCAGAACCAAGATATACTCGCGCATCTTTACCCATGCGATTGTTGAAGTTACGGGTTGAGGTAGAAAACACCGTTGTCCCGTCAGCAACTCGCGCCTGATTTCCCATGCACAAACTACATCCAGGCATTTCTGTCCGTGCATTTGCAGCTTCAAAAATGCTATACACACCTTCTTCTTTCAGTTGGTGTTCATCCATGCGAGTGGGGGGACAAATCCACAGACGAGTTTTGACTTCACCTGCACCTTCTAATACTTTACTAGTTGCCCGATAATGACCGATATTGGTCATACAAGAACCGACAAATACTTCTTGTACTGGGTCATTGGCAACTTCCGATAATAATTTCACATTATCGGGGTCGTTGGGTGCGGCGACAATTGGTTCTGTGATTTCGTTCAAATCAATTTCAATGATTTCTGCATATTCCGCATCAGCATCAGCTGACATTAGCACAGGGTTTGCTAACCATTCTTCCATCTTGGCTACCCGGCGCATGATGGTACGCTCATCGTGGTAGCCCCTTGCTACCATATTCTTTAACAGCGATACATTGGAACGCAGATATTCAGCAACTGTCTCGAAACTCAGTTTAATTGTGCAACCTGCACAAGAACGTTCTGCTGAAGCATCGGTGAGTTCAAAGGCTTGTTCTACTTTTAAATCTGGTAAGCCTTCCATTTCTAGAATCTTGCCAGAGAAGATGTTTTTCTTGTTTTGCTTCTCTACTGTGAGCAAACCTTTTTGAATGGCGACATAAGGAATAGCATTGACGATATCCCGCAAAGTAATACCAGGTTGCAATTCACCTTTGAAGCGTACTAAAACTGATTCTGGCATATCCAAAGGCATGACACCCAATGCACCCGCAAAGGCGACTAATCCAGAACCGGCTGGGAAGGATATACCCAAGGGGAAGCGGGTGTGGGAGTCGCCGCCTGTTCCCACAGTGTCGGGTAACAGCATCCTATTTAACCAAGAGTGAATAATCCCATCACCAGGACGTAAAGCCACACCACCACGGGAGGAGAAGAAATCTGGTAGTTCTTGGTGAGTTTTGATGTCTACTGGTTTGGGATAAGCTGCTGTGTGACAGAAACTCTGCATTACCAAGTCTGCACTGAAACCCAGACAAGCGAGTTCTTTTAATTCGTCGCGGGTCATGGGGCCAGTGGTATCCTGAGAACCAACGGTAGTCATAATGGGTTCGCAAGATGTCCCCGGACGTACGCCAGGTAAACCGCAAGCTTTACCGACCATTTTCTGAGCGAGGGTATAGCCTTTACCTGTATCATTGGGTTGCTGCGGACGAATGAATACAGTACTGGGTGCTAAACCTAAGGCTTCACGGGTTTTGTCTGTGAGGGTACGGCCAATGAGTAGGGGTATGCGTCCCCCGGCGCGGACTTCATCTAAGATGGTATCGGGTTTGAGGGTAAAGGTGGAGATAACTTCGCCTGCTTCGTTGGTGATTTCGCCTTTGTAGGGATGAATGGTAATCACCATACCTGTTTCTAAGTTGGTGACATCGCATTGAATCGGTAAAGCACCTGCATCTTCAGCTGTGTTGAAAAAAATAGGAGCGATCGCACTACCTAAAATATACCCCCCGGCGCGTTTATTTGGTACATAAGGGATATCTTCTCCTAAATGCCACAATACTGAGTTAATAGCAGATTTCCGCGAAGAACCAGTACCCACAACATCGCCTACATAAGCTACGGGATGTCCTTTTTGCTTTAACTCGGCAATTAGTTCTAAGCTTCCCGGTTGCCGTGACTCTAGCATGGCTAAAGCATGTAAAGGAATATCCGGGCGCGTGGTGGCGTGGGTAGCAGGGGATAAGTCATCGGTGTTGGTTTCCCCAGAGACTTTAAACACGGTGACGGTGATAGCTTCTGGTAATTTGGGACGACTGGTAAACCATTCAGCCTTCGCCCAAGAGTCAATTACCTGCTTAGCAAAAGGATTACTTTGGGATAATTCCAACACATCATGAAAGGCATCATACACCAAGAGAATTTTACTCAAGGCGGCGGCGGCGTGGGCGGCGATGGGTTCTCTACCTTCCCCCCGCATAACTAAAGGTGCTTCGCCTGATTCTGAGTCCGTGCTGGAAATTTGTAACAAGTCAATGAGAGACTGGACATTATAGCCGCCTACCATCGTTCCCAGTAATTCTACGGCGGCGATGGGAGAAACCAAAGGACTAGTGATTTCGCCTTTAGCAATAGCAGTGAGGAATCCAGCCTTGACATAAGCCGCTTCATCTACACCAGGGGGAATGCAATCGCGCAATAAATGTAATAATGTATCTTCTTCACCCTCTGGTGGATTCTTCAGTAATTCACATAATTCTGAGGTTTGCTTCGCATCCAATGGTAAGGGGGGAATACCGAGTTGGGCGCGTTCCGCAACATGCTGACGGTATTGTTCTAGCATTTTTGTGTTCTCCATTGGGATGTTCTCCCCTTAATTATGAAATATTTTTAGGCAAGCCTTGGCTATAAAAGTTTACCTTAGTCTTATGGCTGAAAGCATGACTGCTAAATCCTTTTGGATAATGTAACCCAAATTATCAACGCAACAATAGAAGAGTGCTTATATAATATAAAAGATACATGTTATTAACAAGTGTGCTATTTATGTCCACTATACAACTTTCAGCCTAATTCAAGATTTTAAATTTGATAGAGAAAACTTACCAAGCGGGGGAGGTTTTAAAGCACAAGAAGAAGTGGGTAAAATGATGGTTAGTCGCCTTAAAAATGCAGTTAGAGAAGATTTTGCGGTGATGATGATTGGAGATTAGAAAGAGTGTCGTTAAATTTTGAAGAAATTGCCATTGCTTTTACTAACTGTAATGGTGATGCTAAAGTCTCTTTCAAAGACTATTTGATTAATTTATATAAATCCAAAGAAGATTATGAAACAGGATTTATAATTTCAAATGTAAACAATTATATATTGACGGATATTGAAAAACTTTTATCTAAATCAGTTTTAAATATTTGTGCCACTGACTATTTGATAAAACAAGGATATTTTAGTTGGGGTTTTGTTACTTCCTATTATGCTAATTTCTTTTTAGTCCAAGGTTTGAATAGAACACAACTTAGCTTTACAACTTGGGTCGCTAGGTCGGTAAATTGTCATGGTAAAGATTATCTCAAGAAAAATATCTATATAAAATCTATTGCTAATTCAACCTTTTGAATTAGGAAATGAAACGGATTTATACTGTATTCATAAAAAGCTACATAAGGTTTTGTTAAAATTATAGCGTAAATCATTTTGTTAGCTGGGTTTGTGTGAAGCAAGTTCGCTTTTTGATGTAGAATCAATCTAGTTGTCATGATAGATTAGCCAGACTACACAAGAAACCTGTTAATTTAATTTGGTTGTACGGTGAGTCTATTTATCAGATAAAATAATTAGTCTGTTCGTTGCATCCGGCTTTTTAGTATTATGTCTAAGACTTACACCGTTGAAATTAACCACCAAGGTAAAATTCATACTTTGCAAGTTCCTGAAAATGAAACTATCTTATCAGTGGCCGATGCTGCTGGTTTAGATTTACCGAGTTCTTGTCATGCAGGCGTTTGCACTACCTGTGCTGGTCAAATTACTGAGGGAACTGTAGATCAAACTGATGGGATGGGGGTTAGTCCAGAACTGCAAAAACAAGGTTATGCTTTGCTGTGTGTTGCTTATCCCCGTTCTGATTTGAAAGTGGAAACGGAAAAGGAAGACATTGTTTATCAATTGCAATTTGGTAAAGACCAATAATTCAGTGAACAGTTATCAGTAATGTCATAGACATCTGGCGACAAAGAATGTAGAGACGTTCTATGGAACGTCTCTACAAGGGTGATATAAAAGGTATATTTGAATTCGGTCGATGTCTCATATTAATTGATGACTGGTAGCTGATATCAGTTATTCTAGAAACTGGCAAGAAAAAGGATTTACCACGATGACAACTCATTTTATTACCGCAGAAGTTGATTTACAAGAAACTCCTTCTGAGTTGCAACAGGTGATTGAAGCGGAATTGCAAAAACAAGGTGAACCTCTGCGTTGGGCAATTACTTCTGTGGATGAAGCACAAGAAAAGGCTACTGTAGAAGCTGTGGTAACTTTGGACTCTTCATTAGTCGAGTGAATCAACGCCCATACACTGTTATCTTAATTGTACCTACTGGTGTGGGGGCAGCGATTGGCGGTTATGCCGGCGATGCTTTGCCAGTAGCAAAAGTCATATCACAGGTTTGCGATCGCTTGATTACTCACCCCAATGTCCTCAATGGTGCGAGTTTGTACTGGAATATTCCCAATGCTTTCTATGTAGAAGGTTACGGACTTGACAAATTTGCTGCTGGATGCTGGGGTTTGCGTCCCGTTCGTCATAATAAAATAGGTCTACTTTTAGACCAAGGTATTGAACCAGAACTACGTCTACGACACATCCAAGCAGCCGACGCAGCTAGAGCCACCCTGGGTTTAACTCTCACAGATTATGTAATTACAGATGCACCTTTAAATGTAGAATTGCGTACATCGACATCAGGGGCTAGTTGGGGGACAATTGGCAACCCTGACAGTTTACTGAGGGCAGCTGAAGTATTAATTAACAAAGCCGGGGCAGAAGCGATCGCAGTTGTCGCCCGTTTCCCCGATGATATGGATGAAGAGGCATTACAAAACTATCGTTATGGCACAGGCGTAGATTTTCTAGCTGGTGCAGAAGCCGTAATTAGTCATTTAGTCGTGCGCACCTTCCATATACCGTGCGCCCATTCTCCCGCTTTAGCAACCGCACCCCCAGACCCAAATTTATCACCGCGTTCGGCTGCCGAAGAATTAGGTTATACTTTTTTACCGTGTGTACTAGTCGGTTTAAGCGGCGCTCCCCAATTTATGATTGAAAGAGAGTCCATGACATCCTTACCAGATGATATTTGGGCGGATCAAGTAGATGCCGCGATCGCACCTGCAAACGCTTGTGGTAGTAGTGCCTTACTGAGTTTAAGTCAGAGGCAATGCCAAATAATTACAGTGGAAGAAAATAAAACTTTCATCCAAGTTCCCCCTAAACCTTTGGGAATCAAATCCATACAAGTAAACTCATATTTAGAAGCCGTAGGCGTATTAGCAGCGCACAAAGCAGGGATCAATCCCTCTGTCCTCCGTCCCCAAATATCCTCCTTACAGCCAGTCATCATCTAATTTCCCCAATCTCTACTCCCCCTAAAACCCGTGATTGATCAACAAAATCAAGAACCAGAAATTCCATACCTGACACGCACCCAAGTACTAGTAGCTATGGGAGTAACTGCAATCCTGTTGTGGGTAGTCGCCAGGGTATGGTTGTACTATGGCAACTTTTACCTCTTGAGGTGGCGCTGGTCAGTCAGTGATGTAATTTTGGGGATGGGGTTGGGGTTAATCATCACTCTTTTGAGTGGTTTAGCTTATCGGCTTTGCCCTCCCTACCGTAGAAGTGCAGACTATTATTTAGAAATAGTACTCAAACCCTTAGCTTTACCGGACTTGATTTGGCTGGGTTTACTGCCGGCATTAAGTGAAGAACTATTATTTCGAGGTGTGATGCTACCGGCTTTAGGCTTAGATAATGTAGCTGTAGTTGTATCTAGTCTGGCTTTTGGTGTTTTGCATCTTAGTGGACCCCAGCAATGGCCATATGTAATTTGGGCAACGATTATTGGCTTAATACTGGGATATGGTGCCTTATTAAGTGGCAACTTGTTAGTGCCTATTGTTGCCCACATGATGACCAATTGGATTTCTAGCTTTTTTTGGAAGTTGCGGCGGGTTTAATTCCATCTACTTGATACTGATAGTGACCAAAACCTTGTAGATAAGCAAATTACCATTGCAAATTTAAGCGCTAGTTAGGCTGATTATAAAATCTTCTTGGTGTCTTAGTGTCTTGGTGGTGAGCAAGAAGACACCAAGAAAAATTAGATTATCTTGGTTGGAGCGATCGCCTGATGGCTGCCAGTGCGATCGCCTGTGGTAAAATTCGATGTTCCTGAATTTGAATTCGGGCGTGGAGTGTTTCTGGTGTATCGTCTGACAACACTGGCACAGCTGCTTGGATTAATATGGGGCCGCTGTCTACTTCTAAACAAACCAGATGTACTGAACAGCCAGTAATTTTCACCCCAGCCGCTAAGGCTTGTTCTACAGCATTGATACCCTTAAAACTAGGCAACAAACTCGGATGGACGTTAATGATTTTTTCGGGAAAGGCATCAATTAACACAGGTGTTACCAGTCGCATCCAACCCGCCATAATCACCCATTCAACATCATATTTCCGAAAAGTCTGGACAATTTGTCCATCAAACGCGTCACGGCTTTGATAGTCGCGATGATTCAACAGTACAGCCGACAATCCTCTATTTTCTGCCCTAACTGCTGCCTTCGCTGAAGGATTATTGTAAATTAAAACTTGAATTTGAGCGTTGAGTTGCCCATTTTCAATAGCTTGGGCAACTGCCTCAAAATTGCTGCCACTACCAGAAGCCATAATCCCCAATTTTAAAGGAGTACTTGGGGCAAATTGGTTATTACTAATGCTGGGAGCAACCAGGCTAACGGTAGAATCAGGGCAAAGAGTCATAACAGCAAAGAGGAAAAATTATAGATGGCAAAAACATATACTAAGTCATGGTTGGATAATGATACACTTGCCGCTTGGACTTTTCTGTCCCCCGCACTGATTTTACTGGGTATCTTCATCATTTGGCCGATCGCTTATTTGTTTTACCTCAGTTTTACTGCTGGTAGTTTTACCTCATCAGGTACTTATTGGGTAGGTTTGAGAAACTATTGGCGCTTGCTGCTTACCCCTGATTTTTGGCAAGTTCTAGGTAACACGATTTATTTTACCGTTGCTACAGTCATTCCTAGCTTAGTAATTCCCTTGGGGCTGGCAGTATTATTAGACAAATCTTTAGCCTTGCGGGGAATGCTGCGGAGTGCCTATTTTTTACCTTCAATTATTTCCTTGGTTGCGGCTGGTTTAGGCTTTCGCTGGCTATTTCAAACGGCTGGCCCGGCAAACACATTTTTAGGTTTATTTGGCATTGAAGCGATTCCTTGGCTAGGCAGTACAGTTTGGGCAATGCCAGTCCTGATTATATTAAGTATTTGGAAGCAATTGGGTTTTAATATGGTGGTGTTCTTGGCAGGGTTGCAAGCAATCCCCCCCAGTCGCTACGAAGCGGCGGAACTTGATGGTGCCAATGCTTGGCAGCAATTTTGGCATGTTACCTTGCCTGGATTGCGACCTACGATGATATTTGCCACAGTCACCACGGCGATTTTTACTTTACGCAGTTTTGAGCAAGTATATGTAATTACAGGTGGTGGCCCGCTTAATTCTACTAACTTACTGGTTTATTACATTTACCAAGAGGCTTTTGCTCAATTTGATTTTGGTTACGCCGCCGCCGCCGCCACAGTGCTGTTAGCCGTGACCTTGGTATTTGTGTACTTACAGTTACAAACCTGGGGAGAGGAGTAGGGAAGGGAATAGGGGATAGGTTACAGGTGACAGTGTGGGAATACATGGCTAAATATTTATGCGTAGGTACTTATTACCTTTCTCTTTTGAGTTTAGGAGTGAAAACCAATAGTAGTGGGGCAAAGGATAAAATTAGAGTATCCTCATCCTCAAAGGCACTGTTATGAGCCAAACTACAGGCGGCGTTCGCTGGACGATTCGGGATGTCGAAGCGTTACCTAATAACGAGTGGGTACGCTATGAAATCATCAACGGAGAGTTGTTTGTGACGCGATCGCCTCACCATAAACATCAGCATGTAATTGGGTGCATCTTTGCATCGCTGAACAGTTGGTCTTTAGATAGTGGCTTAGGAGAACCCTCCATTATGCCCGGTCTGATTTTTTCAGATTCAGACAACGTTGCTCCTGATGTGGTGTGGGTGAGTTATGAACGGCTGGCTCAAATTCAAGACGAAGCAGGGCATTTTCGCGGCGCACCGGAGTTGGTTGTGGAAGTGCTTTCTCCCGGAAAAGCAAATGAAGACTGCGACCGATTAGCCAAGCTAAAACTGTATTCAGTGCAGGGTGTTCAGGAATATTGGATTGTTGATCGCATTGCCCAACGAGTGGAAATTTACCGTCGCCACAATGCTCAACTCACGTTGGTCATCACATTGCTAGTCGATGATGTGATTACATCTCCTTTGCTGCCTAACTTTCATTGCGAAGTTGCGCGTTTATTTGCTTCACAGGCCTAAAAGTGCGGTATGCGGTAAGCGTAGTTATGCCGTGATGATCGCTTGTTTGGCGCAGGGTAGTGGGAGAGAGTCAACATAATTCGTAATTGATAATAGAGCCTACGGATGCCGCCAGGCTGTACGTAATTCGTAGTTACAATCAGTGGGGGCTTGTACCCTCTTTAATTACGAATTACGAATTACGAATTAGTAATTATTTGGTCAGGATGTGATTTTTTGTCCAGCTAGCCTAGCAACGGCGGCAACTAATTCAGACGGTTCTGCTGGCTTGGTAAGGTGCATTTGAAAGCCTGCTGATAACGCCTGTTGTTGGTTATATTCTCCAGCATAGGCAGTAAGTGCGATCGCCGGGATTTTTCCTCCTGCTTCTGGTTTCCAAGTCCTGACTTGGCGCATCAGCATATAGCCGTCGATTTCCGGCATCCCAATATCACTCAATAGCACATCTGCTTGTGATTCTGGCAGTGATTGCAGTGCCTCAATAGCTGATGAAACTGATATAACTTCAGCGCCTTCTTCTTCGAGGACAAAGCTAATAAAGTCCCGCGAATCAAAGTCATCATCTACAACCAATATTTTGATGCCCTCAAGATTGCCTAAGTTGAAGTCCATTTCTCTATCGTCCTGGCTATCTGCTGCTGTTAATTGTGTTTGCAAGGCTGGTAACTGCACTGTAAATGTCGCCCCCTGTCCTTCACCTGCACTTTCTGCAAAAACTGTACCCCCGTGGAGTTCTACTAACTGTCGCACAATTGCTAGTCCCAGTCCCAGTCCCCCGAACTTTCTAGTGGTGGTGCTATCTGCTTGCCGGAAGTAGTCAAATACATGAGCTAAAAATTTAGGGTTAATCCCTTTACCTGTATCAATGACTCGAATCTGAATATGGGAATCAACGCGTTCTAGGCAAACGCGTACTCGGCCACCTTGAGGTGTGAATTTGACAGCATTGGAAAGGAGATTCCAGATAACTTGTTGCAAACGGTTAGGATCACCCATTACTAAACATGGGGGATGAGAAATGCTATTAGTATCTCCTAATGCCAAATTGGTAACAGGTAAAAATTTTAAATCGATTTTTTTGGCTTCAGCCGCTAAACGTACTGTTTCCAATGCACCATCAATCGTAGTTACCAAATTTACTTTATCAACATTTAATCTCAGTTTACCCTGAAGAATTCGCGAGACATCTAGCAGGTCTTCAATCAGTTGGGCTTGTAAACGGGCATTTCGTTCAATAGTGGCCAAGGCGGTGGCTGTCTTTGATGGATCAAATTTGCGGGTTTGGAGTAGCTTAGACCAACCCAAGATCGGATTTAGGGGAGAGCGTAGTTCGTGAGAAAGCACAGCCAAAAATTCATCTTTAATACAATTGGCTTCTTCAGCTTGGGTACGCGCCTGCTGTTCGGCTTCATACAACCGGGTGTTTTCAATAGCTATCGATGCCATTTGGGCTAACTGCACAATAATGGCTTCGTCTTCTTTGGTGAAATCATCCTCATATTTATCGGATAACTGAATTAGTCCTATATTGTGACCATCTCTGCCAATCAGGGGTGCAGCCAGCCACCCACGCATTGGTGGTTGCTTGTCTAGTTGCTGACCAAAATGGGCGGTAAGTTCAGCTTGAGTCATGCGCATGGGACGATTGGTCTGGCGGACATTAGCATCAATGCCTAAGCCACCCGGTTGTTGATGATCTCGCCAGACAGCATACTTATCTGACAGGGAAATGGAATTCATCAATTTTGCCCAGTCATCATCAAGTGTCATGCTGGTAACTGATTGATGTGCGCCAATAATCTCACGTGCCTGCTCAGTAATTACTCGGAGAACTTCTTCAATAGTGAGGGCTGAATTAATTGCTAAGGCTGCCTCTGTTAATCCATGCAGTTGCCTGGTGTAGCGCTGCGATCGCGCCAGCATTTGTTCTCGTTCTGCCTCTGCTTGTTTGCGATCGGTTATGTCAATACATGAACCGATGTAACCGAGAAACTTACCTTCTGATGTCAAGCGTGGTACCCCCATATCTAAAATCCAACGATACTCGCCATCAAAACGTTGGAGCCGATATTCCATTGTGAAATCTTGCCGGGCGTTAAAAGCATTGACATAAGTTTCAAAACAGCGCTGTAAATCTTCAGGATGCACTCCTTGTGCCCAACCGTGACCCATTTCTTGCTTCATGGTTCGTCCCGTAAACTCCAGCCAAGGCTTATTAAAGTAAAAACAAAGATTGCTAGTGTCAGACATCCATATCAGAGTAGGAGATGCATCTGCCATTTGCCGAAATCGGGCTTCACTTTCCCGTAATGCAGCTTCTACTTCTTTGCTTCGAGTCACATCTAACACCTGAGACAGCACGGAAATCAGTTTGCCTGATTGATCACATAAGGCAGAGTTATACCACTCACAATGGACAACAGAGCCATTTTTGGTGTAGTTGCGGTTTCGGGAAACTACCTGGGATTCCCTACAGTCACATAAGCGTCTGACTATATCATTGACTAACTCTACATCCTCCCCAAAGACAAACTGCCAATCCTGGAACTTTTTGCCTATCACTTCTTCAGCTTGCCAGCCAAAAATTCGTTCAGCCGCTTGTGACCAACGAGATATGCGAAATTCATCATCCCACTCAATGATTGCCAGGGGTGAGTTGTCTACATGGAAAGTAAGCCTTTGCAGCACATCCCGCAGTGAATTCTGCACCTGTGTTTGCTCGGTTAAATCCATCACAAAACACACACAATTAGGCGGAGATTGCTGCAAAATAGCCCCACCAATCAGAATTGGTATCAGACTACCATCTTTACGGATATATTGTTTTTCAAAGGCAGTAAAGCTACCAAAATTTATCAATTCTTGTAATGCCTTTTCGTCTAGATGGTGATACTCAGGAGGTGTCATTTGCCGCCAACAGATTTCTCCTGCAAGCAAATCCTCACGGCTATAACCCACCATCTGGAGAAAAATATCATTAGCTTCTATAATTTTTTCAAAATCTGCCAAAACAATACCAATAATATTTGAGTCAAATAATTTTTTGAATTTGCTTTCGCTTGCTGCCAATAGCTTTGCTGTTTCCACATCAGCAGTTGAGTGAGCCATCTCTAATTTTGGCATCTGGGTGATGTGAGTAACTGGATCTCTTGCTCCAGAATTATCCTCAATTTGCTCTTGTTTTTGCTTAGTGATATGAGAAAATGTATATACAACTGCGTAAGGCGAAGTTTCGTGAGCTAGGAATAAAGGCTGGGAGTTCATTAACAGCCACTTTAACTCTGTATTTGGTTGATATAAACCAACAACAACATTGAAGCAGGGCTTGCCTGTACGCAGGGCATTCATGACTGGATGAGTTGCCACAGTCAAGGGTGAGCCATCTTCGTGAACGAATCGCCAAGAGGAATCAGGGGAAGTCCATGTCTGTATTTGTTCAGTCGTGAGTCCTAGAATCATCTGGGCGCTAGCATTACAAGCTTGTACACTGCCGTCTGCCAACTGAAGTACCATCCCCTCTTCCACAGTAGCGATTTTGGGATTGCTGTGTGGAGTGTCGTCTAAGTTCTGGTCAGCCAAGTGATAATCAAACTTTTCTTGATTTTGCATCTTGTTTGCTTTAGATGAACTCAGCGTGAAATTTTTGGCAAAAAATTGCATTTAATTTCTGGAATAAATCTTAAACAGCAGATTTTGACCCAATTTTGGCATATTTTACTGATATAAATATCCGTTTTCTTTTAATCTAACTTGGGAAGTAAATAAATCCTCCTCAAGATAGGTGTTATCCAGGAATTTACCTTTATTGTGAGAGATTCATGAGTCATACTCAAAGTTGTGTCTCAGTAATAATTAAGCGTGTTATGAAACCTGTACAGTAGATTAGCTATTAACTTATAACCTTGATATTTTTTACATTATCAATTTTTCATGACTTATGTCAGCATTTTTTGTTTTCCCAACTACCTTTTCAGCTTATTTTCCGTTTATGAGCAATTATTTACTGGAATTTGTGCGAGCTGATTGGCTTTTGAGGTGTACTCTCGATATACAGTGAACTCTCATCGACAAAGTTATTAGTCCTGAGTACAAACTTATTCAGGACTACTGAAAATTGCTCTTTGTGATTATTGACATTTGAGGTGAATACCATGAGAAATTATGCTGACCAACAGGAACTAATATTAAATCAAATCAAAGATAAATGTTGTCAGCGTAAGAATTTCAGTGGCTGTGACTTAAGCGGAATCGACTTGAGGGGAATTGATTTGAGCGGTATTAATTTGATGGGAGCAGATTTACACGAGGTCAATTTATCTAATTCAGACCTCACCAATACTAACCTCAATGGGGCAAATTTAATACAAGCTACTTTATGTGGAGCTAGTTTAACTAATGCTGATTTGTCAGAAGCTAATTTAACTAATGCGGATTTTACATATGCCAATTTGTGTGGATCTTTCTTGTGGCGGACACAATGCAGTAAGACTAATCTTTGGGGAGCTTCTTTATGTGATACAAATTTAACTGAAGCCGACCTAAGTGCAGCTATATTAATTGAAGCATCCTTGATTGAAGCTAATTTATTTAGAGCTAATCTTGCAGGAGCAAAGCTATGTGGAGCTACTCTACTAGAAGCCAATTTAACTGAAGTTAATTTAACTGGTGCAGACCTGACATGGACAAACTTAACTAAGGCCAACTTGAGCCAGGCAAATCTTGGGGAGACAAAATTAATTTATACCAAGTTGTGGGATACTATTATGCCTGATGGTATAACTCATGAACCTCAGATAGTGATTATGGATTGAGTGGGAAAAAGAACAGATTTTTGCTAGGTATACTCTCATGAACTCCCCTTCGACTTCGCTCAGGGCAAGTATACTCAGGAAGGAAGCACTTTTTCAAAACTCACGCCGTGAGAAGATGAAATTAGCGATCGCCAACAGCATAACACTGTAAAGTAAACCATAACCTGCATTACTCATTAGTGCAGTGGTATCAGGTAACGCTAGCAAACCGTAAACAGCATCATTTTTTAAATCTAATCGCGATAAATCTGGCAAGATCAAATACAAGCCTTGAGTGATGCTTTCCATTACGGGATTGCTGCTCAAGCGACCAAGTTTGACTAAATCTGGAGTAATATTCCCCATTAGATACACTGCAAATGTTAAAGTGACCGCTAACAGGGAACTGGTAAAGACACCGAAGGCTATAGCCACAGCAGTTATTAAAGATAACTGCAAACATAGAAAAATTGCCGCAATGATAATGCTTGGTATGGAATGCGGAATATTCCCCATCTGCAAAAATACCAAATAAATTGTTGTCATGGCGGCGACAAGTACAGTCAGTACAGCTGATAAACCCAAAAATTTACCAGAAATAATTTCGCTGCGGCTGATAGGCTTGGCAATTAACACCAAAATAGTACGTTTATCAATTTCTTTGTTAACTAATCCCGTACCGATAAATATAGCCACAATTAAAGTCAACATACTCATTGCTGCTATACCAAAGTCCAAAAACATTTTATCTTCAGTTGTAGCTGCAAATTCAGGTAGCACGCGCAGAGCAACAGCCAGTATTAGCGCATAAAACCCGATAATATACAGGATGCGATCGCGTACCATTTCCTGAAAGACATTCTTGGCAATTACTAAAACTCTACCGAAATTCATAGCTGTTTATTTAATGATGAGTTATCTAGATTATTCCCTCATTTTTACTGCTGTGGGGGTGGCGCACCAGCCATCAATTTACTGAGGCGATCGCATTCAATTTCTGCAACTGTATTTTTATCTTCTACTTGGCTAGTAGTAATGATGGCAGTTCTAGCGGATACTGCAATTGGTTCAATCCGACAAGATTTTTGTAGATAATACCCTTGTGAGTTAGAACTTGGCCCAGACCAAATACTTAGCAAGTCTAATCTATACCCAGATTTGATGTTAGCTACACGCGGTTCAACACGCCATAATTCTTTTTCTTCAAGTTCTGCCAAATTTGCATTTATCACTTGATTTCCCAAAGTTTCTACTTGTTTTTTTGCATCTAGCAACCATTTTTCTACTTCTGACCAAGGTCTTCTAGCTATTTGTTTTTCTACTATCGGTTGAATTTGTTCGAGGATTAAAACACCATTTTCTGGTATTTCTTTTGGCACTTCTCTACTCACCACAAAGGTACTACGCTGAAAATTATCTGCGAGGACACTGGGATACTGTGTTAACCATTTATCCATAACAAAATAGAACTGAATCCAGCAACTGATTAGCATACAGCTAGCCACCAAAATTATGATTTTTTCCCTAACCTCCGGTTTGGGAACTTTGGCTTTTGCATCAGTATCATTGCCTTCAATAAAATCAGGAATTGCCGTAATTAACGCAGAAATTGTGGGCCATAGAACTATTGTTCTGGGGGTAATTATATCCTCTTGATTACCAAAGGCAAATACACTGACTAAAAATCCGGTTATTACTGCCCCCACCGGCATAAAAGTACCAGGAACTCTTAAAGGATCATCAGTGGTATACCAAGCTGTACCAGCAATTAAAAATAACCAACCTAAAAATGCAATTATATTGCTGATATAACCAACAGCAAAATATGCAAGTGCCCAAGAAAACACACTTAAGTAAATAAATGTCTGCCAAGAATAAGCTTTAGGTGGAACTAATAATTTTTTAATTCCCTCATACAGCCCTCCCACAAATTTGAACAGTCCAAAGAAATCTTTAAATAATGATTCCATATCTCACACCTTGGTTTTATTAATCTGTATTGAATAATATCAATTAACTCGTTCGTCTGCTAAGTAACAAAATTATGCTAATGGCGCTGTAGCTTAGTGAATTTGCTATCAATACTGTAGTAACTAAATTTGTATTTTGTAGTCTAATAACACTGCTGCGTCGCCATTTCAACCGATTAGATTCTGGTGTACTGTCTACTGGTTTGATCAAGTCTTCATTTAAGGAAAACACAAGAAACTTGAGAATAAAGAACTTCATTAAAAATGTCATAAAGAAAATGATAAACGCAGCTAAAATCAAGATGGCTTGTGTACTTTGCTGTCTAAATGTATTAAAAAATATGTAACTAATTAATTCTGATTTTAAATCTACTGGTAATATTGGCTCTAAGAAAAAAAATATCAACCAACCAAAAGTGCTAGAAAAAAGATTAATAGATATGGCATAAAACATACTAGTTTTTTTGTCGAATTTTAGCCTATTGTTAAAAACATACGCTTCTATGGGAATAGCAATCAGTAAAAACAAAAATTCAAACAAAATTGCACCAAGAGGCAAAATTTGGGGAATTGTAATATCTTCAAGTCCAAACATAAAGTGTCAATAGTAAGGGTTAACGTTGAGAGGATGAATCAATTCAAAATTAAAAATTAAAAATTAAAAATTAAATACAGCCACCCACAAGGGGGAGCCACTCGGTTTTGAACCTAACTTTTTTTCATAAACTGGGATTAATGTGTTGAATGACGACAACAAGGCTAGTTAGCATCTTGGTATGCCAGTATACCCCCATTTATTCTGTTAATATATCCTGTCGGTTCTTATATGGAGGAGCTAAAATGAGATTTTTTCTGGCTGATAGTACAAAACGTTCGGTAAAATTGAAGACTGCCACGTTACAGCTTTTCAAGAGATGACAAGGAACGGCATCGGTATTCGCACGGCGCAAGTGCGTCCTGAACGGCTCACTGGTCAAATTCACGTCTACGATGGTGTGGGTAAAGGTAAGTCCCAAGCGGCTTTAGGAGTAGTTTTGCGCTCAATTGGCTTGGGAATAAATACACCGAGCAATTCTAACCGTGTCTTACTGCTGCGGTTTTTAAAAGGGCCAGAACGTGATTATGACGAAGATGGCGCGATCGCCGCTTTGCAGCGCGGGTTCCCACATTTAATTGACCAAGTGCGCACTGGGAGAGCAGAATTTTTTGGGCCGGAAGAAATTACCGCTTTTGACCGAGAGGAAGCGGCGCGGGGTTGGGATGTAGCTAAAGGCGCGATCGCCTCTGGTTTATATTCAGTGGTGGTTTTGGATGAAATTAACCCCGTCTTGGATTTGGGTTTGCTACCAGTTGATGAAGTAGTCCGGACATTGAAATCCAAACCCCAAGAATTAGAAATCATCGCCACCGGACGCGCCGCACCGCAAGATTTACTTGATATTGCGGATTTACACTCCGAAATGAAACCCCAAGACCACCCCACAGCAAAAGCCTTATTTCTGGAGGGGATTGAAATTTATACTGGCGCGGGTAAAGGCAAATCTACCAGTGCTTTAGGTAAAGCCTTACAAGCCATTGGTAGAGGAATCAATCACCCAGGTTCCACCCGCGTGTTAATTATGCAATGGCTCAAAGGTGGTAGTGGCTACACAGAAGACGCGGCGATCGCAGCTTTGCAACAATCATATCCAGAGGTAGTAGATCATCAACGCTGCGGTCGAGATGCGATCGTTTGGCGCAACTCCCGACAAGAACTAGACTATGTAGAAGCCGAGAGGGGTTGGGAAATTGCCAAAACCGCGATTGCTTCTGGACTTTACAAAACAATTATTCTTGATGAACTTAATCCCACCGTTGACTTAGAACTACTTCCCGTTGAACCCATAGTCCAAGCCTTACTGCGCAAACCCCGCGACACCGAAATCATTATCACTGGTCGCTGTCAACAACAACCAGCCTACTTCGATTTAGCCAGCGTTCACTCCGAGGTATACTGCCACAAACACTATGCCAATCAAGGTGTAGAACCCAAACGCGGAGTTGATTTTTAAGCCTGAAAGTGCGGAAATAATAATTAACAATGGAAAACAGCAATTTACTCGACTTAATCACAGGGGGACTAGCGATCGCTATTCTTGTTGGTGGAATGCTGATGATGTTTACTACCGTATTCACCACCAAAAAAGGCAGGAAATAGGGCATTGGGCATTGGGCATTGGGCATTGGGCATTGGGCATTGGGTATTGGGCATTGGGAAGAATCTTCCTTGTCCCCTTGTCCCCTTGTCCCCTTGTCCCCACTTCCTACTCCCCTTCTTCAAGTTGAATCAACTGATGTTGTTGCACAGTTCCCAAAACGCGGTGAGATGTAGTTAATTCCCCCGCCTGGTTTGCAGAGATCCAAGCATAACTAGCTGCTGGTAATTCTGAAATAGACTCTACTTGTTCACCGTGAACGGGAGTGTAAAAATTGAGTAATACCCCAGTTTTCCCGCCTACTTGCACAAAGTAAATTGGATGAGTTTGCAGAATAGAGGCGATCGCAGGCTGTTGAATAAAAGTTTTAATATCAGGGTTATAGTCACCTAATAAGCCTAGGCTACCAGCCGCAGCCAAAGCCAGCCAACAGGGAATTAACCAACCCGCCAGCCAGTAACGAGCTGTGAAAAACTTCTGCTGGAAGTGGTGATGACTAATCCACACCACAGGTAAAATTAACCAACCTAAACCCATAATTAAGCCAACAGTTGCATACTTGCGAATGTCAACATCACCCCAAACAAAAGCGACTATACTCCCAAGCACCAGTAAAATACCTAATAATCCCAAACCATAACTGAGGTAACGCGGAATTTTTCTCTCCCTCATTTCCCCATCTCTATAAATTCTCCCCAAGCAATCTAAACCCACAGCCGCTAACAAAGCTATAAAGGGATAAAGACAAAGACTATAGTGAGACAAACGAGTCGAGAAAACACTCAGTTCAGCAAATAGCACCAAAGGAAAACCAACTAAAATCAAATGGTACCGAGGAAGGGGACGACGCCATGCCAAAACCAAGCCTAAAAGACTAAAAAAGAACCAAGGAAACGCTTTAGCTGGAACATTCCAGAAATAAAATATTACTCCATTTCCACTACGCTCACTAGACCCCAATTGAAAAACAAATCTCAATAATTCTTTATAACTATCATTGCCATAGCGCAGCCAACTGAGCCATAGCCAACCGAAAGTAGGAATTAAACCAACTACAAAACCTAAATATAAAGCTGGGTTGCTCAGATGATGATGACGGCGATGCTCCCAAATTAAATAAGGTGATAAAGCCATAATTGGCAAAAAAATCATAAAGCTTCTGACTAAGAAGCCTAAACCTAAACTTAAGCCGGCAATAAAGCTCCAAAAATAGCGATATTTAGGATATAATTCAGCTTTTAGAAAAGACAAAATAGCTAAAAGTACCAAAAAAATCATTGGGACATCTGGTGTACCCAAGCGACAATATTGCAACCAGAGAAACTGCACACTCAAAATTGCTGCTGCTAGCCAAGCTAATTTTTTATTTAGCAGGATTTTACCGATTTCATATATTAATAATATGCTCAAAATACCAGTAATCATGCTAGGTAATCTGACACTAGCTTCACTAATACCAAATAGCTGATAGGAAATGGCAATGAGCCAATAAGGGCCAGGAGTTTTATGATGGACAGTCCCCCAAGGAGCAATCCAATCACCAGATTCAAACATCACGCGCGATCGCCGAGCATAAAGCCCTTCATCATGCGCCATTAAGCTATTCTCCCCAGAATTGAATAGCAATAAGGGAAGTAGCCAAACTAGTAAACTGATGTGGGGAAACACCGCCGATAGACGTATTTGCCGCCAAACAGGTTGTAAGAAATGTAGTTTGTATATCATTGAATTGATAATATTAGTTATTAGTCATTAGTACTAATGACTAATGACTCGAAATCCCCCGTACTCCAGCTGGGGGATGATTTAAAAATTTTACTTATTTTTACTTGACTTTTTCAAGTTTTGTAGCTGTTTGAAAAGTGCCTTAATTGCAGATAAAACTTGTTTGGAATTCTTAGGTATTTCTGGACTACAATTTGACCAAGGTGATTTTCTTAAGTATGACCAGTAAAGCTCTTTTTCTGAACTAATACACCAGCCATGCCACGGTTTTAAAGAACCAGTAAAGTGAACTACAATTGATTGGTCATTAGCCTGGGAATGACCCTCATATAAATCAACTAATGAATTCCATTTTTGATCTAAATTCAGAAATTGACCATCAATCACTTTATTTAAGGCATCTTGATCCCATAACTTGATCATGTGAGGATAATTGCGAATAAAATCAAGACATTGCTTACCGATATTCATGTTGCGCCAATTTTCTAAGTTAATCAACATGACACCTGAGTTGAAATAGTAGTTATTATTAAGTTCCAGCCTTTTTTTTGTGGTAACCACTTTCTTGCCATGAGCTGCAACTATATAATTTGATATATCATAACTATATAGCTCCAGAATTGAACCATTAACAATTAAATCTGAGTCAAGATACAGTATTTTACTGAGATGATTTGGCAGAATATCAGGAGCAAGTAATCTATAATATGCAGCAGAAGATATATGTTCAGAGACTTTTAAGTTTGCAACTTCTCTATCTTCTACTTCATAAATTAAAAAATCAATTTTAGCTTTTGTCTTGAGTTGATCAATTTTTTGTTTAAAGCTACTAGTTATTTTTTTGGTGATTATATGGACTTTTGTTAAATTTTCCAGGTTATTCAATATCAAGGAAGTTACCGCTACACCAAAGTGTTGTTCATACTTGCCATCAAAACAAAACAAAACTTCCATATTCTTATTCCTTAAGTTTTATAATCTAAGTATTTTCTAGTAAAAATATTGTGACTAATTAACCATAGCAAATGCTAACTTGACTTGTCAGGAATAGTTCAAAGTCTTATTTTGCAAAAAAGTGAAGTAAAACTAAACTAAGCTCAACTTTATCCATTTACCTCATGGTGAACGCATAGGCTGGAACCCATATTTATCAAGGCTCTGAACTTTTTAAAGTTCCCAGTTCAGGATTGAAAGCTTTGAGAAATAATGTTATGGAACCGTTTGACTGGATAAAGTCGAGCTTAGTATTTTGATTTTGAGTGTTGACTTTTTACTCGGCGGTGGCGAGTTCGGTGGCACCACGAACACGACGCCGTGTCAAGCTGTTGAACAGCATAACGCCGATCGCTTTAATCAAATTGCCTTCCAATTCTTGGAACATTTTCATGTTCATGCCAAAGGCAGCGTTAGCTTCATCGACAATGCGATCGCCTGTAGCCTCATCCAAAGGCAGTTCGTCCAAAGTTTGACGATATTTGGCTTTAAAGCCTTTCTCGTCGGTAATGTCTGCAAATTCATAAAAGGCAGTACCTTGCCCTTCAGCAAGGTTCATCGCCGTTACAGCAATGTTTTTGAGGATTTGACCACCGGATAAGTCACCCAAATAACGAGTATAAGAATGAGCGATTAATAATTCCGGTTCTGTTTGAGATATTTCGCGGATGCGTTGCACATAAGCTTCACCTGCTGGCGATAGTTTAATTTGCTCTCGCCAGTTAGCACCAAAATAGTAACTTAAGTCTTGCTCTAGGCTATGTTTGCGGTTGAGTTGGGGAAAGTTAATTTTGGCGACAATCGGATGTTGACTGTGCTTTTCCATCTCCTCTTCCATCGCGGAGTAGATGAAGTAAAAGTTAGCAACTAGCTTCCGGTAAGAGTTTTTCTCTACCACTCCTTTTAAAAAGCACTTGACAAAACCTACATTTTCCGCCATCGTGTGAGCTTTTTTCGTGCCTACACGTAATTTGGCTGCTAAATTGCTGCTCATACTAAATTTCTCAACTTAAAAAGGTCAACTGCCAGAGTTGCGTTTTACGAATGGCTAAGAAATGCCATTAAAACGTTACCTTAAAACTATTTGATGAGAATTTATATTAAAATTTTTTAAGCAACTAAAATTTGTACTTTTGTTAAGATGCACAGGGGCTATGTAACAGTTGTTCAGCCTGAAATCAATTGGCAAATTAAGTTATTGAGCAATATGTTAGTCAAAAATTAAACTAATAATTTTGCCATCAACCAACAGATATCCCACATAAAATATTAACAATAAATCAGAATTTTTCCAGTATATTTACTTAAGCGAGTGAGTGTTAAACTCATTCCCAAAAGAAAAATCAGTATATATTACAAACAAACGATTATCTCAGTTGGAATTGCTGATTTAAAGTGTACAGTGATATTTTCCAATTTGACTGTGTGGGGAGTTTAAACGTATGGTTTCATCTATCACTCGCATCCAAAGTGACATTCGCGGGAGTTATGCGTCCGAATCGCATAAATCGGGAAAAGGTTGTGAGGGCAATTTTGCAATCAACTTAGTAACATTACCGACAACTCCCTTATTTGGTACAGACGGGATTCGTGGACGAGTAGGAGAATTACTCAATGCGCCCTTAGCATTACAAGTGGGTTTTTGGACGGGTATAGTTTTACGTAATCATGCTGGTCAGATGGGGCCAGTAATTCTGGGACAGGATTCGCGAAACTCCGGCGATATGCTGGCAATGGCCTTGAGTGCAGGTTTAACGGCAGCAGGATTAGAAGTTTGGTATTTGGGTTTATGTCCAACACCCACTGTCGCCTATCTTACCAGCATCACTGATGCCATTGGTGGAGTCATGATTTCTGCCAGTCATAACCCGCCAGAAGACAACGGCATTAAAATTTTTGGTGGGAATGGTGGGAAGTTATCACCAGCATTGCAAGCAGAAATTGAAGCAGGACTGCGAGGCCAGACATTAATTGCAGGTAATGTAAGTAATTGTGGACGGCATTACTCCCGGCGGGAATTAGTGGATCAGTATGGCGAAGCCTTAAAACAACCTTTACAGGACAAAGTAAATCTTCAGGGATTGAAGATTGTTTTGGACTTAGCATGGGGTGCAGCAGTTGGCTTGGCACCATCAGTATTTACAGCAATGGGAGCAGAAGTCATTTGCTTACATCATGAAGCAGATGGCGATCGCATTAACGTTAACTGCGGTTCCACTCACCTAGGAATTCTGCAAGCAACAGTGAAGGAACATAACGCCGACTTGGGTTTTGCCTTTGATGGCGATGCCGATCGCGTCTTAGCTGTAGATCATACCGGACGGCAAGTAGATGGCGATTACATTCTTTATTTGTGGGGACGGCACCTACAACAACAGCAACAATTGCCAGATCACCTCATTGTTTCCACAGTCATGGCCAACTTAGGCTTTGAGAGGGCTTGGCAACAACAAGGTGGTAAATTGATTCGTACCGCCGTTGGTGATCAATACGTCCAGGCAGAAATGCTGCGCACTGGAGGAATGCTAGGCGGTGAACAATCTGGCCATATTCTTTGCCGCCATTACGCAATTACTGGTGATGGCTTGTTAACAGCTTTACATATAGCCGCTTTAGTTAAAGAAGCCGGTGTATCTCTCAGCGAAATGGTAGACCAGAGCTTTCAAACTTATCCCCAATTATTACGGAACGTGCGAGTTATAAACCGCGATCGCCGCTTGAATTGGCAAGAGTGCCAACCACTGCAACAAGCGATCGCTTCAGCCGAAGCCGCAATGGGAGATGCTGGGAGAATTTTAGTCCGGGCTTCTGGTACAGAACCAGTTATCAGAGTCATGGTAGAAGCCGCCAATGCAAAATTGGCTAACCACTGGACAAATGAATTAGTATCTCAAGTCCAGCAACACTTAGCAGAATAGAGTATTTTGGATTTCAGATGGCCGGATTTGGGATTAACAATTAATCTCAAATCCAAAATCTCCAATTTTAAAATCAATATGCTGAAAACTAAGCCAAAGTCGCAAAAATCTCCAAAGCAAAATACCCAGGAAGCTCCTACCCTCAGCCTCAAAGAACGATTAACCCAAAAGCGTAAAGCAGCCCAAGCCCGTAAAGAATTCATCAGCTTGCTGACCGCAGCTACTTTTGGTAGCGTCTTCTTTGGCATTCTACTTTTCTTAGTAGGTGGAATTAAGGTGGCAGCTCCAGCTGTTTTGGGAATCTTAGTCATGTCCTTTTCCTACAAATACCCCCGCCAAGCCTTGTATGCCTTCCTCATTTACGTACCATTCGGGGGTACTATCACTTACTACGTTGGCAATAGTCCCGTCCTGCAATTAGCTAAAGATTCTTTCTACATTCCAGCCCTGATTGCATTTTGGCAAACATGTAATAAGCAAGGGCTACCTCTCATACTTCCCAAAGCCATTAAAACTCCACTATTTGTTTTATTGGGCTTGTGCCTACTTACACTACTGTTTATCAATGGTGGACAACAACTCAATCCTCCCACTGTGGGACTTCTGCAAACACCACCCAATGAAATGCCCATAGGTATGGGGATTTTGGGGTTGAAAGTATTTTTAGGCTATGTCCCCCTCATTGGTTGTGCTTACTATTTAATTCGCAATAAACAGGATTTTCTATTTTTATCGCGCTTACAGGTTGTTATCATCCTGATTTGTTGTGCGCTGGGATTTATTCAATACCTGTTACTACTAACTGGAGTATGTGAAGGCACTAGAAATGCCACAGGAGATGAATTATTTAGAGCAACATTAGATGCTCGGTGTTATTTTGGTGGTTCTCTACTCTACAGCCCTAGCCAAGGAGTGATTCGCTTACCAGGAACCTTTGTCGCACCTTGGCAATGGGCATGGTTCTTGATTTCTAGCACCTTTTTTGCCTTTGCCACAGGTTTCACTGACCCTTCTTTGCTTTGGCGATTGCTAGGTTTGAGTTCATTGGCATCAGTCTTTATCAATGCAGTAGTTTCAGGACAGAGAATCGCCCTAGCTTTAGTACCAGTCTGCTTCGTCATTTTGCTACTGCTAACTGGTCAAATTCGTAACCTGAAACGCTTTATCCCCATGGGGCTAGTACTTGCCCTCATGCTGGGAATAGCCATGGCAGCTTATCCTGATGTCGTCCAAGAACGGATAGATAGTTTATTTGGCCGTTGGGAAGCTTCACCACCCCAAGAGTTTATCGTTCAGCAATTTGAGGAAAACTGGCGAAATGTGCGTGGGCCATTGGGAAGTGGTTTAGGTCGGGCGACTAACTCTGCTAGGGCATTAGGCACAACTAAGCTAGTGGAAACATATTACCCGAAAGTGCTATATGAGGTGGGCATTTTGGGGTTACTGGGATTTGTAGCTTTAGTCACTACCCTGACAATTACTGGATTCAAGACTTATCGTTCCATAAAAAACCGTAATTTCCGCACTTATGCAGCTGCTTTGTGGGTGTTTATACTGTTTATTAGCTATAACACTTACTATTATCCTTTAGATGTTGATCCAGTGGCTGTATACTACTGGTTTTTTGCGGGAGTGCTGTTCAAATTGGCAGTACTGGATAAACAAGAAAAACAAAATGTTGATCCGCAACAAACAACAAAGAAAAAACCTTTTCAAGTAAAAGTTTAATTGATTATCCTCTCATTGCCAGTGAAATAAAAATGGACATGATAACTACAGCAGGCGATTTAATGATTAATATCAAAAAAACATGAATAATTTGCCTTTGATTTCTGTAATTATCCCCACCTATGGGCGAGAAGAAATACTACGAGATAGTATTATAGATGTTTTAAATCAAGACTATCCCCACTTTGAAGTTTTGGTAGTAGACCAATCCCCAACCCACCAACCAGAAGTTCAAGCTTACCTAGAAGAATTAACCGCAGCCAATAAAATTACATGGTTTCGCTTAGATTGGGCGAGTTTACCAGGGGCGCGTAATTATGGTGTACGACGCTCAAAAGGGGAAATAATTTTATTTATTGATGATGATGTGAAGTTAACCCCGGAATTTTTAGCAGCCCATGCCAAAAATTATTTACAGAACCCAGACATAGGGGCTGTGGCTGGCCGGGTATTTGACAGAATGAAACTAGGTGATTCTGGCGGAGAATTGCAGATTGAATATTTGCCTCCCCAAGCAATGGACCCAGGAATCGCCTGGTATCACATTGATTTAGTCCATACAATCAAACCCCAGCAGGTACTAACAGCTAGGGGTTGCAATATGTCGTTTCGCCGCGAAATTTTTACGAAATATGGACTAAAGTTTGACGAGAGGTTTCGCGGTAGTGCTGTGCGCGAAGAGTCGGACTTTTGTTTACGTGTGCGACAGACAGGATATAAGATTTGGTATGACCCAGAGGCTTATTTAATCCATTTAGGAGAAGAAACGGGGGGTTGTCATGATATTAGTATGCGATCGCTCAAGTATCAACTCACCTTCTACCACAATCATTTCTTAATGGGGCTGAAAAACCTCAATGCTATTCAAGCTTTGCGCCTGTACGCCCGTTTATTTGACTGTCACGTTCTAGGACACCCTCCTTGTAATAAAAGCGGTTCTCCTTTAAAAATTGCAACTCGTGGTATTTTCTTCACTTTGGGTTTTTTTAAAGCTTTAGGTACTATCATCCAATCAATCTGGAATGATGGTCAAATCTACACTCGTTTAGATCAACAAGTTTAGTTATTAGTCATTGGTCATTAGTAAGGAAAATCAATAATTACCTAATACCCATGAAAATCTTAGTTGCCAGTCATTCCTATATCGTAGACCTTAACTGTGAAAAATTACGCGCTCTAGCTCAACTAGAACCAGGAATTGAAGTTACAGTTGTTGTCCCTAAAACCTGGAGACCTGGCGGTGTACAAAACAAAGTGATTGCAACCCAATACCGTGATGAAGGCAATTTTAAAATAGTTCCAGTATCTAATTTTAGCCAAAATCATCAAGGGTTACTTACTTTTGGCACTGATTTAATATCTTTATTTCAACAATTTCGCCCGCAAATTATCCAGGTGGAACAAGGGTCTAGAGGACTGGCTTATACTCAGATGATTGTCCTCAATCAGCTATTAGGACTGAAGGCAAAAAATATATTTTTTACTTGGTGGAATCTGCCATATGAACTAAAATTTCCGGTTGCTTTATTAGAAAAATATAACCTTAATCATAGTCACGGAATCATTTCTGGTAATCAGGATGGGGCAAATGTTCTACAACAACGGGGATATCAAGGGCTAATTAAAGTTATGCCACAACTGGGTGTAGACGAAAACTTGTTTACTCCCCAAGTCCAACCAGAGTTGGCGGCTAAGTTAGGTATTACATCTGAAGATTTTGTTGTGGGATTTGTGGGGCGTTTTGTTGCAGAAAAAGGTTTATTGACCTTGTTAAAAGCATTAATCACAATCCCAAATAAACCTTGGAAGTTATTGCTATTAGGACGGGGTGAGTTACAGGAAGAATTAATTAAAATTGCTACAGAAAACAACGTTAAAGAAAGGGTAATTTTTATAGAAAGTGTCCCCCATAATGTAGTTGCTAGTTATATCAATTTGATGAATACTTTAGTATTGCCATCAGAAACTACCTACAAATTTAAAACATTAACTGCCGTTGGTTGGAAAGAACAATTTGGTCATGTCTTAATAGAAGCTATGGCTTGCCGAGTTCCTGTTATTGGCTCCAATTCTGGGGAAATTCCTCATGTAATTGGTGATGCTGGTTTAGTCTTTCCTGAAGGTGATGTGAAAGCGTTAGCTAATTGCTTATTTCAATTAATTGAAGAACCAGATTTGGCGCACAGTCTCGGTGAAATGGGTTATCAAAAAGCCATGACTAAATATACTAACAAGGCTTTGGCAAAGCAGCAGTTTGCATTTTATCAGGAATTGGTTAATAGTTAATCAGTATTTTGGCGCTGCTGAATAATATAAAAAGTTCGCGCAAAGACGCAAAGGCGCAAAGAAGATTGCAAAATCATGAAAATTTTACAAGTTGTTCCTTCAATTTCTCTAGTTTATGGTGGCCCTAGTCAAATGGTTTTGGGGCTGGCTGCTGCGTTGGCAAAAGAGAAAGTGGAGGTTACGATACTCACAACTGATAGTAATGGTGATAGTGGGCAAAAACCCCTGGATGTACCTTTAAATAATCCAGTTAAACAAGATGGTTATGAAATAATTTATTTTCGTTGCGCCCCTTTTCGTCGCTACAAGTTTTCCCTTGACTTATTACAATGGCTAAGAATTCATGCCTGTGAGTTTGACCTAGCACATATTCATGCTTTATTCTCCCCTGTAAGTAGTGCGGCGGCAATTGTGTGTCGTCAGCAAAAGCTACCTTATATTTTGCGTCCTTTGGGTACTCTTGACCCGGCGGATTTACGTAAGAAAAAGCAATTAAAACAGCTTTATGTTGGACTTGTGGAACGGCGTAATATAGCTGGTGCAGCAGCAATTCATTTTACTAGTGACCAAGAAGCGAAAATATCAGCACGCTTTGGGGTATCTACGCAAGATTTGGTAATTCCTTTGGGTGTGATTCCCCATGAAGAAGATGGGGAGATGGGGGGAGTGGGAGATGGGGGGAGTGTAGCACGTAATCAGTGGGGGATACCAAAAGATGTGCCTTTGGTGCTGTTTATGTCGCGAATTGACCAGAAAAAGGGGTTAAATCTGTTGATTCCAGCACTAGAGAAGTTGCTAGCTGTCGGAGTCGATTTTCATTTTGTTTTAGCTGGGACAAATTCTCAAGACCCAGATTATGAGCAAAAAATAAAATCCCAAATTGCAAATTCATCACTGCGATCGCACACTACAGTTACAGGCTTTGTCAGTGGTGAACTAAAGGCTAGTTTACTGCAAGCTGCTGATTTATTCGTTTTGCCTTCATACTATGAAAACTTTGGTATCGCTGTCGCTGAAGCAATGGTAGCAGGAATACCTGTAGTCATATCTGACCAAGTGCATATTTGGCAGCAGGTGCGTGATAGTGAGTCGGGTTGGGTAGGTGTAACAAAAGTGCAAGCACTCGTAGAATTACTGCAAGAAGCTTTGCAAAATCCCCAAGAACGACAGCGACGGGGATTAAATGCCCAACAATATGCTTTACAAAACTTTAGTTGGAATGCGATCGCCCGTCAAATCATCTCCGCCTATCAACAAATATTAGCCAAATAATTCTAATCTCCAATCCCTACTCCCCAGTCTGCCCTTTCCCACAAACGCTGAATTTCTGCGATCGCCTGGGGATTTGGAGGTGGTAATATTTTTATATTCGGCTGCAATTCGGCACCGGGAATATTCTGTTTCCACGGGCTATTAGTTACAGTTGTCAAATCAACAGTATGATTCACTGGACGAAAACCATACTGCACGAATACAGCTTGTTGTTCTGGTTGGATGAGAAAATTGAGAAACTCTCTGGCAGCTTTGGCTGTATTAACATCAACATTGTGACGGATAATTGCAGCTGTGGCAGTAGTCTCCATTGACGGATCTAAATAATAAATTTGGTAAGGTTGACCTTGATTAGCAATTGATTGTTGCCAACGATAAAGGGCTATGCTTTCATAGACTGTAGCGACATCAGCCTCGTTTGCACCTTTGACAATAAATTCTTGTAGGAGAATATCTGTAGAACGGGGTGGTTGATAAACTGATTTTTTAATTAAACTCAATAGCGATCGCACAGATAAATTTTTGAAACTTATGCTATTGATGCTTGCTCCTAATTTTGATTGTATCCATAAATCTAACGTCAACTGACCGCTATTAGAACGGGTGGGGTCTGTCATCACAAAATCAAAGCTACCCCAATCACTAGAACCACCTATTTCTCCCCAAGTCATTGCTTGCATAGCTTGTTCAATTTTTGACCATTGAAAGCGGTTATTGGGGAAGAGGATTTTCCCCCGTTCTGGCCAAGCAATACCTACTAACATGGTTTTGGCTATGGGTTGGGGAGAGTCATAAAAAGGTTCACTGTTGTGAATAGCACGCAGGCGATCGCTTAATTCTGATAGAATTTCTCCATTTCCTGGAATGAAAACTGCTGGTTGAAAATCATCCCTTTTATTAATATATCTGTTCACCAATTCTTGGGAACCTTGAAACTTTAACTCTAATTTAATCTGCGGGTTTATTTGCCTAAATTTTGCCTCTAGATTTTGCAGAGGTGCTTGGAGTTCTGTACCACTGACAACTATCACTGTTTGCTTTGACCCAGGAATAGGGGCATAAGTTAAACCTAATGCTGCTAAGATGATGGCAATTGAAGTAACAATTTGGGGCCATTTTGCGGGTTTATTGACCATTCTGCATACTTTGTATTATTTGCGAACTAACACATCGAGACTGACTTCTAAGCTACTAAGTTGCTCACTTAGTAATTGCAACTCATAAATTTTTTCAGAGTTACTAAAGTCAAAACTACGTAATTTAGTTTGCAAATTATAAAACACAGCAGTAGAATCTTGAATCAGACTAGAAATTTTGGTAATTCTTGCTAAACGGGTATCTTTACCAGCTTTGGCTAATTTGATGTTGTGTCTAAGAAAGTCTTTCAGTTGGTTGATTTGTTGCTTTTTTACGCCCGAACTAGATCGACGTTGTTGTTGAACTACTGCTAATTGCTGTTTTAATGAACTGACGGAAATTAAAGCATTACTACCATATAAATACCAGACTATAGCCCGAAGTTTTTCTGGTAATTCAACCGCGCGATCGCAACTTATTTGTAGTGATGCTAAAAGTTCTCCCTGGGAAGAATTAGTTAACAGTTTTTTGGCTTCTAAACGCAGTTTATTAGCTTGATTCGCCAAAGAAAAAGCAGCAATTTGCACTGCTGTAATTTCCTGTTCTAATTCAGAATTATCTAATTCAAAATCTTGAGGTTCGCGGTATTGCAAAAAACTAGCTCCAGCAGTAGCGATACCAGCTGCTACAGGTAAAATAAGTTTACTAGGTAATTGAGCCAGACGTACACCAACCACCAGAACAATGCCACCAGCTAATACAGCTACTGGATAATAAAGTGGATTTGCTAGTTTTATCATGTTTTATCTGCGTTGCTCGGCGATTAATTATTCATGATTTCAACTTTTGCTAGAAGTTCAATGTTAAATAATTAGTATAGTGTAAAATTGGCCGCTATCTACTTCTTAACCGCTTCCTGCCAAGCTTCCAGTATAATTTCTACAACTTCTGGCTGTGGTGATCTTAATGAATCATACTTGGCTTGGGAATCAACACCAAATTCTGGGGTAAACTTTGCACCTAAAGCGACTCCTGGCGTTCCCGGTCGCAAACCTAAATCGGTAGCCAGTTTTTGAGTGGCTGGCGATCGCCAATAATTAATGAATTTTGCCGCCGCCGCCTTCTCATCAGCACTTACCCAAGGTGCATTAGGCAAAATTGTCCGCATATTGGAAGTAAATGTTGCCCTAGGATAAACTGCCTGATAGCGTGGTTTGTCTGGTGGTAATGCAGAATTGACAGCAATCACACTAGATTCGTACACCAACCCGACAAAATTCTTAAATTGGTCATTTTTAATAATTGCTTGGGCGAGAGAATTAGTAGAAATGCCGTAACCGATAATTTGGTTGTGAATTTGCTGCATTTGCGGCTGCAATTTTTGCACATCAGCAACCGTGAGTTCTTCAGGACGCTTTCCTGATATATTTGCGTATTGAGCTACTAAAGTTTGTAACCCAGAATTAGAACGAGTAGGCACAGTATGCACATATTGAACGGCTAACGGTAGTACTGGCTGAATAACACCATGCTTTTTGGCAGCTTGGCGCAGTTCTCCAGCAACATCCACCTGCGCCATCCATACCATTGGCGTATTTGCCACAAGCGGCGACTCGGTGACTTCCGGAATATAATTTTGTCCCGGAAACAGTTGATTCATCCGGTAAATAAGCTGACTGTGATAAATATCTCCATCTAGTGAAATAATCGTCGGAAAATCTGCTGCATCAGCCTGCAATGTTCCATTCTTGAGCTGAGTTGCCAAAGAAACTACCTTGGTGACGACATCACCACTACCCTTGGCTTCGCACCCTACCTGAAAAGCCTTACCATTGTCTAGTTGAGGTTGTGTAGCATTAAAATTTTGGGCGGCTTGGTGGCAAAAATCCCCTAAGGCACTACCAACTAACAGTTTGATTTGCAATGAGTTAGGGTTACCGCGACAAGCCGTTAGCAAGAATAAACCACAGGCTACTGCAAGACGCGGAATTAACAGAGTTTTTTTGAGCATCATGTACCCGATTATCTCTGCAATGTTAATGAAAAGCCACTTTTTTGTATAATAATTACATTCTCAAAACTTTCTCAACGCTCAAGAGTTAAAATTTTGTTAAAAGCGACTAAATACCGATTGGGTAACCGGTGTTTTATGTCATGATCGCAAAGTAGAATACATATGCCTTTCTAATTACAGGGAATCTCGCATGACTCTCCGTCTTGGTGATACAGTACCCAATTTTACGCAAGCCTCTACACACGGCGACATCAACTTTTACGAATGGGCAGGTGACAGCTGGGTAGTGCTGTTTTCCCACCCTGCTGACTTTACACCAGTCTGCACAACCGAGTTAGGCACAGTTGCCAAACTGAAGCCAGAATTTGACAAGCGTAATGTCAAAGCGATCGCACTCAGCGTTGATGATGTTGACTCCCACAATGGATGGGTAGGAGACATTGAAGAAACTCAAAGCACTACTCTCAACTACCCAATTTTGGCCGATGGCGATCGTAAAGTATCTGACCTTTACGACATGATTCACCCGAATGCTGCTGCTAGCGTGACAGTGCGATCGGTTTTTGTCATTGACCCTAACAAAAAACTGCGTCTAACTTTCACCTATCCCCCAAGCACCGGACGCAACTTTGATGAACTTTTGCGGGTAATTGATTCATTGCAATTAACCGATAATTACAGCGTAGCTACACCAGCCGACTGGAAAGACGGTGAAGATTGCGTGATCGTCCCCTCACTCAAAGATCCAGAAGTACTCAAAGAAAAATTCCCCAAAGGTTACCAGGAAATCAAACCTTATTTGCGAATGACTCCTCAGCCTAATAAATAAAAGTGCTTCCTTCCTGAGTGCTGAGTAAAATCATATCCCAACCAAGTCCGTTTTCTATATTCAGATGAGACGCAAAGACGCAAAGTTATAGCTTGGCGTCTTTGCGTCTTTGCGTGAGAATAAAGATAAAGCCTATTCGGGTCAGCATATGTTTTCATCTCCCTTGGTGCTGCAATTTCCACCATCAATACAAATGACAGACGAACAATTCTTTGAGTTCTGTCAGTTTAACCGTGACTTACGCATTGAACGGAATAAGTTGGGAGAAATATCAATTATGCCGCCTACAGGTTCAGAAACAGGCAATCGGAACTTTAATGTTGCTGTACAATTAGGAGTGTGGGCAGAACAAGATGGTACGGGTATTTGTTTTGACTCCAGCACAGGATTTAAACTATCAACACGTGCAGAACGTTCTCCCGATGCGTCCTGGATGAAACTCGAACGGTGGAATACTCTATCATCTGCACAAAAACAAAAATTTGCCCCTATTTGTCCAGATTTTATCATTGAACTGAGATCACCGAGCGATCGCCTCCAACTTTTGCAGGAAAAAATGGAGGAAGATATGCAGGAACCAGGAATACAATTAGGCTGGTTAATTGACCGCAAACATCGCCAAGTTTATATTTATTCTCCTGGAAAACCAGTTGCATGTCTAGATAATCCTGATACTATTAACGCTGACCCTGTGTTACCTGGATTTATCTTGAATATGAGTAAAATTTGGTAGCTGATTCTTCCATGAATGTGTAATTTCATGTCCAGCCAATTACTGAGGTTGGATATAGCAATTAAGTAGTAAGACTTAATAAAATAAAAGTTCGTAGTCAGTGGCTCTAGCCTTTAAAATCTTGTAAGAAAGCGATAAATCGCCTATTACGAACAAAAATTTATCTTACATTCTACTTATAATTTTCACCCACGATAATAGAATTAACTCCTTTGGTAAAACATCATGATGGAAACCCTCACTTTAAACGTACCTCCAGCAGTAGGTTTAACCGATGAGCAATTTTATCAACTCTGCATTGCTAACGAACCTTGGCAATTAGAACTTACCCAGACTGGAGAATTAATCATTATGCCTCCCACAGGCGGAGAAAGTGGAATTAGAAATTCTGATTTAACAACAGATTTAAATTTATGGAACCGTCAAACCAAATCAGGGAAAGTCTTTGACTCTTCCACCGAATTCAAATTACCCAATGGTGCTTATCGCTGTCCTGATGCGGCTTGGATAAAGTTAGAACGTTGGGAAGCATTAACGCAAGATGAAAAACGACGTTTTCCGCCTATTTGTCCTGATTTTGTCATTGAACTGCCCTCAGAAAGCGATCGTTTAGATAAGTTACGCGCTAAAATGCGGGAATATCAAGAAAATGGTGCGCGTTTAGGTTGGTTAATTGACCCGCAAACGCCTTTAGTAGAAATTTATCGACCAGGACAAGATGTAGAAGTTTTAAATTTTTCTTTTAATAACCCTCCTCAACTTTCCGGTGAAGAAGTTTTGCCTGGTTTTGTTATAGATTTGACTATTATTTTAAATCCCTAGCGAACTTAATATTCTATAAGCCTCATTAACTAATCGCATTTTCTCGTGAGCTTGTTTTTGCATCTGCGGCTGATTTACAAATAAATCTGGATGCCATTTTTTCACTAAATTTCGATAAGTTTGTTTGACTTCAGCGAGAGAAGCGCTCGATTTTAATCCTAAAATACTATAAGCGTGAGCAATTTTATCTTTTTCTGCTTGGGTTTTGGGTGGGTTCGGTGCTTTATTACTTTGATTTTTAGATGAATTAGGAGAGCGCATTTCTGCTTTCATGCGTGCTATCTCCTCATCTAGTTCCCAATTGCGAAATTTCGCGTCTACTTCTTGTGGACGGGGAGCAGTTTTAGGACGCGGAGATTCTACCCTTGTCTGAGTATTGTTAGCAGTATTTTTGGTCGAGGAAGTTTGAACTCTTACTCTTTTAGGGATATATACACGTTTAGTATTTTGGGGTTTTGATATTTCTAAATAAGGTTGATAATTGCCAGATAATTTTACTTTTTCTAACTCTCGCAAAAACTGATTGAAACCATTTTGTAATTGCTGCAAATCTTCCCATTTTTTAGTAATTTCTGGCGTTTCCTGGCTGATTGTAAAGCGAATAATTTTTTCAGCTTTTAGTTCATACTCAGCTAAAATTGCTAATCCTTGATTACTCAAGCGGGATAAATAATCCTCAATCGCTGCTATACAAACTTTAGCAACTTGCTGATGATAAGATTCATTTGCTAATTTATCATCTTGTTCTTGGATATTCTTATTTAATAAATAAGAAATACTCCCAACGACAGCCGCACCGACAGGGCCACCCAATAACCAGCCAATTCCACCGCCGACAGCTATTGAACCAGGTTCACTCAAATCATCGGTATTACTTGGCTTTGGTGGTAGTATTACTTGTGGTTCACTAGGCAAAGGAATTAATAAATCTTCTGGTCGTTCTTCTTGAAAGAATTCGTAAGCTTGATAAAGCCATTTGACTACAGTTAATTGCAACTCTGTTAGGTCTTTTTTAAGTGTATTTACTTGCCAAGCTTTAAAGTTATTTTCTGCCAATGCAACAGCGCCATCAGCTTGATATTTTGCGAGTAAATTAGATAAAGCCAGCCAATCACATAACTCTTTTATACTTTTAGCAAAGCCTTGATTAATTAAATTAGCAGCTTTTTCTTTTATTGCAAATTTAGCATTTTGTTTATCATTAAAGACTTTAATTTCATTAACAAGAGGGTCAATTTTAGCTTTTAGTGATAATTGAATTTGAGAAGCGATCGCCTGTGCCCTTGGCAACCTTACACTACCCCGATTTGGTTGTAAAATACCAGCAATATTTTGCAAAGCAGCTTCAAACGCCACTAAACCACTACTACTAGCAGCAGCAACATCACCTTTTAATCTAGCTCTTAAAGCCGGTAAAGCATCAACCCGATATAAATTACTAAAACCTGGAGGTAAATCAGCACGAAAACTTTCTGCTACAAACAGCAAACGGTTTTGCACTTGTTTTTGCTCTTCTGGTTCCAGTAAATTCAAAAAATTAGCCACAAATATAACTGTTTTAATACCCCGATCTAATAACCAATCTCGCAAGTTTTCTCGTTCACCTAAAGTCATTAACTTACGTGCATCCAATAACTGGACTACTAAATCTACACTTAAAAGTTGTTCTCTAACTAAATTATCTTGTTCTTCCCTATCATTAGTTCCCGGTAAATCGATAAATTCTACACCAGTTGCTAAGAAAGGATGAGGACAAAAAACTTCTACAGACGCGACATCTTTTCGCATCTGTCTATTACCGTCAAGAATAGCAAATTGTTGTAAAACTTCTGTACCACTGCGATATATTTCTGTACCATCTACCAACATGATCCGAGTCCGCACATCAGAACCATACTTTACAGTAATCGCTGCGCCTGTTGTCGGAATTAAATCAATCGGTAATGTGCGATTTCCCAACATGGCATTTAATAAAGTAGATTTGCCATGATTAAAAGGGCCAAAAACCGCAATACGAAAACTGGGATTAACCAAATGATTGCAGACAGTAAGAATATCTTGATGCAGTGGTGATTGACGTTCTAACTCCAGTAATGTAGATACAGATTTGAGAGAATTTGCTAAATCCCTGTAACTTTCATTCTGTTGTTGCATATTTACCCTATTTGAAATTGGAAAAACTCAGATTCCCGACTTCTTCAAGAAGTCGGGAATCTTGTAATTTATTAGCTATAATAAGCCAATAAATTACTATATGCTGCCTCAATTTTCTGGATTTGCGTTATGACATCTTCCTGTAATTTTTTTAATCGCTGTAACTCACTTTCACGATTGATTTCACGGGTTTGTTTTTGCTTCACCAGATTATCTAACTCAGATTTGCGAGAAGCAATATCATCATTAATTCGTTGACTAACTTCTCTTTCGTAACTATCAAAACACTCTTTCACTGCATCATACACAGTTTGGGATTGCTCATGCGCTATTTGTGGTAAGTATTTGACTAACTCCTTCTTCGCAGTTTTGACTAACTCCTTACGCGCTTGATCTGCTTGCAAAAATCCTACTCCCAAACCTAGCAAAGCAAATCCAATAGGGCCAAGAAAAATACCTGTAACTGCTGTCAATATCCCACCAATGCCAATCACAGTAAAGTAGTTTAACAAAATATTTTTCCAATCAAAGCCAGCACCAGCTAAAGCCACACCTGCTAAGTTTCCCCTAGACAAAGATAACAATCCCATTGCCCATTTTGCCCATCCAGGAGATTGGTCTTCTTCTGATGTGCTGGTAGTATTGACATTAACTTTTTGTCCGGTGAGCTTTTCTGTAATTTGGTCTGTTACTTGGCTGTAAGACGCGCCATACTGTGCAGCACTCTGAGAAAGTTCTCGAAAAGCCGCATTGATATCTTTTTCAGCTGTTAAAGTCCAAGCCGCAGCTTTGTCAGCTATATATTGTTCAAAGGCTTTTTGTAGCGCTAGGTTAAATGCTTCTCGTTTACCAGTACTGAGAAAATCTAAGACATTTAACTCAGGTTGATAGCGTAAGAAATCTGTTTCAAAAGTATTACCTAAATTTAAAACGTAGCCACGAAAAGATTCGGAAATTTTTCTTGCTTGGGTATCTCTTGTATTGAGAATTTCCTTTTGAAATTGATCTCGAATCCCTGTGAGTTTATTAAACTCTGGTTCTACAGAATCGATGCGTTTTTTCAATTCATCGACATCTTTGTCGAGTAAAGGTAAACGCCTAGCCACTGCTTCGCGAGTATGATTGCAAGCTTGTCTGGCCAATGTTCTGACTTGACGCAGTTCCGCGATCGCCCGTTCTCTGGTAAGAAATGTATTTAGAGAACCCATAAACTCTGGAAAGCCAGTTCCGGCTAAATCAGCTTGGGGATTCTTCAGTCGTCGCCTTAGCGCTTGAATTGATGAAAGTTCAAATACGCGTTCGTCGTAAATATCCTGACCATCTACATAACAATAATCTGCTAAATTGGCTTTGAAGACTTGCCGTAATCTGACTTCAGATGCTTGTAATTCTTCTAAATCGTCAGGATCAATTAAAGATTCCCTCACCTGATCCCAAGCGTTGACTAAGAAAAATACACTCAAACCACGACCTTTAATATAATTTTCCAGATAGCGACGTTCCCCCAATGTACAAGGTTGGGAAGCTCGCATCACAAACAAAATTGCATGGCAATTATTGACATATCCTAAAGATAATTCGTTGCGTGCTTCCGTATCATTTAACCCTGGACTATCAACAATTTCAATCCCTTTTTCTAGTAGTGGTAAGGGATACTCCACAACAGCATAATCAACATCAGGAAAAGCTGGCTTTTTCTCTTGTTCTAGTTTTTTTGCTTCTGCTGGGTCAATCGTATATTTATATTTAAAACTTTGAAAATCTAGCTTTTGGGGACTTTTACCATCATTAAAATGAATGGTGACTGTTTTTTCTGAACCATAACGTAAAATCGTTAATACAGCAGTACAGGGATTAACATCACTTGGCAGTAAATTTTCTCCAATCAAGGCATTGAGAAACGTACTTTTTCCCCGTTTCATATCACCTAAAACCAAAAGACGAAATACACCTTTTTTGAGGTTTTTACTAGCTGCTTTAATATCTTCTATATCTCGTTCTAAGCTGAGTTTGCCTGATGAAAATTCTCCTGCTAATTCTGCTTGATCTATGGTATCAGCGATGCTACTCAGACATACAGAAATTTCTGAGCGCACTTGAGCAACTCGTTCTAAGTCGTTGATGAATCTGTCAGTTCCGACTTGATAAGTCATTACAATTTCCTCGTAATTAACGACGATTATTTTTTGATTCCCAAAATAATTTGTAAGATATCCACGCCAACGCAGCGATAATCATTATCCCCGCAACTGCTGAGGCTATTCTCACCGCTACCAGCGCCGCAACGCCGAAAGCAAATAACTTTCCCCCGAGAATCAGTTTCTTCATCCAGGGTTTTTGGGAGTTTTCCGGCTGATGCTTGACAGTTTTATGAAAAGGTGCATTGGGTGCATGGATGTCAGCGTCCATTTCCCGAAGTCGTAATTCAACTTCTCGTTCTCGCAGTATGCGTTCCCGTTGCTCTAGTTCTTTTTGGCGGTCATCTTGAGATGTCATCGGTCTGTACTCCATCTAAAGACAATGAAATGATAACAGTACTCACAACCCAACCCAATTGTATATTAGCTTACATGTAAATTTGCTAAGCTCAGTAATATCCTGTCGTGGGTTGCTTAACCTGAACCGGAAATTAGCTTCTCAAAGCTGCACTTACTTTCCAGAAATCTTTATATTAATTTTTCTAGCGTTGCAAAATAGAAATATGAATTAATCTCACGCAAAGACAAGGCAGCGCGCCCTGCGGGTTTCCCGACTTGTAGCGACTGCCGCGCAAAGACGCAGAGAGGGGAGCGATCGCGTATTAGTATTTTGAAAATCTGTAAATCTAACCACCGCTATAAGCCAAAATTTTTATAGACAAGAACTCAGGTAAAGTCAAAATGGATATCAAAAATGGATTTGTCGGCACCGTTGGCAACACACCGCTAATTCGCTTAAACAGCTTTAGTGAAGAAACAGGTTGCGAAATCCTTGGTAAAGCAGAATTTCTTAATCCTGGGGGTTCCGTCAAAGACCGCGCTGCACTTTACATTGTCGAAGATGCAGAGCAAAAGGGACTACTCAAACCCGGTGGCACTGTTGTCGAAGGAACCGCCGGGAATACTGGCATCGGATTGGCACATATTTGCAACGCCAAAGGCTACAAATGCCTGATTATTATTCCTAATACCCAATCCCAAGAAAAAATTGATGCACTGACGACTTTGGGTGCAGAAGTGCGTCCTGTGCCGGCTGTCCCCTACAAAGACCCCAATAACTACGTCAAATTATCTGGGAGAATTGCCGCCGAGTTAGATAACGCAATTTGGGCAAATCAGTTTGATAATTTAGCTAACCGCCGCGCCCACTACGAAACCACAGGACCGGAAATTTGGACACAGACAAACGGTAAAATTGACGCTTGGACGGCTGCAACTGGTACTGGAGGTACTTTTGCAGGTGTAGCCTTGTATCTGAAATCACAAAATCCGGCTGTTAAATGCGTAGTTGCCGATCCCCTGGGTAGTGGACTTTATAGCTACATCAAAACTGGTGAAATCAAAATGGAGGGTAATTCCATCACCGAAGGCATTGGTAACAGTCGTGTCACTGCAAATATGGAAGGCGCACCCACTGATGATGCCATCCAGATAGATGACACAGAAGCTTTGCGGGTTGTTTATCAACTCCTGCGGAAAGACGGGCTATTAATGGGCGGTTCTACTGGTATTAATGTTGGGGCTGCTGTGGCTTTAGCAAAGCAGTTAGGGCCAGGACACACCATTGTTACCATTTTATGTGATAGCGGTTCCCGGTATCAGTCACGAATCTTCAACCGCGAATGGCTAGCCTCAAAAGGGTTGTCAGTAGATTAATCATTAGTCATTGGGCATTGGGAGATAGGAAGGTAGAAATAATTTTTCTTATCCCCTTGTCCCCTTGTCTCCCCATCTCCTTGTCCACTCATTCACAAATGACAAATATAAATCAATCATCACAACTACCAAAAACAGATTCATCCTCTGCTTCTAAATGCGTGCGAGTATGTCAAAATCGCACTTGTAAAAAGCAAGGTGCAGCAAAGGTATTAGCAGCTTTTGCCGCTTTACCAATCCCTGATATGACCGTAACGGCTAGCTGCTGTTTAGGACAATGTGGTAACGGGCCGATGGTACTGGTATTACCAGACATGGTTTGGTATAGCGGCGTTCGACCCCATGAAGTGCCTCTAGTTGTAGAACAACATTTGCTAAGTGGTAAAAGTGTTCAACAGATGCTTTATTATCGGTTTCATCCCCAGGGATAAAGCAAATTGCATATACAAAAGACTGCACAAATTGTTGACTGAAGCGAGGCATCAAATGAATATTCAGCAGCTACGTCAATCTTTAAAAATGAAGTGGCTGGGTTACTACAAGCAAAATCGTCCTTGGCTAGTCAAAATGAGAGTTTGGGGCACCTACAATGGTCTGCGTCGTCCTTCATCTGGGTTTATTTTGGCTACTTTGTCGGTTTTAGAGCCGCAGCTTGATGAAATACTTCCTTTTATCCTGGATCTGAATGACAATCCCGATAAGATAGTCGCAGCTTTAGGTCTTAACTTCAATCCTGATGAAGAGTTACGTTTAATCAAATTCGAGCATTCTCCGGCTGCTAACCAAGTTGAAAGCGATTCTGTACAAGATAAATGTGCCGAGAGTCAAACTGTACCATTGGTGGCAATTGCAACTAAGATTGCTTCCCATTCTCCAGCCAAAACCCTACATTCGGAAAAGCTGACCTCTGATTTGCCACAGGCACACAAACCTATGTCATATTTTACAGCTACTACTGAGGTGATTCGTACACAAAAACTTGTGTCATCGGTTGCTGTTGCGACTAAGGATACTTCTCCATCTCCCGCCAAGATGCTACACTTTGCCAAGCCACCTTCCGGCTTATTACGTCAACATAATCCAGTGCGATCGCCTCTGGCAATTACTACTGAGGTTCCCAGCAAAGCCAAAACTCTACCTTCTCTAGAAAACGGCAACTATGTAAAGATACAACCACAAGATATTCCCCGTAAGGTTAATCTATCACCCAGTACTAATGCTCGTAGTCTGGCTTCTTGGGTAGATGAGTTTTGTCAAGGTAGAAAATACGACCCAGAGGAAGCTAGAGAATTCCAGAAAATAAAATATACAGTTTTCCACAATGATAATCATTCTTTTTGAGTAGCCAATTCTAAAAATTGTAACTAAATCGCTCCTATTTGCTGTCTTGCCCACGCACGGAACCCACATTCCGCAGGTTAGTTAAGAAAGAAGATAATATTTTCGACGTATTTTTGCGTAAATTAGCTCCTGAATCAGATCGTTACTTAAATAACGACTTGCATTTAAGGGATGTTCCAGAAGATGAACCCATAAATGCTCATTTCCACTTAATGGCAATGATGCTGACTACAAGTGAAGTAGTTCCCATTGTAAAAGGTAAATTAGCTTTGGGAACTTGGCAATTTGTGTTGTTTTTTGAGTTAGACGGGCCTCGTAAAGGAACTGTGTTTTTGCAAATATCAGGAGAGTAAGAAAGCTCATGAAGCAATGAGGGAGACAACTCAATTCAAAAGTCAAAAAGTTTCATTTTGACTTTTGAATTTTCTAAAAGGTTTGCTCTATTAATCTAAAGTAAATTCTACAAACTCTGGTTGTCCCTCATATAACATATTTCTGTCCATTGCAGACAAAGTTTTATTGTGAGAACGCTCAGAATTTAAACAGCGACAAACTAACTGGGCGACATCTGCACGATTGATACTGCCAACAATACGCGGATCTTCAGTTAAAATACCATTACCTGTTGCTGGTTCTGACTTTAGTCCACCAGGACGAATGATTGTGTAGGTGAGTCCACTAGCTATTAAATGTTGTTCAGCTTTGTCTTTTTCGACTAATACAGGCCCCAGTGTTGCCAAAGCTTGCGGAGGTAAAGCATCGGCACTATTACCAGTACCGATGGAAGACACCAGAATAAACTTTTGTACTCTTGCTTTCACTGCGGCATCGATGAGATTTTTATTACCAAGATAATCTGCTCTTTCACCTTGTGTAGGTAAACCGCCAATGGTACTAATAACGGTGTGGATAGGCTCATTTGTCAAGATGGCGCGTTCTACATCATCCACATTCAAAGCATCTCCCATAACAGGCTGAATATTCATCGCTTCTAGTTCAGCAGCAGCAGCTTCATTTCTCAGGAATGCTTTCACCTGAAGATTTTGTGCTGTCAAGTATTGGGCAATTTCTCGACCAACGCCACGACTTGCCCCAGCCAGAAAAATGTAAGATGTACTTGTCATAAAATTGTTTCAATACTTACAAATTAATTATTTACGCTCAAAGGATTTTATCAAAGGATTGGCAGTATTTAATAATTCCTCAAGCTCTGGAAATATCTCTGGTTGGTGGCGTACACAAGTATCAATAAATGAACCAATAATTTCAGCCATCAGCAACCGGATATCTGCTTGGGGTTGAGTAGCAGGGAAGTCAACAAAGGGTATGGCGGCTGTTTCGTCGTAGGAGTCAACTATCGAAAAATGATTTGCTCCTGCCAAAATTACTAGATAGCTGTCATTTCTTCCGCCTGTAATTGCTTCATGGAATGTACGTATGACTGGAGTAGTAGCATTTCCTGCAATCAAGCCATAATGAGGGTTGCTGTTAGCAATTATGCCATCACAAGTTCCGCCCATGATTAGCAGAGGCAGAGAATCTGGTAGAGGCAAAATATGATTGGCTTCATGTCCCAACATCATCATTCCGGCTGTATGTGTACCGTAAGCAAATGATGCTGCAACTTGAGGGAAAAACTGAGGATCAGCGTTTTCCATGGCTACTCTACCACCTTCTGAGTGCCCACCTAAAATGATGCGTTGCAAGTCAAGCTTTCCAGCTAAAATCCCCCTGGTTTGTAACTTTTCTAATGTAGCCAGCACTGCTGGTAAAGCCGAAGCCGTGGGAGCGGTACGATAAAGTGTTGGTTTTCTATGTTCTAAATTAAACCCAGGGGTAAAACTAGTCATTCCTGGTAGGGTTTCCGCAATCCAGTTAAACAACACTACAACTAGTCTACGTTCAGCCAGTTTAACTCCTAACCATTGGTATTGTTGGGCATCACAGTTAAAGCCACTGAAGAGAATCACCACCGGGAAAGGAGCCTTTTCTGGATTAACAGGCATAATTCCCATATTTTTCTCTACATCACTCTTCAAAATCAACGCCGGATAGAGAATTTTCAGGTGGATGGTATCGTAAGGAGATTGAGCATCATCAACTTTGGCAGCTTCAACAATGGCTCGGATATTCATCTGCGGCTTCCTCACATCACTTCTAAAAAATCTGCGTATTCATTCAGTTTTTAGCTAGCATCTAAGCCAAATAAATCAAGAAATATATGGGAATGTTAAAATTTAAACACGGTAATTTAAAACTTCCTCAGTTCACGTAGAGCAATTATACTTAACCAGTTGTAGGAGGTATATTTGTCAGGGATTATGCGAATCTAACAAGTAAATCTTCTCAGAGAGACTTATGAGTAAACAACCGCAAAAAGACATAGAATCATCTCAAGACATCAGATTAACTGCTACCACAAAGATATGGGGAATGACCGTTGGTATTCTAGGAATTTGCATCCCACTTTCATCTGTTACTAAAAGTGGTCCCATTCTTCCTTTAGCCGCTATTGGTGGTGCAGCAGTTGGGACTATTGCCATATGGCGTGCTGATGAAAAAAAATCAAAAAATCAGTATTTGCAATCTCAGCAAATAGAACTTTTAGAGCAAAGATTAGTCAATTTGGAAACAATAGTGAGCAGTGATGACTTTGATTTACGGATGAAAATTAAACAACTAGAAATAAGTGATAGTACTAAGCCTACTATCAATGAAGACAAAGCTTAATATTAGCCAATATGCTTGATTTATGAGCAATTTAAAACATAAACACTAGATATAGTGATGCTAATTGTTTAGTCATAGCTAATTGTTGGCTTAACGTCACTGCGAATATCAGAGTTTTTCTTAAATCATACTTTCTTTTGCGGATAGAACTGTTTCTAGGAAAACAGTATCTCGTTGTTCAGGTTAGTTAGAATTGACAGACATCATCTAATTAACCATACCGCAGTCATGTTAGTCGATTAATCGTCTGAGTGCTGCCTAGATGTGTACTACTCACGAACATATGACCATAAATGTGTTCCATTAGACTGCGAGGTTCACGTAATTTTTAATTAACTAGAAGTTATAAACTTGAGTAATTACGTTGGTATAGCTTACCTTAGGTATGCAATATTGTGCTGCTGGAATGCAAATGGATTGGATTAGCTTACTAAAAGCTCAACAAGCCGACTTTCTTCAACGTGTGAAAAAACCTAAAACTTACGATTTATCTTTGTTGGAAAGTCAAGTTAAAGGATGTCACAGTGAAATTATGGCATTTTCGGGCGAGCCATTGGTCGAAATCCGGAAATTTGCTCGTCAACAAGCCGAAATTTTGGCTAAAAATCCCCCGCCTACACCACCTGAATATCCTGAACCTCCTGACTGGGTGATACCTTTTCCCAAATACTTCCAGCAACAAGCAGAAGATTATCTTTTGCGAGAGCAAATTGTCGGACAGGTAATGACTGAACGTCTGGGTAAGTTGGTGAAAAAGTTACCACAAGATACCTTGCGAAACATGGTGTTAGATGATGAGGGAAACTTACGCGGTGAGAGCAAATTTACTTACTTGCTTGCAAATAACCCGAAGCTGAGTATTCAAGTTTACGCAGCTGATGGAGAAAGTTTTAACGGTATTAAGAAAAACAAAATTAGGTGGTCAGTTACGCAAGAGGATTTGAGGAATCACCAAGTATTAATTTTTCTATGTTTATTTTATCTATCTCCTAGTAAATTAGGCTCGGAAAAACATGCGGTAATTACTGGTTTTTTACCTACTAAGCAAATTGAATTTACCGAACCAAAACTGTACGTCACTCCGAGTAATTTGTTGTATGCGGGGGGATTAAGTTGGTATTTAGAATCATTAATTACCAAAAAAATCGCCAAAGAAGATATCCCATTACTAGTTGATGAAAACACGATCGCAGAAACAATTCAGACTTTGCCGCCAGAACATCCCCGCAAGGATATAATCGGTGACTGGGAATGCTGGCAGACATTAAAAGGTCACACTAGAGGAATTAATTGTTTAGCCTTTAGTTCCAGGTGCAATAATGGCACAACTGCGCCCATATTAGCAAGTGGTAGTCGTGGTGAGACAAAGCTATGGGATTTAAGTAAGGGCGAATTAATAGAGACATTATCAGAGTATCCTTGGGTGGTATCTGGGTTAGTGGATGAAGTGAATTCCCTCGCCTTTAGTGCTGATGGACAAACTTTAGTCAGTGGTGGTGCAGATTCCACAATTAAGATTTGGCACATAGGCGCACTAGATTTGATAGATATTATGCACAAGCATAATGGCATGGTGCGGTGCGTGGCGTTCACACCAGATGGACGGATGTTAGCCACTGGTGGAGATGACAGAAAAGTTCTATTTTGGGATTTGATGCAACGTCAAGTAGCGATCGCCTTATCTTTAGATGATACAGTTGCTCATTCCCTAGTTCTCAGTCGAGATGGACAAACTTTGGTAACAGGTAGCTACCGCAAAATCAAAGTTTGGCAAACCTCACACCCCAGCAGAGGGAAAATTCTCAAAGATGCACAACCGTTATACACCCTCACAGGTCATTCGCATATTGTGCGTTCCCTGGCACTCAGTGCAGATGGTAAACTGCTTGTCAGTGGTAGTTGGGATCAAACAATAAAAATTTGGCACTTGGAAACTGGGAAATTAATTCGCACCCTGAAAGGCCATAGAGATCAAGTGTATGCGATCGCCCTGAGTCCTGATGAACAAATTATCGCTAGTGGTAGCGCTGATCAAACTATTAAGTTGTGGCATTTAGAAACAGGTGAATTGTTGGGTACTTTTACAGGTCATGGCAATACAATCACAGCTTTAGCTTTCACTGCTTCCGGGGAAATGTTAGTCAGTGGTAGTTTGGATAAGACAATTAAAATTTGGCAACGAAGTTAATAAAATCAGTGTTTTTTGCTTGGGGGAAGTTCAGACTAAACTGAATTTCCCCCCTTGACAAAAGTTGTATCAATGCATGGCAAAGGTTTTAAAGGAGTACTTAAAGTTAGCAGTAGACTGCTAAACGCGCTCTACTATCCCTTGATTTGGCAATTCAAACGAGACAGTTGATACAATTAAAATTGCACTTAAACCAATGCAAATTTAGCAGCGTCACTTTAATACTTCTTTGTAATTAGATTAAGCATTGATTATTTCTTCAACGAGTTAGCGTAGGCTGAGCTTTATCCACTTTTCTGGTGCCAGATTACTTGGCAAAAGTGAGGTTCAAGCGAAATTAGAAAAGCGATATTGGGCTAACTTTATTTGCTAAAATTTGCTTGCTTCAAAAGTGAGATAGCCTTAGTTGCACAGAGTAATAGCTAATTCTTGAGGAGAAAAAATTTGTGAGTCTTCCATATACTGGGGGTTGTCAATGTGGTCAGATTCGTTACGAAATCCGCGCCCAAGCATTAACTCTTTATGTGTGCCACTGCAAAGAGTGTCAAAAACAATCCTCTAGTGCCTTTGGTATGTCACTGACTGTACCACGAGATGCTGTGGTCATTATTCACGGGCAACCAAAAGCTTGGATTCGCAAAGCTGATAGCGGACGTGAAGTAAAAAATCTGTTCTGTGGTGACTGCGGAACGCGATTATTTCATGAGCGGACTTACAGCCCAAACACGATCAATGTCAAAGCTGGAACGCTAGATGATACAAGCTGGTTGCATCCAGTTGGCAATCTTTGGACACGCAATGCCCAGCCGTGGGTGATAATTTCAGACCAGTTGCTTAACTACGATAGGCAACCAGAGGATGTACGTCCTCTGTGGGAGAAATGGAAACAACAGCATTCTTGAATAACATTGCAATGTAGCATTTTTTCTCGTCAATTAAGCAATTTTGCGCCATAATCCTCAAAAACAAATAGATATTTTAAGAGAAAATTCCCAAATTTTCTCGGTTTTTGGACAATAAATTTTAGTAGTCTGGCAAGTTAATTGTGCTGGGTTAGGAAACGTTTACCACAGAGATCACAGAGTTAAAGAACAAAAAGAGATTTTTCAAGAGTATCTAAAATAGAAAAATCATGTATATGAGATTACAAAAATTTCGAGGTATAAGATACATCTGCAGGTAGAGAATTAGAGATAGCGATCGCCAATAGCCTAGACATATATCAAACAACCAACTAACAGAGGTAAGTTATGGCAGTATCTGCAATTGATATTTCAAGAACTCTCAGTGGCATAGATTTTCCGGCAAATAAACAGGATTTAGTCAACCATGCCAGAGAGAAAAATGCTAACGAAGAAATCATCAACGTCCTTCAACAAATGCCAGAGCGGGAATATAACAACATGGCAGACGTAGAACATGCGTTTGGTGAAGTTAAATAATTCCTAATGTGGTGGGTAACAGTATTAAGAATATGCAAAAAGCGATCGCTCTGGAAATGGGCGATCGCTTTTCAATTCAATGCCAAATTTTTACACTAGCAGTGATTGCATTAGCGGTTTATCTTCTGATAACTTACCAGTCCGTAACCATTCATTGAGCTCATCTGGTGCTTGCACTCGGTTGAGACGTTCCCGCAGTTTGGCTCCTTCGAGAATTTCTTTATCTAATAATGCCTGTGCTGTCTCTTCTAACAACTCACGGTTATGATGTAATATGCTTAAAGCTATGTGGTGAGCATTATCTACTGTCTGCTTAACTTCCCGGTCAATTTCTTCAGCCACCTTGGGACTGATAGCACGGCGGGGATTGCCATAACCTTCTAAAAACTGCTGTTGAATCTTTTCAAAAGCTACAGGCCCTAATTTTTCGCTCATCCCATAGAGGGTAATGGCTCGTTCAGCTAAGTCAGTGGCTTTTTGGATGTCATCAGCTGCACCTGTGGAAACTTTGCCAAAAACAATTTCTTCGGCAGAACGTCCACCCAACAAAGTGGCAATCCGTCCGCGAATTTCGTCTTCTATCATCAAGAAGCGGTCTTCTTCTGGCATCTGAATTGTATAACCCAGCGCCCCGACACCACGGGGGACAACAGAAATTTTTTCGACTTTCCCCGCACCAGGCATTAATGCACCGATGATAGCATGACCGACTTCGTGATAAGCTACAGTTGTTTTCTCCACTTCATTCAAAACACGAGAGCGTTTTTCTAAACCAGCCACCAAACGCTCAATGGCTTCATTAAAATCTGCCATGAATACTGCTTGACGATTTTGCCTAGCTGCCAATAATGCTGCTTCATTGACAAGATTAGCTAAATCTGCACCAGCAAAACCAGGAGTCCTGGCGGCAATAATTGATAAATCCACATCATTAGCCAATTTGACATTTCTGGCATGGACTTTGAGAATAGCTTCACGACCGCTTTTATCAGGTCGGTCAACCACAACTTGACGGTCAAATCGACCAGGACGACGTAAGGCGGGGTCAATCACTTCGGGACGGTTGGTAGCGGCGATGATAATCACCCCTGTGTTAGCATCAAAGCCATCCATTTCGCTGAGTAATTGGTTGAGGGTTTGTTCGCGCTCATCGTTACCACCCATAATTTGTCCAGCACCACCGCGAGACTTACCCAGTGCGTCTAACTCGTCAATAAAGACAATACAGGGAGCTTGTTGTTTGGCTTGTTCAAATAAGTCGCGGACGCGTGAAGCACCTACGCCCACGAATAATTCAATAAATTCTGAACCAGAAATACTGAAAAAGGGAACGCCAGCTTCACCAGCGATCGCTTTTGCTAGCATGGTTTTACCAGTTCCTGGAGGACCTACCAACAACACACCTTTGGGAATTTTTGCTCCCAATCTGGTGTATTTAGCCGCATTTTTGAGAAAATCGACAATTTCTTCTAATTCGGACTTAGCTTCATCAACACCAGCCACATCAGTAAATTGCACACCAGTACTACCTTCAGAATAGATCCGAGCTTTGCTTTTACCTATTGTGAGTGCAGCCGGGCCACCGCCTTGACGATTGATTAAAAAAGCCCATATTCCAAAGAAAATTAATGGTGGAGCAATCCAGCTAAGTAATGTGCCAATCCAACCATTTTGTGCTGGAGGTGGTGCTGTAAACTCTACATCATGTTCCCGGAGAATTTTAGGCAAATCTAGATCAATAGCCACTGGTGTGGTGGTAAATACTTGTTCAACAGTTTTGCCTTCAGGGGTTTGGGTTTTGATGGTATATTCAATGCGATCGCTACCCACGATGGCTCGCTCAACTTTGCCATCTTGAACCTGAGCAACAAACTCACTATAGGGAACTTGTGATTGACGTGTCTCTAAAAGACTCGGAACAATTAAGTTAAGCAGTAATAAAAAAGTTAGCAGAATGAGTAAACTACCGCCAAACTGCCTTGTTTGCGGCGGTTTGGTTGGTTTTTTGTTATTAGTTTCTACAGGCATTTAAGATGTACCCTCCAAATGCGACAGGGACTAGGCTTTAAGGGTTAGGGAAGAAGATTTTCATAGGTCTGGTGTACAAAATTTATTTATGAGGACTACACGGTAACTACGAAAAGGCTGAAAACTCACGATTTGTGGTGATGGCGGTATTTATCAGCGCATTTTTTCCAGAAATATAACTTCCCTATTTCTTGTTCTCTATTATTTGTGTCTGTTAGATCTATTCTAGAAACTAAAGACAGCAGCCCAATATCGGGTATACCCCACAGAAAAATGTGTATTGCCGTACTGTTATGGAAAATAATCTCGGATTTATTGTGAAATTGCTTGTGCTTTCGGGTGTACTGTCCCTATTAATTAAGTATGCAGCGCCGAGTTTATCGATTCCGGCAACAGATACCAACGCATTGATGATAGTTTTGTTACCACCTGTGATCATGGCGATCGCTTTATTTTGGCGATTTCAGGCAGCACAGAAACAAAATTAACACAAATTATCTAGGCGGATGTTGCTAAAATCAGCTAACCTAATTTGAATTAGACAGCGAAGAATCAGCCTGTGAACCTTGGTCAATGGATCGGCTTAATCGCCATAGTTCTTTCTTTGTATATCTTGTGGCAAATTCGGCAAGTGCTATTGCTGGTATTTGCCGCAGTTGTGCTAGCTACTACATTAAATCGCCTGGCGAAACGTTTTCAACACTTAGGGATAAAACGTGGATTCGCAGTTCTCATGTCGGTGGCTATCTTCTTTATGGGCATTATCTGCTTTTTCTGGCTGATTGTACCGCCTTTTGCCACTCAGTTTAATGAACTAACTTATCGAGTTCCCCAAGGTTTGGAGCGCTTTAATAGTTGGTTTAACCAACTAAAAACTTTAGTTCCTAGTCAGTTAATTCCCTATGTACCTGATATCAACAGCCTCATCCAACAAGCACAACCATTTATCAATCGGTTACTAGGCAGTTCTTTCGCCTTTGTCTCTGGTTCTTTGGAAGTTGTCCTAAAAGTTCTGCTAGTCATGGTTTTAACCGGAATGTTTTTAGCAGATCCCCCAGCCTACCGCAAAGTGTTTGTGCGGTTATTCCCCTCATTTTATCGCCAACGGGTGGAAGGGATTTTAGATCAATGCGAAGTCTCACTGGAGGGATGGATTACAGGCGCTTTTATTGCCATGTGTGTAGTGGCTTTAATGAGTGTCGTTGGCTTATCAATTTTGGGTGTGAAGGCAGCATTAGCTTTAGCTATTCTCGCGGGGTTTTTGAACTTAATTCCCAATCTTGGCCCGACTTTGAGTGTAGTTCCAGCAATGGCGATCGCGCTGTTGGATACTCCCTGGAAACCTGTTGCTGTCTTGATTCTCTACTTTTTCATTCAACAGGCTGAGAGTAATTTTATCACACCTATTGTCATGGCGCAGCAAGTCTCATTGCTGCCAGCTGTGACGTTAATTTCCCAAATCTTTTTCGTCACTTTTTTTGGCTTTTTAGGCTTATTTTTAGCTTTACCCTTAACCGTTGTTGCCAAGATTTGGGTACAAGAAGTATTGATTAAAGATGTTCTGGATGAATGGGGACATAACCATCCAAAAGAAAGGGAGTTGGTGATAATTTCTGAATCTTCTATGTCAGATGTTAATGGGACAACAGAAATTCCCACTGACGATCAACAACCAATTGATAATGCTTTGCCACACGAAGAATAGTTCACCCAACCTACAAATTTTTTGCATCATTTTAAGTTAGGACTTACGCACAAGTTACGGAAGAATCAAACCGCAGAGGCACAGAGGAGCTATTGCGTTGCGCGGGTTCCCCGCGTTGTAGCAAATGGCGTAACACGGAGGAATGAGAGTTAGAGAAGTATTTTGTGTAAGTCCTATAAGTGTGTCAGTCCACTATGTGTTGTTCAAAAATGAAATGCAATCCTATATCTATAGCATCAAGCACGCTTCATAATTTATACTAAATCAAATCAAGTGCATAAAGACAATTTTTAATAATTCTGCACGTGTAAAAGGTTTAGTTAAATACCCAGATGCTCCTACTAATCTCGCTTTTACCTTGTCTACAATTCCCTTATAACCTGTGACAAAAATAATCGGTGTGTTTAGGAACATGGAATTATTTCGTATAATCCGGCACAACTCATAACCATCAATTCCGGCCATGTTGAGATCCAGTAAAATTAAGTCTGGTTTGTGCCTAATAATCGACATCACAGCTTTTAGCGGATCATTAATGGCGACTACAGCAAAATTTTCACTTTCTAAGAAACGGCTAATTTCTTTAAGGATAGTCGGACTATCATCTACAGAAACAATTTTATAAACTTTTTTGGTGGTGATAGTAGCAGCCGTTACTCTTTCAGATGGGGAATTTATGTTATCTGATATTGTTAATCCTTGATCATTTTTGGTTGCAGGAGCAGAAACATTTTGAAAACGCTCTATAAAAGTGAGATTTTTTACAGGAATAACAGATGAATTTTGAGTAATATTGTTACTGTTTTCTACGGACACTCCTCCTAAACTTTTATTCAGTAATGCTGTTTTATGGACAGTAGATGATGTTAATTTTGCCACAGTCCAGGGTAACTGCTCAAAAGGTGGGTCTGGTTCATGTAATATAATTTCTCCTTTGATAATGTAAGGATATAATTTTTTAGCCAATGCAATTTCATCTTGATTCATTATCACAGCAAGATGACGTAAGCTAAAACCCTTCATCCAATTGGTTAAATTTGATTGGAGGTCTGGGAAATTGTTATTGTGAACTTTACTGGTAATTAAGACATATGGACGCTGATAAGGTGAAGAGATGTAAGGCGATAAAGTCTGCCAATCTTGTAATTGAATTTGGCAGTATTCTATAACTTTTTCTACATCCAGTCTACATATTTCTGATATTCTTTGCTGTGAGTCACTTAACTCATAAGTCCCGTTTTTAAGTAACAGAAATGATTCAATTACTTCTTTAACTAATTCTTGAATCAACAATGTGGCTTGTGACGCATCCAGATATCCTTGATTAATCAGCCAGTGAATAGCATGATAATCAGCAGGTTGATTGCTCACTGCTCTCTGATCTTCGACTACCTGACTGTGTAAGTTAGTTTCAAAAATTAAGCGTAATTGCACACGAATTTCACTAGTCAGCCGGGGAATTTGATGACTCAGACGACGCAAATGACGTTCTAATCGGTCAAAAGGTTCTATGGAATGGGTCGCGTAAGTTATTGTCCCCTGCTTGAGGTAAATTGACCAAGTAACTAAGTTACTAGAGGCTGTTAAACAAGTAGTGTCACAACAGCTAAATAAATGTCTTAACAAACTTTGGGGACGTAGTGTTGTGAAGGTGCCAAAATTCTTCATATTTTGGAGGATTTTTAAGTAATTATACAAAAAAATATGTATATTTGGAGTCTCCAATAGATAGGATTTTGCGTTACTTAATATTTTCCTAAAACAAAATATTGTTTTGGGTAAAACATGTACATATATTAAAAAATATGTATAAAAATTATGCTTTCAAGGCTTTGTTATATTTCGTACTATCCACCGATAGCTAATATTTTTTAGGCATTTTTCAATTTTAAGTTCTTATGGCTACACATGCAGAATTTTTATGCTGATAATATTACTTGTAATTAGTTTTGCTTAAATATAATCTTAAAAATTTTATCATGACTTACGCAAAATTATGAAAAAACGTTCGCGAAGCGTGCGCGCTGCGCATACCACAAAGGAAACGAAGGAAAGAGGGTTTCAGAGAGTTATTGCGTAAGTCCTATTTATATGGGTAAATTCGTATATTTGTTATATTCTGTGTTTGCTATACACAATTATTATATGGTTTAGTAATTATACTCATTAGGTAATACTAAACCTCAGGAATTAGCGTGTCCTCAACTAAGTCATGATGAAGAATTTATTAAATAAATATGTAGATAATTTGGTGAAAACTATTTATTTAATAAAGATTCAACCAATTACCATCAAACATCTATCTTTGGTCTTGTAGGCTCCGGAAACCAAACTATATACTTTGAAAAAAGGAAAATAAAGCGTTGGACTATAAGATAAAACAAAACGTTATGCCTGATACCTTAAAACTTGATGAAGTAGTGGAGTTTGCTGAAAATCCAGAACCACGTTGTCCTTGTGTTTTATTGCTGGACACATCAGGCTCAATGCAAGGAGATCCCATAGAAGCTTTAAATCAGGGTTTGCTAAGTTTGAAAGATGAATTGATGAAAAATTCCTTGGCAGCCAGAAGAGTAGAAGTAGCGATAATTACTTTTGATAGTCATGTCAACATAGTGCAAGATTTTGTAACAGCTGATCAATTCAATCCGCCTATCTTGACTGCACAGGGACTAACGACTATGGGTGCGGGAATTCATAAAGCGTTAGACATGGTGCAAGAACGTAAATCCCTCTATCGTGCCAATGGCATTGCTTATTATCGTCCTTGGGTATTTATGATTACAGATGGAGAGCCACAAGGTGAATTAGATCATCTGATAGAGCAAGCGGCGCAACGTTTGCAAGGTGATGAAGCCAATAAACGTGTCGCCTTCTTTACAGTAGGTGTAGAAAACGCTAATATGATGCGTCTAAATCAATTAGCTGTGCGGACTCCCCTCAAACTCAAAGGACTTAACTTTATTGAAATGTTTGTTTGGTTATCAGCTAGTATGTCAGCAGTTTCCCATTCCCAAATAGACGAACAGGTAGCACTACCACCCATTGGCTGGGGGACTCTTTAATCGCTCGCGGCTGATACTCACACAGCTAGCTGCTTTAAAAAATCTATGAACACAACATCAAAACAGATATCTCATTGGCGGGTAGTCGCCGCATCTGTATGTGGTACTAGCCACGTCAAAAACAAGCAGCTGTGTCAAGATGCTCACCACTGGCAACTATTACCAGGTAATGTGTTGGTGGCTGCTGCTGCTGATGGTGCAGGTTCTGCTAGCCAGGGAAAAGTAGGCGCGATGGTAGCTGTGGAAACAGCCGTCGAAACCCTATCCATCAAAGAAATTACTAGAGACTCCCTTGCAGATGATGCAATTGTGCAAACGCTATTGAATGAGGCTTTGCTAGCTGCTAGAAAAGCGGTAGAGGATGAAGCAGTGGCTTGTAACAAACAGCCTCAAGATTTAGCAACTACCTTAATTATTATGGTGGCTACACCAGACATGGTGGCAGTCGTACAGATTGGTGATGGTTTGGCAGTAGCCAAGGATGATCAAGGTAACTTACTGGCACTGACCATACCTGACAATGGCGAATACATCAACGAGACAAATTTTTTAACTTCGCCTGACGCCTTAGACATAGCGCAGATGAGATTATGGCGTGAAACCATAGTTAATGTTGCTATCCTCACCGATGGACTGCAAATGCTGGCTTTAAATATGGTTGTTGGTGAACCTCATAAACCGTTCTTTTTTCCCTTATTCGACTTTGTAGAGAATGCCGAAGATAAAACAGTAGCAAAAGAGCAGTTAGTGAAATTTTTAAGTTCTGAGCGGATTACGCAACGTACTGATGATGATTTGACACTGATTATAGCTGCCTTTAAAAGTGCTGAGTGCTGAGTGCTGAGTGCTGAGTGAAGAAAGCACTTGTAATGTGAGTAATGTTTTGGTGATTCTACTATATCAGTCTTTTAAATAACCCCATTCACCGTGATTTAATCATGCAGGTTCTACGTTGTCTTCCCAAGCAAGAAATTATCAACCTCAGCGTTAGTTTGGGGCGTGGCGGTGAAGCGTGTATCTATGCAGTACCGTCCTGTGGTGATTTAGTAGCGAAGGTTTATCATCAGCCAACAGTTGCTCACGCCCACAAACTGCGGGCGATGCTTGCTAACCCACCGGAAAATCCTACGGCTAGCTTAGGACATATTTCTATTGCTTGGCCACAGGATCTCTTACGAGCAGTAGATGCAAACAATGGCATCATCGGCTTTTTGATGCCTCGGATTCGCGGGATGCGCCCAATTATTGACTTTTACAACCCCAGAACTCGTCGCCAACACTGTCCTTTATTCAATTATCAGTACCTACTTCGCACAGCGCGTAATCTAGCGGCGGCTTTTGCTGCTTTGCACAATAGTGGATATTGTGTTGGCGATGTGAATGAGTCAAATATTCTCGTCAGCGATACAGCATTGGTAACCTTGGTAGACACAGACTCTTTTCAGGTGCGTGATCCAGACAGCAATGTTGTTTACCGTTGTCCAGTAGGTAAACCAGAGTTTACCCCACCGGAACTCCAAAATAAAATTTTTGCGCAACACGATCGCGATATTCCTCATGACTTGTTTGGCTTGGCGGTGTTGATTTTTCAACTGTTAATGGAAGGTACTCACCCCTTCTCTGGAATATTTCAAGGTATTCCTGAGCCACCGCCCTACGAAGCCCGGATTGCTGCTGGACACTTTACTTACAGTCAAAAGCGGCAAGTACCTTATCTGCCTACTCCTATTGCACCTGCTTGGGAAGTTCTTCATCCCAAGTTACAGGAACTCTTTTTACGTTGTTTTGAAGATGGTCATAACGACCCACAGCTACGCCCCAGCGCCCAAGCTTGGCTGTCGGCAGTAGCTGAAGCCGAAGATAGTCTAATTACCTGCACTGTCAATCCTCAGCATCGTTATAATAACCACCTAGATAGCTGTCCTTGGTGTGAACGTGCCTTGCGGTTGGGTGGACGTGACCCATTTCCGTCATCTCGGGCAGTGGAAAATCGCGAACATCTGCGACCGCGAGTTGTCCCGCAACGGCGTTACGCCCAGCGGCCACGTTCGCCACAACCAGTTATGCCTCTGTACCAAGCAAATTATTGGCAGCCAGTAGCTACTCCTAGCTATTCGTCTTATCAACGGCAGAAGAAGACAAAAGTTTATCCGGCTGTGTTGTGCTTACTGGGTTTTGGTGTGTTGGGGTATTTGGACGTGATGGTTAAATTTACGCGTCCGTATGTTTCCCAAAATGCTTACACGCAACAAACGTTGATGGCTCGTCCTCAAACCAATGATCAGACTTTGACTTTCGCAGATTACTATCAGCAGGGTCATGCTGCTTACCAAATCCGAGATTATGAGCAAGCGGTGGAAAACTTTAGCCAAGCCATTCAACAGGAACCCACAAATGCCAGAGCTTATGTCAACCGAGGCAATGCTCGCTACAACTTGAAAGATTACGAAGGCGCACTCAAAGACTATAACCAAGCTTTGCAAATTAATCCTGATGAAATCAAAGCTTTTGTGAATCGAGGCAATGCCCGCTACATGCTGGCTGAATACAGCAACGATCCTGATCGAGAATATAACCAAGCGATCGCTGATTTTAATCAAGCCCTCCGGATTAATAATCAGGAAACCGAAGCTTATATTAGAAGGGGTATTGTCCGTTCTCAGATGGCTAGATACAGTAGCGAATCTGTGCAAGATTACAAACAAGCAATTGTTGATTTTACCCAAGCAATTCGACTGAACGTATCCAACGCCGAAGCTTATTTTCAGCGAGGTGAAGTTCGCCATAAAATGGCTCAATTTAGTAGCGATTTTATTCAAGAATATCAACAGGCGATCGCTGACTTTAACCAAGCATTAAAGATTAATGACAAACTAGCGAAAGTCTACCTCAAACGAGGGATGATTCGCTATGAACTTACACAATATGCTGGTAGTGAATCTGATCCTAATAATTTGAAAGCTATTGAAGATTTACAGACAGCCGCTAAACTTTCCCTAGAACAAGAGGATACGGAAAATTACCAGCAAGCACTTAGCAGTATTTGTGTAATCGTAGAAAGTCAATGTACTGCCTTATTACAAAGCTCTGCTATGTGGGAATATACAGGCACAAATTAATTGAGAAACTAGTAAATTGTCTTACTAGTTGTTTAGTAACTGCTTTTGATATCTGATGATATAAAAGTAAAAATAATCAGGATTGGCTTTGGCTAGTTCTGATTATTTTTAGCTATTTTTTGCTGTAATTAAGTTATTTAATTAGAGATTTATAGAGGTTTTATATATAAAAGAAATTTATTTACATTTTCTTTATGAATTCGATAGAAATAATCGTTAGATTATGTACGGAGGAAAAGACATTATTTAGAGAATTTTCTCCAATTAAAGTGCATCTTCTTCATGGCGAAAAATTTAAATGAAAAACTACCTGTAAATCTCCAAGGTAATTGTATGAAAGCGGTGATTCTGGCTGGAGGGCTTGGTACACGCCTCAGTGAAGAAACTAGTATCAGACCCAAGCCAATGGTGGAAATTGGTGGAAAACCAATTCTCTGGCACATCATGAAGACTTACTCTGCCCACGGAATTAATGACTTCATCATTTGTTGTGGATATAAAGGTTACATCATTAAAGAGTATTTTGCTAATTACTTTTTACACATGTCAGATGTGACCTTTGATATGCGATTTAATCAGATGAATATACATTCTGGTTATGCCGAACCCTGGCGTGTCACTTTAGTCAATACAGGTGACTATACAATGACAGGCGGACGCTTAAAACGCATCAGTGAGCATGTTGGTAATGATACTTTTTGTTTCACTTACGGTGATGGTGTAAGTGATATAAATATTACAGAACTAATTAAGTTTCATAAAGAGCAAAAAACCTTAGCGACACTCAGTGCAGTGCAACCAGCTGGACGCTTTGGTGCTATTTCCTTAGGTCAAGAACAAACTAAAATCAACAGCTTTCGGGAAAAACCTGAAGGTGATGGAGCCTGGATTAATGGCGGTTATTTTGTTTTAGAACCAGAAGTAATTAACTTGGTTGCTGATGACTCTACGGTTTGGGAGAAAGAACCATTAGAAAAGCTAGCTGAAATGGATCAGCTATCTGCTTTCAAACATCAAGGTTTTTGGCAGCCGATGGATACATTACGCGATAAAAACTATCTAGAAGAGCTATGGAAGAGTGGCCAGGCTCCTTGGAAAGTGTGGTAGGGAGAGGGGACAAGGAGACAAGGGGACAAGGGGAGATTACTAATATAAGTTCTTTCCCCCCATCTCCCCACTCCCCCACAGTCTCTCGAAAAAATGTGGAATTCTGGTCAAGCAAAATTGAAGGTGTGGTGATGTCAGCGAATTTTTGGACGGGAAAAAAAGTTTTTGTTACAGGACATACAGGCTTTAAAGGCAGTTGGTTATCTCTATGGTTACAAATGTTAGGGGCTGAGGTGATTGGTTATGCTTTAGCTCCCCCAACATCTCCCAGTTTGTTTGAGTTAGCTAACGTTGCTCATGGAATGACATCAGTAGTAGGCGATATCAAAGATTTAAACTTGCTCAAGCAAGTAATGCAATCCTACCAACCAGATATCGTCATTCATATGGCAGCTCAAGCATTGGTGCGGGAATCTTATCACAACCCAGTAGATACCTATGCTGTCAATATCATGGGTACGGTGAATGTGTTGGAAGCAGTACGGTCTGTATCTAGCGTCAGAGCTGTAGTCAGCATCACCTCCGATAAATGTTATGAAAATCGGGAATGGGTTTGGGGCTACCGGGAAAGTGATCCTATGGGAGGATATGACCCTTACAGCAGTAGTAAAGGATGTGCTGAGTTAGTTGCAACAGCTTATCGTCAATCTTTTTTCAATCCTGCTGATTACGGACAACATGGGGTAGCTATAGCCACTGTTCGCGCCGGCAATGTGATTGGTGGCGGAGATTGGGCTAAAGACCGTCTAATTCCTGATATTCTCAACGCTTGGCTGGCAGGAAAAGAAGTAGTGATTAGAAATCCCCAAGCCGTCCGACCTTGGCAGCATGTTTTGGAACCACTCAATGGTTACTTAATGCTGGCAGAAAAACTATTTACTCAAGGTTCACTTTACAACGGAGGTTGGAATTTTGGGCCGGATGAGTCAGGAGTAAAAACAGTATTTTGGGTAGTTGAACAACTCAAACAGTTTTGGGGTAAAGATGCTACTTGGACTAAAGATAGTAGAGTTCAACCCCACGAAGCCAATTATTTAACCTTGGATTGTTCTAAAGCTCGGACGCAAATCAACTGGGAACCCCAATTAGACTTAGCAACAGCCTTAGCTTGGATAGTTGATTGGACAAAAGCATGGCAACAAGGCTATGACATGAAGCAAAAGAGCCAAGCTCAAATTCAGCAGTTTATGCAACTTGCATATTTTCAACCACGAGAAATTCCTGTATTGGGAGTTGAAGCAGGGGAAAATGTGGCGCAAGTAGCAGAAGTAAGAAATTAATAACAACTGACATACACAATTCAAACCTCAATTACACCATGTTTACTAATGTTGGTGACAAGTTGTTTTCCCTAAAATCAGAGTTAAATTACAGAGTATCATCTTGGCAACATGGAAAAAAATTGCCTGTATTAGCAGCAAGCGATCGCATAATTCTTGACTCGATTAAACGTGACGGAATTCACATTACAAACCTCACAGAGTTAGGATTAACTTCCACCTCACAATTACTCAATTCTGCTTACAGTCTATTGCCAAGTATGGGAGCAGCTAACTATAGCAGTTCCAGCCAAAATCCGCCAGAAATTTACATAGTTACAGATTTACCAGCATTCTATAACTGGGGAAGAGAACAAAGGCTGTTCAACATTATCGAAAATTACATTGGTCTTCCCGTTGCTTATCATGGTGTACATTTACGCAAAGACTTTGCCAACACAGAGCAGTTTCAAACATTACTATGGCATAGAGATATAGAAGACCGCCGAGTTCTCAAAATTATTGTCTACTTAAATGATGTGGAGGAAAAACATGGGCCTTTTGAATATGTGCCAATATCTTTAATTTCCCGATCACAAGCTTATCGAATTAAACGCCAAATTAAAAACTTAGGAGGAATTGATGATCAAACGCTAAATAAAATTGTCCCAAAATCCGCGTGGAAGTCTTGTCCAGGTCCAGCCGGTACTGTTATTTTTGCTGATACCAGACGAATTTTACATCATGGTACTCTCCGCACTGAAGAACGGTCAACACTGTTTTTTGTCTATACTGCCAACCCTCCCAAGCGTCCAGAACTTTGTACTCATTACTGGGATAATACATATCCTAGACCAAATTTAAACAGAGAAGTTGATGAAAGGATAGGGCTTAAGGAAGAAGGAAGGGCTATCGTGGCAGTTTTTGCAGAGTAGATACTAGAATACGCTACATTTCATCAACCTCTTTTAAAGCAGAATCAAACATTTCAGGGGCAAGTAATTTTACTTCTTTAGCAATAATCAACTGCGTGTCTAACTCCCTTAAAGTTATCACTTCGTCCTTCTTCCTTAGTTAAATACTGATAATTTCTATGATTTTTACCACCACTGCACTCCAAGACGCACTCATTATTGACGTAGAAAAAAAGCCAGATCATCGCGGTTTTTTTGCCCGTGGTTTCTGCGCTCAAGAATTTGTGGCACATGGTTTGAAGCCCACAGTTGCCCAATGTAATATTTCTTTCAACCACAAAAAAGGCACTGTGAGGGGAATGCATTATCAAGTTTCTCCAGCCGCAGAAACAAAATTAGTGCGCTGTACCAAAGGCGCTATCTATGACGTAATTATTGATATGCGTCCTGAATCGCCGACTTTTTTATCACATATTGGTGTGGAATTAACCGCAGAAAATCACCGGGCTTTGTATGTACCAGAAATGTTTGCCCACGGTTATCAAACTCTCACAGATGATGCTGAGGTAATGTATCAAGTGGGTGAATTTTATACACCAGGATATGAACGAGGATTACGCTATGATGACCCGTTTTTTAATATTGAATGGCCTCTAGCAGTAACTGAAATTTCTGAGAAAGACTTAAATTGGACTTTATTAGAAATGATCCCCGTTGGTTGTGCAGATTCTATATCAATGCTCAATCATTCATGAGTTGAGAAACCGGGGTTCGGAAATTTCTTGCTCAAACTAGAATTAATACAGGAATTTAACTAATGATTATTATTGATCGTGCCTTACAAGCCCGCGCCGCAGCAGGTAATCCAGTGAAAGTGGGGATGATTGGTGCTGGTTTTATGGGTCGAGGGATTGCTAATCAGATTATTAATTCAGTTCCCGGAATGGAGTTAGTTGCTATTTTTAGCCGTCAGGTTGATGCAGCTAAACGAGCTTATACAGAAGCGGGGCTAGAAAATATGCAAGTTGTGACAACTGTAACTGAATTAGAAGACGCGATCGCCAACCATAAATATGCAGTCACCGAAGATGTCCAATTACTCTGCCAAGCAGAGGGAATTGATGCCATCATCGAAGTCACCGGTGCAGTAGAATTTGGCGCTCATGTAGTTATGGAGGCGATCGCTCATCGCAAACATGTGATTATGATGAATGCCGAACTCGACGCTACTATTGGCCCCATCCTAAAAGTATACGCCGACAAAGCCGGAGTCATTCTCAGCGCCTGTGATGGTGATCAGCCAGGGGTAGAAATGAATCTCTACCGATTTGTCAAAAGTATTGGTCTGACTCCATTATTGTGCGGTAACATTAAAGGACTTCAAGACCCCTATCGCAATCCTACGACCCAAGCAGGATTTGCTAAACGTTGGGGTCAAAAAGCCCACATGGTAACCAGCTTTGCCGACGGGACAAAAATTTCCTTCGAGCAAGCGATCGTTGCCAACGCTACAGGTATGAAAGTCGCCCAGCGCGGAATGCTAGGATACGACTTCCGTGGTCATGTTGATGAAATGACCCACATGTACGATGTTGAACAACTCCATGAATTAGGTGGCATTGTTGATTATGTAGTTGGTGCTAAACCTAGCCCCGGTGTATTTGTATTTGCCACTCATCAAGACCCCAAGCAACGCCACTATCTAGACTTATACAAGTTAGGTGAAGGCCCTCTATATAGCTTCTATACTCCCTATCACCTGTGTCATTTTGAAGTGCCATTATCTGTTGCTCGTGCTGTCCTGTTCCAGGATACTGTCTTGTCTCCACTAGCAGGGCCAGTAGTAGATGTAGTCACCACCGCTAAAATTAATCTGAAAGCTGGGGAAACCTTAGATGGTATTGGCTACTACATGACTTATGGGCAATGTGAAAATTCCCCCATCGTTCAAGAGCAAAAACTACTCCCAATCGGTTTAGCTGAAGGATGTCGCCTAAAACGAGATATTCCTCAGGATCAAGTCCTGACTTACGATGATGTAGAGTTGCCTGAAGGTAGACTTTGTGACCAACTACGCGCTGAACAAAACACTTATTTTGCATCAGAAAAAGTTCTAGCAGCCGTTGGGTAGCATCAGTATTTCTAGATCAACACATTCTGTTAAGAATTTGATCCCTCTAACTCCATCAACAAGAGTTAGGGGGAATCTGCAACAAAGATAACAGGTGATAGGGGATAGGTGTGAAAGTCTCTGAGTAGAACTGGTATAGATTAAGTCGCAGAAAAAAACTCAACATCACCAATACTTTCTTGTCTTAATTACGAATTACGAATTACGAATTACGAATTACGAACTACGAATTATGAAAATTGCTCTAGTCCATGATTACTTAACCCAACGCGGTGGAGCAGAGCGGGTATTTGAATTACTTTGTAAACGCTACCCCCAAGCGGATATTTTCACATCTTTATACAATCCGCAAAAAACTATTGATATGGGTGAGCGTATAGTCAAAACTACTTTTTTGCAAAAAATTCCTGGTGCAGCAAAGTATTTTAGATTGATGGCTCCCTTATATTTTCCTGCTTTTAGGTCTTTAGATTTACAGGACTACGATCTAATTATTAGTAGTAGCACCAGTTTTGCCAAAGCAGTACGCAAACATCCAGATGCTAAACACATTTGTTTTTGTCATAATGTTACCCGGTTTCTGTGGGATACGGAAACGTATTTACGGGAGTATGGAGACTATCGATACTTTGCTCCATTAATTGAACAAGTGTTCCAGTTAATGAGAAATATAGACCTAAAATATGCTCAAGAACCAGACCTTTACATTGCTAACTCCAGTGTTGTCGCCCGCCGTATTCAAAAAATATACAACAAACAATCAATTGTGATTAACTATCCAATTGATACAAATAATTTTGTATTTTCAGATATAAAGGATGAATACTATCTAGCCTCGGCTCGGATGATCAGCTATAAGCGGTTGGATATAATTATCGAGGCCTTTAATTGGTTAGGTTGGCGATTATTAATATCAGGGGATGGGCCAGAACAAGAGCGTTTAAAATCTAAAGCATTAGATAATATTGAGTTTTTAGGGCACGTCAGTGATGCTAAACGCAAAGATTTATTTTCTAAAGCTAAGTCTGTTATAGTTGCTGCCTTAGAAGACTATGGATTAGTTCCAGTCGAGGCAAATGCTAGTGGCACACCTGTCATCGCCTATGGAGCAGGTGGAGTATTAGATACTCAAATACACCGGAAAACAGGAGTATTTTTTAAGCGACAAACACCCGAATCTCTACAAGCTGCATTAATAGAGTCCGGAGGAATCGCTTGGAATTATGAAAATATTCGTAGTCATGCAGTGAACAATTTTTCGGAACCTGTATTCTTTCGCAAGGTTGAGCAACTTATTGACCAAACTTGTGGTATCTATTAATCATTTTTGTGGTTTGTTATACCAATTTTAAAAAACTATGCGACAGATACAAAAGGTAGAAACCTAGATGCAGTCTGACTTTCTTAATTTGTGATTCTTAATTACGAATTGGTATTAGCTATCTTGCAGAGAAGGATAATAAATTATGAGTCAAGCTACTCTCGCTCCCGGTATAAATTCAGTTGATAACTCTAATACAGAACCAAGTTACGGACAACTGTTTAAAATATTTATTCGCAGATTTCCTTGGTTTTTAGGAGTATTTATTAGTGCGATCGCTATTGCAGCTTTTGTAACTTCTAGAACTCAACCTACTTATAGAAGCTCAATGCAGCTGCTTGTCGAACCTAACTATCAAGGTAAAAGAGAAGGAGGCGCAGACAGTCAGTTTATTGAGCCTGATATTCAGATAGACACAGCAACTCAACTTAACTTGATGCAAAGTTCTGGCCTCATCCAAAAGGCAGTTGAAAAACTTCAGCTTGAGTATCCGGATATCACTGTCAATGAAATCAAGCAATCTTTAGTCCTCAATCAAATCAGGACTAAAGAAGACAATGTAGCTACGAAAATTTTTCAAGTAGACTATACTGCCAGAGATCCCGAGAAGACCCAAAAAGTTCTGGCTGCGATTCGGCAAGTTTATGTGGAATATAACAAACAACAGCAAGATTCACGGTTACAAAAAGGTTTACAAGTTATCAGGGAACAGTTGAGTAAAGCCAGTGAAGAAGTCAATGCTTCTGAGACAAACTTACAACGATTTCGCCGCAACCAAAATTTAATTGATCCTGAATTACAAGCAAAAGCTCTAGAGGATGCTTTAAACAAGATTGAGCAGGAACGCCGTGATACCCGTTCTCAATATCAAGAGGCTTTGGCGCGCCAAAAATCTTTGCAAGAACAACTTAACCGTTCTCCTCAAAATGCCCTGGTTGCTTCTCGCCTGAGTCAGTCTACTCGCTACCAAGGCTTACTTAACGAAATTCAAAAAACAGAACTGGCACTAGCTCAGGAACGCTTACGTTTCACGGATGAAACTCCCAGTGTACAAAAGCTCCAAGAACAACTGCAAAGCCAGAAGGAATTATTACAACAAGAGGTAGGGAGGACTTTGGGCGTACAGTCTAGTGGTGTTATTTCTTCCAAAGTACCTCTGCTGGAACAAGGACAATTCGGTGAAATTGACCTCAGCCTTGCTGGTCAGTTAGTGGAGACGCAAACAACTATAGTGGCTTTAAGTGCCCGTGATCAAACTTTGGCACAGAAGGAAAATGAGCTACGTTTTGAAATCAAACGCTTTCCGCCTCTGTTGGCTTACTACAATCGCATCATGCCACAGCTACAATTTAGCCGCGAAAGGTTAGAAGAGCTATTGCGAGCCGAACAGAAATTGCGCCAGGAACTTGCCAAGGGTGGATTTAATTGGGAAGTTGTGGAAGAACCACTATTAGGTATGAAGTTGGGCCCCAATCTTCAGCAGAATCTGTTGTTAGGTGCTGTAGTTGGGTTGATGTTAGGAGGTATTGCTGCTTTTATTCGGGAAGCATCTGATGATGCTGTTCACACCACTGCTGAATTAGAAAAACAGGTACCTTTGCCGTTGTTGGGAACTACTCCCAAACTGCCATCTACTAACACCAGAGAATCAATCATTAAGTTGCCTTTTGGTAAGCCAGAAGTCCTCGCGCCTTGGACAATTCAGGTGTTGCAATCCCCACCGCGTTGGGAATCGCTGGATTTAATCTTCAAAAATATTGAACTTTTAAATTCTGTTCCCAGCTTGAAGTCTTTGATGATTACCTCGGCTTTACCAGATGAGGGTAAGTCAGCTTTGGCATTGGGTTTGGCTATGAGTGCGGCGCGTTTACACAAACGGGTACTATTGATTGATGCCAACTTGCGAGAACCTAGCCTCCACGAACAGCTGAATTTGCCAAATGAGCAAGGGCTTTCCACTCTCTTGGCCAGTGATATTACTTTACCCAACCAGATTGGTATCCAAACTTTAGGCTCAGCCTATATTGATATTTTGACAGCCGGGCCTAAACCTGTTGACCCAGCAAATCTTTTAAGTTCTCCACGCATGATGCAATTGATGACCGCATTTGAGGAGAACTATGATTTGGTACTCGTTGATGCTCCGCCAGTTATTGGTTTGGTGGATGCCATACTTACAGCATCATCTTGTCGGAGTGTGGTGTTAGCGGCGAGTATGAGTAAGGTAACTCGCAGCCAGCTAGCTCAAGCTACAGCCATGCTGAGTAGGTTAAACCTCATTGGTGTTGTGGCTAATGGAGTATCTGATGGCAGTACCTATGTACAGTATCCCAAGTCGTCGCAATTTGCACTGCAACAAGCGGTGGAAAAATAACTAATGGTTGACTTTGGATATTGGGAATGACACTAAAATAAGACCAAAGTCTGAAATTTTATCTGATGTGCGATCGCGCTTGTTGGTATGCGATCGCACATATGTTTTTGGCAATTTTATTAGTGGCGATCGCTATTTTTTATTAGCCAATTTTTATTGAATTACTAATACTTAAAAATCAGTATATTTATGGCATCTTTATAATCAACTAGAAAAACAACTAGCTCTTTAAAGACTAAATAAAGAATCTATCTCAACATATAGTCATTTCTACAGAGTCTTATATCCTAGAGATTAAAGTCCTCTCTAAACGGCTTAAAGACAAAAGTGAACTGATTTTGTGAGATTGATCGCAAAAAAGATAGTTGCAACTAAACGTAGGTGTAGAGTTGGAGTGTCAGAATAATTTTCCTCTGCACTTATCCACAATCCCTAATTATCAGAGAGAAACCACCATCTCCAACCAGCTTTCCCAATATGTTTATTGCTACTTATCTGCTTAGTATCTTTCTTGTTTGTACATCTTTCCATCGGCAGAAAGTTCCCAGATGCGGACTTGCCTGGAGTGCAATTTAAAAGAATATCTTTTTGCACGCAATCATTTACAGATTTTTGGAACAAAACAAAATTTGGTTCGGAGTCTTTGGCATTGATAGCCTTCAATATCAACTCAACAATTCACTATTGTATAGATCCAAAGACCTATGACAAGCTCATTAATTCCTGCTCTACAGAATTCCTATCCCACGACTCAGCAACACCAAAATAATCGCTTCCCATACTGCACACTCCAATGGCGCCGGGGTCAGCTGTTAGTAAAATCTTCCGGACAAGTAAAACAGCCATATCTGCCTTCTTTGAATAACGAGCAATTATTAGTCAATTGTTTAAAACATTCTTTAGTTAGTGTGGTAAGTATAGATCCAAACATTGGTGAAGATGCGCTAAAACTTTGGATAGAGGCCTGTGAAAAAGCTCGTAAGCCTGTATTTCTCCGCATACCTTCTAGTAATAAACAGCCTAGACATGGTAACCGATGGCAGCGACTAATTGACTGGATTGCAGCATTAATCTTACTAGTATTAATGAGTCCAGTAATGCTGGCATTATTTGTACTAATACAGATTGACACACCAGGGTCAGTTTTTACTCGTGAGTGGCATGTTGGAGAAAGAGGCAAACTTTTTCGAGCAATCAAGTTTTGCACAACTAAAAAGCAAAATATCACACCTCTAGGACATTTGATGCGTAAATATGATTTAGACAATCTGCCGCAGTTGGTAAATGTGCTATGTGGGGAAATGAGTCTGATGGGATCTCGTAGTTGGACTTTGGCAAATGCTTTGCAACTCACTTTAGAAGAACAACAAATTAATCAACTACCAGTAATAACAGATTCATGGGAAGAGCCAAATTTGCTGCGTTTAGATAGCTAAAAACTGCAATTTAATTATGAAAAGTGCTGAGTTTAAATACCAGCCACGCCACTTATCCATGAAGGAACTCCCAAGGCGGCACTGGCTTCTCAGCACTAAGTAAGGGTTATCTAGCATCTACATCAACTGCTGAAATTATTGTTAGAAAATACCCATGCATTTGAAAAGTTCTCAACTAATCCATAATCGCTTCAAAAATACCAAGTTCTGGCAAAGAAATTATTTAATATTGCGAGAATTTAAATACTTCCGCAAAGTTGCTATTTTGGCTTTATGTTTTTCATTTTTAGCTGCGGCGTCTGAAGGTTTTAGTATTGGTTTTCTCCTCTCATTTTTGCAAAACTTAACTACTCCTGATGCTGAACCAATTCAAACTGGATTTGCTTGGTTTGATACTTGGGTTTTAGCTGCTCATACATCGGCAATTAATAGACTATATCGGATATCTTTGTTAATTTTATTGAGTACGTGGATGCGTGCTGGCTTTAATTACCTGTCACAGATATACACAGAAATGGCGCAATTATTGCTAGCCGATCGCTTGCGTAAGCAAATTTTTGAACAGTTACAAGGATTGCCACTCAGCTACTTTGCTAAAACTCGCTCTGGAGAACTAATTAATACGATCACCACTGAAATTGAAAGAATGAGACAGTGGTTTAGCGGAGCAGCATTTTTGATGACTAGAGGAATGACTGCCTTTGTTTACTTTATTTCCATGTTTTTATTGTCATGGCAGCTTTCCATAATTTCTTTTCTATTATTTACTCTGGTGGGTGTAGGATTATCAACATTAAATGCTCGTGCCAGAGAAGCGAGTTTTAGCACTTCTATTGCTAATGGTAACTTTACCTCTATAGCTATGGAATTTATTAACGGCATTCGCACAGTTCAAGCTTTTGCTACTCATGACTTTGAACGACAACGTTTCTATAATGCTAGCGATAAAGTAGTCAGTACTTCAACTAAAGTTATATTGACCTGGGCACTTGTAAGACCTCTAGCTGAAGCTATAGCTAGTACGATTCTCATTGGTATGATTATTTTTGCGTTTACTGTTTTTGTTGTTAATGGAACTCTACAAGTTGCTTCTTTGCTGACATTTTTCTTTGTACTCTTTCGGGTTGTACCCATCGTTCAAGATATTAATGGTACTAGAGCGCATCTCAGCACACTCCAAGGAGCAGCAGATAATATTAAGGAACTCATCAGAACCGACAATAAATATTATTTGCAAAATGGCAAAATTAAGTTTAATAAACTACAGCATTCAATTGATATCGTGTCTGTAGATTTTGGCTACGATGCTCATACTACAGTGCTAAATAATATTACCCTTAGCATCGAAAAAGGTAAAACAACAGCCTTGGTTGGGGGGACTGGTGCTGGTAAAAGTACATTGATTGATTTAATTCCGAGATTTTACGATCCCACAGAAGGTATCGTACTGATTGATGGAGTGAATTTGCGAAACTTTGATATCAAATCACTCCGACAAAAAATTGCCGTTGTTAGTCAGGATACGTTTATTTTCAATACCTCTGTGTGGAAAAATATTGCTTATGGTACACCAGAGGCAAATGAGGCGGAAATTCGCCAAGTTGCTCAACTAGCAAATGCACTGGAATTTATTGAAGAAATGCCAGAAGGCTTTGATACGCAATTAGGCGATCGCGGTGTACGGTTATCGGGAGGACAACGCCAACGAATTGCGATCGCTCGTGCTTTACTGCGTGACCCAGAAATTCTGATTTTGGATGAAGCCACCAGCGCCCTAGATTCCATGACTGAGCGCTTGATTCAAGATTCTATCGAAAAGCTATCTGTAGGTCGAACAGTAATTGCGATCGCTCACCGTCTTTCTACTATCGCTCAAGCTCATAAGGTCGTGGTATTAGAACAAGGACGCATCATTGAGCAAGGTAATTATCAAGAATTGCTTGAACTTAAAGGCAAGCTTTGGGAATATCACAAAACTCAATATGAAATGGGTCAAGCAGGATAAATTTTGGCGATTCATTCCGGATTTAATTCTGCAACTTTGCAAATTAAATTGAGACCAGTAATTTGGTTTTTTCGAGGAAATAACAATGGTAAATATTGGCTATCATACTGCTCAGATTCAAGGTAAACTCCATCGCTCTCGATATAAATCAAATCTGGCTAAAACAGTTAATCTTCCCATCAATACATCTCAAAAAGTTCCCATTAATGTCTATGCTTTCTCTTGTGAGCGCGACTTACCTGAACAAGTAGCTAGTATTCGCTCGTTTCTTCACAATATTGGGATTCCCAATACATTCACTGTCATTTCTGATGGTAGTTACACTGATTTAAGTTGTCAGTTGCTTAGCCGCATTCATCCTTGCGTTGAAGTCATCCCCATCAACAAGTTTCTCAAAACAGATTTGCCACAATGTGTATCTGATTATTCCCAAGTGCATCCACTGGGTAAAAAGTTATCAGCATTGATGTCGATTCCTGTTAATGGTGCAACTATTTATACTGATTCAGATATTTTATTCTTCCCAGGGGGAATTGACTTAGTTAGTTTAGCTAATTTAGATAGTAAATATTGTCATTATCTACTTGATTGCTCAAATTCACTAGACAGACGCATGATTTATGAAGTGGCAGAAAAAGTAAATCCTGTGAATGCAGGCTTCATTTTGTTTAAGCATGAGTTGGATTGGAGTTTTGCAATTAAACGCTTGGCCAATCTCGTGGGAATACCTAGCTATTTTACTGAGCAAACAATTGTACATTTGACAATTCATCATAATCATGGTGTACCATTATGCTCACAAAAGTATGTTTTGAATGTTGCCGACCAATTTATTTATCCAGATAAATTTGCTAGTAAAGAAATTGCTTTACGGCATTATGTTAGTGATATTAGGCATAAATTCTGGATGAATGTAGAACACTGAAAAATCACAATCAGGAACCAATTTCTTCTAAAACTATTAGGATTCCAGCGACAAATAAACAAAGTATATATGGGCTATAAATTGGTTGATAAAAAAATGATTTATCACTGCTCCCATGCTGATATCAAGGGAGGCGGCGGTATTGAAACTTATTTAGCATCTTTGGTAAATTCTCAAATTCCTGGAGTGAGCGATCGCACCATATCTTGTCTCAAAAATATCGATCAACACCAGTTCCAATTGCTGCACATTCACGACCCAGATATACTCATGGATCTGCGAGAAGAATGTCCGGCTATACTTACCCTGCATAATAACTCTAATTACTGTCCCAGTGGCACGAAATATTTAGCAAATCGAGAAAAAGTGTGCGATCGCTTGATGAATCCACTGGGATGTGCTTGGGGACATTTAGTCGATGGATGTGGTAGCCGCCGACCCCAAAAAATTATTCAGAATTGGTTAAATGCTTACCATCCTCTAGAAGTACTCAAAAAATTGAAAATTCCGGTGATTGCTAATAGTGATTATGTACGGCAGCAAATCATTAGTCACGGTTTATCACCTGAACGAGTGGTGACCCTGCGCTGTGGTGTGCAACCTCCCAAAGATACTCCTGAACCTTTAAACTCAACTATTCATCAAAATCAGCGCCTTTTGTTTGCTGGTCGCATTGTGCCTGAAAAAGGATTGGAATGGCTGATTAAAGCTTTGGCACTCTCCGACCAACGCATTCATCTTGACATTGCTGGAGATGGTTGGAGTAAGCCAAGTGTGGAAAAATTAGCACATCAGATGGGGTTAAGCGATCGCATTACTTGGCATGGCTGGTGTAACGGCGACAAATTAGAAGAACTTTATCAACAATGCTTTGCTGTAGTCTTTCCTAGTCTTTGGCCTGAACCTGCCGGTCTTGTAACTCTCGAAGCTTATAGTCACTATCGACCGATAATTGCCAGTGCAGTAGGAGGGATTCCTGAACACATTCGCGATGGCGAAACAGGTATCTTAGTTGCACCCAACAACATCAAACAGTTAGCTGCTGCTATCAACGAACTAGGAACAAACTTTCCCAAAAGCCGATTGATGGGTGAACATGGCCAGGTTTGGTTTCAGCAAGAGTTTACTATTGATGTTCACATTCAACGGTTAGAAAAAATTTACGAAAAAACTATTGCTGATTTTCATGCTTGAAATTTACCAGTAATTTGCAAATAAATGTCATGATTTATCCATCTTGAAGCAGAGAAATAAACAATGGAAAGCCAGAAACCTCAAATTGTAGTAATTACTCCCGTAAAAAATGAAGCCTGGATTTTAGATCGCTTTTTATCTGTCACTAGTCAATTCGCCGACCACATAATTATTGCCGATCAAAATTCCATTGATGGCAGTCAGGCTATTTGTAAAAAATATCCCAAAGTTATACTTATTGAGAACAAATCTGAAAAATTTAATGAATCAGATCGGCAGTTATTATTGATTCAGGCAGCCAGAGATTTAATCCCAGATCATAAAATTATCTTAGCTTTAGATGCTGATGAAATACTAGCTGCTGATGCCATCAAAACTCCAAGCTGGCAAGCCATGCTCAAAGCAAAACCAGGGACAGTTTTATATTTTGAAAAGCCAGATTTATTTAACACAACTCATCAATGTATCAGAACTGGTATTCTTACACCCCTTGGTTATGTCGATGATGGAGCCGAACATCGGCCACAGTCAATTCATAGTATCAGAATTCCCACGCCTGAATATGCTACGAGGCTGCATATCCATGACATCAAGGTGATGCACTATGCCTTGGCTCGTTTGGATGCACAATCCTCAAAGTTACGTTTATATAGTGTCATCGAGAATGTCTTAGAAGTTGGTCATGCCATAGGCAGGCGATCGCGCTATTCTGCAAAACTTTGTTACTTGAGTATCGGCAAATTAGAACCTGCTCCTGATGAGTGGTTTACAGGCTGGGAAGAACGGGGAATTGATATGCATACGATTATCAAACAAAAGTATTATCACTACGATTTTGAAGTTCTGCGTTATTTCCATAAGTATGGAATGCGACGATTTTGGATGGAAGATATTTGGAGATACGATTGGGAATCTTGCCGTCAATATGCTCAATCATTAGGTATCGCTGATATACCTGATTACAAAATACCTAAAGCATCTAAAAATGTAGATTTAAGAAAAATCTTAGATGTAATTATGTCTATTGTTACTCAATTTTATAGCAATGTCGGCTTATTATTTAAACCTTTAATCTCGAAAAACCAAGTTTAAAAGCCGCAGCATATACCTTTGATTAGGTATTTTATATCAATGAGTAACTTCTAGATGTTTAAACATGAAAAATATCACTAATGATATGTTCAAAGTAAACGAGCCTCTAGTCAGTATTGTTATTCCTACTTATAATAGAACGGAGTATCTTCGGCAGGCGATCGCTAGTGCTGTGCAACAGACTTATCAAAATATCGAAATCATTGTTTCTGATAACTGTAGTCCAGAAAATCCCCAAGCAATTGTCGAATCTTTTCAAGATCCACGCATTCGATTTTGGCGACAACAGCAAAATCTCGGCATGATTGCCAATCAGATGCACGCCTTCAAAATGGCACGTGGTAAATATGTTGCCAGTCTCCACGATGATGACATGTGGAATGAGGATTTTTTAGCAAAGCTTGTCCCACCCTTAGAAGCAAATTCTGATTTGATTCTCGCTTTTTGCGACCAATACATCATAGATGCACATGGCAAAATTAAAGATAGCGGAACTAAAAGAAATAGCCAAAGTTACAAGCGAGATAAACTAGCACCAGGGGTTCATCAACCTTTCCACAAAGTTGGGTTAATAGATAAAAGTATAGCCACCGCCGCCGCTTGTGTGCTTCGCAATAATTTGATTGATTGGGATAGTATTCCTTCAGAAATTGGCGGCATGTGGGATTTATATTTAACTTATCTTTGCTGTATCTCTGGTCATGGTGCTTACTATTATCCAGAAAAATTGACAAGATATCGAGACCATGAGCAAACTGATACTAAGCTTAGTGGTAGTCGTAATGTAGAAGCCAAAATTCGCAAAGCTAAAAGTGAAATCTTCTGTTACCAAATCTTTATACAAGATCCTCGTATACAGGAATTTCAAACCTACTTTCAACAGAAATGGTTAGAATCTAATACTACTTTAGGAATTGGTTTATTGCGAAATAAACAAACAATATCAGCACGTTCTCATCTTTGGCAAGCCCTGAGCCAGCAAAAATTTAATCTGCGAACTATAGCGGCATTAACTCTCAGTTTTATTCCCAAACTTTTAGCAAATCCTATACTAGGAATACCCAAATAAACCAAACAGGACTTACGCAAAAATCACCAAAAGGCTTAATTTATCGAACCACAGAGACGCTGAGAACACGGAGGAATGAGAGTTTCAGAGAGTCGTTGCGTAAGTCCTATCAAAGCAATAATTTCACAAATTTAACTACGTAAAGTCATAGTAGTTATATCCTGCCAGAGAATAGACCTCTTACACGAATGATTTAACAATCTAAATAGATGTATTGTTTGCGGTCTTCTTTGCGCGAACCTTTTAATAGTATTATCAGCAACACCAAAGTATTTATGCAAGAGGTTGAATATATAAGGAAGTGATGTGTGAAACTTTGCATTGTTACCCATAAAATTCAAAAAGGTGATGGTCAAGGTCGAGTAAATTACGAAGTTGCTCAAGAAGCAATTCGTCGCGGTCATCACCTAACCTTATTAGCAAGTCAGGTGGCTTTAGAATTACAGCAAAGCCCCCAAGTTAATTGGGTTACCATTTCAGTAAAAGGTTGGCCTACGGAGTTTCTCCGTAACATGATATTTGCCATTAAAAGTACAATTTGGTTACGTAAACACCGCCATGAGCTTGACATTATAAAAGTTAATGGAGCAATTACCAATGCTCCTGGAGATGTTAATGCAGTGCATTTTGTTCATAGTTCTTGGTTAAAATTTATTTCTCAGAAAACTAAAACTTTCAATGGATATGATTTTTACCAATGGCTATATACAGCTTTAAATGCACATTGGGAAAAAAAAGCTTTTCGTGCAGCGCCAGTAGTAGTGGCAGTTTCTCATAAAGTCGTTCAAGATTTATTAGCAATAGGTGTATCGCCAGAGTCCATCCGGGTAATTTTAAATGGCGTTGATTTACAGGAATTTTCCCCAGGGGTTAGCAAACGCCAAAAATGGCAATTGCCTGAAAATGTACCCCTTGCGTTATTTGCTGGAGATATCAGACTGACTCGCAAGAACTTGGATACAGTCTTGCAAGCTTTAGTGCAAGTTCCTGATTTACATCTAGCGGTAGCAGGAAATACCGAAGGTAGTCCTTATGTTCAGCTAGCAGCATCACTGGGATTGCATGAGCGAGTACATTTTTTGGGACTCAGGTCTGATGTTCCAGAACTAATGAAAGCTGTAGATTTTTTGGTTTTTCCGTCACGTTACGAGCCGTTTGGCTTAGTGGTGATTGAAGCAATGGCTGCTGGTTTACCCGTGATTACAGCAATTTCCACTGGTGCAGCTGATTTAGTAACACCAGAATCGGGAATAGTTTTGCCAGACTCAGACGATACAGAAGCTTTAACACAGGCATTGCAGTTACTAGCTAGCGATCGCTTATTGCGGCAAAAAATGGGTCAAGCAGCTCGCTCAGTCGCAGAACAACATAGTTGGACGAAGATGGCGCAAACTTATTTGGATCTATTTGAGGAGTTAATTCAGCATGAGGAACACAGTTCTCATCCCAACTTATCGTCGTCCTCTGGATCTATCACGCTGCCTTTTGGCGCTACAGGTGCAAACTAAACCTGTTGATCAGGTGATAGTGGTGGTTCGGGATACAGATGCAGAAACTTGGCAATTTCTCGCCGAATTCCACCCCCAAAACCTACCATTGCAAACTGTCAAGATAACGCAACCGGGAGTAGTAGCAGCACTCAACGCCGGATTAGCGCCTGTAGCAGGAGATATTCTTTCCATCACTGATGATGATGCTGCACCCCACCCTGATTGGTTAGAAAGAATTACTGCTCACTTTATCAGTGATAGTTGCATTGGCGGTGTTGGTGGCCGTGATTGGGTACACTACGGCAACAAACTAGAAAATGGACAAGCGGCGATCGTTGGTAAATTGCAGTGGTTTGGCCGGGTAATTGGCAATCATCATTTAGGAGTAGGAAAACCCCGCGAAGTTGATGTTCTCAAAGGCGTAAACATGAGTTTTCGTACCCAAGCGATGGGGCAATTACAATTTGATCAACGGATGCGTGGTACTGGAGCGCAGGTACATTTTGAAATGGCATTCACCCTGGCATTAAAACGAGCTGGTTGGAAGATGATTTATGATCCCCAAGTAGCAGTAGATCATTATCCAGCACAACGTTTTGATGAAGACCAGCGCCACAACTTTAATGAAGTTGCCTTTATTAATTTAGTTCATAACGAAACTTTAGTTTTACTAGAACATCTACCGAAATCACGTCGTATCATATTTTGGCTCTGGGCAATATTAGTGGGTACACGAGATAATTTAGGCTGCATCCAATGGCTGAGATTATTACCCAGTGAAGGCCAACTTGCCAGTCAAAAATTATTAGCATCCTGGCGTGGACGTTGGCAAGCACAAAAACAATTAAAAATTAAAAATTAGAAATTAAAAATGGGAATTGCATCTACAAGATGGTTTTATTTCTATGTTTCCAATCTTTAGTCCCTAATTTTCAATACATGATTTCTAAACAGATACATTTTCATAGTTTTTTAGAATCACACTTTTTTCCCCAACAGCGATCGCTACAAGGTTGGCTGGCAATTCTGGGCTTTGTGTTGCTGACAGTAACTTGCTATTTTGCTGGTGCGGCGGCGCTGTTGCGCTTGGTTTATCCGGTCACAGCTTTGGTGGTAGCTGTATTTTTATACTTGCGCCATCCCATTCTTTACATCGGCTTTACCTGGTGGATATGGTTCCTTACACCCTTTGCTGCGCGTTTAATTGACTATCGAGTTGGCTGGGACCCTACCCGTCAGATGCTCGTGGCACCTTACTTAGTGGTGTTTGTGACTATAGCGACTTTCTTAAGACATTTTCCTCGCGCTACACGTCAGGGAGGATTGCCGTTTGTTTTGGCTTTTTTCGGGGTGTCTTATGGTTTTTTAGTCGGTCTGATTTATAATGCACCGCTTCCTGTAGCACGAGGTTTTTTAGATTGGCTGAGTCCCATCATTTTTGCTTTTCACTTATTTATGAACTGGCGAGATTATCCCAGCTATCGCCAGAACATACAACGTGTATTCCTCTGGGGTGTATTGATTCTCGGAATTTATGGCTTATATCAATTCGTGGTAGCACCTGAATGGGATAGATACTGGTTGATAGAGTCAAAAATGTTTAGTAGTTCTGGAGATCCTGAACCTTTTGGGATGCGCGTGTGGAGTACTCTACACTCACCCGGCCCCTTTGCTTCTGTCATGCAAACAGGTCTGCTGTTATTATTTACTAGTTCGGGAGCTTTAATCTTTCCTGCTTCAGTAGTTGGTTACTTGTCGTTTTTATTAGCGCAAGTACGTACTAGTTGGGGCGGCTGGTTATTAGGGGTAGTGATGATTTTTGGCTCGGTCAAGCCCCGGATTCAAATGCGCTTAATTACCATAATTTTAGTCATGGTAATGTGTGTTGTACCACTGACGAATATTGAACCTATTTCTGATGTAGTTACAGATCGTTTTGAAAGTTTTTCTAATCTTGAAGAAGATACTAGTTTTAGAGATAGATCGGGAAGCTATGACAGAAACCTCAGTTTAGCCCTGTCTAATGTTTTAGGTAATGGTTTAGGAAATATTTGGACTGTCAACGAAAAAACTGGTCAAATAGAAGTCTTTGTGCTTGACAGTGGTATTTTAGATATGTTTTTCACCTTGGGTTGGTTGGGCGCTATCCCTTATCTTGGTGGGTTAATCTTGATTATTATCACTGTCAGTAAATACACAGAAGCTAGGTTTGATAGTTTTGTCAGTGCAGCCCGCGCCATTGGTCTGAGTTCTTGTGTACAGCTAGTAGGCAATAGTGCCATGCTGAGTGTAGCAGGGATGATTCTGTGGGGATTTTTAGCAATGGCTATGGCAGCCCACAAATATTATCAGCATCAAAGAGAGGGAACAGAGTACAGGTGACAGTATGGGTCTACTGCTGGGTCATGGCGATCGCTCACTCTTATTCTCTGCTCCTCTGCGTGAGGTAAATTTATACTCTCATTCAGCAACGCCTGATGTGTCTTAATTTCTCTCTTCTGTAACTCAATTTTCCCACAATTGGGATAAAAGCATCTGAACTTGGTAGAATCCAGGGTGAGCCAGAGGAGAACACTAAAGACATGGTAGCCGCTAAAACGAATTTAAATATTCCCGCCCTAGAAGCAGAATATAGTCAAAAAACACCAAGGGAAATTCTCAAATTTGCCTTGGAAACTTTTAACAATATTTCGATTTCCTTCAGTGGTGCTGAGGATGTTGTTTTAATTGATATTGCCTCAAAAATTACCAAACACTTCCGTGTTTTTACACTCGATACTGGACGCTTACACCCAGAAACATATCAGTTTTTGGATCAGGTAAGAGAACGTTATGGTATTAAATTAGAAGTCATGTTCCCCGATGCAGCAGAAGTCCAAACTTTAGTAGAAGCGAAGGGTTTGTTTAGTTTCTATCAAGATGGTCATCAAGAATGCTGCGGTGTCAGGAAAGTGAAGCCATTACGTCGCAAATTGCATACCCTCGATGCTTGGATTACAGGTCAGCGCAAAGACCAAAGTCCTAGTACCCGCAACCATATCCCTGTAATTGAAGTTGATACTGCCTTTTCCACCGCAGACCATCAATTAATTAAGTTCAATCCCTTAGCAAACTGGTCTTCTGCACAGGTGTGGGAATACATCCGCGCCTTAGATGTGCCTTACAACAAATTGCACGAACGCGGTTTTGTCAGCATTGGTTGCGAACCCTGCACCAGACCAGTGTTACCTAACCAGCATGAACGCGAAGGCCGTTGGTGGTGGGAAGAATCCACCGCTAAAGAGTGTGGTTTACATGTTGGTAATTTACAAAAATAGCCCTAAAGGTGCGTTACACATTTGCTAACGCACCTAAATTTAGGTATGGTCTAGATGAAGGCGATCGCCATCCAAACAACAAAAGAAATTAAAATGTTTTAGGCAGTCCTGCTTGTTTCAAAACTGCGTTAGCTGTGTGGCGTGACTTGATTGAACCATCTACGACAAAACGACGGTCTGTGATAGGACTGTACCAAATTTCATGATCTCCTCTGCCTTGTCTTTCAAAGTAGCAACCAGCTTCCGAAAGAATACTTTTCAACTCAGGAGTAAACGACACACCCATCTAGGAAGCTACCTCTATCAACTCCTGTCGATGGCTGGTCAAGTCAAATCTGATAGAACCCACGTAGTCAGGAGGGACGACTCGATTGAGAATCATAATCTCAGGAATCATTTCTCGGAGCTTGTTCGTCAGAGACTCCATTGTAAAAGCTTCTGTTACCAACCCCGGCAAGTCTTCACTAGTTGCAACCCAAACTTCGGCTTCTGAATCCCAAAATGCTTGAACCTTAAATGTTAGCTGTATCATTATGTCGAATAAATTTAAAACCCATGTTGAACCAATTTCACTGATGTAGCGTTTAACTAAAGCACTGCTATCGACAAAATAAACTGCTATCTAGCGGCGTTCCTCAATTATTGTCTCAGAAACAGGCTTACCCTGAACCTGAATTAGTCGCCGTTCTGTTTGCCAAGTTTGAGAGGCTTCCTTAAGCTGTTTGACTAAGCCTGATGTTAAAAGTGCTTGATCAAATGTGGTTTTTTGAACAGTCTCTTTGGCAGCAAGACATTTTTGGATTGCCTGATTAAGCTGCTGTAATTCTTCAGGTTTAAGTGCCTCAAGCTGATTCAGGATTTGATGAAGAATTGCTTGTGTCATCGGTTGGCATATTTCTCTAGAGCTTGCTTTCAGTGTAACTCACCAATGAGAGACAGCCTTTACAACTCAATAATAAAACTATCTCGTAAATGAAAGTCAGCCTCTGCACCTTGATGCGTTAACGCCCAGTAAGTAATTTTACTACTTATATCTTTAATAACAGTAGTAATTGCCACTTCAATCGCTTGGTTTGCCGCAACAATTTTACCCAAATCGATCTCTAAAGTAAGTGTAGAACTCTCTGTTTGCTGTTCGACAGTAAACGGAAGTATAGTAAAAGCTGTTTCCGCTTGCATTCCTTGACGGTATCCATCAAAACGATAGACATTCCAATGTCCGGTGGGGGAAAGGTTGAATTCCCAATATTGTTGAGAACCTTTGATACTAAGAAAGAACTCAAAACAAGTGTCTTCCCACAATTCATACTTTCGCGCTGGTGTATCTGATGGTGGAGCGATCGCAACTTCTGTTAAGTCACCAGTCAGCTTATATTTAATCACAAGCCGATTATCATATCTGATAATTCTGCCTGTAATTTGTAAATTAGGCAGAGACTCGTGATTGGAAAACGGTTGTAAAGAAAATGTCTGGTTTATCATCCCAATTTGCAAGTGGAGAAATCCAGCTTAATTAAGAATTACGAATTAATCTCATGTCCTGAATAATTTTGCGAATTTTGGTTTCTTGAGATTCAATACTTTCGGTCAGCTTAAACTGAACTAACGCTCTTGCTAAGTTATGTTCTGAATGCTTGACTTTGAAGTAGACATCCCCCGCTAAATAATCAGCAAAAAATCTCAATCCTAACTCAAAGGCAATGAGGCGAATGGCATCGTAAATGTAATTATAGTCATTCTCAATCAGAAATGCCTTGGCTACAGAGAGATAACCCTGTAGAATTCCCTGACATAATTCAGTATCAAAATAAACGCTTTCCCATTGCTCTGTTTCTTCTCCCGCCGGATTACAGCCCGATCGCAAGCAGTCGCCAATGTCGTAATGTATTAGTCCTGGCTTTACTGTGTCCAGGTCAATGACACTCACTGCTTTTTGAGTAGTCGTATCAAACATCACATTATTAATTTTCGGGTCGCCGTGCATCAGGCGCAACGGCAAGTCACCTATAGCTTTGGCATTTTCTAGAACCTGGGCAAAGGTGGTGCGATCGCTAACAAACTGTAAGCAATAATTAACTTCTGGAGATGTGGGTGGGTTAATTCTTGTCAGAACTTCGTTATATTGCTGAAGATAAACTGGTGTAATATGAAACCCTTCTAAGGTGTCAGCGAGTTTTTCCGGGGGGAGGTCGCTGATCAAATTATGGAACATCCCCAAGGCATAGCCGATTTCCGGGGCGCGTGAGTTATCTTGCAGAGTGTCGAAGGACTGGGAACCTGCAATAAAGCTGATTGCCCGCCAGAATGAGCCAGCCTGATCCTGCCAGTAATCTTGAGCATCCTTAGTTAATAACACGCGGGGAATTTCCCAGCGACGATTTACTGGGGTGCGTTGTAGGCGATCGCCAACATGCTCTGTTAATGTACGCATATTCTGCATAACTAATGCTGGCTGCCGAAATACCTGTGTATTAATGCGTTGCAGGACAAAATGTTTTTTTTCGGCAGCATCCAGAGTTACCAGAAAAGTGTCATTAATATTACCACTACCAAATGCTTGAACACCCGTAACTTTCCCTTGAAGCGTGAATTTTTCGGCAATAGCAACCAGACTCAAAGAGTCTTGTGTCTGAATATTTTCTGTCATGTTTATTGACCTGCACTACTCCCCACATAAATTGCACAAAGGCAATAGGGGATATCGTAGCCTAAGTTTTACGTCAGGTCAGTAGAAAATTGTTGCAAGCGGGGAATAAATAAAAACTGTCGGCTTTGCCGTCTCGAAGAGACTCGCCCTCCTGAAAAAACCCCAGTTCAATCAGACGATGATATTCGTCTATTGTGAATCGCTTTGGTGTCACAACGCTCATGAGACATCCATTAGATAGTTATGTTTTTACTTTAGCTTCTTAGCAGAAATTAAACTGACTATGAACTCAACGCCTCAAACTGTCGCCAGCAAAGATACAATGCACGGGGGACATGAAAGCAGCCTTTCCATTTGCCACCCTTGAGATTTAACAACACTTCTCCACGGCGATTCAGGTAGCCAAACCACTCACCGTATTCTGGATCAGCAAAGTGTGACCAAGTGTAATCGTGCAGTTTTTGATACCATTCACCACACACCTCACGCCCCGTCAAGCGACAACCCATTGCTAATGCCACTAAAGATTCTAAGTGAACCCACCACAGCTTTTGATCCCATTCCAGCTGTTGTGGAGGATAACCGTTGGCATCCATAAAGTAATACAAGCCGCCATACTCATGATCCCAGGCAAAATTGAGGATATTTAATACCACATCAACAGCTTGGTTAATAGTTTTCATGTCGTTTTTGCGGCTAGCGATGTCCATAATGAACCACATCGCTTCAATACCATGACCAGGATTAATCAGCCGTCCTTCAAAACAATCAACGTGGGAACCATCGGGGGCAACATTTTCATACATCAAACCCCTTTCCTGGTCTAGAAAATCTGTTATGACTTCCTGAACAGTCTCAGCCAAGACATTCTCCAAGATTTCGCTGGGAAGCAGCCATGCCATTTCCAGAGTTAGGTTAGCTAAAATCATCGGTACAGCCAAGGATTTCATCGGGCGTGTACCGGGATAAGTTTTGTTATATTTGCCCTTAGGATTATCCTTACGGCGTAAAACATTGTTATAAGCTTGCATCGCTACATCCCTTGCCCAATCTTCACCAGAAGCCAGGGCATACTGGCTAAATGCCATCGCTGCGAAGCAATCAGAAAAGATATTATAAGGTTCAACTAGTGGCTGACCTGCACGGGTAAGAGCAAAGTACCAATTACCATCACCATCTCTGCCATGTTGGGCGAGAAATTTAGCACCATTGCTAGCGATTTGCAACCAGCTTTCACGTTTTTCTAGTTGGTTGTACAGCATAGAAAAAGTCCATATCTGGCGGTTTTGCAACCAGATAAATTTGTCTGTGTCATAAACCTTGCCCTGGCGATCAAGGCAGGTGAAATAGCCGCCTTGCTGCCAGTCTAGGGAGTTTTTTTCCCAAAATGGTAGTACATCGTTGAGGAGCGCATTTTGATAAAGTTCAGTCAGCGTTTTACAGTCATGCTCCATACATTTTCTTCCCTTTTTGCCTACCTGACTTGAAAAAACTTGGTGTCTTTGTGCCTTGGTGGTAAAAAATCTTGAACCACTAAGACACCAAGACACAAAGAGTTTTTATGTGTTCTAGTGTACGCAGTTCATGACGGCTACTTACACTAAAAAAACCCACTTACCATAAGGGAACGCCAAAGACGAACGCCGAATAGCTAATGTGGGCTAATTTAACAGAAGATTAAGCTTTTTGTCACCAAAACAGGCAGTATAGATCCTGTTTATTAGGTTAAATTTTAGTTCAATTCAAAGCAGACCAAGAACTATTTCAAAGAATTCCCTGCTTGAGAGAGTAGTTCTCCCAGTCTCTGCACCTTAGTTGCAACATTACCACTAGCGTTGGCAGACGCATCTCTAGTGTCTTGGCCCAAATCGACAAGAATCTCAGAAATAGTTGCCGTATCGCGACTAGCGATCGCCTTTTTGAGTTCACCCAAATCTTCAGCGATGTCGGTTCCTGAGAGTTGTTGCTGCCAACCATTGATCACAGCCAATGCCTGATCGGTAGGTATGGACATTAAATCCCCCTGCAAGGCAGAAATAGTACTATCGATGTCAACATTTTGGATTGCATCAGCCATAAAAAACTCCTGTGTTGAGTGTATTTTGCATTGACACATTCAAAACTTAATAACGCCAACTAGCCTCACACCTGTCTTCATTCTTCTGAATACCAATACTTAAGTCCTCAGCCCACAGTTATACTGTCTACAGTTCTAAAAGTTAGAGAATTTGCCAACTTTAGAATTAGAGTTATGTGGTTATCTATCCTAAGCTTTGTTGATGTACACCCCTCTTGTAGATAGGTCTGGGAAAAAATAAATATAGCAATAGCTAGATTTCCTCGCCTGCTAACATCAAAAGCCCTGGATAAAAAAGATTTAACGGTTTAGAAAAACATCGCTAGTAGGTTGGGTTCAAAGTAATGACACCCAACATTAAAAATTAATCATCTCGAATAAATTCAAAATGAGTATTAATGTAAGATATCCATGCAATCCGATTCTCGAACTTTTTATGCGTTGCTCAATCCCACCTCTGAGGGATGGCGATCGCATTACTAATTTTTAAGTAAATAAAGCTGCGATAGCACAAGTAAAATTAGGCAATATGGGTGAATTTAGTTCATCGCCTTTGAACAAGGTGGCAACTAATTTTAAACTTGCTTGTTCGCGTCTATATACTTCTACTTGTTGCTTGCGCCAATCCACAATCCAGTATTCTCTAACTCCTCGTGTTGAGTAGAGTTTAAGTTTGAGTTCCCTATCTCGCTTTTCATTCTCAACGCCAAAAGATAAAACCTCTACCACTAGTTCCGGTGCAGCTGTCAAATGACCAGCCTCATCTAAAAGCTCGGTTAGTCTCTCATGACTAGCCCAGACAACATCAGGAATTACATTATCGTTATCACCAAAGATGATACCAGGAGCAGTGACAACTTCTCCCCGTCCATTAGTCTGTGACCAAATATCTAAGGCAGTGCTAATTCTCACACAAGCTTTTTGATGTTTCCAGTGAGGCACTCTTGTCACAAACAATTCCCCGTCGATGATTTCATAGCGGTTCCCGTTATCTGGAAACAACTCCAAGTCGGCGGTAGTCCAGCATACTCTTTCTGTTGTCGGCTGGTTCATAAACCATCTTTGAATTGGCGGATTTACCTATTCTAGCCTTGCTGAACATGGAGCAGAGGAAAAAGAACTTATATTAGGTAACTCCAAAAATAAAATTACCACTATCTTGCATCCAAGACGAGTATTATCAAATTCTTCTCCTCCCTGCTCCCCCGCTCCCCTGCTCCCCTGCTCCCCAGGGCTGATTCGTTCCCTAAAAGGGTTAAAATTGCAAGGGCAAATCCACAATTAAGACCAAAAATTTTGGCATCTTCAGTCCGAAATACCTGATTTTTCTTTGCGTCTTTGCGCCTTTGCGTGAGATTATCCTCTTGACAAATCTCCAACACAAGCGAATGAAACAGCCCTGCCCTGCTCCCCTTGTCCCCCGCTCCCCAGTCCCTACACCACTACTTTTTCCAATATCAGCTTAGAACGCTTCACTTGTTCAGGAATCGCCACAGGATAATCCCCAGTAAAACAAGCCGAGCAAAAACTATTGGTATCTTCTCCCGTAGCCTTGAGCATTCCTTCCCAACTCAGATAAGCCAAGCTGTCTACTTCCAGTTGTTGAGCAATTTCCTCTACTGACTTAGTAGCCGCAATTAGCTGCTCCTGGCTATCGGTATCGATGCCATAAAAGCAAGGATGAGTCACTGGCGGAGAAGAAATTCGCATATGCACTTCCACCGCACCCGCTTCCCGCAGGGTTTTAACCAGTTTGCGGCTGGTAGTACCTCGGACAATCGAATCATCTACTATAATGACTCGTTTACCCATGAGTACATCTTTGAGGGGGTTAAGTTTCATCCGAATTCCTGACTCGCGCATGGATTGTGTCGGCTGAATGAAGGTGCGTCCAACATAGCGATTTTTAATCAGTCCTTCAGCGTAGGTGATACCAGAAGCCTCAGAAAATCCAATGGCAGCAGGTATACCAGAATCAGGAACACCAAAGACAATATCAGCATCCACAGCAGATTCCGCCGCTATTTGCCGTCCTAACCGCATTCTATAGCTGTACAAACTTTCGTTGTGCATGAGGCTATCAGGACGAGCAAAGTAAATCATCTCAAAGATACACAACTTGCGCTGAGGCTGTTGACTCCAATGGTAGGAAGCCAAACCTTCCTCTGTGATCCAAACTAACTCGCCTGGTTCAACATCTCGCAGGTATTCGGCACCAATGATGTCTAAACCACAAGTTTCGGAAGCCAAAACGTAACGAACTGGATTACCGGCTAAAGTACCAATCACTAGGGGACGAATGCCATTAGGGTCACGAACACCCATAACACCAGTAGCCGTACCAATAACTAAGCTAAAGGCTCCTTGACAACGGTGAAATGCCTGAATAGCACCTTCTAGCCAATCTGCACCAGCGTTGACGGCTTCGGCGATCGCAAACGCGATCATTTCTGAATCGGTAGATGTGACTAAATTAAATTTGCTCTGAACTAACTCTTCCCGCAGTTGCACAGTATTGACTAAATTACCATTATGTGCTAAAGCTAATGAACCTAAGCGGGTTTTGATTACAGCCGGCTGGGCATTAGCTTTGCGGCTAGAACCAGTAGTAGAATAACGCGTATGACCAACAGCTAGGTTACCAGGTAACTGATCCAAGATGGATTCATTAAAGACTTGAGATACTAAACCCATATCTTTATGCAGGTGTACTTTTGCACCCTCAAAGGTAGCAATACCAGCTGATTCTTGACCCCGGTGCTGGAGGGCATACAATCCAAAGTAGGTCAGTTTAGCAACATCTTCTGCCGGTGCGTAAATGCCAAAAACACCGCAAGCTTCTTCTGGCTTGTCAAGACGATGTTCATGACTATTAATTGGGTTGTTGGTCTGATTAGGGTATTCATCCGAAGTGACGGGATGGATGGGAATCATGCTAGCTTTGCTCCTGGTTTGGGTGTCAAGTCACTGGGATTGTGTCGCTGGATAGTTGCCGATTTCTTAATAAATCTTTAACCACATATTAAAACAGTACCGTAATTATGCTCAGAGACGTTAATAATCCCGGGGTAGGGGATGCAAATAATTAACTAGGGGTGTTTGTGTGGATAGCGAGACGTTTAGCGATCGCGTGGAAGTAGCGATCGTGCATATGTTCAATACTAACTTTGATTAAGGTTTGGTTATCAGTGGTCAAAACCCCCAAACCCTCACCAGAATTGTCAGAATTACCAACTGTACCGAGTTTTTGCCATTCCTGACCTAGATGTTCCTGTAAGTAGGATTCCCAGATTTCTTGTTTATCTGATGTTACAGAAACTAAAATCCTCGCCCCACCCTCGCCAAAAAGCACTTGATCAAGACGTTGTAACTGCGTCTCTAGTATTTCGACATAAATTTTTGCTCCCAGGTTGCCAGAAATACAAGATTCGGCTAAAGCAATAGCCACTCCCCCCTCAGCACAATCATGGGCTGAACGTACCCAACCTGCACGAATACCCTCGCGACAAGCTTGCTGTACACGACGTTCTAAATCAAAATTTACTTGTGGGGGTTTTCCAGCCACAGTGTTGTGAATAGTAGCTAAATACTCAGATCCCCCCAAACTAACGGAGGATGTCAGAGGTAATCCCAGAAGATAAATGACATCGCCTACTGCTTGCCAACCTTGACCACAAATTTTGGTGAAATCGGGAATTAACCCTACCATACCCACAACAGGAGTGGGATAAATGGGTTGTGGGTTGCCTTGAGAATCAAAAGTTTCATTGTACAAAGAGACATTTCCACCTGTAACTGGTGTTGCCAATGCTTGACAAGCTTCTGCCAAACCCCGACAAGCTTCTGCTAATTGCCAGTAACCAATCGGTTTTTCTGGACTGCCAAAATTCAGGTTATCTGTTACCGCTAGAGGTTCTGCACCCACGCAACTAAGATTACGGGCAGCTTCTGCCACCACTGCCTTAGCACCCTCATAAGGGTCAAGATAAACATAACGCGGATTACAATCTACCGTAGCCGCCACTGCCGATTTGAGATTTTCAATTTTTAATTTTTCATTTTTAATTGTCTCCACGGGACGCAACCGCACTACAGCCGCATCTGCGCCACCTGGCAGGATGACAGTATTATTCTGCACTTGATGGTCATACTGACGATACACCCAATTTTTTGAAGCGATCGTGGGTGTATCGAGCAACTTTAATAAAATATCAGTCCAACTTTGCGTTTTTCCCTGAATTTTAATGCCAGTAATTGTACAAGCAGGTAAGGAATCAGGCTGCCATTGCCAAGCTTGACGGGCATATTCTGGTGGTTCCGTCAATAACTCCCGCTCATAAAGTGGCGTGTTTTCCGCCAAAGCCTCAGCCGGAATTTCTGCCGCTACTTTACCCTGAAAGAGAATTCGCACAATGGGGTCAGCAATTACTGTGCCCGCAACCACAGCATGAAGTCCCCAACGCTGGAAAATATCAATTAGCTCTTGTTCACGTCCCTTGTGGGCAACAAACAGCATTCTTTCTTGAGATTCCGAAAGCAGGTATTCATAGGGAACCATCTCCGTTTCTCGCACGGGAATTTTATCTAAATCCAATTCAATACCTACGCCGCCTTTAGCTGCCATCTCTGAAGTAGAACAGGTGATACCAGCTGCGCCCATATCCTGGGCGGCGACAACTGCACCAGTCTTAAAGGCTTCTAAACAAGCTTCAATCAATGACTTTTCTAAAAAAGGGTCGCCTACTTGCACAGCCGGACGGTCATCAACTGATTTATCACTTAATTCAGCACTAGCAAAACTTGCTCCACCCATACCATCACGTCCAGTGGTAGAACCAACATACAGCACCGGGTTACCTAAGCCAGACGCCCCAGATTTAACAATTTCTGATGTTTCCATCAATCCTAGTGCCATCACGTTCACCAAGGGATTTCCAGAGTAAGCCTGGTCAAAGTAAACTTCACCGCCGATGGTGGGCACACCCACACAGTTACCATAGTGACTAATCCCAGCGACAACACCGCTAAATAAACGTTGAGTTTTTGGATCTTCTAGGGGACCGAAACGTAATGAGTTTAATAAGGCAATGGGACGCGCACCCATTGTAAAGATATCTCTGAGAATCCCTCCCACACCTGTAGCAGCTCCTTGGAAAGGTTCAACGGCTGAAGGGTGGTTATGAGATTCGATTTTAAATGCCAGTTGTAGTCCGTCGCCTAAATCGACAACCCCAGCATTTTCGCCGGGGCCAACGAGGATACGGGGGCCTGTCGTGGGAAACTGTTTGAGTAACGGGCGTGAATTTTTGTAACAGCAATGCTCAGACCACATCACGCCAAACATTCCCAGTTCAGCTTTGTTGGGATGACGCCCTAACCTGCTAACAATTTCTGCGTATTCTTCTGGCTTTAAACCTTCGGCGGCAATTTCTTGGGGAGAAAAGGGAGTAGAGGATGTGGCGGTCATGGAAATAATGCACCAAGAGTACAGAGCATTATTGTATCGATTTACTTGCGCTGTAGGTGCAGTTCTAGAAATGTAGATAATTCTTCTTTGGATATTTCCTTCTGAACTACTTGAATTACCAATTTGTAAGCTTCTGCATCTGACAAGTTCAAACTGTAGCTGTTCAAGGTAATGAAGGTATCCATAACAGCGAAAGCTGTACGTTCATTGCCATCTACAAAAGGATGGTTCATTGCTAAGTGGTATAAGTAAGCTGCTGCTTGTTCGTGAATTGTCCGATGGAGAAGTTCCCCGCCAAATGTTGCTTGAGGTTGAGCTAAGGCTGAATCTAGCAAGCCTTTGTCTCTAATACCAAATGTGCCACCAAACTTCTCAATCTGCTGCTGGTGGATGGTTATGGTTAGGAAGTGAGAAATAAATCTACGAGTCTGCAAGGCGGCAATAGACCTCTTCCCATTTTTGCTCAGAAACTAAGTAAGATTGCAAACCGTCCAAATCTTCGGCAGTTAGAGTGATGCCTTGGTCTGCCATTTTATTTTTGATTTGCTGGATGCGATATCTCATGCCAAGTGCATCATCTGCCTTCGATGCTTCGGGTTCATCGAGTTTTGATAAGTCTTCTGCTTGCTTTGGTTCCATATTTATGCTGCTAGGTTTGTTGCTGCTGAGTCCAGTTTATCCCATTGGTTCAGCGATTTTGAGTAGACAATCATTATGAGGTGCTTATCTGCGCTTAATCTCCATTACCCGCCAACTTGCAGGTTTTGTAAAATTAAGTCGGCTCTTGGTGAAAATCCATCTCCATATTCAACTGGGTAATGGGTAACTGTATAGAAAACTTTGCCATTTTGTTGACCAAGATATACAACACCTGTTATGTCTTGCCCTTTGCGGAAAACAATCTGTTCTTGGGCCCAGGGATAAGGGGTCTTTTGAGTGCGACTGACAACCTGCCATCCATTAGACACAATTAGCCCAGATTCGCCATTGACAAAGCTTCTTAGCTGTTCTAGAGAGTTAAAACTGTTGAGGAAGGAAAGGTTAACATAAGCATCTTCATTTTTGCTTCCATCGAAATTGGCAATAAATTTCACGCCTGTTCCTTCACCGGAACTCACACCTTGGCTAAGAAATTCTGCGTCGGGATAGTAAGTGGTAAATACGCTGCTGTATTGCTTGTAAAGCCTTAAAGTGATGGGCGTGTCTTCCCCTTCTATACTAATCGTGGCAATTTTGGTATCTGGTTTGTTGCTTTGAGAGTTGTTAGTCTGGATGGAAGTAGGCGTAGTTGTGACGCTGTTGCTTTGAGTAACTTGATTTGGTTGTGGCATCGTACAACCATAGGATACTCCCAAGAGAATGATCCCAGCCACGAAGTGAAAACAATGACGATAAATTCTCTGTTCCATAGTAACCACACTCCACACCTAGTTGTTTGTCCACTGCCTATAAGTTTATATCTGTGTTCCTGAGTGAACCACATACTGGGTGTCACACACTTCGTCGCGTTATGCTTTAAGGATGTGTACTATAACCAAACAGATATATTACTTGAGCAATTACAGCTTTTTGGTAGCAATCGTAGTGATGAAAATCACTTAGAGCGATGATTAAGATCCTTTCTTTTCAACTACCAATTTGCCAGAATAGCTTATTACTGAACTCTAGCCGAGTCATTAATAGGGAACACACTAAATTGCCGACAGTCTTTATAAAATAAAGCCTGTCGGTTTTTTGTTGCGTGGATTTACAGGCTAATAAAATTTCCCCACAACTGGTTAATAACTTGACAGAGTATTTGCCAAAGCCATTACCAACTGTGGGGAAGGTATGATCAAATGAGAAATCTTATGGATGTTAAGTGCTAATACCTTACACTCACTCTAATAGATCGGAATTACACTTTGAGAACCAGCACCACTTTGCATTAAGACATTGCTTGAATGATGTAATCAAAGTAGGGTGCAGCTTCCGCAGCATCTTCCGCACTTAGTAAGTCAAGGGAGGCTTTTTTCAAGGAATTGATAGCTTCTACCATTCCAGGCACGGGAACGCCCAAAGAATTGTACATTTCTCGCACACCGATTAAACCAATTTTTTCAATTGGCTCTTTGTCACCAGCAAGTACGCCATAGGTAATCAGGCGTAAGTACCAGCCAAAATCACGGATACATAGAGAACGTTGACGTTCACCGTAAGCGTTACCACCGGGTGCGATAAAGTCAGGCCGCTTTTGCCAAAGTTGTTTGGTTGCTTCCTGAACAATCTTTTTTTCGTTCTCAGCTAGAGTTGCTGCAATCCTTGTGCGTTGGACACCGGTTTGCAAAAATTCTTTGATACTTTTGAGTTCACCACTGCTGGGGTAGCGCAGTTGGTCGTCGGCTTGGAGAATAACTTGGCTAATTACAGTCATGATTATGGCAATCACGCGAAATATTATTTGCTAGTTTAACGAGTCTGAGGTACACAAAGAAAGAGATATAAGCTGTGATGTATGGCAAAGTGCTGAGTGCGCTGGCCCTGAGCGAAGTCGAAGGGGAGTGCTGAGTGCTGAGTATCAAGCCAGTTAGTTGCTTCAGGGTTTTGAGCCATCAATACTCTGTCCTCACCTGACTGTATTGAATTTATACGTTTGAAGAGTGGGAAGGGGACAAGGGGACAAGGGGACAAGGGGACAAGGGGACAAGGGTAATGACTAAACAACAAGGTGAGTTAGTTGAAGTAAAGATCGCCGACCTGAGTGATACGGGTGATGGTGTGGGACGTTTTGAGGAACTGGTGGTTTTTGTCCCGGATACTGTCCCAGGCGATCGCGCGATCGTGCGCTTGGTACATGTCAAACCTAAATACGCTCACGGCAAACTTCAGCAGCTATTACAACCATCTCCTCACCGTATCCGACCGAGTTGCATTGTGGCTGATAAGTGCGGTGGTTGTCAGTGGCAGCATATTGATGATAATTATCAGCTGCTAGCTAAGCAAAATCAAGTTATTCAAGCTCTACAACGGATTGGCGGTTTTGTTAATCCACCAGTAGATCCGGTGCTGACCACTGCTTCACCTTTGGGTTATCGCAATAAAGCCACTTATCCTGTGAGTGTTTCCGCCACAGGTCAGGTAAAGGCTGGTTATTACCAAAAAGGTAGCCATCAATTAGTGAACTTGAATCAATGTCCAGTTCAAGACCCACGATTAAATCCTTTGCTGGCTGAAGTTAAACAAGATATTCAACAGCACGGGTGGCAGATTTACAATGAACAGCGTCACCAAGGGCAAATCCGCCATCTCGGTTTACGCATTGGACGACGCACTGGAGAAATGTTGTTGACTTTGGTGGTCAAGGATTGGCATTTACCAGGGATTGAAGACCAAGCGCAGGAATGGTTGCAGCGTTATCCTCGGTTGGTGGGAGTGTCTTTAAATCGCAATAGCGATCGCACAAATGCCATCTTTGGCTCTCAAACTCGTTGCATTGCGGGAACTCCTTACCTCCGAGAAAAATTTGCTGGACTGGAATTTCAAGTCCGTCCAGATACATTTTTCCAGGTGCACACAGAAACCGCAGAGGCTCTATTACAAGTAATTCAGTCAGAATTGAATCTTCAAGGACATGAGTTGCTAGTCGATGCCTATTGTGGTATAGGAACTTTAACTTTGCCTTTAGCTAAACAAGTACGCCAAGCTACAGGATTAGAATTACAACCAGAAGCTGTACAACAAGCTATTCTCAATGCCCAACACAATGAAATTAATAACGTCACATTTCAAGTAGGAGCAGTAGAGAATTTGCTGCCAAAGATGGGCATACTACCAGATGTGGTGTTACTTGATCCGCCACGTAAAGGATGCGATCGCGCCGTTATCGATTCTTTATTGCAATCGAAACCTCCACGCATAGTTTACGTCAGTTGTAAAGTAGCTACTCTCGCCCGTGATCTGAAATTGTTGTGCCAAGATTCGCAATATAAAATCACACGGATACAACCGGCTGATTTTTTTCCTCAAACAGCTCATGTGGAAGTTGCCGCCTTTCTTGTGCTATGACATTTGGATAGGGCTACTGAGTCTTTGACAAAAACTCAAATTTCAAATTCGTAGTCTAGTGCATACTAAAAATGCTAAAATCGAATTAACCAAAAAATAAAAATGATTTTGTTACAAACATTAAAGTTGCATCAACTCTAAACAACATGAATAAGATTGTCTAAAGTACGAATCGGCAATCCCCAAGGTATCCTAATACCCTGGCAAATTTCTCAAAATTTTAGTTGTTAACTGCACTAGCAGTTTTCTTAGAGCCGTTTTATGTATCAGCAATCTAACCTCATAAACAGAGTCAATGCTCCCTAGCATTTTCAAAATTTAGTATCTAAAGACGCAAGTTTGAAGGCAGCATGACCACCTCAATTATTATCAGGGTGCCTGTAAAAGCAAACTGATGTCTAGCTAACTGAAAGCTACGGGGTTTCTCTTGTGATTACCATTTCCCTCCGTCCGGTTGGACGATATTGGGGCACAATTAGTTTCGCCTCAACCCTCTACCTTTGCCCAATCTTAGATTTATTGCTGGCAGAAATTCCAGAAAAATTACAAGCAGAACTGCGGTTAGGACTCCAAGAGGCCTTAGTAAATGCAGCAAAACACGGCAATAATCTTGATCCCAGTAAAACAGTCGTAGTCCGTTTTTCCTTAATAGATAATCAATATTGGTGGGTAATATCAGACCAAGGTCAAGGCTTTGTTCCTGCGTCTGGTGCTGATTCTGATGAAGATCCCATAGATTATTTACCACCCGATGAATCAGAAAGTGGTCGTGGTCTGTGCCTTCTGCACCAAATTTTTGATCAAGTAGAGTGGAATCGCAAAGGTACAGAATTAAGGCTATGTAAGCAACTGGAAAATCGCCCCCGTCTATCTTTGCGCCGATGAAGAGGGGACTGGGGAATGGCTTTCAACGGTAGGGGTTCAGAGAGGCTTAATGTCGCAGCGTCTGCTACCAATGCTAGACGTTTTACTGACTCTGGCCATAAGCTCAGAATCCAGCTTAACAACGGACTGAAACAAGATATTACCTCCAACGGAGCACGCCCATCTTTTGTTTTTGTTTTATCTGTTGCGTCTCTTAACCAGGCGTTGCATATTTGCGGGATGATTTTATTGGTTTTGTGGGATGGGCAATCTTGCCGTCCCTTGTATATATTTCGGGGCAGGCAAGACTTCGGCGTGAGCGCTCAGTCGAACGCTGCCTACCTCACAAGAGTCATCCCTTGATTCAGCAATGCCGTTAACCATTCCCGTAATTGCTGATGTACTGTATTTTCCTTTTACCCAGCAATTCTGCTAAAAACACCGCCACTGTTGTTAGTCCGCTTGATTGGGTCATGACTATTTCAAAATTCCACTGTCCCCTTTTCCCTAATCTCTGAGATTTTCAACTCGTAGCTGAGTATCCGAATGTTTCCATGCTGTAGCAAATTCAGTTTGTACAAGTTTTGCCGCGTTATCTTTGCGCTGTGCTTGCAAACTGGCCTGTAAGCCAAATAAAGAACGTCCGTTATGGGGATATTTTTCTAAATCGGCACGAAAAACTTTCTCGGCTGCTGCGTAATCGCCTTGAGCTAGCAATACACCACCCAATGCTTCCCGTGTGGGAAAATACCAATCTGGTGGTTCTACATAATCAAGGGCATCTTCTGCTACTACTGCTTGTTGTAGTAATTTAATTGCCGAATCGTAATTATGTTGGGATTTGGCAATTTTGGCATCCAGGTATTTTATGGCAATGTCTAAAATGCGACTAGCAGGAGTAAAACCAATGGTGGCATCGTCAGGAATTGTCTGTGTTGCTGTTAGTAAGGCACGGCTTTCGTTTGCTGCATCTTCTAAGTTACCCTTAGCTGCATGAGCCATACCGCGAGCAAAATGCCAAAGTGCAGTAGTAGTGGGTAGTTTAGCGTCAGGTGCAGGAGTTTTTAAGATAGCATCCCAATCACCAAACCTTACCTGAATCAGCATTTTGTTACCGAGGAATCCCTCAAGCATTGGTAAATATGGGTCAATAGCAGCAGCATTTGTTACCAACTTGTCGGCAGCTTGTAGGGCATCTTGATATCTACCTGCCATACTGCTGGCAACCATCAAGAAATGCACGTTGTGGTTATAGTACATCTGGGGATAAATGCCCTGGACTTGATGATTACGCAAATAGATATTATCTTGAGCGATCGCTTGCTGATTTGACCGCATCGCCCCTTCATAATCTCCCAAACGAAAATAAATATGGGAAGGCATATGTACTAGATGTCCGGCTGCGGGAACTAAGGTTTCTAGTCGTTTAGCACTCTCAAGGGCACGTTCTGGGTGCGGCGATGCTTCCACTGCATGAATATAATAATGATTCGCTCCCGGATGGTGGGGATCACGTCGGAGAACTGATTCTAAAACAGTAACAATCTCTTCAGTATCTCCCAGGGGTTTGCCATCTTTACTCCAGAGTTGCCAAGGATGCAAATCCATCAAGCTTTCGGCATACAATGTAGCCGCATCTAAATCATCTGGATAGCGCTTGACTAAGTTCCCCATTGCTTTGGCGTAGTCCACCGCTAATTGATGCAAATCTGCATCTGGTTCGTTAGAGTAACGTTTTGCTAAGGCAGCGATGTAGTCTTGTTCTGGGACTGGTGCTTGGGGGGAAAGTGCCAAAGCTTTTTGTATGGCTTGATAGGCGACTTGTTCTCGTTCAGGGTCTATATCTAAGTTGATATTTGCGCCTATACCCAGAGCCATCCCCCAATATGCCATTGCCATTTGGGGATCAAGTTCGGCAGCATGTTGAAAAGAACGTACTGCTTCATCATGGTTGAAAGCGTAAATTAAATTTAGTCCTTGATCGAAAAACTTCTGTGCTTCTGGATTACGGGTAGCAACAGCATGGTGATGTGTGCCGAGTCCAGGTATTAAATTATCAGGCTGTTTGGTTTGGGCAAGTGCCTCGCTGGGAATGACTAATGAGAGTACAAGCACCCAAACTAGAAATAAGTACTTCATTTTCATAATTTTAGTTTTTCAAAAGTTTTTTAATATTTACTAGATAAATTACAGTTAATTACAACAAATATATGCATCCCTCCAGTGACCTTAAAGAAAATACCCGATGAAGCATTAGTTGTTCGAGGTGGACGCAATCGTCCAGAAGATATTGAACGTGCTATGGGAACTCACCCCAGTGGCGTTACTGGAATCTCTATAGTGCCAATACCTTCTCCACTATCATGGAAGGTAATGTCATCAAATATCTGGGATTGGCCATTGTTGTTGAGGGCGAGTATTTGGATTCTGTCAAAGGCTAGGGGTGATACTGGTTGATTTTGTCTGCCTTTAACATGTTCTACTAGTTGGGAATTTTCGTAAACTCTGAGATGGAGTAGTTTTTGCTCGAATTTGAGTTTGGTAATTTCTCGAGGCGCGACATGATTGACGGTGATTTCTAGGGTTTGGAAGCTATTGACGCCAAGACTATCGATAACAGTCAGGGTGGCGATGTATGTGCCGTTGTCGGTGTAGGTGTGGGTGACGTTTTCACCTTCGACCAGTTGTGAACCGTCGCCAAAGTTCCAGAGGTAGGTAAGTTCGTCACCAGGGTCAACTGCTGTGGCACTAAAGTTGGCTGTTGTGCCTTCGGTGGTGGTGGTGTCGCCTGTAATTACTGTGATCACTGGGGCTATATTGTTGACGGTGGCAGTATTAGATGTTAAGCCTTCTGTGTCGGTGATGGTGTAGGTGTAGGTGTCTATGCCGACAAAGGTGGGGTTAGGGGTGTATGTGACTGTGCCATCTGGGGTTAGTTGGATTGTACTGTTGGTGGGGTTGGTTTGAATGGACAGGGTTGTGGGGTTGAGGATGGTGGCTGCACCACGGGTTGTCCAGCCGTATTCGGGTTTGGTTGTGTCGCTAAAGTTGAAGTTGCCGTTGGTGATGTCTGCAAGCAGGATTGCTGTTAGTGGTGCTGTTAGTTGTGTTGTACTGCTTGGCGCTACCGTAGTGTTACGGATGGCGTTAATCATTTGCAGGTTGAGCCATGATGGTAGCTTACGCAGGCCTGGGGACAGGGTGTTATTCATCAGGTCGTAGGGGTGTACCTGGGAGTCAAGGTGGCTACCGTCTGGGGTGAGGGTGGCAGTGAAGTTATCGCCGATGAAGGTTTTGGTGCTGTTGATGGTTTGGATGTAGCGGTCGAAGCCTGGGTTACCGGAGATTATACCTAGTAGGTGTCCGGTTTCGTGGAGGATGGTGGTGAGCAGGTCGTATTTGCCGAATGCGTCGCCTGTGGTGGCGCGGTAGGTTGTGTCGGTGAGGGAGGTGGTGAATTCGCTGTTGTCAAGCGGGGTGGGGTCGATAAACCACGAGTAGCCGTTAGCGTCGTGGTCGATGAGGATTGTGCCTCCGTTGGGGCGACCTTGGGGGTCGAATTGGGTTAGTTGGGCTTCGGCTAGTTGTCCGGTGGGGAGGTTGGTGATTTGGAAGGAGATGTTTAAGGTGGGCGTTTCCGATGTGAGTAAATCTCCCCAAATATTATTAACACTATATTTAAGATTGGAAAAGAAATTGGAGGTTAATTCATGGCTTGGGAAATAACTGCTGAGGAGTTGTTGGCTCGGTATGCTGATGGAGAGCGCGATTTTCGAGGGATTGAGTTGATTCAATCTGAGGGTGTTCCCCTCGACAGTTCGATTGACCTCGAAGGCGCTATTTTGAGAGATATCAACTTGCGCGGAGCCTATTTGAGACAAGCCGATCTGTGTCGAGCCGATTTGACTGGAGCCGATTTGTTTGGTGTTTCCTTGGAAAGCGCTTGGTTGAAACGCGCTATTGTCAGGGATGCTAATTTGTATTCCGCCAACTTGAGTTGGTGTGATTTGACTGAAGCCGATTTGGGAGGAACCGACCTGAATCATATGAACGCTAGTCGTGCTACCTTCTGTGGAGCTAACATCAGTAGTTTTGAGTTCGCTATTCTGATTAAAACTAACTTCAGAGATGCTTACATCGCTCCAAACATTATTTGGAGTTATGGGAATTTTGTTTACCAGACTACTATGCCCGATGGCACTATCAAAAGCGGTCCCTTTTTCGGAGATTTTTAGTTCATCTTCAGTTGCAGCCATAAGTGACGGAGGTTTAATGACATTGAGTTTTGTCAAAATATCATTAACATCTCGATTCTCAATTGCTTCCTGAATTTCTGTGGGAATATTAGACAGGAAATTATACCCAGTTAGCTTTTCAAGTTCTTCAACATTAAATAGTCCAAATGTCTTTCCATCAAGTGTAAAGTTTTGTTTCCAATCGTCATTAGGATCTTGCCCTTTACCATTTACATCAAGGGTGTTGGATAAATAAATACCAAAAGCGAGGGTATCTTTAGTTACGTCGGAAATTCCTTGACCAGGACGATCTAGAAATAGTACAACCTTCCAAATACTTTCAGGAACGCTAACTTTTGAACTTATAGTTTTAAAAGTTACTCCTTCTCTTCCTGCAATCCCCGGTCGTTGAAGCCATTAAAGAAGCAGACCTGGGTCTAATCTTAATTTCCTTATTACGCCTTATGTGAATTAAAAACGCCCAAGCTATGGCAAGGGTTTCAGGCTGTGGTTTGGCCAAGGTGTTTAACCATATTGCCGTATTTACGACTTTCCAGACTCCAACTCACATAAGCCGTTTATTATAAATTTCTTCTAGAATATCAGGGTATTTTCGCCCTTCAATTGCCTCTTGAATTTCAGAGGGAAGATTAGATAGGAAATCATATCCAGTTATTTCTTCAAGCTTATCAATATTAATCAAGTAGAAGAGGATTGCCAGAAGGATCAATCGCTTGTCCATCTCTTCCCTCAACAATATATAGCTCTTTGTTATGTTTATTTACTAATTTACAGCATAGTCACCGCGCAATCGAGCTTGAGCAGTATTATCTAGAGAAACTGGAGTCCGATTGCGCTCAAACCTTGGTAAAACCGGTTACTTGAGAAAAATTACACATCGCGTTAAGCTTCCTTAGCGTAACCGCACGCTGTAAAATCAGGCGATGACAAATCCGCTCTCGTCCGTAATTCCCTCTTGCTCTTGGAGTCGTCCCATCGGTTTAGGCTGGGACAAACCCTACACTGTTCGCTACGCTAGTAATATTGATGATGGCCCCTGGCATGGTATGCCTTTAGGGGGTTTTGGTGCAGGTTGTATTGGTCGTTCTTCACGGGGAGACTTTAATCTGTGGCACATTGATGGCGGTGAGCATACCTTCAAAAATATCCCCGCTTGTCAATTCAGTGTATTTGAATCAAATGGTACATCTTCCCAAGCCTACGCTTTATCGACAGAACCGCCTCAAGATGGTAGTCTCGCAGCGTGGAGATGGTATCCAGCATCTACAGCAATGCAGGAAACAGGCACGTATCATGCCCTATATCCGCGTAGCTGGTTTGTTTATGAAAATGTGTTTCAAGCACAGTTAACTTGTGAGCAGTTTTCTCCGATTTGGGCAAACAACTACCAAGAAACTAGCTATCCTGTGGCAATATTCCTCTGGAATGCTCACAACCCCACAGACGCACCTATTACTCTGAGTATTATGCTGACTTGGCAAAATATGGTGGGCTGGTTTACTAATGCTTTGAAATCTCCACAGGTGCGAATACGGGATGATGGTAGTCCGGTTTATGAATATCAGCCACGCATAGGGGAAAGTCAAGGAAATTACAATAAGCTAATTGAAAATACAGAATATGTTGGTTGCTTTTTAGGTCGAGTTGGTAGTGATGAATCAGTACAAGAAGGGGACGGTAGCTGGTGTATAACCACAATTAAACATCCCCAGGTGGAAGTATTTCACCATACGCGCTGGAATCCTGCGGGTACGGGGGAAGATGTGTGGCGCAGCTTTGCCGCAGATGGTTCTTTACCCAATTTTTCAGATGCAACTGCTGCGTTAGAAAATATACAAATAGGAGCAGCGATCGCAGTGCGTTTCACGCTGCAACCAGGCGAAAATCTGGAAATCCCTTTAGTATTGACTTGGGATTTTCCGGTAACAGAATTTGCAGCCGGAATTAATTATTACCGCAGATATACAGATTTTTTTGGTCGTGGTGGTAATCATGCTTGGGCGATCGCGGCTAGTGCTTTAGCACAATACCAAAGTTGGCGAGCACAAATTCAAGCTTGGCAACAACCCATTCTAAACCGGGAAGATTTACCCAACTGGTTCAAAATGGCGCTGTTTAATGAGCTATACGACCTAACTTGTGGTGGTACTCTTTGGAGTGCAGCTTCAGCAATTGATCCTATTGGTCAGTTTGCCGTCCTAGAGTGCTTAGATTATCGCTGGTACGAAAGTTTAGATGTACGGTTATATGGTTCTTTTGGATTGTTAATCCTGTTTCCTGAACTAGAAAAATCAGTGATGCGGGCATTTGCCAGGGCAATTCCCCAAAGTGATGATCATCAGCGTGTAATTGGCTATTACTACACAATTGGCGCAGACACTACAACAGCCCCACGCAAAATTGCAGGTGCAACACCCCACGACTTGGGCGCACCTAATGAACACGTTTGGGAAAAAACCAACTACACCTGCTATCAAGACTGCAATTTGTGGAAGGATTTAGGTAGTGATTTTGTGTTGCAAGTATACCGAGATTTCCTACTTACTGGTGCCGATGATGTGGAATTTTTAGCAGATTGCTGGGATAGTATTGTCCAAACTCTTAACTACCTAAAAACTTTCGATCAAGATGGAGATGGGATTCCCGAAAATTCCGGCGCACCAGACCAAACCTTTGATGATTGGCGGTTACAGGGTGTCAGCGCCTATTGTGGCGGGTTGTGGTTAGCAGCGTTAGAAGCGGCGATCACCATTAGTGAGGTTTTGTTGACGAACCACAGAGGCGCAGAGAACACTGAGGAGTTAGCATCTACCTATAAAAATTGGTTGGCACAATCACGCCTTGTATACGAAGAAAAACTCTGGAATGGGCAGTATTACCGCTTGGATAGTGAGAGTGGTTCTAATGTAGTCATGGCGGATCAATTGTGCGGACAATTTTATGCGCGTCTGTTGGGATTACCAGATATTGTACCCAGTGATCGCGCCCTCTCGGCGTTGCAAACTGTTTATGATGCCTGCTTCCTCCAATTCTGTCATGGTCAATTTGGTGCGGCGAATGGCGTTCGTCCCGATGGTTCGCCAGAAAACCCCAAAGCTACCCATCCTCTGGAAGTTTGGACAGGAATTAATTTTGGATTAGCAGCTTTTCTCGTGCAGATGGGAATGAAGGATGAAGCTTTAAGGTTAACGCAAGCGGTAGTGGCGCAAATTTACGAAAATGGATTGCAATTCCGCACACCTGAAGCGATTACAGCATCTGGGACTTTCCGTGCTAGCACTTATCTCCGGGCGATGGCTATTTGGGCAATTTACCTATTTATTTGTGAGTAGCTTTCATCAGCCCCTTTGGGGCGGGAACAGGGAATAGGGAACAGAGATGAAGAAACTAGCCCCAAAGTAAGAACGTGAATTCGATTAACCTCACCCCAACCCCTCTCCGACACGGAAAGGGGCCAACGATAAATTAAGGTTTTGAAGCCTCTACGCCACTTGCTACAACGCGGTGAACCCGCACAACGTAGTGGCTCCTCTTTGTAGGGGAGAGGTTTGGAGAGGGGTTTTTTCAACTTGTAGAACTCCTAAGAAATAGTGCTGAGTTACGAGTAAAAAGTACGGAGGATTCTGTTTCTTTCGCCCTTCCCGCAGGTGCGCCTTCCTTGGAGACTCACGTTAAATCTGTAACCAAAGATACACAACAACTACCACAGATATTTTATTATTTGTATTTTGAACGGTATTGTGTATACAACTCAAAAACTAAAAATCTCCAATTTTTAGTTTTATTTTCCGGGTATTTCATGAACCCCAGGAAAGTATAAGTAGGGTTAAAAAACAATTTAAATACTTACGCATTAAGACGGCATTTTTCAAAAATACAAGTATTGCTAATTTTAGTCATAAAAGTTACTGATTTTCTTATGCTTATGTTTATTCTTAGAAATTGATATTCTAGATTTTCTGGTAACACTAATGTTCAGTTGGGGGCACAGTTCATTAGCTAAGTTATCTGGAATTATTCAACAAGTATCAATTTTTTACAAGTTATAGAATGTAATCCTGAAGCAGATGCTTAAGTTTCTGGTGTCAATTCAAGCTGCATTCTCCTAGTAAAATCTTGTGATTAAAACTGTATGTAGGAAAAATGAGCTTAAATATTTGTTGATTAATAACATTTGAATAATGCAAAACCCAATTAATCCAAGCATTTATATCTCTATTTTCTGAGACTACAACTGCTCACATATTACAAGTTAAACATCATACAAATAACCAGAAGTCAAACTATGAACCCCTCTTTGTCGTTCAGAGTTCAGGGAGATATGCAAAAAGATACCAATAACCAACAATCTCCTACTCCAGAAGCGGCTATCCTCAAATTTTTGAAGATAGTTGTAGGGGATACAAGTATCATATCAGACTTTAGCCAATTTTGGGTGATACGTGAGTTTCAACTAGGTGATGAACTAAGTAGCTATGCTCTCAATGGCGACACTGAAGATTTTCTTTACTTAGTTTGTCATGGTCGCGTGCGTTTATTGGGTTTTGATGCAACTTTGAAACGAGAAGTTTCTACACAGTTGCTATTAACAGAACAAACTTTTGGGGCAGATCATTTATTTTGTCATCAACCTTTACCATACCGAGCGATCGCAGCTAGTGCAGGTTGTATAGCGCAAATAGCTATTTCTGATTTAAAACAGTGGTTGCAGCGCCTACCTAAATTAAAAAGTTATTTACAGCAGTTAACTTGTAAACAGCAAGCACTGATTTTTTTTAAAAGTTATACCGAGTTGCGATCGCTTACTAGTTCCACTCTGCGAGAATTACTACCCTACCTCGTAGCTACTAAGATCACGGCTGGTTCATCTCTAGTAGAAACAACTTCTTCAGTTAAGGGACGCTTTTGGCTGGCGGGGGGCAAAATTGACAACTCACTACAGATAGGCGATAGCTGGGGATATCCTGATATCACACCGACTGATGGGATTGCCGAAACCGATTTGTTAGTTTACCATTTGTCAACAAATAATTGGGAATTAGTCAGAGCGATCGCACCGCAGTTATTTCCGGAAAAATCTGCACCAGTAGCAGCAGCAGAAAGCGCACCAATAACCCAAATACCACTTCCTGTTCCACATCACAATAGAGATTGGGCACTGGAGATTGGGGATCAGGAACAAGCAGAATCAACAACAGAAGCGGAACTTCTGCCAAATGTGGAAGAAATTAACTTTCCTCAAGCGGAAAACCAGCCTCGGTTAAGAAATAAGTTATGGCGTTCTTATCCCTGCATTCAACAGCAAAGTTCATCGGATTGTGGTGCGGCGTGTTTGGCGATGGTTTGTCAGTACTGGGGTAAACGCTTGAACCTTTACACCCTGCGAAATTTAGCACAGGTAGACCGCATGGGTGCATCTCTGCAAAATTTAGCCGCCGCAGCTGCCACCTTGGGATATGATGTGCTACCAGTACGGGCAAGTTTAGATAAGTTAGATGCTGATCCAAATCCTTGGATTGCTCATTGGCAAGGAATTCACTATGTTGTTGTCTGGCGAGTCAAAAGCGATCGCTTATTGATTTCCGATCCAGCCATCGGTAAGCGCTGGCTTTCACGTCCGGAGTTTGTCGCTAGTTGGACAGGATACGCCCTACTTTTAAACCCCACCGCAGATTTTTATAATCTCAAGAACGAAAAAATTTCTCTGGGTCGTTATTGGCACACATTGGGGCATTACCGTAAATTACTCGGTCAAATTATTCTCGCTTCCATGTTGGTGCAAGTGTTTGGGCTAGCGACTCCCTTATTTACTCAGGTGGTAATCGACCAAGTAATGCCCCTGAAAGACTTTGATACGCTGAATATTTTTGCTGTCAGCTTCCTGGGTTTAGGTATCTGGCGTGCTGTTTTAACAGCACAGCGTCAATACTTATTGGAGTATGTTGCCAATCGAATCGATATTAACTTGATTGGTCGTTTCATTAACTATACGTTGCAGTTGCCGTGGCAATTTTTTGCCTCGCGTCAAGTAGAAGACATTATTAGCCGCGTCCAAGAAAACCGCAAAATCCAATTATTTCTGACTCGTCAAGCTATCAATGGCACGATAGACACCTTCATGGTGGTGATATACCTAGGGTTAATGGCTGATTACAACTGGCAATTGACTCTCCTGGTACTGGTTTGGATGCTACTAGTTGTAATCTTGACTATCGGCACAAGTCCATTCCTCAAAAAAGCGTCGCAGGAAATTTTACAGGAATCGGCAGGACATAACACCTCGATGCGCGAAATGATTACTGGTATTGCTATAGTCAAAACCGCAGCAGCTGAATACCCAGTGCAGATGCATTGGCAAGAGCGTTTTCAGAATATGTTGAAGGTGCGGTTGCGGGGACGAAAGTTGGTGAGTAACTTGCAACTCACCAGAAGTTTGCTTAATCACGTTGGTAGCACAGTTATTTTGTGGTTTGGGGCAAATCTGGTAATTAGTGGGCAGATGACACTCGGTAGGTTTGTCGCTTTTAATCTGCTTATTAGTAATATTGCGATCGCCATTTTGGCATTGGTGGGGTTGTGGGATGAGTTCCCAGAGATCCAGATTTCTCTGGAGAGGCTGGAGGATGTCTTTGCTTCCCAGCCAGAAGAAAATTCCCCAACACCGCTACTGGTAATGCCTCCGATTCGCGGTGAAGTGCATTTTGAAAATGTTTGCTGCCGATATAACCCCGAAAACGGCAACACTTTACAAAATATCTCTTTTCAAGTGCAACCCCAGCAGACTATTGGCATTATCGGTCAGAGTGGTTCAGGTAAAAGTACTTTAGCGAATTTGCTGGCTGGTTTATATCGTCCCCACGCTGGAAGGATTTTCATTGATGGGCAAGATATTTCGCTGGTTTCTCTCCAGTCGTTGCGGAGTCAGTTGGGTTTTGTACCGCAAGATTGTTTTTTGTTTTCTGGAACCATTTTAGAAAACATCACCTTATACAGTTCGGAGTTTAGCTTAGAGCAGGCGATCGCAGCTGCAAAGTTAGCTGAAGCACATGCCTTTATTCAAGCATTACCCTTCGGTTACAACACCGAGGTAGGGGAGAGGGGTGTAACGCTTTCTGGTGGACAAAAACAAAAAATTGCGATCGCCCGCGCATTGATTAGAAATCCAGGTATTTTGATTTTGGATGAAGCGACTAGCGGACTAGATGCAGAATCGGAACTCTGCTTGCAACAGAACTTAACCAGGATGAGTAGCGATCGTACCACTTTTATCATCTCCCATCGTTTCTCTAGTGTGCGTCAAGCTGACTACATACTCGTCCTAGACAGAGGTTTTCTTGTTGAACAAGGTACTCATCAAGAATTAATGGAAATTGCTGGTCTTTATTACAACTTAGCTCAACTGCAATTACAACTATAATTCACCTGGCTCAGGTGGTTAAAGCTCAATCTACCTATAAATTTGCTTCCAGACACACTGAATAAAACTCTCTGATTCGCTGCATTCCATCAATGATATGCAGACTAAGACTGCTACATATTTTTTTCAAATATCCTCAATGGATGTTTGGTTATAGATAATTTATAAATCTTCAATAAGTCAATAGATCATAACATAAAACATTAATTACCCTAATTTTTTAACTGTGACTGCTTCAAGATTCAGCGAAGTCGCCAGCCCTAATAGCTATTAGGCTTGTATATTCAGCTTTTGGCGGTATAAATATCATCAATATCAGGGAAAACAATTCTCAATAACTCTAACCAAAGAATCCTGGGTGAGTTTTTAATGATATTTCTTTTGTTTTATCAAACAGTTGTTTATTAACTTATTTGATGGTAAATTTTTCTAGTAGATTAATTAAATTCAAAACCTCAAAGATATTACCAATAGGGGGTTAAACCCCTCATCTCTTAGTAAATAAGTGACAAAAAACAAAGTTGCACAACAAAGAAATAACATGAAAAAAAGTTCAGTAAATTTGACTGGTAGCAATGCTATAATGACGAATAAGATTAATGAGATAGAATAGTATAAATACGAAAGCTATTCTTAGTATTATTGGATAAATAAGTTTTCATACTTAAGTAAAAACAAATAAATTTATCCAAAATTGCTCTTAATTGCCGAGCAGAAAATATACAATAAATGATCAGGGTCAGTAAATTTAGATTAATAGACCAGACATTCACAAGAAGTCAAAACTGCATCTACCACGAGCTACATACAGACTTGTTTCCACTCATGGAAATTATCAAGTCAAATGCAGTAGAAACCTCAAATCAAGGGGAAAGTTTAGAAATGAAGCTCAATGATTTTTATTTTTACTACTATCTAATTCCTCAGCAGGCATCAAGCTTTACTAGTGCGATCGCCTCATTCGCCACACAGCCAATATATTTCCGAGAATAACTCAGTAACTGCAAGTCAACTGCAACACCAAAAACTGACGAAATTGATCTAGCTTCATCAAAGATAACTAACACTATGAATCAAGATATTCCTGGCATTAGTAGCAATTTCAATAAAGCAATGAATCCTCAACAATTCGATCAAATAGTGGAAGCGATTCTTGCCGGAAAGTATTCCTGGGCATGTGTTTTAATGCTACGCATAGTTGGTTATAATCCTTTACATTACATTCCTTACCGCACTTATAACCGATTGCTGAAAGAAAACACCCAAGTTAGCAGAACGCACCAACAGCATAACGAAAGTATGAAAACTGCTCAACCGTCGGCTAGTAAAAGGTCTGATATGAAGAGTTCACCAGGTTGCTTAAGTAAAATTAAAGACCTGGCTTATCTTGAAGTAGTGGGAAATCAAACCAGAGAAATTCGTGGTGGTAGTTTAAATAATTCATCGGCAAAGCAAATGCACGAATCTCAACCCATATCATTGGCATTAAACCCTGAAAAAGCTGAAGATGAATCATTGAAAATCTGTGAATTTAATTAAACAATCTATTGCATTAATAGATCATGCTTCACAGATTATTGGGAGTGTTAACGCCTGCCATACTATGTATTTCTCATGAGTATGGTAGGTTTTTTATATAATTTTACAGTTGCATAAACTGCTAAAAAAATTTGTTTTTCAAAAATTTATATTTTAAGTATTTCATCCTAAATACGAAAACTATTGCCAAAATGGCAAATATTTTCTAACAAGATCCTATAGATTATAAATAACTACTCAACAAGAGGTGATGAAAAAAATTAATTTACAACGATAAAATCAATGATTATCTGACTATGAAACACATATAACTGATTGCAGTTGCTGAAGCAGTCAGTATATCAGGGAGTAAACAACTCCTCAACCAAAAATAACGATGTGACCGTTGCGAATGGTGGTTCTTTTTTCGGCAGAAGTTAAAGCAAATAAAAGTTAGATTAGCGTCTCCCCGCCATCCTAACTTTGAATGTTTTCTATCGAGTCTCTAAACGTGGGGAAACTGGATAGAGCTTCTTGGCTGAAGTTGGTGTTATTTGAGTTTAAAAGCTGACGATTAACACCTTCACCAGCAGCGAAAAAGGAAAAAGTGACGATTCCATCATTGTTATGGCTGATAGAACTTACGCTTTTCTTGCAAATATCTTAATCCTTTTTCTCCCAAATAGGATTCTTTCCGCTTTATAAGTTTACAATTTATATAGTAATTTCTGGAAGCTACTTAACTTTTTTAGCTTCCAGTTTTTTATATTTTTCAAAGCGATGAACTAAAACCTTGTTTAACTGGTTATTTAACAACCTAAATACCAATGAGTGACCTTTCTAAAATAGTTATTGAAGCCGAAGAAATTATCAACTTCCTCAAAAAAGAAATGAGTTTAAAGGAAGTATATCAAAAAATTCTATTTGATAAGGTGATATGGCATGTAGCTGAGGAAAGAGGAATAACTGTGACGACAGCCGAGATTGAGGCTGAAGCGAATCGCCAGCGCCGCGAACAGCGATTAGAGAAAGCTACAGACACACTAGCATGGTTAACGGATCAATTAGTTACTCCCAGTGACTGGGAAATGAAAATTCGCGATCGCCTGTTGTCACAAAAATTAGCTCAAGCATTATTTGCTCAAGAAGTAGAACAGTTTTTTATCCACAAGCGCCTAGAGTTTGAGCAGGTAATTCTCTATCAAATCATTGTTGACTCTGAAAAACTGGCTCAAGAAATTTACTATCAAATAGAAGATCAAGAAATCAGTTTTTATGATGCCGCTCACCTCTATAATATTGATGCTCAACGCAGGCAAAAGTGCGGTTATGAAGGAAGAATCTATCGTTTTTCTCTCCAGCTAGATATAGCCGCGATCGTATTTAGAACACCACCTAAACAGTTGATAGGCCCTTTAAAAACTGAGCAAGGTTATCATCTTTTAATGGTGGAAGAGTTCCTTCCTGCTGAATTAACACCTGAAAAATATTTAGAAGTTCTCAATAATATGTTTCAAAATTGGCTAGTTAAAGAACTAGACTCTTTACTCAATTCATCTTTACCTAATTATTTACTGAACTGAATAAAATTTTTGTACACAAAAGGCTCAGACAATAATGCCTGAGCCTCTACTAAATTCAATTAAGTTCCTCAAACTAAATGTGCTCAGAAATAGCACTTGTTTTGTGAAACTGAGGCAGAATTAAAGTATCAGAATAATGGTCTGAGAGCTGTTTATCTACCTAATTGACTTTATTTCGTTTAGTAACGGTTACGGAAGTTGCCACCGCCACCGCCTCGGTTACCCCCAAAGGAACCTCTATCTTCCTTGGGTTTAGCCTTATTGACTTTTAGGTCACGTCCCATCCATTCAGCTCCATCAAGGGCATCAATAGCTGCTGTTTCTTCAGCTTCTGTACCCATTTCTACAAAAGCGAAGCCACGCACACGACCTGTTTCACGGTCAGTAGGTATTTGTACCCGTCTTACAGAACCATACTCTGTAAACACAGCAGTTAGAGCATCTTGGGTAACTTCGTAAGAAAGGTTGCCTACATAAATTGACATAGAATGTCTCCAAAATCACAAGAGTGTAGAGATTTAGATTTCGGAGAGAAGTCTGTAAATACCACAAGGAAAAAGCCTGTCAATACTAAAAACAAACGCTGTCGCCGAATTAACTCTCAACAGAGATTGTGACACATATTTTAACTAACAGGGCAAAAGCGAGAAAAACTGTAATAAAAATTTATATTATGCAGATTTTATCACCCCACCCCTGGCAAAGGGTGGGGAAAGGCAGGGTTAAATGTTTAAAACCTACAAGTCAGGAGGCAAAATCACTTGGTCAATCGCATGGATCACACCATTACTACCTTTGATATCTGCCTGAACTACCTTGGCATCATTTACCATCACACCAGCAGAATCAACTTTGACGCTAATTGCGCCACCTTCAACACTTTTGACTTCTCCAGATTTCAAATCAGTAGATAAGACTGTACCACTGACAACATGGTAAGTTAATAGCTTTAGCAAGATTTCTTTATTTTCTGGCTTCAATAAATCTCTGACAGCATCTTGCGGTAATTTGGCAAATGCAGCATCAGTGGGCGCAAAAACTGTTAAGTCATCTTGACCTTGCAAAGCTTCTGTCAATCCTGCTGCTTTTAAAGCCTTGGTTAAGGTTGTGAAAGAAGGGCTTGATTCTGCCAATGCTAACAAGGTTTTGTCTTGAGTATCAGTTGTACCTGTCTCTGGGGTAGTTGTGGGGGGTGTTGTAGCTGGGGGAGTACTTGGAGTAGGTGTAACTTCAGTGGGTGAAGTGCGGCTACCACGGTTATAAGGAGGTTCGTTAAAAATACTTGGTCTGGGATTTAATGCCCCACCGCCCTGTGCTACTAAATTATTACTTGTCTCATTTGCTCCAGATGGTAAAGTGACTAGGAGACTAACACCTGCTATTCCTACTACACCTACCAAATTGGTGAGCAATTTGCTGTAATTTACCTTCATAAATTTTGTTTGTCTTGCTTTTAAACAGTTACATAAAGATTTATAACACTTCGCTACGCATAATATCTAACAGAGGCACCAATATTTTTGGTCAAAAAAATAATGTACTAGCTTGAAAGTAGGAAATAGTTTACAAGTGACAGGGAATAGGAGAAGAGATCATTTTCTGTATCTCTGCGGTTGAAAAGTAACTAATTTAACTACAGAGGCGTAGAGAATACAGAGAATAGCGAATTCTTGTGTCAAAATCGAACTCACCTTGAAAATTCAAAAAATGTTGGCGACACACATAGCGACTGTCACATTATTTTCGGCAATTGGTACCACCCCCCCACGAAAGTGGCTCGCCTATGTGTATTTCAAAAGTCAGATAAAATCCTATATATGGATAAATTAGGTGAAGTATTTTCTAAACAAATGCTTATCATTAACCAGAATTGATATATCAAATCAACATACCTGCTTTTAGTTTTAAAGATAAATTTTTACTTATATAACCAATCTAATATTTGTTTATAATTGCTTGTTCAAAGTTCACCACTTTGACAAAAAAGCTTGTAAACTAAATTTTAATACAGCGAATGAACTCAAGGAAACTTCGAGAAAAGCCAAGAAATTTAACTGTTTTTATTTACTCAGTAGTCATTCCAGCTATTTCTGTCATGAAATAGTTGGAATTGACTTACTAAGTCTAGTGAAGAAAGTTTGTATGTTGTGCAAGAAACATCTGTTTTACTGGCATTTATTATCTTGTTCAAAAAAATTTAAATTCGACTCAAGAGGCTATTATGACAGAGTTTTTTAATCAAATTTCTCGCCGTAAATTTATAACAACAGCAGGAGTATCGGCAAGTGCTGTGTTCCTCAAAGGTTGTTTAGGAAATCCACCGGAAAATACAGGAGGTACGCAATCTTTGCCAACTGCTCAACCTGCGGCTAATATCAGCGCAGAACAAGCACCAGAAGTCACCACAGTTAAGTTGGGATATATTCCCATTGTGGAAGCTGCACCTTTAATTATTGCCAAAGAAAAAGGCTTTTTTGCTAAGTATGGACTGACCGATGTAGAGCTTTCTAAACAAGCTTCTTGGGGTGCTGCTAGAGATAACGTAGAAATTGGTTCGGCTGGTGGTGGAATTGATGGTGGTCAATGGCAAATGCCCATGCCACATTTAATTACTGAAGGTTTAATTACTAAAGGCAATCAGAAGATTCCCATGTATGTATTATGTCAATTAATTACACATGGGAATGGAATTGCGATCGCCAACAAACACCAAGGTAGCGGTATAGGCTTAAACCTAGCTAGTGCTAAGTCTTTATTCTCCAAACTCAAAGCCTCACCCACGCCTTTTACAGCCGCCCAAACCTTCCCCGCCGTTAACCAAGATTTCTGGATTCGCTACTGGTTAGCAGCCGGTGGTATTGACCCCGATGCAGACGTGAAATTGCTCACAGTCCCATCAGCGCAAACCGTCGCCAATATGAAGACAGGGACAATGGATGCCTTCAGCACTGGCGATCCCTGGCCTTTCCGCATCGTCAAAGACAAAGTTGGCTTCATGGCTGCATTAACAGCAGAAATTTGGAAGAATCACCCCGAAGAATATCTCGCTATGAGGGCTGACTGGGTTGATCAACATCCCAAAGCGACAAAAGCACTATTAAAAGGCATCATGGAAGCTCAACAATGGTGCGATAACTTTGATAACCGCCAAGAAATGGCGAACATTTTGGCAGAACGGGCTTACTTTAACGTGCCAGTTGATGTTTTAATTGACCCATTTATGGGTAAATACGATATGGGTGAAGGTCGTCAAATTGATGATAAATCAATGGCAGCTTTGTATTGGAAAGATGAAAAAGGCAGCGTTTCTTATCCTTACAAGAGCCATGATTTATGGTTTATTACCGAAAGTGTGCGTTGGGGATTTTTGCCCAAAGATTACATTGATAATAACGCCGCCAAGGCTAGAGCATTAATCGATAAAGTTAACCGTGAGGACATTTGGAAAGAAGCTGCAAAAGAAGCAGGAATTGCGGCGGCTGATATTCCCACAAACACATCCCGTGGTGTAGAAGAATTTTTTGATGGGGCAAAATTTGACCCAGAAAACCCAGAAGCATATCTCAAGAGTCTGCAAATTAAAAAAGTTAGTCAGTCAATCGAGACACAATATATCGCATAAGAGAATCGGAGAACAAAATTCATGACACTCGCTCAACGAAGACCAGGCACCTCTAAATTAGATAACAGTTTCATATCTCGATTGCAAAAACAATTTCCTGAGCTTGTCCCACCATTTATCGCGATCGCAATTTTTCTAGTTATCTGGCAACTATTTTCATGGACTCCTGGCGCGACATTACCAGGGCCAATTAAGGTTGTACAAGATACTTGGATTTTGATTTTATATCCCTTTTATGACAAAGGCGGCATTGATAAAGGATTATTTTGGCAGATTTGGGCTAGTCTGCAACGAGTAGCTATTGGTTACTCTTTGGCTGCCGTATTTGGTATTGCTTTAGGCATTGTCATTGGTGTTAATAAAACCATGTCTAAAGCTTTAGATCCTCTGTTTCAGTTATTGCGAACTGTCCCGCCGTTAGCTTGGGTGCCTATTTCCTTAGCAGCCTTACGCCAAAATGAACCCGCCGCGCTGTTTGTCATATTTATCACCGCAATTTGGCCAATTCTCATTAACACGGCTGTAGGTGTCAAAGAAATTCCTCAAGACTATAACAACGTTGCCAAAGTGCTGCAACTTTCCCGAAAAGATTATTTCTTGAACATTCTGATTCCTGCTGCTTTACCTTACATTTTTACAGGTTTAAGAATTGCGATTGGTTTAGCTTGGTTGGCAATTATCGCTGCCGAAATCGTCATGTCAGGTATCGTAGGTATCGGTTTCTTCATCTGGGATGCCTACCAGAACAACTACATCAGCGAAATTATCTTGGCACTAGTCTACATCGGTGCAGTGGGTTTGTTACTAGACAAACTCATGGCTTGGATTCAAAACCTAATTTTACCAGCAGAACAAAAGTAGGTTACAGGTTACAGGTTATAGGTTACAGAGCAATCCCTAATCCCCAATCCCCTATGTCAGTATTCGTTGCTGTTGACCAAATTGAAAAAGTTTTTGAGTTAACCGGCGGTGGTAAATATATTGCCATCAAAGGAATTAACCTCCAGATTAAAAAAGGTGAATTTGTTTCTTTGATTGGTCACTCCGGTTGTGGTAAATCCACTTTATTAAATATGATTGCTGGGTTGGATTTACCAACTGAAGGTATAGTGACACTGGAAGGACAGAGAATAACTAAACCAGGACCAGACCGGATGGTGGTCTTCCAAAATTATTCTTTGTTGCCTTGGCGGACGGTGAGAGAAAATATTTCCTTGGCTGTAAACTCAGTTATGAAGGGAATACCAGAAGCTGAACGCAAAACGATTGTAGAAAAACATCTAGATATGGTGGGTTTGCGTCCCCATGCAGATAAACAGCCGGGTATGTTATCAGGTGGACAAAAACAACGAGTTGCGATCGCCCGTGCCTTAGCCATTCGTCCTAAACTACTACTATTAGATGAACCCTTTGGCGCGTTGGATGCCCTCACTAGGGGTAACTTGCAAGAACAGTTAATGCAAATCTGCGAAGAAAATGAAGTCACGGCAGTCATGGTGACTCACGACGTAGATGAAGCAGTGTTGTTGTCTGACAAAATTGTCATGCTCACCAACGGCCCCGAATCCAAAATTGGTGACATCCTCGAAGTAGATATTCCCAGACCCCGCAAACGCATGGAAGTAGTAGAACATCCCAGCTACTACAGTTTGCGGAGTGAGATGATTTACTTCCTCAACCAGCAAAAACGAGTAAAGAAAATTCGCGCCCGCAAAACCGCAGATGTCTCTCGTCATGGGTTAGAAAAAGTTAACTTAGAAATTGGCTTCTTACCCTTGACTGCTTGCGCCCCCTTAGCCATTGCCAAAGAAAAAGGTTTCTTCATCAAGTATGGTTTAGATGAAGTCAACCTCGTGCGGGAAACTAGCTGGCGGGGTATCGTCGATGGCATAAGTGGCGGTTATCTCGATGCAGCTCAAATGCCTTCAGGAATGCCCATGTGGTTAACACTGGGAGGACATGATAACCGACCTCTCCCTGTTGCCACCGCCCTTACCATGACCCGCAACGGTAATGCCATCACCTTGGCAAAACGCTTTTATGATCAAGGTGTCCGCACCTTATCGGACTTCAAAAATTACCTGCTGCGTACCCGCGACCAACGCCACACAATGGGGGTAGTCCATCCCGCATCTATGCACAACTTACTACTGCGTTACTGGTTAGCGGCTGGTGGTATTGACCCCGATTTAGATGTGGACATGAAGACCATTCCCCCCGCCCAGATGGTAGCCGACTTGCAAAACAAAAGTATTGATGGTTATTGCGTGGGTGAACCTTGGAACTACCGCGCCGCCGTGGAAGGTGTAGGCTTTACTATTGCTACCGACTTGGAAGTGTGGTTGGGACATCCGGGTAAAGTCCTCGGTGTGCGGGAAGAATGGGCAGAAAGGTATCCTAACACCCATATTGCCTTGACTAAAGCTTTGCTGGAAGCCTGTGAATACTGTTCTAGACCAGAAAATGCCGAAGAAGTCAGAACAATTGTGGCAGGTAGAGATTACGTCAGCACTGATTTAGATTACATCCAACTGGAAGACCCCAATAACCTTACCTGTGACTTAGACCATCCATTGCAAGACTACGCCCACCACCAGTTTTTTGCCCAGTCAGCCATCAACCGCCCCAGTCGTACCGAACAAATCTGGATTATGAGTCAGTTAGCGCGTTGGGGTGACACACCTTTCCCCAGAAACTGGGTAGAAGTTGTAGAACGGGTTTGCCGTGTGCGCGTCTTCAGTACCGCCGCCAGAGAATTAGGACTAGATATCAACTATACTCGCCAACCCATTCAGCTTTTTGATGGGACTCCCTTTAACGCCGATGACCCCATAGCCTATCTCAACAGCTTGCAAATTAAGCGTGATTTCTCCATTGCGGAAGTTATCCTCGACTCGCCGACAAGAAGAGTTGCGTAAATATCATGTGTGAATAGGGATGATTTTTGTGGGGTAGGCATCCAGAAATCAAAGGAACAGGCAAGATGCCCATCCCCCAAAACCAACAAAATCACCCTACAAATATGCAACACCAAAAATAATTTTTCCCCCACTCCCCAACCATGCAAAACCGCAGATTTAGTGTTACCGAAACCACCAAAAACAGACAAGAACAACTATCAGCAATTGCAACCAATAGCAGACCTTTCCTCGAAATTAAAGACGTTACCAAAGTCTATCCCACCAAGAAAGGCCCCTTCACCGTCCTTGATGGCGTTAACTTAAATGTAGAAAAGGGTGAATTTATCTGCGTCATCGGTCACTCTGGCTGTGGTAAATCGACACTGCTAAATATGGTGTCGGGTTTTAACTTTCCTACCTCCGGGCAAGTATTACTGGAAGGTCAACCAATCACCAAACCAGGGCCAGATAGAATGGTGGTGTTTCAAAACTATGCCCTGCTTCCTTGGCGAACTGCATTTGAAAATATCTACTTAGCTGTGAACGCCGTTTATCCCCACAAGCCAGAACCAGAGAAAAGGGCGATTGTGCGGGAACATTTGGCAATGGTGGGACTAGCTGACGCTATGGAAAAAAAACCTCTGCAAATGTCCGGCGGTATGAGACAACGGGTTTCCATTGCCCGTGCTTTGGCAATTCGTCCCAAAGTCCTGATTTTAGATGAACCTTTCGGTGCATTGGATGCCATTACCAAAGAGGAATTACAAGAAGAACTGTTGAAGATTTGGAATGAAAATCGCTGCACAGTATTAATGATTACTCACGATATTGATGAGGCGCTATTTTTAGCTGACAAATTGGTAATGATGACTAACGGCCCCCACGCCAAAATCGGTGAAGTATTGGAAATTCCCTTTTCTCGCCCACGCGATCGCGCCCTGATCATGGAAGATCCACAATACTATAAACTACGTAATTATGCCCTAGATTTTCTCTTTAACAGGTTTGCCCATGATGATGTGGGCTGATACCTCTCACTCTGAATGATTCAGTATCAGATATCCAAGAATCACTTCTTGGCTTTCCTGGTTGCTCCCTGATGTGCGGGGCTGGCGCTCCGCAAACGGGATTTCGACACGGAAGCAATGCGATTTCGTTAAATCCCACATTCCGCACCCAGAACTGTCATATGAACAAGGAATCTTTCTTCAACAAAAGTTTATCTATTTTTGCGTTTGCACAACTCTCTGAGCGGCGAATGCACTGGATTCGTTGGATACTGACGATCGCATGGCTGTTAATCATTGCATCGTTATTCTCCGATCCTTGGACTGTGGCACTAACAACGCCCAATCATCCTTGGAGTCCTTTACGGTTGCCAGATGAGTGTATTGCAGTACAAGGACAATGCTTAGTTGAACAGCCCTATCCTTTGGGTACTACTTTGTTTTGGGGAGCGATCGTGCCTGCGGCGATTTTCATTTTATTGGTGTTTGGACATGAATTATGGCGACGCATTTGCCCCTTATCCTTTTTGTCTCAAATTCCTCGAGCATTGGGTTGGCAACGGCAATTCAAACGGGAAAATGCCAAGACAGGTAAAGTCCGCTATGAACTAGCAAAAGTAAAGTCAGATTCCTGGTTGGGGAAAAATTATCCCTACGTCCAGTTTGGCTGGTTCTTTGTCGGATTATGCGGACGGATTTTGTTTTTTAATGCCGATCGCCTAGTTCTGGCATTGTGGCTACTATTGACGATCGCATCTGCTATTACCGTTGGCTATCTTTACAGTGGTAAATCCTGGTGTAATTACTTCTGCCCCATGGCTCCAGTGCAACGCATTTATAGCGAGCCAGGAGGGTTATTCGGCAGTAAAGCTCATACCAGCGAACAGATGATTACTCAATCCATGTGCCGTACAGTTTTACCGGATGGCAAAGAGCAGAGCGCCTGTGTGGCCTGTCAAAATCCCTGTATTGATATCGACTCTGAGCGAGCCTACTGGGATGGTTTGAATAAACCGGAAGAATCATGGCTGCGATACGGCTATGTAGGGTTAGTCATTGGCTATTTTGTCTACTACTATCTGTATGCAGGCAATTGGAACTATTACTTTTCTGGTGCATGGGTACGGCAAACCGACCAACTAGCATCATTATTGAGTCCCGGATTCTATCTATTTGGCCAAGCGATTAATATTCCTAAGCTGATTGCTGTTCCTCTCACATTAGGTGCTACTACCGTGGTCGGCTATCAGTTAGGTCGTTGGATGGAACAACGGGCAAAAGCTTATAGCCGGAATCACGATCTGAAATTGAGTTCAGAAATCATTCGACATCGAATTTTTACGCTTTGTACCTTTGGAATTTTTAATTTCTTCTTTATTTTTGGTGGTCGTCCTTTAGTTCAACTGCTGCCGCTTTGGGGTCAATACATTTATGATTTGGGTCTTGTGTTGCTGAGTACGCTTTGGCTCTATAAAACCTGGCAGCGCAACCCTGAACTGTATTCGAGAGAAAATTTAGCTAGTCGTTTCCGCAAGCAGTTAGAGAAATTGCAGCTGAATATTTCCCAGTTCTTAGAAGGACGTTCCTTGAGTGATTTGAACACACATGAAGTCTACATTTTGGCACGAGTTCTGCCAGGTTTTACCAGAGAGAAGCGGCATGAAGCGTATAAGGGCGTTGTTCGAGAAGCATTGGAAGAAGGATACATCAACTACTCCAGTAGCTTAGAAGTTTTGCAGCAATTGCGGCAGGAATTAAGCATTACTGATGATGAACACCGGGAGGTGTTGGAAGAACTGGGCATTGAAGATCCAGAACTACTCAATCCCTCTCGTCAACGAAGTTTAGAGAATCAAATTCGCTTGAGTGGCTACCGCAAATCGCTGGAGCGACTGATGTTATTGCAGAAAAAACAAATTGGCAGTTTCAGCAGCAGTGCTTTGAATACGTTGATGGGAGAAAACGCAGCCGAAATTCGTGCCTTGCGTCGCCAATATTCAATCACCGCTAAGGAAGAAGCCTGGATTTTGAGCGGCATTTCTCCTGAAGCTGGGAACCTTCGGAGAGCTGAATTTCTGCTTGCCCAATTGCCCACTTTAATTTCCTGCTATCGCGCACTTCATCAACCGATGCTACACAAGTACAGAGCAGTTTTGATGCTATTGCGAGACAGTATTCATCACAAGAAGCAATTGATTGTGCGAACCATTCTCGAAACGCTGGAAACACTGCAAACTGACTCAGGGGCGATCGCTCTTGCCGAATCGTTAGGACAGTTAGCACCAGCAGTTTTGGCAGAGCTGTTAGAACTTGAGAACTGGCGCGTTCGGCTTCATCCAGATGTCTTGCAGAATTTAACTCCACTACCAGGACAATCCAGTACTTGCTCACTAGATGATTCTCCTGAAGCAATCTTGAGGTCTTTGGCACCTCTGCTACACGATCAAAATCCCCTGATTCCCACAGCCTGCCTTTACATCATTGCCCAACTTGACCTTGAGCAAAGTAAAGCGATCGCCCGTGATTTTTCTAATGTCCACAACTCACCTTTATTTCAAGAAACTGCCAAAATTCTTCTATCCCTATCTGAGCCGGATCTACCTCTAACAACATTTCCCATGTTGGAGAAAGTAGTGCATCTATTCAATAGTGATTTCTTTCACCGAATGCACAGCGAAACCTTAATTGCTCTCGCCGAGCGCTCCGAAGTCAGAACCTACTCCACCAACGAGGTGATTACAGAAGCAGGCGATACTTGCCGAGAATTGCTGTTATTAATTGAAGGAGATGCCAAAATTCACTTCTATTTACACAACGAGGAGGTGCGAGTAGAGAAACTTCACCCAGGGCAAACCCTAGATGAGTTAGAAGTCTTGGCGCATAGTGACTCAAAAAACACCATTATTGCTGACAATAAAATCACGCGCATTTTAGCAGTTTCTGTTGATGCCTTTGATGATTTTCTGGATCTCGATCACGATTTTGCTCGGCGTGTTTTGGAGATGGAAAGTCGGCAACTCCAGAGATTTATGCGATCGTTTCAAACTTTATAGCAAAAAGCGCTAGCTAAGGTATAGCTTTTTTCATTTAGACAGAATCAAGTTGTTGAGGATACAATGAATATTTTTAATCATTTTTCCCTACCAGTAAGTCTGGTTAGGGAATTTTTTATAAAAATTATCTATCAATACTTAAAGTTGCTAAAATTGACAATTTCTATTAATTTAACATGAGTTCGACAAATATCAAAAACCCCTCTCCAAACCTCTCCCCTGCAAGGAGAGAGGCTTTGAAACCTTGATTTTTCGTTGGTAATTAAGGATATTTAAGCCCCTCTGGGCGTCGGAGAGGGGTTGGGGTGAGGTCTATCGAATTCACGTTACTTATACAAAAGTAAATTAACCAAAGAACATTAAATAAATGAAACACAATAATTTCATACTACCGAAATCATGTGTTATTTGTAGAGCCAAACCTAAGGATAAATGGTTAATAATATTTTTGGTATTTCGAGCTTGGCTCGATCCTACTCAACTAAAATGGCAGAACTTTTGGATAATTAAAATTGATAACCGTGTGATAGCCATTGGACAATTAAGAAACTTTTATCTTGCACAAGAATTAGGTAGTTTATTTGTTCTGCCAGCTTGGCGAAAGCAAGGTTTAGGAACTTTTATGACGCAACATTTAATTAATCAAGCTACTCAACCTCTTTATCTAAAATGTGTAGAACATCGCCTAGTAAATTTTTATATAAAACAAGGATTTATACCTGTTAAATTCAAGGATTTACCATCTGCGCTGCAATATAAATTTCGACTATCTCAAGCGCGAAAGAAGTATTTTAAGGGTTTTGTTGTATTTATGAAATATCAAAAAATAGATGAACTTACACAAGAATTCACAGAAAATTAGCCAAGCATTTAACTTTTTTATCGATTAATTTGGAGATAAATTGCTGGATTTTCCCGGAAAGTTACATAAAGTAAAGATACAATAAAAGCGTTGTTCGATTAATCAGCTAAAAGGTATAGATTATGCTGGAATTATACCAATGGGAACTATCTCATTACTCAGAAAAAGTACGGTTAATTCTAGATTATAAAGGGCTGGATTACCGAAAAATAGAGGTTACACCTGGAATTGGCCAAGTAGATTTGTTCCGGCTGACTGGTCAAAGACAAGTGCCCGTTTTGAAGGACGGTAATAGATATATTGTGGATTCCACGGAAATAGCTAAGTATTTAGACTTAGAATATCCTGAGCGCCCACTGATACCCCAAGATTCTCAGAAACGGGGTTTATGCTTATTGATCGAGGAATGGGCAGATGAATCAATAGGTGTCAAAAGCAGAACTTCTCTTTTTTCTACCATTAGTCAAGACCAAAATTTCCGTAAGTCTTTATTACCTACCTCCACACCAGATATACTAAAAAATTTGGTTGAAGGAGTACCTAGAGACTTATTGACTATTTTGGGCTTTGGGGTGGGTTATAGTCCAGATGTGATTAAATCAGCGATCGCGGACTTAAAACAAGACTTAGAAGCGCTGACACTATTGTTAGTGGATAGTCCTTATTTAACAGGAGATGAACCTACTTTAGCTGATTTAGCAGTGGCAGGTTTGTCGATGTTGCTGAAGTTCCCCGAAGGCCCCTATTTGGATTTACCAGCAGGTCTTAGAGGCAAAGGTGTGCCGGGTTTAGCAGATAATCCCGATTATGAACCATTCTTTGCTTGGCGCGATCGCCTCTATGCCCAATTTCGCAAACCATTAATCGGTTTACCGCCAACTGGAAGTGCGCCTACTTCTATTCAAATTGAATAAGTGATAGGGTGTGCCGAAGATGAGGAGGATAAGGGAGAATAAACTACAATTCAACATAAGATAAACACTCAACAGGATGACAGTCTCTCTACTTCCACTCAGCACACAGAAAGGAAGCACTTAACATAATGAATTCGGCACAACCATTAGGTTCGGTAATACAAGGTTCTCTGACTGGGGGATTAGAAGTACGATTACACCCTGATATTTCCGTTGAAGATATGCGGGTGGGTAAATTTTTAGTTGTGCAAGGATTGCGATCGCGTTTTTTCTGTATGCTTACAGATGTAGCTTTGGGCACTGCAAATGCGCGCATTATTGCCAATCCCCCCAGTTGGGAAGATACTTTTTTACGAGAAGTTTTAGCCGGTAGTGGAACATACGGTACTGTCAATCTCTCACCGATGTTGATGTTCACTCCCGAATCTGATGAATCTTTGTCGTCAAGCAATGGCAAAGCTGCCAATTCCTTCGCAGCATCAGCAACTAATTTAGCCTCGTTTCAGCCCCAAACCAGCACCACAATGGAATTGCTGCCGGTTAAAACAATTCCCAGCCACTTTAGCCAAGTTTACGAAGCAAGTGTTGAGGATTTTCGTAAAGTATTTGGCTGGGAAGATGATCCCCAAAGGCGCAATTTTTCTATTGGTAAACCTTTAGATATGGATGTGCCTATTTGTATTGATTTAAATCGCTTTGTTGAACGCAGTAACGGGGTTTTTGGTAAATCAGGTACTGGTAAATCCTTTCTCACACGTTTACTTTTAGCTGGGGTAATTCGCAAAAGTGCGGCGGTAAACTTAATTTTTGATATGCATTCTGAGTATGGCTGGGAAGCGGTAGCCGAAGGTAAGAATGTTAATACTGTTAAAGGCTTAAAACAATTATTTCCTGGTAAAGTCGAAGTTTATACCCTCGATCCCGAATCAACAAAACGTCGGGGTGTGCGCGATTCTCAAGAACTATATCTGAGTTATGAACAAATTGAAGTTGAAGATATCAAGTTATGTAGTCGAGACTTAGGGTTATCGGATGCAGCTTTGGATAACGCGAATATTTTGTATAGCGAGTTCGGTAAATCTTGGATTGTGCAGCTGCTGAACATGACTAATGAAGAAATCGAAATGTTCTGCGAAGAAAAGCGGGGACATAAAGGTTCAATTATGGCATTACAGCGCAAACTCCTACGCATGGATAGTTTAAAGTATATGCGAGCAGTTTGCCCCCAGAATTACATTAGTAAAATTTTGCAGTCCTTAGAAGCTGGGAAGAATGTTGTTGTAGAGTTTGGTTCCCAGTCAAATATGCTTTCTTATATGTTGGTGACTAATATGATCACCAGACGTATTCATGAACATTACGTTAAAAAAGCAGATAAATTCTTACAAAGCAAAAATCCTAGCGATCGCCCCACACCATTAATGATTACCATTGAAGAGGCGCATCGTTTCCTTGACCCAGCCGTGGTACAAAGTACTATCTTTGGCACTATTGCGCGGGAACTACGAAAATATTTCGTCACCCTACTAGTAGTAGACCAACGTCCATCGGGAATCGATAATGAAGTCATGTCCCAGATTGGTACTCGCATCACCGCTTTGCTCAATGATGATAAAGATATTGAAGCAATTTTCACTGGCGTATCTGGTGCTGGTGGTTTGCGGTCAGTATTAGCCAAGTTAGACTCTAAGCAACAAGCCTTAATTTTAGGTCATGCCGTTCCCATGCCGGTGGTGGTGCGGACTCGTCCCTACGACGCAACTTTCTATGCAGAAATCGGTGATCCCGCCTGGGAAGAAAAGCCAGATGCAGAGGTATTCGCTGCGGCTGAATTAGCCAAAGCTGACCTGGGTTTTTAGTTTGTTTTATCTTCTCTTGTTTTCAGGAGATTCCAAGCTGCTGTGTCTATGGCTGCATCAATATAAATTAAGCTGAGATAGTGAGCAGTTCTCACAGCATCCACATATTGAAATAACTTTAAACGAGGTACACGCAATGGGCTATTTAGCAAAGCAACCAATTCAATCACAACATAATTGGTTGTGATCATCTCTAAATTTTGCCGTCGTGCTTGCTGAAACCACTGTTTTGCTTGTTCATGGTAAGATTCAGTAGCAACAAATAAATTAGCCCACCCTGATGTATCTATAAAAACTTTATTCGGCAATTCTCAACTCCTGATGTAAACTCTCTTGGAGATAATGATCGTGATTCTCTCCAAGAGCAGAATTCTCAAATCTTAATGTACCCAATAGCGGCAAAATCGGATCTTCTTCATGAGGATTCTTGAACTGTAGTGATTTAGCCAATGATTGTAGAATTAATTCCTCTAAAGATATATTTAATTTTTCAGCTTGAATTGTTAATTGATGTTCTAGCTCATCTGACAACTGAATTGTTAATATTTTACTCATACAATCATCCCATTTGATTTATGTTTGGCTTTATCTCTCTTTATCTAGGATAATCTCTACTGCTTGTACTAAACACAAAAACCCGCGCTGGCAGATGTTTGTGTAGTTACGTGAATTATATAAAACTGCTGCTAAAACTCCGCGCTTTGTGGTGTCCGGGGGAACGGGATGACATCGCGGATATTTCCCATACCCGTCATAAATTGCACAAGTCTTTCAAACCCTAAACCAAAACCAGCGTGAGGAACAGTACCATAACGGCGTAAATCCAAATACCACCACAAATCTTCTGGCTGCATTCCTTGCGCTAATATCCGGCGTTCTAGTACATCTAGGCGTTCTTCCCGTTGGGAACCACCAATAATTTCGCCAATTTTAGGTGCAAGAATATCCATGGCGCGCACGGTATTCTCATCATCATTCAACCGCATATAAAAGGCTTTGATTTGCGCTGGATAATCTGTGACAATTACAGGTTTTTTAAACAGTTGTTCTGCTAGGTAGCGTTCGTGTTCTGATTGTAAATCTAAACCCCAACTTACTGGATATTCAAACTTAATATCGGCTTTTTCTAAAAGTTTGACTGCTTCTGTATAAGTTAAGCGCTCAAATTGATTATTAATAATATTATCGGCTGTTGCTAATACAGTATTATCAATACGTTGATTGAAAAATTCCATGTCTTCTGGGCATTTTTCCAACACATATTGGAAAACGTGTTTGAGAAATGCTTCAGCTAAATCCATATTGCCATCTAGGTCACAAAAAGCCATTTCTGGCTCGACCATCCAAAATTCTGCTAGGTGGCGGGACGTATTGGAATTTTCTGCACGGAATGTCGGGCCGAAGGTGTAGACGTTGCTAAACGCCATAGCCATAACTTCCGCTTCCAACTGACCACTAACTGTTAAATACGTGGGTTTACCAAAAAAGTCTTGGGTGTAATCTATGGCTTGGTTTTCTGTGCGGGGAATATTCTGAAGATCCAAGCTAGTAACGCTAAAAAGTTCACCCGCACCTTCGCAGTCGTTAGCAGTAATTACGGGTGTATGTACCCACAAAAAGCCTCTTTCTTGGAAGAATTGGTGAATTGCTGTAGAACAGGCATTTCTGACGCGGAAAACTGCACCAAAGGAATTAGTCCGCGATCGCAAGTGTCCAATGGTGCGTAAAAATTCAAATGAGTGGCGTTTCTTTTGCAGTGGATATGTTTCGGGATCAGCTTCCCCGTAGACTTTCACAGCTTCGGCTTTTAACTCAATGCGCTGTCCTTTACCTTGAGAAGCCACTAGTACCCCACTCACCTCAACAGCAGCGCCTGTATTCAGCTGTTTGATGATTTCTGCGTAACCTGGCAAATCCTGATTGATGACGACTTGCAAATTAGCTAGTGATGAGCCGTCATTGACTTCTATAAAAGCAAACCCTTTTAACTCGCGTTTCGTTCTTACCCAGCCTTGAACCACGAAAGACTCATCAGGTTGACCACTTGGCAATATTTCTGCAATTCGACGATTTACCATATTTACCCAACACAGGACTTTAATATCCAGCCTATAATAACGCCCATTCCACCAAAGCGGACGGCTTGCCAGAAAGGTTTTTTCAGACTACGCCAAGAAAATAGCTGGCTTTCTAAGTTTATTTCTAGCACTTCCAACTGCTGTTGAATGTGCTGCAACTCGGCTTTAATTTCTGGTGTCTGGTGTTTATTTTGTTGCAATTCGTGGCGACGCTGTTGCCATTGTGCCTGTTGCTGACGATCTCGTTGCACTTGAGTGTATCTTTCTTTCAAAGATATAAGCGATCGCTCTACATCCTCTAGTTCTTGCTCAAAATCAGGTTCCTGATTTTCCCCTGGCGACTGTGATTGTTTAGGCGGCTTCATTTTCAGGTAGTAAACTATGATTAAATGCTAACCAATGGTCAAGATTCTAACTCCTGACTCAGCACTGAGCACTTAAAATCATGTCTCAACCTACCCAGCTTCCTAAAACCAGTCAATTAAGTGAATTTAGCACTTTAGAACTAGCCCAAGCCCTCATGGAAAGACTCAGCATTTCCCCTAATGATTGGCATCGCCTCAAGTCTAACCGCAATTCCCGCGCTAGTGAACAAGCTGCTGCTGCTGTTTTATATCTTCTGAAGGAGCAGCCACAAGAAGCGATCGCTAGATTAGAACAAGCCGTTGGCTGGTTAGATCGCTCTATTTCTGCACCTCCCTGTCCGAGTCATGGGAATAAGTGAGTAGAGAGTAGGGATTAGGGGAAAGATTAGTGAGTAATCTCCTTCTTGCTCCCGCTCCCCACTCCTCTCTTACAATTGCCGCACTAAAGGCTGACCGTCTTTAACTTCACCAACTAAAACTAAATCTGCACAATTGACAAAAATCCCATTTTCCAAAACGCCGGGAATATTATTCAGGGTTTTCTCTAGGTTAACTGGGTCATCAATTGAGTCAAATCTGACATCTAATACCATGTTACCTTGGTCAGTGATGACTGGCCCAGCTTTTTTTATACCCATGCGGAGTTCAGGCTTTCCACCGAGTTTTTTAATGGCATTAGTAACAGGGGTAATGGCCATTGGTATTACTTCTACAGGTACGGCAAAAGTAGAACCCAAACGCTCTACTAACTTACCACTATCTACCACGACGATAAATTGCTCTGCCAAGTAATCAACTACTTTTTCGCGGGTGTGTGCAGCACCGCCACCTTTGATTAAATTCTTCTTGGGGTCAACTTCATCAGCTCCATCAATGGCAATATCAATGTGGTCAACTGCATCTAAGGTGGTGAGAGGAACGCCGTATTCTTTTGCCAAAACTTCTGATTGAAAAGACGTAGGGATTCCTACAATATCTTTAAGTTCACCAGACTTGAGGCGATCGCCTAAAAATTGAATTGTATAGGCTGTGGTTGACCCCGTACCCAACCCGACAATCGAGCCTGATTTTACCAGGGCGGCGGCGGCTTTGCCAACTTCTTGCTTCATCAACTTTACGGGGTCTACTGTTGCGCTCATTCCCAAAACTCCTGAAATATTGACTAAATGGACTGAATAGATGGTTCTATCACGGCCGACTATACTACATCCTAGGCAATTCAAAATTCACTTACGCAGAATTTTCCATCATTTCCGCACATTACGTGATTTATTAGTTACACAACAGCTTGATGCCTGTTAAGTTATAATGTCTATCTAGCTTGAATCTAAAAGTTAATCCTACGTAAAATAAATTTTAGTATTGTTATCATGATTACTTGAGATTAATTCCGAATTTTTAGTATGTAATTTTAACTGCCCTACACTGGAGTTGACCATACTATGCCTATTGTGATTTGGCATTTTAAATTAGTGAATTTTTTTGGCTGAATATGCACAATAAAAGTCTGAAATATTCAAGTAAAATTAGTTAAAATAAACTATTCGTCCTAACTCAAAAAAATAACCTAATTACAATTGTAATTTGCCAAAAACTTGAACAAAAATAGGACTTAGAGATATATAATGAGTCATAAGTTATAATTTATTTACTTAATTTCATATCGAAAAAGGGCAACTTTATCAAGCTAAAATGCGTCACCATAGCTCAAGTCAAGATTCTGAGTATCACCAACAAAAGTTAGTAGCTCAGTTGTTTTTAGATGCAGAGTAGCAAAATGAAAACCGTGATAAATATGCGAAAATTGTTAGGGACTCTTTCCTTAGTCTTACTACTCCAAAACCTGACACCAATTGTTAGAGTTAGAGCTATAGAACCTTCAACTGGAATAGATGAAGCCGCAATTCAAAAAGTAATTACAGCCAAATTAATGACGAATTCACCTGATGGAAAATTTTATCCAGAAAGGTTGATTAATCGTGCAGAACTAGCAGCAATTTTAGTGAAAGCATTTTACCTAGATAAACGCGAATCTGTTAAACAACAAGAAGCAATATCTGTACCTGATGTTCCTCGTTCTCATTGGGCATTTAATGATATTCAAACAGTTCTTAAAACCGATATCATGAAAGGCTATAGAGGAAATTTGTTTTTTCCTAACCAAAGAGTAACAAGGGCAGAAGGTATAGCTATTTTCGCCCAAGCTTATGGTGTATTTCAGTTTTCCGATGATAGTGTAAATGAAATTCTTGCCCCACATCCAGATGCTGCCTCTATTCCCACATGGGCTAGAAGAGCGATCGCCACAGTTGTAGCAGAAGGATTTATCAACACAGATGACCAAAATAATATTGCTCCGTTACGACCAATGACCCGTGGAGACATGGCATATTTACTGAATCAGTATTTACAAAGACAGCAACCATTACCAGAAACACCAGTAGTTCCTGGTGTTCCCCCACGTCCAGAAAGTTGAGGACAAGGGGACAAGAGGACAAGGGGACAAGGAGAGATTACTAATATTAAGTTCTTCTCCCCATCCCCCCATCTCCTTTTCTTCCCACTCCCCCAAATACAGTATCTGGAGACATCCCCACCGTGGGAAAATCAAATAATGCTAGAAGTAGACTTTAGAGAGGAACACTTTATAATATGCATCTGAGTGAAATCACCCATCCTAACCAGTTGCATGGTTTGTCAATCCGGCAATTGCAACAAATTGCTCGTCAGATTCGAGACAAGCACCTACAAACCGTAGCAGCAACTGGGGGGCATCTGGGGCCAGGTTTAGGAGTTGTAGAGTTAACACTAGGGCTTTACCAGACGCTGGACTTGGATCGGGATAAAGTCATTTGGGATGTCGGACACCAAGCTTATCCCCACAAACTACTTACAGGACGCTACAGCAACTTTCATACCCTCAGGCAAAAATCAGGAATTGCTGGTTATCTCAAGCGCTGTGAAAGCAAGTTCGATCACTTTGGCGCAGGACATGCTTCTACCAGTATTTCCGCAGCATTAGGCATGGCTTTAGCTGGAGAGATGAAGGGGGAAAAATTTAAAGCAGTAGCAGTCATTGGTGATGGTGCCTTAACTGGAGGTATGGCTTTAGAAGCTATTAACCATGCAGGACACTTGCCTAAAACGAACTTGCTAGTTGTTCTCAATGACAATGAAATGTCCATATCTCCCAATGTAGGCGCGATTCCCCGTTATCTCAATAAAATGCGTCTTAGTCCACCGGTGCAGTTTATTAAAGATAACTTTGAGGAACAGCTTAAACAAATTCCTTTTGTCGGTGAATCCTTATCTCCCGAACTCGGACGCATCAAAGAAGGAATGAAGCGTTTAGCTGTTCCCAAGGTAGGCGCTGTTTTTGAAGAATTAGGCTTTACCTATATCGGGCCAGTGGATGGGCATAACTTAGAGGAATTAATTGCCACCTTCCAACAGGCGCATGAAATCACAGGGCCAGTTTTGGTGCATGTAGCTACAGTCAAGGGTAAGGGATACGAAATTGCTGAACAAGACCAAGTAGGCTACCACGCCCAAAGTCCATTTAACCTAACAACTGGTAAAGCTGTTCCTTCTAGCAAACCCAAACCCCCCGCTTATGCCAAAGTCTTTTCCCACACCCTAGTCAAACTGGCGGAACAAAACCCCAAAATTATTGGGATTACGGCAGCAATGGCCACAGGAACAGGTTTAGATAAACTCCAAGCCAAACTACCTAATCAATATATTGATGTCGGCATTGCCGAACAACATGCTGTCACCCTAGCTGCGGGACTGGCAACAGAAGGAATGCGCCCTGTTGCCGCTATCTACTCCACCTTCTTACAACGGGCTTACGACCAGATTATTCATGATGTCTGTATCCAAAACCTACCTGTGTTCTTCTGCCTAGACAGGGCAGGAATCGTTGGTGCTGATGGACCTACTCACCAAGGTATGTATGACATTGCCTATCTGCGTTGCATTCCCAACATGGTAATGATGGCACCCAAAGACGAAGCCGAACTGCAACGCATGGTAGTGACTGGCATTAACCACACCAGTGGGCCAATAGCCATGCGCTTCCCTCGTGGCAACGGCTATGGTGTCCCCTTGATGGAAGAAGGCTGGGAACCCCTGGACATCGGCAAAGGAGAAATTCTGCGTCATGGGGATGATGTGTTAATTATCGGCTACGGCACAATGGTTTATCCCAGTATGCAAGCGGCGGAAATTCTCAGCGAACACGGCATCGAAGCAACTGTGATTAATGCCCGGTTTGTCAAGCCCTTGGATACTGAATTAATTTTGCCTTTAGCGAAGCAAATTGGCCGTGTCGTTACCTTAGAAGAAGGCTGTGTCATGGGTGGCTTTGGTTCTGCGGTGGCAGAAGCTTTATTAGATGCCGATGTTGTGGTTCCAGTCAAGCGTATTGGTGTACCGGATGTGTTGGTAGACCATGCTACACCGGATGAATCTAAGGCAGAATTAGGTCTAACTAGCCGTCAAATAGCTGAAAGAGTTATGGACGCTTTCTTTCATCTGCAACTATCTACTGTTATCTAGTTAACAGTTTTTGAGCAAATCGAATTAGACAAAAAGATCCCAGACTTCTTGGAGAAGTCTGGGATCTGAGCCTTTCGCTGTTTGCAAATCAAATATGATTGCTATAGCTTTTATGCAATTACTCAAAACTACAATTAATGGATATAATACCATTATTTAAAACTGAAACATATACCCTAACTAATTGTTAATAGTCTCCAAAAATAAGTTAAAAATGCCAAGGCTTGATAGAAAAATACGACTTTAGTTAGTGTATTTATTCTATTAATTTTGATATGGCAGATATCAGGAGTAATTTACTGAAAAATAATTTGTATGACTTTAAAAATATTTAACTGTTTATCTAGTAAAAATTAATATTAATATTAACTTTGATGCACTTTTAAAGAGTAGCCTAGTACCCAATCAGTAGTCGCAAATCCCCAATCGCCAGTAAAAAAATACGTATCTAAAACACTGTTAATGTGATTGAAGTTTTGAGGAGGTACTAATATTTGAGTCAGTGCAACTAACTATAGTGCCTGAAAACAGCTATGAAACCAGATGCGTTAGCGTAGCTTAGCGTAGATATCGTAACCTGAGGGCAGAGTATGACTGATTTTTTAATGACTACCCTAATTTCTACACCGATTAAAGACCCGGTACCAGTTTTTCTGATGATTTTGGGGATTATGCTCATTGCCCCCCTGCTGTTTGAAAAAATCCGGCTACCTGGGATTGTGGGATTAATTTTGGCAGGAGTCGTAGTCGGGCCAAATGGGCTGGGATTATTGGCACGAGATAACACAATTGTGCTGCTGGGTACGGTAGGTTTGTTATTTCTCATGTTTATGGCAGGACTGGAAACTAGCCTGGATGACATGAAATTTAACGCTGATAAGGCAGTTATTTTTGGACTGGCGACTTTTTTGGTGCCAATGGCCTTAGGTACTGGAGCGATGATGGCTATCGGCTACGATTTGTTGCCAGCTATTCTAGTCGCATCTTGTTTCGCTTCCCATACTTTACTGGCATTACCTGTAGCCAGCAAACTGGGAATTATGCGATCGCAGGTCATGACGACTACTCTGGGAGGAACGTTAATCACCAATATTCTGGCACTGTTAGTGTTAGCAGTAGTAGTGAGAGCGCATGAAGGTAGTTTAACTTTAGAGTTTTGGCTATTCCTGATTCCCTCATTGATTATCTACACCTTCTTGATCCTGTGGGGACTACCTCGCCTCGGACGTTGGTTTTTTCAGCGCTTTGGACACGATGAAGGGGCAGAGTTTACCTTTGTTTTGGCTACCTTATTTGTCGTTTCCTATGGGGCAGAATTAGTCCAGATTGAGCCAATAATCGGTGCTTTTTTAGCTGGAGTTGCCATTACCCAACTGATCCCGCAACTTAGCCCCCTGATGAATCGGATTCAATTTATCGGCAATACGCTATTTGTGCCATTTTTCCTAATTTCTGTAGGGATGTTGGTCAATCCCGGTATTTTGATTCAAGAACCGCGATCGCTGGTAGTATCAGGTGTGATGGTGGCTGCCGCTATTATTTCTAAATATATTCCTGCTTGGGGCGCAGGCAAGTTATTTGGATTCAACTTTGACAATATTATGGTGATGTTTGGGCTATCGGTAGCTCAGGCAGCCTCGACTCTAGCAGCAATTACCGTTGCTTATAATATCGAGTTGGTTGATCAATTAACAGTAAATGGCACGATCGCCATGATCTTAGTTACTTGTGTTGCTTCTCCTTGGGTAACAGCCCAGTGGGGGCAAAAACTCAAGCCAGGAGAATCTATTACTCAAACCCCAAATTCAGGCAGTATAGGCGATCGCGTTTTAGTTCCAGTTGCTAACCCCAGCACTGAAGATAATTTGCTTCAGTTAGCCATCCTCCTAGCAAAATCATCTACGGGCACTTTGTTACCCCTCCACATTTTACTTGAACAAAATGCCCCTATCTCTCCAGAAGACAAAGCCAGACAAAGCCAATTATTATCAACAGCAGAAATGATTGCTCATGCTGCGGTTGCCAATGTCATCCCTATTGGTCGGATTGATGAATCAATTGATAAGGGTATTGCCCGCGTAGCAGAAGAGAAGCAGGCGAGTGTGATTGTCTGCGGTTGGAAGGGTTACTCCACTTATCAAGAAAATTTATTTGGTGGTGTCATTGATAAAATTGTGCAACGTAGTTCAGTTCCTGTTTTAGTAACTCGATTCCCATTACCAATTGAGCATACAGCACGAGTATTTCTGGCGTTTACTACCCAACAGACTTATGCTAGTTCTTTTGGTCAGAGTATTGAATTAGCCAAAAGTTTGGCGACGGAACTCAAAGCATCTTTACAATTGTTACAAGTAATATCAGTACGAGGAGCAACTGTAGAACTGACTGATACTGGATTACCACCAGATACACCAATTCAAAGGGTGCGCGGTAACTTTGTCCGGCAAGTTTCTCGATTACTTAAACCCAATGATTTGCTATTGTTAAATGGCACAGTTGAGCAGAAAAATCAACTATTTTCACTTCTCGGCCATGCACCAGAGGCGATCGCTCGTAGCCACCCCCAAGTGGCAATGATTATTGCTTACTTTCCTCAGTAGCAACACGTAATTGGGCACTAGGACATGGGATACAGTACTTTCAGGTTGTCTGTACGGTTAGTTATGGTGGGAAATGCGACTACAAGTTTCTTGATGCATCAAACCCTAAAAGCTATTTATCGTCATAGTGCGTTCATTTTGCAAACAGCCTGCAACTTACCAGAAGAATGAGGGAGATGAGGAAAAGTAAGTAATTTTTAAGAAACTTCTCATCTCCCCTAATCAGCAACGCCAGATGCTCCACTACAGCGCTGCGCGCATCCTGGGGCGGGGGAGACCCCTACGTACCCGTCACTGGCTCCTCAGGAAAGAAGCACTATTTAACCGCCCAATTCATTGGGGCGCTTGTATTGCTTATAGGCAGCGTAAAACAGCCCCGCGAGGGTGACTACAATTAGACCAAGGACAATACCTGAGAGCAGGGGTTCAACCACTTTAAATCTCCTGTTTGCAATTGTTCAACATTCGTTACTACCTTTGATCTTACCAAATTAGGGATGAATCCCTCGCCCTACAGTGTTTTTGGGCGACTGATGATCATGAAAAAATAATGTATTGTGCTTGCAGACACAATCAAGAACTTTTAAGCTATGTGTAGGAAATGAAAAACTTTTAGTAAACCTTTTGGATAACCAGATTAGTAAACCTGAAACTCTGATTCAGTGGTTCGCCTTGTTGGCTTTGGTGATACTGCTAGCAGTCCCTTTGGGCATTTTTGGTGTTCAGATGGTTAGAGCCTCCGATCCATATGTCAAGAGTGTTCTTTCCCTGACAGGAGACCCAGTTCAAGGACATGCTATCTTTCAAATCAACTGTGCTGGTTGTCATGGACTGGAAGCAGATGGGCTAGTTGGTCCTAGTTTGCAAGCTGTTTCCCAGCGCAAGTCTCGATATAGGTTGATTCGCCAAGTTATCAGTGGCGAAACACCACCAATGCCAAAATTTCAGCCTAGTACTCAAGAAATGGCAGACCTTTTGAGCTATTTGGAGACGTTGTAGTTCAAACAGATAAAAATCACACAGGAATCCCAGATTCCAACTCTCAACACATCTCAATTATGTAAAAATGGGTGGCGTGATTCTGGAATCACAATCAAGCATGATGGAGGAATGATATTTGTGAACCAGCCCCCTAATCCAGAGACTAGAAGATTTTTATACATTGTTGGTGTTGCTGTTGGTCTGGCTTTTTTAATGACGGCGTTGGTTTATTTCCTGCTAGGAATTGGTGTCATTAAGGCAATTTCCACATACGTAGTCTGGGCAATCATTCTGTTTTCAATTGGTGCAGGTATATTAAGTGGTGTTGGTACCAGACGCTAAACTTTTTGTAGCAAAAGTTTAAACCATTTCCCAAAATACTTAGCTAGAAAAAGCGCCGAGTGCTGAGTAAGAATCCCAGCCTCTAATCTATAGCCTGAGTGTCTCTGGCATCACCTAGCAGGTGTAAGCTTTTGGATGGCTACGAAAACATGCTTGAAGGCATCAGACTTTGTTTTGTAACACTAACAATGATCTCATTACAAGAAGCACAGCTAGAGATTTTGGTCATTGTTGGATTCATATTTAGGAAACTTTTAACAAAGTATTGCCACGATTTGAGAAAAATTCGATATAAAATCTAAAACTTAAAATCAAAAATCACAATGGCAGACCTAACTCCTAACTCTAGTTTTAGTTTGACCCTGCGCTTGCAAATTCCCAATCGTGTGGGAATGTTAGCATCAGTCACACAGGCGATCGCGACCAGTGGTGGTAATCTGGGACAAATCGATTTAATTGAGCAAACCCGTAATGAGTCCACTCGTGATCTGACTGTGGATGCGTCTAGCACCGAACACGCAGAAACGATTGTGCAAACAGTCAAAGCATTGCCAGATATTAAAGTGTTAAGTGTTTATGATCGCACCTTTAATTTGCATCGCGGTGGCAAAATTAGCATTGCTAGCAGAATTCCCCTCAAGAGTGTTTCTGATTTAGCAATGGCTTATACGCCGGGAGTTGGTCGGATTTGTACGGCGATCGCGCAAGACCCAGAGGAAGTTTACAATTTAACCATCAAACAAAATACTGTAGCTATTGTGACAGATGGTAGTGCTGTTTTGGGTTTAGGCAATCTCGGCCCATCTGCGGCCTTACCAGTCATGGAAGGGAAAGCCATGCTATTCAAGGAATTTGCCGGGCTAGATGCTTTTCCCATCTGCCTTGACACCCAAGATACAGATGAGATTGTCCGGACAGTCAAAAATTTGGCTCCGGTGTTTGGTGGCGTGAATTTAGAAGATATCGCCGCCCCGCGATGCTTTGAAATTGAAAAGAGATTACGGCAGGAATTAGATATTCCGGTGTTTCACGATGACCAACATGGTACAGCAATCGTCACCTTAGCAGCTTTGTTTAACGCCTTAAAACTAGTACATAAGTCAATCGCCGAAATCAGAATTGTGATTAACGGTGCTGGGGCTGCGGGTGTAGCGATCGCTCGGCTACTGAGCAAAGCTGGAGCAACAAAAATCTGGATGTGCGACTCCAAAGGAATTATTTCTACCAGCCGCACTGATTTGACCGAAGAAAAGCGAGAATTTGCCGTGAAAGCCCAGGGTACTTTGGGAGGTGCAATGCAAGGGGCGGATGTATTTATTGGCGTAAGCGCACCAGGAGTTTTAACACCAGAAATGGTGCAAGCAATGGCCAAAGACCCGATTATCTTTGCCATGGCCAATCCCATTCCCGAAATTCAACCAGAATTAGTCAGTAAAATTGTAGCTGTCATGGCTACAGGTCGTAGTGACTACCCAAATCAAATTAATAATGTCCTGGCTTTTCCGGGAGTATTTCGTGGTGCTTTAGATTGTCGCGCAAAGACAATTACTACCACCATGTATCTAGAAGCAGCCAGTGCGATCGCGTCTTTGGTCAAACCTTCGGACTTGCATCGGGAACATATTATTCCTTCGGTATTTGATCCCCGAGTTGTCACCGCCGTTGCTGCTGCTGTCCAACAAGCAGCCCGTCAAGAAGGTATAGCTCGCAGTTAATTAATCTGGTATTGCTGTTAACGGGATGATTTTTGTTTCGCGCTAAGGGGCTAAGAATCTACCTTTAGCCTTGCTCAAAAAGCTCAATTCGTCCCGCAAATATGCAACGCCCACCATTCATTTCCCTACTCCTACTGCAAGGGAATAAAACCAGCTCGTTGGACAGCTTGTTGTCCTGGAGGAGATTGAGCTAAATCAACAAATTGCTTGACGGCTGGGCTGGTTTTACGCGGTACTGCTAAATAAACAACTCGACTAATAGGGTAAGTACCGTTTTTCACTAAAGCTTTATCTGTGGGCGATATGCCATTAATGGGAATGATGCGGACAGTTTGTTGATTTTCAATTTGGGTAACTGTACTGTAGCTAATACCATCATTACCTAAAGCCCGTAAGATTGGTGTTGTTTCATCTTGCGCTACAGTGGTAAAATTTTTCCCATCAGGTGCAAAAGGTTTACCAGAAAGTACCGCCTCCTGAAAGAATGAATGAGTACCACTGTCGCGAGAACGGTTAATAACTTTGATCGGCAGATTCGACCCACCCACCTCTGACCAATTAGTAATTTGTCCTAGGAAAATTCCTCTCAATTGTTCTATGGTTAATCCCCCTTTGTAAGGGTTGTTGATACCTACAGCTAAAGCTAAAGCATCACGAGCGATGGGTATGCCAACAATTCCCGCTTGCAATTCATGAGAATTCAGGGGACGCGAACTAGCTGCCATCAAAACTTTGCCATCGATCAGGTTTTTCAGTCCGGCATTAGTGCCATTGGGTCTGCCATCTGGTATGCCGTAAGTTGTGGGTAAGTTAGGGTTCAAAAAGTTATAGGCAATTTGAAACTGCTTAACTAGAGTAACTATAGTTACACTGCCATCAATCGTTAAAATATTGGGATTAGGCAAACTCGTATCTAAACTTCCTAAATCAAAACTTTGAACTGGGTTAGGTTGAGAGCCAGAAGATTGATCATTATTTAAAGATGGCGATGCATTCTGATGAGAAGATCCAGGACTTTGCATGAGTCCAGGTAATAAATTGAAATACCACAAAACTAACCCTAGAAGTCCACCAGTAATCAACAGAGTTAGTAGCAATATCAGTATTTCTCGATTCTTACTTTTTGGAGCCATATTTTAATGTTCACCCTAATTAATCAGCTTGCATGAAACTGGATTTTAGCTATAGCAAAGTGCTGAGTATAAACCCAGTGGCTTCAGTGCTTTGAGCAATCAATAATGTCCTAATCTATGTGACTACGGCTATACTAACCTTGGCATTCAAAATGTGCCTAAGTTCCTATTACTATGACAAATTAACCTTGCTAGGCGACGAGACATATCTTAAAAATATCCTCTTTTTCTCTAACTCTGTGACCTTTGTGTCTCTGTGGTTTGTTTCTTAACTCCTCAAATTCATTCTGCACTCAAAAATTCTAAATAGCCATTGCTAAGTTCTTTCACCGCCAAATCATAAAACTGCCTACCGTGTTCTGGTGTTGCTAAAGCTGGATTTGAACCCATGCGTCCATCTGGGTAACGGACTCGAAAGTTGGTTGCACTATAAATTTTGTGTCCACTGGCAACTTCTGGTGCAAGAGGTGCTTGTTTAATTGACTCTGGATAAACATATTGAGTAACAGCTACTTCACTTGGAGTAGCATGAGAGCCTTCTTGGTCTCCGTATAATTCTTTAGCCAACTTGTATACAGAACTGCACATAAACCAGTTAGCAACTTGACATTGTACCTTTGCCGCATTGGCAATCTGCAAATCTTCTAAGTGGGCGTAAGTCTCCGAGAAAGCGGCTTTGAGAGTGGCAATGTTACCGCCGTGTCCGTTAATCAAGTAGAACTTAGTAAAACCAGCTTTAGCTAAACAAGTTACATAGTCCCGTATTACCTGAATCAAGGTGCTGGGGCGAAGACTGATTGTGCCAGGAAAAGCGGTATGGTGCAACGCCATCCCCACGTTGATTGTCGGGCTAACCATCGCCTGAGTTGCTTCACCCACACCACGAGCGATCGCTTCTGCACAAATAGCATCAGTACCAATTAATCCTGTGGGGCCATGTTGCTCTGTAGAACCAATAGGAAAGATAATTCCTTGAGACTGCTGTAGATAAGTTTCAACTTCCTGCCAGGTACTTAAATGTAGTAACATTTTTTATGCATATCCTCATTATAATTGCGGTAACAAGCAACTGATTCTGCTGGATAGCGTCTTCTATAGTTAACTTCTCACTAACACGATTATGAACTCTCTGACTTGGAGATGGAGTGAATCACGATGAAACCCAGTCTTGCTTGGTAAATTTTACCTGCGATCGCCAGAATGCATAAGGCTAGATCCAAATCAAGGGTATTGTGCCGATTTTTTGCATATTCCTTCTCATGTACACATATAGACCTTTGGGCGGACAAAATAAACTGTTTTTCATACTCCATTAACACGGAGGACTAAAGGGAAAATGATGATGTATCTCAATATTCAGTCTGTGGCAAATTTAGTCAGCGCTACTATTGTTACCCTAGGATTACTGGGAATTGGTCATTCTGCTTTTGCACAATCTCCAAAACTAGCAAGTTGCATCTACAACCCAACTGATCTCCAAAGTTCTTCTGTGAAAACTTTAGCCAGCTGCAAACAACTTAAAATTAGCCAGTTAAAGTCTTTGACCACTTTCACGGATATTAGTGGCGTTCATGGCGAAAAAGAGATCCAGCAATTAGCAGAATTAGGGGTACTCGAAACCACTTCTAGCGAGTTTCAACCATTAGCACCTATTACTCGTGGTGAGTTCGTCGCTTGGTTAATAAAGACATACAATGAACTGCATCGAGATCCCATTCGTATTCGTCTAGCACGAGGTGCAAAATTAGCTTTTCCTGATGTACCTGATTCTCATCGCTACTTTACTTTTATCCAAGCAGCTCATAATGCAGGGTATTTAGCCGGGTTTGAGGATGGCAATTTTAGACCTGATGAAACCTTGACGCGGGAACAGATGATTGTCCTCAAAACAAGCTTAGATGCCAATGTTGCACCAAGTGCGCGATCGCCTGATTCACTTCGCACTTTTATTGGTCGAACGAAAGGATTCTCTGATGCTGATCAAATCAGTGAAAAGTATCTCCTACACATTGCGTTTGATTTAGGAAATGGTGCTAGTAACTTTAACTTTGCCCGTGTCTATGGTAAAACTCGCATTTTTGCACCCAAAGAACCTGTGACTCGATCTGAAGCCGTGATCGTTCTTTCTCGGTTTCGTAGAGGTGGAACAGTAGAACGGGCGCTTCAAAGAAGAAGCCGATAAGAGAATCCTAATTCTATAATATCAAAAGGACACGGAAATACCGTGTCCCTTCCACTGTAGAGATGTTTGCATTCTGGAGCATCAAAGAAACCAAAAGACAAAAAAATTAATTCTTGATTCTTGATCCTTGACTAATCAAAGCAATAATGTTTTTTCACGTCGCTTGTAATTTCCCATGTACAGGACATACCAGCAGGAAAAGTTACTAAATCTCCTTTACCCACTTGCACTGGTTGTCCACCGTCAGGTGTAACAATGACATCGCCTAACAAAAAGTAACAAGTTTCTTGAGTATCATAAGTCCAGGGAAATTGGGAAACTTCCTTCTGCCAAATTGCCCATTTAGACACACCCAACTCACTAAGGCGTTTTTCACTGGGTTGATGCTCAATTTTAATTTCCATGCTGTATTTTCTCTATTTAGATTCAGCAGTAGGATTGAATATCCTCTCCACACTGGTCTACTAAATAACACAAAGCCCGAAAGCGCAAGCCTACAAACTCATCATAAAGTGGATTGAGCTTACACATAGGAGGAATGTGGGCGATTTTATGACCGAACAGCATCAAATCTCGTTCAAAAGGACATTGAGAAGGAATTAATTTGGCAATAAAGTGAGCAAAATTACGGTTCTGAATTTCGAGTTCATCGAGCCTTTTACGTAATGGTTGGAGTAAATCAAATTTAAGCTTAGTAAATTTATTTCTACTACCTACTGGATGATTTGTTCCTACTTCTACAGTATTAATAAAAGCAGGTAGAATAATATGCTGATTCTTTGTCTTGAGCATAGTTCTAAGCAAGGATTTCCTTGTATTGATCAATTATGTGCTAATTGGGAGTATTACCACGCAATCTATGTGGGAAGTTTGGATTGTGCTTATGAATCGAAATAGGTCAAGCACATAGTGAGTAATTTGCATAGAATTTGCTGGTAAACTGTTCACTTACTTGATATTTAAACTCACCAGATGATGAATAACTGTCCCGTTAAATACAAAATAACAAAGAAAATATAAAAATGGTATTCTATTAACTTATTAATTGCTGAGATTGAACATAGTGATCCCATACACTGAATTTAAATTTCAGGTTCGGAAACCGCACAGTATATTGAAATGTACTTGTGCAAGCAAAAATGCCCTGTTTCTTTGGTGAGTACTAGACTTTCGGAAGTTCATCGCTTAGGGATAATCTATTCTAAGGCATTGAGTATAAAATAAAATGTCATATAGATTACATAATTAAACCTAGATATTATTTAGTCAGTCGTACAATCTTGTTTGATAAGTACAAACTAATCTAGTTGTGCCAGTTACTCATTAAAACTAAGTTAACTAGACTACCTGAAATTTAGGAAAAATAAGCCCTTTGTCTCGAAAACAGAGGGTAGATTCACGAAAAAAATCAAAAGTTTACCGGAGGACGACTACTGAGTTAAGTTTGATAGATGATTCTCTCGATATTTTTCTGTAGTGTGTCAATCACCAGAGACTATTTCCTCAAGCAGACAGATTACAACCCTCAAAAGATAGAGTTTGCAGACAAAACTCTGTTATAAAATAGACATAATTAAGGATTCGGGGGGCCATTTACTGGTCAGAAACGCCTATAGAAACTATCTTTGGAAATCTCCAAGGTTTAAAATCCAGTCAGCTGAAGCAACTACAGCGACTGTACCACCAGCGCATACCAGGCGATCGCATCACTACGCCTGAATTTTCCCAGCGTCTGGCAGCAATCAGCACAGAAATCAATCAGCCTGTGTGTGCCTATCTCAACCGTCGAGGACAAGTGTTTCGTGTAGGGGTAGGGACACCGCGTCAGACGCAAATCCCACCGCTAGAATTGCCCCGTTATGGTGCAGAACGTCTTAGCGGTATTCGTTGTATTGCCACTCATCTCAAGTCAGAACCGCCAAATGAAGCGGCATTGACAGCGATGGCTCTGCAACGCTTAGATGCCTTAGTAGTGCTAAATATAACTGGAACGGGATTTACTAGGCGCGGTGGCGGCTCTACTGGGTATGTCAAAGAAGCTTATTTGGCTCACCTAGTATCAAATACTAAACAGCTAGTCTTAACTCAACAATCAGCAATTAGTAATCAAGACTTGGCACTTTACTCTAGTGTATCGCCGCCTATGAGCTTAGATATGCTGGCACAACAAGACTTTATTGACTTGGTGGAAAATCTGGAAGCAGAATTCCAGCGAGAATTTGTCGCCCAGGAAGTAGATGCTGACCACGATCGCGTGCTAATTGTGGGAGTAGTTACAGATAATCTATCTCCCCAACGATTCCAGGATACTCTGGCAGAATTAGCACGGTTGGTAGATACTGCTGGCGGCGATGTATTACAAACACTTCAACAAAAGCGATCGCGCATTCATCCCCAGACAGTAGTTGGTGAAGGTAAGGTGCAGGAAATTGCCCTAACTGCCCAAACTATGGGAGCTAATCTCGTCGTCTTTGACCGCGATCTCTCGCCCGCTCAAGTCCGTAACCTAGAAAGAAAAATTGGTGTCCGGGTAGTTGACCGCACTGAAGTGATTTTGGATATCTTCGCCCAACGTGCCCAATCCCGTGCTGGTAAATTGCAAGTAGAACTAGCACAATTAGGATATATGATGCCGCGACTCAGTGGCAGAGGTCTGGACATGTCACGGTTAGGTGGTGGTATTGGGACTCGTGGCCCTGGTGAAACTAAACTAGAAACAGAACGCCGGGCTATTCAAAGACGGATTTCCCGACTACAACAAGAAGTGAATCAGTTGCAGGCTCATCGTTCACGGTTACGTCAACGTCGCCAACATCGGGAAGTACCTTCGGTGGCCTTGGTGGGCTATACCAATGCTGGTAAGTCTACCTTGCTAAATGCTCTAACCAACGCTGAAGTATATACAGCCGACCAATTGTTTGCGACTCTTGACCCGACTACGCGCCGCCTGGCAATTTCTCACGGCGAGGCTGGTGAACCTCAAGAGATTCTACTGACAGATACGGTAGGATTTATACATGAACTGCCTGCTTCCTTAATGGATGCCTTCCGTGCCACCTTAGAAGAAGTAACAGAAGCTGATGCCCTACTGCATTTGGTGGATTTATCCCATCCGGCTTGGTTGAGCCATATTCGCTCGGTCAGAGAAATTCTGGCACAAATGCCAGTAACTCCCGGCCCGGCGTTAGTTGTGTTTAACAAGATTGACCAAGCTGATAGTGCAACACTAGCCATAGCGCAGGAAGAGTTTCCCCTAGCAGTGTTTATTTCGGCAAGTCAGCGCTTGGGATTAGAAACTCTACGCCAACGGGTTACCCAGTTGATTCAATACGCTGTTGATACTCGTTAAATCCTGCCATCTTTTTTCATCAAAAGCTGTAGATGCGCGAGTCATTGGTCATTAGTACCAATGACCAATGACTAAAGCGGCGGGTGGTCGTTCATTCTATCCTTTCAATTTCTTCTGAATATATAAAAAATTTATTACGTGTATACTTTAGAAAATCAATTAGGTAACGAAAAAAAACAAGTTTATTTTGAGGTATGGCAGTTGCTGCGTAGCTGAGGATATAAACTGACCATAAAGCCCGGATGCGATCAAAATTTCCAGCCTATTCCCTGCGATTTTTCATAGAAATACTGATTTTAACTATATATTTCAAAGAATTTTTATCTAGTTTAAGTGAAAATAATTACGTATTATTCCTAATATATATTTGATATCTCTAGGATATCAATGGCTAAATATTTTATCGAATAGACAAATGTATGCTTCAAAAGGCTTGTGATTTAGGGATATTTTGACTTAATTACCTCCATGTTATCTGCTAAGTATACGCAAATACTACTCTTAATCTTGACGATTTAACTCCAGTATTTAGACTGAAAATTTATTTTAAATAAACTTAAACGAAAAATAAAAATAGCAATTTTTAAAATCTTTACTAGTTACTAAAAATAAATAAAGATATGACTAATTTTATTCATATCCATAGCCGAATCTAATTTTTTAGAACATACTTTAATAGTTATGTATAAACAGAGACTATCAAATTATTGATTTGGCTCTTCAACAACTAAAAGAGAGGTAAAAATCAAGATGCCAAAAATTTTTTCCAAATTAGTTTTTGGTCTATCAATTACATCTGCAATTGGACTCTATTGTTTCGCCTTAGCTCCCTCGGCTTTAGCAAAGAATCCTCATAAAAATTCAACTCCTACTAGCACCACTTCCAATACCACTACAACTTCTTCTAGTGCGAAATGTAGTCTTACTGATGTATTCATCGGCTCTGTTAGTGCTAGTGCTTGTCAGGGACCTTTTACTGGTAATGATACAGGAGCAGGAAACCCTTTACTGACTGATTTGAATAATGGTCTGTTTAACGTTGGTACTAACGCCACTTGGGAGTTAGTGGGAAAATCAGACTCTAGTCAGAACAATGAGTTTGGTTTTCAAGCACAAAATGACTCTAGCACTGGTACATGGAGTTTGGATCAAGCTCTGGACAGTGGTCTGAGTACGTTTGTAATTAGTCTCAAGAGTGGTACTTCTTACAGCGCTTATCTATTCCAAAACATTGATTTCTCTCAAACAGGTTTAGAAGGAATTTTCAATACCATCGGCGTTTCTCTAGCTGGAAATGGCAAATCAGGGAAAGATTTGTCTCATGCTTCGTTATTTAAAGCTAGTTACGTAACTATTCCTGAAACTCCTCAACGTACACCAGAGCCTGCTACAATAGCTGCTCTCGGGTTCTGTGTTGTGGGTGCGGTGAGAGTACTAAAGAAAAAGCCTTTAGTACAAGCTTAAATTAAACTACCGTAGATGTTGATATCAAGGTTCGTCAAATTTCCGGTATAAAAAACAGCAAGGTCAATAAAAAAATCTACCATTCGGCAATTTTCAGTCTCCGCTTTAGGCTTAATTATAATATCCGCAAATTTTGTAGGAGTTAACTAAGTAGCCGACATAAACTGCATACACCAGAACATATAAAAACTCTTTGTGTCCTGGTGTCTTTGTGGTTGAAGATTTTTTTACCACCAAGGTAAAAAAACACCAATTTTTTTCCAGTCAGTTAGGTAGCGGTGCTAATTTCGTTGAGTGATATCTGACGGACAAGCTCCGCTTTTTTATTAGTCAGAGAGCGGCTACAGCCAAGAACAACGTTCTAAAATTAAGAAGTATTAAATCAAGATGAGGACGTTATGGCTGCTAAAGTTGAAATTTACACTTGGAGTACTTGCCCATTTTGCATCCGTGCTAAAAGTTTACTGAACAAGAAAAAAGTTGATTTTATTGAATACTGCATTGATGGCAACGAAGCAGAACGCTCTAAAATGGCTGAAAGAGCCAACGGAAGACGCTCTCTACCGCAAATTTTTATTAATGATCGCCATGTTGGGGGTTGTGATGATATCCACGCTTTAGAAAGTCAAGGCCAATTGGATGAATTACTAGCTTCTAGTAATAGTGTGTAAGTTGAGACAATATTCAAGATTGGACTTTTTCCCACAAAAGCGATTGTGAATTAGTCTAATCATCAGGGGATAATCTAAATTGGGTAATTTCAGAATGTCCCGGTGATTGAGGCAAATAGTGTGAAACTGGCTTTTATTATTGATCCCATCCATCAGCTTGATCCGTGTCATGATACCAGCGTTGCTCTGATGGAAGCAGCACAAACCTTGGGACATGAAATTTGGGTGACTCAAGCTAATCTGTTGAGCGTGGTAGATAGCAAAGCTTGGGCTATCCTACAGCAGGTAGAACTTGTCCCGGTGCAGTTGGTGGAGGAACGCTGGGTAGCGACGAATCCTTGGTATAAGTTGAGTGACGCCTACTTTACATCCTTAGAAACAATGGATGCCGTGTTTATGCGGACAGATCCACCAGTTAATGATTCTTACCTCTATACTACCTACGTTCTAGATTACATTGACCAACACAAAACTCTGGTGATTAACAATCCCAATGGTATCCGAGGGGCAAACGAAAAAATGTATGCCCTCCAGTTTACCAACGCGATTCCCGAAACCATTGTCAGTGCAGACAAGCAGTTTATCCGGCAATTTCTTGAAGCCAAGGGCGCAGCAATTATCAAACCACTGGGTAACAAAGCTGGGGAAGGGATTTTATTCTTACAACCAGGCGATCGCAATTTCAACTCTATTGTTGAACTCAGTACACTTCATGGTCGAATACCAGTGATGGTGCAAACCTATTTACCAAAGGCTAAAGAGGGAGATAAGCGGATTATTCTGCTCAATGGAGAACCCATTGGTGCCCTCAATCGCCTTTCTAGTGGCACTGACTTTCGCAATAATATGGCGGCTGGTGGTACAGTTGCTAAAACAGAAATTACCCCAAGAGAGTATGAAATCTGTACCCAAATAGCCGAAACCTTACGTAAAGACGGCTTAATATTTGTCGGTATTGACGTGATTGGTGGCTATCTGACTGAAGTCAACGTCACCAGTCCTACTGGAATTCGTGAAATTGATCGGCTAGATAGCACTCATCTTGGTGATCAGGTGATTGAGTGGGTTGAGCAGACTTTACTAACTAAAAAATTACAATAATTTATCTTGGTTAGTTAACCCCTAAGTTTTTTATAGTCAGCTTTAGTTACTAGATTGCCATAAACATCAGCAATGAGCTTGCTCCCAACCCTCTATTTGTAATTTTTCCAATACAAATTAGGACATCTGAGCCTGTGGACTCTTGCCCCAGTCATTCTATATGTGAATAGCATTGACAAGTTCCAGCACCAATTTGCCACTTTGGGTATAGCAACGGTATTACTTACCCATGTTCCTGGTGAAACTCTAGCACTAGTAGATTTTATACAGTGCTCAGCTAAACCTGACACTGCAAATTTCATCTAAAAACTCAAATCCAAAATCAATTAATTCCGTGGTGTCCGCCGATTTCGCAGAAAGTCAGGGATATCTAATCCCGATTTTTCTTTGGGTTCAGCAACTGGTGTGGGAGGATTAACTGTTGGTTGCTGTCCTGTTGGCCGTTTTGGGGGAGGTGCTCCCCTGGTATTAGCCACATTTTGTGGTGGTGCTGCTTGTATTTCACCTGTAAACCCAGTGGCAATTACAGTAATTCTCACCTCACCTTGGAGTCTGTCATCAATTACTGCGCCGAAAATAATATTAGCGTTGGGATCAACTACTTCATATATGGCTTCTGCGGCAGCATTCACTTCATGCAGAGTGAGGTCGCTACCACCAGTAATATTAAAGACAACTCCTCTAGCTCCTTCAATAGAACATTCTAATAATGGTGAAGAAATAGCCGCGATCGCCGCTTCTCTCGCTCTTGATTTTCCTGAACTGACACCAATCCCCATCAGTGCCGATCCCGCATCTGCCATCACAGCTCTGACATCGGCAAAGTCAACGTTTACCAAGCCTGGGATCGTGATGATATCAGAAATTCCTTGTACCCCTTGACGCAGCACATCATCTGCATAGCGAAAAGCTTCTTGTACAGGGGTTTGCTCAGGAATCACTTCCAGCAACTTGTTATTAGGGATAATAATCAACGTATCTACCCTACTTTTTAACCCTTCAATACCTTGCTCCGCTTGGCTAGTGCGGCGGCGTCCCTCAAAGACAAATGGACGTGTTACCACACCCACAGTGAGAGCACCCATTTCTTTTGCTACTTCCGCAACAATTGGGGCTGCACCTGTCCCAGTACCGCCTCCCATGCCGGCAGTGATAAACACTAGGTCAGCACCTTCTAAAGCCGTAGCAATTTCGTCCCGTGATTCCTCAGCTGCCTTTTGACCAATAGCAGGATTACCACCTGCTCCTAAACCGCGCGTTAGCTTTTGTCCAATTTGTAACCGACTAGGAGCGCCTGCCAGTGTCAAAGCTTGCGCATCAGTGTTAATTGACCAAAACTCCACTCCTGAAACATCGGACTCAATCATGCGGTTAACCGCATTTCCTCCACCACCACCCACACCAATCACTTTAATGTTGGCAACCCGACCAGGAACAATTTCGCCAATCCGGCTATTTTCCGTGGATATCTTTTTACTGTCATGGTTTTGTCCAAAGTTCAGACCAGAGTTATTAAAGGGATTAGTTGAGTTAACTGCCAGTGGAAACCCCGGCTGTCCCACAGATTGGGAATTTTTATAGGTAAGCCCTTGGTTGTTATCAAGTGTCATTGGATTCAGAAAGGTAGATAAACGACTTTTTCAGGTGTATTCACCTAAGAGTCAACTATAGTTTGACGCTGCCAAAATGTATGGCACTGTTCTTTATTGTGATCACGACTTTCAACCTTAACAGGATTGTCATGGTGAAAGTTGGCTATGGGATAAGCTTAAACGCAGCTGATCGCACAGCTAATTCTAGAGAAGTATACCTAACATTTACCTAAATATTGATCTGTATAACTTCTATGAGAAATTAATATTTTCACTAATTTGGCACATTATAACTTCAGCATACCCAATGCCCTCCTACTATTTCTTGTTAATGGTTTAGATTAGCATGATGTTTCTCAGGAGTTTAGGAGTCAAGTTTTTGGTTTTTTTGGTTCACGTGTACTAACGGATATTTAGGATTCTTCAAATTAATGTACTCTATTTGACTATTATTGATTTTTCCATTTAAATATCGCATTTGGGAGAGTACCTTGATTTGCTCAGTTAACTGAGGTCCTGGGACACCAAGATGCACATTTCCTAATTCTGTTTTCAAGATGATATTTGTGGGATCTTGGCAATCAATTTCCGTAACTTTCACGGTACTTTGACTTAATGATGGATAAAGTTGACTCCAGTAAGAGCGATACTGTTCTGGTGAACCAACAACCTTGAGACTCGGCAATTTGACGCTGGGATTGACTAATGTGTATTTTTCTAAGGGTATCCAAACCCCACTAGCATCTAGTAAACCCACAGATACTTGTTTTTTGCCCGTAGCTGTATTTTGTGCTTTGGGCTTCTGACCTATTGCTACAGGCACTCTCTCCTGTATTTCAATGTTTAATCCAGGAGGAAAAAGCCGACGACTAACACTTGCTTGTGCAATAGTCGGTTGTTGCTGCAAAGAGTGAGCGATCGCCGAAGGTTGAATTCGCCATAAAGACTGAGGATAGGATATCACCAGTAATGACTGAATCACCGCTTCCGATAGTAATTGATCGCCTGATTTCATGACAATTTGATTGGGAGCATTCAACACCCATATTGGTTGGATTGCCACCCACAGCAAACCACCTGCCAGACCACTAATGGCAACGGTTCGCCATATAGCCTGGATAATTTTCATTTGCCTCTGGCGACGTAATTTCTTACGGCGCTGGACCAAATGTCTGTGGGAAACTGATACTATGCCAGCCATTCAAACCCCTTTTTGGTTTCAATCTAATTCTTTGCTAGGCTCAGCTCATTGATTAATTACAGTAAACCCTGCCAGTATCTATTAGCCTCTCTCCTCAAGACTTTTTTTACTTTTAGTAACACTTTGTGGCAACTACACCAGTATTTAGGTAGTAGTAATCTTTTTCCTCAAGTTTGCAGTGTTTAGTTTAAACCGAACATAACCTTTTTGGTAGGTAATAGCTGTTACCGTTGAAAATGCTACAAAAAAGTATTGACAACCATAACACAATTTGTATTTTGCTAGATGACTGCCAATAAATTTGGTTAAACTTACGCGCAAAGCCATGATTCGCCGTGCGAGAAGCCGTCTAAATGGTGTCTACCTCTGTACGACCGCACCTAATAATTAGTATTTTTTTATACACACTTTTTAACCACGTACATCAGCAAAATCTATGTAGTATTGCAACGTACCATCACACATATTTTTCCGGATGAGCCAACCTGTCAGTTATTTACAGGTTATGTTGGCTGTGGTAAATCAACGGAATTACAGCGTCTAAAAGCAGAAAGCAGAGTTGGAAATTGCAGGACTTCACGTGGCTTATTTTGAGTCCAATCAAGACCCGGATATGGCGGCTAAATAATTATTCGTGCTGATTATAAACAATATACACTTTGTGGTGGCTCAGAAAAATTAGTAGAACCTAGTTTAGAGGAAGTTGCTAAAGATTGTGGTCAACAAAATGAAGAGTTAAGTTGGAAATTATTGTTTAAGTTAACTGATGAAAAAGGTACACGTTCACTAAAAAAAACAAAAGCTGATTTGGCAAGTGATGATACAACGATTATTTTGTGGAATTTGCATCTTGATCACCTGCTTCTTCGTGGTTGCAACTGGGTAAATGATTACCTTAAACACAACCGTAATGTGGAAGAAAGCGATCGCTTTCTTGGTGATGACATCAGCCGCAGCCACTAAAATATTTTGGGGTTGTGAGTTAAGAGTTATGAAGAGTGATGAATTTTTAATACAAAACTCAAAACTAGTTTTTAGCTTACCAACTCAAGGAGCGATCGCTGTCTAACAAATCATCGCTGTTTTTCTGCTCGTAATTATTCTCCATATCTTCCATGGCTTCTGGTGGCAAAGTGGCTAAAAATGCTTGCAGTCTCATGCGCTCAATGTAAGGCCAGCCTCCCTCAGACTCAATATCTTTCAGTAGTGAGTAGAGTTTCTGGCGATTATCAGGCAAACTCTCTTGAAAGATACTATCTCGGATATCTCGGTGTAACTGCTCCAAATGCCGTAGCAAGCCCAAAATAGCTATAGCATCTCCTTGACAAACCTTAGCCACATCATGCACTGCTATGGCGATCGTTTGCAGTTGATCAGCCAACTTCTCTGATTCAAAACTTTTGTTGTTGCTCATACCACTATCTCCGTGTAAATGAAGTCTACTCAAATTTACCGGAGATTGTTAGCTTTCACTCGCTATCTTAAACGTCAAGTGCATAAGTGCACCAGGGTATAAGAGACAGGAGCAGGCTTCAAAGTCCCTTCGTGTCTGAGTTTGATAATTAGTTTCTGTCCTAAGCTACTTGGCAACTACTATGTGAACTCCAAAAATTAAATTAACGTGAATTCGATGGAGCTCACCCCAACCCCCAGGGCTGTTTCATTCGCTTGTGTTGGAGATTTGTCAAGAGGATAATCTCACGCAAAGGCGCAAAGACGCAAAGAAAAATCAGGTATTTCGGACTGAAGATGCCAAAATTTTCGGTCTTAATTGTGGATTTGCCCTTGCAATTTTAACCCTTTTAGAGAACGAATCAGCCCTGCCCCAACCCCTCTCCAACGCCCAAAGGGGCAAAAATCTCCCTGGTTTTGAACGAAGTTAGAAGTCAGAGGGAAGAAGTGATATTAAATACCCATATTCAGGCAGGAAGCACTATTTATTTATTTGTCAGTCCCTTAGCACCGTCTCTCAGTGAACTATGTAGCATCAGGTTTTTTTGGTTAAGACCAGAGTGCTTTGATCTTGAGTTAAAAAAAATCGTATGATCTGGCTGATTTCCCTATAAGGCAATGGGCTGTATGTAGTGACAACACATACATAATACAGAACGATTTGGGCAACACTGCAAATGCCATCAGCATTTGCAAAGCAAGCGCAAAGCTAGGTTTTGCTTTGCGTTTCTCGAAGTCAGCCCTGATGCTGCTCTGTACTGGGGCGTATTCACTCATGCACCCAAACCCTAGCAAATACCGCCACCAGTAAAACTGCTGGTTTTGCTGCTCTTGAACCACACATCAAAAAAAATAGATCCGGTGTGCGGGTCAGCCTTTGATTTAAACTAAAGGCTTAAGAAAGCGACGCGTTAAGTGCGTTTAGCAGTGAGAAGTTTGAGCGGTGGCTTCTGGAGGACACCTGCGTGGGAAAGGTTCCCACGCCGCTTGCCAAAAGCAGTGGCTTGAGTTAAGCCAAGTGTCCATCCCATCAAAGCTGCGGTGCAGTTTTACAACTTAGATATTAATTTTTGACATTGAGGTTGACCATGAGGTATCGCGCTTTAATTGTTGCATTCTTGGCTATGTGTCTGGGGCTATTAACTGCTTGCAGTGAAGCTCCAGCTTCTACTGGCAAAGATTTACTTACTTACGAACAAATTCGAGGCACTGGTTTGGCTAACTCATGCCCCCAACTAGCAGAAACCAGCCGTGGTTCTATTCCCATTGATTCCAGCCAGTCCTACACCATTAAAGAACTCTGCTTGGAACCAACGACTTTCTTTGTGAAAGAAGAACCTGCTAATAAACGACAAACAGCAGAATTTGTGCCTGGAAAATTATTGACCAGATACACTTCTACCATTGATCAGGTACAAGGCGACCTGAAAATCAACCCAGATAATAGCCTGACCTTTGTAGAAGCTGATGGTCTTGACTTCCAAGCCATCACTGTCAAACTCCCTGGTGGTGAATCAGTACCTTTTCTCTTCACCATCAAAGATTTAGTTGCTCAAACACAACCTGGTTTGACCAGCATCAACACTTCCACGGACTTTGAAGGTACTTTTAAGGTTCCTTCCTATCGTGGTGCTGCCTTCCTAGATCCCAAAGGTCGTGGTGTCGTCACTGGCTATGATAATGCTGTGGCTCTCCCTGCCCAAGCCGATGACGAAGAACTCACACGCGCTAACGTCAAACGTGTTGACACTCTTGATGGCACGATTTCTCTGCAAGTAGCCAAAGTAGATAGCTCTAGTGGTGAAATTGCTGGTACTTTCGAGAGCGAACAACCATCTGATACTGATTTGGGTGCTGGCGAACCCAAGGAAGTCAAGATTCGAGGCCTGTTTTATGCACGGGTTGAACCAAATCGTGGCTAAATCCTTTTGAGTATGACAACTGGTTAATACTCAAGAATATGGTTTTGTAATCATCAACTTCATCGCCTGATTTCACCCATTTGCTCCTTGTTTTGAGAGCAAATGGGTTTTTTACTAATTTACGACCAAATGAACACAAATTTATAGCCAAAGTCACACAGGTTAGGACGGTGTTGATTAACTCAGCTGTACTCCTGTACTCAATACCTTAATGAAGATATTTCTTGACACTCAGTTACTGAATAAAATTAAATTTTATTGAATAACTATAGTAGTTTTACGGAGAACAAAATTTTGAGTATTTAGCAAAATTTTAGCTATTAGATGGCATATTTAAGTAATCAAATTAAGTAAAATTTCGGTTTGAAATTAAATAAATAATTTTATATGTTGTCTATATGTAGCTTTCAAAACTACATATAGACAACAATTTTAAAGACCAAACAAAATACCAATTTCGCTTATTTGAATTTTGCTCGATTGTCAAACATATAAGGTGATGCGCAGCACAAATTGTTATTTATCATATATTTTGATAAAAAAGATAGCCAATTTTTTGCTGGAATATCGGACAATTGTAGCTTTTTTTTAAGCGGGTATTCACTGTTTATTTACTAAATAAACGCGGTGCTATGCCTACTACAGCCACTAACGAACTGAAGCATGAAATTTGGCAGTTATTGCGGGAATATCAACAATCTCGTTCAGAAACTGTTCGTAATAAACTGGTAAAACTTAACTTTGGACTGGTCAGAAAAGAAGCTCACTATTGGATAAATCAATGCCGTGAAAGCTATGATGACTTGCTCCAAGTAGGTTGTTTGGGTTTAATAAGGGCTATTGAAAAATTTGAAATTTCCAAAGGGCACGCTTTCAGTTCTTTTGCTATTCCCTATATTCGTGGTGAAATTCAACATTACCTCCGAGATAAAGGTGTCACAGTGCGAATTCCTCGGCGCTATTTGGCACTGCAACAGCAGGCAATAGGAGTGTCACGTTCTTTGCGCGAAAAATATAACCGTCAACCTACTGACTCTGAATTAGCCACAGCATTGGCGATTTCGCCAAACGAATGGCAAGAAATTAAATTAGCATGGGTCAATCGCGCCCCTCTGAGCTTGGATGTCCCAATTCTGGACGGAGAAGAAGGAGCTACCAGCCTAGGGGAATTGGTTCCAGATCCTCATTACCGCAGCTTTCAACTGGCACAAGAAGACCAAATGCGCCTACAACAAGCATTGTTTCAGCTAGAGAAATGTACTCGTGAAGTGTTGGAATGTGTATTTTTGCAAGACTTGACCCAAAAACAAGTAGCTGAACACTTAGGGATTAGTGTAGTTACAGTTTCCCGTAGGGTGAAAAAAGGGCTGGGCTTGTTAAAGCACCTCATGGGTGTGACAGAAGATTAATTGCCAGCAAGGTTAAGCCGCATTTCCCCCAGACTGGTGGTGCTAAAAATAACCTTTAAAATTCAGAAAATTAGGTTATAAAGGGAACATGCTTTGCCTTGAATACAAATAGGCATAGTTAATTTCCACAAGCAAAGTTTGCTATAGCTTTTGAGAACAGCTAATGGGCAGAAATTCCAAAATTGCATTTGTCGCTCTTTTAACTTTGGCGATCGCTGGATGTAGCTCGGAAGGTACACAAGAGGCTATTAATCCTACGCCTACTGTGACACCGACAGCAAAGTTACCACCAGCAACTCAATCTTTCAATAATCCTGTGGTGTCTACCAAGAATGTGGTCACAAATACCTCTGCAACTCCTAATTTAATTCAATCAACTAATGCCAAAGAGCGAGAAGCAATAGTGTCAAAAGGGCGGAATGACCCGTTTGCCCAAATTATTGGACAACCGGTGCTGGAAGTACCTAAATCTACTAATACAGCCACCAGAGCAGTTCCGATATTGCCTCCTTTGCCTACTGCTACAGCCCGAAGACTGCCAACAAGCAGCGCGGCGCTCTCCACCGGAACTAAAACTTCTGCGTCGCCAAATCAAGTGGCACAGACACCAAAGCCAAATTCTAGCCCAACTTCAGTTTTGCCCAAGGTCATGCCTCAAGTTATCCCTAATCCCACTTTAGTATCTGTGCTGCCACCACCAGCACAACCTGACTTAGCCAAGGGAGTAATTGTCAGTGGTGTAGTGCTGATTGGCAAAGAACCCCAAGCAATTATTAAGGTACCGAATGAGGCGACAAGTCGCTATGTACAGGCGGGACAGCGATTAGCAGGTGGTGTGCTAATTAAACGTATTGAAATGAATGCAGGTTCCAATCCCATTGTAATTCTGGAACAATATGGTATTGAAGTCGCCAGAATGGTGGGCGAAGAGCCTGTCAACTCAGCCTCGTCAGCGACAACCAATGCTGGCAATCCTGTGTCGGTGACAACACCACCTCAAAATCCTTTTACTGTTGGAGCTTCATAAAGATGGAGACCAAGAAAAAAATTGAATTTACTGGTTTACCTTTGGCCGTCTATCAAGAGATAGCCGCTCATTTGCGTCAAGTTGCAGGCGTAAAAGTTAGTTTAATTCCCCAGTCATCACAACAATTTAATTACGATCAAAGTCAAATCAGTGGCTTATGGATCTCTTGGATACCGAACTCTGGTTCAGAAAGTCAGCAACGCGTACAGCAAATTTTGGCTTACTATCAAAACCGCTACGGTGTCTGAATTTCATACTGGCAATTGATGGGGATGAGGTTAATTTGCTCGTCCCTATATTATGTTTATTGGGTAAATTTATCTAAGTCCTGCCAATGTGGCTGATGCAATTACGAGTTGCTAAGGTAAACTTGCAAGCAAAGTAATGCACAATCTTACTCAGCTGCTCCTCGGTCTGGGCATCACTCACAATGGAACACTGGCAATTTCTAATACAGAAACAGGGCGATCGCTCTTGGCATAACCTGGAATCGCCAAATTTAGAAATTTCGGAAGGTCGGTACAGAGTTTTGGCTCGTTCTCACCTACGGAATACGGATGTGGAAATACGGGTAACTCACTCCTCAATTCAAGAAATTCCCCCGAAGCGGCGAATTCAGAAGCGATCGCGGCGCACTAACTCGGAAGGTTTAATGGCGGTAATTCCCTTTACCCACCTCAAGCCGGGAATTTGGGAATTGCAATGCTCTGGGGATTTGATGTCGGATCTTTTTGGTAATTCATGGCAATACAGTATCCACATACAAGTCTTGCCCCAGGAAATCAATGGATCATGGAGTCAATTGGGGTCGGGGGAGAATGTTGTTTTGCCAGAACACCCGAATGCTGTTGCTGATGGCAACTTGATATCCCCAATTGCAATAGAACCTACACCTACTGTACAAAGCAACCCAGCTACTACCGATTTACCAACGCCAACAGTAGTGGAAGAGACAGTTATCGATCAGCCTGTTAACCCAGTCTGGCTTAAAGGTGAAACGGCAGAGCAGATTTTACAAAATTTAATGGAGGTAGCTCTACCCACTTCTGAAACCCTGCTAGAGAATGACAAAGTCGAGGAGTTTTCAGCTATACGACCAGAACCTCTACTACTGCTGACTCTAGATCAGGAAACCTACATTGCTCGTTGGGGACAAGTACTCACTATTAATGGGCATGTGGAGCTACAAAACAAGATTCTGGCAGGTAAGCCACCGTACCCAGAAAGCCTCCATGACCTAGAATTATTAATTGAATTGCGATCGCCCTTAGGGTCAAAAATTTTCACCCAGGTTCGACAGCCTTTACCAGATAGCTCGTTGCCCTTGAGCATCAGTTCAGCAATTAATATTCCTCTTGACTGGGAATCCAAACTGATTTTGGCAGATATCAGTTTGTATGGCGCATTCACTCATTTTGGTGAAGTAATTCTGTTAGCTAGCAAGTCTTTCACAATTACAGCAGATGTGACCGAATTACTAGCAGTTACAGCCGCAGCCAAATCTAGTCAACCAAATTTATTAGATCACCCTAGCTCACCACCAAATGCGGCTGATGATTCTCCAGAACCAGCAAAAACTATTAGTATCGATTTAGGGCTTTTCAACCTGGCGAAAACTGCACAAAGAGACCATTCTCAGCTTGTCCATACTTCCCTCAACAAATCCTTAACACTGTCAATTAATTCGCGAGATATAGAAGAAACCGCACTACGAGTGTCGAAGCTAAATAAATCAGCTGATTCTCGTTTGCCACAACTGCCGAAGCTACCTGAAAACCAAAATCCAGCAATAGCCACTGCTGATGTGGTGACAAAGTCCACTCCGGAACAAGAGCCGCCCGTAGAGAAGGATGAAACTGTAGCTGCCATCGCCCCCATTAACTTAGCGCAGCTTGTGATCAGGCATCATCGAGTGCCAATGCTTGGCAGCATTTTTCCCTACTTAAAACGTCTCAAAGCCTTGCCTGAGGAAACAATGGCATTAGAAAGTCAGGCGTCGGAGTTTCCAGATGTTGAGGATTCCCGGCAAATGGATACAACTGTCGCTGACGATGAAAATACACTTGAATTATTAACTGGTGATTCTCAATCCCAGGATGACTTGGAGGCAGAGGTAACTGTCTTATCAAATTTAGAATTAATTAATGCTGCGGAAGCACAAGAAGAATCTGTTCCACCAAGTTTAGAATTAAACACAGAGAGTCATCTCTACTCATCTCCCCTAATTAGAAAATGGATGCAGAGTCAAGGTTATTCCCTACCTGAATCTATTATTGATATTCTAGATCAGCAGAATATACCTGATAAACAGCCTCCCCTTTCAACGCCAACTGTTGATATTGACTCACCATTAAACCTAGATGTTGCAACGGAGATTGCAGCAGAGGCAATACCTGGACTGGGGGACATTACGCGAACGGTGAGTGCAGCTATGGCGGTGGTAAAGGAAATGGAAACATTGGAAGACACAGGGGCAGAAAATCGATTAGAAGAAAGTTCTGTATCACCTTCTCCAGAATCACAACTACCGCCTACTGATGATCTCCAAACTCCATCTACTTGGTTGGCACAAGAAATTGTTGTAGATGATACATATACTGACGTGTCAGTGGATGTGAAAGCAAGCGGCTTGTGTGAACAAAAAAACCAAGCAATCATAGATACATCAAATTCTCCACCAATAGATGGGGGAATCGTTGAGCCTTTGCCCATTCCGCAATTGCATGTGCCAGAAGGTGAACTAATTGCTGGTACATCTGTCAGAGTGCGGGCAGAGCTACCTGCAGGATACCCACAAGTAGTTGTCAAGTTATGGGTTGAAGATTGCCATACTCGTTGGTTGCTAGATGGCCCTCATTTGCTGACAGATTTATTACCTAACCCCTTGGGCAATTTAGAGGTGATGACTCAATTAAACATTCCCTTTGGCTGTTTGGAAATTCGCTTGGAGGCGATCGCTTTTCATCAGGTTACCCAACAGGAAAGTCACAAAGTCACAGTGGTGCGGACTGTGATTCCTCCAGACTTGCCGAATTTGCTAGATGAATTATTGGGGATGTGAACACCCATCATATAGGAGCTGTGTTAAAAATCTTGAGAATTTAAAAAATCAGCTGCAATTTGCAGTAAGCTCGTTTTCGAGGATTGTCTAAATTATTAGGAAAGTTAACTATGGCAGCTTCATTTTTGCCTTCCATTTTTGTGCCTCTGACTGGGCTAGTTTTTCCAGCAGTGACAATGGCGTTTTTGTTGCTATACATCGAACGCGACGATATCGCCTAATTAGTTGATTGATTTCCCACGCCTTGAAGGCGTGGGATTTTCATTTAACTAAAAATTACGGCGTTGCATAATCAGAGAGATGAATTGAGGTCATCTACTGTGCAATGTCCATACTGTGGGTCTACACAAATCCAGAAGAATGGAAAAAGGATAATTCTTCCTCGGCAGCAAAAAATGTCTGCAAAACAAGTAAACAACTAGCGGTAAAATTAACATCCATCCCAAATTGGCCCACCTGTTAACCCCATGTATTGCGACTACCTGGTACAAATCCTAACTGCCCGTGTGTATGATGTTGCCCAGGAAACACCATTGGAGTACGCTCCCAACCTTTCTACACGACTGAATAATCAACTGCTGCTGAAGCGAGAAGATATGCAGTCAGTATTTTCTTTTAAACTGCGCGGTGCTTATAACAAGATGGTGAACCTGTCACCTGATTTACTAGCGCAGGGTGTGATTGCAGCATCTGCGGGAAACCATGCCCAAGGTGTGGCCCTTGCGGCTAGTCGATTAGGAACACGAGCAATTATCGTCATGCCAGTAACGACACCTCAAGTAAAGGTAGATGCCGTCAAAGCTAGGGGGGGAGAGGTGGTTTTATCTGGGAATACCTACGATGATGCTTATACTTATGCTCGTCAACTGGAGGCAGAAAAGGGATTAACTTTTATTCACCCCTTTGATGATCCAGATGTGATTGCTGGACAGGGGACAATTGGCATGGAAATTTTACGGCAGTATCAGCAACCCATCCATGCAATTTTTGTAGCCATTGGGGGTGGTGGTTTGATTTCTGGGATTGCGGCTTATGTCAAACGGTTGCGTCCGGAAATCAAAATTATCGGTGTTGAGCCAGTAGATGCCGATGCTATGTATCAATCGCTGAAAGCCGGACAGCGCGTGAGATTGTCCCAGGTGGGCTTATTTGCTGACGGCGTGGCGGTGCGGGAAGTAGGTGAAGAAACTTTTCGTCTATGCCAGAACTATGTGGATGAAATAATTTTGGTTGATACAGATGATACCTGTGCTGCCATTAAAGATGTATTTGAAGATACACGATCAATTTTAGAACCAGCCGGTGCTTTAGCGATCGCAGCTGCTAAAGCCTATGTCGAACGAGAACAAATCCAGGGACAAACATTAATCGCCGTGGCCTGTGGTGCCAACATGAATTTTGATCGTCTCCGCTTTGTCGCAGAACGAGCAGAGTTCGGCGAACGCCGCGAAGCCATCTTTGCTGTGGCAATTCCAGAAAAACAGGGTAGTCTGCGTAAGTTTTGTGAATGTATTGGCAAACGCAATCTCACAGAGTTTAACTATCGCATTGCCGATGAAAAAGAAGCTCATATTTTCGTAGGTGTGCAAATTGAAAACCGTGCCGATGCAGTCAAGATGGTGGAAACTTTTGAAAATTGTGGTTTCAAAACCATTGATTTAACAGATGATGAACTCACCAAATTACACCTGCGACACATGGTTGGTGGACATTCCCCCCTGGCTCATAACGAGTTGCTTTATCGTTTTGAGTTTCCTGAACGTCCTGGGGCATTAATGAAATTTGTTGGTTCCATGAGTCCCAACTGGAATATCAGTATGTTCCACTACCGCAACAACGGCGCAGATTATGGGCGGATTGTCGTGGGGATGCAAGTACCTCCCCACGAGATGCAGGAATGGCAGGCATTTCTTGATACTCTCGGCTACCGTTATTGGGATGAAAGCCAGAATCCCGCATACAAGCTGTTTTTGGGTTAAAGAAGGAAAATTGGTGGTGGTCACTGAGCAGTTCTACAGGCTCACTGTATCACCTGTCGAAGTGGGGATTTAAACCAATTTGGCAAGAAGAAAGAAGACTTCTTCCTTCTTCCTTTGTTAAATTCCGTAAGACCGAGGATAAGGCTGAAGAAGTGTCTTAGCTTGGTAAACATGAATGACATTAACCTCTACCCCACCCCGGCTAATTGGTATCGTTGCCATCTCAGTCAAGCTGCTAAAGTGAGTTCGATAGCTAGCCATTAAGTCCTCTCTTTTCTCAAAAGCGGCAGTAGTAATGTAGAGTGCGTCTTCTCCCAGCCATTGGTCGGCTTTTGACCAGAAAGCAAAGCCACGTAAATCCTGACCAATATCAAAGCAAGTAATTGGTGTGTCAGCTATGGGTTTAAGGGACATGGCAATCGGGCCGCCCAGGTAATAGCGATTGGTAAATATAAAGCTGGAGTTCTGTAGCGCCGCCCGCAACACAGGAGATTCAACAAAGCCACGCCGTAATTGCTGAATATCAATTAATTCTGTGGAGGGGTCATCTTTGGGGGATAAAAATCCTCCCATGAGGGCGTATTGGCTGGGTTTTTGGAAGATTCCTGTGGTCACTTGGAGTAAGGCAATCAGTAAAATGCTACCAACCATCAGCCCCGAACCTAAGAGCCACCGCCGCACCCAACGTCGAGATTGCTGTTCCCAGATAATTGCTTGTTGTCCTAACAGCAAAGTTGCCCCCCAAAATCCTGGCATCGCCCAAGCTGGTAAAATTTGCCGATATCCTCCCATGAGAGTGAACCCTAAAGTTAGGGGTAAAGATAGCCATGCAATCAATAGTTCAGCGTCTGCTAAATCTCTGCCATAGGTTCGTGATTTCTGAGAAAAAACTTGAATTATTTTAACGTGAGCTACTCGCAAATTTACCCACCAAAGCGGCAATCCTATGGTTGGGCACAAAAAAGCTACCTCAGCTAAACAGACAGCGCCTACACTCAGCAGGCTGTAGCCACTCTTGGGAACTGCACGCTCTGACTGAAAACGTAGGGATACCCAATCATGCTGTAGATTCCAAAACACAATGGGGCAGATGGTGAGCATAAATAAGCCTAAACTTAGCCAAGCCCAAGGGGAAAGCAGAACACAACGATGACGTGGACTTGTTAAACAAAAACCAACTAGCCCGAAGCCTAAAACAAAACCATGATATTTGCTTAAACAGGCTAATCCTACCAATATCCCCAGAATGGCTAAACGGTAACTGGGTAAGTACAATTCATTCTGTAACAGACTGTGTTTTGGAGTTCTCGGCTGGCGAAAAAATTCATCGGCTGCACAATATAAACTGGCTGACCAAAATAATATCAGTGGACTGTCGGGGAGACTGAGCACACCAAAGCCAACGAGAAAAATGGGACTGATAGTTGCGATCGCTAGAGTAAAGTTGGCAGCTTTGACAGAGAATAATTTCTGGCTAGCCAAATACAATAGCACCAAACTGCCTGTGTAACAAATCAGCGCTCCCAGGCGAATTGTGAACTGGGAAACAACTCCAGTTAACCAGGGGCCAAAACCAGTTGTCAGAGCTACCATCACTGGATGATCGAAATAGCTCCAATCTAAATGCAGGCTGTAGAGATAGTAATAAGCTTCATCAAAGGTAGGGTAAAGCCAGAAAGCTAAAAAGCCTCGAAACAGCAGTCCCCCAACCAGCAAACAAAGCATTGACTGATTAGTTTTTTGAACTAACCATTTTTGAGCTATTTGCATTTACTCGCATCCCTTAAAAAAATAATCATACACTCTTTATACATAAATAAGTGTTTATACTAATAAGAACTTAAATAGTTAAATCATTTATAGAGCAAGCTTTATCGAAACTATATCGTTATCTGTGTACGTAAAAACTATTGTTAATAGGCATAATATATAACTAGAAATTATTTTATAATTACGGAAATTAATGTCGCTCGATTGTGAATCAAAAATACCCTTTTGCCAGGATACCTGATCACCAATTTGTCAACTCTCAATCCTCACACAAAATCTATGCAGATCAATCACAACCTTGACTTGTATTCATTCCTAGCCAGTATTCGATTACTCAAGGAAAGTTACACCGCCAAAATCATGTTGGTGGCATTTGTCGGCACTCATGTACCACTTCTGACCTTACTTTGTAGTTTTGTTATTTCCAACTCCTATTCTTTAGAGATGGCGATACAAGTCTTGGGAATTGCGTTGTTGGCGACGTTATTGGGCACAGCAGCCACCCTCTATGCACTACGCCTCCTACTGGCCCCGGTCATTTTGACATCTGGCGCATTGCAAAACTACCTGAACACGAAAACATTACCTGAACTACCCACACAATTTGCCGATGAAGCAGGCACGCTGATGGCCGATACTTCACAGACTCTCCACAAACTAAATGAATTAATTCACTATATCAGTAACTATGATGACTTGACTGGATTACCCAATAAGTGCATGTTTCGCGATCGCCTGTTGCAAACTCTATCTCAACCTCAGAATAGCCAAAAGCTAGTAGCTGTGTTTTTGGTGAATATAGATGATTTTACTGGTATGAATAATGCGTTAGAGCCGGAAATATCAAATTTACTATTAAGATCAGTTGCCCAGCGTTTAACAACCTGCATATCTCAAACAGATGTTTTGGCTCGTTTAAGCGAAGATGAATTTGCGATCGCCCAGATAAGCATTCCTTCTTTTGAAAATTTAATTAAGCTGTCCCAGTTGTTACTGAGTACCTTAGCAAAATCCTTCTCTCTAGAGGGCAACCAAATTCATCTCACAGCCAGTATTGGTATTGCAATTAATGACTTAAATGACCGTAACGAAGTAGATCAACTCTTGCAACAGGCTCGGATAGCTTTGTACCAAGCAAAGCAGCAAGGGCGTAGTCAATACCAATTCTATTCACCTGAGATTAATGCTCAATTACAAGAGCGACTGGCATTAGAAAATGAATTACATGGGGCCCTGGAGCGCCAAGAAATGCTGGTTTATTACCAACCTCTAATTGATTTACACAGCAGACAAGTAAAGGCTGTAGAAGCGCTGGTTCGCTGGCATCATCCCATCAGGGGTTTGGTTTCTCCAGTCCAGTTTATTCCCATTGCCGAAGCTAATGGTTTAATTGTGCCAATTGGTGAATGGGTCTTACGAACTGCATGTACCCAAAACCGTGCTTGGCAAATTGCTGGACTCCCCCCAATTCGGATATCAGTGAACCTATCAGCTCGACAATTTGAACAACCGAATTTGGTGCAGGTAGTCAGCCAAATCCTGGAAGATACTGGAATGGAAGCGTCTTATCTAGAACTAGAAGTTACTGAAAGTTTCCTGATGACTGATATTCATCGGTCTATTACAACCTTAAAAGAATTACGAGAACTGGGTATATCGTTGGCTCTAGACGACTTCGGTACTGGCTATTCTTCCCTAAACTACTTGAAGCGCTTTCCTGTTAACATGCTTAAAATTGACCGATCATTTGTGCAGGATGTAATGTCCAATCCTGATAGCGCAGCAGTGACAGATGCCATTATTGCCCTAGCCAAAAGCCTGCGTTTAACTATCACTGCTGAAGGAGTAGAAACTCAAGAACAGCTGAACTATCTGCAAAAGCGCGGTTGTGACGAAGGTCAAGGTTTCTACTTCAGTCGCCCTGCACCCGCAGAGACAATTACCCCCATGCTGAAGACAAGTTTTCAGGCGAGGGAGGTGATGGGAGTGGGGAGTAGGGAGTAGAGAGATGGGGGGATGGGGAGAAAGAACTTAATATTAGTAATCTCCCCTTGTCCCCTTACTCCATCGCCGAGCGGAATGCGGGAGCAGGGAAGAGACTTTGAAATCCGGCCAGTCTCTGATTGGGAGGTTCTGGGGCAGAGTTCCAAAGGGTTTCGTAGTAGAAGAAGGTTACACCTAAGCCGCGTACTTGGGCAGCTCTTACCTGGGACTGAATTTGTGCCATGGGAACAGGTCTATTTCGTAGACCTGTCATAATACCGATGCCTGTGGGAATTAATTGTTGGGATTCTTGAATTTCTGCGCGGGAAATATTATTCACGAAGCTTTGCAGGTCGGGACGATATATCTGCACAATTAGCTCATCTACAATATTTTGCCGCATCCAAGCTAGCCAGTCTTGGAGTTGGAACTTATAAGCAAAGTCGTAGTAATTAGGAGAAACAGAGAAAATTGCGTTAGGTTTTCTGGCCTTGACAGCTTGATTGAGTTGTACCATGAACGCCGTGATTTTATCTGCCCGCCAGCGTATCCATGCCTGATCTTGGGGATTACTGGGGGGACGATTATTGGTTTCTTGGGTGTACAAGGCGACTGTATATGGATCGTAACCAAATTCATGAGGCAAACTCATATGATCGTCAAACTGAATCCCATCGATGTCATATTGAGTCACAGTTTCTACAACAAGATTGGTGATAAATTGCTGTACTTGCGGATGGAAGGGATTGAGCCATACAACCTCACCAGCAGCACTAATCGAGGTTTGGCTACCATCTTGTTTTTGCGTCAGCCACTCTGGATAATTTAAGGCCAGTTCTGATGTTGGGGGAGCCATGAAACCAAACTCAAACCAGGGAATTGCCAGTAGTCCCCGGCGATGAGCTTGGTTAATTAAGTCTGCGAGGATATCATGTCCATCCGAGCCTCGAAAGACAAAGGGTTGGATACCTGCACGTTGGGCTACGGCACTGGGATACATCACATAGCCAGAATTCCACACTACAGGATAGATGGTGTTGAAGTTGAGCCGCCGCAATTGAGTCATGGCTTCTTGGACTTTGGCGCGCTCCTTGAGGGTGTCAAAATCATTGTTGGTGATCCAAACCCCACGAATCTCTTGACGCGGTAATTGGGCGATCGCCGGATTTAGACTATTCAGTAGTACTACTGTAACAAATGATATTAAGCCTAGAATTGGCAAAAAATTCTTGAGCGATCGCACAATGTAACGTAATTTCATAGCCTTAAATAATGTGTTAGCTCCCCACGCCCACCATATCCTTGTGTGATGAAATTTACTAGCCATATCATCTAGGAACATCTATGCTTACTAAAGGGTTTGTTAATTGGTAGTTAGTTGTTTATTCCATGCACAGAAAATGTTTGCATTCGAGAAACCGAAGCCGCCTTAGCACAGTAAGATAAGTGACGTAGCTACTCAGCGAGTAGTGCCCAATTCAGTTTTTTTTATAAATGGTAGTGACTCAATTTAAGTTTGTGTGCAGCGATGTCTGACGATCAGTAAATCTGCGTCTATGGATAAGCGACATACCAAATAATACTTAAATCATAGGTATTATTTATTAAAACTATTATCAAGTACAAAGCATTTCCATGGCACAATTAGATTAATTCAGGTAAAGATAATATCTTTGCATAGTTTTGGAGCAGAGCGATCGCCTTTTCTTGTGATTAACCGCGAGTAATGTTGATTGTTGATTTAGCTTAAAGGCTGTACTGCATCCGATTCATTGTCATTTGCTATAAAAGCATCCTTTGGTAAGGGGATAAATTCTGATTCTTCTGGTACTTGAGCAAATCTATTTTCTTGCCAATCATGTTTAGCTTGTTCTATCCTTTCGGGGCGACTAGAAACAAAATTCCACCACTTATGACGATCTCCCACAGGTTCGCCACCGACAACCACACAGCGAGCTTGAGTATTAGCAGATATTTCTACCATACTATTTGTAGATAAGATAGCTAACTGATGTTCTTTTAGCTCCTCACCATCAACAAACAGACCTTTCGTAACGCTATAAATTGCCCTTTCGCTATAGTCAGCCGGGAGATTTAATTTAGTTCCAGGAGCAAAAGACAAATCGAGGTAGATTGTAGGAGAGAGGGTTTTTACTGGAGAAGTCCTTCCCCAAGCTGCTCCCGCAATGAGAGCGATCGCGACACCGTTTTCTGTCCAAGTCGGGATATCTTCAGCAGGATGATGGCAAAACCAAGGTTCAGTGTCTTCGTGTGCTTCGGGAAGAGCTACCCAAGTTTGAATGGCGTGGAGAGTGCTTTGTTTGAGGCGATCGCTTTGGGGACTTCTTTCAGAATGAACGATACCCCGTCCCGCACTCATCCAATTAACTGCACCGGGATGAATTTCTTGCACATTACCTAAACTATCCCGATGTAACAACACCCCCTCAAACAAATAAGTTACTGTAGCCAGATTGATATGAGGATGAGGCCGCACATCTACCCCTTTACCTGGAGGAAATATAACAGGACCCAAATGGTCGAAGAAAATAAACGGGCCGACCATCATACGCTCGTCATGGGGTAAACTGCGACGAGCTGCAAACCCTCCTAAATCTTGGATATGCGGGGTAAGTAGTTGAGAAATACTCGACATAGAACCCTCCTTTTGCCAATTTATTGTATTACAGCGTAGGTTGAAACTTCGTACCTTGCGGGCGGTCTTTTAACGAAGTCAGACGGAAGACGGATGATCCTCTGACGAATCACAACCAAAGGAAGCAAGGGTGGGAATCCTCATCCAAATTCATTCTTCTGCCTTTTGACCCCTGCCATCTACATTACCCTGTAAGGAAACACAGTGACAATTTCCTTTCGGCACTACGATAATAATTACTACAATAAAATCATCACACACCCAACCTCTGGAGTACTGTTTGTGGGCTTATTTGATGATTTGAGTCGATTTCTGGAAAACCGTTTAGAAGAATTCTTGCGTAATAATCCACATTTGGAGTTAGAGGCGCTGTTAGAACAGCTGCGGCAGCAAGAGGAAGATACTTTAAAGTTAATTGCAGATTTACAATTGCAGGAGAAGCGATCGCAGGACGAAATTCTCTCCACCGCCCAAGAAATTCAGCGATGGCATATTCGTGTGCAAAAGGCAAAAAATGCTGGTAAACAGGATTTAGCCGCCGCCGCCCAAGAGAGAGAAGCAGCCCTACTGCGTGAAGGGAACCAGAGATGGGGACACATGCAAGGATTAAAAGAACGCATTGAGCAATCTAAAGAACTACTGCGGAAAATTCAGATGCGGCGACAAGAGGTGCAAGCGAAAGCAGCTGAAGCCCAAACAGTAAGCGCTCAAGCTCAAACCCAGCAGCACTTAGAAACTAATGGTTGGTGGAATCCAACTAGCAGTTATTCTAGTGGATTGGATGATTTAGAAGAAAAGTTTCGTCGTTGGGAAACTCAAGATGAGTTAGAACAAATGAAGCGTAATTTGGGGAAATGATCAGTTTTCAATTATCAGTCAGTAGCTGTCATGAACTGCGTACACCAGAACATATAAAAAATCTTTGTGTTTTGGTGTCTTAGTGGTTCAAGATTTTTTTACCACCAAGGCACAAAGATACCAAGTTTGTTCAAGTCAGGTAGAAATAATTAAATGTCAGATAAACTTTTGTTCGTAGTGAGCGATTTATCGCTTTCTTGCAAGGTTTTAAAGGGTTACAGCTTTTACTACGGACTTTTATTTTATTAAGTTTTTCTACTTAATCAGTGAAGATTACTGTTTGCTGATTATTTTCTACACAATAGTATTGAATTATATTTAAACTATTTTTAATATTATTTTTCCACATTTTGGCTTAAAAGCTGCGACAGGTGGTGTTGATTTGCCTTTGAGCAAACTTCACTTTTTGGTGAATTATTGAGATTTTATTTAATTTCTTAATGGAACTTTAATTCTCTGATAAATTTGATTTAAGCAAATTTAAATACCTTCTTGCTGTTTGTCTATTCGCCATTTTTGTGATTGCCGCAGTAATTACCAACCGTTCAAAATAAGAACTGAGGCATGGAACCTAGTATATTTTTAGATGTTTTAGCTAGCCTGCAAAAGTTATTTGTAGGTTATATTCCAGCAGCCGTTTTGGGTAGTTTCGTCGGTTATTTGATAGGTATAAACACCGCAATTTATCAGGTATTAAAGCGGATATTTCAGATACCTCATAGTATCCCTCCTATAGCCTTGTTACCCATTGCACTCGTAGTATTTGGAGATAACAGTGAACCGGCAACCGTAGTCATCGTTTTTCTTGGGACTCTCTGGTCTATGATCATCAATACGGCAATAGGTCTGCAACATTTTCTCAGACAAAATAATAACTTTCGCGTAGCTATCTTTCATACATTTCATGCTTTGAAAGTTGGTATTTGGGTAGCATGGTTTACAGTTATTGCCACAGAGATGTTGATAGGCCCAAAAGGACTGGGATTTCTCGCCTGGAATGCTTATAAAGCTGGTAACACCAATTACATGATTGACGCGGTATTATACATTGGTATCATAGGCTTTTTGCTGGATCAGCTGCTAGATTTCGCTGGCAATCTGCTGGCACAAATTGTCTCAGATGGGAAAAAACCCTCTTAAACTTTTGGTAAAGATTATCTAGTACTACGGATAGCATCCTGCCAGTTAATGGTTTGTTTTGCAGAACGTTCTCCTAAGGAGCGAGTTGCTACAACTTCAATGTCAACATTAACACCAGGGCGTAGAGCGTTGTCAGGAGTTTTTAGTTTACCCAAAGCTAAAATAAAACGGTTATGGTCGCGGGTTACAAGTTCGTCGGGAATTTCTCCTGCGTATTCGGTTCTATAATTGGAGAAGCCACCAAATCTATCCTGCGCCCGGAATTTCACCTGAAATTGAGTCTGAATCACGTCAGAATTCAAAATTAAAAATTAACAATTTTTTAAGTTTGTAAGTAGAACAGCTTAAATACTTCATGCTATTTCATTTTTGATGACAAAATCCCGGTATCTCCAAGATACCGGGATTTTGATTGCTCGCGAAATAAAACTTGTGTAACCTAACGAACTGCCCCTTGAGCAGAAACAGTATCAATCGGTTTCATCAAGTACAGTCGTAGGAACTGCCAGCCATGAGAGATGTAAATTGGCAGCTTCTGGAAGAATTGTAAGAATTTGGGAGTATTGGAATTAGCGATCGCTGATAACTTTTCGTTATTCTGGATACACACATCCAATCGCTGATAAAATTCTGGATTTTCTACATCCAGCATTAATGGGAAGACTCTACCTGCATTTTCATTGGTCTTTTTAATGACATAGATGTCGTACTCTCGCGCATCTAAGCCAATGGAGGCATAGAAATCTTTACGCTGGATGTCATTCAGATACATAGTGGCAAACACTGACAACAGGAAGAAGCGACTCCACAGCTTTGCCTGCCAATCATTCAACATTTGCGGCTGGGATTTCATAATCGCATCAAAGAAATCCCCATGACGGTTTTCATCCTGACACCAGTTCTCAAAGAACCGGAAAATCGGATAAATTCTGTCTTCTGGATGTGCTTCTAGGTGACGATAAATGGTTATATAACGCCAATAGCCAATCTTTTCGGAAAGATAAGTGGCGTAGAAGATAAATTTTGGCTTAAAGAAGGTATAAGCGCGGCTCTTCGTCAAAAATCCTAAATCAAGCGACAGATTGAAGTCCGACATCGCTTTATTCAAAAAGCCAGCGTGACGAGCTTCATCTCGTGACATCAGGTTGAAGCACTCGGCCAAGACAGGGCTTTTGCCCTTCAAACGGCGGCCGAGTTCTTTGTACAGCAAAAATCCTGAAAATTCTGCTGTGCAAGACCGTTCTAGAAATTCCACGAACAATCGGCGAGTTTCCCCGTCAATATGATCCCAGGATTGCTCAAATTCGGCATCTCGAACGAAGTGATGGCGGTTGTAGTCGGCACGGAACTCTTCGAGGATGGCGCGTAACTCGTCTTCATTGACGGAGATGTCCATCCGCGCCATTTCATCAAAATCGGTGGTGTAAAACCTGGGTGTTAACAGGGTTTCTTTTGCCGGGACTTTAATTCCTGGACGGATTTCTTCAAAGCCTGGTTTTTGGAGGGAATCTACCATGTCTCGATTGCTCTTTTGTCTTTATTATCTTGAGTACACCAGAAAGCCAAGGGTAATGCTCTCACAAGGCGCAGCAGACCACAATAATTTATTTGTATAAAATTCAGTCTACCAAGGTGAAGGTGGGAAACAGTTAAGTTAAACGTTAAGAGTTGCAACAATACTTCAAGTTGGCGGAATCTATAATTGGATATTGTTAGTCATTATTTATGCATCTACTCGAGCTAATAACGTCTAATATACTTAAATTTACTGATGCTTGAATACACTAGCACAAGTATGCCCTACTTGAAAAACACCAGAGAATAAATCTATTAGTCTTTTTGGCAACTAGTCATTCGTTAACATTTTTAGTAAAACTACAATGGCAACAGGGCTATCAATGAGTAATCATTCGGATAAGCTGCAACTAGGCTGGGAGCGACTACAAAAAGCGGGAAAAGACCCGGAATTACTGGGTTATGCACTGGTTAGCTTTCACGGCGCTCTAGAAGACTATTTTCGGGACTGGCTGGCGGCAAATCATGCTCTTGATCCGGAAGAACGTGACAGAGTGCAAGACAGGCAACAAGTGCATTGGCAAGAGTTGATTGACTTGATGCAAGAGTATGGTGGTCTGAGCGATGAGGCGCGTCGTAGTATCCTCAAAGCTAACAGGCTGCGTCAGGAGGTTGCTCACGGTAATCGCTTTTTAGGCACACGCGCTGATGTTGAAGCTTATGGACGGCTTGTGCAGCAACTAATGGCAACTCCCTCTTTACCACATGGTAATGCGGCAAACTCGGCAAATCGCAGCGCAGTTGAGGTATCCAGAGTATTGGAAACGGTGAGACAAGAAATAGATCAAAGATATGATAATCCTTTAGTTACTTCCTACTTATTGTGTGCCGTCGGGTTTTTCGGCATAGGCGGATTGCACCGTTTTTATAATGGCAAAATTGTCACAGGTGTGGTATGGCTGTTGACTGGTGGTTTATTTGGTATGGGGCAATTAGTTGACCTATTTCTCATCCCAGGTATGGTTGACGATTACGAACGCAACCTGAGAGCGAAAGCAGGTGTATCTCCCTTGGGTGTGCCACTTAATCAAACAGTGGTGGCTACCCAAGTCCATCGGCCAACTGGTAACCAATTGATGATGCAACTCATCGAAGTTGCAGAAACCAAGGGTGGTAAGCTCACTGTAACTCAAGGTGTGAAAGCCACAGGAGCCAGCTTTGTGGAAGTGGAAGCTGTGTTGAAGGAGATGTTCAAATCAGGTTATGTGAGAATAGACAACGACCCCATAACTGGAGCCGTCACCTACTACTTTGATGAACTTAACTAATTTCTACCTAGCCACTTTTGACCGTTCAAACGCTGCACTAAGCCAAATACTAACAGGTCAAGTGTAATTTTGCGCTCATCGATTAAGAACGACTCAAGAGTGCTAGGTTTTTTACCTGCGTTACAAGAAAATCCCTTTTTCCCTTGGATATCTTCGTCGGGGAAATACAAGTTAAACTGGCGCTGACCATTTTGCCAACTACCGATCACTTGCCAGCATTCTTCTGCTGATTGAAAGCCAGCGATAGGCAGCTTTTGTTTAGCAAAAGACAGTTGCAAATCTTGTACACCTTGTTCTGTGATCGCCTTTTGCAAAGTTGGCAAGTAGTGCTGCTGCATAAACTCTATAAATGGCTGATCTTCCACAGCTGGAGGTTTTTCCTTTTTCGCGGCTTTAGCTGCAGCTGGGGGTTTTTCTCGCTGAGGTGGTGCAGTTTTTGGCGTGGCGGCGTTGGGGTTAACTTCTGGGTTTGCTGCTTTGGGATCTGGCGTGTTGGCAGTAGGGATATCTGTTGCTACTGGTTCGTCAGTACTGGGAGCATTTTCTTGGGCAACAGTGGGAGCCTGTTTGTCAACAGTGCTGGGAGCCACTTCTCCCGCTTGATTGTGATTTTTTTCTTCTGCCATTGCTCAGGTCAATCCTTTGTCTAGCTTTCAGAGCGTTAGCTCACCTTTTGGTAGTAAGTTATCTTCATTTTGACATAGCAGAGCTGGGCTATAGCTAGTCATATTCAGGTGGCAACAAATTGCCAGATGAGAGTAATATCAATTCACCAAAATTAACGTGAATTCGATGAACCTCACCCCAACCCCTTTCCGACACGGAGAGGGGCGAAAATATCCCTGGTTTTGAACTAAAAATCAAGGTTTCAAAGCCTCTAACGCCACTTGCTACAACTTTGGGAACCAAAGCAACGCAGTGGCTCCTCCTCGCAGGGGAGAGGAATGGAAGCGGGGTTTTTGATATTTGTCGAACTCAGGTTTGCATCAGTGTGGGAGTATGTCACACCATAGACAAAGAGTAGACCTGACCATCAATTAACAGTCGCGTGATGCCCTTGGCTTGTAGATGAGTACTTGCCTTATGCAACATTTTACTATCAGGAACTTTAATCACGCGATCGCGCTTGGTAGAAAAGCGTTTAGCCACTCGATGGTTATCAAACACTGGCAAAGTTTTTTGCAGGGTTTCTAGGCTAGGAATTTGCCCCAAGTCACCAAAATCCTTGAGTGGTCGAGTAATTAACTCTGAGGCTCGGTCGATGACCAAATAGCAAGTTTTTGGCAAATGTGCTGCTGACAAGGGTAAAACTTGCACAGATGCGTCACTGACTCTGCGTCTTGTAACTAAAGGTCTTGGCTCCTCTAAGTCTTCTTCATCTTCGTCATAATCTTCATCGTAATCTTCGTCGTCTAAATCATCCTCTAAATCTGATAAATCCTCTGATTCATCTAGCAAATCTTCTCCCAGCATTTGGGCGATGACGGTTGCTTCAGGATGTTCATCCTTTAAGATTGGGCTGGGAATACTTGCTATCTCCGGCGGCTTCGGTTCGACGATTTCTAAGCGCTTTGCGGCTCTTAGCTTTGGTTTTTCCTCTGCTGAGGAACGTCGGCGCACTCGTCGCGCTGAAGGTGCAAATTCTTCCTCATCCTCTGGGTAGCTTTCTGCTTCTGTAACTGCCTGTTGTGGCTCAACCTCTGGTAACTTTAGGCGAGGAATGGCTTTTTCTTGGCTTGGCTGCTCTTTCTCTGGTTCTGGCTGAGTTAACAAAGGTAACTGTTCATAATTTACCTGTGCTCTGCCTTCAGGAGTTCGAGCAGCCCGTTTGAGAGAAACGAGATATTCGTACTCGTCTTCTGGTAAGGTGCTTTTGAGCAGCCGACTAATTGTCGAGTTGCTCACACCATAGTGTTCCGCCAAAGTTGAGGTTGTTTCGGCAGTTTCTCGATATAACTTCAGAATTTCTTGCTTGTCAGAATCTGTTAATTTTCTCACGGTAGACACCAAATTTTCTAAGCTCGTTTGCGCCCACGCTCCCGCCGAGTTCTGCTCAACGATGCGTCATGTTCTAAGACAGCGCCCATACCAAATAAAACTCCACTAAATACCCAAAACACTTCTAGTATCTCCCCACTTTGATAGTTTGGCCCTTGAGCATATTTAAACCACATATCTGCAATGTAGAGCGAAAACGCGGCCGCTGCAATCATTCTCCAGGACTGGGCGACTCGTCCTCCCCAAAAGGCTAGTAATAAAGTGGTAGCAATAATTAACAAAATTACATCGCTCACTACGTAAAACCAATTCAAGATGGTGGCTAATGGCTCTGAGGGTGCGGCATGTTGCATAGAAATCCACCATGCCAATAGGCTACCAAAGACTGCTATTGCCGACACAATCAACCATTGCCATTTTTCTAAATTAATTCGCCTGGAAGCCACAGCTAAAATCATGCCTACGCCAAGGGAAATATAAGACAGGACAAAAAATACATCGCCAATAGACACATCCGGTTCTTCATCTAAAATTAGTTCTGTGTAACCGAAAAATATCCCTCCCAGGAAATAAGAAAGCATACCTATAGCGATCGCCAGCCAAACATTCCGGCTGCTGACAATTTGCGGACTTTGCCAATTCCTCAAGCATAAAACACCTGCGCCCAAGTAAGCCAAGGCTTCAAAAATATTTGTCCCCATCACATACCAGTCAGCACGGCTTTCGACACCATCTGTGCCTGGAACTTTGGCACTAAATAACAAAAAGTATAACAGTGCCAGCACACCCCAGCCGATGCTAGCCAAGATAATGTTTTGATTGGTGAGCAGGGATTGCGAACGGGAGGAATTGTTGTCAGAGGTACTCATAGGAATTGACTATTGTAAATGCACTCGGCAGGATGTTGGTGTACAAGAATATGTGGGTAGCGGATGCACCAGTGAACGCCAAGAGCAAATACCAGTAGCCGCAGTTTTTTCCCACTTTTCATGCTATTGCCACAGTTTACTCAGTGAAGATTGATTTAGCCAACTGATAAACAGCGATCGCTCGGCTTCTGGCATATCTTGTAACCTATCAGTAACTTGATGGGCAAAGTTAGCATTGCCAAAATAGGTTTTTCCGAGTTTATGTAGTTCTTGCAGGAAGCTAATTACATGATTTTCTTGCCAAGGAGGAAGTTTAGCCGCTTCTAGGGGGTTAGTCGTCATCAAGTGTTTGACTACCTCTGGGGAAGATGCTTCAGGAAATTGTGGCTGTCGCAAAACTTGGGCAATATCTTTCTCAAAGAGTACCGCTTGCCGAGTGCCTAAAAACTCTTCAATGTCCAGATAAACTGCTTGCAGCAGCAATAAACTGGCTTGAATATAAATTCCTCGCTGGCTATGGCTACCCGTGTCACTACCTAGCTGGTCTAAGCGGACTTTTCCCCAAACACTAAAGCGATCAGGTTCTTCCAGCAAGACACAGGCTTTACCTCGGTGATCGGTTAATTCTCTCCACAAGGCTCTAGCTTCTTCTTCTTGGCTAGCTTTGAAGACGCTAATCAAGCGAAAGGTTTGCCCCTGATAATTGAGGATCGGCACTTGCTGATCCCGTTTTGGGTGCTGAATACTCGATATTTCAACATCCTGCCGTTTGAGAATAAACATGGCACTAGCAAATAACTCCTCACAGGGGCTTTGTGGATATGCAATCTATAATTCCGATTTGTAGCATCGCCAAGAGTGCGATTACCTAGGATGCTATTTGGGTAAGCAGTGCGATCGCCACCTACACCAACACGCAAATAAAGGAATTGACCCACAATATAGCTAATCAATAGCTTATTTGCTGCATTTTTAGTGTAAATCGCATAACTAGCGACTTGAATCATAGCCTTGCTGACCAGAAATCTGCAATTTTCAATTGCTTCTTGGTAGGGAAAAACGATATAATTTTGCAAGTGACTCTTTTGGGAGCCACAAATTTAGGTTGGGCGCATAGCTCAGTGGATAGAGCATCCGCCTTCTAAGCGGATGGTCGCAGGTTCGAATCCTGCTGCGCCCGTATTCCATCTTTCATAGTGAACCGATTAAACAAATCCGCCAACACTACATTAGAAAATAAAAATCCTTGGGGATCACTCAAACGCCACCTTTCCCCGACAACTTCTACCCAACCTTTCTCAAAATACACTCGTAAACACTGGCGAATTTCCTGTACTTTCGCTTCCCCAAACTTCTCTGCCAACATCACCAAACTCACACCTGCTGCCAAACGTAACCCCAACATTAAGGTTTCTAACAAAACTTCTTCTGGGGGCGTGGCTTGGCAATCAATCACAGCACCAGCTTGCACCCACTGGTAATACTCTTGAGTCTTACGCGGACGAGTGAAGCGTTTTCCCTGGATATAACTTGCCGCACCCATGCCAAAGCCATAATAAGGGCGGTTTTCCCAATAAACTCGATTATGCTGACATTGATGTCCAGGAAGAGCATAGTTGGAAATTTCATAATGGTCATAACCTGCATTAGTTAAAACTTGCTGTCCCATTTGGTACATTTTCACCGTGATTTCATCCGTTGGCAAAGGATGATCACCAGGTTTGTAGTAACGACCAAAAGCAGTTCCCGGTTCAATAGTCAGGTCATAAATGGAGATGTGAGTTGGCATCAGCGCCACGGCTTGATTTAAAGAATCCTGCCATTGATCTAACGATTGATGCGGTAAACCAGAAATCAAGTCTAAGCTAAATTCGGCAATTTCGACTTGGTGGATTAATTCCACAGATGACAAAATATCTGCAACTGAGTGCGATCGCCCGGCAACTTGCAATAATTCTGCTTGAAAGGCTTGTACACCCAAACTTACCCGGTTCACGCCAGCGCTACGGTAGCCTGATATATGTGCTAAATCAAACGTACCTGGGTCTACTTCCAGAGAAATTTCTACTCCAGAAGCAATGCCAAAATGTCTCTCTAGCGTTGCCAATATCCGTTTTAACTGCTCTATTGAAAGTAACGAAGGAGTCCCACCACCAAAGAAAATTGTCTGCAAAGGTTGACCTAAAGCTGGTGTGATGGCAATTTCTGCGCACAAGGTTTCAACATATTGGCTGATAGTACCAGATGTTTCTCCCCGCAGGCGATCGCCAATCACAGACACAGGAAAATCACAATAAAAACACCGCCGTCTGCAAAAGGGAATATGTACATAAGCAGAACTGGCAATGCCAGAAACATTAACGCTTTGACTCATGATTTTAGAAAGAATTAATTAATCCAATTGAGAATTACAAACAGTGAAAATAAATAGTTTTTTTACAAGTTTTTATCGTTTTACAACAAAATCGTGAAAAATATTAAGAGAAAACACTTTAGTTATAATATTTGCAGATATTCCCTGCTTAAACCCCTAGTGTAAGTCAATATTGATTAATCTTTCTTACCGAGGACATAAAAAATACTTGACTTTATTGGGTCACACAATCGCAGGAAAACAACACAACTATGCTGGATGCTATTATCATTCTCTCATTTATCCTAGCTGCGGCGGGAATAGGGTTCTACAGCATTGAACTACTACCCGATGGCTCGCTAGATGGGGTGACAAACTTAGACGCTTTACGCTTAGTTGTTGCCGTCTTTGCCGCTATTATTGGCGGTGCAGTAGGACTGAGTTTTCAGACTTCATATCGTCGTCTAGAAACACAAGTCCGAGAAATGCCTCTGGAAATGATTTTAACTCGCGCCATTGGCTTAGTTATCGGGCTATTGTTAGCGAACCTAATGCTGGCTCCATTATTTTTGCTACCCATCCCGGCGGATTTTGGCTTTATTAAACCATTAGTGGCAGTCGTCGGTAGTATTTTACTTGCTGTGACTGGGATGAATTTGGCGGATACCCACGGACGAGGTTTATTACGGTTCATTAATCCCAACACCGTAGAGACAATGATAGTGGAAGGGACACTAAAACCTGCGCATACCAAAGTTTTAGATACCAGTTGTATTATTGATGGACGCATTGAAGCCCTACTAGAAACAGGGTTTTTGGAAGGACAAATTATTGTGCCACAATTTGTCTTGCAGGAATTGCAACAAGTAGCTGATGCCAGCAAAGACCAAAAGCGGGTACGGGGACGGCGCGGATTAGAGATTCTCAACCGAATTAAGAAAGATTACCCTGAGCGTATCTTGATTAATCCTGTGGATTATGAAGATATTGCCACAGTAGATGCAAAATTGGTGCGATTTGCCCAAGAAATCAATGGTACATTGCTCACCAACGATTACAACTTATCTAAAGTTGCTAGTGTACAAAAAGTACCTGTGTTGAATGTCAATGATTTAGTCAACGCTGTGCGTTCTACTTACTTACCTGGTGATAATCTTGACCTAAAGATTCTCAAGGAAGGCAAAGAACCCAGTCAAGGAGTTGGCTATTTAGACGATGGCACAATGGTTGTTGTTGAGGAAGGTAGTAGTTACGTAGGTGGTGAAGTGCGCGTAGTAGTTACCAGTGCTTTGCAAACCTCCGCCGGACGGATGATTTTTGCCAAACCCCAAGCTTCAGCATTGGCGTGAGGGAAATGTCAGGTGCAATTAAAGTTAAAAATTGTGCGATCGGTGCAGTCAAACTGCACCGATTTTGTATGAGATGGCATCTGCCAAGTCATCGTATAAGACACAGTCTATATTGGGAATTACTCTGCGTATCGCTAAAGCGTAAAGCCCTGACGGGCATGGCTACGCTTACCACGAAGTGTACCGGAGGCATAAGCTCCGCTAACGCGTAGCGTGTCGAAGACAGAAGCTGCTATGCGTGTACATTCCTTAAAACCAGCAGATGAGAGGCTTGCGATCGTCATGAAGGATATAGGCAGATAACATAGCCGACTTACCAGCAATTTGTAATAGTTGGGTATGAGCCTCATCAATAAACTAATGGATAGAATTATGTCATATATCAAATTAAATTGAGTTCGACAAATATCAAAAACCCCTCTCCCAACCTCTCCCCTGCCAGGAGGAGCCACTGCGTTGCGCGGGTTCCCCGCGTTGTAGCAAGTGGCGTAGAGGCTTTGAAACCTTGATTTTTAGTTCAAAACCGGGGATGTTTTTGCCCCTTTCCGTGTCGGAGAGGGGTTGGGGTGAGGTTCATCGAATTCACGTCAAATTAAATTGAGTGCATGATCAATAATAACGTTTTGGTCAATTTTTGATTCCAACTCTTCTACTTCATATCTTCCTTCTTCTACCTCTAAAGATGCATTATCTAAAGCTGATGGATAAGCTTCTTCAAAAACTAATCGCAATTCTTCTGATGTTAAGTAATAGCCTCCTGACTTACGGCGTTTATTTTTTATCTGAATTTCCCGAACACAATTGCGAATTGATACATCCCAAGACCGGGTTGTTCGATGCTCGGCTTGTTGCTTGATAAGATGTAGTAGCAAGACTTTAGCATAGTTGCGGATATTATTAATTTTATCTTCACGGCTCATTTCTTCTAGTTCTTCGACAATAGCCAAGGCTTCCGTGATGTTACCTTGTAACAGTAAAGATTTTAAGGTGAGTATTTCTTCCATAAACATTCAATACGGTTGACGGTTGAAGGCTGAATGCTTACCCCAATTTCCAATTATGTAAAACATGGGGCTAAAGCCCAATATTCCCATACAGTTCAGTTAATGATAATTGTAGGTGGGGTTAAGAGGCAGCGCAACTCAATCGATTCTTGAGCCTGTTGCATATCCTTCCATATAGCCAACCGTTGACTACTGAAAAATTACGAATTAAACTCATTTACCCAGAGTAATAATGTCTTGATAAACTGCAAGCATTTTGGCAGCTACACTATCCCATGTATAATTTTCTAGGATAAATTGACGGGCGCGATCGCCAATTTCTTTTGCTTGCATACATACGCCACAAGTTAATCGAATTGAGCGATTATGGCAAGAAATTAAAAAGAATTTGAGTTGGGAATGTTTTGAGAGTTTAGATGAATTTTGGGACAATTTTTGTTACCAAGTTAATAGAATTAAATATTTTCAAGCGATAATTTCTTGAGAAATCACCTGTGAAAATTTAGCAGCCTTCTTCTGACTGTTCACAAGCACCAATACTCACCCAGCTACTAGAACCATCAGCCCGATGTTCCTTTTTCCAAATGGGGGCATTGTGTTTGAGGGTGTCAATCGCATAGCGGCAAGCTGCAAATGCTTCACTACGATGAGGACAACCTACCGCGACTAATACGCTAATTTCTCCAACAGACAAACGTCCAATACGATGATATATCACCACTCGATTCACATCAGACCAAGAGGAACGAATATCAGCAGCAATTTGATAGAAAACTCGTAATGCCATTGTTTCATACGCTTGATATTCTAAAGAGACTACAGGTTGCCCATCAGTCTGATTGCGAACCATTCCACTCATCACCACCACTGCACCATTGGCTGAGTCATTGGCTTTAGCATAGATTTCTTCAAGAGACAATGGCGCAAATGTAATAGCAAAACTATCTTCGGCTTTTGGTTTAATCGCAGTAGCAAGTGTATTTGTGATCATTGAGGTTATATTATCTGGCTTCAGTATTTATGGGATTTAAATATATTGTCCTTTAACAAAGCCCTACTATCCTGTATTAAGAAATTTTAAGAATCAAAGTAATGTGAGCAGCAACTACTCTTAGACTTTCGTATTTTTTCAAAAATCATGGTTTGTCTTAACCATGATGCCATTCTCCAAAAAGCCCCTTCGCTCTTCCCCCTTGAGGAGGATCTCAAGTTTTTGATTTTACATATTTTAATTTATACAAATTCAAGAAAATATGTAATTCAAGCATACAAGGAATTTTTTTACTATTACTAATTTAAAATATCAAAATTAAATATCAATAATGACATAAATTTAAGATAAATTAAGTAAATTTACATATATAAGTAAATCTTTCTGTCATCCTCCTTAAGACATATTACTATAATTGTAATTAAAGTTATGTGCTGACACTTTTTAAATAATTACGATAGTTACTTTTGCAGATCAAGTGCAGTCAAGACTTAACTAACCAGAAAGCAACTTTTTTGTTTGGGCTACCAATTATTCAGATGCATTGTAAATTGTATGGTACTTGAAAACAGACTCATAACAGGCATCACTTTAGCTATATCACCCCTATACTTTCCCAACTTCATAAATTGAGAGAACCGCAATTAACACGAGGGCAAGTTGTAATTCAGTTATATTAGGAAAAATTTCATGAAATCTTCAGTGTGTAATCATGAAGTAGCAAGGCTTGAGGCTCTCTATCAGTATCAGATTCTCGACTCTGCGCCAGAACAAGCATTCGATGATTTGGTGTTCTTAGCCGCGCAGATTTGTGATGCACCCATAGCTTTAATTAATTTGCTTGACACCAATCGTCAGTGGTTCAAAGCAAAAGTAGGGTTGGATATACAGGAAATGCCTATAGATATTGGTTTTTGTAGGCTTTGCATCCAGCAAAAAGATATTTTAATTATTCCTGACACTTTAGCAGATGAGCAGTATGCCACAAATGTCGTAGTTACTTCAGAACCTTATGTGAGATTTTATGTTGGCGTACCTTTGATAGTAGCAGGAGGGCAGGCGATCGCCACTTTGTGCGTAGTAGATCGCATACCACGCCAAATCACACCAAAACAAGTAAAAGCGTTGCAATCGATTAGCCGCCTCATCATCAAACAACTAGAGATGCGGCGTAGCTTGATAGAACTAACGAGTATCAAGACAGAGTATGAACAGACACAAGAAATATTGTGTCACAGTGAATCTACCTTTTTAGTAGTTGACACTGATATTACCCAAAAAAAAGAACTAGAAAAGCAATTCTTGCGCGCTCAACGCATGGAAAGTATTGGTACTCTGTCCAGTAGTATTGCCCATGACTTAAATAATGTGTTATCACCAATTTTGATGTCAGTACAACTGCTGCAAAGCAAATGCCGCGATCGCAACACTCAACAGATTTTATCAATAATCGAAAATAATACAAAACGTGGTACTAATTTAGTAAAACAAGTGCTGTCATTTGTGCAAGGTATGGAAAGCGATTTCCCCGGAAAAACCGCTTTGCATATCCGCAATGTGATTCAAGTTAAGCATTTGATTTTAGAAATACAACAAATTGTCCAACAAACATTTCCCCAATCAATTGTCCTCTCTACAGAAATTCAGCCAAATCTATTACCAATTTATGGTGACAGTACACAACTCTATCAAGTACTGATTAATTTGTGTCTCAATGCTCGTGATGCTATGCCCGACGGTGGTAATTTAACAATATCTGCTGAAAATATTTTTATTGATGAAAATCATCCGAAAACGAACCTTGATGCTAAAGTTGGTTCTTACATTTATCTAACAGTTACTGATACTGGTTTAGGCATCAAAGATGAAATAATAGATAAAATTTTTGAACCCTTTTTCACAACCAAAGAATTTGGTAAAGGTACGGGACTAGGACTTTCTACAGTCATGGGAATTGTCAAAGGACATGGTGGTTTGATCACAGTATCGAGTTGTGTAGGCAAAGGTACACAATTTCAGGTGTATTTACCAGCCATTAATTAGGTTGCAACCCAGTCTTGAGGGACTGACAAATAAAAAATTAAAGGTTTGTAGTCGGGACTAAAGTCCTCTTTTTCTGTTCTCTAAGCTACGGTGTACACACAAATGATCTAATCACCCCAAATCCTTCACAACTTTTTGGGAGCCAGTGCGTTGCTTTGGTTCCCAAAGTTGTCGCAACTGGCGTTGTGTTGTCGCCAAGCGCCGCACCATCAATGTTTTGCGGTGCGTTAAATCTAATGTCCTAATGTCCTAACGCACCCTACCAGATAAAAAACATGAGTAATGGCATGAAGGCATTAGCATTTTACTCACAGTATCAAGATAAAATAGGGTAGCCATTATCAAGATGATGATGCCAAATATGGATGGAAAAAATACCATTCGTGCACCATAAAATTATGAGTTTGCAACTACCTGCGATCGCCATCAGTGAATTGGTAACAAACGAGCACGTACTGATAGGTCAGTCATCTTTGCGGCTAGCTTTTTTGCCTGGAACCTAGACAACACAAGAATTATTGAAAATCTGATAATTTAACACTTATTAACTAATGACCAATCAAGATTCTGCCCTGATTCTGGTTGTAGATGATAACGATTTTACCCGAATGCAGCTGTGTTATCTGATAAAACAAGCCGGATATCAGGTGGCAGAAGCGCGGAATGGTTTTGAAGCACTTGCTATCTATACTCACCTACACCCAGATATAGTACTGCTGGATGCTGTCATGCCAGTGATGGATGGCTTTACCTGTTGCGCTAAGTTGCAAACACTCCCCGATGCAGAAAATACACTGATATTAATGATTACTGCTCTTTACGATCAAGCATCCATAGAGCAGGCTTTCGCTGTAGGGGCAACTGATTTTATCACCAAGCCCATTCAGTGGCCAGTATTGTCTCAAAGACTACGCCGTCTTCTAGAAGCTAATCGGGCAATCCGGGAATTACGACAACAAACTGAAGCCGCACAGTTGCGAGAAGCACAACTGAGGATGGCATTAGAGGCAGCCCACATGGGTGTTTGGAACTGGAACCTCTTAACCAAACAAATTACTTGGTCGGATACCCTAGAAGCGCTTTATGGTCAGTCAAAAGGCTCTTTTGATGGTACTTACGAAGCTTTCATTAATTGCGTTCATCCTCAAGATCAGAATTTCGTCAGGTATGCGGATCAACAAGCAATTCAAGCAGGGATAGACTATGACATTGAATTTCGTGTTGTTCTTCCCGATGGCAGTATTCGTTGGTTAGCCAGCAAAGGAGTAGTCTTTCGCGATGCTGCTGGAGTGGCTACACGGATGTGTGGGGTAGATATTGATATTACCAAACGCAAGCAAGCAGAAGAAGCACTAGAGATTCAAGCTAATCAACAGGCTGTGGTCGCTCAACTCAGCCAAAAGGCACTAGCTGGCACAGATTTGACTATACTGATGAATTCGTGTGTGACCCTTGTTGCTCAGTGTTTGAGGGTTGAATATTGCAAAATTTTGGAACTGCTGCCCGATGGCGAGGCCTTACTACTGCGGGCGGGAGTAGGCTGGCACTCTGGGCTAGTGGGACAAGCAAGTGTCAGCACCGACGTAAATTCGCAAGCCGGCTACACCTTACTTGCTCAAGAACCAGTCATTGTCGGTAATCTTCGTCAAGAAAGGCGATTTAGTGGCCCACCACTGCTGCATGAGCATCAAGTGATCGGTGGCATAAGTGTGGTAATTCATGGTAAAGAGAGTCCTTTTGGCGTTTTAGGGGCACATACAACTAGACAGCGTACCTTTACTAAAGATGATATTTATTTTCTGCAAGCTATTGCCAATGTCTTAGCAACAGCTATTGAGCGTCAACGAGTCGAAGATGCACTCAAAACAAGTGAAGAACGTTGGCAATTGGCTGTGCGGGGTAACAACGATGGCATTTGGGACTGGAACCTGAAAACAAATGAAGTATTTTTCTCTAAGCGCTGGAAGGAAATGCTGGGTTACGAAGACTACGAAATTTCCAATAATTTGTATGAATGGACAAACAGGATACATCCAGACCATCTTGATGCGGTCAGACAAGCAATTACTGACCACTGTACGAAGAAAACTTTATTTTATACTAGCGAGCATCAAGTTCAGTGTAAGGATGGCTCTTACAAGTGGATTTTAAATCGCGGTCAGGCTGTATGGGATGAAAATGGTAAGGTAGTGCGAATGATTGGTGGGATGATGGACATTAGCGAACGGCGAGCTGCACTGCACGAACTCAAACAAGTACAAGCAGAATTAGAACGCCAAAACTTGCGATCGCAATTATTCGCTGATATCACTTTAAAAATTCGCAAGTCTTTACAAATCGATGAAATTCTCGAAACCAGCGTTACAGAGGTACAAAAGCTCCTACATGCAGACCGTGTATTAATCTTGCGACTGCGAGCCAATGGTGCTTATGTTGTCCTGAAAGAAGCAGTAGTCCCTGGATTACCCGTGGTGCTGGGACAGGATATTCCCGACGCTTCTTTGCGAGAAGGTTACATTGAGCAATATCGTCAGGGGCGAATTAGCGCTATTACTGATATAGAACAGGCTGCACTCCACCCTGCTTATGTCAAATGGCTACAACAATTTGATGTCAAAGCCAACCTGATCGTCCCAGTTTTCCGCGAAAATCAACTTTGGGGGTTGCTAATTGCTCATCAGTGCGCCCATCCCCGTCAGTGGACAAACTGGGAAATTGAACTATTGCGACAACTGGCAGATCAAATAGGCGTGGCCCTAGATCAGAGCTCGATTCTAGATAAAGAAACTCGTCAACGGCAAGAACTCGCTCGTTCTAATCAAGAATTGCAGCAATTTGCCTTTATCGCCTCTCATGATTTACAAGAGCCATTACGGAAAATTACAACTTTCAGTGAGCGGCTGAAAACTACCTGTGGAAACAACTTAAGTGAACAAGGACTAGATTATCTAGAACGGATGCAAAATGCCGCCTTCCGGATGCAGACTTTAATTAAGGATTTATTGACACTTTCACGAGTTACCACTAGAGCACAGCCTTTTGTTTCCGTGAATTTGGCACAGATAGCACAAGAGGTATTGTCTGATTTAGAAGTAAGTATTCAGCAAACAAATGGACAGGTAGAAATAGGTGATTTACCTACTATTAAAGCTGATCCCTTACAGATGCGCCAACTGTTGCAAAATCTCATTGGCAATGCTCTCAAGTTCCACCGCCCCCATGTACCGCCTGTTGTCAAAGTCTACAGTCAAATTTTTCACAATCAATCAGATAAAGTTTCTGTTGCTGCGGAAACTTGCCAAGTCATTGTAGAAGATAATGGTATTGGTTTTGCAGAAAAGTTTGTTGATCGCATTTTTAACATTTTTCAACGTTTACATGGTCATAGGGAATACAAAGGTACAGGGATGGGTTTAGCTATCTGCCGGAAAATTGTGGAACGACATCACGGGAGTATTTCAGCACAAAGTAAACCAGGACAAGGCACAAAATTTATTGTCAAATTGCCGATTAATTACCATTCTTGATTTTTCTTCCTGCGGAGGGATTATATTAAGACGGTAAAATGAGATGTTCATTTTACAAAGATATTCCCAGAATTCGTGGCAATTTCATCCTGAATTTGTATCAATAACTAATGTAAAGGAGACAATACAGAGTGAAAGATGGGCAAACAACCATCACAATCTTAATGGCTGATGATGATGAAGATGACAGAATGTTAGTTCGTGAGGCATTAGCAGAAAGTCAATTTCCCATCGATTTACATATTGTCAGCAATGGTGAGGAGTTGCTAGATTATCTGTATAACCGTGGTCAATATACTGACAAAACTATAGCCCCACGACCGAGATTAATTTTGTTAGATTTAAATATGCCTAAAAAAGACGGCTTGGAAGTGCTAAGAGACATTAAAACAGATCCATCCCTACGGCACATTCCCGTTGTAGTACTGACAACCTCAGGGGCAGAAGAAGATATTTATCATACCTATGATTTAGGTGCAAATTCTTTCATCATCAAGCCTGTGACGTTTGCCTCCTTAGTTGAAGTTATGAAAAGCGTAGGAAAATACTGGTTTGAAATAGTGGAATTACCACTAGAAGCTTTGGGAGGTATAAATGAACAAAAACCCAATCAGAGTTCTATTAATTGATGATGACGAAGATGATTACATTTTAACTCGTGATTGGTTCGGGGAATTTCAGTTTGCTGGCTGCGAGTTGGCATGGGTAGATACTTATGCAGCCGCAAAAGAGGCGATCGCTCATAATAATCATGATATCTATCTTGTAGACTACCGATTAGGAATACACAATGGTTTAGAACTCTTGCGCGAAGCCATCGCCAACGGCTGCTCCTCCCCCATGATTTTATTAACTGGTCAGGGAGATTGGGAAATCGACCTAGAAGCCATGAAAGCAGGCGCAGCAGATTATCTCGAAAAAAGCCAGTTAAATGCGCCTTTACTTGAGCGTTCCATCCGTTACGCGATGGAGCGCAAACAAACAGAACAAAAAATCCGCGAGCAAGCTGCTTTACTTGACATCGCCACCGATGCCATTTTTGTACATGATTTAGACGATCCAGTTTTATTTTGGAATAAAGCGGCAGAGAGTTTATACGGTTGGAAAAAAGAAGAAGCCATTGGTAAAAAAACACAAGATTTGTGGCATGAAAAAAATGAACCTCTATTACAAGCAGCATTCAACTATTTGATGAAAAATGGTTCCTGGGAGGGAGAGTTACATCAAAGAACCAAATCAGGTAAAGACATTATTGTCGAAAGCCGTTGGACATTAGTCCGCGACTTTGGTAACAAAGCAAAATCCATCCTAGTTGTTAATACTAATATTACGCAAAAAAAACAATTAGAAGCCCAATTTCTCCGCACCCAACGATTAGAAAGTATTGGCACTTTAGCAAGCGGTATCGCCCACGACCTCAACAATGTTCTGGCTCCAATTTTGATGACAGCGCAACTTTTAGAGTCAAAAATCAATGATGAGCGCTCTCGGCAATTACTGCCAATATTGATTTCCAATGCTAAACGTGGAGCTAATTTGGTCAAGCAAGTACTATCTTTTACTCGCGGTCTGGAGGGGGAACGCACCCTTTTACAACTAAAACACTTAATTATAGAAGTTCAGCAAATTATTAAAGAAACCTTTCCCAAGTCAATAGAAATTACTACTCGGATGCCACAAAACTTGTGGACAGTATCTGGTGATGCTACCCAACTACATCAAGTACTGATGAATCTATGTGTTAATGCTCGTGATGCTATGCCTAATGGTGGCACTTTAAAAATATCAGCTGAAAATCTTTTAGTTGATGAAAATTACACCAAAATGAACATTGAGGCTAAAGTTGGCTCTTATGTAGTAATTACCGTTATCGATACGGGAATAGGTATTCCACCAGAAATATTAGATCGGATATTTGAGCCATTTTTTACCACTAAAGAACTTGGTAAAGGCACTGGATTAGGGCTTTCTACAGTACTTGGTATTATCAAAAGCCACGGTGGTTTTGTCAATGTATACAGCGAGCAGGGAAAAGGTAGCCACTTTCAAGTTTATTTACCAGCACAAGAGGCCGCAGAAACCATAGAAGAAGTCGAACAGTACTTACCTCAAGGTAACGGTGAATTGATTTTGGTTGTAGATGACGAAGTTGCCATTCGTGATATTACCAAAACATCTCTAGAAAGTCATAACTACAAAGCAATCACAGCTAGCGATGGCATTGAAGCTATAGCTTTATATGTGGAACATCGAGATGAAATATCTCTTGTTTTAACAGATATGGTCATGCCATCTATGGATGGCATGACAACTATCAGGACATTGCAAAAAATCAATCCGAGTGTCAAAATTATTGCCGTCAGTGGACTGGTAACAAGTGATAAAGTCAATGCAGCTTATGATATTGGCATCAAAGCCTTTTTATCCAAACCCTACACAGCTAATCAGTTATTACAAACTATTAGCACTGTTAAAAGTAAGGAGTAGGGAGTAGTATTTTTACTCAGCACTCCCCTTCGACTTCGCTCAGGGCAAGCGCACTCAGGAAGGAAGCACTTTCATCATCCCATCAATTCCACGGCATCTCTGCCATCCCCATCTTGTAAGTAAACTTTAACCACTTCTTCTTTGGCTGTAGGTAACTGCTTGCCAATGAAATCTGGGTGAATTGGTAATTCTCGATGACCCCTGTCTACTAAAACAGCTAAACGAATTACTTCTGGTCTACCATACTCAGTGACAGCATTTAATGCAGCGCGAATTGTCCGACCTTTGAAAATCACATCATCTACCAGCACAACTGTTTTTCCTGTGAGATCAAAAGGAATGTTGGTTTTCGCTGGAGTTCTTAAGCCAATTTGGTCAAGATCATCTCGATAAAATGTAATGTCTAATGCTCCTACCGCCACGGTGACACCTTCAAGAGTTTCAATCTGACGTGCCAACAATTCGGCTAATACCGCTCCTCTAGTATAAATACCTAGGAGTACTAGTTGGGATAAATCACGCGTCCTTTCCACAATCTGAGAGGCCAGGCGCGTTAAGGTGCGGCGGAGGTCTTCAGATGAGAGAATTTCGACTACTTTGGCAGACATAATTTAGAGAGGGGATAGGGGACAGGAGAAGAAAAGAATCTGATAGTCTTTTTGGATGCAGAGTAGTGGTAATTTAATTTTTAGACTGAACCTAGATATATATTAGTTTTTTCTCCTCTGCACCTCTGCACCTCTACTACCTGTTTAGGCTTATTGAGAGTATAGCGATCGCTAACCACAATAAAAAGCAATATCGCGTCAGTTGCAGGGCACTTTGAATAGAATTTGGCGTGATGGGATAAATTGCATCTCCTAGCAGGGGTTTTGGTTTGGCTACTCCGCGATACCAATTTTGACCTCCCATTTGCACGCCCAAAATAGCAGCATAAGCACACTCACTCCAGCCAGAGTTGGGACTAGGATCAGTAACTGCATCTCGCCGACAAATTCGCCAAACATGCACGGGTTTACCCGATACAATTGCCAAGGTGATTACTGTTAAGCGACAAGGTAACCAAGTTAAGCAATCTTCTAACCTGGCACTAAACCACCCCAAATAAGTATAGGGTGCTTCTCGATAGCCCACCATTGAATCAAGGGTACTACTGGCTTTATATGCCAAAGCCAAAGGAGTTGGGCCTACACCTGGTAAACAAGCACCAACAATTGCATAAAAAAGTGGAGCCATAACTCCATCAGTAGCATTTTCTGTGACTGTTTCTAATACGGCTCGCAAAATTTCTGGTTCTGAGAGGTTTTGTGTATCTCGACCAACATAATTACTTAAAATATGACGCGCTTCCCCTATATCTCCTGCTGTTAAAGGTTGTAAAACAGCTTCGGCTGCTGCGCGCAGACTTCTCAAAGCAAAACAACTAGCTAAAAGAATGCTTTCTAAGATAATTCCCAATAATGGATGCAGCCTTTTGGCAGTTTGAATTATTAACCAGCCGACACAGCCGCTACCAATTATTAGGATCATGCCTAACGTAATTCCAGCCATCCGTTGTGTTAAAGAACTCTGACAAACTTGCCCAAAAAATTTTATCAGGCGAGAAATTACCCCACCCATAACTTGCACTGGATGAGGCCAACCCCAAGGATCACCGATGAAGTAATCTAAAAGTGCAGCAACGATAAAAACGACTGCTAATGTCATTTGTCTGATGTGTGACCCCTAATAACCAATGACCGATGACTAATGACCAATGACCAATAACTAAACAACAAAGCTAGCTTCTTCCCCAAGAGAAGCTTGCCAACTACGAGCATCATAATAGAGATCTGCGAGAGTAATACTGTACAAAGCTTCTTTCAGTTTTTGGTTGAGTCTCTGCCAAAGAGTAAAGGTTACCCAATCTTCAGTTTGCGCTGGCGTGGGAGTGTGATGAGGTAAATGAGTGATAGTTTCGCCGACAGCCTCCAAAATTTGTCCTATAGAAATTTGTGCAGGTTTTCGTGCTAGTTGGTAACCGCCAATGCTACCCCGAATTGATTTCACTAATCCCGCACGACGCATTTCTATTAGCAATTTCTCTAGGTAAGGTGCTGGGATATCTTGGCGTTTAGCGATCGCTCTCACAGGTACAGGCCCATAACTTGGCTGTAAGCTCAAATCTAGTAACGCCTTCACACTGTAATGTCCTCTGGTAGTTAGTTTCATTGTGACAAGCTTTGTTGATTGATCAGTTGTTTTCTATTGACCACTGATCTGTAAATTAATGACAAATGGTAATAACTAAGGGATCAGTTGGGAGCATCTCAGATTTGTTAGAACAGATGAACTAGCAGGTGGGGGTGAAAATCAGCGAAAATAAAGGAAGAAATTAACCCCCACTCAATCAATAATGGAAGCAGCTAATCAGATGTGAACTGTGGCAGCCAGCGTTAAAACGTTAAGAACACGGTAAATTTACTACTCAAAAAATATTAATCACTCAACGTCAATCCACCTTGGTAGCCAGTGACAATGCGGCTACCATCCTTGAGGATGTGGACTTCTATCTGGTCGCTAGCCCAAGTAATTTGGTCGGATAAATCCAGGTTGAAGACATTAACCCGTTGATTCTTAGAAGAAACAGGGGAGTTGGGAGAATTAATTGCTAGAGACTCCACAAAAGGCCCATCAATCAAAATATCTAGTTCTTCTAACAATTCTTGGGAATTTGGCGGAGCAGATTCAGATTGTAGTTGCTTCAGAGTGAACCCTGAGAAAGACATCACATTTAACCCAGCAGCTTTTAGCTTGCGAGCTAGAGATGCTAGTGCAGCTGCTTGCCAAAAAGGTTCTCCACCAGAGAATGTTACGCCTGTATTGCGAGGTTTGTTGAGAATTTTTTCAGCCAGAGTATCAACAGAAATCAGTTGGTTAATCTCAAATGACCAGGAGTCAGGATTAAAGCAGCCAGGACACTCACGCGGACAACCTTGTACCCAGATAACAGCACGACAACCAGGTCCATTAACTTCTGACTCGTCAACATAACCCATGATGTTCAGATAGCCAGGGGGAATTTCTGTGAGTGCTAGTGATGGTTCCATTGGCTTAGTTTCCATCTGTTTCCTTTGTTTGCATAGCGAGTCAAATATTCTGGTGGCAATTGCTTATACCCACCAGAATATCCGGTAAATCAATTGTCGCTACAAACTGGTTGATTCGCTGCAATTGATTTAACGAAATAAGTTAGAACATAAACTAATCATAAAACCCGCACACCAAAGAACTTTCCAGCCTGTCCCCTGGTATTATTACAGAGATGCTAATTCCATATTGCTATACATTTGTAATGCGGTACGCCAAACTACATAGCCTGTGGGACTCAGGTGTAAGCCATCAGTGGTGAATTCATGGCGCAGGTTACCTTGTTGATCAGTAAACAAGGGATACAAATCAAGATATTTAACACCTACTTTGGTAGCGATGCTTTGCAGTTGTTGATTCAACTGACGAATCCGACTGTTAGCAATCACCAGCAGTTTCTCTCGTCCTTCCCAAGTGGCATTTTCTCCCCCATGAGGCAAAATTGACTGTACAACGATTTGCGCCTTGGGATGCGCCTTACGGAGGTCAATCATAATTCGCTGCTGATTATCTAAGATGACCTGATCGCTTACCCCTCGAATCAGATCATTGATGCCAATCATCACAAAAATTACCTCAGGCTGGGTACTGTCAAATAAGGCTAATCTTTTTAATAGTCCTTCGCTGCTTTCGCCAGAAATTGCCTGATTGAGCCAGTTTCTATCTTCGGGTAATAACTCAACGGGAAACCACAGAGTCAGAGAATCTCCTACCAATATGCTTAAACGCTGAGGACGCTGATCAGCTGCTACTTTGGCTTCTTGTTTGAGAATGTCTACCCACTGCTGGTAATTGAGTTGATGACGTGGGACTGACTCTGGTTTGACGGCTGGGGATTGATGAACTTGATCTAGGGATGGTGTAGCGCTAAAAACTGAAGTCAATTGCTGTTGTTGCCAAATGAGCAAGATGACCGCCAACATTAGTATGCCGTTAGTTCCCAGCAGGAAAAATCCCCAGACAGGAAAGGTTTTTGCAGAAGTGGACACGAATAGCAAAATATACCAATGATTTGACTCAGATTTTAAATCGCTAAAGCCAATAAGTCACACTATTTCCGTAAATTAACTGTTTTACTGGCTGAGAAATGAATCACACATGGATTTGAATTGCAAGTATGAGTAGGCGATCGCATAACCCATAACAGATTTTGGCGTTGCTGAATCAGAATATGAAATGCCAAAATTACCCTGATTTTTCTTTGTACCTTTGCGCCTTTGCTACGGCAGTCGCTCATGGGGGAAACCCCCAAGACCGCGCTGCCTCGCCTTTGCGCGAGATAAATTCATAAATTAAAATGCATCTATTTATTCACATCCGGCAATCGTGAAGTCTGTAATCGATCCATCCACTTTTGTAAATAGACTCGATTAGCAGTTTGCTCAGATGGATCTTGAGTATCTTGAGGATAAGGCATTAGTCCTAAAATCGCTGCCGTGGTCACACAAAACATCGATTTTTGGAAACTTATGCAAATTTGGACTCGCAAATCATCTTCACCCCGAAGACTACGACGATAAATTTGGTGTAAATAATCTGGCAGATAATGACGCATATCTTGCATCAGCAAGGTAGGAGGAATACCCGCACCACCTATAGGTAAAGGATCTGCGTATAGTGCGCCATACTGAAATCGAGATTGATCTAGGGGAATTTGATATGCTTGAGCATTATATGAAACTGTGCCATGAAAAGGGGTTCCCCGAAAGAATACTGCCTCTACATAAGGCACTGCTGTATCGGCTAAAAATGTCAACCCAACTGATTTGGGGATGATATCATAGGCTTTATTGTGAATTTTAACGGTGTAGGTAATAGGCTTTAAAGCATCTGCCACCAAAGCTGCTTTAATATGGTCTACAACTTGAGGAATAGTTTTAATTTCTCCTCGATCATAGCGGTCTGATAGGTCGAGGAACATATCAGCCATCACCCGCCAAAATTGTCCCAACCCAGTGTAATAGGCAGAGACACGCAACATTTCAGTTAAAAAGTCGGGAAATAGTTGATTCATTCCCATTACGATGGGATTATTTTTAAATTTTGCTTGAATAACTGCTTGTGCTCTTTCTTGGAATTCTGGTGTATCTAAATATTGATCTAGTCCTCCGCCACCATGCCACATCATGGCTTTCATACAATATTCGGCATATTCAAAATTAATGCGATCATGCCACAAGTGACGGATTAATTTTGGGAAAGTAATCTCTCCATTAAAATATTTAAAGAAGGGGAAAAATACTAAAAATTGATGTTCCGCAATATAAATAAGATTTTGGGAATAGGCATCTAAAACTACACCATAGCTTTTAAGAATACCAACTACTTCCAGTACATTGTCTGGATTGTCGGGGAGTAATGCGCCTCCTTTGAGCAGTCTTTCAATATACTCAGCTAAGGGATGATTAGTGGGCTTTTTCTTCATTTTTATCATGAAAATATCTCCAAAAAATGTAGGGATTAGGGAATGGGGAGATAGGGAGATTAAGTTTTTTATCTCCTTCCCTAACCCCTATTTCCATCATTAAGTTTGGCTTTTTACTTTGTCTAAAGACACTGCGTCCACTAAATTTTGGGTATTAACCATTGCTGTAATTGTTGGTTCAGTCCAGCGCACTAACCAAGAGGGTTGGATACCGAAAATGACAATTAGTACTGCTAAGATTATGGCAGGAATGCGATCGCTCCAAAATACGCGCGGTAGGTTGATGACTTGTGGCGACAACCGGCCAAAAAAGGCGCGATTCATCAAAATTAAGAAGTAAACCGCAGTTAAGCCTGTACCCAGCATAGATAATAAGGTCTGTACGGGAAAAACTGGAAAACTGCCCCGAAAAACGACGAATTCAGCAATAAACCCGACCATTCCTGGGATACCAGCGCTGGCCATGACTCCTAAAACCATCAAGCTACCAATTACGGGTAAACCTCGTTCTGGGTTTAGCAGTCCTTTAATTACATCTAAATCGCGACTACCAGCTTTTTGATAAACAACTCCCACTAGCAAAAATAGCAGTGCAGAAATCAAGCCGTGGCTAATCATTTGCATGACTGCACCCAAGGTGCTTAAAGGTGTCGCCGCCGCCGCCGCCAACAGTACGTAGCCCATATGTCCAATGGAACTATACGCCACCATTTTTTTCATATCAGTTTGGGCGATCGCGCAGGATGAGCCAAATAACACACTCACCACGGCCCAAGTCGCCAACCAAGGGGCTAAATAACTCCAAGCTTCTGGCAACAAGTTCATGCCAAACCGCAGTGTCCCATAAGTTCCCAACTTCAACAGTACCCCAGCCAACAGCACGGAAATGGGTGTGGAAGCTTCAACGTGAGCATCTGGCAACCAGGTATGAAAGGGCACTAAGGGAATTTTAATGCCAAAACCTACTAAAATTCCCCCAAGCAGTAAAAGTTGTGTTGCTAAAGGTAAAGTTGTAGTATTCAAGGTTGCTAGTGCAAAGTTAGAGGAACCACTTAGCCAAACCATCCCGAGGAAACTGGCTAAAATCAAGATGCCGGAAACAGCAGTATAAATGAGGAATTTTGTAGCTGCATAACCTCGTCTTGCACCTCCCCAAATGGCAATCAATAAATACAGAGGTATCAGTTCTAGCTCATAAAACAGGAAAAATAAGAGTAAGTCCTGTGCTAGAAAAGCTCCACTTACCCCAGCACTTAATAATAGTATTAAGGAGTAATAGAATCTAGGACGTTGCAGGGATTCATCACTGCTGTAGATGGCTATACAAGTTAATATGCCATTCAAAACCAGTAACGGTAAAGATAATCCATCTATTCCTAAATTGTAATTTAGGCCCAAGGAATCTATCCAGGGGAGAAATTCCGCAAATTGTTGAGTGACTTCTCCTGGATTAAACTTGATTGTGAGTAAAACTGTCCACAAAAAAGTAAGACTGGCGAAGAGTAAAGCTATCCTACGAGAAAGTTTTCCACTGATGCCAGCAGGCCAGAAACCGATTAACGCCGCACCGAAAAACGGCAGTAAAATTAATGCACTCAGCATAGGCAGAACTAGGTAAGGGGAGGAATTAAAAATTAAAAATTAAAAATTATATTCTTCATTTTTAATTTTTAATGGGAGCGCAGTGACTAACTCAACACTTTTAAAAGGGTAATTTATCTAGCAGACCTAATGACCAGCTAATAAAGAAACCCAGGACGCTGATTCCTACGAGAATAGTCAACATGTACGCCTGGGATTGACCAGAAATGCTGTATTTTAAACTTTGTCCACCGAGGATTGTCGCAAACCCAATCAAGTTCACTAGACCATCAACTAGATAGCGATCGCTCCAAGCGGAAATTCTCGATAGCAGTGCCACTGTATTGACTACCGTTAGTTTATAAATGCGGTCAATGTAAAAATCATATCCCAACAAGTCCTGCATAAATCTCCAGGCGAGGATTCTGGATCTTGACCAGGCTTTATGCAGATATAATGTAGACCCTATGGCTACACCTACTACAGTAGAAGCCAGTAGCAGTAATAATATGTAAAAATCAATACTTTCCCAATTAGGTAGCAAATACCATTGCTGTAACATCAGGGGTAATAGTAAAGTAACTACGGTAAGTGAAACCATTGGTAAGGCCATTTGCCAGCCAACTTCTGGGGCCCGACGGGTCTTTTGTTGCGGTTTACCCCAAAATATTAATCTAAACACCCGCGTCAAGTTTAAGGCTGTCAAGCCATTGACTAATACCAAGACGGCAATCACCCAAGGGCTAACATGAACTAAGCCGTCAGCCCATGCTAACATTGCCCAGAAGCTTCCCAGGGGTAGCAGTGTTACCATGCCGGCAGAACCAACAATAAAGGCTGTGGTAGTAGCTGGCATCCGCGACCATAGACCACCCATTTCTGTTAAGTCTTGGGTACTAGTGGTGTAAATGACTGAACCAGAACTCATGAATAATAGAGCTTTAGCGATCGCATGAGTTAACAACAGCATGAGGGCGACACCACCTTGTTCTAACCCTACGGCCAAAAACACTAAGCCCATGTATGCACTAGTGGAATGAGATAGGGCGCGCTTAATATCAATTTGTGCTAGGGAGACTAAAGTTGCACCTACAGCCGTCAATGTGCCTAACACAACCAAGGTCTCTAAGGCCACTGGGGATAGGGTTAATATTGGCTGAAGTTTATATAGTATGTAAGCACCACCGCCTACAACTAGCGAATTCCGCATCACTGAGGCGGGGTTAGGGCCTTCCATCGCTTCATCTAACCACAGGTGTAGGGGAAATTGGGCACATTTACCAGATGGGCCGGCAATCAATGCCAACCCCAGCAAAGTTGATGTGATGGGATTTAAATTAGCCGTTTGGGCCCACACATATAAATCAGAAAAGTTCAAACTGCCTGCTAAGGTCGAAAGTGTGACTACGCCCATTAATAGCAACAAATCTCCTACCCGCTTAGTTAAGAAGGCATCCCGCGCCGCCGTTACTACTAGCGGTTGCGCATACCAGAATCCCACTAACAAGTAAGTAGATAGGGTCAGGACTTCCAACAGGGCATAGCTAAGAAATAAGGAATCACTGATTGCTAAACCAGTCAGCGCTGTTTCAAAAAATCCGATCAGCCCAAAGAAACGTGCCAACGACCAGTCCTTTTCCATGTAACCTAGGGCATAGACTTGTGCTAATAGACTTAATCCTGTAATTAAGACTGTCGCCCCGATGCTGACTGGCGAAAGTTCCAAGGCAAACGATATGTCAAAATCCGCAGCTTGGAACCAATTAATCACCAAAATTTCTGGTTCTTGATCCCAAATATGTTTAAATACCAACAGGCTATGGGCGAAACCCACACAAGTCGTCAACAAGTTGAAATAGGCGGCTGGTCTGGGCCCTGTACGCTGAATTATTCCCATTCCCCACGGTAAGGTTACAAGTGCGCCGATTAAGCTATAAAATGGCACCCACCAACTTGTTGAAAATAGAAACTGATTCATTTAAATTTTCCTTGACGACTCAGCCTTGCTTTTTTGCTTAGAACAATCTTGAAACAATCACTTATTTAAAAAATAAGTTTTCTTAAATCTGATGTTTTTATAACTATTTTTTGACTCAATTTTGCCTAGTATTTTAAATTTAGCTTACCCTATTAAGGCAGAGTTAAATATAAGTTTACATACTTAAAAGCATTTACTTCTATTACATCACCTATGTGGAGAAATTTCTATTTCTATTTTCCGCAAAGAAGTTTATACGTTATATTTAAAATAATTATGTATTTTTCACGTAGTCGTTGTTCAACCCACAAAATCGCCAAAAGTATAGATACAGCATAATATACAGTTATCAATGCTCCCCTACCAGACATGATTAGCCTCGGTTATGAATGTCATTTTGTAAATGTGATAAAGAAATTATAAAGCATAAGTGGCTGCTCTAGAAATTGATGAACTTCGATTGAGCAAAGCAGGGTATAAATTTTTGTTAAGTTTTTTTAAACTATTTTATCATAAACTATTATACTAATTTATATTGCCAGGAACGCCAAGCTTTCCTATGCTTAATTTGGAAGTGTTTTCACAGATCAAGATGGGCTTCCCCGTCAAACATTTCAAAACACAGTACTGATTGGATTAATTTTTTAGGAGTTCTGCGATGCCAATTGCAGTTGGAATGATTGAGACTAAGGGCTTTCCGGCAGTAGTAGAAGCTGCTGATGCGATGGTGAAAGCCGCGCGTGTAACTTTGGTAGGATATGAAAAAATTGGTAGCGCTCGGGTAACCGTGATCGTTCGGGGAGATGTATCTGAGGTACAAGCTTCAGTTTCAGCCGGGGTTGAAGCAGCGAGAAGAGTAAATGGTGGTGAAGTGTTATCTACTCACATCATTGCCCGTCCCCATGAAAACCTAGAATATGTTTTGCCGATCCGTTATACGGAAGCCGTAGAACAGTTCCGCACTTAAAAGCTGATTAAACAAACTAAAGTAATTAACAAGGTTGCTGTCTTGAGCGCCACTTTTGTCCCAGTCTAAAAACTTTATTCAGGATTAGAACTAATGTCAATCGCAGTGGGAATGGTAGAAACGCTAGGCTTTCCAGCAGTGGTAGAAGCTGCTGATGCGATGGTGAAAGCTGCTCGTGTCACTTTGGTGGGCTATGAAAAAATCGGTAGTGGTCGGGTGACAGTCATCGTTCGGGGTGACGTTTCCGAAGTACAAGCTTCAGTAGGCGCAGGCGTAGAATCAGTCAAACGAGTCAATGGTGGACAAGTATTGTCTACTCACATTATTGCTCGTCCCCATGAGAACTTGGAATATGTCCTGCCAATTCGTTATACCGAAGATGTAGAACAATTCCGGGAAAACGTTAACGCAATTCGTCCTTTCGGCAGAAGACCATAATCTGTAATGCAAATTGCCAAAGTTCGTGGCACAGTAGTGGGCACGCAAAAAGATCCAAGTCTTCGAGGTGTCAAACTACTGTTGTTGCAATTAGTAGATGAAGAAGGCAACCTCCTGCAAAACTACGAGGTAGCAGCAGATACTGTGGGTGCAGGAGTAGATGAGTGGGTACTTGTCAGTCGTGGTAGTGCCGCTCGCCAAATACTGGGCAATGAACAGCGTCCTTTAGATGCAGCAGTAGTGGCGATAATTGACACCATTCATTTGGAAGATCGCCTCATGTACAGCAAAAAAGACCAATATCGATAGTCATTAGTCATTGGTCATTAGTTTGAGCAAAATGACAACAGGCAAATGATCAAGGATAAATGACAAAAAGCTTAATTCAGGAGGAATCTCGCAATGGTAGTCCGCAGCACGGCGGCACCCCCAACCCCGTGGTCGAGGAATTTAGCCGAGCCAAAAATCCATGAAAGCACATTTGTACATCCGGTTGCCAATATTATTGGCGATGTGCGGATAGGTGCAAATGTAATCGTTGCTCCGGGGACCTCGATTAGAGCGGATGAAGGCACACCTTTTTATATTGGCGAAAATACCAATATTCAAGATGGTGTAGTAATTCATGGATTAGAGCAAGGTCGAGTAATTGGCGATGACCAAAATCAATACTCGGTATGGATTGGCAAAAATGCTTCGATTACCCATATGGCGCTGATTCACGGTCCGGCTTATGTAGGGGATGATTCCTTCATTGGTTTTCGCTCAACGGTATTTAATGCCAGAGTGGGTGCAGGTTGCATCGTCATGATGCACGCTTTAATTCAAGATGTAGAAATCCCCCCAGGTAAGTATGTGCCTTCGGGAGCAATAATTACTAGCCAGCAGCAAGCTGACCGCTTGCCAGATGTACAAGCTCAAGATCAGCAATTTGCTCATCATGTGGTAGGGATTAACCAGGCACTGCGAGCTGGTTATCGGTGTGCTGCGGACAGCAAATGTATTGCACCCATTCGGGATGAGATTGCTAAATCTTATACAAGTAGTAATAGTATTACTGTTTTAGAGTTGGAAAGGAGTAGTGAAGTGTCGAGCAATAGCTTGGGTGCAGAGACCAGAGAGCAGGTGCGCTATCTGTTAGAGCAAGGATATAAAATTGGCACAGAACACGTAGATCAAAGACGGTTCCGTACAGGTTCATGGACGAGTTGCCAGCCAATTGAAACTAAATCGATGGGTGAAGCGATCGCTGCTTTGGAAAGCTGTCTGAGAGACCACAGTGGAGAGTATGTCCGGCTGTTTGGCATTGACAGTGGTAGACGGCGCGTATTAGAAACTATTATTCAACGCCCAGATGGTGTAGTCAATACATCTGGCAGCTTTAAAGCTCCTGCTAATAATGGTAGTCGTAGCTACAGCAGTAATGGCAATGGCAACAGCAACGGCAACGGTCATGTTTCTAGTGGTTCATTAACTGCCGAAACAGTAGACCAAATTCGCCAGTTATTGGCAAGTGGTTACAAAATTGGTACAGAACACGTAGATGAGCGGCGTTTCCGCACTGGTTCCTGGCAAAGTTGTGAGCCGATTAACTCTAGTTCTCCGAATGAAGTAATTGCCGCCTTGGAAGACTGCATCACAAATCATCAAGGTGAGTATGTCCGTTTAATTGGTATCGATGCCAAAGCTAAACGGCGAGTCTTGGAAAGTATTATCCAACGACCCAACGGTCAAGTTACGTCATCTGGAACGAAGAAATCCTTTACCAGTAGCGCGTCATCTAGAACTGCAACAGCTACCAGTACAAGCTTGAGTTCGGAAACCGTAGACCAAATCCGGCAACTATTAGCTGGTGGGTACAAAATCAGTGCCGAACACGTAGACCAAAGACGTTTCCGCACTGGTTCTTGGGCTAGCTGTGGTCAAATTGACACCAACTCTGAAAGAGAAGCGATCGCCGCATTGGAAGGATATCTCGCTGAATATGCAGGAGAATATGTGCGCTTAATTGGTATTGATACCAAAGCCAAACGTCGGGTGTTAGAAACAATTATCCAACGTCCTTAATCAGGGAGTGGGGACTGGGGACTGGGGACTAGTATTTTTTACTCAGCAACGCCAGATGCTACAAGTCGGCAAAGCCACCCAACGCACTGGCTCCACCCTGCCCTTCGACTTCGCTCAGGGCAAGAAGGCACTCAGCATTACTCTATTTCCGGCTTCCGAGGTTAAAATTTCCATGTCTGTGCCGCCACTGCGCCTCAGCAATAATTTTGATTCTTACATTAGTGGCGAGGTGACCATTCATCCTAGTGCAGTACTTGCACCTGGAGTGATACTCCAAGCGGCTGTAAACAGCAAGATCATCATCGGCCCTGGGGTTTGTATTGGTATGGGGTCAATTCTCCAAGTTAGCGAAGGCACCCTAGAGGTAGAAGCAGGAGCCAACTTAGGAGCCGGTTTTTTGATGGTTGGCCACGGCAAAATTGGTGCAAATGCTTGTGTTGGTGCAGCAACGACAGTTTTTAACTGTTCTGTTGCTGCTGGAGAGGTAATTCCACCAGGCTCAGTTTTGGGAGACACAAGTCGGCGCCTTGAGGAAACAAAACAACTGGAACCATCCATAAATCATGCTGCTGCCACTAGCAAAGAAGAGGAAAATAACATAAAGGTAGATGAAGAGAAGGTAATGTCCTCAACTACAATCTCAGCATCAGCTTTCTGGCAATTCAAACACCAGTCTAAATCCTCTTCTCACCCTCCACCTACATCACAAACCCAGCCTGCACCAGTAGAAGAAAACACCAATTCTGTTAGTTCCACCCCCCAAGAATCAGAACCTAGTCAGCCTACCACTGAATCTCCCCACGGTTTCGGAAATCAAATCTATGGGCAAGGAAGTGTCAATAGGTTGTTAGTCACTTTGTTTCCACATCGGCAACCCTTGGGCGAACCTATTTCTGACGATCAGTCTGAGTAAGTGTTAATTGTAAGTTGTTAGTTTCGTGAGATCCTGGAGAATTCACATGGAAACATATAATCAACGCTCTATTAGCACAATTCAGGCATCCCGGCGAGACAGCCTCAAGGATACCGCCTTGGGTTTAGTATCCACCAGCAGCTTTCCCGCGATCGTGGGGACAGCAGATATGATGTTGAAATCAGCTGGTGTTCACCTAGTTGGTTACGAAAAAATTGGCAGTGGTCAATGTACGGCAATTATTAGAGGTGGGATTGCTGATGTGCGTCTGGCTGTAGAAGCTGGTGCCCAAACGGCTGAACAGTTTGGTCAGTTGGTTTCTAGCTTGGTGATACCCCGTCCTTATCCTAATCTTGACATAGTGCTGCCTATCACCAGCCGCCTCAGCAAATTGATGGAGGAAGGTAATTCTAGCCGCCTGAGCAACTTAGCCATTGGCTTGGTGGAAACCAGGGGATTTCCGGCGATGGTAGGAGCTTGTGATGCCATGCTCAAAGCTGCTGATGTTCATTTAGCAGCATATGAGAAAATTGGTGCAGGTTTATGTACAGCTATTATTCGCGGCACCGTGGCTAACGTTGCCGTGGCGGTGGAAGCTGGTATGTTTGAGGCAGAACGTATTGGGGAATTGAACGCCGTCATGGTGATTCCTCGACCACTAGATGAAATGGAGCAAACCTTGCCTTTAGCAAGTTGCTGGATTGAACAACGCCAACCTTTAAATTTGCCTGTAAATATCAAAGAACAGGTTGCCGAAATAGAGGTACTACAATTGCCAGATTTAGCTAATATCCCTCTAAAAATTACAGAAGAAATATGGGAGGAGGAAGAATAAACTTTCAGTCTTTAATACTAATTGTTAACTGAAAGGCATTTTATGCTTGGCTTGTTGTTTTAATGATAACTTCTCATTATCATAAGTAAAACCATTTGTTTCTAATAGGGATAATAGATTTTTATCTATGTTTTAATTCAAAACTTCGTATGAGCAATTCCACATCAACTGCAAGTGTTCAGTGATACTAGATTTATATCTATCTCATCGCTATTAGAGGAGAATTACCCTTGAATCAGGCGACGCTACACCAGTTGAAAGTGTTTGAGGCAGCAGCACGGCACAGTAGCTTTACTCGTGCGGCGGAAGAATTATTTCTTACCCAACCCACCGTATCCATGCAAATTAAACAACTCACAAAATCGGTAGGGTTGCCACTATTTGAGCAGGTAGGAAAACGTTTATTCTTAACAGAAGCAGGACGAGAATTATTTGCTACTTGTCGGCAAATTTTTGAAACCATAGCCCAGTTTGAAATGACTGTGGCTAATTTAAAAGGTCTCAAACAAGGCCAATTGCGCTTAGCAGTGATTACAACGGCAAAGTATTTTATCCCCCGTTTATTAGGCCCATTTTGTCAACTTTATCCAGGAATTGAGATTTCGCTGCAAGTAACGAACCACGAACGCATCTTGGAACGGATGAGCAATAATATGGATGACTTGTACATTATGAGTCAAGTCCCAGATCATCTAGATGTCAGCTATCAGCCATTTTTAGATAATCCCTTAGTAGTGTTTGCTCCCGTTAATCATCCCTTAGCCAAAGAGAAAAATATCTCCATCCAACGTTTAACAAATGAACCTTTTATTATGCGAGAACCGGGTTCAGGAACTCGCCAGGCTGTACAACAGCTGTTTGAAGAACATGGGGTGAAAGTAAAAGTTAAACTGGAATTAGGGAGTAATGAAGCAATTAAACAAGCGATCGCGGGGGGTTTAGGAATTTCTGTTTTATCTCGTCATACTTTGATGCCAGACTCTACAGAATTCAGCATTTTGGATGTAGAACACTTTCCCATTCAACGAACTTGGTATATGGTGCATCCCTCTGGGAAACAGTTATCTATCGTCGCTCGTACCTATTATGAGTATCTGATTGAGGCGGCAAAGAAATTTGTTAAAGAAACAGGTTACAGTAAAATTGAGAAAGTCAAGGATGAAGCCAAAAATTTGGAGATTAGTTGACAATCTAGCCAAAAATTAAGGGAGCATTTTCAACAGAAGTTTAATAATCAAATCTCATCTAGCCATTGCAAAATACTATCTTTACTCTCTGTCAATCTTTTATACACCAGCGATGCTAACGTCATAGACTCAATTGCAGCGTAAAGTTTAGACCGTAATACTGGGTCTTGTTTAACCACACTGCAATCTCTAAAGTAGGTACGAATAGTAAACAACGCCGCTTCATATTCTGGTAATCCCCAAATCACCTGTCGTTCAATTCGTAAGTAAAGTTGCGGTTGCTGCTGGTCAAAGCTTCTACCTTGCCAATCATTGACTGACACATCAGGCGGTGGTTCGGGATGATGGTTGAGGCGAGTGTCTGTACTTAAACCCCAGGCGAACCGTACCATTGGTTTCTGAGTAATCATTGTATTGACGATCGCATCCGCTCGGCGATTGATTTTTTCCATACCGGCTACGGGTGCATGGATAGCAGCAAAGTTTTTGCCAATTTTTTCCTCGGCTGACCAATGATTGGGATAGCAAAGATGTACTGCACTCAGCCAATTGCTACCATCTTCAGCACGACAGACAACGGTGAAATCTTCCTTACCTGCGCGGCTAAAGCATCAAGGATAGAGGCGTAAGCGGGAACAACTTGACTACCTTGTACCTGCTGTAACTGCCAATCTGTATTTAAGCAGAGGGTTTCTTGGGTAAGTTGGTTATGGAAGATGAGGGTATTGGCTATTTTTTGGCAATCAAAATACTGTGGGTGTTCTTGGGTGAGGCGAGTAATTATTAAACGAGCGATCGCACCTGCTACAGCCTGAGAATAATTAGAGGTCTGGTAGTATTTGCTCAACCGTTCTGCACGAGCTAAAAGTTTACTCTGGCGGTAATCAGTAAAATTATCATCGATTTGAAACACCTGCTGGTCAGCCTGACCATTACCCAAACAGCAACCAAAAGGCATCATCCCCGGCTTAACTTCATAGCGTCCACTCATCAGGGGGAAGTAGCAAGCTGCATGATTGGAGGGTTGCAATATCATAGTTTCTACTGTTGACTACAAACCCCCCTACTCCCCATTTTTAAGACTGTTGATTCCATCCATGCACAGGAGCAATCTCTTTGACGAAATATTCCATAATAATTGGTGGGGCTTCTGATATTATGACACTGGGATAAACTGCCGCACCCCAAATTGGATGCACTAGGACACAACATTCATTTTTAATTACGGGATAGTTGAGCAAAGCTTTCACCACTGCTGTATCGTTGTGAGGAATTGCTCCTGGATGAGATAGTAGGGGATAGCCAGTACGGGGGTCGATGAGGTCTGTAAGATAACCGCGATCGCGCAACTTAAATGCCAAGTCACAGCCAAATCTCATAAACTTTTCCCGCAAATGTTCTTTCTCTATCTCTATCTCTACTGTACTTTTTACTAGTTGAAATCGTGATTGCTGTAAGACAATCACAACCCATAAACCAGGTCGTTGTTTCCAATCTGGTAATATCCGTTCGCGATTGGCACAGATATATTGACTGGGTAAATGAATGGAAATTTGCACCGCTTGTCCCGTTTTGCCAACCAAATTAATAGGACAGCCTTGCTTTGAAGTGTAAACTTTGGAATAGTTCACTTTTTGCAAGCTTTTGAACTTAACCCTTGGTAACGATGATAACTCTTAAGACTTCATAAATATCATTAACTTTTCATCACAGATTAAGTTGCTTTGAAGATGCTTCCTAATATCTCCCGGAAAAACGATACTTTTGCTCCAACTCCCAAATGAAAATACAAGCAATTAAACATCCTAAACCTACGGCATAACCAGCTAGTACATCAGTAGGCCAGTGTACTCCCAGATACAGGCGACTAAAACCTATGGCAACAATTAAGATCACAGTTAAGGCGAAAATTTGTTTCTGCCATTGAGGAAATTGTTCTGCCAGAACATAGCCAATGAAACCATAAATCATCATTGCCCCCATGGCATGACCGCTAGGAAAACTGTGGTGACTCACATTAACCAAACGGTTCCATAATACTGGACGTGCCCTGCCAAACAGCAATTTCAGTAAATAATTTAAGCTTATTGCACCAGATGTAACTAGGCCCAAACTAGTTGCTTGCCATTGACGATTATAATAAAGCCAATTAAGTTCCCATCCCAAACAAATCAACAGGAAAATGAGTGGTTCACCAAGCAAAGTTATCCCCAACATAATATAATCAAATAGTGGTGTATGCAGTTTTTGAATTGTCAGCAATATGACTTTATCCACACCATATTTGTATATAATTCCGGTGCTAAACACCAGAGTAGAGACTATACCTGATACCAAAACGAATTCACTGCCTACTTGGTCTATTTTTGGTGCTGTATCGATATAAACATTTTCTCCAGGTAGTTTTTTGACCTCCTTTATGTAATCTAAAATAATCATCTGGAGGAGCAAAGCGATATCATGAGAACTGAAATCTGAAGAGAAATTAACAAGAACATTTCCTGTCAAAGAATTAGCAAAAGCGTGTGAAATTTTCTTGTCTTGTGACAATTTAAATTCCAGGTATCTTTTGCAAGTTTGCGAATGTTGAAGTCCATATACTTTATATCTAGCTCTTCCTTTGACAGCAGTATGTATTGTCTGAATCAAAGGATGGTCGCGGGAGATGTGATCGCTATCAGTGTTCATTTTCGTAACCTTTTAATTGTCATGATGAGAACAAGGATAATTGCCAAAATTAAGGACACATTCCTGAGTAAAAAATTGTTCCAGTTCTTGAGTGCGATCGCAACTAATGCCCACACGGTGACTCCTGTGTAAGCAATGTCTTGACGCTGAATGGCAATAACTGCTGCAATTGCGAAAGCAGCCAACAACATCATCACAGCCCATAATTCAGCAGAGATGCCCCACCCGTCCCACCCCTGGAAATCCAAGGCACTGGCTACATTGACAATAGTTGCTACGCTAATCCAGCCTAGATAAATGCTGATAGGAAAATGCACAAACCACTTCTTGCTCCAAGTTATACGCTTTTTACCAATCCCTAGCTGCAAATAAATTCCTATCAGTGGTAGCAAAATCAAAAGCATTGCAATTACAGAAAGAACAAACAGCCTGGAGAGAAAAAGATAAACCCAGATAATTTGAGCAATAGAAGCAATTACTAAGAAATATCCTGTTTTGCGTAAGTCCAAATCGTGTTTTTCATTGGGAAGAAACTGGTAAATTGCCAATGCGAATAACCCTAGGTAAATCAATCCCCAAATGGCAAAGGCATAGTTAGCAGGGATAATCAAAACATTTTTGAACAATGTGTTAGCAATTTCTCCTATGCTTAGTTCATTGAGTGGAAAGATGTTCGATACTATATTGACAACAAAAGCACCGATAATCGCGGATAGTGTAGCAAGTTGCCGGACAAAATCCCAGTAGTTTCTAGATGTAGACTGCTGCATAAGATCATGAGATGATTTATATCTTTTCTGTTAGCTTACATCTTTATGAACTACCAACCCCTGAATTAAGTAGAGGATACTTTCTACATCCCTTCCAGTAGGCGTAGTATTGGTATTTATATTTCCATCTTTTGGCAACAATTTTTGGATGATTCGGCGTTATCATAATATGTAGAAGGTACTAGCAAGAATAATTAAATAAAAAGATATAAAGATTTCACCTCATCCTCCCGACGACTGATATTTTCGGCGTTGCTGAATCAAGGGATGATTCTTGTAGGGTGGGCAGCGTTCGACTGAGCGCTCAGTCGAACGCTGCCCATCCCACAAAACCAGCAAAATCATCCCGCAAATATGCAACGCCATATTTTCAATTGGTAACCAATAGAAAAGTAGCCCTTTCAAGGTGACTCATAAAATTCCTTCTTTCTCTCCGCGTTCTCTGTGCCTCTGTGGTTTAAAAAGTAATTTATTTAACCACAGAGACGCAGAGGACACAGAGTAAAGATTTTAAAAACGAATGTTTTGACTATAATTTTTATCCACCTTGAAAGGGCTACCAATAGAAAAGCTACTGAATAACCATCAAGTTGGGACATAACACATAAAAAACTCTGAGGCGTTGCAGAGATATGTGAACTCTGGATAGAACAAAAGCTACTGATAACTAAAGACTCGTACACGGAGGTTTAGTCAGTGGACATGACATCAACACAAAACTACCACGAACATCTGGTGTCAGTGACAGCAGGTGATGTGAAGCTAGAGGGCAATTTGGTGATTCCAGATAATGCTACAGCTATAGTAATATTTGCTCATGGCAGTGGTAGTAGTCGCCACAGTCCTCGAAATCGATATGTTGCCAAAGTCTTACAAAATGCAGGATTGGCAAATTTGCTAATTGATTTGCTTACTCCTGATGAGGAAGCAATTGATTTACGGACACGACATTTACGCTTTGATATTGAGTTATTGGCATCACGGTTAGTTGATAGTACAGATTGGTTAGCACAGAACCCACATACCCTTCACCTCAAAGTTGGTTACTTTGGAGCTAGTACAGGAGGCGGTGCAGCCTTGGTCGCAGCAGCAAAACGCCCGCAGTCTGTCAAAGCTGTTGTATCTCGCGGTGGACGCCCTGACTTAGCGGGTTCAGCATTACCTCACGTCAAAGCACCAACGTTGCTCATTGTTGGCGGATACGACATACAAGTGATAGAGATGAATGAGGATGCACTCAAACAGTTACGAACTCAAAAACGATTGGAAATTGTTCCCAGAGCAACTCATTTATTTGAAGAACCAGGCGCTTTGGAAACAGTGGCGCAACTGGCGAGTGAGTGGTTTACACGTTACCTCACATACAACAATTTTGAGTGTTGAATTCACATTCATCAATAACAAAGCTGATGAAACAGTGAGCTACTAAATAAACTAATGCAAACCATAGTAAATGTTGATATTTGTACATAACATACAACTATCAAGCAAACAACACTCTATAGAGCGATACTTTTTACTACTTTAGTAATATATAGTACATAAGTCACAGGTTAGTGCTTAACCTATGAACCTATTTCAGCCTGCTTTGCATCACACCTGAAAACATTGCGGGCTTTTCTAGACCTAACGACATCTACTTAACCGGATTATGGGTTGGTTGACTGTGACTGTCGTAAATATCTCATTTTTGCTGTATTAACAGGTGATGAGAAGTCTAGTAGATTCACCAGCTTAGGCTTCTAGGTGATAGGACACTCCAAAGTACCCTATTAATCTCTCGGCTAGGGAACCTTTAAGGTATTTTAGGAGTTTAGGCAGGAAGATAGGTTATTAAACTCCGGGTTTATGCTTTCAAGCCTAAAGTTTAGTACCTTTTCTTCGTGCCTGCTGACGATATGCAATATTGCCTGTGAAATAATTGCTGTAATAATTTGTGCTACGATTTTGTCTTAATTATTGACGGTAGCGATCGCCTATAATTTTCAAACTACTTACCAAAACTAGGGAAATTTCTTCTGAGAATACACCATACTCTTTGATCAAAGAGTCACTAGTCTAAAAAAAATTAACAAATTTAAACTTTTATATTACGCACTTAAAATACATAACCGTATATAAAGATACAAAAAATATATAAATCCAGAAATTTATTAATATCAGAGCAAGTGAAGCACTACAAATCTTTAGATGAAATATTTCCTTTAATTGAACGGTGTAGCAGGCGGCAGGGCCAACAGAAAGCGCCACAGATACTCACCGAGGCAATAGTGGCAACAACTCGCCAACTTGAGCTAGGCGGAGTGCCTGATTCTGGGGATTGGTCTTGTGTGCCTTGAGTTAACTCTGGAGCTGAATGAGATAGCTGACTGGCTGTACTCACCCCTTCAATTGCTGCTCCAATTAGATAAGCTACCAGGGAAATTACTAGCCAGTGATTCATAATGTTGTACTGGTTAAATACTGAGAAAATGACTAGCCATGAGCAATTATTTCGTTTCTTGTACTTAACGATTACCTTGCCCAAATGATAGTCTACCTTCAGCCGTATCGCGAATTAAGGGCAGTTTAGATTTGATGTAAGTATTGAGGGTGCTATCTGTCTGTGTGTCCAGCACTTGCTGGGCTTTTAACTTCTGGAGAAGTAATTGTACTAAGGCAGCATCATCAAACTGAAGCAAAGTGCTGACTTGGGTAGACTCGATTACAGCCCAGATTTGTTGCATCATTTTGGCAGTCACCATGAGTCTTGTCCTTCTTAAGATTTTCTTTATATTCGCACATTTAGGCAATTCGTGCCTAAATGTGCCTCAAAATTAATCAATCAACACAATTAGAGAGGACTGACGAGTGATTTTGTGGCAAAAACTGCGGATATTCGCAAGGTAGCGAGGTCAGGACACGTAACACTGTATTTAGTTCACTTAGTTCATGACAGCTTTTTAGTTACACTAACCAATTCTAAATACTGACCATACGGTTGATTTAATCGAATCTCTGGCATCCCTCAAAGTTTGCGCCATGGGATGTTTTGCCTGCAAAAATACACGCGCGCAGTTACGTCCTGGCATTCCAGAGATTGAACCCCCCGGATGCGTCCCCGCACCAGTCAAAAATAAATTATCAATTGGTGTTTTATAATTAGCTAGTTCTGGCAAAGGACGGAAAAACACCATCTGATCTAGGGTCATATCAATGTGGTAATAATTCCCTTTATATGCACCTAATCTTTCACCTAGTTCTGCTGGACTTTCTACACGACGGGCAATAATTGCTTTTTTCACATTTGGTGCATAGTCTGCCAACTTATTAATTACTTTGTCTGCAACTTTATTTTTCAATTCATCCGTCCAACCTGTACCATGCAAACCTGTGCCTTCTGCACCTGCTATTTGATAAGGAGCAAAAAACTCAATCCACAAAGTATGTTTACCTGGTGGTGCTAATGTGGGGTCGAGAGCACTAGGCATGACTACGTACATTGATGGGTCAGCATCAGGAATGTTTCCCAAAGTACATTGACTATGAGCCTGTTCTACATGAGCCATTGAATCTGCAATTAAAATAGATCCAATAAGATATTCATCTTTGTGAGCGTGGAATGCAAAACGTAGGGGTTCGTCTAAAGCTAAATCTATTTTGAGGATGGTTTCGTTATTATTAATGATGCGACGTTCTAATCTTTCTCGCAACTCAGGGTCAGCATGATCCACCTCGCTAGTATCCATTAGTTGTAAAAATAGACGTTTGGCATCTATATTGGAAATCACGCCGTATTTAGCCCGATATTCTTGGCCATTTGCCACTCTTACACCTACAGCCTTTTTATCATCCACTAATACTTTTTCTACCTGCTGTTCTGTTAAGATAACGCCACCTTTACTAGTAACTAATTTAACTAATGCTTGCACCAAAGCCCCAGTACCGCCGCGAGGTCTAGCCATACCAGGGTTGTGACGCATGGACATCATCATCACGCCAATGGCTAGGTTTTTTTGCGAAGGCGGCGCACCCAGTTCTGAAGCTAGTCGGGAAAGTGGTGCTTTCAAAAATTCCTCATCGAACCACTCGTTAAGGATATCCTCAGCACTGTTAAGCATGGTGCGAACAAAATCCAGGCTTTTAGATGGAGAACCAACTACTGAAAATAAATCTTTAAACTTTTGAATATTGTAGTTGCCAAAAATATCTATAATTGACTTTGGTGGCGCGTTAAACATGGGAATCATGGCGTTGATTGCCCGTTGCCAATAGTCTGTGAATTCTGCATATTTTTTAGCGTCGCGTTCATTGTAACGGGCGATTTCTGCACAAGTTTTTTCTACAGACTTGTGAGCTAAAAAATACTTGCCATCAGGATGAGGACAAAAAACCACTGGATCGCAATCCAAATATTCTAAGCCGTATTTTTCCAATTCTAATTCGGCAACAACTGGCCCTAAGTGAATAAATTCATGGTCAATAGCACACAAGTTAAATTTAAATCCTAGTGCCGTTTTGGGTAAGCATTCTTCGGTAGTTGCTGCACCCCCTGGAACTGGTCGCTTTTCTAATAATAGGACACTATATCCAGCCTTCAACAAATAAGCAGCACAAACTAGCCCGTTATGTCCTGCACCGATCATGACAACATCATACTCTTGCATATTTGTAATTTTGAAATAGAGTAACTTGTTAATATTATAAATTTTTATATAAAATTACTAAATTAACAATTATCAAAAATTAGTAGCCTTAACTAGTTCCAGTTATGCTAATTAATGAATTCAATTTGTGATGGAGATATTTGCTTCACATTAGCTTCTATCATTAGTATAATACTCTCTTTTTGCACTTCCATATCTATAATCCGAAATGCAATATCTTCCCATTCAAGATATGGGAGGCTTGCTAGCTCTTTTACCTTATGCATGAATGCTAAGATTAATTCTATCGAAATTCCCTTGCCTTCAGTACAGGTGACACTTTCTAACATAATGGGTTGGGAATTAGTTCGTGGATGTACGATGACTCTGGCACCTAAAAGGTGAGTATTTTCCTGTGCTTTTAGTAGTACTTTTGCCTCAACTTGGATTTTGCCATCTCCAGGTAAAAATACTTGAATATGTTGCGGTACAAAGCTGATAACTTCGCCATCTATATTTAAGTTAAACTTTTCTACTAAGCTGCGAGTGAAGTCTGAGGTCAAGGCACGGTTAATATCTACTTCTGTGAGTACAATACGAGCAACCGCATTTACTGGCTCATTCAGTTCAATTTGACCAAAAATAGCCCTTAAAGGATTGATCGCAATGCTATCTGTTTGCAGTCTTATTTGCTGCACACGGATGTTTTTTTGTATTACTAATCCTTGACCTGTAACCGAAACCTCATTTGCCTGTCCCTGAACAATTTTCAACATATCAGTTTTTACATCTATATCAATTTGTTCAGCTTCATCTAGTTTGTTAGATAGCCTGCGTTCAGCTTCCTGTGATAGAAATTGTTCTTCAAAGCTTTGGTTATCTGGCATGAAATTTTACTCTCATAAGTCCTATTACTGGTTAATGTAAACTCTGGACACTCAAGACCGTATCTATAATAAGATATATGCAAATATGAGTATATCAAAACAAAATACATAGTCCTTGCTGGCCTGAGAAATTTTACTTGGCTATTTCAAATTTGTAGAATTGCTGATAAAGTCGAATCATTTAATCACGTCAAAGCTGCCCTTTGACGTGATTAAATGATTTTAGATACTTTTGTACTTCCTTCATTACTCAGCATTTTTTTTGATAACAATCATTGGTACACCACCACTAGGAACAATAGTAATACCTCGACGTACAGGATAGACTGGACATTTGTCTGCCAATATTAATTGAAACTGCGTTAATAATGTAGCTAACACTAGTTTCATTTCGTACATAGAAAAGGCTGCACCGATACAACCACGATAACCACCACCAAAGGGTAAATATTCATAAGGTGAAAATTTCTGCTGGATAAATCTTGTTGGTTGATATTTTTTGGGTTCTGGGTAAGTTTCAAAGCGACGATGGGCTAAATAAATACAGGGAACTAAAACTGTTCCTGATGTAAATTTATTGCCGATAATTTCTACTGTTTCCTTGACCATTCGTGGTGTGCAAATTAAAGCAATGGGGTAAATTCTTAGTGTTTCTTGACAAACAGCATTTAGGTATGGTAATCGTGCTATTGCTTCTGGGTTTGTTGTATCGCCCAAAACATTTAATTCCTGCATTAGCTGATTTTTAACATCTGGGTGGGAATGAATTAAATAAAATGCCCAGGTTAAGACGGATGCTGTTGTTTCGTAACCTAAAAGCAGTAATGAAATTAATTGGTCGCGTAATTCTTTATCTGTCATTTGCTGTCCATTCTCGTCACGTGCGGACATCAGCAAACTGAGAATATCTGTACGTACAGCATTATTTTGCCAACGTCTTTCGGAAATTTCTGCATAAATCAGATTATCAATTTGTTCTCGCCTTCTTTGGAAATTTCCCCAAGGACTCCATGCACCCAAATCTTGTTGCAGAGGTGTAAAAAAAAACAAACTGGAATACCACGGTTTAGTTATATCTTCTAACAAAGAACTGAGATAATTTTTGAGCCTCTGATAACGAATACCAGAACTAATGCCAAATACTACCTGTAAGATAATTTGTAAAGTAATATCGGGCATAATTTTCTGCATAGAAATTTTTGTACCAGTTAGCCAATTTTTTGTTGTATTCTTAGTAATTTCACAAATCACTTCTCCGTAATTTTTCAGGCGATCGCCATGAAAATGTGGCATTAATAACTGTCGTTGACGATTATGCGATCGCTCGTCTTGAAATACAATTGAATTTTCGCCAAATAAGGGTTTAAATACATGAGTTGCCTGCTGAAAATCCAATTGTTTGGCAGGTATGGCAAAACAATCACTAATCGCCTGGGGATGACTAAAAAATACTAGCGGTGGTGAGTTAAAACCTAATACTCGCACTGTAAATATATCACCATATTTAGCAGCACAAGTTTCTAAAAATTTTGTAGGTTGAGCAATTAATTGCAGAGTTTGTAGCCATGCTGGGGTGCATAGTTCATTAGGTAATTTCATGATTAATTTGATAGCTGATCGCTAAGAATTAATGTTCATTTTTCTGAGATTCATCATCTTTTACATGAATCCTCAGAAGGATTTAGCGAAAAAGCTATCTGGCAAAAACAAACCCCTATGGCGCAGGGACAGACAACAACACCATTTTCAATAGCTGTAAAATGGGCATTCCCCAGAACGTAACTAGTTATATCTGGCACCAGTAGCAAAAACTGCCTGATGTGAGAAACATCAGGCTAATAATCAATTTCTGGGTGATATATGGGGCGGCTACAAGATATCAGCTATTTAAACTACTTATCCTAACCTTGTGAAAAAGCAATAAACCTTGACAACCTTAAAGATGTAAAATTTTTGTTAAATTCATCAAGCATCTACAGTTTGCTCTCTTTTTATAAGGTACTCAGCATGACAGTAATGACATCAAAAGCATCTTCAGCGCTTCCTAATTTTTGTGAAGGAATTCAATATTTTAGTGAAGCGCTACAAGGCTTTGAAACTTATGGTGCAACACCTGCTATAGAGTCTGGCAAAATAGCGATCGCAGATCCTACAGATCCAGTGGCAGTCTATCAAACCTTGCTTGCTGCCGATGCCCTCCGCTACCTCACGTTGCAAGTCACTGGGAGTAAAGCCTCTGGACACCCAGGCGGTTTTGCCAGTCAAGCAGAAGCTTATGCAGCATTGGTCATGCTGGGTCATAAGAATATCATTACCGAAGTGGGACACCATGCCCCTGGATTCTATAGTGCCATGTTTTTGGATCGTTCCTTAGAAGACATGGGAATTTTTACAGTCCAACAATTGCGCGATCGCTTCCGAGAAAAGCATGGACTTTTAGGACACCTTTCTGGTTACATCCCCGGTATTCTGGCACCAGCCGGCCCCTTAGGACAAGGACAACACTTTGCCATGGCCGCCGCCTTGTTACACCAAGACAAATTATTCCCCTTTACTGTGGGCGATGGTGGATTGGGTGAACCATATATTATGAGTTCCATGGCACACTTCAACACTGCTTATCCCAGTGTCACCAACTTCTTACCCGTGCTGGTGTGGAATGGTTACAGCCAAGAACATCACAGTATGGTTTCCCTGAAAACCAATGCAGAGATGCAAGCATACTGGCAAGGAAACGGTTTTGCAGAAGTCGTGTTGGTAGATGCCAAAGACTTTGACGATCAAAACCAACCAGGAGATTATGTTGATAATACCGCCTTTTCCTTCGAGCAACGCCTAGCCTTTACCAAAGCTGTACTTTTGGGTATGGATAAAGCCGCCCATTCAGCCTTAAATGGACAGTTGACCGTATTCATTATTAAACAACTCAAAGGTGCAGGAGTTCACGCACGGGGTTCTAAATCTCACAACTTGTATCCCAAAGATACATTGGATGCACCCCACATTATCAGTGCATTACAAGAACGTGCTTTACCTGTGGAAGCTTGGCAATTAGTCCGCACCAACGCCGAACGCGCAGGCGGAGGCCCAGCAGCCAAAACAGTAGTTACAGAATTTGAATTACCACTACCAGAATTAGGCGAATTACCATTAGAAGAATATACAGTCGGTGGAGATCCCAAAGTTGCAACAACCGCAATGGGTAGATTAGTGGGAATTGTCGGTAAAAAAGATAGTAACTTCTTAGTCACCAACGCCGACGGTAACGAAGCATCGGGAATTGCTAACATCAACCAAGCATTAAAAATTATTCACCCCACAGTCGATGATTTATATAACCAAGCACCAAATGGACAAGTTTATGAACCTTTAAGTGAAGATGCTTGTGCAGGCTTAGCAGCTGGTTTAGCCTTAATGGGTGCGAGAACTTTATGGTGTTCTTACGAATCTTTTGCTATCAACGGTTTACCAATTTGGCAAACAGTCATCCAAGCAATGGCAGAATTACGCCGTCAAACACCCTCCACAATCACATTATTTACAGCCGGTGCGTTAGAACAAGGGCGCAACGGTTGGACACACCAACGCCCCGAAATTGAAGCTTACTTTGCTTCATTGATGAGAAATGGAAATATATTCCCATTATTTCCCCCTGATGCTAACAGTATCCAAGTTTGTTATGACTGGGCATTAAAAACTAAGAATAAGGGAATTGTAATTACAGCGAGTAAATCACCGTTACCAATTCGCACAACTTTAAAACAAACACATCAAGGCTTAAAAGATGGTGCAGTATTGTTGCATGAAGTTCCTGGTGACCAACAAGTTGTGTTTGCAGTCATAGGTGATATGACATTAATGCCAGTATTTGAAGCGGCGGCTTTCTTAGAAACTGAAGGTATTGGTGTGAAGATAATTTCTATTATTAATCCTCGCCGTTTGTATCGTCCTGATGATACTGCTTGGGAAACTTGTTCAGAACCCGATGGTGGGTTTATGGATGATGCCAAATTTGCCGAATTGTTTGATGGTAATGCCTTAATTGGTGTGACTGGTGGTGCAGCCGCGATGCTGGAACCAATTATGTTACGCAGTAATTGCAAGCGTGATACTTTCGCCTGGAAGCGTGGGGAAACTACAGCGAGTGCAGGTGAGTTGATGGCGTTTAATGGGTTGACTGCGGAGGCGTTGACAAAGCGGGCTATTGAGTTAGTGCATTAAGGATTTTTAGAACGCAGATGTACGCAGATGTACGCGGATAATTTGGTGTTTGGTTGCGTACATTTGCTGTTTTTGTTTTTATTGGGGGGAACGCAGATGAACGCGGATGGACGCAGATTGGAGTTGAATAGGATTACGGAGAAGGTTATTGGGTGTGCTTTTAAGGTGGGTAATACTTTGGGGGTTGGTTTTTTGGAGGCGGTTTATGAAAATGCGCTAGTGTATGAGTTACGGAAATCTACTTTGTTGGTTGAGCAACAAAAAATGCTAGAAGTTTGGTATGACGGTATAGTTGTGGGCAACTACAGGGCTGATTTGTTGGTGGAGGAAGCTATTATTGTGGAGTTAAAAGCAGTAACAGCACTAGATAATAGGCATTTTGCCCAATGTATGAACTATCTTAAAGCAACTGGACTTACTCTATGTCTATTAATTAATTTTGGTAATCCCAAGGTAGAAATAAAGCGTGTTGTCCGTAATTTTTAAACCCATCTGCGTTAATCAGCGTTCATCCGCGTTCCTTTCAAGCTCAAGCAAGCAACCAATTAGCACATCTCATTTTGTCTTTATAACCTGAGATGGATGCCAGAAAAGCAACTCCTTGACAGGCTAAAGCTAGAAGTTAATCTGATGTAACATGCCGCACATCTTACTGGTGGATGATGAAGCACCCCTACGAGAAAGCCTGACCTACACGCTGCAAAAAGAAGGTTATACAGTAACAACAGCAGCAGATGGGCATAGTGCCATCAAACAGTTCCACAAAGAAGTCCCAAATGTAATTTTGCTCGACCTCATGTTGCCGGAGGTTAGTGGTATGGAAGTCTGTTGGCGAATCCGGGCATTTTCGGATATTCCCATCGTCATGCTAACAGCCAAAGATCAGGATATTGATAAAATTTGGGGCTTGGAAGCAGGAGCCGATGATTATGTTACCAAGCCTTTCAACACCCGTGAACTGCTGGCACGCATAAAAGCAGTGTTGCGCCGTCGTTCTGGGGATTAGTCTGAAATTATGGACTGGTTGCCTGGTATAAAATTGAATTCCATTCATACCAAACTGTTAGCCACATACCTGCTACTGACAACCTTGGGGACATCCTTAATGGCAGGCTACATTTTGTGGTCATTCCATGCCTACTTCATGGAAACACGACAGACGGATTTGAAAAACTGGGCAAGTGGGTTGAGCCAGAGTGCAGCAGATGCTTTAGCACAAAAAAATCTTCAGCAGGTAGAAGTACTGGTGCAGCGTTATGGTGCGCCACAAAATGTGACGCTACGCATTTTTAATCAACAAGGTCGTCTGCTAGCCACTTCTGATCCACAGCGAGATCAAGAAGTTACAGACTGGTACAACGTTCCTGGTATGCGGGAAGCTCTGCAAAATCGACCGCAACAAGGTGTGGCAAAAGGAGTTTTATCAACCGAAGATCGCCTTTATGTCGCTAGACCAATTGTGAGGAACGGTCAACTACTGGGTGTACTGCGAATGTCTATCACTCTAGATCAGCTCCAGTATCAATTCACTAGAGTAATTTGGAGTGTTTTGGGGACGCTATCGCTGACAATCTTACTATGTGCGCTGATCAGTACTCATTTTGCTCGCCGGCTGTCAAAACCGATTGAAACCATGCGTAACTTTGCGATTCGTTTGGGCAGTGGTCATTTTGGCGATAAACTTGATATCCGTGAAAACAATGAGTTAGATCAGTTGGCGGCGGAGCTAAACCGCATGAGTGAGCGATTGGCTTCGCTAGATCAAGAGCGTCGGGTGTTTCTCGCAAATGTCTCTCACGAACTACGCACACCTATCAGCAATGTTCAAGTAACGGTAGATGCGCTCAAAAGTGGAGCATATGAAGAACCTCAGTTGCGCGATCGCTTCTTCCAAACTATCGAGAACGAAATCAAACGCTTATCACGACTGATTCATGACCTGCTCGATCTAGGACGCTTGGAAGCAGGAGTCACTCAACTCGAACAACAAACTATTTCACTGCGTGGTCTAATTAACCGTGCTGTTAATGCAGTGGAACCCCGAATGCAAACTCAAGGTGTATCAACGCGGATCAATGTGCTTGATCTACTGATACAAGGTGATCCAGAACGGCTATTACAAGCTATTTTAAATGTGCTAGACAATGCTATTAAATACTCAGTACCCGGTTCTCAAGTTTTTATTTCTGGGTACAACGACGGTAAACTAGCAGTTGTGAAAATTCAAGACCAGGGACCGGGTATTACTGAGAATGATTTACCCCGCATTTTTGAGCAATTTTATACGACAAGTCCTTCCCGCAAAGGCAGTAGCAATGGTCTGGGGTTAGCGATCGCCAAGCGGATTTTAGAAGCCCACAATGGTAGCATTACAGCCAACAGCACAGTCAATCAGGGGGCAACTTTTACGATTTGCTTACCTCTAAAAACAAGAACACAACCCACCAATATTTCGCAGGTATAGCAAAGTGCTGAGTGCTAATTATTCTGGTCTCAAATCATTTGATAATTCCACAATCCCCCTAGAGCCATCAATCCGTACTCGTTGACCATCTTGTAATATCCATGTAGCGCCACGAACATCCATGATTGCGGGAATTCCGTACTCACGAGCCACGATCGCACCGTGAGAAAGTCTGCCGCCAGCCTCGGCAATTAAGCCTCCAGCCCTGACTAACAGAGGCGACCAGCCAGAATCAGTGTAAGGTACTACCAATATTGTCTCTTTATCTATTTCGGGCAAATCTTGTAAATTTCTGACTACCTTTACCCGTCCTTCGGCTTGCCCGTGACTAGCAGCAATACCTTGTAGTATTTGGTCAGAGTAGATGGCTGATGGCGCCAGGGGATGGGGTGGTGTATTGCCGTAGACTAAAACCGGGACTTGGTTGAATTGACTATCTTGGACGAATTGCGATCGCCTAGATTTGATGATTTCACATAAGCGATCGCTCAATTCAACATCATCACCCGCAATTAAACGTCGTATTTCATCCAACTCCAGAAAAAAGATATCTCCAGTTTCCCTAAGTAAGCCGGATTTTAACCAAATCTGCTCTAAAGCGACAAATCTCCACCGTAATTCCGCTAATAGCCGAGAATAAATTTCGGTGACTCTTCCCTTAATATCTACTCGTCGCTGCACTATCCCGCGTTGGCGTTTGATTGATAAGACGCGATTTATGGAGTCTACGCCACCCGTCTCTGCTTCATTTCTCATCAACTGCACAAACAACTGCTTGATGGGACGGGGATCTTCCTTCCAGGTGGGAATGGCAATGTTGGTTCCTACATCACTTAAATAGCCGTAATCTTCTAACAATTCATCAAATTCGTCGAGAATTTTCTCTCCTTCTGGAGTTTGTGCTAATTGCTCAAATATTTTATCCGGCTCAAACTCAGGTAATACTTGTTTGGCATCTGCGGCTAAAGCACTTAGCGATCGCAATGCTGCTACTTCTGGGGCAAAACTGTTATCAATTTGCCCATCTTTTACCCGGAAAACTGCCTGTCTGAGGGCTGCACTCAAGGGAGCTAAAATACTGTAGTAAGTTCCTCTGCGTAGCAATTCCAGAATAAAGTCTATTCTTTCTAATAGCTGGGGTGGTTGCAAGTTATCTATGGACTCATGAGCCAATTGTGATAATCCGGGAATAAATAGGCTACTGTAGTCCCGCTTAAAGTCTTTTTCTAAACTTAGTTCCTGCCTCAATAGCCTTAACAGTCCTGGTAGATTCTCCCAAGTAGACTTTAAAGGCGGTTTGCTCATTTTAGCTCCTCTCGTCAAAAATTCCAGACTTTCCGGTGGTAAACCCATCCGCAGGAAAATCTGCCCTAAGAGAGAAGCATTAAAATAGGCTTGAGAATAATGCAGTGTTGCAGTTTCTGTAAAATCTAACCCCAGGGCGCGATCGCCTAGGACTAAAGTAAAAATATCTCCCCAAACTCCGCAAGTTAAAGGGCGATTAATCGACCAAGTTAAAGGGTGAATTACACCGGGGATCACCTCGGCGGCAATTTTCCTTGTCCAGATGGGTAATAGGGTAGTAATTGGTCTAGATTGCAAAATCCAAAGAGTTTGACTGTCATAACTCCACTCAATATCTTGGGGCAGACCGTGATACTGTTTTTCTAATCGCCGGACTAAATACGCTACTTGTTTGATTAATGCTGGTGGTACTTGTCCCTCTCCCTCTAATTGGACAGAGGCAATATTTTCTGTCTCCACAACAAAAGCGCGATATTGTTCTGGTGTGACTTTGCCAGATACAACTTGCGTCGGGCTACCTGGTAAAGCCTCAATCACAATAGCATCGCCTTGCTGGGTGATGGGATCGCGGCTAAAAGCCACCCCAGAATACACACTCTGGACTTGTTGTTGTACTAGTACTGCCATGGCGGTATCTGGTAAACCGCGATCGCGGCGATACTGCACAGCAGAGGGATGATCATAGGAAGCTTGAACTTGAGCGATCGCGGTTTGTAATTCTTGTTTGCTGGTAACGTTCAGAATTGTTTCGTACTGTCCAGCTGCGGAAGCTTGTTCTGAGTCTTCCCCAATAGCGGAAGAACGTACTACTAAAGGAGATAAATCAGAAGGCTGAAGAATAGCAATTAACTCTTCGGGATCATCAACTGGGGAAATCACCCATCCCTTCGGCACGGAGTAACCCCATCGCTTAATTTGAGATAACGTAGCTGCTTTTTGCCCGACTACGGCCGCATCCAACTCATCATCTAAAGAAAGAATCGGGCGATCGCCGCGTAAATATGTAAATGTTGCTTGTGAATCTGTATCAGCCTCTGGGGCTGGCAAATTCAGATCATCGGGTATTTTTGTATAAATCCACCCCAATACCCCAGCTAAGACAATAGCCGCCATGATTTTGGGGAAATTGTCAGAGTTTAAGAGGATGACAAACAAGGGAAATACAAACAAAACGCCAAATTTTACTAGTTGTCTAGATCGTAGAACCGTAAAACTGATAATTGCCAACAAACTGGTAAATACTGCCACTAGGGGATCGTGTACGAAAAACCCCCAGACCACATTTGTGGTACCCGCTCCTCTGCCCATGCCATATCTACCTAATATTAGGGCAATGAGAGCAACTAATTCCCAAGGCGATCCCTCAGGAAAAAATACACGCGACAGTAAAACTGCGGCAATACCTTTAAGGGCTTCTGACAAAACTGCTAAAAGTCCTACCCATGTACCGCCGTGATAAAAAGCTGCGGAAACGCTGACGTTCTTAGTGCCAATTTGTGATAATTGCCTGCCTTTGAGGGCGTAAGTAATCCAAGCAATAACTGGTAACGCGCCCAAGACGGGGCAGGCAATTAAAATAACTAGGGCACCCCAAAGTTCAATCATTGTGGATTTTGGATTTGAGACTTATACTCCATCTAAAATCTCAAATCTCAAATTCTCAAGTTTTTCTGAAATTTTTTGATGGTGGTTAGGGCGCTTTTACTTAGTTGCTTAATGGACACTTGGCCGCGGCGGAAACCGTTTTTTGCAAGTGTCCCCCTAAGCCCCTAATTCCTAAGCTGCTAGTTTTCTAGTTTAGCGCATAGGCTGCTTGCAGCGCCCAAATAATCAAGGCAGCGATCGATCCTAATAGCAGTACAGTAGAGATGGTGACTACTTTCGGGGAGTCTGCACCCTTAAATTTCATAATTCCTCGATTTAAATCGGACATAGCTTTGTAATCCTCCTTTGTTACAGTGCTAATTTGTCCGTTTTGATTGTAGTCTTTCTATTTGCAGTTCAAGCGAAATTCCGCATAATATTTTGTTTAAGCTTTGCAACAAGTAACATTTTTGCTCAGTGTAGTGCAGGCGATCGCATAATCGTCAACGGCAAACCCTTGATATGATGACAGATAGAGTATCAATAGTATCAATATTACTTCAACACGTAATCGCAGAAGTTACTCAAGAAATATGCAAGCCATACTCCTGAGCCGAGAAGAAGTTGCTAACCGTGCTAGACAACTATACGAAAATCGCATTCGTCAACAAGTGGAGCAAGCAGAGAACATCGGTAAGATGGTGATTATCGATATAGAAACAGGTGAATACGCAATTGATAAAACAGGCAGAGAATCAGCGCACCTGTTACGGCAAAAAAACCCCTTAGCTCGACTATACGGCATTCGTATTGGTTATAAATTTGCTGTTTCCTTCTCTGGGTTCCTGGAGCGAGATTCACAGTGATTTCTGGTACTGTCAAAGACGGACACGCCACCGTAAATGTAATTTTTCGACTGCCAAACATACCAGATTTTACTATTGAATTTGTGATAGACACAGGTTTTATAGATGGGTATAGTGTCAACAGTACAACACAATATAGACTTTGATTCTAAATTTTCTGCTTGAGTGTTAGTTCATACTCAGTTTACGGGAAAACTGAAAGTAGGCGATTAAATGAGTATGAGCTTTTTAGTAAGATTTATGCAGAATATTAATAGTGACTTAAAGATTGACACTGTTCAAAAGTTTGCAGAGATTATTGGTGATAATAATAAGCTCTGGAATATTATCTGTGGGAGAGTAGTTAGTCGCTTTGACGAAAAGATTAAATATGAGCATTCTATACATGAAATAAAGGGAATGCAATATTATAGCCAAGGTAGAATTTGTGAAATAAATGTTGCAAATTTCTCTGAGTTGATAATTAGAGTTGATTATGGAAAAAATTTTATTTTCAGATATAGTAAAAATCAATTTATTAAAAAATTCAATAAACTCCATCCCCTAATTTGCTATCAAGAAATTATTGATTTTATTGAAAATGAACAATCAGTAAAAAAACTCAAATTATATCTACCAGTTTTACTCAAAAGCCTAAAATATCAATTTAAGCAAAATTTTATTAACGCTTATAACTTTTACAAAAATGAATGTGCAAAATATATATCCTTGAATGAATATGAATTAGAAAAGTTAAAATATATCCAAAACTGGATTAATATTAACTCGCAATCCCCAGCAGATATGGAGCAAGCAGCAGCAATTGGTGCTGTTGAAGGACATATTCAAGTAGTAGCCAGGGCTGGTAGTGGTAAAACTTCCACCTTGGTAAACTGAGCTTTATTTTTACAAAAGCATTGCGGTATTGCACCTAATGAAATGTTATTGTTAGCCTTTAATCGAAAGGCTGCGGAAGAAATAAAAGAACGCCTCACCCTACAACCCAATAATTCTATTCCTCATGTAATGACTTTTCATGCCTTAGCTTACGCATTAGTTCATCCTGAAGAAAGCATTCTTCTTAATGAACCAGATGGTGAACAGAAGAAAGCCAAAGCTTTACAAAATGTAATTTATGAATATCACCGCAACCCAGTTGTTTATGAGAAAATCCGTGTTTTGATGATGTCACACTTTCGTGAAGACTGGGAACGTATAGTTTCAGGTGGCTATGATAAAAGTCCAAAAGAAATGTTACATTACCGTCGCTCATTACCAAGAGAAGGATTAGATGGAACTCACTACAAATCTTTTGGTGAAAAAGTCATTGCTAATTTCTTATTAGAACATAATATCAAATATAAATACGAACGTAATTTTTGGTGGAATAACATTAATTATCGACCTGATTTTACAATTGAAACTGGAGTTCATCAAGGAATAGTTATCGAATATTTCGGACTCGAAGGCGATCCAGATTATGATTTGATGTCAGATGCAAAGCGAGATTATTGGCAATATCAAGCTAACTGGCATTTTGTAGAGCTATCACCAAAGATGCTCAGAGATGGAAAAATAGAAAATTTTTGTGCTTCATTAAAGCAAAATATTGAAAAGTATGGTATTAGATGCGATCGCCTGAGTGAAGATGAAATTTGGCAGAAAATAAAACTTAGAGCTATCGACCGTTTTACTAAGGTAGTTGAAGGATTTATCCAACGTTGTCGCAAACTATCTCTCACTTCGGAGAAATTAGCCACAATGATTGATAATCATCATTGTATTTGTGACAGTGAGCAGCATTTTTTAGAACTTGCACAAAAATTTTATCAGTCCTATCTAGAACGCCTTAAACAAACAGGTGAAGATGATTTTGATGGAATGATACAAAAAGCTGCGGCAATGATTCAGTCAGGAAAAACTGTATTTTGTCGTAAAGCTGGTGATGGTGATATAAAGAATCTTAAATACATACTCATTGATGAATATCAAGACTTTTCAGAATTATTTCACAAATTGATAATAGCAATTAGAGAACAAAATCCTCAAGCACAATTTTTCTGTGTTGGTGATGATTGGCAAGCAATTAATGGTTTTGCAGGTTCTGATTTGCGTTTTTATCATAATTTCGCACAAATTTTTCAACCATCGCAAACACTGAATATATCTACTAATTACCGTTCAGCTAAATCAATTGTTGATATTGGTAATAAATTAATGCAGGGATTAGGTACTCCGGCTCGCGCCCATAAAAATATATTTGGCAAAGTAGAAATTGCTGATATGGGACAGTTTACACCTAGTTATAAGGAGCAAAATGAACATTATGGAGATATTATTACACCTGCTATACTGCGGCTAATAGATAAACCTATCAAAGATGGTAAAAATATAGTTTTACTTACCAGAAAAAATAAGTTACCTTGGTTTGTGAATCATCAAGGAAAAAACCATAACACTCACGAAAAATTATTGAATTTATTACGTTCTTTCCTTCCTGAAGAATTGAGGCAAGCTTTAACTATCTCAACTGCTCACAAGTATAAAGGTCTTGAGAAAGATGTAGTTATAATACTTGATGCTGTTCCTCGTTGCTATCCATTAATCCACCCAGATTTGATGTTTACCCGTGTTTTTGGTGATAACATTGAGCGAGTAGTTGATGAAGAACACCGCCTGTTTTATGTTGCTTTAACTCGTGCTATTGAACATCTAATTATTCTGACTGAAAAAAACAATGTCTCACCTTTTATCGATGAATTAAAAAGCAGGACACAAATTACTTTGCTGGATTGGTTAGATTATCCACCTTTTGTGAAGAAAATACAACAAATTATTGTCAAAGTGGGTAATCAAGCAGGAAAAGGTACAACACCTACTTGTGCAATCAAAAGTTTACTGAAGGCAGAAGGTCATAACTGGAATAAAATTGCATGGCCAGCTTGGAATCGCAGTTATCCAGCACATGGCTTTTCTATTCAACAATATTTTGATGATGCTCAGTGGCTTTCTCACGCTGTTGGCATTGAAGTCAGATTTTATGATGATTTAAATAATATACTGGCAAAGTATTATGTTGACCGAGGGCAAGTTACGCTGGTCAGCGATTAAACTATGTTAAAAAATTTGTTATTAGTGAGAGGTTTGATCCCATCACTAAAAAAGTTTTGTTGTGGGGCATTTACAAGTGAAATTAGTACTAATCATTATTTTGGTGCTTGTCGGTTTATCTGTGGTAATGGAATTAGGATTAAGGTTGCTCTTTGGCTTTGGTAATCCGCTAATTTACGTTGGTGATACCGAAATTGGCTATTTATTAGCTCCCAACCAGCGCACTCGTCGCTTTGGTAATCGCATTGCCATTAACGAATATTCCATGCGCAGTGAGCCAATTAAAAAAACTCCCGCAGATTCTACCCTCAGAGTGCTAATTATCGGCGATTCCATCGCTAATGGTGGCTGGTGGACAGACCAGACTAATACAATATCCAGCCTGATCACTCATTCATTAAAATCATTAAATACTAGTAAATATCAGGAAGTAGAAGTTCTTAATGCTTCAGCCAACTCCTGGGGGCCAAGAAACGAATTAGCGTATTTACAAAGATTTGGGAATTTTAATGCTCAGATAGTAGTGTTATTAATTAATACCGATGATTTATTTGCTACTGCTCCCACTTCTTTACCAGTAGGACGCGATCGCAACTACCCAGACAAAAAACCTCCCCTGGCATTAGCGGAAGTGTGGCAACGGTATATTATCAAACCAAAGCCAATTCCGGAAATGAAAGCAGTGCATACAGAAACAGGCGATCGCGTGGGAATTAATTTAGAGGCGATCGCGAAAATTCAAGCGCTAACTCTGCAAAACAACAGCCAATTTCTCCTTGTTATGACTCCTTTGTTGCGAGAACTTGGTGAACCAGGCCCCCGCGATTACGAAATTAAAACCCGTCAAAGGCTGATTGACTTTACTAAAGCGCAGCAAATTACATATATAGATTTTTTACCTTTACTCAACTCCACACCAAACGCGAAAGCCCTGTACCAAGACCACATACACCTCAACTTGCAAGGCAATCAATTTGTCAGTCAAGTCATAGAGCGATCGCTTTTAGAAATATTGGTTCAGTAGTACTGAGCAGCAAGACTAGATACTTTTCCCTACTCAGCACTCAGCACTCAGCACTCAGCACTCAGCACTCAGCACTCAGCACTCAGCACTCAGCACTTTTAAAGAGCATCCTTAAACTGCTGTACCTTTTTCAGGAGAGGCTGACATTCGATACCTTGGGCTAACTCTTGGGCATTTTGGTAGCACAATAGCGCTGACTTTTTGCGTTTCGTCGTGGCGTAAAGACTTCCCATATTCAGCAAAGTGGAAATTTCTCCCAAACAATCACTAAGTTCTTGATAAATTGCGATCGCTTGCTTGTAATACTTGAGAGCTTGGCGATTATTCCCCACAATATTGTAAGTAAAACCAAGGTTTTGCAAAGTAGTTGCTTCACCAGCGCGATCGCCTATTGCTCGACGTGTCAAAAGAACCTGGTAGTAAAGTAATAATGCTTTTTTTGGTTGCCCTGAATCACCATAGACGGAGGCAATATTATTCAAGGTGGTAGCTTCACCCACCAAATTCTTGGTGGCTCGTTGAATTGGTAGTGCTGCTTGCAGAAATTCTAAAGCTTGTTCAAACTGACCTAAGGTGCTGTAAGCAAAGCCAATGCCATTGAGCGTATTTGCTTCACCAGAAAAATCTCCTAGCGATCGCCGCATCGATAAAATTTGGTACTGTAACAACAGCGAGCGTTTTGGTTCACCCAATCTGGCGTAAATCAGTGCCATATCATTGAGCGTAGAAGCCTCACCTTGGGTATCCTGCAATTTCCTAAAGATTTGCAATCCTTTGTCAAAAGACTCCAGCGCTTGCGAAAATCTTCCTAGACGGCTGTAGGTAGAACCTAAATTGCTGAGTGCTGTCGCCTCTGCTCGCGTATCACCAAGTTCAATAGCAACCGCAAGTGCTTGATGAAAACACTCTGATGCTTTTTGAGGTTGGCAGCAATGGAGATAAGCTAAACCGATATCATTCAATGTATGACCTTCTCTAGCTCGATCTCGAATGTCTCTAGCTAACTGTAAATTTTCACTGGCAAAATTGAGATATTCTTGAAACTTCCCCTGCTTGTAGTAGCGGTTGGCTTCATCACGACGTTGTTCCCACTGTTGGACTCGATTGAAAGCTTGCGTCATCTGGCCTCGGTTGCACTCTGCGGTGAATAGGCAGGTTTTTTTGGGAATCAACCCCTCGAAAAATTCCCAAATTTGCGTTAACCGTTATTCTCTACCTTTAGATATAAAATGTAAATAGAGATATATATCTTTAGATACAAGGCATCAGTAGTAAAATGAAGTAAAGTGCATTATCCTTGAAGCAGTCATTATTTTTTGGCTAATTCCACCACGAAGCGCCACCCCATAGCCTCCGGGTACTTTATGGGAGTTATGTAAGCAAAAAAATTTTGCATTTATTCAAGTTTCACGAATCCACAGTGCCAGTTCTCCCCCACGCCCACGAGCGGCGATCAAGTCTTCCGTTACTAAAAAGAATCCCCAGATTTAGTCTCTGTACCGCTTGGCCTCTGCACGAAGTAACCAAGCAGTGCCGTGGCCACGCCACCAATAGCACCTGCCAACGGCTCACCAATCACCCCGGAGCCACCCAACACATATTTTGCACCTAGCCCCAACGAATGAAATTCGTGGCTATACAAACGAAGTCCGCGGCTCGACTGACTTGTACTGAGCCTTGTCGAAGTAGCTTCGCCGAACGTCCTACGCGGACTAATGTAAAATCAAGGATTTGGAACCAGCGCGCGACTTCAGTCGCTTGGTGCAAGATGTGAATACCTGAGGGTTTACAGTACTCGCCATACATTCGCTACTTGGGCGATCGCGTCTGGGGTATCCCCAGAGAAGGTTGCTTACTGGCTGGGTGACGGGTGACAACATTCAGTCGGTACTAGCGTACTATTGCCATCCTGATGTCACCAAAACTGAATGCCCAGATTTTTGATGCTCAAATGCTACTCAAAAAACACGGAAAAAGCCTGTTTATACGTTGGGTGGTAATTCCAAAGGAATAGTACCTAACAAACCCTTACGAAAATCTGTTAAAAGATGCCTAGCAGCACGCTCTACATCTCCTTTGTAACGATGCTCCGCCAAGGCATGTAAATATGCTGCTCCTGTATGGGGTATGGGGTCTAGTTCGTAGCGGGAATACAAGGGTGAGCGGGGTAACAATTCACTTGCTTGATCTTGGAGGTCATTTAGTAAATCTACGAATGCTGATGCAACTAGCTGATTATCGTAAGATGCTTGACCAATATCGTCACAAATTGCTAACTTCACAGCTGCTTCTTGATTTCCCATTTTTAAAGGAATGACACCAGGAGCATCTAATAATTCTAACTGTTCGGAAATCCGCACCCAGCGCAAAGAGCGAGTCACCCCGGGACGAGCTGCACTTTCAACCACGCGCTTTCCTAGAAGACGGTTAATCAAGGCTGATTTGCCAACATTGGGAAAACCAATGACCACAGCCCGAACTGGACGAGGTAACATCCCGCGATCGCGTCTTCTTTGGTTGAGATCCACTCCAGTCGCCTGAGCTGCTTTAGAAATTGCCACTACGCCTTGACCTTGCTTAGCGTTAGTAAAATAAGCTACCTCGCCCTGACTCTTAAACCAATCTACCCATAGCGATCGCACCTGGGGAGTAATCATATCTAATCGGTTTAATACCAATATCCGCGCTTTATTCCCTACCCATTCATTTATTTGCGGATGATGTGTTGCTAAAGGAATCCGTGCATCTCGTACTTCTAGTACTACATCTACCCGTGTTAGCTGTTCTTTAAGATTCTTTTCCGCTTTGGCAATATGGCCTGGATACCATTGGATGAGGTTCAATTTATAATTTTGAGTTATAGACATACTAAATTACCAATAATCATTAATTAATTATCCCCATAAAAGTACTAATTACTTTCCCACCTATAGGCTTTTCAGGGCTTGATGCAGAATGAGACGATTACCGTCGGGGTCGTAGGCATAAATTTCTTTACCGTGGGAAGCAATTGAGATATCTCCAGGGGGTGGATAGCCTAGGATGTTCAGGTGAGCGATCGCTGCTTCTAAATTACTCACCTCTAGACACAAACTTATCTTACTTTTTGCTGAAGTTGTAAATTCAGATGCATGTGTTTTTTTCGGTTGAAAAATACCCAATCGCACACCAGTAAGTTGAAATTCTGCATAGATATTTGGGATGAAATTGATGGGTTTTTGCCCCAGTAACTGGGCATAAAAATCTACCAAATCCTCAAGATTAATAGATGCGATGGTAACAAGTGCTTCTGTGTATTGAAAAACCATATTTGCTATATTTTAGAGGTGCGCCCCCGCATACTTCAATTCTCTGAACTTTCCTGCAAAGAATTATCTTCCCTTATTTTCGACCCTTTTTTACGGCGGGCTGTACTTAACTCTGTTTTGTCACTCTGGTAATCGAGGTAATGACACTCGGACAGTACAAAGTTATTTAAGACATAACAATATTTAGCACACTATTCCTTATACCGAACTTTCATCTACCAAATTTTGATGGCTTAAGGATGATTAATGTTTAGAAACCTTATTGAATTGTCGCCCATTTCCCTCATTTTTTTTGGCTATTCAAGATTATTTGTTTACCCTAGCATAGAAGTCTTTCGTAAGCCGAATTTATTGTTTTTAAGAAATCGGGAATCTCAAATGGTTTATTAAGATAATAGACAATACCTAAACTTAAGGCTAATTTCCCTAGCTCAGTGTATGACGAAATTAGTACAACTTCTAGTTTAATTTCATGTAATTGCAGATGCTGATAAACTTCGCCTCCTGTTAGTTTTGGCATCGGCTTTCTTCCAGCCATACATATCCTCGGCTCCCTTGTTCCAGAAGTTGATCGCCCCATTTAAGTCGCGAGTGATGATGGTATCGTGTGCTAAATCCAGTAGTTGTGCTTGTTCTAAAAGTATGAGTTGGGTTTGTTGCTGCTCTATCACCGTTTTGAGCAGGCGATCGTTTGTCTCCTTCAGTTGTGCGGTTCGCTCTACTACCCATTGCTCAAGTTCAGCATTCAGTTGTTGCAGGACAATCTCGGCTTGTTTGCGTTCGGCTCCGCCGCGCTTGCGATCGCTGAAGCATAACTAGATTTCCTAATTGGCGTAAAACTCCTTACTCAGGAAGGAAGCACTTTATTGATAAATCAGCCTTCTCGTTCTATTGGTAAAGGTGCAGGACTAACTACTACTTGGGCAATTCGCCCATTACGTTCCACTTGTATTTGTAAAGGGTTACCGATTTTGCTGTTTTCTACAAGCTTTTGTACTTCTTCAATTTTGGTAACAGGTTGGTTATCAATGCTTTGAATTACATCACCAGGTCGTAGTCCAGCAACCGATGCTGGAGAGCGAGGCACAATACTCACCAATAAAACACCTTGATCTGCTGTGAGATTAACGCGATCGCCTGCTCTAGTATTAATTCTTTCTTTCAGTTCTGGTGTCAACGTCACCATTTGAATGCCCAAGTAAGGATGATCAACCCTACCTTTAGCAATTAATTCTTGGGAAATTCTTTGTACTGTGTTAATGGGAATGGCAAATCCTAACCCTTGCGCGCCTCGGATAATTGCTGTGTTCATCCCAATTACTTCACCTCTGACATTGAGTAATGGCCCGCCAGAGTTACCAGGGTTAATCGCCGCATCCGTTTGAATATAGTCAACGCGCTTATCACTCACCCCAATGTCACTACTAGAGCGACCAGTCGCGCTGATAATCCCCGAAGTAACTGTATTATTCAGTCCTAAAGGATTGCCAATGGCAATTACTGCTTCTCCTGGTTGCAAGACATCAGAATTACCTACGGGCAAGATTGGCAGATTATTGGCATCAATTTGAATTAAAGCCACATCAGTCACCGGATCTTCACCCAGCACTTTGCCCTCATAAGTCCTACCATCTTTCAAGGTAACAGTTACAGAGTCAGCACCATCGACCACATGGGAATTAGTTAAGATTTGGCCTGAGGAGTTAATAATAAATCCAGAACCACTACCCTGCTCAATTCGCTCTCTAGGCTGTGATGGCTCTATATCCGCAAAAAACCGCCGGAAAAATCGATCTTCTGGTAAACGAGAAGTTACGGTTCTAGATGCATCAATCCGCACTACGGCATCTCCTACCTTTTGGACAACTGCGACCACAAAGTTAGGATCTCCAGATGCAGAAATAATTGCTGGGGGAGTAATTGCCGGGCTGTTATTATTTGTATTTTGGGTTCCCACCTGAGGCTCATTGGTTTTGGCAGGTAGAAGCGAGCAGCCCCCCAGGGAAACCACCGCTACCCCACTTACTAGCACCAAATTGATCATCTGGGGCCAAACCCAGGTATCAACATTGTGGACTCTCAAGTCATGCTCTTTTGTCTTCATGTGTCTTTGCTTCTCCGTGCTGGTCAGTGGGTGGTAGAATCTTGCCTACCGGGTTTGTCCCAGAATGATTACAACTCTCAAGCTCATTTTCTGTCCATAACTTCTAAATATTAAATTAGTACGTGTTGATATCTTCTATTGTGATGATTAGCAGCCAAGGTGGTAAATAATGGAAATTCCCATTGACAGTCTGTGGAATCAGGTGTTAGAGCGCTTACAGCTAGAACTATCCCGTCCCACCTTTGAAACTTGGATCAAAACTGCTAATGCGGAACGATTAGAAAATAACTGCTTGATAATAATTACTCCTAACCCTTTTGCTCGTAATTGGTTACAAAAATATTACATCAACACGATCGCTCATGTAGTGCAAGACATTTTGGGTCATCCTGTAGAAATCTATATTACTGTTGCTCAGGATGATGGAATTACCCATTTGGGAGAACGAGATGCTGCTTGGGAGTTACCTCACCCAAGTATCATCGCTGAAACTGTGCCCCAAAAAAAGCAACCCACCACTGATTTAAACTCTAAATATGTATTTTCGCGATTTGTGGTTGGTGCTAACAATCGCATGGCTCACGCCGCATCCTTGGCTGTGGCGGAATCTCCAGGGAGGGAGTTTAATCCTTTATTTTTATGCGGTGGTGTCGGCTTGGGCAAAACCCATCTGATGCAAGCTATTGGTCATTATCGCCGGGAAATTTGCCCAGATTCCAAAATATTTTATGTGTCCACAGAGCAATTTACTAACGACTTAATTACAGCCATCCGCAATGATAGTATGCAAAGTTTCCGGGAGCATTACCGGGCGGCTGATGTGTTGTTAGTAGATGATATTCAGTTTATTGAAGGTAAAGAATATACCCAAGAAGAATTTTTTCATACTTTTAATACATTACATGAAGCTGGTAAGCAAGTTGTGATAGCTTCCGACCGTCCCCCTAACCAAATTCCTCGACTACAAGAACGTCTATGTTCCCGGTTTTCTATGGGTTTAATTGCTGATGTGCAAACTCCAGATTTAGAAACTAGGATGGCAATTCTTCAGAAAAAGGCTGAGTACGAAAATATTCGCCTCCCCAGAGATGTAATTGAGTATATTGCTTCTAACTACACTTCTAATATTCGCGAGTTGGAAGGAGCCTTAATTCGGGCACTAGCTTATATTTCTATTTGGGGTTTACCAATGACGGTGGAGAATATCACACCAGTTTTAGAGACACAAAGCGAGAAAGTAGCAGCTACCCCAGAAACGATTTTAGCGGTTGTTGCTGATACTTTTGATGTCTCAATTGAAGACCTGAAAAGTAACTCACGGCGGCGGGAAATTAGTTGGGCACGTCAAATAGGTATGTATCTAATGCGCCAACGAACTGATCTGAGTTTGCCGAGAATTGGTGAAGCGTTTGGTGGTAAAGATCATACAACGGTAATTTATAGTTGTGACAAAATTGCCCAACTCCAAGAAAGCGATCGCACTTTAGCGCAAACTCTCCGTCAACTGAGCGATCGTATCAATATGACTAGTACACAAAAGAGTAAATAATACTCTGAATTAATTAGAATTCCCCACACACAACGAAATGGAGTGTGGGGATGAAAGCAAGGGCAGGATCTAGGTTGCAGATGCTACATGATCAATAACGCGCTGACAATCTGTAACAGTGGCGCGTTGTTGCATAGATTTGACTAAAGCTTCGTAACTAGACCAATTTTCTTGCAGTAAAGTTTTTGCTTGGAGAATATGAAACCGTTGTTTTTGCTGACAAGCTGATTGAGAAAACCCCAAACTTGCTAAAACTCCTGCAAGCTTGCTTTGATCATCAGCTCCACCTTCAGCACGATTAAAAACTAAAGTTTCCGCAACAATACCCGCCATCCAAATTGTGCAATAGCGGTCAAGAATTTGGGCGCTGATTGTCCCTCTTTCTAGTTGAGATGCTAATTCAGCATCATCAAAGGTAACACCACCTTGTCCTGGTTGCCCCTGTTTCCAAGCTTCCCAAGCACTGAGAGTATAGCCAGTCACAGGAATAGCGAGCAAGTGCGCAACGAGAAAGTGTCCAGCTTCATGGTGGATAATGCGATCGCGGTGTTCAGCAGAAAAACCAGCAATCCAATCTAAAACAATCGCACCGCCCTTACCTTGCAAGCTGAAATTATCGAAAGTAGCTATTCCCAAAATAGTGAAAGTCGCAATTGCTGGTACTGTTGGGGACAAGTGAATTAAGGGCCCCAGCAGCACCGATAAAGTCATGAGAAATATGGAGATTGCAACTAAATTTAACGCAGTCTGGCTCATGATGAAGGGTATAGGGGACAGGTTACAGGGGACTTTGTTAGCGATTCTTTGCCTGTGATGCTTGGAGTTCTCTACACTTAGCCTCTGCTGCTTGATAAGCTTGTAAGTATTCTTTACCACCCAACATCACATCACCGTAATATTCATAAGGGGCATCACCATATACTGGAAGTGGATCATCTTCTGGATAGTCTTCTTGTGATTCTTCGATTATCGCTTTCAGTTGCTTAACATTTAAGCTTTGTGCCGCAAAGTACCAAAGTTCTTGGGGGCTTTTGTGTAGGTGTGGTAGGGTAGGATCAACAATGCGTATAATAGAATACTGATCTAAGCCATCCTTTAATTCCATCCAACCATGTTCAATCGGTTGATATGGCTTCTCAGCAACAGCTAAAAATCCCTGGACATACTTGGCTTTCTCAGTTGTTAATACTGCTCTGTAAGCATTATCAAATGGCTTATTAGCTTTACTTCTGATGCTTTGGGCAATTTCAATTGAAAGCGTTTCATCCAATGCTTTGTTCATCTAGAGCGGGGATTAGAGCGCCGACAACAATATACTATCACTTCAATACTCGGCAGTGACTTCTGTTTATCTTCTATGAGAATTGCTTCTCCAGATAGACAAAAATATCACCCATACGAAAGAAGCTTTTCAAAATACACAGTTCACACTGTTAATTACGAGTCTTCGGGGGTAAAAAATCATGATTAAGCGATCTCCTGCTCTCCGAGAAGAACCCCGTCACCAACCAACACCTGTAATTCCTCTCAAGCAGGAGGAATCCTTACTCGATTGGTTGGCAAGTACTGGCCGATTAGTGTCTTATGTATCTATTGATCAAAGCTATTACGAAGATGAGGATGTGGAAGAAGAAGTGGAAGAGATCATGGATACATATAACTTGGAAACAGAAGAAACAGAAGATTTAGAACTGTGATGCTTCCCGTCAACAGTAATTATTGATCTTGTTGGCGGGGATTTTTTGGACGTAAATGCTTATCCAACTGTAACTAAAGGCTTAGGCATTTCTAGGTTTTGCCGTACCGATTGCCCTGTAATGATTTCCACTACATCCATACAAAAACTGTATTCACTATAATCAAAGGTGTGGCAACAGCCGCCTGGTAAGTAATGTTTTTCTAAAACTGCGACTCGGTATCCTTGTCTGGTTAAGCAAGCAGCAGCTGAAAGTCCACCTAGTCCAGCTACCAAAATTACATAATCGAAGCTATCCATTTCAGCGTCCTTTGATTTCTCTTAATTTCGGTGGCTTGGATATCTATTCTATTATGGATTTTCCTGAGATGGCGATCTCTGCCTTTGTTTCTTTGTGCCTTTGTGTTGCAAAAGTGATTTTTTAACCACTAAGATACTAAGACACAAAGAAAATACATTACACTTTGAAAGGGCTAGTTCATGTCAACACTGCAAAGACTCAGGAGGCAAAGTCCAGATATTACAAGCCACCATTTTTTGAGAAAAAATTAATCAGACATATCAGGCATATCAGAATTATTTTGAGTCTCTGAAGCTGGTTGAGGCAAGGGATTTTGTTGAGATTCTACTTCAATTTCAATTTCATTTTCATTGTCTACTTGAATGTCAATCTTCTGATTAACACCAGTGTCAGGAGGAGCTTCTGTAGGAGATTGCATCTCTGTTTCTTGGGCTATAACCTTGGAGATTGAAGTTAGTCCGGTAAATGGAAAACTGCCAAAAATTACCGCTAAAGTCGCGATTGCTAAATGTTTCATATAATTACCTATGGCTAAGGCCACGCTGCGCTATCAGGAGTTGTCATCATATTGTGATCAATCCCAAAAAGGTAGTGCTCCAACTCAAGTTAGATCAGTCAAAATCTTGCGTTAGAGTTTGATTTTTACAAATTTCATACTATTTAGTTACAGCATATTTATCAAATTATGCTTGTTACCTGAAATAGCCTTTCCTCTCATACATCAACAATTAAAAATTATCTTCCCCCTCAAAACTTACTCTTGATGCAGAATAGTTTTCAATTGAGGAATTAAAGCTTGCAACGCCTGACCTCGATGACTTATTAACCCTTTCAACTCCTTTGTCATCTCTGCAAAGGTCAATTGCTGTTCGGGAACGTAAAAAATTGGATCGTAGCCGAAACCGCCTGCGCCACAGGGTACATGGAGAATTTCACCGCGACAAATACCTTCCGATTGCAGAACAATCGTACCATCGGGACGAGCGATCGCGATTACACAAACAAATTGTGCTTGCCGATTAGTTTCGTGATCTAATTCCCTTAATAGCCTAGCAATGCGTTCGGCGTCGGTTGTGCCATAACGCGCCGAATATACTCCTGGTGCGCCATTGAGAGCATCTACTTGCAAGCCAGAGTCATCAGCGATCGCCCATTGTCCTGTGGCTTGAGCAACCTCAGAGGCTTTGAGACAAGCATTTTCTGCAAAGGTGTCGCCTGTCTCCTCAATTTCTAATTCTTCAGGTTTGAGGGTTAATTCCCAACCAGAATTTGCTAAGTAAGCTTGCATTTCCCTCAGCTTACCTGGATTTCCTGTGGCTACCACAAGTAGTTTAGTCATGTTTTATACGTTATTTGCACAAGATGCCATTGAGAGATTTTACCGCAAGATTTTCCCCAGTCTTCATCGGTAGTGGCAAAAGATGAATCACCATTGACACGGTAAGCTAAACTGAGCAGCCTAAAGTGCAATTCCTCCATAACTGTGAAACAAATTACCGCAAAAGAGCCGCGAGGAGATTGAAGCAATGTTAGGTTTAAATGAGTTGAAACAAAGCAAAGTTTATCAGGAAGGCCTAGAAGCAGGTAAGCAGCAAGGCAAATTAGAAGCAATACCGCGAATGATCCAGTTTGGTTTGATCTGGGAGGCGATCGCTCAATTGTTAGATTTATCTTTGGAAGTAGTCCAGCAAGTAGCACAGCAATCTCAAGCAGCAGCCAATACACCTGGTGAACTTTAAAGCGTTACGCTAAAGCTAGAAGCTCAAAAAAGACTATGACACCTGAAGAAATTGCGGGGACGCTCACAAAATTATTTGGAACTACAGAAGTAAAGGCGATCGCTCCTGGATCATGGCAAGTTGATACCTCTACTTTTCGGTTATTAGTACTGCTTTCTGAGGATCATACTTGGATACGAGTTCTATTGCCAATTGTGCCAATGCAAGAAGCTCAACCTTTTTTAGCACAGTTTTTAGAAGCTAACTTTGATGACACACAAGAAGTCCGCTATGCTCTATATGACGGTGTAGTTTGGGCAGTATATCAACACAATTGTGGCACTTTAGTAAGTGCAGATTTTGCCAGTGCGATCGCTCGACTTGTATCTTTACATGAAGCAGGTTTAGATAATGTCTTCAATCGACTAATTGAAAGTCGGATTCGGCAAATTATCCAAACAGCAAAACAGCAAGGACAATCACTCCCAGCTACCATGCAAAGCCTAGAACGGTTTTATGCAGAAGGATTAATGGGTGAAATCAACCAAACCTCAGAAGCGCGAGAAGAAGTATTAGCTGCTTGGCAACGTCAGTTAGAACGCCTATGGAATGAGGTAGACATTAACGTCCAATAGAAATTAATATTCTCACCTTGTTACCTTTCAGCACTCTTCATATATCAAACTAACTTACAGAAATGGATATTATTGACATACTCAAGGCAGACTACCAAAGATTTCCCACCAATCAAACTTATAGCATTTACGCTGAAGATGTTTATTTTCAAGACCCATTAAATAAATTTCGTGGTGTTGAACGCTATAAGCAGATGATTAATTTCATCCAAACTTGGTTTTTAAATCCGCAAATGGATGTACATGATATTCAACATTTAGGAGACAGCATCAAAACTGAATGGACACTTAGCTGGAATACTCCCCTACCTTGGAAACCACGGATTTTTATTTCTGGCTGGAGTGAATTAAAAATTAATTCATCTAATTTGATTGTTTCCCACATTGATTATTGGCACTGTTCACGGTTAGACGTGTTAAAACAGCATTTCTTCTCTTTTTAGTGAAATAGCAGAAGCTACTGGCGTGTCAAGGCTAATTTGGGGCATGAAACCAATTCGCAATAGAGCCTCCGGTAACGCTTCCGGTAGGTGGCATAATAATTAACTCACCCGTAGCACTTCGTTCTAATTGTAAGTCTCGGTTAGCGAGTGCCAAATCCACAAATTGCTCGTGGGAAACTTTCAGGGTGAGCGTGTTGGGGATATTGACGGCAATAGCTGGAGATAAATCAGTTTGTGTCATCAGTCCGTCCTGAAACTAATTCTTGTGAAGACGGTTGTACCCAAATCTTCTAGTTAAGTAGGTGGGTGGGAAAATTTATCGCTAGGATAAGGCAGAAGGCAGAAGGCAGGAGGCAGAAGGGAAGAGGGTTTTAAGCTGATTCATTTTTCTTTACATAGTTGATTTTATTTGTGCCTACCTACTTACCTTCAGGTTAGCAACTAAATTTAAGCGAGGGGGATAATAAAGTAATTTATTTGTTCTCATATTATCCCCCTGGAATCTGTTACCTAATGATGGTGATGGTGATGGTGATTTCCCGCCAACTGGGGATTAATTGCCATAGCTTGCTCATTGATTAACTCACTAATATGAGCATTTGCCCATTCAGCAGCCATGTCCAAAAATTCTGGATGGTCGTTGACGCAAGGCATCTGTACATAATTCACACCAGAATGTTTTTTCTCTAAAGTATGAATGATGTGGTGTACATCTAATAGAGTTTCATGGTTTTCGGTAGCAAAGCCAATAGGCATAAAAATCACCACTTTGGCACCCAATTGAATCAGGTTACTAGCAGCTTGCTCGGCATTTGGCAAAGTCCATTCAATCAGAGGTGTGTCGTGGTTGAGCCAACCCACAGAAATCAAAGGATAGCGGTTAATTAATTTATCCCGTACTGCATCGTATAGCGCTTGACTTTCGGTAATCCCAGAGGTGAAGCCTTTGGCTTTGTGGGGACAACCGTGATTCATGAGGACAATGCCGATTTGAGAAGGTAGATAAGTTGCACTTAAGTCGGCGGTAATTTTTTCCTCAACTAATTGAGCCATCAAATTGATGTATGCTGGTTCGTTAAAAAAGGAAGGGATGTAGCGCAGTCCTTTGACCCAATGTTGCTCTCCATCTGCCATCTCGGCTAAAGCATTATTCACTTGCTCAACCGCAATCCCACTGGTAAAGATGGAATCAACAACCAACAACGGGTAAATGAGTATTTTATCGAAGCCTTGATTTTTAATTTCTGCCAGAACTTGGTGAGGTAGGTGGGGAGCGCAGAAGTTGAAGGCTTTGAAAACTTGGATATTGTTGCCCCACTTGGCTTGTAAGTTCTTTTCAATACCAGCGCGTTGCTGTTCAAAGATGGCGTTGTGTGGAGAGATAAAATCGTGGTGCGTATGTCCCCATTCATGGCGGTCAAATAACGCCAACAGTTTTGCTAGGGGGGGATAAATCCAGGTTGGTACTGGTGCGAATTTTGCTGTCAGTAGATTTAAAGCCTGTTCGTTATAGTTCGCGAAGTCTTCGTAGCTTTCAACTTCACCGTAGCCCATAAGCAATACAGCTACTTGGTCTTGACCTGATAATTGCTCGTGGATGTGTTGCTGTTTTTCCGGCGTGGCAACCACAATGAGTTCCTCAATATAAATCTATATAAACCAGAGTGCAGAACAAAATGAGCTAAGGAATAGCTTGATTATTTCGCTGACTCGTAAATTATTATCCCATCCCCCTGGATAGGATAGGGACAAAATTAACAACAATATATCAAAAGACATACTGGGGTTATTACTAAATACTGAGTATTAGAAAATAGTTATTCTAGTATTCTGTATCCAACACCTGATTTGTGTCAGCGCGAAATTTTCATATATCCTAAAAGCAAGGTTGGGTAATTGAGCAAATTTTTGTTGGCACAGTGTTTACTCTAAATCACTTAAAACTCAGTCTTATTGGATACAGAAGTTTTTATAAACAACTTGACCACTCTTAGCACCAAAGACGAATGAGTATAATCATTTGCCCTGGAATTCATGAGCCAGCCTTAACTGAAAGCTTTATATCAGAATGGTTGTATCCCATATCTGATAGCTTAATATATCAAAATAAGGTGAAAGTGCTGGTTTTTCCAGGCCACAGTTTATTAGCTTTATCATCACTTCACATTTTGCAGTTTTTAGGCGATCGCTTACAGCATGAGCTAAAATCGCCAGTTGTGTTCATTAGCTTTAGTGCTGGTGTGGTTGGGGCAATAGGTGCAGCTTATTCTTGGCAACTCTTGGGAGGTAATGTCAAAGCCTTTATTGCTATAGATGGCTGGGGAGTACCACTGTGTGGCAACTTTCCCATACATCGGATCAGTCATGATTATTTCACCCATTGGAGTTCTTCGTTGCTAGGTAGTGGGCATAATAATTTTTATGCAGAACCACCAATTGACCATTTATCCATGTGGCGATCGCCCCAAATAGTACAAGGGTGGTGGGCAGATCCATCTATTGAAGTTTCTCCCCCGCCAGAGCGCCTGACAGCAACAGAATTTTTGCATCAGCTGCTAAAACGCTATGAAGATAATTAGTCCGGAAAACAGAACGAATCAGTAGGTAGTAGGGAGTAGGGAGTTGAGGACAAGGGGACAAGAAAAATTATTTCTACTGTCCCATCTTCCCAATTCCCAATTCCCCATGCCCAATTCCCCATGCCCAATTCCCCATTCCCCAAGTATCTAATGTTTCCAACTGAACCAGCTGCTGTCAATAACGGGTTTAGCGCACTGCTCAAAAATCGTGGTTTTATGCTCCTGTGGATTGGGCAGCTGTTGTCCCAGTTGGGAGATAAAGTCTTCTTCGTCTTAATGATTGCCCTACTGGAAAACTACCAACCACCTCCTGGTTTAGCCCAAAACTCTATGTACTCCACTTTGATGCTGGCCTTTACGTTACCGGCGATTTTGTTCGGTTCTGCGGGTGGTATCTTTGTAGACCGCTTTTCTAAAAAGTTCGTCTTAGTTGGCTCTAACTTATTGCAGACATTATTGATGCTGCTCATAGCGTTTTCGCCACGGGAGTTTTTTATTTTATTGGTAATGACTTTTGGTATTTCTACCTTGGCACAGTTTTTTGCTCCAGCTGAGCAAGCTGCTATCCCCGTTTTGGTAAAAAAAGAGAATTTTATGGCAGCCAATGCGCTGTACAGCAGCACCATGATGGGAGCTTTAATTGTCGGTTTTGCCATTGGAGAACCAATATTGAGTTTGGCGAAAACCTGGTTAGGGGTTGACTATGGTCAAGAGATGGTAGTTGCCACCTTATATCTATTTTCGGGATTGGTGATAGTACCCATTAACTTTGGATGGGAAAAAAAATCTCCTAGCGATCGCCGTACCGGAATTCATCCTTGGGCTGACTTTAAAGAGGGTTTGCGCTATCTGACCAAAAATCGTTTGGTCTTAAATGCCATGCTGCAATTAACTACTTTATATTGTGTGTTTGCGGCATTAATGGTGCTAACAATTAGATTAGCCGCCGATTTTGGTTTGAAGGAAAAACAATTTGGTTTTTTCTTGGCAGCTGCTGGGGTGGGTATGGTGTTAGGTGCAGCCATTTTGGGTCATTGGGGTGATAAATTCCATCACAAGCCCTTACCTTTGATTGGATTTTTGATTATGGCTCTAGTTTTAGGGGTGTTCACTTTCACCCATAATCTAGTTCTAGCTCTAGGACTAAGTGCATTTTTGGGTATAGGTGCTGCTTTAATTGGCGTACCAATGCAAACTTTAATTCAACAGCAAACACCACCCAATATGCACGGTAAAGTATTTGGCTTTCAAAATCATGCCGTCAATATTGCCCTATCAGCACCATTGGCAATTACTGGCCCATTAACTGATTTTCTTGGCTTGCGAATAGTTTTGGTGGCAATGAGTATTGTCGTGGCAGGTGTGGGAATTTGGGCGTGGAAAAACACCCGCCGAGTGCTACAGGATGTGATTTAGCACCTACGGTGTAAAAAAAGGATTGTTTTTTCTCGAAAGAAGTGAAGCCAGATTAGCGAATATATTGAATACTGTTAATGCAGGTGCGATTTTTGCGATCGCCTAGCGACTCCTGCGGAGTTTCTCACAATACAAACTACTTGTGGGCTAACCAGGTTTCCAAATCTAACAAACTGGTAAAATCCAATAAAGCCTCACTAAGATTTTCTAATTGCTCCAACGGCAGAGTTTCTATCTGTTCACGCATCCCTGGGGGTAACTCTCCCACCTTGCGAGTGAGTAGACGCAGAACTAGATTGCGCTCTCCTTTTTCTCGCCCTCGCTGTTCTCCTTCTTCGAGAATTTCTTGATAAATCACTGACTCGCGCATCATACCCTCCCGAAATATTCTTCTAATCAAATCCTTGCTTAAGTGAAGTGGAAAGCGGATTGCTAAATTAGAGCAATTCCTTGTTTATGTCCATCTTTATATTTTTCTCTCAGGATTTGATTTAACTTTTCAATTAAAATGAAATATTAACTACAGAATTTACGTGTTAACTTAGCTATCGCCTGAGGTTTGACCGTGACCGTGCGCTTGCCTTCCTTTACTAGTATCCCACAAACTGAGAATCAGAATCCTGCTGTTACTAAAGCACCAGTCGTCACGCCCAAGCGGGCAACTGGTGGTTTTGCCTTGCTTGACAGCCTCCTACGTCATGAAGTTGAGTACATTTTTGGTTATCCCGGTGGGGCAATCCTACCGATTTATGATGACCTGTACAAAGTGGAAGCAACTGGCGCAATTAAGCACATCCTAGTACGGCACGAACAAGGTGCAGCCCACGCCGCCGATGGCTACGCCCGCGCTACTGGCAAAGTAGGAGTATGTTTTGGTACTTCAGGGCCTGGGGCAACTAATTTAGTCACAGGCATTGCCACAGCATATATGGACTCGATTCCTATGATTGTGGTCACAGGACAAGTACCACGGGCGTCTATTGGTACGGATGCCTTTCAAGAAACCGATATTTACGGGATTACCCTACCTATAGTCAAGCACTCCTATGTGGTGCGCGACCCCAAAGACATGGCGCGGATTGTCGCTGAAGCCTTTCACATCGCTAGCACTGGAAGACCAGGGCCAGTTTTGATAGATGTGCCCAAAGATGTGGCTTTAGAAGAATGTGATTATGTACCTGTGGAACCGGGAACAGTCAAATTGCGCGGGTATCGTCCCACAGTTAAGGGAAATCCACGACAAATTAATGCCGCAATCCAGTTAATTCGTCACAGTCGCCGTCCATTATTGTATGTGGGTGGTGGGGCGATCGCCGCAGGGGCACACGCGGAAATTCAAGAACTGGCAGAGTTATTCAATATTCCTGTCACTACAACGTTGATGGGTATCGGTGCTTTTAATGAACATCATCCCCTAGCATTGGGAATGCTGGGAATGCACGGTACTGCTTACGCTAACTTTGCCGTGACTGATTGTGATTTGCTAATCTGTGTTGGTGCTAGATTCGATGACCGCGTAACTGGCAAATTAGATGAATTTGCTTCCCACGCCAAAGTAATTCACATCGATATCGACCCGGCAGAAGTTGGCAAAAATAGAGTTCCCGAAGTCCCTATAGTTGGCGATGTGCGAAATGTGTTACTAGATTTGTTGCGTCGCTGTCAAGAAACAGGCATCAAGAACATCCCCAACAAAAACCAAGAGTGGTTAAATTTAATTAACCGTTGGCGGCAAGATTATCCCTTGGAAGTGCCGCAGCATCCTGACAGCATCTCACCCCAAGAGGTGATTGTGGAAATTGCTAGCCAAGCACCCCACGCTTTTTACACTACAGACGTGGGTCAACATCAAATGTGGGCAGCACAATTCTTGAAGAATGGCCCCAGACGCTGGATTTCTAGTGCTGGCTTGGGAACAATGGGTTTTGGTGTCCCTGCGGCTATGGGTGCTAAGGTGGCCTTTCCAGATGAAGAGGTCATCTGTATTAGTGGTGATGCCAGTTTCCAGATGTGCTTGCAAGAATTGGGTACGATTGCACAATATGGTATTAATGTCAAGACTGTAATTATGAACAACGGCTGGCAGGGGATGGTGCGCCAGTGGCAACAAGCCTTCTATGGGGAGCGTTACTCCTGCTCAAATATGGAAGTAGGGATGCCAGATATAGAGTTATTGGCAAAAGCTTATGGCATTAAGGGCATGGTAATCGATAGTCGTGATCAATTAAAAGATGCGATCGCCGAAATGCTGGCACATACTGGCCCAGTCGTCGTTGATGTCCGAGTCACCAGAGACGAAAACTGCTACCCAATGGTAGCCCCAGGTAAAAGCAACGCTCAGATGATTGGTTTGCCGAAGCAGCCACCAAAAGCCGCAGTAGAACCAGTTGCTTGTAGCCATTGCGGTGCGACAAATCCTCCCACACACAACTTTTGCTCTGAGTGTGGCACTAAGTTGTAAATCTTGATGAACTTCAAGGTATGTTGGAGGTGAACTAACCCCAACTGCACTTGTACGCAGAGGAACAAATCCTCTGCGTTTTTGTCTTAGGAAAAAATTATACTGTCTTTAAAAAGTGCTGAGTGCGCTAGCCCTGAGCGAAGTCGAAGGGGAGTGCTGAGTAAAATACTAATCTCTAGTCCCCAGCCCTTTACTCATCTGGCTAATTAAAAATTACGAACTACGAATTACGTTCGCGTAGCGTGCCGGAGGCTCTATTACGAATTAAATTGAGTGATGTCTAAAAAAATTACTGTTAGCTTGCTGTTGCTGTTTCTTAGTACTCAAATCGTTGTCACCCAGCAAACAGTTAAAGCACAAATACAAACACCAGTCACGTCAACAACCACCACAAAAACAATTTGCCCAGCTCAACTCAAGTCAGCAGTGGATGCTGTGACAAACCATCCTCAATTTAGTCGGGTACGTTGGGGAATTTTAGTAAGAAATTTGGCTTCTGCCCAAACTCTTTACAATCATGATGCCGAAAAATACTTTACTCCAGCTTCTAACACCAAATTGTTGACAACAGCCGCAGCATTACAGCAGTTGGGGGCAAATTTTCGCATTCGTACTTCTGTTTATCAAGATGGCGATGGTGTTTTGCGTGTAGTTGGCAGAGGAGATCCCAGCTTAAAGGTTCCTCAACTGCAAATATTAGCCAAGCAGTTACGTGAACAGGGTATTAGTCAAGTTAACCAATTGATTGCTGACGATAGTTATTTTCAAGGAGAAATTGTTCATCCCAGTTGGGAATGGGAAGACTTAGCAGCTTATTATGGTGCACCAGTCAATAGCTTAATTGTCAATGAAAATGCTTCTGTGTTGACAGTTGTGCCCCAAACCATAGGAAAACCATTGCAATTAAAATGGGCTGAACCCGTTGAAGCTTATCAGTGGCGAGTGGAAAATACTTCTGTAACTACTCAAAAAGATCAACCAGGGTTAGTTTCAGTCAGCCGTGACTTAAAAGGGCCAGTATTGCGAATTCAAGGGCAATTGGCTGTAAATTCCCAACCTGACATCACAGCCATAGCTGTTTTTGATCCGATGCAAAATTTTTTGCGTCACTTCCGTCAGAGTTTAGTAGCTGCGGGTATTTCTGTGAGACAAATGTCTAACGGTACAGGTGGTAAAAACGAACGAGAACTAGCAGCAGTAGAATCACCGCCGTTATCTGAGTTGTTAGTGGAGACAAATTTAAATAGTAATAATTTGTATGCGGAGGCTTTACTCAGGGCTTTAGCTATCAAACAACCAGTCGAAAATAATCAAACAACAGCTGATGCAGGGTTGGAAGTTGTTAAGGATACTTTAACTCTATTGGGAGTTGACCCAAAAAGCTACATATTAGTAGATGGTTCTGGGTTATCTCGTAAAAATTTAATTAGTCCAGAAGCTTTGGTAGAAACTTTACAGGCGATGGCCAAATCACCACAAGCAGAAGTTTTTCGGGCTTCCCTACCTGTTGCGGGTGTTAGTGGCACTTTAAGGAATCGCTTGCGTGATACGTCAGCTGTAGGAATTGTCCAAGCGAAAACAGGCACGATGACGGGTGCTGTTTCTCTTTCAGGATACGTCAATGCCCCTAATTATGAGCCTTTGGCTTTCAGTCTAATTGTCAATCACTCTGAACAGCCAGCTAGAGTTGTGCGCCAAGCAATGGATGAAATTGTGGTTTTGTTAACGCAGTTGCGGCGTTGTTAGCGCCAGCTATCGCACAATTCATATCGTGATTCAGCAACGCCAGTACAAGCGATCGCCTATTCAAGATACCCACTGGATGAAGAGTGCTGAGTTGAAAGTGCTTCCTTCTTCTTACTCAGCACTGAGTATGGTAAAAATCAGGGTTTTAAACCAGCGCAGGCTACCTTGCCTACGGAAAGACGCTACGCATCAAGTCATCTATATAGCGGCTACTTCCTTCATCCTCAAGCACGTACTCCCATTCGGCAATGCCCAACCTGATGTTCCTTGCGCCAAGCATGGGGAGGTAAACCGTGATGTTGACGGAACTGACGAGAGAAATGAGACACATCTTGATAACCCAATTCTTTGGCAATTTGCTCGACGGTTTGGTTATTATTTTGCAGCAAGAAACGAGCTCCCTCCATGCGGCGTTTAACAATCCAGCTATTTACCGTCTCTCCTGTCTGCCTACCTACTTGGTTAGTTAAGTAAGCAGGTGAGTAACCAACTGCCTCGGCTACATCACACAGAGTGATTCCTTGGTGATAATGGGCTTCAATAAAGTCAAAAACTTTTTTTAATTGAGGAATAGGCGGAAAGATTGATTGAGGATGGTTCAAAGCTGAAGTCTTATCTGCAGATGCTGATTTTTGAGCTTCTTGAAATTTAGTGGCACACCAGCGTTGGAGTATAGCTTGTCTTTGCAACTGGGTAGTGATTGCTCTCAGCAGTTCGTCTAATGTAGAGGGTTTAGTAACATAGTCATCTGCACCTAATTCCATGCCTTTGCGAACAGCTCCTCTAGTGCAGCTGCCAGTGATAAAAATAAAGGGAATAATTGCTGTCACAGGATCTTGGCGTAGCATCGTTAGAACACTATAACCATCTATATCAGGCATTGTAATATCGCAAACTACTAGATCAGGTACATGCTCTTGTACTTGTTGAATACCAGTAATACCATTTTCAGCACTTATAGTATCAAAACCTTTAGTTTGAAGACCCTTTACATAAAGATTGCGGGTAACAGTATCATCTTCAATTACCAAAATTTTTTTCGGTGATTCGTACTTCATTTTCTAGCACCCTAAATTGTGGCAGGAAACGGATGAGATTAATTGTTTCTTTCCCAGAGTTATAACTGTTAATATTTTGATTTCAACATCTATAACTGGAAAAGGACAGATTCTTCTTTAATTAATGGCAACATTACAGTAAACATAGTGCCTACACCTACCTCACTCTCCACAGCAACTTGACCGCCATGCAAGTCTACAAGGGTTTTAATAATTGATAATCCTAGTCCAGTACCAGGTATATTCTCAACATTGCTCCCCCGATAAAATGGTTCAAATAATCTTTGTTGATCTCCTGGTGGAATGCCAATCCCCTGGTCTTTGACCTGAAAAATTAACTTTCCATTCTCGCAAGCAAGTATGAAATCAATGACCATGTGGGAGGGAGAATATTTAATTGCATTATCAAGTAAATTTTTCAAAATAGGCTCTAGTAATTTTGGATCAACACAGGCTGATAAAAAGTCAAATTGACTGACAAAACTGATTGGTCTTTGGCTCATGCTTATGTGCATTTGTGCCACTAAATTATGGCAGAACTGAACTAAATCAAGCAGTTGAGGCTCAACGCTGAGTTTTGCTGTTTCGGCTTTAGCAAAGAACAAAGTATCATCCAACATCTGGCTGATTTGTTCAATGGCTTTTTCAATATGATCGAGTAATGGTTGAATTTTCTTTTCTGTATGTTTGTCTACTTGTTCTTTAAGTAAGCTATGGGAGAATGAAACAATATTCAGTGGAGTACGAAATTGATGACAGACCATAGAAAGAAATCGCGCTCTCAGTTCACTGAGTTGTTTTGCTTGTTCTAAAGCCTGGTTAAGGTCTGATTCTACATTTTTATAATCAGTAATATCTATACCTGTAATCAATTCAACTGGTTTTCCCCCAAAATCCAGCGTGCCATCAAGCTTGGCAACCGCGCAAGCTAGCCAGCGTTCTGTGCCATCTTTTATGAGCAGATTCATTTCCTGATATTCAAAGTTCGCTACTGCATTTTGGTTGCGTACCTGCCTACGTTCTTTACTCTTAACAAGTTGGCGAATATCAAAGTCGTTGAGCAATTCTTCTTTTTTGTAGCCAGTAAGTTTTTCCACCGCCGGATTTATGTAGCAAAGTCGCGTGCCTTGAAGCAGGAAAATGTTCGCTTCTGTTGTTTCTGCTAAAGTCCGGAATCTAGCTTCATTCAGCCTGAGTGCTTCCTCTGTTTGTTTAGATTCAGTAATGTCCCAAATACTCCACACTCTACCAACAATTTTATCCCCCAGGTAGTGAGGTTTAGAGTAGTGTGCAAACGTCCTTCCATCCTTCAACTCCAAAATATAGTAGCTTTCAAAATCAGACTGGCTAGAAACTTCCCAAACAAGCCGAGAAAAAGCTTCTGGATCTTTAAGTTGATTTTCAAAAAAGGCTTTACATTGAGGACATTTCTTGGATAATATTAGGGATTGTGGAATCTGCCACATATCGATAAATTTCTGATTTAAACTCAGAATATCTCCCTCAAAGTTAACTGCAACAATACCAACAGCAGTAGACTCGAGGGTGGAATGAAATATGGACAGGGATATTCCTAGTTCTGCTTCTTTTGTACTTAGTTGCGAAGCTTCTTGTTGAAGATAGTTTTTGGCATTTCTTAATTCATCCATCCATGTTTGTACACTCAACTCTATTATTTCATTACTTCTGTCCCGAACAACAGCACAGCCCAAATTTTTACCTTTATTTTCTACATAGATAATGGATATTTCTACTAGAAATATGCGCCCTCCCTTGGCGCGATAGCGGGATTTAAAGGTAGAGAAATCTTGTGATTTGATATCTGACCAATTATGTAGAGAAAAGTCTATATCTATATCATGCAGCCTCAGAGAAAGTAATTCCTCATGGGAATACTCAGTCATCTGGCAAGTAGCATCGTTGACATAAAGAAATTGCTCATTATCTCCTAAACAAAAAGCAGCATCTACAGCTTGATTTATCAGAAAATGAGCAAACTTTAAATCTATTTCTGGCTGTAGTTTCCATTGAGAATTGGAGAAAACTAACGTATGTTCACTAGAATTCATGACTTTACTCTCTCCTTTTCATAAGTCAGCACTAGAGCCATAAATAAACTAAACATCAGAAACACCTACAGTTATTTGTGAATTTCCTGTTAACAAAATATTAAAAATAATTAAAAACCTATATATATTTAACTTTTAAATAGCTACTGATAAATGAAGCAAACTCAGATAAATAAACTGCAAAATTAGTTTAAATTTTTTATGAGTTCAGTATTCTACATCATTTTTAATGTAAAGATTTTTTCTCTGGTATCGAGTAAATCTGCTGGTGGAAATATATTTGACCTGCTAGTTCAACAACTGACGTGCTAATCAAACTAATCAGGTGTGGTTTAGGTGTTTTTAGGTTTGACTTTGATTTTATCCATATGAGCAATGTCTAACAACAAGCCCTACCTTTGGGAACAGCCCCGCCGAACGAACGGGTATACCTCCTATATATCTGCGACGTCAGCTTACGGCAAACGCTTTGTACTTATGTAGTCGGGGTCAGACTAGCCATTTTGTAGTGCTAGTGCTGCCTTACCGCTACGCGTTTACGCCGCTCATCTGAGAAAAATAGCCACAAGTCTGAAACGTCAGAATTTCATGAATCTATGTAATGTTTCATTTGTACAGTGCATAAACACCACTAAAGCTAAGAGTAAATTTGTAATTTTTCTTAACTTTACTCTCATATTTTACTATACAACAATATGCAGAAATATGCCTAGTTAAGGAATTATTTAGGGGACTTGCCAATAAAAAGAATATCCAAGATTTTCGTGTGAAATCGTTGTCTGCACTGTGCGATGCTACGCTATTGTCAAATTTTTAGGGCTAGTAGAGACACTGTTAGTATCAAAATAAGCTCATATCTTGTTCGCCAATAAGTAACATTGCTTAGAGCAACCTGAAAATAAAACAGAAAATAAGCCTTTTTGAGAACTATGATGATACGTGTTTACGTAATTCCTCAATAATCAACGTAAAGATTTAGCACATGCAAGTTAATCAAATACTTGAATTTGTGTTTTATCTTACGTATATACACTTAATTTAACGATGAGATTTCCCCTAAATTTAACATTTATGAGGGAACACCTACTCCATAAAATGAATGATTTAATTTTTGGAAATCCCTAAATATTAACGGTTAATTTTTACAAGATGAGCAATGTTTAATATCAGTCGCATAGCCTTTACATTGCTTCTCGAAGGATGTTTCCACAAATCGGAAACATCAGAATTGCGTTAATTTATAGAACACCTTATTTGTACAGAACATCAAGACTAAGTTTTTGCTCATAATCTTAACTTTGTAAAATTTCTTAACCTATTATGTATTGTTAAAGATTTAACTATATGATAAGTTGCTTAGTCATCTGCCCTGAGAAATACATCCTCATTAGAGAAAAATGACCATATCGCTAGATTTTTTGTTGCAGGCAACACATTTTTCCTAGAAAAACGCCTAATTTCTACTTAGTCATCTATCGTAAGAAATAAAAAAATTCCGATTATATGTCTTGAGCAGCGTCAGAAAATTGACTTTAAAGAATATTTAGTGAAAATAGAAAAATTGTTTTTCATGTGGATGGTTGTATTAGTGGGACTTAGACAAAAAGTAGCCAGAAAAAACACTCAAATCTATATACAGAGAGACTTTGACATCGTTTAGCCTAGTTTCTTGATATATCTGGGTTTCAAGCATGTTTGAATCTTTGGTGTATTTTCCTTGCCCTGTATGGGTTTGAGGCTTATTTGTGCCTCAAAAATGTCTAAGTCCCGAGTTAAATAGATAAAATTATTGATTTTACTTTAACCATCACAAAAAGTGAATCTCTCTAAGCTACTAATATAAGAGCGAAAAAATTGACAAAGCTATCAAAAGATTTTTGATTGCAGATATGTCTTTATTATTCTATGAGTCACAAAAAGCAAATTTTATAATGCAGTCAATAACCTAATATAGGCATCAATATAAAAACGAAAAATTTGACAACACATCAAAAGAATGTTGATTGCAAATATGTTTTCCTGCCCCCTATGATGATTTCCATAAGCACGTCCTTGACTGTGTACGCTTTACAAAAATTTTTGTGACTGCGCTCACAAGCATCAATTAGCAGTAGTCAACCGTCTTTACTATTGATCAAATCCGGTCATAACTGTAAAAAACAGAGACGTTTGTATTAGATATTCCCAGCAATGTGATTGTGCATCAAGGAGCCTTTATACAAGTTTCTGGAATTACGTAAAATCAATGAGTCAAAACTATACTGATGCAAACTCCCCTCAAATCACCACTGAGATATACAAGGAATTGCCACCAAACAACTGTGTAGAATCGACATCAAACGGTTCCCATCAGTTGGACAAATTAGAGCAGAAAACGGAAATTCAACCTTTTTTACTCAACGAATCCTCCAAGCTATCAGTTGTGGAGGCGATCGCCCAAATGTTAGCAAGTTTGGGAGTCAACTATGCTTTTGGGGTGGCTGGTGGTGCCATGGCTAGTCTGTGGAATGCGCTTTCCCATAGCAACATAGAAGTATTGAACTTCCGCCATGAAGCCGGAGCTGCCTTTGCTGCTTCCGAAGCGTATTTTGCTAATAATCGCCCTACCGTAGTGTTTACCACAGCTGGGCCAGGTATTACCAATGCTCTGACTGGGTTATTTGCGGCTCGTGGTGAAGGTGCAAAGGTAATTTTATTATCGGCTTGTACTTCAGCACCACAGCGCGGACGCTGGGCAATTCAAGAAACTAGCACCTACACTTTACCTAGCGGGGGAATCTTCACCCAAGGCGCGCTGTTCAACTATGCAATTACCATCGAATCTGGGGCGCAACTTCCACAAATTTTTCGCAAACTAGCTCTGGCTTTAGCGCAACCAGGCGGATTTGTGGCTCATTTGAGCATTCCCACAGGTATACAGACAACTTTAATTGATAGTATATCCCTGCCTCAACTAGAAGTACCTAGTGTTTTAGTCACTGCTCAACAAGAAGCGATCGCCCAATCTATAGAGTTATTATCTGCGGGAAACTTTGCCATCTGGGTTGGTTTTGGCGCTCGTGATGCCGCAGATGAGATTCGCCAATTCGCTGAGAACACGGGAGCCGCAGTCATGTGTTCACCCCGTGGTAAAGGTATTTTCCCGGAAGATCATCCCCTGTTTGTCGGTGTCACAGGTTTGGGTGGTCATGCTTCCGTTTTGACTTATATGGAACAACACACTCCACTGCGTACACTCGTACTAGGAACCCGCCTTGGTGAACCTACTTCCTTCTGGAGTTCAGCGATGGTTCCTTCAGGAGGCTTTATCCATGTAGACATTGATCCAGAAGTGCCAGGTGTCGCTTATCCAGACGTTGAAACCTTCCCGATTCAGTCTGATATTAAAGCCTACATGCAAGAACTATTGCAGCATTGGCCAGACGTTCCTGCTGCTAACACAGATTTGCCCCTACCTCATCCAGAACGCACAGTTATTGCACCACCTGCAAATGTAGACTATCCAGTGCGACCTGAAGTTTTGATGGCTGCAATTCAAAAAATTATTGTTGAGGGTAGCGATGCTGTAGTCATGGCAGAGTGCGGTAACTCGTTTACTTGGTCAACTCATTTACTGCGATTTGCTCAAACCAATCGTTATCGAGTCAGCACCGGAGTCGGAGCCATGGGTCACACAGCTACAGGAGTCTTGGGTGCAGCACAAGCCCGCAAAGGCAAGGCTGTAGCCATTGTTGGCGACGGAGCAATGCTGATGAACAACGAAATCAGCACAGCCGTGAAATACAAGATACCTGCTGTCTGGATTGTACTTAATGATGCCCGTTACAACATGTGTCATCAAGGGATGAAAATGTTGGGATTAAAAGGTGCAGATGCAGATATGCCCGAAACTAACTTTGCGATGATTGCTCGTGGTATGGGAGCAGAAGCGGTGGGAGTCGTGCGCGAGTCGGATTTAGAAGCAGCATTAGAACAGGCGATCGCGGCAAATGATCCTTTTCTAATTGATGTCGTGATTGACCCTGATCGACCCGCACCTTCTGGTGGACGTAATAAGAGTTTGGCAGCACAAGGAGTTAAATCAAATCAGGTTAATGCTTCAACTAAGACGGTTTCTTTCCCATCGGTTTGAAGTGTGAGTTGAATTTATATCAGGATTGTGACTTATTCAGGAGCATGAAAAAAGAAACCGCAAAGGACACAAAGGTAAGAGGTTTAAAAGGGTTTTTGCGTTAGTTTTGGATATTACCCTGAAAGCTAGGTTCTACATCGCTAAAATTAAGTTTGAGAAACCAAAATGTTGTTATTTGAAACTGTTAGGGAAATGGGTCATGAACAGGTGATTTTCTGTCATGGCAAAAACCCAGATATTCAGGCAATTATTGCTATCCATAATACAAGTTTGGGACCAGCAATGGGGGCTACAAGACTTTTTCCTTATATCAGTGAGGAAGCTGCTTTAAAAGACGCATTGCGTCTGAGTCGGGGGATGACTTATAAGGCTGCTTGTGCTAATATTCCGGCTGGTGGAGGCAAGGCAGTTATTATTGCTAATCCGGAAAACAAAACTGATGAATTTTTAAGGGCTTATGGGCGTTTTATTGAAAGTCTCAATGGACGTTTTATTACAGGTCAAGATGTTAATATTACCCCAAAAGATGTCCGCACAATTAATCAAGAGACTAAATATGTAGTAGGGGTATCAGAAAAGTCTGGTGGGCCTGCTCCTATTACAGCATTGGGAGTATTTTTAGGCATTAAAGCTGCTGTAGAATCTCGTTGGCAAACCAAAGGACTTGCAGGATTAAAAGTTGCAGTCCAAGGTCTAGGAAATGTTGGTAAAAACCTTTGCCGTCACTTACATGAGCATAATATCAAACTGTATGTGAGCGATGTAGATCCAGCAAAAACGGCAGAGGTAAAGCAGCTATTTGGCGCGACTGTTGTGGAGCCACATGAAATTTATGCTCTTGATGTCGATATCTTTGCTCCTTGTGCTTTAGGAGGAATGCTCAATAGTGAGACAATTCCACTTTTAAAAGCTGAAATTATTGCTGGTGCTGCTAATAATCAATTAGGAGATGAGCAAATACATAGCCAAATGCTAGACCAAAAAGGCATTATTTATTGCCCTGATTATGTAATTAATGCCGGAGGATTAATCAATGTTTACAATGAAATGATTGGCTATGACGAAGAAAAAGCTTTTCAGCAAGTGCATAACATTTATGACACGCTACTAGCAATATTTTACATTGCTAAACAGCAGCAAATTACTACAAATGATGCAGCTAAACAATTAGCAGAAAATCGCATTATGAAAGCTAAACAAAATACATCTCAGCAAGTTGCTGCGTAATTACTAACTATTAATCTAGGAATAAATCATGGAAAAAAATACATTTGCGACATCAACTTATATTGCTACTTCACCACGGAGCGCCTTTGAATATCTTTGCAGTTTGAAAAACTTGGATGATTGGACGCTCTTTAGTCGGATGATCAAGCAAATTGACGCAGATACCTGGCTGGGCACTGCTTCTGGTTATCAAAAAAATCTTTACTATCACGTTAAAAAGCTAGAAAATCCACTTTTCTATGGCATCGAATGGCATTGTGGATTTGAGTATAATCAATACTTTCAAGTTTATCCTGTGCTGCTTTTTCCTCCGAGCTACATTGAGCCAGAAACTGATGAAGAAGGTGTGTATTTCCACTGGTTGAGCTTTGTCGATCCCAAGCGGCAAACTCCGATGATTATGCAGGGAATTCACACTGTACATACTTCCGAAACTCGTTCTCTCAAAGCCATTTTGGAACGCAAAGTTGGTCGTACTTCGGCAGCCAAAGGGCGCTACTTTATCGATACCGATACCATCTATGTTGATGCTCCCATTGAAATTGGGGTCAAGTATTTGTCAAACCTGCAAAATATGGATGAGTGGTCACACTTGGTGCGGCCGAATGGTGAAATTACTCACCAATCAGGTGAATTCAAAGACGAATATGACCAAAAAATCAAAATATCTCTGCGACTACATGCTTTGAGTAAATACAACTTGCTCGAACAAGAATACTTTTATCCAGACTACGGATTTTATCAGCGCTCTGTAGCCCTACTCATCCCCACTGCCTATGCTTTCGGTGATCCAGAAGCTTCTGGGTTCATCCTGCATCGAATTACATTCTGGAAAAATCATCAACTTCTTGCTCACGGCAAACTCCAAATTGAAGACTTTGGGGCTGAAAGCATGAACATTAAACGGATGTTAGAAGCCAAAGTTGGAAACATGAAATCCTTTGACATGGGAATGAGTTATGTACCAAAAAACCAAAATTCACTAGTTACCAGTAACTAAAAAATCTGGATTCCAGGTACAAAATTATCTGTGGTTAATTAATTCTTCCCTAATTTACACACACGATGAATCGCGACTCTACAAGACAAAGCTTCTTTAAACTTATTAATTCCTAGGGAATTAAAACTAATAAACCTCAACACCCCTCTGCGTTTAAAACATGACAACGCAAAGCAGTAATAAAACTAGATAAATACCCTAACAGATGAAAATCAAGCAACTCACTATTACCTTTCTTAGTGTTTATGTTACTGTCTTTTCGGGAATGAAAGCAGCAGAAGCCGCATCCTTTACAGTAATTGCCGACGGTCTAAATAATCCAGGTGGTCTCAGCTTTAGCCCCGACGGTAACCTTTATATTACAGAAGGTGGGACAGGAGGAAGTGGCGCTTGCGTTCCACCACCAAGCGGTGAAGGCGATTCCTTATGCTATGGCACTAATGGTGTAGTGAGTGTCATTGAAAACGGTGAAATCAAGCCTATATTGACAGAATTACCCTCCTTAGCATTACCAGATGGCAAAAGAGCTGCTGGCCCCCGTGATATTAAATTTGATGCTACAGGTCAGGCTTACGTGCTGCTGGGCTATGGAACTAATCCCACCTATCGCGATCGCTTGGGTGAAACTGATCTAGGAACAATTATCGTTCCTGACTTTGCTACCAATTCGTGGACGAGTATTGCAGATATCGCTAACTATGAACTTGTTAACAATCCTGATGGCGATGATCTCAATAGCAACCCCTTAAAAATTTTAATAGATGGTAATCAACTAGTTACTGTTGATTCAGCTGCTAACAGCTTATTACGTGTTAATACTGACGGCTCTGATTTGCAAGCGATCGCGGTACTTCCCACGCAAACATTGATTGATCCAGTATTCCCGCCTTCCCTTACCCCATCTAATGAACCTGAACAAGTCCCAACTCAAACTGAAAAACCTCCATCACAGTTGACCATTCAGTCAGTACCAACAGGTGTAGCTCAAGGACTAGATGGAGCCTACTATATAAGTGAATATACAGGTTTTCCTTTTCCAGAAGCAGGAGCCAAAATTTATCGTGTTGGTGATGAAGGAATCCCAACAATCTATGCAGAGGGTTTTACCCAACTAATGGACTTGGAATTTGACTATGCAGGCAATTTGTATGTTTTGCAGTATGCCAATGAGTCAGGGTGGAAAGGTAATCAAGATGGTTCTTTAATCAAAATAGCTCCCGATGGCACTCGCACAACTATTCTCAGTGGTAACGGACTAGAATCACCTACTGCTTTAACCATTGGTCTTGATGGTACTGTATACATTGCTAACCGAGGCGATCGCCCAGGACAAGGACAAATTCTCCGCATTGAAAATATCCAGTCTGTTCCTGAACCTAATTCTGCATTAGGTATATTGACTTTCGGCGCTTTAGGCGTTGTTTGGTGGCGCAAGAGTAACAGCCTCAAACCCCTTCATAGATGAAGTCCTAGCGCTCAGATCAATATTCAGTGTTTACCCTACTACCTCTAGGACAAGTAATTTCTTGTCTGGAAATCCGGAAAATTCCCCCAAATTATCAACTCTTAATCTCCAAAAGTATGAAACTCAAGTTATTTGCTATCACACTTGTCAGCTTTTGTATTGCTGCTGTTTCTGTACCCAAAGTAGCCGAAGCTGCCACATTTTCTGTAATTGCTGACGGTCTTGATAATGCTAGGGGTGTTAGTGTTGGCCCTGACGGTAGCATCTATGTCACAGAAACAGGTATAGGAGGGGACGGAGGATGTGTACAATCACCTAGTGTACAATTTGCCTCTTTATGCTCTGGTAACACTGCTGCGATTACGAGAATTAAAGATGGTCAACAAGAGCGGATATTCACAGACCTACCATCTTTAGCATTGCAAGGTAGTGGGATTGAAGGTGCTGGCCCGCAAGACCTGAAGTTTGATTCCCAAGGTAATGCTTATCTGGTTTATGGCTTCGCTGGTAACCCAACCAACCGTGACACAGTTTTTAATGATTCCACCTTCGGACAACTTTATAATATCGACTTAAACACAGGTGCGCTCACTAGTATTGCCGATTTAGCACAGTTTGAACTCCTGAATAATCCCGACCAAGGTGATGTCATCACCAACCCTTATGCTTTAGCGATTCAAGGTGATACAGCTTATGTGGCTGATGCAGGTGCGAATACTTTATTGAGTGTGGCACTAGATGGTAGTGGTATTACTAATGTAGTACCATTTTTTAGTCGCCCATTTGAGAATGCTGTTTTCCCAGAACTTCCACCAGGACAGCAGCCACCTCCAGGAGTAGATCCTGATGCACCGCTCAACGAAATTCCCTTACAACCAGTACCTACAGGTGTAGCAATTGGGCCTGATGGCGCTCGATATGTCAGCGACTTTTCCGGTTTTCCTTATCCAGAAGGTGGGTCACGTGTTTATCGAGTAGGGGATGATGGGATACCAACAGTCTTCGCTGATGGCTTTACACAAATCGGGGACTTGGAATTTGATCAAAATGGCAACTTGTTAGTTTTGCAATATGCCGACCAACCAGCATGGCAGAATGATTTCGCTGCTTCTTTATTCCAAGTAGCCCCTGATGGGACTCGTACAACTTTAATTAGTGCTGGTGAAGGACTAGAATCTGCAACTTCTCTAGAAGTCGGCTCTGACGGCACTATCTATATTACCAACAAAGGCGATCGCCCAGGTGTTGGACAAGTCCTCCAATACAATCCCATAACTCCCACAAAACCCATAACTCCCACACAAGTCCCCGAACCTACTACTACTTTGGGTCTAATAGCAGCAGCTGCATTCGGCACCACATCTATGTTCAAGCACAAACGCAAATTAGCCGACGTTAGTCATTAGTCATTGGGAATTGGGCATCGGGATGGGAAAAAAACTTAATATTAGCAATCACCTTTTGTCCTCTTGTCCCCCTATCCCCTTGTCCCCCTATCCCCCTATCCCCTTGTCCCCCACAAACCTAGGAGCTTAACTCAGATGGCATTAGTAAAAAAACTATCAATTGCAATTGCTGGTGCTGGATTGATGACATTAGCAATAGCAAGTACAGCCGAAGCTTTAACTTTAAAATACGAAACTAGTATTGGTAGACCTGCTACCTTTACCGATGGTGATTTTCCTGGTGTTCCTGGAGTAATTACTGTTCCCCAAGGTATAGGAGTACAAGACTCAACCAAGAATATTTTCGTTAGTAATGGTCGGGGTATTGACCGCGTTGATGTGTTCGATAGCCAAGGCAACTATATTAAGGGTATTGGCAGCACTGGCTCTGGGCCTGGAGAGTTCGATGAGCCAGCAGACCTCAGATTCAACCCCATAACAGGTGACTTGCATGTGGGTGATGTTTTCAACAGTCGGATTAATGTCTTCGATGCCGAGGGTAACTATAAGACATCGTATGCCTCTTTTAGCGGGCCTGTAGAGGATAGATTATTTTTTGGCCCTGGAGGAATGGATTTTGATGCGACTGGTAATTTATATGTGAGTGACTTTAGTGCCGACATTATCAAAGTATATAACCCAGAAGGCGAACAAATTAGAACTATTGGCAGTCCCGGCAGTGAACCCGGTCAATTTTTGGGGCCAGGAGGCTTAATTATCTCCGATACAACTGGCAGAATTTATGTTAACGACCAATACAACGGCCGTGTTCAAGTTCTTGACCCGAATGGTGATTTTCTATTTGCCTTTGGCTCTACTGGCTCTGAACCTGGACAGTTTAAAGAACCTATCGGCATTGATGTGGACGAATACGAGAATATTTATGTAGCAGACTCGCAAAATAGTCGTGTTCAAGTCTTTGATAAAGAAGGTAATTTCCTGACTACTTTTGGCGAACCAACCCGGAATTCATCTGGTGAAATTGTACCACCGCCTACACCTGTAGCCCTAGGTGGAACTACTCCCTATGGCACCCCCATCGACCTCGAACCAGGTAAGTTTAACTGGACAGCTGGACTACATTACAATGATGGCAAAGTATATGTAGGTGATTTCTTCCAAGGTCGGATTCAAGTCTTAACAGTAGAACGGGCAGCTAAAGTACCCGAGCCTACTTCAATACTAGGTCTAGGATTACTAGGACTTGGATTTACTGCTACTAAACTACGGAAACATAAGCAGAAAAAGACACTCATCAGTTTAGAGAAGGAATTGGAAATTACTTCTGTGTAAGTTTTACTCCACCCAAACCCTCCCCTGAGAAAGCTACAGTGTACACACAAGATTTTCCCAGGGGGTAATGCGGGTTTCACGAAGGAAGAGGGAAGAGGGAAGAAGAGACCCACATTTTAAAAAGTGGGATTGAAACTCCGCCGCCGTTTTTTTGCGCTGCGCCTCTCAAAAAACATCTTTTTTAAAGTGGGCTTTAAAACCACAACTAAAGTTTTTGTTAGTTATTCCTTCTTCCTTCTTCCTCCTAACTTCTTCCTTATATTGCAACCATAATTATGTCTGCTGTAATTTATTTGAAGCAAACCAGTATCACTAGCTTATTACACCACTGGATTTCACAAGCAGTGAATCAAGCAGCTCTGACTTGGCTAGATGAAAAAAGGGAGCAAATTAAGAGCAATGCCAGCAATCGAGAGTTTTTCACTGCCTTCAGTGCAGTGCCGCGTTATATAGGCAAACAACAGCTAGAGCTAAACCTCAAAGACTTAAAAGCCGCCTCAATTATGAGAATAGGTTGGTTTCCCGGTCATTGGCGCGTGGATCAAGCTGCACGTACACTACTAGTACTAGCTCTGCCACATGACAATGTAGAAAAATATTTACACACACTCGAGCAAGTATTCACAAATGCCGACGTAGGAGAATTAGTAGCGCTGTATCAAGCTTTACCTTTGCTACCTTACCCAGAACAACTGCAAAAACGTGCTGCCGAGGGAGTTCGCAGTAACATGATCGCTGTATTCAATGCGATCGCCTTACAAAATCCCTACCCAGCCCAGTATTTTAACACACTGGCATGGAATCAAATGGTACTGAAAGCTTTGTTTGTCGGCAGTCCTCTACATTTAATTCAGGGTCTTGATGTTCGTGCTAACCGTGAGCTAGGAAGGATGCTAATAGACTATGCCCACGAACGCCATAGCGCTCACCGCTCCGTACCAGAAGAACTTTGGCCATTAGTAGAGGATTTTGCCGATGCTGACACTTTCGCAGATTTGCCAAGGGCTGAAACACAAAGTGTTTTGTTGTAACTTAAGAATTTAGTAACAAATATAACTGCACATTTGCTTTACCAAGTATTAACACTAAGAATTATGATATTTATAGATCCCCACATTCATATGAGTTCGCGCACAACCGATGATTATCAAATGATGCGCGAGTCAGGTATTGTCGCAGTAATTGAGCCAGCCTTCTGGTTAGGTCAACCCCGCACAAACATTGGCTCCTTCCAAGATTATTTCAGTAGCCTAGTCGGTTGGGAAAGATTCCGCGCCTCTCAATTTGGTATCAAGCACTACTGCACAATAGGATTAAATTCCAAAGAAGCCAATAACGAAGCCTTAGCAGCACAAGTAATGGAACTGTTACCTCTGTATGCTTGTAAAGAGGGTGTAGTGGCGATCGGTGAAATTGGCTACGACGATATGACTCCAGCCGAAGATAAATACTTTCGTCTCCAGCTAGAACTAGCCAAAGAATTAAATATGTTAGTAATGATTCATACACCCCATCGCGACAAAAAAGCAGGTACAAGTCGCAGTATGGATGTTTGTATTGAGCATGGGTTAGATCCATCGCGGGTAATTGTGGATCATAACAACGAAGAGACCGTTGCAGAAGTTTTAGAGCGCGGCTTTTGGGCAGCATTCACAATTTACCCACAAACAAAAATGGGGAATGCTCGCATGGTAGAAATTGTCCGTCATTATGGGAGCGATCGCATCATCGTAGATAGTAGTGCTGATTGGGGTGTCAGTGATCCCCTGGCTGTACCCAAAACTGCTCAATTAATGCTAGAACGGGGCATTTCCACAGCGCATGTGAAAGCAGTCTGTTATCAAAATGCGCTAACAGCTTACAGCCAAAGTGGTCAAATCCAAGAGTCCGACTGGCTCAATCCCCTACCCATAGATCAGCGACAGATGTTCAATGATAATTCTGTACTACGGGGACAAGAACCACTAGTCGAGTCCAGTCGTGAATACGCACTAATCGAGTGATGAAGAAATAGGAAAAATTCAGCCCTCTCAACTCCTACTCTCTGCGCCTTTGCGTGAGACAAATCCATATTTTAAATCATCAGCATTTACTATGAACACTGTAACCCTAAGTTCCCATCGCTTATGGGCATATCTACAATTACTACGACCGGCTAACATTGTCACTGCTTGGGCAGATATCCTCGCTGGCTTTGCTGCTTCGGGTGTTCTAACAACTGGATCAGAGATTAATCTTGACTCCCTAGCATGGTTGTTACTAGCCACCACTGGCTTATACGGCGGCGGCATTGTATTTAATGATGTATTTGATGCTGAATTAGATACCCAGGAACGACCAGAACGACCTATCCCCAGTCATAGAGCATCCCTGAGAGGGGCAACTGTACTAGGAAGTTTGCTTTTAAGTATAGGTATAGTAGCAGCTTCTCAAGTCTCGTGGTTGAGCGCTACTCTAGCTCTTGGTATCGCTGTAGCCGCCTTATTATATAACGCTGTTGGTAAGCATCACCCCATCTTCGGCCCCATCAACATGGGTATTTGTCGTGGAGGCAATTTATTGCTAGGCGTGAGTGTCTTGCCAGCCATGGTAGAAGAGTATTGGTTTTTGGCTTTGATTCCCATAGTTTACATTGGGGCTATAACTATGTTGAGTCGGGGTGAGGTACATGGGTCAAAGCTGAGTACTGGAGTGGTAGCGCTATTACTAATGGCGATCGTCATCTCAGGACTTTTAGAGATGGGGCTATTAACTAACTATCAACTGCTGACAGCTTTACCATTCCTCATATTATTTGCTATTCGAGTGTTGCTTCCTTTAATCAAAGCTGTACTCGAACCTACTCCAGAGCAAATCCGCATCGCAGTTAAGGCTGGCGTGTTATCACTAATTGTTTTAGATACTACAGTTGTTGCAGGTTTTGCAGGTTTGCTCTACGGATTACTAGTCTTAAGCCTACTGCCGATTTCCATAAAACTGGGTCAAATTTTTGCAGTGACTTAAAGCCTAAAACTGACAATTTTGATGAATATTATAGTTAGTTATCTCAACCAAGCCGACGTTATTAGGGTGCCTCCAAAGACATTAACACCTTATGCATATTCTGATTTATTCCTACAACTATCATCCAGAGCCAATTGGAATTGCGCCCTTAATGACTGAACTAGCAGAAGGATTAGTGAAGCGAGGTCATGAAATACGGGTGATTACAGGAATGCCCAACTATCCTCAACGCCAAATTTATGATGAATATCAAGGTAAATGGTATTTAACCGAACAAAAAAATGGCGTGACTGTTCAGCGCAGTTATGTACGGATCAAGTCTAAACCTAATCTTCTTGATCGGTTACTCCTAGAGTTGAGTTTTGTCTTCACGAGTTTGCCACAAGCCATCAAAGGCAAGCGACCGGATGTAATTCTCTTAACAGTTCCGCCTTTGCTGGTTTCCTTACCTGCGAGTTTACTGGGTTGGCTGTATAACTGCCCAGTAGTGCTAAATGTACAAGATATTCTCCCAGAAGCTGCGGTACGTGTTGGGCTGATCAAAAACAAGTGGGTGATCCGAGTATTGACAGCCCTAGAAAAATTTGCCTATCGCAATGCACATACCATCAGCGTTATCAGTGAAGGGTTTAGAGAGAATTTAGTCAACAAGGGAGTACTTACTAAGAAAATAGTTTGCATTCCTAATTGGGTGAACGTAAATTTTATTCGCCCTTTACCAAATAAGAACAACCACTGGAAATCAGTACATCAACTAGATGGAAAATTTGTCGTACTTTATTCAGGCAATATTGCACTAACACAAGGATTGGAAACAGTAGTTGAAACAGCCATGCGCTTACGTCATATCAAAAAAATAGTTTTTGTGATTGTTGGTGAGTCAAAAGCATTGCAAAAATTGCAGGAATATTGTCTGAGTTGTGGTGCTGATAACGTATTGCTATTACCGTTGCAGCCGCGAGAAGAACTACCCCAAATGCTGGCAGCAGCTGACGTAGGGTTAATTGTGCAAAAGCACAACATAATTTCATTCAATATGCCTTCAAAAATACCACTGCTGTTGGCTAGTGGTCGCCCAATCATCGGTTCAGTTCCTAATACTGGCACTGCGGCTCAAGCAATTCAACTCAGTGGCGGTGGCATAGTTGTGAGTCCAGAATCCCCTGATGCTTTGGCCGATGCAGTGCAGAAATTGTATGTGAATCCGGCTCTAGCCACCCAACTAGGTGATAAAGGCAGAAAGTTTGCCGTAGAAAATTATTCTTTTGAGCAAACGCTGAATCGGTATGAAGAATTATTTTCTGATATTGCTGCCAAGCGAGAATTAAATTTAAATATCTTGCCCAAATTGAATTCTAAAGAATCACTTGTTGATATTTGAAATTTGGGGACTGGGCACTGGGAAAAAGCAGCAGAGGGGCAGAGGAGAAAAACTTATATTAGGTAACTCCAAAAATTAAATTACCACTATCCTGCATCCCAGAAGACTATCAGATTCTTGTCCCCCCTGTTCCCCTTTGCTCCCTTACCCACTCCCTCACACTAAGCTTATGATTCCAAATCAGCTTCAACAAACCAACCAAAAACTAAATCCTGAATCTGTAAATCATGCCAGAATCCGCAACATTACTATCATCGGTGGATGTGGCAGGATGGGAGGATTATTTAGAGAGCAACTTTCGGCCATAGGTCACAAAGTTAGTGTGCTTGAACAGGAAGATTGGGCGTATGCAGATAAATTATTAAGTCAGGCTGAATTAGTCTTAGTCAGTGTCCCGATTCAACGGACAGTTGAGGTGATTAGGCGTGCAGCCCCATACCTCGCCCCAAATACTGCATTGTGCGATATCACAAGTATTAAGACTCAGCCTACTCAAGCAATGCTCGCACATCATTCAGGCCCTGTCATGGGATTACATCCTCTGTTTGGTCCCAGTATCAAATCATTCGTGGGACAAAAGGTGGTGGTGTGTCCAGGTCGAAATGATGATTCTTTTCAATGGTTATTAAACTTCATTCAAGGTCAGGGTGGAGAACTAATCATTTGCACTCCGGAAGAGCATGACCAAATAATGGTAATCGTTCAAGCAACGCAGCATTTTTCTCGATTTAGTCTTGGTGTCTTTTTAGCACAAGCCAAAATTGATATGGAGCGTAGTTTGTCTATGTCAACACCTAGCTATCGTCAAGAAATTGATATTCTTAAGCGTTTGTTTGCACAAAATCCTCACTTATGTGTAGATATTATATTAGCTACAGAAGAACGATGTGAGGCAATTAATTCTTTAGCTAAAACTTATAGTCGCTTGGCAATGCTGGTAGCAAAGAAAGACCGAACTGCATTAATCCAAGAATTTGCAAATGCTCAAAAATTTTTGGATGAAGAAAGTAACTATTTGGTAAGTTTTTCACACACAATAACTAACCAGAATCACAAAAGTAATTTTACATCCGAGATGGAGACAGATAAATTATCTATGCTTTAAATAAATTTAATCTGTCAGTACAGTGTAAATAATTAAAAGTTTGTAGTCAGGACTTTAGTCCTCATTACTAGCAAAATTGAGTAATAAAAATTATGCTGATTGATATCTTTCATGATACTGTCTGTCCCTGGTGTAGGATTGGGAAAAAGTACCTTTTTGATGCACTTCTACAATGGGAAGATGAAGCGGTAAATATTCGCTGGCATCCTTTCTTGCTTGATAATACTGTTCCTTCTGAAGGATACGAGTTTCGTCGTTTTATGCAAGTGAGAAAAGGGATTAGCATAGCAGAACTCCAGCAAATGTTTAATTATACGCGACAAGCAGGTGAGGCTGCTGGAGTTAAACTAAATCTTGATAAAATTCGTTTAGCTGTCAATACTAAGCTTTCTCATAGACTGATTGCAGCTGCACCAGTAAATATCAGAAATAATGTTGTAGAAGCAATTTATCAAGCTTACTTTGAAGAGGGTTTGAATATTGGAGATATTGAAATCCTTATTGCCATTGGTACCGTTCATCAAATGGATGAAGAGACGTTACGGCTGCAACTAAATAATGATAATGCGATTAATGCAGTTGTTGCTGCATCAACATTTGCTCGGTTAAATGGTATTACTAGCGTGCCATTTTTTATCTTCAATAACAAAGTTAAAGTAGATGGTTCTCAATCGGTAAACGTGTTCCTTCGGGCTTTAAATCGTGCTGCATTTATGGAAGTTTTAGCAAAACAATGGTAATAAATTTCAACCAAAAGACTACTCAAAAAACTGCATCTTCTCGGCAATCAATTTATCAACGTATCTCGGTGACCTTCAACTATGAAGTTTACTTCACTAACAATTTATTTGACTTGAAAAATCCCACGTTGGCGCAAGTGATTATAGCTGATGGGGAAACAAAGCCAAAGAAAATAGTAGCAGTTGTGGATGCCGGATTATTACATAATCATTCTACATTATTAGAGCAGTTAGTAGCGTACACCAAGTTTTATGCAGAAACATTAAACCTTGTGGTGGAACCGATAATTCTTCCCGGTGGAGAAGTTGCCAAAAATGATCGCACTTTAGTAGAGCAAATTCATCAGCTAATCGATGCAGCTGGTTTATGTCGTCACTCCTACCTGTTGGCTGTTGGGGGTGGTGCAGTATTGGATTTGGTAGGTTATGCAGCTGCAACCGCTCATCGAGGAATTCGTTTGATTCGGATACCCACGACGGTGTTAGCACAAAATGATTCTGGTGTCGGGGTAAAAAACGGTATTAACGCCTTTGGGAAAAAGAACTTTCTCGGTACATTCGCTCCACCTTATGCGGTGATTAATGATTCTACCTTCTTGACAACCTTGAGCGATCGCGACTGGCGATCAGGTATTGCAGAAGCGCTCAAAGTGGCACTAATTAAGGATGCTGATTTTTTTGATTTTATCCACAGCCACAGTGTTGCACTCGTCCGTCGAGATATGGAGAGTATGCAACAGCTGATTTATCGTTGCGCCCAGTTACACCTAGAACATATTGCCAGAAGCGGTGATCCATTTGAAATGGGTTCATCCCGTCCCCTAGATTTTGGTCATTGGGCGGCTCATAAACTAGAGCATTTGACCAACTATAGCTTGCGTCATGGAGAAGCAGTAGCGATCGGTATTGCTTTGGATAGCACCTATTCTTATCTTTTAGGAATGCTTGGTTGGTCAGAGTGGCAAAAAATACTAAATACACTATCAGCATTAGGTTTCACTTTGTATGTACCAGAACTAGCTGAACAATTAACAAACCAACAACATCCCCGTTGTCTATTCCGGGGTTTGACCGAATTTCAAGAACACTTGGGTGGAGAATTAACTTTAACGTTGCTGCAATGTGTTGGTAAAGGAATTGAAGTTCACGAAGTGGATTTGTCTTTATATAAACAAGCAATATTGCAGTTACATAAACAATTAAAAATGAAAAATGAAAATAGGAACTAACAATAACTTTCACTTAACCTATTGTACTAATATTCACCCTGGTGAAGAGTGGGAGCAAATTTTTGCTAATTTAAAGCATTATATTCCATCTTTAAAAGCCAGATTAGCACCAGAGAAACCCTTTGGTATTGGGTTACGTTTAGCAGCAGTAGCAGCGAAGGAATTGCTGCAAATAAACACCTTAATTCAGTTCCAATCTTGGTTAACTGAACAAGGTTTATATGTATTTACCTTGAATGGATTTCCTTATGGCAAATTTCATCAGGAAGTGGTGAAAGACCAAGTTTATGCACCGGATTGGTCTAAACAGAAACGGTTAGATTACACATTACAACTCACAAACATTCTGGCAGAATTATTACCCACCGATACAGAGGGTAGCATTTCCACACTGCCTTTATCCTATAAGCCTTGGTTTGCCGGAAATCAACTTCACCAAGCATCAGTCATGGATAGTGCTAGTCTGCACATAGCACAAGTAGTGGCAAAAATGGTACATATCCGTAATCAGCAGGGAAAATTACTGCACCTAGATTTAGAACCAGAACCCGATGGATTAATTGAAAATGCAGCTGAAGTGATTGATTATTTTCAAAAGCATTTACTACCTATTGGTGGCGCTTATTTAGTTAAGCATCTGGGAATTTCACCAACAATTGCCGAGAGTTACTTACTAGAACATGTGCGAATTTGTTACGACACCTGTCATTTTGCTGTCGAATATGAAAATCCCATTTCAGTTTTTCAGCGATTGCAAAATGCAGGAATTCAAATTGGTAAAATTCAAATTAGTGCCGCCTTGCAAGTAAACTTATCAGAAGATATCGCACAGCGTCGCCTCATAAGCGAACGATTAAAACCTTTCGCTGAATCCACATATTTACATCAAGTAATTGCCCGCAGTCAAAATAGCCCACTAATTCACTATCCAGACCTAGAAACTGCCCTAACACACCTAGAAAACACCAATACTTGTGAGTGGCGGATTCACTTCCACGTGCCAATTTTCATCCGCGATTACCAACTATTGCATTCCACTCAAGACGACATTATTACCGTACTAGAATTACTGCAAGATAATCACAATTGCACCCACCTAGAAATAGAAACTTACACATGGGAAGTCCTTCCCGAACAGATAAAACTAGACTTACTCACATCAATTCAACGCGAGTACGAATGGGTACAAACAAAACTATTAACAAAACAATTAGTACCTAACTAATCTCTTTCTTCGTGTCCTTTGTGGTTCGTTATCATGCAAAAAACTGTTGTTCTCAACGTAGTAGGATTAACACCCAACCTCATAGGTGAACATACACCCTTCCTTTCCCATTGGGCGAAACAAGGTCAAATAGTACCCATCACCCCCGTCTTACCAGCAGTTACCTGTTCAGTACAAGCAACCTATTTCACAGGAAAATTACCTAACGAGCATGGAATAGTTGGTAACGGTTGGTACTTTCGAGACGAGTGTGAAATTAAATTTTGGCGACAATCCAACAAACTGATTCAAGCTCCCAAAATCTGGGAAATAGCCAAAGAAATAGATCCCAACTTTACCTGCGCCAACTTATTCTGGTGGTACAACATGTACTCATCAGTCAACTATGCCATCACCCCCCGACCGATGTATCCCGCCGACGGCAGAAAAATTCCTGATATATATACACAACCACAAAAACTGCGATCGCCACTGCAAAACGACTTAGGTCAGTTTCCTCTGTTTAATTTTTGGGGGCCAAATACATCCATTAAATCTACCCAATGGATTGCAGATTCAGCCAAATGGCTAGAAAAAGACCATAATCCCACACTTACACTCGTTTATCTCCCACATTTAGACTACTGCTTACAAAAATACGGTTGTGACTTGCACAAAATCGCTCCAGACTTACAAGAAATTGATGCGGTGTGTAGCGATTTAATTCAATACTATGAAAATCGGGGATCTCAAGTCATCGTTTTATCAGAATATGGGATTACATCAGTATCCCAACCAATTCATCTCAATCGGATGTTGCGGGAAAAAGGTTTGCTGAGTGTGCGAGAAGAACTAGGACGAGAAATTTTAGATGCTGGTGCGAGTAAAGCCTTCGCCGTTGCTGATCATCAAATTGCTCATGTTTATGTTAACGACCCATTCTATATTCCCAAGGTGCGATCGCTTCTAGAAGAAACACAGGGAGTTGCCTATGTTTTAGATGATGATAATAAGCCAGCTTATCATCTGAATCATTCTAGATCAGGAGAGTTAATTGCAGTAGCTCAACCAGATGCCTGGTTTACCTATTATTACTGGTACGATAATCATCGCGCTCCTGATTTTGCCAGAACTGTAGATATCCATCGTAAGCCAGGTTACGACCCTGTAGAACTATTTCTCGACCCGCAAATCAAACTTCCGCAGATGAAAATCGGTTTAAAACTGTTAAAAAAACAACTAGGATTTCGCTATCTAATGGATATCATTCCCTTAGATGCTGACTTAGTGCGTGGATCTCATGGTTGTCTTCCCTCATCCCCGACTGAAAGTCCATTATTAATTAGCAAACAAACTCACTTACTTAACTCCTCATCAATTCAAGCGATCGATGTTTGCCAATTAATTCTCCAACATCTCATGGATGGAGAAGGAACTGGGTATTAATTTTTTGGTGTTGCTAATTAATAAGATTATTTTTATTTGCACCACGAGAAGAAACCAATAAATTGATAGTTACATCGAAAAAATATTCATGCAACAAAGAATTGATTTTTAGTAATATTAATCTAGAAATAAACAACAAAATAACCCAAATGGGAAAACTAGGACAGTATAAACACAATAAAAAAATCGTCCAATTCTGTCCTTTAACGAACTTAAAGAAGGAGGAAGTTTGGAGTCAAAAGGCTTGTACTGAGCGTGGCCGAAGTGAAGAAAGAAAATTGGTGGTGGTCACTGAATAGTTCGACAGGAGTTCGGCGAAGGCTACTTCGACAAGGCTCAGTACAAGTCACTCGAGCCGCTCACTGTATCCACCTGTCGAAGTGAGGATTTAAACCCGTTTGGCAAGAAGAAAAAAGACTTATTCCTTCTTTCTTCTTCCCTCTGACTTCGTTAAATTACTATAATGATGAATGGCTTTTAACTAATAACCATTCCTGAGAATTACCCATGATTTTTGATTCCCATTCCTACACAACCCAAGGTGGTGTCCTTGTTTCTCGCTCCGTCACAGAAGTTAAGATGGACAACGCCCTCGAAGAAATTCTTTTCTACCTAAATTCTCAGCGTGGAGGCTTGCTGGCCAGCAGCTACGAATATCCAGGAAGATATAAAAGATGGGCAATCGGTTTTGTTAATCCACCACTGGAATTAACAACGAGAGAAAATGCCTTCACTTTAACAGCATTGAATGAACGCGGCCAAGTACTTTTACCATTGCTTTTACAGCGATTTTCCCTCTCCACACAACTGCAAGAAGTTACCCAAAATCAGAATTACATCACAGGATTTATTCAACCTGCTAGCCAATTCTTTGCTGAAGAAGAGCGTAGTAAGCAACCTTCAGCATTTACAGTCATCCGAGAAATTCTCCATACTTTCTCTAGTCAGGAAGACGAGCATTTAGGATTATATGGCGCATTTGGTTATGACTTAGTTTTTCAATTTGAACCAATTCCCCAACGCCTAGAACGTCCCACAAACCAGCGAGATTTAGTACTTTACTTACCAGATGAATTGATAGTGGTTGACTACTATCTACAACAGGCATTTCGGCTGCAATATGAATTTGAAATAGCGCATGGCAACACTATAAATCTCCCTAGAACAGGTGAATCTCTTGATTATCGAGGCCAGCGCTTAACCCCAAATCAAACTGCTGACCATAAAATAGGTGAATATGCCAAACAAGTTGAACTGGCATTAGATTATTTCCGTCGGGGCGACTTATTTGAAGTAGTTCCCGGTCAAAACTTTTTTGAACCGTGTGAAGCGCCACCCAGTAAACTATTTGCAACTTTAAAACAAATTAATCCCAGTCCTTATGGGTTCATGTTTAATTTAGGTGGAGAATATCTCATCGGTGCATCTCCAGAAATGTTTGTCCGGGTTGAAGGTAGACGGGTAGAAACTTGTCCGATTAGTGGCACCATTACTAGGGGACAAGATGCCCTTGATGATGCAGATCAAATTCGTCAGTTACTCAACTCACATAAAGATGAAGCTGAGTTGACAATGTGTACAGACGTAGACCGCAATGACAAATCCCGGATTTGTGAACCTGGTTCAGTGCAAGTCATTGGCCGTCGCCAAATTGAATTATATAGCCACTTAATTCATACAGTAGATCATGTTGAAGGCATACTCAGAACAGAATTTGATGCGTTAGATGCCTTTTTAAGTCACACTTGGGCAGTTACAGTCACAGGCGCACCCAAAAGAGCAGCAATTCAATTTATTGAACAGCATGAACGTAGTGCTAGACGTTGGTATGGTGGAGCAGTTGGTTATTTAAATTTCAATGGAAATTTAAACACCGGATTAATTCTGCGGACAATTCGGTTACAAGATTCTATTGCCGAAGTGCGAGTTGGTGCTACTGTCCTTTATGATTCGATCCCACAAGCAGAAGAACAAGAAACAATTACCAAAGCTGCGGCTTTATTTGAAACCATTCGTCGTGCCAAGCTAACCGACGAGAACACCGAAGAATGTAGTTCCATCAAAATGAGTAAATGCGTCCCAGATATCGAACCTGGCAAACGCATCTTATTAATAGATCATGAAGACTCATTTGTTCACACATTAGCCAATTACATTCGCCAAACTGGTGCTAGCGTCACCACACTACGTCATGGCTTTGCAGAATCGCTATTCGACACAGAACGCCCTGATTTAGTGGTCTTGTCTCCTGGCCCTGGTAAACCGAGTGATTTTCGAGTTTCCGAGACTATCACCGCCTGCATCAGTCGTCAAATTCCCATTTTTGGAGTTTGTTTAGGGCTGCAAGGTATCGTTGAGGCTTTTGGCGGAAAATTAGGAGTTCTCAACTATCCCCAACATGGTAAATCCTCGCGGATTTTTGTAACTGACCCCAATTCTGTAACATTCAAAAACTTACCAGAATCCTTTGCAGTCGGTAGATATCATTCATTATTTGCCCTACCGCAACATTTACCAGCAGCACTCAAAGTAACAGCGATTTCTGACGACGACGTAATCATGGGTATTGAACATCAAACACTTCCCATCGCTGCCGTTCAGTTTCATCCAGAATCAATCATGACTTTAGCAGGAGAAGTCGGTTTGGCAATTATTAAAAATGTCATGTCGGCATATACACAAACTGAAGAGTCATTAGTCATTAGTCATTAGTTATTGGGTTTTGGTCTACCTCATCTAGCAATTTATGAATATTCCTGTTGCCATTGAGCGCCATATTCTCGAAGAAATTGTGTGGCATAAAAAGCAAGAAGTCGCGCAAATGCAGCAAGAACTACCTTTAGTATCTTGGCAACACCAGTTAACTGCTGCGCCGACTGTGCGCAATTTCCTGACTGCTTTACAGCAAAATCCCCATCAACCTAGTTTAATCGCCGAAGTAAAAAAAGCATCACCGAGTCGGGGAATTATTCGTGCGGATTTTGATCCAGTAGCGATCGCTCAAGCTTATGAACGAGGTGGCGCGGCTTGTCTATCTGTTCTCACTGATGAAAAGTTTTTTGACGGTAGTTTTGCTAATCTGCGGGCTGTGCGCTCTGCTGTCGCCTTACCCTTACTGTGTAAAGAGTTCATCATTGACCCCTACCAAATTTATTTAGCACGGACGGCAGGTGCAGATGCTGTCTTATTAATTGCTGCCATTCTCTCAGATACAGAACTCCAGGAATTTTTGCACTTAATTCATGACTTGGGGATGAATGCATTAGTAGAAGTTCATACCTTAACTGAATTGGAGCGAGTGCTAAAGCTAGACGACCTGCATTTAGTAGGCATTAACAACCGCAATCTAGAAAATTTTACAGTAGATTTACGAACAACACAGCAACTTTTAACACAATATCAGCAACAATTGCAAAGCTGGGATATCACCGTTGTCAGTGAATCGGGACTGTATACACCTACTGATTTATCTTTTGTCGCCGAAGCTGGGGCGCGTGCAGTTTTAATCGGTGAGTCTTTAGTTAAACAAAAAGATGTCGAGCAAGCTGTGCGTAATCTGTTCAGTCTTCTTTAAATCATTGTCTATTAATTAATGAACCTCGGATACTCAATGACAAAAAATGTAGCGTGGGCATTGTTAATTGCTCATGGTTGATTATTTCCGAACTATTAACTAATCATTAACTATTTTCCAGAATGACTTCTATCTCCGATTCCTTTAACACTTTACGATCGCAGCAGCAGTGTGCTTTGATTCCCTTTATCACAGCTGGCGACCCCAATTTAACAACCACTGCCGAGGCTTTACGCATTTTAGATCGCAATGGTGCTGACTTTATTGAGTTGGGTGTTCCTTACTCCGACCCTTTAGCAGATGGCCCGGTGATTCAAGCCGCAGCAACTCGTGCTTTGCAAAAAGGCACAAAATTAGAGCAAGTGCTGAAGATGTTGCAAGATGTCAGTCCTAGTCTGAAAGCGCCGATCATTTTATTTACTTATTACAATCCGATTTTGCATCGGGGTATTCCGACATTTTTAGGCGAAATTGCGGCGGCTGGTGTGCGCGGATTGGTGGTGCCAGATTTACCCCTAGAAGAAGCAGCACAATTAATACAAGCTGCTGCTGCTTTTGGTATTGAGGTGATTTTGCTCGTAGCTCCTACCAGTTCTCAAGATAGGATAGAGGCGATCGCTCGTCAATCTCAGGGTTTTATCTACCTTGTAAGTGTGACTGGTGTTACAGGTATGCGCGCTCAAATCCAAGATCGTGTACAGCATTTACTGGCGGATATGCGGAGTGTCACCGATAAACCTATTGGTGTCGGCTTTGGGATCTCTGCACCAGAACAAGCAGTTCAGGTAAGAGAGTGGGGGGCGGATGCTGTGATTGTTGGTAGTGCTTTTGTCAAACGGTTAGCTGAAGGTAGTCCAGAGGAGGGGCTGCAATCTGTGGAACAACTTTGTCGTCAACTCAAAGCGGCTATTACTTCTGTATCTTTGCAAACTGTTGGTTCTGCTAACTAAAAATCATTTGGCGTTGCTAATTGAATGTATGAATTTACCTCACGCAAAGGCGCAAAGGCGCAAAGAAAAAAAAAGGTATTTTGGTATTTCAGCAACGCTTCCTCTGTCGGCGTTCTTTGCGCCTCTATTGCACGCACGCTACGCGAACGATAAATACAAGGATTTTGACTAGTGGTAAGTATACAAGACATCAATACTGCGACTGTTCGACCTGATTCTTTGGGTAGGTTTGGCAAATTCGGCGGGAAATATGTTCCGGAAACTTTAATGCCGGCATTAAGTGAATTGGAAGCGGCATTTGATCAATATCATCATGATTTGAGTTTCCAAGTGGAACTGCAAAACTTACTGCGGGATTACGTGGGACGACCCAGCCCGTTATATTTTGCGGAACGTTTGACGACACACTACGCTAGACCTGATGGTACGGGAGCGCAAATTTATTTAAAGCGCGAAGATTTAAATCATACAGGCGCTCACAAAATTAATAATGCTTTGGCTCAGGTATTATTAGCTAAACGCATGGGTAAACAGCGAATTATTGCGGAAACTGGAGCAGGTCAACATGGTGTGGCGACTGCTACCGTGTGTGCGCGGTTTGGATTGGCGTGTGTGATTTATATGGGCATCCACGATATGGAACGCCAAGCCCTGAATGTGTTTCGCATGAAGTTGATGGGGGCAGAAGTGCGTCCAGTGGAAGCAGGAACAGGAACTTTAAAGGATGCTACTTCTGAGGCGATTCGGGATTGGGTGACAAATGTGGAAACAACCCATTACATCCTCGGTTCTGTTGCTGGGCCGCATCCCTACCCGATGATAGTACGTGATTTTCACGCAGTTATTGGTAAAGAAACTCGCTCTCAGTGTCAGGAGAAATGGGGCGGATTACCGGATATTCTGCTGGCTTGTGTGGGTGGTGGTTCCAATGCCATGGGATTGTTCCATGAGTTTGTTAATGAAGCTGCTGTGCGCCTGGTGGGAGTAGAGGCGGCGGGTGAAGGTATCAATACAGATAAACATGCAGCGACGCTCACACAAGGAAAGGTGGGAGTTTTGCATGGGGCGATGAGTTATTTACTACAAGATGATGACGGCCAAGTAGTTGAAGCACATTCAATTAGCGCCGGATTGGACTATCCCGGTGTGGGCCCTGAGCATAGTTATTTAAAGGATCTCGGTCGGGCAGAATATTACAGCGTCACTGACGGGCAGGCTTTAGATGCCTTTGAGAGACTTTCCCAACTAGAAGGAATTATACCTGCTTTAGAAACCGCTCATGCGATCGCCTATTTAGAAATTCTCTGTCCTCAACTTGCTGGCAGTCCCCGCATTGTCATTAATTGTTCTGGCAGAGGTGACAAGGATGTGCAAACCGTAGCGAAATTTTTAAATCCTCAGTCCTGAGTTGATTGTTCATTAATTATTGAGTGTTAATAACATGACATCTGTAACTCAAGCCCCACCTGGACAAAACCAAGTTACTCTTGATTCCCAGAATTGGCCAGCTTTATTACAACAGTTACTTGACAGAGAATCCTTGACAGTTCCCCAAGCTGCTGACTTAATGCAGGGTTGGCTCACAGAAACTATTCCCCCTGTACTCTCAGGAGCCATTTTAGCAGCCATCCAAGCCAAAGGCGTATCCCCAGATGAGCTAGTTGGCATGGCTAGAGTCTTACAATCTCAATCTTCCCCACTCAGCACTCCCCTTCGACTTCGCTCAGGGCAAGCGCACTCAGCACTCAGCACTTTAATTGACACTTGTGGAACTGGTGGCGATGGGGCTTCAACTTTTAATATCTCTACAGCTGTTGCTTTTGTTGCTGCGGCCGCAGGGGTGAAAGTTGCCAAGCATGGCAATCGTTCCGCATCTAGTAAGACTGGTTCGGCTGATGTGTTGGAAGCTTTGGGTATAAATCTCAACGCCAGTCCTGAGAAAGTACAGGCTGCTGTTGGTGAAGTTGGTATCACCTTTTTGTTTGCTCCTGGTTGGCATCCGGCACTAAAGGCGGTCGCTGCTTTGCGAAAAACTTTGAAAGTCAGGACTATTTTTAACCTGTTGGGGCCTCTCGTCAATCCCATGCGACCGACAGGACAAATTATTGGTGTCAACGACCCAGGTTTACTGGAGACGATCGCCCAAGCATTATCACAATTGGGATGTCGGCAGGCGATCGCCCTCTACGGACGAGAAAGGTTAGATGAAGCTGGATTAGCAGATTTAACAGACTTGGCTGTACTCCAAGATAATCAAGTACGTCGTCTAGTACTTAATCCTCAAAAATTAGGTTTAACTCCTGCACCAACTGTGGCATTACGCGGTGGCAATGTCCAAGCAAATGCGGAAATCTTGCAGGCAGTTCTGCAAGGTAAAGGTACTCAAGCACAGCAGGATGTAGTCGCTTTAAATACAGCGATCGCCCTGCAAGTTAGCGAAGCCGTTGAGGGAGTCACAGATATTTTAGAAGGGTGCGAGAAAAGTCTTGTACTAGCTCAAGAAGTTCTGCAAAGCGGTGCAGCTTGGACAAAGTTAGAACAACTTGCCAAATTTTTGCACTAAAAATAGGGGCTAGAGATAGCCCTATTAAAGAGGGTGAAATATCTAAGTTTATTCCCTCTATTTACTTGTAATTTTACTTGGTGTCTTAGTGTCTTAGTGGTTAATAAAATTCATTTTTTTTACTACAAAGACACAAAGAAGTTTCAATAATAAAAGTTAAGGAAAAGAAAATGATTGTAGTCCTTAAAAATGGTACACCTGATAGCGAAATCACTCAAATTTCCCAAGATTTAAAGGAAGTTTGGGGAGTCACCGTTGAAAAAAGCATCGGCAAGCATAAAGCTATTTTAGGAATCATTGGTGATACATCTACCATCGATACATTGCAAGTCCAGGAATTAAGCCCTTGGATTCAGCAAGTATTACGAGTACAGCGACCTTTCAAGCGGGTAAGTCGCGAATTTCGCCACGGGGAAGCCAGCGAAGTTGTTGTATCTACACCTAACGGTCGTGTCTCTTTCGGAGAGCATCATCCCATCGTTGTCGTAGCTGGGCCATGTTCCGTCGAAAATGAAGCGATGATAGTAGAGACAGCAAAGCGGGTGAAAACAGCAGGAGCAAAGTTTCTGCGTGGAGGAGCTTACAAACCCCGCACCTCACCCTACGCGTTTCAGGGATATGGCGAAAGTGCTTTAGATTTGTTAGCAGCAGCACAAGAAGCTACAGGTTTAGGCATCATTACAGAACTGATGGATGCAGCAGACTTACCAGCTGTAACGAAAGTAGCTGACATCATCCAAATAGGAGCGCGGAATATGCACAACTTCTCGTTGCTAAAAAAAGTAGGCGCTCAAGATAAACCAGTGCTGCTCAAGCGGGGAATGTCAGCCACTATTGATGAGTGGCTAATGGCAGCAGAATACATTTTGGCATCAGGAAATCCCAACGTGATTTTGTGTGAACGGGGGATTAGAACCTTTGATGCCAAATATGCCAGAAATACCTTAGATTTATCAGTAATTCCAGTCTTGCGATCGCTCACCCATCTGCCGATGATGATTGATCCTAGTCATGGGACTGGTAACTCTGATTATGTCCCAGCAATGGCTTTAGCTGCGATCGCAGCTGGTACAGATGCCTTAATGATTGAAGTTCACCCCAATCCCGCAAGAGCTTTATCTGATGGGCCTCAGTCCCTCACTCCTGAGAAATTTGACCGCTTGGTTCAGGAAATGTCTGTTTTGGGAAAAGTAGTTAATCGCTGGTCTATGCCGCCTGCATTAGTAAATTCTATTTAGTTGGCATAAAAGTAGCGGTAATCAAGTCGAGTTAACACTCGACTTTTTGCATTTTTCATAAATTGCGATCGTGCTTTGAATCTTCTTTCGTGACGGATATTTTTCAGAATATCCCTAACAAAGTAAAGGCACACAATACTGAAAAACCCAACTTCAGTTAAGAAGTTGGGGTAGTTCACAAAAATAAAAGAATGATTGCTATTACTAAGTAAACGAGTTACCGCCACCGGCAAATGGATTACCTCCGCCAGCAAATGGGTTACTGTCACCAGCAAATGGGTTATCGCCACTAGCAAACGGGTCACTATTACTAGTCGAGGAGTCGCCACTACCTGCAAACGGGTTACCACCACCAAACGGATTTCCGCCACCAGTTGATGAGTCGCTACCACCAGCAAACGGATTCCCGCCGCCAGTTGATGAGTCGCTACCACCAGCAAACGGATTCCCGCCACCAGTTGATGAGTTACTACCACCAAACGGATTCCCGCCACCAGTTGATGAGTTACTACCACCAAACGGATTCCCGCCGCCAGTTGATGAGTCGCCACCACCACCAAACGGATTCCCGCCACCAGTCAAGGAGTCGCCACCACCACCAAACGGATTCCCGCCGCCAGTTGATGAGTTACCACCACCACTAAACGGGTTACCGCCGCCAGTTGATGAGTTACCACCACCACCAAATGGATTTCCGCCACCAGTTGATGAGTCGCTACCACCAGCAAACGGATTCCCGCCGCCAGTTGATGAGTTACTACCACCAAACGGATTCCCGCCGCCAGTTGATGAGTTACCACCACCAGTTGATGAGTCGCCACCACCACTAAACGGGTTACCGCCACCAGTTGATGAGTTACTACCACCAAACGGGTTACCGCCGCCAGTTGATGAGTTACCACCACCACTAAACGGGTTACCGCCGCCAGTTGATGAGTCGCCATCACCTTGGTTGTTAGTAGCCCAGGGGTTTACACCGCCAGTTAACGGGCTACCTTCAGCTGTTGGGTTGCCAAAATTAGAAAAGGGATTACCTCCACTAGGTGAGCTACCGCTACCAAACGGGTTCTCATCATCATTGAAGTTGCCAACAGCAGTGGCAAAAGAACTCATTAAGGTTTCTGGAGTTACACCTTCAATGTTTAGCAAGGCTCCAAAAGGTGATTGCCGAAGCAAAGAACTCATATCTTCAGTAGAAGCGTTGCTGCTACCATCATTCATCGAATCTGCCATCAGAACGAAGCCTCCTATTTTTTGGATGAAAATCTTGTTATATCTGGAACATTAAATGAAGGAAATTCACCCAGCTTCATGAATTTATTTGTATGTTGTTCCATTGCCAAAGCTAGTTATTAGCTATTAACGCATTAAGCTTCGTGGGCTAATATATTGATTTTTTAGTCAATATATCCTAACCTAAATAAGCTTTGATTCGGCGCTAATATTACATTAAATTCTAGGCAATTTCTATATGTAATACAATGGAAAATATTTTGATTAAATTGTCAATCTTTTAGATATTTTTTTAGCATTAATAGGTTTATTTTCGATATACATCAAAACAATAATAATGAAGTTCTACTTTTTATTCCTCAGCAAAAAATGCAGATATCTTCTACTCATAGAATATTTTTTAGTCTAATATTAACCTCTAATAATTAATTAAAGTAATCATTAAAAATAAAAGAAACAAAAAAAAGATATAATACAGCAAAGAACAGGATTGAAAACCTCTTGGTATATGGTTTTGTTCTTAAAATTTATACCTTATTTACCTGCGGTCTGCTGTATGTAGCGAGCTTAAATCAGTTGTGAAAATCTCTCTATTTTCTTCCTCCGTGTACTCTGTGTCTCTGCGGTATACGCTGTAGGCAATTAAGAGTGCTGAGTTAAAAAACCACCCGTACTTTGACAGGAGTTCGGCGAAGGCTACTTCGACAAGGCTCAGTACAAGTCACTCAAGCCGCTCAGTGACCGCGAGGGGTGGGGTATTTACCGAATGCGAAAATACTTCCCTCCTCTTCTGATTCAGCACTCAGCCTTGAATAAGGTAAAAAAATAGACTTAACAGCTAAAAATAACATCACCAACCAAACAGGCAAGAGAAAATATGCTACTTCTTTAAATACCAGTACAAATCTCATTGACTGAATTAATGCCTATACTGGTTGCTGTTGCTTTTCCCTTTTGCCTGATAAATGTTTGCCGCTTCCAATCAATTACTATGGTCTATGATCGGCTTACTCCTGACAATGGGCGGTACCTTCTTAGAAGCCTACGGTCTCACTTTGCCTTGGAGTTGGAGTCAGCATGGAATTCAAACTTTTTCTTTAGGTGTCACCTGTCAAGTTGGTGCGGTGCTATTAATAGGTTGTTTGGGTGGAAAAAATGCTGGTGCATTATCACAAATTGCCTATTTAGTGATGGGTTTAACCTTGCTTCCTGTATTTGCTGAAGGTGGTGGTATCGGTTATATCAAGCTATCTCAGTTTGGTTATCTGCTTGGCTTTATTCCTGGAGCGTGGATTTGTGGCTTTTTGGCCTTTAAAGCTAGACCTAAACTAGAAACTCTTGCCTTTAGTTGTTTGAGTGGCTTGTTAACTATCCACATCTGCGGTGTTACTTATTTGATAATCAGCTATATTTTTCAGTGGAAAGGCACAGAAAATTTGCTATTGATCCAAGCAATCCTCAGATACTCTTGGTTGGCATTACCCGGTCAGCTAGCTGTAGTATGTGCTGTTACCGTAATAGCATATATATTACGTCACTTAATGTTTTATTAGTTAATAGAGGCTAAAAATTTAAAATTATTTTTGTAAGACCTCACCTCAATCCCTAGTCCCTAGTCCCTAGTTTCATGCGTTTAAAAAATCGTCTCTTCTGGATTGCTGCTTTCATTGCTTTTTTCCTAGACCAACTGACAAAATACTGGGTAGTGCAAACCTTTAGCCTGGGACAGACACTACCATTATTACCAGGGATATTTCACCTGACTTATGTCACTAACACGGGTGCAGCTTTTAGTCTATTAAGTGGAAAAGTAGAGTGGTTGCGCTGGCTATCTCTGGGAGTGAGTTTGGTATTGATAGCTTTGGCATGGTTTGGTCAGGAGTTAAATCGTTGGGATCAGTTGGGCTATGGTTTGATTTTAGGTGGAGCTATGGGCAATGGTATTGATCGGTTTGTTTTAGGCTATGTCGTGGATTTTCTGGATTTTCGCTTGATTAATTTTGCTGTATTTAATATGGCAGATTCATTTATTAGTATCGGTATTGTTTGTCTGCTAATTTCTTCTTGGCAAAAAACACCGAATTCTAGTGACAGAACGCGTTAATGAGTCATTGACAAGCTGGCGATCGCTCTTGCTGATAAATTGTATAAATAAATCTCACTTTAAGCAATATAGCCTGGGTGAATAACCCAGGCCGGTGAAAGCTAAAACCCTTTTTAGTCTTATACGCAAGACTTGCATTATTGGTTCGAGCGATTTACATCTTGCACCAGGTAATGCAATTGGTACAAGACATAAGATGCACCGACCATCTTTAACAGCAAATTAATATCAGAATTAAATTTGAGCTTTTAACCACCCTTAATGGGAGTTTTTAGCACACTATATTCTGGTAATTTACCTGGAGATGGATTCACCAAGAGTGCCAGACTCAGGTACCATGAAGGTTTTTGGTGTTGGTGTTAAGTTACCCGAAGTATCAGACTCAGGTACCATTAAAGTCTCTGGTGTTGTTGTGCTACTTGGAGTGTCAGACTCAGGTACCATTAAAGTCTCTGGTGTTGTTGTGCTACTTGGAGTATCAGACTCAGGTACCATTAAAGTCTCTGGTGCTGTTGTACTTTCAGGAGTGGTGTTGCTCTCAGAAGGCGGGGTTTCTGGTAATGTACTACCAGAAGCGGGAGAAATGACTGCTGTACCTCCTGGACAACGGGAATTTAGAGGGGAGCGCTCACACAGAATTTTCATTCCTTCTGGTGAAAGCTTGATTTCCGTTGGCGAACTAGTGGACAAGTTATTGGAGTCGGCTATCGGGGATTTACTTGATTGGGCAAAAGCAACATTGGTAGTGAGTGCCAATGTTAAAGCTGTACCCATCAGGGTCAGAGATTTTCCCTTCATTCTGAAATTCACCTCAACGGAAACAGAACATTCCGCCAATTAAATCAGACAACTGATTGGAGAAAATCTGCCTAAATGAAGATGTATAAATTTCCGGCAAAATGTAAGGATATCTTCAGATGTAAACTTTAAATTTGCTGGAAATTACTCACTAGTTTTGAGCAATACAAAAGCGCAAGTAATAACCCTGATCATTGCCTAAAAAATAATAGATCAAATCAGCATAAAAGACTAGAAAAGAAAATTTTTACACATATAAAACAGTAACTAAGCCAATAAAGTAAATTTACTGGGGCAATATGGGCTTGGTGTAAGATGGAATCGGCAAGAATTCCGTACAGCCAATTTATTTTTTGGCTTATGAGTAAAATGGTGGAAGATCTGTATCCAGATTGTCATTCGCCCGATCTTTGCCAATAACTGTGATGTGAATAGCCGATGAGTTCCCCCCAACCTCCTCACAAGCCGCAAACTTTACTTGGTCAACTGACTCAAGCAGTACATACAATTCAAGCTAAGGTTGACTTTTCTAAGCTGGCGCTCAAGCCTAATGCCAAAGTACCAGAAATATGGGTGCAGGATGCGGGGGCGGATAAGGCAGAGGTATATCCGCTTTTGGGCGATCGCTACATCCTCGGTCGCAGTTCCAAATCCTGTGATATAGTCATTCGCAACCCAGTTGTCAGCCAAATTCACCTGTCACTATCGCGGGATTCGACTCAACGCACCCCCGTTTTTGTGATCAAAGATGAAAACTCCACAAACGGGATATATCGTGGTAAGCGCCGCATCAATTCTTTAGAACTGCGTCACGGTGATATTTTTACCTTAGGGCCACCAGAACTAGCAGCTTCTGTGCGACTGCAATATGTCGATCCACCACCTTTGCACATCAAAGCGGCATCTTGGGCTGCTTATGGTGTTGGCGGTGTCAGTGCCTTAGTGGCATTGGTCGTAGGCGTGGAATGGCTGAAATTTTCCGTAAGACCTTTACCCACAGCTACTCGCGCTCCAGTAGTTATTTATGCCCGTGATGGCTCGACTCCCCTGCGTGAGCCTCGGACTACCTCACACGTGGATATGAAGCGTTTGCAGGACTTTGGCCCTTATTTGCCCGCAGCCGTGGTAGCTTCCGAAGATAGTCGTTACTATTGGCACTTTGGGGTCGATCCATTGGGAATTTTGCGAGCCGTGTTGGTTAATACCCGCAGTGGTGATGTGCAGCAAGGAGCTAGTACTGTTACCCAGCAAGTAGCCCGGAGTTTGTTTAGGGACTACGTTGGCGCTCAAGATTCCTTGGGACGCAAACTGCGGGAAGCAATTGTTTCCCTCAAGTTAGAAACTTTTTACAGCAAAGATGAAATCTTGCTGACGTATTTAAATCGGGTATTTTTGGGTGTAGATACCTCCGGCTTTGAAGATGCGGCTCAGTATTACTTTGAGAAGTCAGCCAAAGAATTAACGCTAGCGGAAGCTGCGACATTAGTGGGAATTTTACCTGCTCCCAACGCTTTCAATTTTTGTGGTGGCTCGAATAGATTAGACGCTTCTGAATACCGCAATCGCGTGATTAGGCGGATGTTAGACATGGGCAAAATTTCACCAGAGGAAGCCAACCGAGCCAGACGCTCAACTGTGCAAATTAGCCCCAAAGTCTGCGAGCAGCAAGCCGCTACCATTGCTCCTTACTTTTATAGTTACGTTTTCCAGGAACTAGAATCAATCTTGGGGGAAGGCGCTGCTAGAGAAGGTAACTATATTATTGAAACTCAGCTTGATCCAGGAATTCAAGCCCAAGCAGAAACCTCGTTACGTAATTCAGTGAGCAACGCTGGGTCAACCTTGCGCTTTTCTCAAGGAGCGATCGTTACCCTTGACTCTAGAAGCGGTAGTATTTTGTCTATGGTAGGCGGAACTGATTTTAGAAGCAGCCAGTTTAATCGTGCTGTTCAAGCTCAAAGACAACCGGGTTCTACCTTTAAAGTTTTTGCTTACGCCGCCGCTCTAGAGCAAGGAATACCAGCATCCAAGACTTATTCTTGTGCTGCTTTCCCTTGGCAAGGCTTTACCTACAGACCCTGTAGGACTGGCGCTAATAATTTTTTAAATATGACTACGGGGCTAGCCCTGTCGGAAAATCCTATCGCCCTGCGAATTGCCCAGGACGTAGGGCTAAATAGAGTAGTAGCCATGGCAAAGCGTATGGGGGTAAAGTCTTCACTAGAGGCAGTTCCTGGCTTAGTGCTGGGTCAAAGCGTGGTCAATGTGTTAGAAATGACTGGTGCTTTCGGTGCTATTAGCAATCGTGGCGTATGGAATCCACCCCATGCAATTAGCCGGATTTTGGATAGTGGTGATTGTAGCGATCGCAACGATTTTAAAACCTGCCGTGTCATTTATTCCTTTGACCAAAATCGCGAAGCCAATAAGCGCGTCTTACCCGCAGGCGTAGCCGACGAAATGACCCGGATGATGCGCCAGGTAGTGACTAATGGTACCGGACGTGCTGCGGCTATTGGACTTGGGGAAGCTGGTAAAACTGGTACGACCGATAAAAATGTTGACCTATGGTACATAGGCTTTATTCCCAATCGGCGACTCGTCACTGGTATTTGGCTAGGTAATGACAATAATTCTCCCACATCCGGCAGCAGTGCCCAAGCAGCTCAGTTGTGGGGCAGTTATATGAGGCAAATTACAAGATAAGGGGAGTGGGGAGGACAAGGGGTCAAGAACGAAAATGCTTCCCCATCCCCCCATCCCCCCCCAGGGCTGTTTCATTCGCTTGTGTTGGAGATTTGTCAAGAGGATAATCTCACGCAAAGGCGCAAAGACGCAAAGAAAAATCAGGTATTTCGGACTGAAGATGCCAAAATTTTCGGTCTTAATTGTGGATTTGCCCTTGCAATTTTAACCCTTTTAGGGAATGAAACAGCCCTGCCCATCCCCCCATCTCCAATCACTTATACCCTTGCCAAGGAGTCACTTCTAATACGCCACTGGGTTTGAAGACTACTTGAAAATGCGCGAGAGGTTCTTTGTTATTGGGAGCCGCCACATTGGAACCATAAATCTCTTGAAACATCTTTGGTAGGGGTGTTTCTCGAAAATAGTCAAAGGCGACTTGGTTAAGTGGTTCATAGTCGGCAATCATGCCATCTTTGTTTACTGCTACCCGATATTTTAAATCGCTTGTATAACTAGGAGTACCACCCCAATTGTCGCGAACTACATCATAAAGTTTTTGGTTTAAAGTTTTAACTGTGTTAGAGTCAGTGATTTTTGCACCGATGACCTCTGGTATTCTGGCATATCCTCGCCAAGGGCTAACTTCCAGGACACCTTGGGTGGTAAAAACTACTTTAAATTGGGCTATTGGTTCATTAGAAATCGGCGGACGGTTGGCAGGATTGTAAAGCAGTTTGGGCAAAGGAGTTAACTCTATTGCTTCATTGGCTCCTTTATTTACCGCTTTATAGCCGACGATCGCACCATCTGCCGCTACACCCACACGATAGACTAAATCTTGCTGGAGTGTTGAACGACTAGCCCAAGTTGGATTAATTTGGTTATAAACTTGGCGATTTAGGGCGCGTAGTTGGGATGGATCTGTAATTTCTGTAACTGTGTTTAAGAGTGCTGCTAAATCTGTAACTACTGGTGTTGATTCTGCTGTGGGGGTCGGTGTGGGACTGGCGACAGCCACAGAATTTGATGCAGGAGTCTCTAAATCTGGGGGTGTTGTTGTTGGTGGTGTAGCAGATTTGTTGCTAGGTGCTGTAGAGGTAGTCTGCTCCTCTGGTTTGGGTTCTGGTGGACGTAACTCTGGGGCGGGAATCAAGCTAAAGGCGATCGCGGCCACTGCTACACTGGAAACGCCGATACTCGCCGGTACTGCCTGCTTGAAGAAGGTTTGATTATTACTGCCGTAACGTCGAGCAACTGGTCGTAATTCTAATGACAACTCTGGTAAGGTTTGGGTATCAGCAAAAAACTGGTCTACAGCTTCCACTAAATCAAATAATTGCACCGTATTCAAATCTATTTGAATGGGCGGTTTATTATAGTTAGGATTAGATTCAAAGCCCTCTGAGGTGATTTCCGAATGTACAGTCAGCCTGTGTCGATTAGTGTCAATTTTCTGTAACTCCACTAATTCTGACTCTTGACTGTGCGCTTGGGGGTTAGACACATTACTCAAAAATTCTTGGGCATAGCCACTCACCGCTCTTACCAAGCTTTCAAAAAATTCTCGCCCTCCCACTAGGGGCTGATTATAGCCATGTATATAGCATTCGGCATTTACCAATATTGATAGTTCTGGGCGCATTTCTTGATATTGTGCAGTTTTTGCTGCGTCACTCAAACCCTCTAACAGCAGAGTACAATTAGGTAGACTGTACTTACGTTGGATATTCATTCTATTTCACCGTCAAAAAGACTAATCCAAAATCGCTGCATTCCAGCAGTGCCAGTACAAAATAATAATTGTCCCAACAAATTCATTGCTAGCTCATCTAATTTTTCATCAGAAGTTAATGCTAGTAAGCCAGAACGTCGAGCATTCATCCGACTTTTAAAATGTACTCTAAACCGCTCTAGATAATTAGATAGCCGCAAATTCTGTTCTAGTGGGATTTGCTTTTCACTCATTTGCTGATATATCATCAGCATCTGGCGAATGACGACTGTTAAACGCCGCGCTATATAACAAGCAATTACCACTAAAGCTTTTGCCTCCATAATGGTTAAGGGACGGCGAATATGCGCTCGTCGCATCGGGTTAGAGCTACGCATTCTCCACAAATTCACCCGGTCTTTAATAATTCCCTTTAATTCTAATTCTTCAGCAAAAGTCAGAATGGCTTCAGAACCACCAAGCTCTAAAGCTTCAATCGCCAGTAAAATTAGGTCAACTTGCAGCCGGGTTCTAGCAGGACAACCCTGTGCTGCTATGGCAGGGTCTGGTAAAGTATCCAGAATCATCGGCAATGATGGAGGGGTTGGACTATTCAACGGCGTTAAGCTGGCGGAGACATTCATGCTCTAAAATACCTTGTGCGGTTCTAAACAGACTAAATAAAACTAGTACAACTAATTTAAGATAAGTAGCTAAACCAGAAAATTAGACTTGTGGCAGTAGCCAGTCTAACTGATATATACATCACTTACTTGCTCTACTCAAAGATTTCCGTATACTTAAATTTAAGTTTTCAAAGCCTCAGTTTACTCTCCTGTTTTGTTAGTACCAGCTTATCTTTAGATTGGTGTAGATTCTCAGTATCGTCAATGGATTTTTGTACTAGAGTCTCGATCCCCAGCGTATGACATTATAGTGTACGATTTTTCAGGTATTGGGGACTGGAAAGAGGCAGAGGGGCGGAAGAGAAAAAAACTTATATATTTAGGTAACTCCAAAAATTACATTACTGCTCCCCTGCTCCCCTGCTCCCGTACTCCCCGTCTCCCTACTCCCTCATAAACTTATGGATTTAAAGTCTCTAATTCGCAACATCCCAGATTTTCCCAAACCCGGAATTTTATTTCGGGATATTACTACTTTACTGCGTGATCCAGAAGGATTACGCTACACTATTGACTTTTTTACGGAAAAATGCATTGAGTCTGGATTAACAGCAGATTATGTTGTAGGCATGGAGTCTAGGGGATTCATTTTTGGCCCTCCTTTAGCTTATAAATTAGGAGCTGGTTTTATTCCTGTGCGGAAACCGGGGAAACTACCAGCAGCAGTTCACTCCATTGAATATCAACTAGAGTATGGTACAGACTGTTTGGAAATGCATCAAGACGCGTTGCACCCAGATAGCCGTGTTTTAATTGTGGATGATTTGATTGCCACAGGTGGCACAGCAAGTGCCACAGCTAAGTTGGTACAAAAGATTGGCTGCGAACTGGTGGGTTTTGGGTTTATTATCGAGCTACGGGATTTACAAGGACGGAAACATCTCCCAGATGTGCCTATTATTTCCCTAATTGAATATTAGTCATGTGTGCTTTGTCCTATTTCCTCAGCCAATGACTAATGACCCTTCGGGTGATGCCTACGGCACGTCTACGACGAGCGTCAGTTGCTCATGGGGGTTTCCCCCAAGACCGCACTGACTCACCAATGACCAGTGACCAATGACTAAACTGCTATGACTTCTACGAGAATTTCCTTGGAGACAGGTCGGGATTGGCTGATGCGGCTAGTCACTAGTGAGACCTTTGTTTATGTGGTGAAACGGATATTGCAAGCACTGTTCACCTTGTTTTTGGCAACGGCGCTGTCATTTTTCATCATGAAATTATCTCCAGGGGATTATGTCGATACCCTGCGACAAAATCCGACAATTTCTCCAGAGCGAATTGAGGAATTAAGACAGCAGTTTGGTTTGGATAAATCTTGGCCAGAGCAGTTTTGGCTGTGGTTATGGCAAATCTTGACAAAAGGGGATTTTGGGACAAGTTTTGTTTACCAACGCTCAGTAGCTTCTTTATTGTGGGAGCGGATACCAGCAACTTTACTTTTAGCGATCGCTTCTTTGTTTTTCACCTGGTCAATAGCAATTCCTTTGGGGATTTTGGCTGCTGTGAAGCAAAATCGAGCCACTGACCGAATTTTACAGGTAATTAGTTACACTGGGCAAGGATTTCCTAGTTTCATTACAGCCCTCTTCCTGCTCATCTTTGCGCAAATGACCTCACCTATTTTTCCAGTGGGTGGCATGACTAGTATCAATCATGCTGATTTTTCTTGGTTTGGTAAAATCATCGATATTGGCTGGCATCTGATTTTACCTACTGTAGCCTTGAGTATCACTAGTTTTGCTGGTTTGCAAAGAATCACTCGCGGTGAATTATTAGATGTTCTACGTCAAGATTACATCCAAACAGCACGTGCCAAGGGACTACCAGAAAATCGCGTGATTTACGTTCATGCGCTGCGTAATGCTATCAACCCTTTGATTACTTTGTTAGGCTTTGAGTTAGCTGGTTTATTAGGTGGTGCATTCATTGCGGAACAGTTCTTTAACTGGCCTGGTTTAGGAAGATTGACTTTGCAGGCGGTGATGGCTAAAGACCAGTATCTAGTCATGGCTAGCCTAGTAATGAGTGCCGTACTGCTGAATATCGGCAACTTAATGGCAGATTTATTGTTAAAGGTAGCCGACCCCAGGATTCGTCTGGAATCTTAATTTAGTATGTTCTCTGAAATTTATTACATAGTGCGATCGCAAACCGATGGACGTTATCTCATAGCTCATCCCAACGCCGAATCATCAGGTTATTTGTTGCTCTTTCGTGAACACTTTGATGCTTTAAGTTATCTCAACGCCCATGCGGCAGAAGTAGCAAACCGCTTTGCTGTAGAATCCCTTCCGGGTACACAGTTGGGAAACTTACTCAAACGTTGGGGTTTTAGTGGTGTGGGTATGGTGACTGACCCTTTAATACCTAAAGTTGAGTTTATGCAGCATAAGTAGCTGAATACGAGTAGAAAATTCACAATGCAAGATTTCCATCTCTTACTTTCTGCGCCTCTGCGTGAGACTAGTTCATTCTCAATAAAGTACATTCAGTAAAGTAACTTTATTGAATGTACTTTATGACCTCTCCTAAATACTCGTTCGTTCGGTTTGTGAGGCAATTGGCCCGACTTCCGCGACATCTGCAAGCTTGGCTTTGGTGGCTCATTTTGTGCAGTGGAGTAGCTACCTTATTCTTCCTTTCTCACCCATTTGGTCTTGCTGTTAGTATTTGCCAGATGGGAAACATTATCTTCGGCGGCTGGCTGGCTCTGCGCTTTGGCTTAGTCAAGCTCTTGGGGCTGGCACATTTAATTTGGTGGACACCAATTCCTTTCTTGTTCGTCTTCTACTATCAATCACTTGATTCAAGTCTCTTGATGGCGTGGGCTTGGGAAGTAACTGGTACAGTATTAATTTCCCTTGTACTAGACGCTCGGGATTTCTTTCAATGGTGTCGTGGCGAACGAGCTCCAATGGTTGACATTGACTAGCGAGTCAATTCCAAACACCCTCAGGGGGCGATTCAGTCTTTTAAAGGTAGGTTTTTTTAGACCATTTTAAATTTAATTAAATCCGATTTTGATAGCTCAGTCGTCTTATAAGCAGATGCTCCAAAATTCACAGTTCCAGTTTTAGTTCCCTATTTTAGGGAAAAACCGCAAAACTTGGTATTTGGCATTGTGGCAGCATCCGTCCTGCAATTGAAGCTATAAAACAGGAAAAATTGTATGCGCAAACATGGGAATTTCTTGCTCAACATCTGTTTGAGCAGCCTTGTTTTTACAGTATCGATGGTAGCAACAACCTCAGCTAGTATTTCTGCAACTGAAGCTCAATCATCAATTACAAAACTTGCTCAGGCAAATCCTTGTGCGTCCAAAAATCCTTGTGCTGCTAAAGCCAATTCTGTGGGAGGGCCTCTAGCCCAAGAACTTCAAGGTAAACCAGTCGTAGTGGACGTATTTGCGACTTGGTGTCCTGGCTGCAAGAATATTGCTCCTACCCTGTCACAATTGAAACAGGAATACTCCGGCAAGGTCAACTTTGTCGTTCTGGATGTAACTGATAAGGCCAAACTCAAAGAAACGCAAGCTAAAGCTGAAAAATTAGGTCTAGGGAAATTCCTAGAGGCTAATAAGAGCAAAACAAGCACAGTAGCTATTGTTGACCCGGCTACTGGCAACATTTTAGCTCTGTACCAAAACAATGCCAATAAGGCTGATTACACCAAGATACTCGAAACCGCTTTAGCAAACAATTAATTGAATTATGGCTTTGCCCCTATCTTTAGGGGTAAAGCTAGCTTTTTATGGCTGCAAACGCCACTTAGTACAGATTTGCGTAAAATCGTGGCGAATTGAGGGTGGAAATTTAAACACAAAGGGGAGACAGCGCGTTGGTGAGGCAGTCCGGTCTTGGTGGTTTCCCCAAAGAGGAACTGCCGTAAAGCCCTAACGGGCATAGCTGCGCTTACCGCGTAGCGTGCCGTAGGCATAAGGCTTTGCCGACTTGTAGCGACTGTCGTGTGCAGAGGGATGCGCAGAGGTACGCAAAGAATTCGCTACGAATTAATGAAATGTTGTACTTAGTGCTAAGAAAACATTTTGAATTTATAAATCCAAATTTGATGGCTCATTCGTCTTATAAACAAATGCTCCACAATTGACAGTTCCAATTTCAATTTCTCGTCTCGGAAAAACCAACGGAACATGCACGTCTAGGTGCATTGTGGAAAAAACATCCTATTTAAACGTGAGGAGAAGAACCTAATGTACAAATCGAGCAAATTTTTGTTAAGTCTAGTGTGTTTGAGTGGTCTTATTTTGACAGTATCATGCAGCGCAACAAACCCAGATAATATTTCTCAAAATCAAGCTCCATCATCAACTGATGTTTCTCAGGCAAACCCATGCGCTGCTAAAAACCCATGCGCTGCTAAAAACCCATGCGCTGCTAAAAATCCTTGCGCTGCTAAAAACCCATGCGCTGCTAAAAATCCCTGCGCTGCTAAAGCCAACTCTGTAGGAGGTCCTCTAGCCCAAGAACTTCAAGGTAAACCAGTTGTGGTGGATGTGTTTGCTACCTGGTGTCCTGGCTGCAAGAATATTGCTCCCACCATGTCACAATTGAAACAGGAATATTCCGGCAAGGTCAATTTTGTTGTTCTGGATGTGACTGATCAAGCCACAGTGAAAGAAACGGAAGCTAGGGCAGCAAAATTAGGTCTGAGTAAATTTCTGGAAGCTAACAAGAGCCAAACAAGCACTGTAGCTATTGTTGACCCGGCTACTGGCAAAATTTTAACAATTTTTAAAAATAATCCGAACAAGGATGACTACACCAAAGTACTCGACACGGCTTTAGCGAGTATTTAGTGAGTGATGGCTTTGTACCAATTCGTAATGCGTAATTAAGTTTGTCAGATTCATCTGCTGGATTTTGACGAATTGGTATTAGCTATATTCCTTCTCCTTTGTTATTGCGAGGTGAAATGGAGCATCTCAGTGGTGTTCGCCAACGCAATGACGGGTATGGGAACGGACATAAAATGACTCCATCTCTTCATAGCTTAAGGAGAACTTAATGACACGAACATCTCAGTCGTCCACTGAGCATAAAGCTTCCCGGCGCTCTAAAATCTCGAAAAAATGGCTAGTCTATGGTGGATTGGGATTGCTCTCCCTCATTCTGGTAATTACTCTGGGGCCTGTAATTAGTCATCCTATTGAACGAGTGATTTCGATTGTCGAAAACCGTTATCAACAGTGGTTTGACCAACAGAATACGGCAAATCCCTTTGTTTTGTTGCCTTTGGCGTTTATCGGTGGGGTGCTTGCTAGTGTATCACCCTGTATCTTGGCACTTTTACCAGTTAACCTCAGTTACATCGGTACACTGAAAATTAAATCACGTTGGGATGCTTTTGCTAAGGCTGGCTTGTTTGTCTTGGGAGCAGTGACAATTTTAAGTTTGTTTGGCTTGGTTTCATCTTTTGCCGGAGCCGTAATGGTAGAGTACCGGGGCTATATCAATATAGTAGTAGGACTGATTATGGCTGTGATGGGTCTGTGGTTGATGGGAGTGGTAAAGCTGCCTCTACCCGAAATGAATGTGAATCTCCCTCAGGCTGGGCCTTATGGGGTGGGGTTGACTTTTGCCCTGGTGAGTTCCCCTTGTGCTAGTCCAGTGCTATTTGCAGTGCTGGCGGCGGCCGCAGCAACAGGTTCCCAGGTATTGGGTACGCTGACAATGGTTAGCTATGCTCTAGGTTATACTATGCTGATTTTCCTAGCGAGTTTATTTACGGGACTGGCTAAACAAAGTAATCAGTTGTTAAAACATTCCGAGGGAATTATCCGCTTTGGCAGTTTGGCGTTAATTCTGACTGGGGCATACTACCTGTTTACCGGCACTCAATGGTTCGTGGGAGGTTAGGTTAATCATGGTCGAGAATCTGGTGATTATTGGTTCTGGCCCTGCTGGTTATACTGCCGCCATCTATGCGGGACGCGCTCAACTCAGTCCCGTGGTATTTGAAGGTTTCAGTACTGGGGGAATACCCGGAGGTCAATTGATGACCACCACTGAGGTAGAGAACTATCCCGGTTTCCCCGAAGGAGTTCAAGGGCCAAAGTTAATGCAGCAGATGCGCCAGCAGGCAAGGCGCTGGGGTGCGACATTGATCACCGATGATGTGATTGCTGTGGATTTTACTCAATACCCGTTTGCTGTAGCCTCTGCTGATTTGCTAGAAGTTAAGGCTCGCGCTCTCATCATCTGTACGGGAGCAACTGCCAAAAGATTACATTTGCCGGGTGAGGATAAGTTTTGGAATAACGGTATCTCCGCCTGTGCAATTTGCGATGGGGCAAATCCTTTGTTTGCGAATGCAGATATTGCTGTCGTTGGTGGCGGTGATGCGGCTGTGGAAGAAGCTTTATATTTAACTAAGTATGCCCGTAAGGTTCATTTACTGGTACGTAGCGTTCGCCTGCGGGCTTCTAAGACCATGCAGGAGCGCATATTCAATCACAGCCAAATTCACATCCATTGGTATAGTTCACCTATTAGCGTGGATGGTGATGCCGTCCTCCGTTGCGTCCAAGTTCAAGACAATCTCACTGGTGCAGTTTCTGCGCTAGCCGTAAGTGGTTTATTCTACGCCATTGGACACACCCCCAACACGCAGCTGTTTCAGGAGCAACTGGAACTCGATGAAGCGGGCTACATCAAAACTCAGGGTAAAAGTACAGCCACCAATATCCCTGGCATTTGGGCGGCTGGAGACGTTCAAGATCACATTTATCGTCAGGCAATTACCGCAGCTGGCACAGGTTGTATGGCAGCCCTGGAAGCTGAACGGTGGTTATCAGAGCAGCGATCGCTCGTGACTTTCGCTGCCTAAACAGGGTTTTTTATCACAATTATCAGGAGATAAATATGCAAGAGACTTTTTCTCTGGCTCAAACTTTCTTTACAGGACGAGCAGCTTTTGAATGGTTGATGCAAGAGTCTGATCAGCTAATCATTGTCAAGTTTGTGGCTCCCTACTGTCCTTCCTGTGAAACACTTCAACCTGTACTACATCAAATAGCTGATGCTCACACAGGTAAATTGCACTTGGTTGAACTCGATATGAGCGAAGAACCTGAACTAGCTATTAATTTTGGTGTCAGAAGTGCCCCTACAGTAGTATTACTGAAACAGCAGCAAACATTAGCACAGATTGCGGGCTTGAAGCCTAAAAAACAATACGCAGAAATGATTCAATCTGCACTCTAGATCCAGGCGATGGGTAGGAGTAAAATTGGCGTTGCTGAATCAAGAAATGATGCTCTTAGGGTGGGCAGCGCTCAGTCGAACGCTGCCCATCGCACAAAACTAGTAAAATCATCCCGCAAATATGCAACGCCGGAAAATCTGATCATAAATTAAGTGTATTTACGTAGGTCTTTACATAAGTTGTAATTTCTACTACCATTAAGTATTTTCTCCTTCACAAAACGACATAATTCGGTAAAATTGGGTAAAGCAATTTTGGCATTTGTTAAACAAAGGCATCAGCAAACCCATGCAACTGAAACTCAGTGCATTTCGACTTTCCTTCACCCCCCTACTATTAATTGCCCCCTTTTTCCTGTGGGGAACGGCAATGGTAGCGATGAAAGGAGTGATACCCCACACTACACCCTTATTTATGGCAGGTGTGCGTTTACTACCAGCTGGGGTGTTAGTTCTCATCGTCGCAGCGTTTATGGGTAGACCCCAGCCGCAGGGTTGGGCTGCATGGCTGTGGATTACTTTATTTGCCTTGGTAGATGGGGCTTTATTTCAGGGCTTTTTAGCAGAGGGATTAGTCAGAACTGGTGCTGGGTTGGGTTCTGTGATGATTGATTCCCAACCGTTAGCTGTGGCGTTGCTGTCGTTGTGGTTATTCCAAGAACATATTGGTTTTTGGGGATGGCTGGGATTAGCACTAGGAGTCACGGGTATTAGTTTAATTGGCTTGCCAGATGAGTTGATTTTCCGTATTTTCGATTCAGGGATAAATGCCACCATGGGCAATTGGCAAGATTTGTTGGCTAGTGGCGAATGGTTAATGCTGTTAGCTGCCCTATCAATGGCTGTAGGAACAGTAATGATCCGGTTTGTGTGTAGGTATGCTGATCCGGTAACCGCTACGGGATGGCACATGATTGTGGGTGGATTACCGTTGTGGGGCATTTCATCAATTGTGGAGTCTCAGCAATGGTCAAATATTGTGACATCTGAGTGGTTGGCTTTAGGTTATGCCACAGTGTTTGGTAGTGCGATCGCCTATGGGTTGTTTTTCTACTTTGCGTCTAGTGGTAGTCTTACTAGTCTCAGTTCCCTGACGTTTCTCACACCCATTTTTGCCCTATTCTTCGGTAATCTTTTCCTTTCAGAAGTTCTCAGTCCCTTGCAGTGGGTGGGAGTTGGCCTGACTTTAATTAGTATCTATCTCATTAACCAGCGTGACACCTTGGCGGGGCCAAGTAACAAGGTAAGTGTTCAAGAAACAACTACACAGCAACCACCAGTTTTAGAAGCATCTGCTAACAAATAAAGAGTGCTGAGTATGGTAAAATCCTCTCATCTTGCAGGTAAAAAAAATCTGGGCTGGAGATTTTGCACTAGCTATATCAAGCAAGTAAGAGGTAAATCTCAAAAAATGCAATTATTCATCCCCTAATTAGAAAGTCTGATGATTTTTTTGCTACTTTAAAAGTTAACATTTAGACATATTGAAGTTATTGTGGTATCCATAACTTCAAAAGCACGTTCAGGCTGAAACTGAAAATATGAGGCTATGCCATTCCTCAATTCTGATATTTACCTGTTTGACTTGCTGGGGTTTTTACCCGATTCGCGCAAGTACAGCCACACCTAACCCAGCATCTCAAGAACTTGCACAAGCCAGTTCGACAATGCCTGCCATCCAGTCTGTTCTCAGACCCGGTAGTCAAGGGGCGGATGTCAAGGGACTGCAAACCCAATTACAGGCATTAGGATACTACGATGATGTAGTTGATGGAGTGTACGCCACAAGTACGCAAATTGCGGTAGTTAAATTTCAAAAAGCCCAAAATTTAAGAAGAATAGATGGTATTGCTGATTTGGCGACTAGGCGCAATCTGCAAACAGCTTGGGCAGCAAAAAATCAGGTTGTCATCTCTCCTAACGTCTCCTCTTTAACTTCAGATACTCAACCAACTGCCCAGCCTGAGTCAAACCAGAGAGGTTTAATTTGGTGGTCACTGCTTGGTCTGGGAATTCTGGGAAGTATTGGCGCATTCCTGTTTCTATTGAGATGGTATCGTCAGATTCCACAAGACCCAGAATCCACAAACCCAGAACTCAAAGCGTTGAGTCCGGCTGACAAAGACCAGATTAAGCCGCCATTAGAATTAGACACTTTATCCAATCCGCAGGAAAATACAGCATCTGTAACCAATCCAAAAACAGCACAAACATCAATTACTGCTTCAGTATTGCCACCAGATCATACTTCTCGTCTGCCCAAACTGAATATCGTTGACGAATTGATTCAGGACTTACGCAGTACTGATCCAACAAAGCGGCGTAAGGCTATTTGGGATTTGGGTCAGCAGGGAGACTCACGGGCAATTCAGCCATTGGTAGACTTGATGATTGATGCTGATTCTCAACAACGCAGTCTAATTTTGGCAGCTTTGGCAGAGATTAACGCCCGCTCACTCAAGCCAATGAATCGGGCTTTGGCAATCTCGTTGCAAGATGAAAGTCCACAAGTGCGACAAAACGCCATTCGTGATCTGACTCGTGTTTATGACATGATGACGCAAATGAGCCAGATGTTGTCCCACGCCCTAGATGATCCTGATGCTGACGTGCAGACAACAGCAAAATATGCTCTAACTCAGATGAATAGAATGCGTAGTTTACCCACTCGAAAAAGTCTCCCGGAAGATACTGAAAAAGAGCCAGAACAAGAAAATTTATAAGTATTTCAACTGGATTTTAATGACTGTATTTGGCCCTGCCAACAAAAAAGCGGCATCGCTGAACTTGGGAGGACTGGTACGAACTTCTGGATTTCTGGAAAATCCAAAACCTTCGGTGGGCATACCTAGGTTATTACGATTGAGGATTTGGTCTTTATTCTGGTCGTGGATGACGGCGACGGCGTAATTACCAGCTTGCAAATTATCAAAGGTCATTTGCAAAGATTTATCAGTAATCTGGGTACACTGCCTTTTTAATACGCGATCGCGATCATTGGGAAAACCTTGACTGCTAGAAAATACACTGACACAAACTTGTCCTTGTGGGTTTTTGAATCCATCAATGTCTACGGTGAGGTTACCCCGGAAATTTGCCCTAGCGCTAGATGACCATGCCAAGTTTCCCCAAACTGCAACTAGCAGCATACTGATTTGCAATGCTTTAATCATAAGATTTTCACTAGGTAGTAGATATACATATAAAGAGCAATATGTAGTTAAGTGGCTTTAACCTGGAAAACGTTGATTTTGAGCGCTAAAGCACTCACTACGAACTTAAAGAGTATTTTATACCAATTTATAATTCGTAATCAGGAACTGCGTGTCAAGCATTGGCAATTGAAAAGCTTGAAATTTCCTACTCCCAATGCCCTATTCCTTTGTAACTGGGATTTTAATAATGAACTCCGTTCCCTGACCCAGACTAGATATGCAATGTAGCTGTCCACCATGTTTTTCAACCACAATTTGATAACTGATGGATAGTCCTAAGCCAGTTCCTTTACCCACGGGTTTAGTCGTAAAAAATGGATCAAATAATCGCTTTTTTATGTTCTCTGGAATGCCTGGGCCATTATCGCTAATATGAATTGCTATCCAATTCCTGCCAATAACTTGAGTACGAATCTCAATCGCTGGATTGTCCGTTTTTTTACCATTGGCTATTGATTCTTCTAAAGCATCTATGGCATTACTCAGGATATTCATAAATACCTGATTGAGTAACCCAGGATAGCATTCTACCAAAGGAAGAGTTCCGTATTCCTTGACCAGGCTAATGTTCTCACTAGTTTTGTGATTTTTGAAGCGACTTTGTAAAATTAGCAAGGTACTATCAATACCTTCATGGATATCAACTGTTTTTTTCTCAGCTTCATCAAGGCGGGAGAAATTTCGTAACGATCGCACGATTTGCTCAATGCGATCGCAGCCAATTTGCATAGAATTAAGCAGACGAGGCAGATCAGTTGTTAAAAATTCTAGTTCAATTTCCGTAGATACACTTTGAATTTCTGCTGCTGGATGAGGATCATGCTGTCTGTACAGACTGATGAGTTTGAGGAGGTCTTGACTGTAGTTGATAGCATGGACAAGGTTACCAGCAATAAAATTAACAGGATTGTTGATTTCGTGGGCAATACCGGCAACTAACTGACCCAAAGCTGCCATTTTTTCATTTTGTAATAATCGGCTATAGTTGTGCTGAAGATCACGAAAACCTGCCTTAGCTACTTTGGATTGTTCCTCTACATGCTGTAGTTGAGTCAGTGTTAAAGCATAAATTTGGGAGTAGGCTAATAGTAACTGATGAAAATCGACTAATCCAGGCGTTTCAGATTGAGCAGTCACAACAATCGGACTGTAGACAAGTTGGGGCGATCGCGCCAATGCCATCTGAGTTGCTTCTACAATGGGTATATCCCCAGGCAGGATAAATATTTCTGGATCAAGGAAATTATAGAGATGTTGGATCGGTCGCTGAGAAAACAGTCCAAAACTGTAAGGGCGACTCATATGCTCAAAAAATCTCTGCCGCGACATCATCCCTACATAATGATTATCTCTATTTAAGAGAATTCCTGGGAGTAAAGGCTCTTGCTCAAAAAGTGTAGTCAATTCATTTACTGGGCGATCTAGCTCAATCTGAACCTTCCACACTGGTAAATCTTGCAAAGTTGACTCTAATCGCAGATTTAGCTCATGAGCATTTGTCATGCTATGTATAGCCAGCATAATCTCAATCCTTTGCCTTTCAGGTAATATTTATTCTGCTACTCGCCCCAAACAACCACCAAAATGGTTGTTTATTGATGTTTTGCACCCGGCGACTGGAAGTCTCGTGGGTTTCAAAGCCTCTAACGCCACTTGCTACAACGGGGGGAACCCGCGCAACGCAGTGGCTCCTCCTTGCAGGAGAGGGGTTTTTGTTGTCGAACTCACGTTAAAACTAGCAATATTGCCATATTTAGTATTCCCAAAATCAGTTTACAAATCTACATATTGGGTAAAGTTGTGAGTATGAGTTATGGTTTTTATTGCTAACTCCTCACTTTTTGCCTATCTGTAATTTTTACTACTAGTAAATTATTCATGAAATCCAAAATATTACCCCCACCCCTCCAACCTGGTGACTTACTCCGAGTAATTGCCCCTAGTGGTGCTTTGCGAGAATTTGAGGCATTTGGACGGAGTGTGGAAATTTGGCGATCGCGTGGTTATCGAGTAGAAGTCATGCCCAAGGTAGGTGAGAAATGGGGATATTTAGCTGAAAAAGATGAAAATCGTCGCCAACAGTTAGCCGCAGCCTGGGAAGATCCAGATTGTCGTGGTATCCTCTGTGCCAGGGGTGGTTTTGGTAGCACCCGCATTTTAGAAAATTGGACTTGGCACACCAATTCTGTCCCACCAAAATGGCTAATTGGGTTTTCTGATATTACTGCTTTGTTGTGGAGTCTTTATAAAGCAGGGATTGCCAGCGTTCATGCTCCTGTGCTGACTACTTTAGCAGAGGAAACAGATTGGTCAATTCAGCGATTATTCGATTTTGTAGAAGGCCGCCCTCTCGCTCCTCTCAAAGGTTGTGGTTGGGGCGGTGGGATGGCTACTGGTCTGTTACTACCAGGTAATCTCACGGTGACTACTCATATTTTAGCTACATCCATCCAACCAAATTTAGATAATGTAATTTTGGCCTGGGAAGATGTTACAGAAGCACCCTATCGAATTGACCGAATGTTAACGCAGTGGCGTTTAAGTGGCGTTTTGTCAAAAGTTCGTGGTATTGCCTTGGGTAGCTTTACTCATTGCGAACCACCGCCAAATGTACCTAGTTTTAGTGTTGCAGAAGTACTACGCGATCGCTTGGGTGATTTAGGCATTCCCATTGTTTCCGCTTTACCCTTTGGTCATGGCAATCCTAATGCAGCTTTACCAGTTGGTGTATTGGCAACATTAGACGCAGATCAGGGGGTTTTGAATACCCTGATGTGAATTAGAAACGCCTCTTATATCGGCCTAATTAGTTATAATTTCTATCTCTAAGTAACTGAACCATAACACTCCCAAAATCGGCGAGTTGTGTAGTGCATTAAATTGCTCGATAGTTACCTACTTCAAAATCGGAGATAGCCTCTTGAGCAAGAGCATCTAACTTACCGTCAGCAATATCTTTCTCTAATTGTTCGTCCCATCGCTGATAATCTAAGTTCAAAAACCATTCCATCAGTATTTGAAATTTATCAGGTGGGAGTTTGAGGATAGCGGCTTCAATTTGTTCAAGTGTTAACATAACCTTTACCTTTGGTCGTTGGTCATTATGAATAAACTCCACCCCAGTCCCCAGGGCTGTTTCATTCGCTTGTGTTGGAGATTTGTCAAGAGGATAATCTCACGCAAAGGCGCAAAGACGCAAAGAAAAATCAGGTATTTCGGACTGAAGATGCCAAAATTTTCGGTCTTAATTGTGGATTTGCCCTTGCAATTTTAACCCTTTTAGGGAACGAATCAGCCCTGCCCCAGTCCCCAGTCTCTGATCTAACTCAACTGTGCTACAAGTCGATTTTCTAAAAGCGTGTCATTAGTCAACAAGTCCTCAACGGTGATTCGCAAAAAACGCTGGTCATCAACTTGAAAAAGAATTTTAATGCGATCGCTTCCGGGATATCCTGGTGGTGTCAGTTGAGCTATAGTTCTTGCACCTGCTTGATCGTTGAGGGGTTTAACGCTGGTTGTACCTGCTTCTAGACGACGAGTAATCAAGCGATCGCCATCAAAATAAACTTCGGTGCTGCCTGTTTCTGCTCCCAATTCCCCCATAATTAATTCAATGCTGGGTTGATTTTCTAAAGATGCACCTAAGACTAATTCCACTGGCTGAGTCATGGGGTAGGCTTGTCCGGCTTTAATAATGGAATGCCAACTGTGGCGCTGGTTGCGACGATCCCAATAGCGGACACCATAACTATGGTAGAGAAAATCTTTGATTTCCACGCCTTGGGCTAACTGTAATGCACCTTGGGCGATCGCTTCAAAGGGACGTTCACAACGGATTTTTTCTGGCTCAAAATACTGCTTCACCCATGTTTGCACTGCGGGTAATTGCACAGTTCCACCAACTAATAAAACGGCGTTGATGTCTGCAAGTTCTATTCCCTGGCGTCGCGCTTGCTGTAATAGACTCGTCATTGACTCATCTAGTTGTGCAAAAAATCCGTGTTCTTTGAGGATATTTTCTAAAGCTTCGCGGTTGAGTTCCAGTTCATAGCTTTCAAAGTTTTCATCGTCAAAATAAACTTCACTAGCTTGGTTTTGAGTCGATAACTGAATTTTTACTCGTTCTGCTAATCTGATAGTCAAGGGACTTACCGCTAGTCCTTGAGTTTTGGCAAAGTAATCTGCTAACCAATTATCAATATCGGTACCGCCTAAATTTTGCCCGGCTTTGGCTAGTACACGGGCTATTTTTGGTTTTTGCTGGGAGTTTTCCGCCAGGGATTTATTTCCCCATTTGAGGAGAAAACCTACAGGCTTGGTGGTTTGTACGCTTTGATCCAAGCGCACGAGGGATAAATCTAAAGTACCGCCGCCAAAGTCAATTACCAAGAGAATTTCTTGGTCTGCTAAACCATAACCTAAAGCGGCGGCTGTGGGTTCATCTAGCATCCGTACTTTTTCCACAGGGAGGGCTTGACAGACTTTGCCTAACCAGTGACGATAAGCTTCAAAGCTATCTACGGGTACTGTTAAGATGAGAGAATCTAAACCTCCTTGCATGGGTGCAAGTTGCTCAATTACTTGAGTGAGGAACAATTGCCCTACTTGCTCAAAGGTGAAAACTTGCCCGTCTATTTCTGGTAAGAAACCTGGGATATCTGCACCAATACCTCGTTTGAAGCTGCGAAAAAATCGCGCTTCGCCTTTGATGTCAAGACCGCGATCGCGCACTTGTTGCCCTACTAAGACTTTACCTTGTGTGGCTTCTTCTATATAAACAAGGCTGGGAATCAGTGGGGGATTGAGACTTTGCTGAATTGATAAACCAGGTATGTTCAAGGTTTCCGGCTGCTGGGTTATGGGATTCCAACGAGCAATAACCGTGTTACTAGTACCAAAATCGATCGCAATCGCCATATCTTTTTTATCTCACGCAAAGGCGCAAAGGCGCAAAGTTCAATGCAATTATTTTCCCATAAGCCACCAAGAGCGCAAATGAGCGATCGCTTCTTCTTTGTGTTTGGCTTCGATTTCTATCCAGGGGGCTTGGTGGTAGATACTGGGCATGGCGATGATCAAATTACTGTGCTTTCTGTCGTTAAAGGCGGTTTCACCGTTGGATATATGGACTAGTTGCCAATCTGGATTTTCCCAAGTTTCTCTGGCTGCATAAAACATTTCTGCTACGCTTGGATGATCGTAGCTATCTAAATTTTCGTGACAAATTTGGTGATGAGCATCGAATACCATTGGTATGCCGGTTTGCTGACACACTGCTAAAATTTCATCAGAACTGTAAGCGTATTCGTCGTTTTCTAGGGTTAAACGATTTTTAATGGCTGCTGGTAATTCTAAGATGACTTTGATTAGCTGTTCTGAGCGTTGAGATTTGCCGCCATGAATATTCATTAATGACCAAGGCGATCGCGGTAAGCCCAGTAAGTCCAGGGTGCGGGCGTGTCGTTCTAAAATTTTGATGCTTGTTTGCACGATTTCGGGAGAATCAGAACTCAGTACAACATATTGATCTGGGTGTAGAACCATTCTGATAGCCAATGCTTGCGCCTTTTGACCGATTTTGCTTAAATCAGCGCTCATTTCTTCTAAGATGTTGGCACCGATTTCGTCTTCCATGTCACTCAGGGGAAATAAATTAGAGGACATGCGATACAGCCTAGTATTGTTTTCCTGACAAAAAGTCAAGGCTTGATCTAGACGCTGTAAGTTATCTCGATACAGTTCTTTCAGGGCGCTTTCACGTTGGCTGAGAGAAAACTTCAAGTAGCGTGTGCGCGTCATTGTCCGAAAGCGCACTTGTTGAGAAATGGTGATACAAACCAGCCCTAAATGTGGCGGTGAACTTTTTGGCGATCGCTGTGAATGAGGTTGATTTTGGAACTGGATTGCGGCCATTAAATTAATTGCTACTATTTTGGGTTTGAACTAAGTTTTACTTAACACTCAGCACTCTCCATACTAGGTTAACTTAATTTCCTGTTTAGCCTATGCCAGAGCGATTTCAACTTACTCAGTCATGATCAGGTTTTTTGTTCTGACGGCTGGATTGTTGTTTGCTAATAATTCTTAAAATCCATCTGTCTTTAGAAGTATTTTATAAAAAAAATTAAATAAAATTTCCCTAATTATTTGTCACTTATGTAACCAAAAAACTCAAGGTCTGTGCTGAGAAGTATGCTCATCAACGTATGATAGTCTTCCGCAGGCGACAGACCTAAGGTAGGAATGTCAAGATAACTAGATGTACCTTTGGGTGGTGAAGTCAAGCTTATGAAATATTTATTAATATAAGTGTAACTTCAATATCAGGAGTTCAAAAAAAACTTTGACTAATCAAGCACCAAATTCTTCATCAACGGAGCAGAGGATTATGAAAAAGCAGCAATCATCAGACTCTCAGGAATTTGTCGGTAATCTCAAGAATGGAATTTGGCTGTTTGGCCTCTCGTCTTGGGTATTTGGCATCACCGATCGCAGTATTGCTTCATTTGCAGATGGCTATCTATCTGCTTTGGATTTGACGCAACTATTTACAGCCGCGACATTCTTTGTCGCCTGGTTATTTTTGAAACCAACGAGAGCTTAAGCAATTCACAAATCAAAATAGTCAAACTGAATTGCCATTAGCATTCTCAGTAAAGATTGGTAAAGGATGTAAAATCTCATCCGGTTGATTGCAATTGGGGGTGCGCCGAATAGTGCGTTTATGTTTAGATTTTCACAAAAATCGGCGTAATTCTGAAATATCCTGAGAATTGCGCCTATTTTCAATTGATTATAGGTATATATATTTATTTAATATTGGGGTAGTCAAGTTTAATTTAATTTAAGTAGGACGGCGTAAATAATTAAAAGTTTGTAGTGTCAAGCCCTGACGGGCATAGCTGCGCTTACCGCGCAGCGTCTCGTTGGCGCAGCCTCTCGTAGAGAAGAGAGGACTAAAGTCCTCAAATAAGGGCTGTACTGCTTCGCAGAACCCGTAGGGTAGCCCTGACCACGAACTGAATTTCAATTATTTTACATTGCAAAACACATAGTTTGATTTTTTCTCGCCGACTTACTGAATAATCCTCTCGCCTCTCCTACCTCCCCTTGCTTCCCCTGCTCCTTCTGAGAGTGCCTATGTCACAATTATGGATTAATCTATTTAGCTCAGGGTCATTTATACCCCACGGACACTGCTATCTATGGCAAACAAAGTTAGTTTGGCTACACTTACTATCTGATGCACTAATTGCAATAGCTTATTACTCCATTCCCGCTACACTGTTCTATTTTGTCCGCAAGCGGCAAGATTTACCTTTTTATTGGATTTTTCTGCTGTTTAGTGCATTTATCGTAGCTTGCGGCACTACTCACTTAATGGCAATTTGGACACTTTGGCATCCCACCTATTGGCTGTCGGGATTAGTCAAAGCGGGAACTGCAACAATATCTTTGATTACAGCAGTGGCACTTCTGCCTTTAGTTCCAAAAGCACTGGCACTTCCCAGTCCTGCTCAACTAGAACAAGCAAATCAAGAACTGCAAACACAAATAACTGAGCGGCTACGGATAGAAGCAGAACTGAGACAATATCAAAATCATCTGGAGGAATTGGTTACTGTTCGTACTCATGAAATTACTAAAACCAACGAGCAATTACAACAAGAAGTTGCTGAGCGCCAGCGCATTTTAGAAATTCTCAGACAAAGTGAAGAGCGCTACCGTTACTTAGCTGAAGCCATTCCTCAACTGGTTTGGACAACTAATGCCGATGGTGAATGTGATTATTTTAATCAAAATTGGTGTGATTATACCGGGCTAACATTAGAGCAGTCTTTGGGTTCTGGTTGGTTAGCCGCATTACATCCAGAGGATGTACCAAGAGCTTTTGCAGCGTGGTCAAATGCTGTAAAAAGCGGTACTGAATACGAAATTGAATATCGCTTCAAACGTGCTGTTGATGGTTCCTATCGCTGGCAACTAGCACGGGGTTTACCGCTCAAAGATGAGCAAAATCGTGTAGTTAAATGGTTTGGCACTTGTACGGATATCCACGAACAAAAACAAATATTACAAGAACGAGCGCAACTACTGGAATTAGAAACAGCAGCACGAGCTAAAGCAGAAACAGCTAATCGCATTAAAGATCAATTTCTGGCCGTACTTTCCCATGAGTTACGCACTCCATTGAACGCAATTTTGGGCTGGTCTAAGTTGTTGCAAAGCCGCCAGTTTGACCAAGATAAGACAACTCAAGCACTGGCAACAATTGAGCGTAATGCTACTTTACAAGTTCAACTGATTGAGGACTTGCTGGACATATCAAAAATTTTACAGGGCAAGCTAGCGCTAAAAACCACTAGTATCAACTTAGAATCTGTAGTCTTACCTGCACTAGAGACAATGCGGTTAGCGGCAGAAGCCAAGTCGATGCAAATTATTCCCATATTTGAACCGCATGTCGGGCAGGTTATGGGTGATTCTGCGCGCTTGCAGCAAGTCGTTTGGAATCTCCTTTCCAATGCTGTCAAGTTTACCCCTAACAGAGGAAAGATAGAAGTACGAGTCAAGCAGGCTGATGGCTATGCTCAAATCGTGGTTAGCGATACAGGTAAAGGAATTAGCGCCGAGTTTTTGCCCTATGTGTTTGATTACTTTCGGCAAGCAGATAGCAGTTCTACGAGAACATTTGGTGGATTAGGATTGGGACTGGCAATTGTCCGTAATATTGTGGAAATGCATGGTGGTACTGTAAAAGCGGAAAGCGCTGGAGAAGATCAAGGAGCAACATTTACTGTCCAGTTACCACTAAGCCAAAATGAGAGTTTAAGTAAGACTAATGCACAAAATCATGCTTCATTGTTAGCTACCCAATCTTTATCCCTGACTGGAGTGCAAGTTTTAGTTGTGGATGACGATGCTGATTCGCGAGAATTTGTGGCTTTTGTATTAGAACAAGAAGGATGTGAGGTGATGGCAGTATCTTCAGCATTTGCAGCCTTACAAACTCTCAAACAGGTAAAGCCAGATGTATTGGTGAGTGATATTAGTATGCCTAATATGGACGGCTATATGCTGATTAGTCAATTGAGAAGTTGGACGGCAGAAGAAGGTGGACAAATTCCCGCGATCGCCTTGACTGCTTTTGCCGGAAACAATGACCAAAAAAAAGCATTAGCAGCAGGATTTCAGATACATTTATCTAAGCCTTTTAATCCAGAAGAATTAGTGGCAGCCATTGTTAGTCTCATTCAATAATTGATGTAAATCAACCAGAAATATGGCTAAAGTGCTTGTATTATAGGCAATTTGACAGTAAATATATCTTAAAATAATCCACCCAAAGTTTATCAGATGTAGCCTAATTTACCCTGATAACCTTATTTGATTCCAACTGATCATTCTTTAGACAGACGAGTTCAAACTTTTAACAAGTTAAATTCTTGAACTATGTGACTTGATTATGCATTTAAATAATGCATCTTTTGAGTTCATGATATCTATGAAAAATCAGCTTGAGTCAAATAAGTATTTTGGGTGTTGGCAAAAGTGAAAAATTACTTTTTGGGATTTTTAGCTCAACCACAGGCAATAACCCACATTTCTTATGTGAGTAACATAAAAGTTGCTATTTTAATTGTTACTCATAATAAATTAAACTATATTTGCTCATTACTGGAAGATATTTGCAAACTGAAGCTATATCAGACCAAAATTGATATTTATGTTGTAGATAATGCTTCTGATGATGGTACTCAAGCTTATTTAGAAAAATTTTCTTTTGCCAATGTCAAGGTTCTGCAAACAGGTAGTAATTTAGGTGGTTCTGGCGGTTTTTCCTATGGCTTACAGGTTGTTAGTCAACTTGAATACGATTACATCTGGCTACTTGATGATGATGTACATCTAGATCCTCTAGCTCTCAGTTCACTAATTAAAACTTTACAAAATCATGATGAAGTTGGCTTAGTAGGTTCTCAAATTCGCAAGCTCAAGGAACCTCATACTATTCAAGAAATTGGTAGCTTTATCAATGATGCCAAAGCACATTTAAAAATAAATTTTGCCAACCAAAGTAATATTGGCAATGAAGATATTTTACAAGGTAAATCTTACGTTAGTGTAGATGTTTGTGCAGCTGCATCACTATTAATTCGTCGGCAAGTTGTGCAACAAATTGGCTTATTTGAAAATTATTTTCTCCACTTTGATGATGTAGAGTGGTGCTTACGAGCCAAACAGGCTGGTTGGATTGTTGCTGTTAATCCCCATTCAATTATTTGGCATGATTCGCCTGACTTTAAATGCCGCCCCTGGATTAATTATTACGATGAGCGGAATCTTTGTTACTGTTGGCAAAAACACCGACCAAACCTGTTATTAAAAAGGGTAATTGTAAGTTTACCTCGACTAGTTTATTACGCAGCTACAGGGCGACACTTTCTCGCAGAAATTTCTATTGCAGGTTTTCAAGATTTCATTAATGGTATTCAAGGCAAAATGCCTGGAAATCTTAATTATACTGAATTATCTTTAGCAGAAATTATTAATAAACAAGCCAAAGTTTTGGTGCAATCTACTATCTATCAAGATGATTCACAAAGTCAGGTTTTAAAAAAGATGGAGTTAGAGCAAAAACTAACTCCCTGGTATCTCCCTGATAAATTAACAAGTCGTCTGTGGTTCTGGTTAGTTGCTTGGTTTAAGAAACCAGTTGATATTGCCCTCGTTACTTGTGAAAAACCTGAACTTTATGCTCTCAATTTAGCAAAACAAGTTTACTACTTTACAGGTAATGGCTACGTGCCTGTTTCTCTGAATTTTTTAGTTCTGATTCAGTCAGTTCTCAAGACTATCAATCAGATGTGGCAGATATATTGGCAAATTCACAAAATTAAGTTATCACAAATGCCAAAAACAATATCTACTTCATTAAATCCTTTAGTTTCCATCATAATTTGTACAAGCGATCGCCCGATTTTTCTGGAAAAGGCGCTGCAATCAATTGCACTAATTAATTACCAAAACTTTGAAGTAATTATTATCGATGCTTCATCAACAATGGAGACAAGTGAAATAGTCAGTAAGGCATCTAAAAAATACAGCTTTAAACTCAATTTTCTCAAGGTTGAGCCTAAAAATATTAGTTATTCCCGTAATATGGGAATCAAATTAGCTACAGGTTCAATTGTGGCTTTTTTTGATGATGATGCAGTTCCGCCATCTGAATGGATAGAACAATTGCTACACATTTATTCACAACGTGGAGAAAAATGTGCAGCAGTTGGCGGCGCAGTGAGAGACTTAACTCGTCCTGGTTATCCCTTACAATTTCATCGGGGAATTACCAATATTTTCAGCGAAACCATTGCTATTCGTGCTGATGATGCTGCGAATTATAACCAAGCAAATGGCTTTTGGTTTAACGGTTTAATGGGTACTAATTCATCTTTCCGTAAAGACATACTAGAAAAAATCAACGGCTACGATGAATTTTTTGATTACTATCTTGATGAAACAGATGTTTGTTTACGTTTAATTCAGGCAGGATATGAAGTTCACTATGCTGATGTATCTGTAGATCATTATCCTCAACCTAGTCACAATCGTATTGATCAGAAACATCTTACTTGCTGGTATTCTTTGGCAAAGAATACAACTTATTTTGCTGTAAAACATGGATTTAAGAAAGTTTTCTTTCCTATTTTAGTTGCTCGTTTAACATCATTACTCATTTATCGCTGTTTGTTGAGAATTATCCGCCTTAAATTTACCCATAGTCTTCCTAATTCAACTTTAATCAATTATATTCAACAAGCTTTTGATGGAATTCGCGTTGGTTGGCAAAGTGGTTTAAATAATCATAAAGCCAATGTTTAATAGATTTGTTAGCGGATACTTCAATATGCTCCTATCATTAAAAGTCGATTTACAAAATTCAAAACTACAGCATTACTGGGAATTACTACAAGTTTTGGTATCCCGAAATTTAAAGGTACGTTACCGAGGTTCTTTTTTGGGAGTGTATTGGTCACTGATCAATCCGTTACTAATGACGGGAGTGTATACTGCAATATTTGGGACTGCATTTGCAGCATATTATGACAATTCGATTGTTAACTATGTGTTGGCAGTATTTACGGGATTAGTAGTAATTAATTTCTTTTCAGCATCAACAACACAAGCCTTATGGAGTGTAGTTAATAATGGTGGTTTGTTAAATAAAATTTGCTTACCTGTGAGTATTTTTCCTATTTCATTAATTGCAGCAAATATATTTCAGTTTGTAATTGGTGTTTTGCCATTACTGGCAATTATGACGCTGATTAACTCTAGAAGCTTCGTCAATGTGTTAGCACTTTTATTTCCTTTAATTGGTTTAATTTTAGTATGTAGTGGTATTAGTCTGTTAGTAAGTGCTTTATTTGTATTTTTTAGGGATTTACCTTACTTCTATGAATTAATTGTATTTATGCTGTGGTTGAGTAGTCCTATCTTTTACCCAGCAGCAATTGTTCCAGAATCGGTGAAGTCATTTTTATTATTAAATCCATTACTACCAGTAATTGAAAGTATTCGCCAGATTTCATTATCAGGAACACCACCAGATATTAATTTAATCGCACATGCACTTTTAAGTGGGGTAATTTTTTTGGGACTAGGATTAAGTTGTTTTCGTTGGTGGCGAAATTCATTTATGGATTTGTTGTAAATGGAAATAATACGCCTAGATCAAGTTTCTTTATGGAGACGAACACAAGAAGAGTTTTCTTATGACTTGAAGAAAACAATATTGTCTTTTTTAGAAGGGAGGTATCGTCAACCTACGAGAAAGTTAGTATTGGATGAAATTAATTTACAGGTGGAAGCAGGTAAAAAAATTGGTATTATTGGCGCGAATGGGTCAGGTAAATCTACACTTTTGAAAGTAATTTGTGGGATTTTACAACCTACATCAGGAGTAGTGCGAGTAGGAGGAGAAATTGCCCCATTGATTGAATTAGGTGCTGGTTTTGATACTGAAATTTCAGTGATTGATAACATTATCTTTTATGGAGTCATGTTGGGGTTTTCGCGCCAACAAATGATTGCCAGAGTGCCATCAATTCTAGAATTTTCTCAATTACAGGATTATTCTTTAGTCCCAGTAAAAGTTTTATCATCTGGTATGGTAGCACGATTAGGCTTTGCGATCGCCACTGATGTACAACCAGATATTTTGATTTTAGATGAAGTACTTTCGGTAGGAGATGAGAGTTTTAGAAATAAGTGTAAGCAACGAATTGAAAAGTTTTGGACTGCTGACGCGACAGTTTTAGTAGTTTCTCATGATTTGGAGTTTATTCAAAACTCATGTGAGAGGGTAATTTGGTTGGATAAAGGAAAAATTAAACTAATTGGTAATGCCAAAAAAGTTGTTAAAGAGTATCTAAAAACTACAATGACTACTGATACTTTTAGTACTTCTCTCTAAAATTGTAGTTGAATATTTACAACAAGGATAAAAAAATGTCAGAGCTTTTAGTAAATCCCATACTTAATAGTACCAATACTCAAACGACTATTAAACTGCAAAATATTATTTTACCAAATTTAGATATTTGCACTGTAGAAGAACTTTTCTTGAGATTGAATTCTAAATGTGTACTCAATTACGAAGGGAATACTGTTGAACTTAAAAAATCGGGAATTATTCACTTTGATACATATTTTAATTCTTTTTCAATTCAAAAATGGCAACAATATACCAAGGTGAAAACAATAGGGATTAACCTATATTTAAAAGGAAAATTTAAGGTAAGTTTAATAAATATAAAATATGCAACACAATTTAAAAGATTAGTAGATCAAAAACTAATTGCTAATAATGATTGTGAAGAAGTTAGTATATTTAAGAATATAGATATTAGCTTATATAAAGGATTACTTTATCTAGAAATAGAGGCTTTAGAAAATAACTGCTTATTTATAGGTGGTTATTTTCAGACAAATATAAATAATCGCCAAGAATTAACTAAAAAAATGGCAATTATCATATGTACTTACAAAAGAGAAGCTTATATATATAAAAATATCAATTTAATAGAAAAAATTTTACTAAATCATCCAAGCACAGCAGATAAGTTTGAAGTATTTGTTATAGATAACGGTAGAACTCTCAAGGATATATGTAATTCAAGGATACATTTAATCCGTAACAAAAATGCGGGTGGTAGCGGTGGATATACTAGAGGAATAATTGAGGTCTTAAACCGCAAATCAGATTTTTCTCATATTATATTTATGGATGATGATGTAATTATATCGCCAGAAGTATTTGAGAGAATTTATAATTTTCAAACTGTGGCTAATGACGAGAGTATATGTCTTGGTGGTAGTATGCTGAAGTTAGATGATCAGTATATTCAGCATGAAAATGGAGCAATTTGGGACAAAGAAGTAATTCGACTCAAACCCGATCTGGATTTGAGAGATATAAAAAATATTTTATTCAACGAAATAGAAGAATATATTACTTACAATGGTTGGTGGCTCTTTTGTTTTCCCACACAAATTATAGATAATTCTAAGTTACCATATCCATTTTTTATCAAAATGGATGATATGGAATTTCCCAGGAGATTGAATAATAAAATTATTACTTTAAATGGTGTATGCGTATGGCATGAAGCATTAGAAAATAAATATTCTCCGATGATGAACTATTACTTAAAAAAGAATGAATTAATTTTCAATGTTATTACTAATGATGATTTTAGCAAGCTAGATGCAATCAAGTATTTTGTTAAATTTAGTATGAGAGAGGCATTTTGTTATAGATATAAAAGTGCAAATATAGTTCTTCAGGCTGTTGCTGATTTTCTCAAAGGCCCGGAATATTTGAAAGCACTTGATCCTGAAGAGAAAAATTCAGAAATTATGCGTATGGGGGAAAAGCCAGTCAAAAATCACGAATTACCTTTTATATATGGCAAATATAAAGAAAGTCTAGTTGAAACAGAAAACACAATTCATCGTTGGTTCAGACTTATGATATTAAATGGCCATCTATTACCTACTATATTTTTTCATCAAGACAATAGATTAACTAAACAAGTATATAAAGTTGTTCCCATGCAAAATTACAGACCTATTAATGTTTTTAGATCTAGAAAAGCTTTGTATTATAATCTCGTCAATCAGGAAGGCTTTGCTGTTACTTTTTCTAGAGGTAAATTTTTCAAAATCTTGAGTAAAAATATCTTTCTGTCTTTGGAAATATTAGTTAAATATCCTCAACTAAAGCAAAAATATAGAGATACTCTACCAGAACTGACTAATAGAGATTTTTGGGAAAAATATTTAGAAATTCATAAATACTCATAGTAAAGACATATCGTCTTCCTTAAATCTCTGCTTATCCTCTGCACTTATCTTCGCTTTCCTCTGCGTTTAACAGACTTTTAAATAACTCAAAATATACCAAGTATGCTGAGGAAAATATGACAATTACTCGTAGTTTTACTACTTTTATCTCGGATACACCTGACATAGTATGCCTATCTAACTTACCTTGGAATTGTGTTCATCCCAGATTGCAACACATTTTAAGTCGCTGTGCTTCAGAAAGACGAGTATTTTTCATTGAGGAGGTAATATTTAGTGATGAACAGTTGGGGCGATTAGCTGTCAGCCAAAACAAGAGTCGAGTAATAGTTGTTGTGCCATATCTGCCAAAAGGTTTGAGTGAGGCGGCTATCAATGCAGATTTACAAACATTAATTAATGATTTGTTTGTTGAGAATAATATTTATAAGTATATTTGCTGGTACTGTACATCAAAAGCGATCGCCTTTACACGCCACTTGCAACCTCAAGCAATTGTGTATGATTGCATAGATGATTTGCCCACAATGAAAAGCGTACCATCTGCATTCCCCGAATACGAGACAGAACTTTTCCATCTTGCAGACTTGGTATTTATTGGGGAACAAAGTACTCACGCCATTAAAGAATATCAGCACCCAAACATCTATGCGTTTCCTAGTAGCGTCGATTGCGATCGCACTTGGTTATCAATGATGAAGCTGATAGACTTTGCAGTGACCGCCCGCCATGATGAAAACAAAATCAACTCCAATGGTGCAATGCTAATTTATGAAAAAGCAGAACCCGCTACTACAGATTTAATATTTGATTACTTGATTGTGGGTGCGGGATTTTCTGGCAGTGTAATTGCTGAACGTTTGGCCAGTCAGTCTGGAAAGCGAGTGCTAGTTGTGGACAAACGTCATCACATCGGTGGTAATGCTTACGATCACTATGATGATCATGGCATTCTCATTCACAAATACGGCCCTCACATTTTTCATACCAACTCCCGCGAAGTCTTTGAATACCTCTCCCGCTTCACTCAATGGCGACCTTACGAACATCGTGTTCTTACTAGTGTTGATGGGCAACTGGTTCCTATCCCCATTAATCTTGACACCATTAACAAACTTTATGGCATGAACCTCAATTCATTTGAGGTGGAAGAGTTCTTCAAGTCTATTGCCGAACCGAAAGAATACATCCGTACATCAGAAGATGTAGTAATTAGTAAAGTTGGTAAAGAACTATATAAGAAATTTTTCCAAGGCTACACTCGCAAACAATGGGGACTCGACCCTTCAGAATTAGATAGATCAGTCATCGCTAGAGTGCCTACTCGTACCAACCGCGACAATCGATATTTTACTGATACCTATCAAGCGATGCCATTGCACGGCTTTACTCGGATGTTCGAGAAGATGTTAAACCACCCCAACATTAAGGTGATGCTGAATACCGATTACCGAGAAATCGAGCAGGTGATACCTTGTCGTGAGATGGTTTATACCGGGCCGATTGATGAGTTTTTTGATTATCGCTATGGCAAACTACCTTATCGGTCAATCGATTTCCAGCATGAGACCCACAACACCCCTGTGTTTCAACCAGCACCAGTCATTAACTATCCCAATGAACATTTATATACCCGTGTCACAGAATTCAAATATTTGACTGGACAGGAACATAGCAAAACTAGCATCGTTTATGAGTTTCCCCAAACCGAGGGAGACCCCTATTACCCCGTACCCCGTCCTGAGAATAATGAAATTTACCAGAAATATAAAGCGCTAGCAGATTCCATGCTAGGAGTGCATTTTGTAGGACGGCTAGCGACATATAAGTATTACAACATGGATCAATGTGTAGCTCAGGCTCTTTCTGTTTACAAACAAATTGCTTCACTGGGAGTGGGAAGTAGAGAATAGGTAACAATTCCAGATAGGCAATCTTTTAATTCAGCACTCAGCACTCTTGACTGATTTTGTCTGATACACCTTCACTAATCGATCAATACCTTTAAAACGATAATGCCCCATTTCTTGAAAGTCCGAGGATTGTGAAAGCATCAGATGGGTGGCTTCACTGATGACGCATTCACTGGGGGGACAAACTGCTTCCATGCGAGCTGCCAGATTAATCGTTGCGCCTAATGCCGTATAGTCTACCCGTTGGGAACTACCAACATCACCCACGACAGCCTTACCACTGTTAATAGCAATACGTAATTGTAGTGGTTCCTGCCAAAAACCATTGGCATTAATACGTTCTAGACGAGCCAGCATTCCTTTAGCCGCAGCAGTGGCGCGATCGGCATGATCTGGTTGTGATTCCGGTGCGCCAAAAAATGCCATGATACAATCGCCAATGTACTTATCCAAAGTACCGCCGTAGGTAAACACTTCTTGCAACATCTCTTCAAATAAATTATTCAACAATTGAGCGATCGCGGTTGGTGTTAATCTTTCCGAAATTGCTGTAAAGCCAACTAAATCTGCAAACAAAATACTAATTTCGCTTTCTGCGGGAGCTAAACGACCGTCTGGTAACCCGCCTACAGCTATTAACTGCTGCACAACAGCTGGAGAATGATAACGCTCTAATCGATGACGAATCACTTCTTCAGTTTTTAATTTCTCTGCCAATAGCCAACGTTGCACACTAGAAGCCACAAGATTTGCTAAAGCCGAAAAAAAGCTCAGTTCTGCTTCGCCTTCATTTGCCCAATGGTAAGAAGAAAGATGAGCATCGGCATAAAGCACGCCGACTACTTTATTTTCATCCCACAAAGGTACAGCCATAGCGCTACGGATGCCTTTAACCAAAATACTGTGTTCTCCAGAGAACCTTTCGTCCTTATGAGTATCAGCAGTTTGCACAGCAACTTTTTCCTCAAATACCTTCTGGCAGATACTCCGACTAATCCAATTGCCATCACCTGCCAAATATTTTTGCTGAGAAATATCTCTAGTGCCAGCATTCACTAACTCTAGATTACCGCACCCATTCACATCAATTAATAATGCCAAGCGGTCAATGCTATCAAGATAACGAAAGACAACTTGTTGCACTTGGGAAAAAATTTCTTCTATGGATGCGGCTGCACAGAGATTTTTGGCTATGTCTACCAAGTCTTTGAGGCGGGCAATGGTTTTGTCTTTATTGCTGGGTTCTCCATCCTTGCTATCAGCTTCTATCCATTGCTGTTGCAGTTGCTTGACGTTGCGAAAAATCGTTCTAGGTTCGGCAGCAGCCGCAGCTACAGTATGATTGGGCACACACTGCATAGCATGATTAGCAAATAGCACTACCAAGTTGACATTTCCCAGCCAAATCGTATCGCCGTGATGCAACTCTTGCGCATGGCTAATCAAATTTTGGTTTACTTGCGTCCCGTTTTTACTGCCTAAATCTTCAATCTTCCACACACCATCGGTTGATTTTACTAGCCTGGCATGTTGACGAGAAATTCCCCCAAAAGGCAAATACAAGTTACATTCCGGCAAACGTCCAATTGTGAATTCATCTTGATTCACTGACACTGTTGTTTCCGTATCTCCCTGTTGTAGGCGTAATGTGATTTCAGTCATGAGTGTGATTTGTTTATCCTAGAAGCTGGGAACGCAAAGTGCTAAGTGCTGAGTGCTGAGTGCTGAGTATCAACCCAGCTTTGAGCAATCAATACTTTCCTCATCTATGTGACTAAGGCTATTCTTTTACCTTCTCTTTATGACACTGTTAATGGCATTACGACAACTGTATGTATAACAGGAAACAGAGTACAGGGGAGAGGGGACAGGTGGAAAAATCTTTTTGTGTCCGGATTTGATAATTAGTTTACTGGACTCAGTGCTGAGTGCTGAGTGCGCTTGCCCTGAGCGAAGCCGAAGGGGAGTGCTGAGTAATAAAAAGAATACTCGGCACTTTCGCACTCGGTAAATGCCCCGCCCCTTGTGGTCACTGAGCCTGTCGAAGTGTGGGCGGTCTTTTAACTCAGCACTCAGCACTTTTAACTCAGCACTCTTCATCCAACCCTATGAAGTGCGTCCTACAAGGCTAGCAACAACTGTAGCTAACTCAGTTGGCTCAATCGGTTTAGGCAAATGTAGCTGATAACCTTCTTGTATAGCTCGTGTCCGATCCTCAGCTCTTGCATAGGCTGTTAGTGCGGCTGCGGGAATTTTACCGCCTTGTTCTGGTGGTTGCGATCGCACTTTGCGGATTAATGAGTAACCATCTTCTTCCGGCATGCCGATGTCGCTGACTAACACATCTGGTTGCCACTGTAAAATTATCTGCAAGGCTTCTGGAACTGATCCCACTGCCTGAACTTCGGCTTGGCACTGCTGGAGTACGGTGGTAACAAAGTCACGAGTATCAATTTCATCGTCTACAACTAGCACCCGCACGCCAACAAGGCAGGGAGTTAGGGAAAGACGGGCATCATCTTCTGGCTTGCTGATTGAGTCGGAAATGGCTTGTTTGCTTTGTAATAAAAGCGGTAATTTGACTGTAAAAGTTGCGCCTTGCTCTTGACCCCGACTGTCTACATGGATAGTACCGCCATGTAATTCTACTAAATGACGCACAATTGCTAAACCTAATCCTAATCCGCCATAAGACCTAGTACTAGAACTATCGGCTTGACGAAAGCGGTCAAAAACGTAAGGAAGAAACTCAGGGCTGATACCAATACCTGTATCACTCACTTGGATTTGAGCATAGCTAGTTAGTTGATTTCTCTTCCCTGGTAACCCTTGTTCGTTACCGATGCTTTGGGAAAGTTGAATTTCTACCCTCCCGCCTCTGGGTGTGAATTTGATGGCGTTAGATAGTAAATTCCAGATTATCTGCTGTACACGCTCGACATCACCGGAAACTAAGAATTGAGAATGATCTCGCTGCGATGCGAGTGCGGGAGTCAGGGAAAAGCTTAAATTAATTTCTTTGGCTTGGGCGGCTAATTTGACGGTCTCGATGGCTGACTCAATCAGGGGAATTAAATCGCAAGTACGGACATTGAGATGTAATTTACCGCGAATCATCCGTGAAATATCCAGCAGGTCTTCGATCAGCTGAGTTTGTGCCCTGGCATTGCGCTCGATTGTCTCCATCGCTTTAGCCGTTTGAGTTTCGCTGAGTTTGCGGGCGCGTAGCAATTGCGCCCAGCCGAGGATAGCATTCAGGGGCGATCGCAATTCATGAGATAATATAGCGAGAAATTCATCTTTCATGCGGTTTGCTTCTCGCAGTTGCTCAGTTTGCTGCTGTAAAGAAGCAATTAAACTAGCTCGTTCCATGGCGATCGCTATTTGGTCACATACGGCTTGCATCATGCCTTTTTGATTTTCACTGAAGCGAGAGCGACTGCGGCTGCCAAAGGAAAGAGTACCCAAAAGCTGTTCCTGAGCTATCAATGGATAACTATAATAAGCTGTAATTCCTAAATTCCGAATGAATTTTGTTTTAGGGTCAGTTGATTGCTGGACATTTTCTAAAGATATGGGATGGCGCACCTGGGCTACACTACCACACACTGATTGACCAAACTCTAGCCACTCTACTTCTTTGGCTGTCTCTTCTGAAAAGCCTGTGAAGGATGCTAGCCGCATGATCTGAGAGTTTTCTTCCACTAAATAGTTCAAGTAAACATCTAAACCAATCTGCTCAGCAAGTTTACGGAAGCAACTGTCAATTAATGTCACTGGCTGCTGGCTAGATAGTAAATCGTTGGCGGTATTAAAGAGTAGCTGAAGCCTTCTGTTACCCAATGACAGCGCTTTTTCTATTTCCTTAAGTTTACTGATATCTTGGAACGCCAATACACAGGTAGCTGGATGACCATGCATTGCTGGTAGAGTATCGGCAAATATATGTAAGGAGCGCACACACTCACTTGTGTGCCAGTCTATCTCCAATCCATCCAAACGTTCTCCACGAGCAACCCGCACTCCAGGTATTTGCTCGTTAGGGATGCGATCGCCTGCCGCATTTGTGCAGTAGTATGCTGTGTGATACTCGGCTGCTGGTACACCTTTAGGAAATTCACCCCCAGCTAATTCATCAGCAGCTCGATTAGCAAATGTCACCCGCGCCGTTTCTGGTTCAATAAACAGTAATGGCAACGGCATCATGTTGAGCAAATCTTCCAACCATTTTTGCTGATTATGGATTGCTTCCTCGATCTGCTTACGCTCGGTAATATCTAAAAATGCACCAACACTGCCTCTGCTGTTACCTTCTTCATCAAACAATGGGGCGACAAACTCCAGCAACTTCACAAGTTTGCCATTTTCATGAATGATATCGACTTCAAAATCTAGAACTTCAACACCATGAGATGCTGAGTACTGCATGGGGAGTTCTTCTGGCAACAGTTCCTTACCATCGCGATAAACTTTAAAGTTTGTGGGTCTTTCGTGACTAGGAGCGCTAAGGGAAGCATTATCATTTGGTGATATCCCCAATTGCTGGGCAAAACTGGGGTTGACTTTGATACTTTGACACTGCGGATCTTCGGCAATGCCAATGCCAATAGGAATCACCTGAAACAAAGTTTGTAATTCGGCAACGCGGCGCTGAAGATTTTTGTTAAGTTGTAATATCTGTTCTCTGGCTTGCTTGCGTTCGCTCAAGTCGAGAATAAATGCTACTGATTCTTCTCGTTTTTCTCCTAGCAGCACATAACCAACTAAAACCGGAATCCGCCTGCCATCTTTGTGAATATATTCTTTCTCGTAAGGCGTACAAGCACCGTTGGTAGTTGCCTTAGCTTCGGCGATTCCTTGCTCATCCAAGTATAAATACTCTGGCGGTGTGATATCACTCCAACTTAATCTACCTGCTAGTAGATCCTCTCGTGTGTAACCAATCATCCGCAGAAATGCATCGTTAGCCTCGTGGATACCGCCGTACACGTCGCCAAACTTAATGCCAATGACGTTGGCATCTACAAAACTCCTGAGTTTTTCTTCATAAGCTCTCAGTTTGTTTTGAGCGTCATCATGTTGACGACAGAGGCGTTCAATTACTGCCGAGCTGTGCCAAATAAAAATGGCAAAAATTACAATTAAAATGATGGCAAACAATGATATCGCAAAAGCCGAGCCGTATTGTCCTGCTATTTGACCTTGCAAGATGAACCATCCCAAAACTAATGGTATGGCGATCGCGGCCAGCAATAAACGACGGGCAATTAAGCCGCCGTAAGTCTCACTGATGACTACTTGCATAAATCCTTGGTCTGGACGCGCCCACAGAATGCCCACACAAACCACGGTAAACGTCAGCCCTGTAGGTAATGCCATCAATGTGGTATAGGAGGCCACGCGGGAAAAAAGTTGTACTTTGTAGGCATAGCCGATGAGCACCTGTAAGGAAATCAAAGCGGCTATCAGGGCGAGAATCTGGGCATACCAATAACTCCGGCTAGTTCTCGGATAAGCCAACAGTTCTAAGGCTCTACCCACTAACATCAAGTTCAATGCCGCATTGAATCCCATTCGCCCTGGATGGGATGTAAATAAAGCATTTGCTGAATCCTGAAACAGCAACTCATCAATTCCCAAATTCCAGCCGAAGAAATATTGACTGAGTGTGAGCAAACCAATCAAGGTAACAGCTACTGCACAAATTCTCGAGCAGCGTAAGTAAGCCAGGCGATGCCGAGGAGTAGGCTTTTGATCTGGTTTAGTTTTACTTTGTCCTATTTGCGACAACCACAGCGATATCCCAGCCAGTACAAAACACAGGGCTTCATTGGGTTTCATTGTTACCGGACTGGCATAGCCAAACTGCTTGAGAAGTTTGATGTCGAAATACCAGCCAAATAATACCAAAACACCGACCAAGATCGCGATTCCTGCGGAGCGCTTTGCGAACGCACTGGCAACTTGCGCCACTCGTAATCTCTGTAAGTTTTGCAGTCGCAAGCGGTTGACGTTTAACATTGAGGTTTTTGCCACCTAACTGTCTAGCGTAGTCATGTTGAGTATTTCTTCCGGGCTAAAATTTAGATTATTTGTATTTTAGGCTACTCGCTATTAGCTAGTTTTTTTCTCTACCTATATACATATTTTCTTGTTGCAGAGTTTAGATTAAGAAATAATCGCGAGAAAACAATCTATCTTGGTGCATAATTTCCCAATTTCAGCCTATGTTCCTGTCCATCATCTGGGAAACGCTGCTCCCCAAATCCAACAAGCTCCACAATTATTTCCCGCGATGCAGGTGTCCATGCTCCTTCTCTTGAGCTAATTTCCACGATTGTTTGGTTATTTTCTGTAAAGACATTGATATTTCTCAGGGAAAAATTTTGCTTGTTATATTCAAATGTTTGCCCATCATCTTCAAAAAAAGTGTATTTACCATTACCAGGCCAAACTCGTAACCGGATGTGGTCGAGTGGTTGTTCATCAATATCAATATATTGTGTAACAGGTTGCATGGGGATAATGGCACCGCTACGGACGTAAAGAGGCATTCTTTCTAATGGTGCATGGGTGAGAATGTGGCTTGAACCTGCGTATTCCTCACCAGTCCACCAGTCATACCAAATACCTGCGGGCAAGTAAACAGACCGATGCTCAACCCCAGGGCGGTAGATTGGTGCTGCCATCAGCGATGCTCCTAGTAATACCTGATCATAAAGGGTGTAGGTTTGCGGGTCTTGGGGAAAATGATATAGTAATGGTCTTAAAATCGGTGCGCCTGTTGTGGCTGCTTGCCAAAAAAGATTGTAAATGTATGGTAATAATTGGTAACGCAGATTAATATATTCTCGGCAGATATTCTCCACGCGATCGCCAAATACCCAAGGTTCATGACGAGCAGTAGACAAAGCTGAATGACCGCGCATTAAAGGATACAGCATTCCTATTTGCATCCAACGAGCAAATAATTCTGGTGTAGCGTTACCAGCAAATCCACCAATATCACAACCTACAAATGCTACACCAGAAAGCCCCATATTGCAAAGCATGGGCAAAGACATTTCCAAATGTTCCCACAATGAATGGTTATCTCCCATCCACACAGCAGACCAACGCTGCACACCAGCATAACCTGATCGCGTCAACACAAACGATCGCTTTGTGGGACGATGCCGTTCCAATCCTGTGTAAGCTGATTTAGCCATCATCAAACCATACAAATTATGCACCTCTCCATGAGTCGCATTTTCCCCTTGTGGTGCATCCAAGGGAAACCAAATTTTTTTACCATCATCTCCAAAAGGACGATCATCTATAGCAGGTTCATTCATATCATTCCAAATTCCTGCCACACCAATATCAGTCAAACTTTTGTGTAAATCACCCCACCAGGTACGTACATCAGCACGCAAAAAGTCAGGAAACACAGCTTTATCAGGCCAGACATAGCCATGAAACAAACCACCATCAGCTTTACGTACAAAATAATCGTGGTCTATTCCTTGGTCAAAGACGTGATAATTTGCTTCTGGTTCATACTTTACACCCGGATCGATAATCGTCACTGTTTTAAAACCATCTAATGCCAAATCACTAATCAATTTTTCCGGGTTAGAGAAGCGCTTAGGACTCCAGGTAAACACACGATAACCGTCCATATAATCAATATCGAGGTGAATCACATCACAGGGAATACGGCGTTGACGAAATTCTTGCGCCAGTTCCCGGACAACGGTTTCTGAATCGTAACTCCAACGACATTGGTGATAACCCAACGCCCATTTTGGTGGTAGTGGCATCCTACCAGTTAACTGAGTGTATGTACGCAGAATTTGAGCAGGTTCAGGTCCGTAAATAATGTAATAATCCAATTCACGTCCACGAGTTTCCATCTTCCAGACACCAGGTTGTTCTACACCGACATCGAATTGACTCCAGAAGGTGGAATTCAAAAAGATACCGTAACCCATATCAGGACGCAAAGCCATAAAAAACGGAATGGCTTGGTACATTTCATCAGTCAAAGCATTGTAATCTAAAGCATCAACTGTCCAGTTAGTTTTGACTTCATTGAGTTTATCAAGAAAGCCTGTACGTTCACCAAAGCCATAGAAATGTTCATCGGTAGCAATTTTTTTCCATCCAGCAACTGCACCCATCCGCCAACTCATACCCATGTCTGCATCTTCAGCAAATGGACGATTAGCTTTGTCAAAGCAAGTAATTTGACATTTTTGCCGTTGGACACGAACACAAATCTGTGCTGTTTCTATTTCTACCGTTGCTTCAGTTTCCCGTACCTCAAAAGGTACTGTTGTCCATTCTGCATCATCCAATGCTACCGCCCAAGCACGACGGGGCATAAATTCTCCCGTTGGTGCTAACCGCACACGAATTAAATTAGCAGCAAGTATGCTGATAGTAAGAAGTGCATCACCACAAGCAAAACTGATAGTGCTTGCACTCTTATTGACAGCTTGCACCATCCCCATGCTTGTCCAAGGTTGGTGAGTTACTGGTAGTTGACCGAAATATTGTGGCATATAGACTCAAACAAAGTTGACTTTCAGTAGTGGTTCTCAAAAATTTAGAAAAATCTCAATATATTTTAGTAAAATCAAAATCTTGAAAAAAAAGTCACGGATCTTCTTCATTGAGGATCGCCATGCTTCGCGATCGCTAATATTAATAAATATTTTTCCACAACTTAAAGAAGGAAGTGCTGTTGGAGTCAGAAGGAAAATTAGTGGTGGTTACTGAGCGGCTCGAGTGACTTGTAAAGTAGATTTTAAGCTCTATCGCTATGCAGATATTTTACTAAAAATGCCAGGCTATGCTAATATAGCAAGCTGTCATCAAAATGTGGGTAATATTTAGTTCTCTAGCGAGGAGAGAAGTCAGCACGTTAGGATTTTTACAGAACTTAAATTGCAACCCGCTATGGAAAAGGCAACATTTGGTGCTGGCTGTTTTTGGAGTGTCGAGGCAGCATTTCGCCAACTAAAAGGGGTAAAATCGACTTCAGTCGGCTACATGGGCAGAAGTAGCGCAGCAGTCAAAAGCAAAACTGCAAATGTCCGGCAAATTTGATAAAAATATTGTCACAGAAATCAAACCTGCTAGTGAATATTATTTAGCAGCAGCAGAGTATCAGCAATATTTTGAGAAGAAAGAGCGACATTGATTGAGTGCTGACGCTGAGGAAATATTTTCATCTTCACTTGCAGCAAAAACAAAAAACATAACTTGCGATTAAAATTTTTTAATTGAGAAAATGCTAGAGATAGAGCCAAATTTAGGCGATAGTTATTTAGAAGATATCTGCCCCGGTGGTAGTGACCCCAACTGTTTTGATTGGCAAGAAGCATGGTATCCTGTCCACTACCTCGATGACTTGGATAAATCGAAACCAACTCCTTTTACGCTGTTGGGTAAAGATATTGTGATTTGGTGGGACAGACAAACCCAGTCTTGGAAAGCTTTTGTAGACCAATGTCCTCACCGTTTAGCACTGCTTTCCGAAGGTAGGATTAACGACGATGGGCTGTTAGAGTGTCCTTATCACGGTTGGTCTTTCTCTGGAGATGGTAACTGTCAACACATTCCCCAACAAGTTGCAGGCGGAACAGCAGAGACTTCTCAACGAGCTAGCGCGACATCTTTACCCACCACGGCACGCCAGGGACTATTATTTGTATTCGCCGGCAAACCAGAAAATGCTGCAAACACCAAAGTTCCTGTGATTGAGCCGTTAGTAGAATCTCCTGAGGGATGGGTAGTAATCAACACATTTAGAGATTTACCTTACGATGCCCTAACACTTTTAGAAAATATCCTTGACCCCAGCCATGTATCCTTTACACATCACAAAACAGTAGGTAATAGAAAGAATGTAGCACCTTTAGGACTAGAGGTAATTGAATCTGGAAAACAGGGATTCCAAGGCATTTGGCAGCAAGGTTTAAAACCAAATCAAACGGGAAAACTATCCACAACCTTCGTCGCCCCGGCTTTAATGTGGCATGATATCAACTCCCAGCGTGGCAGAATCTTGACTGTTGTTTATGCTACACCTATCCGTAAGGGAGAGTGTCGTTTATTTGCGCGTTTTCCCTTTAAGTTTCCCACTAAACTACCAGGTTTCTTGATTAAGCTCAGACCACGTTGGTATTACCACATGGGACAAAATGGTGTTTTAGAAGATGACCAAATTTTTCTGCACTATCAAGAACGTTATCTAGAAGCTAAGGGGGGCAGTCCTAATTTTACCAAGGCGTTCTACCTACCTACCAAAGCAGACACTTTTGTTTTTGAATTGCACCAGTGGGTAAACCAGTACAATGCTGAACCATTCCCAGGGCAGAGTTTGCCACCACCAAGACCTAAAGAACATCTGCTAGAAAGGTATCATTCACATACAGTCAAGTGTGCCAGTTGTAGAGATGCGCTGGCTAGAATTCAGCAGATGAGGTTTTGGTGTGGAGTTTTAGCAGTCTTGGCTTTAGTAAGTATTCCAATTCTGAGTTTATATTTTGATACCACATCTACTGTAGCAGTTGTCATTGAGACAGTAACACCTCTAGCTTTTGGGGCAGCATGGTTAGGACTGAGTAAACTGCAAAAGCAATTTTACGAGGGGAGAACTGTACCGCCGCGTAATTTACCAGAGTAAGGGAGATGAGGGAGACAAGGAGACATTTGATTTCCCCATTTCCTATTCCCTATTCCCCAAAGCGTGTTTTTGCAAATCCTCTAGAGAGCAAACCTCCAAGGCTCTGGCGTGGGTAGCTGAAAGTATAACAGGTGGAGCAACGCCAGCTTCTAGAGCTTCTTGCCAACGCGCTGCACATAAACACCAGCGATCGCCTGGACTCAATCCAGGAAAATTAAATTGGGGTACAGGTGTGCTAAGGTCGTTACCCTGTAATTTAGTAAACTCTAGAAATGCTGGCGTCACTTGGGCGCAAACAACGTGCATCCCAAAATCTTGACCACCAGTGTTACAAAATCCGTCGCGGTAATACCCAGTCATGGGAGAAGTGCAGCAAGCTTCTAAGTTTGTGCCTAGTACATTTTTAGCTTCTACCATATTCAATTCCTGATGTTTCCGTAATTTTAAGATTCTCGTAATACGTAGCCTACGCCGCGCACTGTTTGAATGAGACGCTTTTGACTTTCATCTTCAATTTTTAGGCGTAAGTAGCGAATGTACACTTCTATGACATTCGATTCACCCATAAAGTCGTAACCCCAAACATTTTCCAAAATTTGTTCGCGGGTTAATACCTCGCGTGGGTGTTCCATTAAGTACTTTAATAATTCAAATTCCTTCATGGTCAAGTCAATTGTCCGCCCGTTATGTATAGCGCGACGGGTAGCTATGTCTAAAACCAAATCCCCAAAGCGTAACTGTTCTGTAGTATCGACATCAGGTTTTAAATACAGGCGAATCAATTTTAAAAAATCTTCTGGGCGATAAGGCTTGAGGACGTAATCATCAGCCCCAGCTTCTAAACAGGCTACGCGATCATCTACTGTATCCCTTGCCATCAATACCAGCACAGGGGCACACATTCCCGCACTTCTGATATTTTTACACAACGAGAGTCCTGATTCTCCTGAGAGCATCCGGTCTACAACAATTAAAGCAGGCTGGCGATCGCGACAGTATTGCAAACCGCTTGCGGCATCATGAGCCATAAGCGGCTCATAACCGGCTTCTTGCAAATCAAAAGCTAGCTGACTTGCTAAACTCTCATCGGTTTCAATTACCAGAACACAGGGACTGTGAGCAACTGTCATAACAATTTGGAATTTTGGATTGGGGATTTGGCATTATCTAAACGTTCCTAAAACAGTCTATCAATCAACTAGAGGAACAATTACAGGCTTTTACTAATGGACGAATCCTGAATTAATACCTTACCTCAAGTTTTTGAGTAGGATCGGGAATCAGCCATTTAAGTTCTCGGGTGCAAGTTTAATCACTAATTCCCAATTCCATCCTTATACCAGCAATTCTGGAAGAAAATCACTAAACAAGGAAAAAGAAAGATTTTTTCACCAATGCCCATTTTTTAAGGTAATTCTACCGAAGTAGGTTTAGCGATATGTGGTAGACCCCAACCGAGTTTTTCTCGTAAAATGCGGAAAAATTCCGGTGGTTGCAAGCGGATGAATTTGACACTGTAGTGCGATCGCTCTAAATATACCCGATCCTCTGGGAAGATATAGCACCCTCCGTTACCATCTACCACCATCACTAATCGAGGGATATTGACTGGGTAAATGTTGACTGTTTCCGTATCAGGAAACACTAATGCTCTCGAAGCCAGGGAATGAGGACAAATCGGTATTAACTGCAATACGGGTACCCCAGGAGCCACTACTGGCCCACCAGCACTCAATGAATAAGCTGTAGAACCAGTTGGTGTAGAAACTATTACACCATCTGCGGCAATATCTACTGGCGCATGTCGCCCTACAGCAATTTCAAAATGGCACATCGAAGTTAATGGTTCTCGATGCAAAACCATTTCGTTTAAGCACAAAGCTTCCCACAGCACTGCATCTCCCCGAAATACTTTGACGGTGAGCATGGCTCGTTCTTCGATTTCATACTCTCCCGCCATCGCTTGCTCTATGGCTTGAGGCAGTTGATTCAGATAAGTTTCCGTCAAAAATCCCATGTGACCGGTATTCACTGTGAGCAGTGGGATACCACGGGAGGCTACTTGACGCGACGCTGCTAAAACAGTGCCATCTCCCCCTAGTACCACGGCAAACTTCATTTCTGAATCAAAACCAGGGGGCGTTAGTCCTTCAATTGGGGTGTGGCAGATGGGACTCTCTGGATTAGAGTAGCCCAATATGCCACCAATACTCGTAGTGATACATACATTCCAACCGGCTGCGGTTAGCTTGTCTTTTAGTTCGATAGCGATGCGACCCGCTATCGGTTTAACGTCATTGTAGATAATGCCTGCTTTCGGCACACTTAAATATCCAAATTTAGGCGATGCTCTGTCTTATGTAATCGTGACATATTTTGGACAATGTAGTCATTAGTCTCAAAAAAATCGGTGGGAATTCCATCTTTTTCCGAGGAGTGAGGGAAGCAACTAATGACCAATGACTAATGATTTTATTGACTATTGACTTTGGAAGACTGTTTAAAAGGAGTTTTTTTGGGTTTCTGATTTTTATTTTTGGATTTATTTTTCTCGTAGTCTAGCTCTTTGAGCTTCTTCATAATTCGACTAAAGTACTCTTGCAGGTAGCTTTCGAGAGTGGTGGTTTGTTGCTGGTCTAATCCAAAGACTTGATATACTTCATCCATTGAAGCATTTAACGGTTTACCACTGGCTAATACTTCTGTAAACTCCAGTCTGTCGGCAACGTTCCATCCCCACTGAAAGAAGCGGATAATGCGGCGGATAGTACGCAGTAGGTTAATCGGCATGCGTGTGATTCTGGCTTCTCTACCAGATAGACGCTCGCACAGGCTAATGATTTCTTCTGCACTCCAAGCCCGAGTTCCCACTACAGGGAAAGCTTGTTTTTCTGTTTCTGGCACACTCAAAGAGCGGATAGCAAACTTAGCAATGTCTTGAGTGTCCATATAGGCAATAGGCGAAGAATTACCAGTCACCCACACTGGTTGGTTTTCTAAAATGGGTATGCCATATTGACCGATTAAGCCTTGCATAAAGCCAGCTAAACGTAGAATTGTATAATTTATGCCAGACTCAGCTAAAAATAATTCTGTACACCGCTTAATTTCCATCAGTGGTACTTGTGGATACTTCTCGGCATCAAGAATAGAAAAGAATATAAAACGCTCTACACCAGCAGTTTTCGCCGCTTGAATTAATGCCACCTGACCATCCCAGTCTACTTGTTTAATAGTCAGTGAATCAGTAGCACGAGATGTCGCAGCATCGATGACTGCGGTGACACCTGCTAGCGCTTCTGTGAGACTTTGGGGGTTACACAAATCTCCTCGGACTAATTCTGCACCCCATTCTTTGAGAAAGGCAGCTTTTTTGGTACTCCGGACAAGACAGCGCACCTTATACCCCTCATCGATAGCACGACGAGCCACTTGTCTTCCTAAGGTGCCAGTGGCACCGACGATTAATAAAGTCATGAGGGTAGTAATAAATTTTTAAGTTTTATGAAAAGAATCTTAACAGAATTATCTCTGTAAACAAAAGTTTACTTTTTTTTAATGAACTCAATTGATACAGAGAACCTATGGGAAAAAGCGTTGTCCGGAAAACGGACACGCTATTTTTCCAGACAAACTCGATAAAACGAGTTTCACAGCTAAGTTATGAAAGAGGGACTGGGAACTAAGAACTGGGATTTTTACTCAGCACTTAGAAAAGCACTTTCAAGTCAGAGAAATTATTCCTCTGCACCCTGAATTTTCAGTAACAAAGCACCTAAGGCCCAACCCACGAAGATTAAACCGAAAGACAACAGAGCTGCATTTAAAATTTCGCCGCCCATTGGTGTGATTCTCCTTTGCGAATAGTTAACTTAAGGTCATTTTAAAGGTTGCCCTTGAGATTTCCTGGATATGGGGCTGTTTCATTCAATTGCGAATTGCGAATTGCGAATTGGTTTCATGTCTACCAAGTGCCTGAGGCAGACTCAGGTAAAATAGCTCTACCAGAAGCTCTACAACGGCTACTTTTGGATTAGACCTGTGTAAATAATTCTAAACTAGTTTTATGGCTAATCCCTAAACTAGGAATATGGGAGCAGCCTGACAAATATGTATCAACTTAATCATCACCAGCTAGTAAATTCACATCTATCACATCGCCCACGCTTGGCGCTAACACTGGGAGATCCGGCGGGAATTGGGACAGAAGTCATTTTAAAGGCTATAGCAGATCCAGCCGTTAGTCAAAACTGTAACTTGACAGTGGTAGGTAATAGAGACCTACTGCTAAAGACTTATCAACAGCTAAATTTGTCTGAGAATTTAGCAAATTCAGATCATCTGCAAATTATTGATGTGCCAGTAGATAGAGAAATTGCCAGTCAAATACTCATTGGTACGGGTAATGCGGCGAGTGGTGCGGCTAGTTTTGCCTACATGGAATGTGCGATCGCCCAAACACTGGCTGGTGAATTTGATGGTATTGTGACAGGCCCCATCGCTAAATCTGCTTGGAAAGCCGCAGGATATCATTATCCAGGACAAACGGAACTTTTAGCTCAAAAATCTGGTGTTGACCGCTTTGGCATGTTATTTGTAGCGCGATCGCCTCATACTGGTTGGATACTCCGCACTTTACTGGTTACCACACATATTCCCCTACGTCAAGTAGCAGACACACTGACACCGCAGTTGTTGACGAAAAAATTAGATTTGTTGGTAGAGTGTTTAGAGCAAGATTTTGGGTTAGAAAACGCCAGAATTGCGATCGCGGGTTTGAATCCCCACAGTGGCGAACAGGGACAACTAGGACATGAAGAACAAGATTGGTTAATTTCTTGGTTAGAACAAGAACGACAAAATCGCCCGAATTTACAGCTAGATGGGCCAATACCACCAGATACAATGTGGGTTAAGCCTGGTCAAGCTTGGTATAGTAATTCGCCTGTGCAAAATCCCGCCGATGCGTATTTGGCGCTTTACCACGACCAAGGCTTAATTCCCGTGAAACTGATGGCCTTTGACCGCGCCGTTAATACTTCTATTGGTTTGCCGTTTGTGCGTACCTCACCAGATCATGGCACAGCTTTTGATATTGCCGGTCAGGGAATTGCTGATGCTACAAGTATGAAAGCCGCAATCCAGTTGGCAACTGAGTTGGTTAGTCACAGGCTAAGAGTAACTCTTGCTAGATAAATAACACACCAAATCAACATTCAAAATTGGACTACCATAGCTAAGTATTTGAATTCTCAGCTGATCAAGACCCTATGACCACAGTTACATCGCAAGAAATTGCCCTGTTTCGTTCTCAATTAGCAGATGACCCCAGAGCGATGGAAGCGCTGGACTTAATTGAGGATTGTGACGGAGATTTAGAAGATGCAGCAATGACACTGGCTATCCGGGCGGGACAGGAACCAGGAATGACTAATTCAGAATGGTTAGATGCTTTGGCTAGAAAATGGCGTGCTGTCATTTGTGAACAAGAATATCGGGAAGATTTACTCAATAACTCTTTTGTGAGGATGATGGAACATCTCAAAACAATGCCGACATTTCCTAAAATTTTGGCAACGCCAGTTTTAATATATATTCTCAAACAAGGCGTAAATAATTTTTGTGAGCCGCTAGATTCGCTAAAGTGATAGAAAAAAGTGCTTTTTTCCTGAGTGAAAACCAAGAGAGAAATTAGGTACAAGATTGATTCACCCTACACTGATAAGCTGTTAATTAAGAACTTTTATCAAACAACTGTTATTTAATCAATGAATTACCTTGTTGCCGTATTGCCAGACCGCATCCAAGCCGAAGCCGCTTACTTAGCTTTAGAAAAAGAGGGCATTAACAGTACTATCCTGGGTAAAGGTTATAAAACTGCTGACGAGTTTGGCTTGATTGACCCCAAAGAGCAAGCCAAAAAGCAAGCACAGCTCATGGCATTCTGGCTAGTACCATTCGGCTTTTTTGCAGGCTTTACCTTTAGTCTGATCACAGGTCTAGATACTTTTGCTTGGGCAGGTGAAATTGGTAATCATATTGTTGGGGGACTACTGGGCGCTGGTAGTGGTGCTATGGGTAGTGTGGTTGTCGGTGGCGGAATTGGCTTAGTTGTGGGTAGTGGCGATGCTCTACCCTACCGCAACCGCCTAGACATGGGCAAATACATCCTTGTCGTTCAGGTTTCTGAAGCCATTAGTCGGCAAGCAACACGCATATTACGTAAATTCGAGCCAGAAAATATCCAGGGTTATGCTGACACAACTAGCGTTTAGTTAATGAACTATTCTTTACAAATTACAACACACCGCCTTGAATTACTGCCCTGTTCTTTGGAGGTGGCTGAAGCTGCTACGGCAAAGAATAAATTACAAGTAGAAAAGCTTTTAGGAGTCAGGGTTCCTGATGAATGGTATGCCTCTGAGGTGTTAGATTTTTTACCAGTTTATGCTCAGATGCTGATAGATGATCCATCCCAGCTAGGTTGGGGTGTGTGGCTAATGATTCATATTGATGATGCTACCCTGATTGGTGATTTGGGATTTGGTGGCAAACCCGATGAGCAAGGAACTGTAGAAATGGGTTATGAAGTGCTATCGACTTATCGCCAACAGGGATATGGATTTGAAGCAATTCAAGCCTTGGTTGATTTTGCCTTTACTCAGCCGGAACTGAAAAGAATTATCTCTCATTCCCCTGATGATCATGCTGCTTCGATTCGCATTTTAGAAAAACTGGGAATGCAACAAATTGATAGAAATGAAAATATCTGGAAATGGGAACTAAAATTAGAATCAAGACAGATTTAGCATGATAAGTTTTTAACTTTGAGTTAAAAAATAACTAATAATTTTTGAGAATGTTGCCAAGAGAAGAACTATTAAAGGGTGTTGAAAATCGAGATAGTGTAGCTCGTGTAATTGATCAAGCAGAGCAAGCGATTAAAACTTGGGAAGTAGTTTTGACAGATTTCCTATCTCCGCCAGAGTTGGCAGAAATTCAGCGAGTGTTCAATCGGTTGACAGAAGTGCAATTGGTGATGTGGGGTGGCTATCCCCAAGCAGAACGCCAAAGAATAGCGATCGCTCGTGCAGAAATTCCCCTAGATCAATCTCAAGTCGCCCTTGTCGCCCTGGAAATTGCTGGTAATTTTCTCTTTGATACCGCCACTCACCGCGACTTTTTAGGCGCAATGCTGGGAACGGGAATTGTTCGCGAAAAGACAGGAGATATCATTGTTCTGGGAGAACGGGGAGCGCAGGCGATTGTCGCTCCAGAATTGGCGGAATTTTTAGCCATGAGTCTGCAACAAGTGCGATCAGTGCAGGTGAAAACCCAGCCGATTGAAATCACCGAGTTAAAGATTCGGGAACCCAAGAAAAAAGAATTAACTACAGTAGAAGCGTCTTTGCGGTTAGATGCGATCGCCTCGGCTGGGTTTAGTATGTCCCGCAGCAAAATGGTTAATTTAATCGATGGTGGTGATGTCCGTGTTAATTGGAAAGAAGTCAGTCAATCTAGTTTTCAGGTGAAATCAGGCGACTTAATCGCTATTCGTAGTAAGGGACGTTTAGAAGTCGGGGAAATTGCAGTTACTAAAAAAGATCGTTATCGAGTTCAACTGACAAGATATATGTGATAGGGAACAGGGGACAGGGAAATTAATGCGTATAGTTAATTTTGTCTGAGTACATATCTTATGTAATGAAAATACTATCGCCAGCCACTTTTACCAAACACCGTATACTCTGGGCTGTTTTGCTCTTGAGTACGGGACTATTAATAACTTTAGTGCTTTCTCTGTCTCAAGGAGCAGTACCCTTAACCGTCTCGGAATTTTGGCAGGCGATGCTCCACAAAGGCGATCCCATCAAACAAACAATAGTCTGGGATTTGCGTCTCCCGCGTATTGTCGCTGCGCTGATCGTTGGTGCAGCCTTGGGAATGTCAGGCGCGCTATTGCAAGGAATGTTACGCAATAGCCTGGCTGACCCATTTATTTTAGGGATTTCCGCCGGTGCAGGACTGATTGTGATTGTGATGATCGTTTTGCAAGTATTCCCGATAGCGATTCCTTTAGCTGCATGGATAGGCGCAATTTTAACTTCAGCTATTGTCATTTTGCTTGGTCGTGCTGGGTCGGGAATTTCGGTGGAACGGTTGATTTTAGGCGGGGTTGCAGTGAGTTCTTTATTGGGTGCAGTGCAAACTACATTACTTCTATTAGCTGAAGATGGTCAAATTCAAATTGCTTTGAGTTGGCTAGTTGGGAGCTTAAATGGCAGGGGTTGGCGAGAAATTTCTACAGCTGGCCCTTATATTCTTGTCGCCTTACTGGGGGGATGGCTACTGGCGCGATCAGTAAACGTGCTGGCCTTGGGAGATGATTTAGCTGTAGGTTTGGGAGTTTCGTTAACGCGATCGCGCCTATTAATTGGTGGTGTTGCCACTTTATTAGCGGCGGGTGCAGTTAGTATCTGTGGTTTAATTGGGTTTGTTGGTTTGGTTGTACCTCACGGTGTCCGCCTCATCGTCGGTACAGATCACCGTTTTGTTTTACCACTTTCAGCGCTAGCGGGTGCTTGGCTACTCACCTTTGCAGATTTACTTTCTAGACTAGGAGCAGTGGAATTACCAGTAGGTTCTGTTACTGCCTTACTAGGTTCACCTTTATTTATCTGGTTACTGTATCGTCGTTCTGCTGGTTTGAATAAACTGTAGCAATCACATGCGTAAAATTCCATACTCATGATGTATTTAGCATAAGTCTCGACGTTTGCCACTCCAGCCATATGTACAGTTACAATCAGTCGATCTGTCAACCCAAAGATATATTTATAGAGCAACAGCTATCAATAATCGGGTTAATATGCTAATTTTTGAGAGAATTCTCCCAAAAATTAATATGTACCAGAAAATCAAAGCAAACTGAAGCTTTGGAAGCATATAGCTGCGCTTACCGCGTTGCAAAAAAAATGGATAAAGTCGAGCTTCAGCAGCAAGGAAACAAAAATTTTGACCAGTTGAGTTTCTACTCTGTTTTGCAACGCTTTCCACCTCTTGACTTGAAGTGGTTTTGAATTAGTTAGTTTTACTTTCCTTCAATACTTGGTCTAGGAGGTTTCTGGCAGGTTGTGCTTTAGCTAAGGCTGCTTGATGGTCGCTATAAGCACGAGTGAGGCGAGAAAGACCACTCACGCCTGTTTTGAGTTGCTCAAGCTCATCTCCAGCAAGTAGTTCTCCATCCAGCATCCGCCCAATCAAAGGTTTGATGTCACCCACTTCCTGCCGAATTTTTTGCAGCTTTTCTACACTACTCAGTAAAGTTTTGAGTGAGTTCAAAATGCTGTCAATATCTTGCACATCCGCCACTAATTCATCCTGTTCTTCAATTTCTACCGTATCTTGAATGTCTGACACTATAGGCAATTCTTGTGCAGATGCTTCAGTTTTTACCCCGTTTGACCGTGCCATTAATGCTTCCTCAAAGAATATTTCCCAGTGTATCGCTGTTCTCAACTTACCGGAGACATTATTAGGAACTTAAATTTTAACTAGCAAATAGTCAACAAGGCTGTTGAGATTGTGTTTGATGACATCTGGATACACAGCATCAATTGTTGTTTACAGGACAGGTGCATGGAAATAAGTTTGGCGATCGCCTACGCTTATACTACTCACAAATAGGCATGATGCTTGATTGAGTATGAAGATTTTGCACAAAAATGTAGTTTTGGCTGAACCTCTAGCCGAGGCATATTTTAGTTAGGAATGATTTTCCAGGGGATTAGCAATGTATGTAAATGATGGCTCAGAATTCCAAGGGCCACGTTCATCTTTACCATTGCCATCGGTAGATAGGTTGTAATAGAGAGCAACAGTTTCATCAGGCTGAATATTGCCAAAGAGTGGGTCTGTCAATTTACCCAATGAATCGAGAGCCTTCATAAACATTTGTGTATGAGAGATTTCTCGTGTTAAAAGATGAACTAAGGTCTCTTTTGTTCCTTGATCAGTTGCTAGCTTAATTAATTCTTCGTAAGTCTGACGAGCGCCAGCTTCTGCTGCAATATTAGCTCTTAAATCCCGCACTACATCTCCACCTTCATTCAAGTAATTTGCCGTCCAAGCACTACCTTGACTATCTAGAAAGTGTGGGCCCATACCTCGGACTGCAAAGAGAGTGCTTTTATATGCCTCTGTTTGATCCACATTTTTGGTATGACCTTCGATGAGTTTACCAACCATCTCTAGGTGACTAAATTCCTCCATGGCAATATCTTGGAGCATGTCACGAATCCCCGCATTTTCTACATGAAAGGATTGTACCCAATATTGTAAAGCTGCTGAGAGTTCTCCAGTTGCACCGCCAAACTGCTCAAGAAGTAATTGAGCAAAACGAGGGTCAGATTCAACAATATTTACAGCATGAATAGGTTCTTTTTTGTGGTAAAACATACAAAATTCCTAAAAATGTTCTCAATGCAAATTAATTGTCTTTATGGCAATTAGTTTGACATTTTTTAAGTTCTTCTCTTCAGTTCGACAAACTAAGAATGCGCTTGAGATACTACTTAAAATACTTAAAGTAGTATCGATGCGTTAGTTTAAACAGATTAACATCTAGCGGGGGAGAACGTCGCAATTCCCGAAGCTTGTAAGATTAGTGTGTGAGAAGATTTAGCAGGCACGTTTCTCATCTCACGCTCGCTAGGTGCTAATTTAAATTAGGCGCTACGACTTCTGGTCAACAAGCCCCACAGGTAAATAGCAATGATGGAACCAATAACTGCGACAAAAAGACCTGGAATACTTAAACTAGCGGCAGTAAGTTGTAGTGACCCGGTTTGCAGTAATGTAAATAAACTACCTCCGACAAATGCACCGATAATACCCAAAATCATGGTTGAAAGAATTCCGCCATCTTGAGAACCGGGATAAATTGCTTTACCGATCGCACCAGCTAATAATCCTAAAATGGCCCAAGCAATAAGGTTCATAATACCTCCTCAAAAAATTCAACTGTATTCAGGTTATCAACCATTCTTCATAATCGTTTCTACCAGCCGAGGGAGATATTAAATCCAAAAGATAGATAAAAAAATTGGGTGTTAGTTGTTTGAATTCACTAGAATATTTTATATTTTTTTAATTAAACAAAATAAGCTTAGGTATTAGCTAAAATCAATTGTTTAAATAAGGAAGTCCTGTTGGAGTCAGAAGTCAGAAGGAAAATTGGTGGGGATTTAAACCCACCACCAATTGCAGTTCACCACATCTATGATTTGGTGGGGGATTTAAACCTGTTTAGCAAGAAGAAAGAAGGAACAAGTCTTCTTTCTTCTTCAGCTTTGTGTTTCGTTTTTGCAAAAATGGGGATGCTTCCTGAGTAAATTAAATAATTTTGATGCTTTTCTTAGGGTAATTGGTGATGATTGGACTTTGCCATAATTACCAATTACCAACTTTTTTAAGACAATCATATTTGGCAAGTCTTAATTGCCATTCTTAGCTTAAATTGCACGTGAAAACTGTTTATCTGGGAACTGATTGTGAGTATCAAATTTTACAGCAATATTTCTGACTAGTAACCTACCGATATCTGTGATCTGGATGTGGTTGGTTGATATCCTCAGTAATCCGTCAGCTTCTAATGGCTCTAATGCTTTTAATTCAGGGGAAAAATATTGATCGAAACTGATGTGATATTTCTTTTCAATATCTCGCTTATTGAGATGAAAGTGAGACATGATCGACATAATTACATCTCGTCTAATCATGTCATCTTGAGTAAGTTTGATGCCTTTACTAATCGGTAAATTATCTTTGGCGATCGCCTGATAATAATCCCTTAACTGCTTGTGGTTTTGGACATAAGCATCATTTAGCATACTGATGGATGTAGCACCAAAGCCCAATAATTCTGTTTCCGCGTGGGTGGTGTAACCTTGGAAGTTGCGCTGGAGGGTGTGACCTCGTTGGGCGATCGTTAGTTCGTCGTTGTATTTGGCGAAATGATCCATGCCAATGAATATATACTTATTATTTGTCAGTTCCTCAATAGTCATTCTTAAAATTTCCAACTTTTCCTGCGGTTTAGGCAATGCTTCTTGCGGAATATTTTTTTGTGCTGGCTTCATCCACGGTACATAGGCAAAGTTAAAAACCACAATTCGATCAGGGTCTAATGCCATCGTCTTATGCAGTGTATCTCGAAATGTTTGCAGGGTTTGATGAGGTAAACCATAAATTAGGTCTACATTCACACTTTCAAACTTGGCTGCTTTGATCCAACTCATGACATCAAACAGCATCTCTTCTGGCTGAACACGATTCACAGCCACTTGCACTTGGCGATTAAAATCCTGGATACCAAAACTAATGCGGTTAAAACCAATTTCTCTCAGAAAAAAAATATAGTCTTGATCAACGTAGCGGGGATTAATTTCAATGGAGATTTCAGCTTGTGGATCGATGGTGAAATATTGGGTGATGTGTTTCCACAAAAATTTTACTTGATTGTGATCTAAGTAGTTGGGTGTACCACCACCCCAATGAATTTGCAGCACTTTTCTCTCTGGATTGATCAAAGCTGCCATGTTCTTGATTTCGCGAACCAAATGCTCCAAATAAGGTTTGGCAATCTCTTTATTATTAGAAATTACTGTATTACAGCCGCAGAAGTAGCAGGCACTCTGACAAAAGGGTATATGGAAATACAAAGATAGGGGCGATTTTCTGTGGTTTGAGGCGGCGATCGCGGCTTGAAAATCAGTTGGGGTGAATTCTGTAGTTAACTCTGTAGCGGGTGGGTAACTTGTGTATCTAGGTGCAGGAGTATCATACTTTTTGATCATATCCAGATCAAATTTGACGCTAGGCAGAACAAAAACCATTAAAACCTCCGAGTGAATGTGGGAAAAGGGGATGAGGGAATGGAGACGTAACTAATGTTTTATGCCCATGTCATAAATCCCACATTTTCTGCCACATTATGAGCTTTTTGAATGCCAGAGCGCAGTTTAACGGCTAGATTGCTACTCATTTGTTGCTTCCTTCATGTTCAAGCGCAAGGTTTCTAGGCAGTCACCAACTCAGGATGGCTGCCAATAACAGTGAATTTCCGAGCTAGAGGATTGTTATTCTGGATTTAGAGAGGATCTGCATCAATCTATCCAGCAAATACCATTGCCAATACAGATCCCAGCTATTTTTATTTTTCTCTCATAAAATTATTTAACTATCAATATTTGTATAACTATAAAGCTATTAATATTTCTTTATATTTTGCTGTTTTCACTGAAAATGCTGGCAAATCACAGGGGAAAGTTGATAGTTGGAAAAATGGCCAAATATTTATGCGTAGGTACTTAACCCTGATTCAACCAGACGATCAGGTTATCTAGCGAAAATAGCTTTTCAATAATTTAACTGATGTGCTGCCATAACATTTCATGTTTATATAGCTATTAAAAGATAAAACGATGAAAGCAGTCTCATGGTTAAGTCTCTCGAAACCCCAGAGCCTCAGTTGCTGAAACCAGGTATTAAAGCGCCTGTTCAGGAAACATTATTAACACCCCGCTTCTATACCACTGACTTTGATGCGGTGGCAAATTTAGATATTTCGGCGCATGAAACTGAGTTGCAGGCGGTTGTCGAAGAGTTACGCGCTGACTATAACCGCCATCACTTCGTGCGCGATGAAGAATTTAAGCAATCATGGGATCACGTTGATGGAGAAAAACGCTGTGCTTTTATTGATTTTTTAGAACGTTCTTGCACCTCAGAATTTTCTGGGTTTTTGTTGTTCAAAGAACTATCACGCCGACTCAAAGACCGAAATCCCCTGTTGGCAGATGCCTTTAATTATATGGCGCGGGATGAGGCACGCCACGCAGGATTTCTCAATAAATCGATGGCAGACTTTAATCTTTCTCTAGACTTAAGCTATTTAACCAAACATCGCACATATACCTTTTTCCCCCCTGAGTGGGTAATTTATACAGTTTACCTATCGGAAAAAATTGGTTACTGGCGCTATATTTTAGTGCATCGCCACATGCAGGAAAATCCCGAATACCAGTTTTATCCGCTCTTCCGCAAATTTGAGAGTTGGTGTCAGGACGAAAATCGGCATGGAGATTTCTTCAAAGCACTACTGCGATGTCTGCCGACAAGCCGCTCCGCGTCTACGCTGCCTCAGTTGTGGAACAATTGGAGAGCTAGGTTATGGGTGCGTTTCTTTTTACTAACGGTATTTGTTACCCATACAATCACAGTATTTGAACGCGCAACATTTTATGAAGCCATTGGCATACACCCGCGCAAATACAATAACAGAGTAATTCAAGAGACAAATAAAACCTCTGCACGGGCATTTCCCCTTATCTTGGATACTAACCACCCAGCCTTTTTCTGGCGATTAGAACAGTGTTTCATCAACACTGAGAAATTGACAAAGATTAAACAGAGTAATCATCCAAAGATTGTCAAGTTCTTTCAAAGAATACTTCCCGTTTTCTCCATAATTTCCCATATGTTGCGACTTTACCTGATCAAACCCATTAATGCCGAATCAATCCGAGAAACAGTTTGTTAAAGGGAATAAAACTTGGGGAACACCGGAAAATAAATAAAGTCGAGCTAAGATATTAGCTACTTACCCTGCCTGAGATACTTTGGACGACAAGGATTACCCCAACACACCTGTCCAGCAGGCATATCAGTAAAAACACTACTACGAGCGCCAATTACAGCATTAGCACCAATCTCCACTCCTGGCCCCACAAAACAATCTGCTGTTATCCATGCGCCATTACCAATAGTGATACTCGCTGTTTTCAACCCAAAAGCAGGGTCTCGGATATCATGACTACCAGTACATAAATAACTTTTTTGGGATATGACGCAGTGTTCACCAATGCGAATTTCATCCAAACTATATAAAACTACATCATCGCCAATCCAGCTGTAGTCACCAATAGTTACTTTCCAGGGGTAAGTAAAGCGGGCAGTAGGTCGAATTAATACACCTTTGCCAATTTTCGCGCCAAATAGTCGTAGCAGACTACAACGCACACTATTGAAAGGATGAGGTGTCAGGGGAAAGGCGATCGCTTGTACAAACCACCATAATAAAATATACCAACCAGAACGCCCCCGATCAAACCAGGATTGATCATATTTGCGTAAATCTACAAAAGATTCATCATTAGTCATTAGTTATTAGTTATTGGGCATTGGGCATTGGGCATTGGGCATTGGGCATTGAGGAAGTAACAGATATTTATTTATTTTGAATTTTGAATTTTGAATTTTGAATTGATTCATTGTCCCCTTGTCCCCTTGTCCCCCATTCTTTCTTATTGGTGGATAGTAGACCTTGAATAGCAGCATTCAAATAACCTATTTGACCATATGCGTACACAAGATTATCAAAGCGTTCTGCTGGATGAGAAAAATATTGTAATGCCTTATATAAACCCCGCAAAAATCGTTCACTACCCCGTTGTAACTGTCCAATATCGGCTTTACCAGCAAGTTGCTCTTGATAGCACTCGCTGATCCCCTGCCACCAGCCTCGATTTAAAAACCAGGAGCGTTTAATCCGCTCTGGAGCGACATTATGAGCAACCAAAGCATCAGGGAGGTATGCAACTTGCCAACCACGTTGTAGGGCAAATTCTGTCATTTGCAGTTCTTCATTAGATAGTAAGTTTTTCCCTACTCGACCGAGTTGAGGGTCAAAACCACCAATTTCTTCCAGGAAGCTGCGGCGGATAGAATAATTCAACCCTCTAGGTGTTAACCCTGGCTGTTCAATATAGATCATGTTATCGCCCAAGTCGTATGCACCTAAATTGCCAGCTAACCCAGAAGATAACCACTGTGGCGGTTGGATTTCTGGAGGCCATAAGAGAGTTACTTTGCCACCTGCGATCGCCAGTTTCGAGTTATTTTGATAGGCAGCATACAATACTTGCAACCAGGAAACACTAGCAACGGCATCATCATCTAAATAAGCTAAAATTTCCGCACTAGCAATTTTTGCCCCGGTATTGCGCGCCACAGATAAACCAATAATGGGTTCAAAGACATACTTAACACGGGAATTGCCGAGTCTTTGTTCTACAACTTCACGGGTGCGATCGCAAGACCCATTATCCACTACCACAACTTCAAAGTCAGCGACGAAATCCTGTGCCAATAAACTATCAATCGCAGCACCTAAATAGGTATCTCGATTATGAGTGCAGATAATGGCAGAGATTTGGGTATCTGGCATAAAATCGATTTTAAATTTTGTGAGTTGTCAGTTTTCTACATTCAGGACAGTTTCAGAGGGATTTTAATAGCCAGACTGTCACAAAGTTATCCATCAACGTAGGAAATGAAATCTAAACTATTATGTTCTCGGAGACTCTATTGATGTGGCCAAGCTAAAATGTTGCAAAAAAATAATGATTGTAGGGTGGGGATCTTGCCCGCCCAGAACAGGCAAGATGCCTGTTCCACAAAAATCATCATGAACCATTTTAGGTTTGTCAGTCCACTATTACGAATTAGTTAAACTTGTTGGATATTACTGTGTAAAACTACCAGAGTTTCAGCCAATTGACTCAGGCGAGTTTCTAGATATTGCTTGCGTCCCAAGAGTTGGCGTAACTTTTGATGACGAGCAATGGCCATACTCACAATAGGTAATTGGTCTGGGGGACATGGACGTGACCAGACTTTACCAGCAGCATCCAAACCACAGAGGCGATAACCAGTACGGGCGGATTGATAAGATACTTTTCCACTAGTTGTGCAAATTTCTTCTACATAATCCATCAAGCGGTCAACTTCTGCATGGCGCAGCGTGGCAGTTCCTCCCTGTTCTGCTTCCTTGGGGTTGGATTCTAACCAGCCATTGACAATAGGGCCTTCTAAGTAAATATCTTGAATTTGCTGCAAGATTGTTTGTAGTTCTGTCTGCCAACCGGCGACATGTTCTTGAATTTCTTGCAATATATTCATTGCTAATGCTGGATTAGCTCCGTGGCGATGGCTACTGAAGCTAGGATTTTTAAACTTGGGTAAGCTCGGTGTTTTGCTACCAATTTCTTGTGCGGGAAAGGTTTGCACAGAGTTATGCTGGGGAAATAAGTTTTGCTCGGCAGTATAATCACTTTGGGATTCTGTGCTTAGGTCGGTAGATGAAGTATCTGCACCTGTTGTAGATTCCGTTGCGCCAACGCTAATTCTAAAGGAGAAAGACTGCTTTGTAGAATCACCCGCTTCGGTGGAGGCGGTGCCCCGATTTCCCAAATCATGTAGAGTTGCCTCAATACGCTTTAAACCTGCTTTCATATAAATAACCTGAAATTTGCTGTCCCCAGTGGTATTGAATAATTCAGCACTGGGTCGTTGGGATTTATCGCTTTTGCCAATTTTGGCACAGATAATAATGCTGGTGCCAATTGTTAGCTATATAAAATTTATTGGCAATTAACGATCTCAATTATTCATTAAATATACTAAAGGAAATAGCTTTGGGTAAAGTCATCTTAGTCACAGGTCCAGCCAAATCTGGTAAAAGTGAATGGGCAGAAATGCTAGCAATGCAGTCAGAAAAAGCTGTTATTTATGTAGCAACAGCCACTGAAAACCCAGCCGATGAAGAGTGGCACAAACGCATCCAAGCACATCAAGAACGCCGTCCCCCGGAGTGGGTGACGCTTTTAGTACCTGTGGAATTATCTGCCACCCTTGCTGATGCCAAGCCAGATACCTGCCTGTTAATAGATTCTTTAGGGACTTGGGTAGCTAATCTTTTGGCACAAGATGAGGTTACCTGGGAAAATACCTTGGCAGAGTTATTAGAAACAGTAGAACTGGTGGCTGCTGATATGCTTTTTGTCGCGGAAGAGGTAGGTTGGGGCGTGATTCCAGCTTATCCTCTTGGTCGCCAGTTCCGCGATCGCTTGGGTTCTTTAGTACGCCAGTTAAGTACAATTTGCGAAGCTGTTTATTTAGTTACTGGTGGTCATGTGCTCAATCTCAGCGTTCTGGGTACACCATTACCAGTACCAAAATCTTAATTTAAAATTAAACATTCAACCTTAATAATTGCCCATCGAAAATTTAAGATGATGAAATGGCAACTAAACAAGAAGTTAGACGATATCTTGCCTACTGGTTTCAGTTAGGTAAGAAAGTAGTAACGAGCAATGGTCAAGCAAGCTTTTTGCCCCAACCAGTGCTAAAAGGCGATCGCTATAGCGAAGAATTTGAAGAGTGTTGGCAAAAAATTATCTCGCAAACTACAGGTGATTGTTACCTGGAGGGTACTTACGAAACCATTAGCGAATTGCTAACGCCCGCTTGGGAAATGTCGCCTTGCGGTCGTTGTGAGATGCCAGTACCTGTTCGCAGCTTGGGAATGCCAGCCTTGTTGTGTCCTTGTAATAATTTACCCGACTGGCCTAATACCGAACTACCAGCGCCACGATACCCAATTAGTACCCAAGAGCAACTAATAGCAATTCGGGATCGGCTGATAAACACACCAAGGTGACAGGTAATAGGTGATAGGGGACGTATGGGAATAGAGGGATTTTATTCGTGTGGAAAAATGGCTAAATATTTATGCGTTGGTACTTATGCTAGGGGACTGACGGCAAAATAGTTAAATGAAAATCTTACACCTAACCAATATCGAGCTAAGAAACAAATTTCTTGGCTAACTAAATAGCTAAACAGAATTAATTACACATATTATTTCTCTGTAACCTTTCATTCAGTATTATGGAGCAAAATCAGCATCAAGAGCGCCGCGCCGCCGATCAAGAGTTTCAAGAATCCCTCGAACAATTGGAGGATATCTTGCAAGAGGATTCGACAGATAATGAAGCAACGCCGACATCCCATAATGGTAGTACCAGCGAAGTCGAACTCGTGGAAGATTTGACAACTGTTGATTTAGCGGCTTTAGAAGATGCAGTTGCTGATATTGAAGAATATTTGGAAAAAAGGTCAAAATAAACGTGCTGAGATTTCACATCTTTCTCAGTTGCCGTTGAGCTTCGTACAACATTAAAGCAGCTGCGATCGCCACATTCAAGGACTCTACTCCTGGACTCAGGGGTATTTTTACTTGCTTGTCTGCTATGCTGGTTAAATTTGCCGACAAACCAGCACCTTCATTGCCCAGTAAAATTAAACTGGGTTTTCGCCAATCTACATCCCAGTAAGTTAAATTTGCTGTTGGTAAGGTTGCTATTACCTGCATTCCTGCTTGCTGACTTTGTTGCACCGTCGCTTTTAAATTTTCAGTCACCGCCATTGGTAAGCGAAACCATTGCCCAGCCGAAGCACGTAAGACTTTGGGGTTATCTAAATCTACACTATCTCCACTTAGCCACAACCCTGATGCGCCAGCCGCCGCCGCAGTGCGAATCATTGTTCCTAGGTTACCTGGATCTTGGATAGTCTCCAAAGCCAGGACTAAACCACTAAATGGCACTTGAGTTTGATGATCCCGTTTTGCCGTCGCGATTACACCATCTGGTTGAACTGTAGTAGCGATCGCCGCTAAAATTTCTTCACTGACAACTTCTGCTCGTTCACAGCTGCTACAAACTTTTTCCCAGAGTGAAGGGTGGGCTATTTGCCATGCTGGGGTGCAACACACCGTTTCTAGTGGGTAATTCACCGCACAAGCTTCCTGCAACAGGTGTGTCCCTTCCAGTAAACATAACTGCTGCTTATGCCTCTCCTTGGTTGAGTGTAGCTTACGGATTTGTTTAACTAAGGAGTTTTGTAAACTAGTTAACATTAAAACTTCGGAGTGCTAAATACAAAGTGCTGAGTTTTTACCTTCTTCAGGACTCAAAAACTTAGCACTCAACACAATCATGCGGAACCCGGGACTTGAACCCGGAAGCCTTGCGGCACTAGAACCTGAATCTAGCGCGTCTGCCAATTCCGCCAGTTCCGCTTAATATCTATATTTATCGACAATTTCTTATTATTGCCTATTTATTTATGTTTGTCAAGATACTAAAGAAGAGAAGGAATTAATCCCCATGCCCAGTATCTAAGTAACCCTATCGTAACTTCACTGTGTATTGAGTTTTGCTCAAAGGGTATAGTTGAGCATTTGTTCAGACTGGAATTGCCAAATGCTGATAAAGCTTGCTGCTACTTGTTTACAGCGATTATTTCACATCTAGGACAAAATTTATTCCTGCAAGATATAAAGACAAAATGTAGACAAACCAATTCTTTACTGTAGAATCAAAACCAACTTCTAACCTATAAAATTACGTATTTTTTTGGAGGTAGGCTTATTAATCCTTCTAGCAGCTTACCAGATGCCAAGCTTTCTCCTGAAGCAGACTCCTCAGTCTTGCAAATATGGGGTGGGCATCCTTTGCGAGGGCATGTGAAAATTAGCGGGGCCAAAAATTCAGCATTGGTGATCATGGCTGGCTCTTTGCTGTGTTCAGGTGATTGTCGTATCCGTAATGTGCCTTTATTAGCGGATGTCGAGCGGATGGGTCAGGTTTTATCAGCTTTGGGTGTGCGCCTAACACGACAAGGCGACATTTTAGATATCAATGCCAGCGAAATTACCACATCAAAAGCTCCTTACGAACTAGTTACCCAACTACGGGCAAGTTTTTTTGCCATTGGGGCAATTTTGGCACGGCTAGGAGTGGCACAAATGCCATTACCAGGTGGTTGTGCAATTGGTGCTAGGCCTGTTGATTTGCATGTCCGAGGACTGCAAGCAATGGGAGCCGAAGTGCAGATTGAGCATGGTATCTGTAATGCTTATGTTCCTGGTAGTAATGGCAGATTAAAAGGAGCCACAATTTACCTAGACAGCCCCAGTGTAGGAGCAACGGAAACTTTGATGATGGCCGCCACTCTCGCAGATGGCGAAACAATCATTGAAAACGCCGCGCGGGAGCCAGAAGTAGTCGATCTGGCAAATTTTTGTAATGCCATGGGAGCTAAAATTCAGGGTGCAGGCAGTAGTAAGATTACAATCGCTGGTGTTGCCCAGCTGCATTCTATCGACTACAGCATTATCCCTGATCGCATTGAGGCAGGAACGTTCTTGGTTGCTGGAGCTATTACCCGTTCAGAAATTAGTCTGTCGCCAGTGTTACCAGACCATTTAATCCCAATAATTGCCAAACTGCGGGAAATTGGAGTGACGATTATTGAGGATGCGCCAGATTGCTTACGCATCCTGCCAGCAGAAACTCTCAGAGCCAGGGACATCGAAACCTTACCTCATCCTGGCTTTCCTACAGATATGCAAGCCCCATTTATGGCCTTGCTGGCATTGGCTGAAGGTGACAGCCTGATTAATGAATCTGTCTTTGAAAATCGCTTGCGTCATGCCTCCGAGTTGAATCGCTTGGGAGCAGACATTCGTGTTAAAGGCAATGCCGCTTTTGTTAGGGGAGTACCAATGTTATCGGGCGCACCAGTAATAGGTACAGACTTACGGGCATCAGCAGCATTAGTTTTAGCAGGATTGGCAGCCGAAGGACAAACTACAGTTCAGGGATTACACCACCTTGATCGTGGCTATGACCAAATTGATCTCAAGTTACAGCAATTAGGAGCTAAAATCCGGCGCGTAGGCGAAGTGTCAACAGATGCAGAATTAGCTTCTAAGTAGCATTACTTCGCCAGAGATGGGGGACTGGGGACTGGGGACCTTCTGTGCGAGACGCTCCGCGCTAAGCGCAGCTATGCCGTAGGCTGTACGATAAGCTTAGTGCATCGCTGGGGACTGGGGACTGGTATTTTTTACTCAGCACTCAGCACTCCCCTTCGACTTCGCTCAGGGCAAGCGCACTCAGCACTCATACTCGTTATACTAACTGTGGGAGGCTGTTGATATTTCGTTTTTCCAGCTGGCTACATCATGTCCTTCTTTAAAACTCCATTAATCGGTTTAAAAGCTGATTCATTTCGTCACCCATTAGACCTGGAAGCAACTAAATCTCTCAAGCAAATACCAGGTCTGGATATGATGGTGCGAAATTGGCTCGGACCAATGGCAGAACAGGTTTTTTATGTGGAAAATATTGCCGCCAGTGTTCTGGTGGGTGAAAAACAATTGCCTGATTTATACAAACTATTATTAGAAGCTTGCAAAATCTTAGATATAGAACCTCCCCAGTTGTATATCCGCCAACATCCGGCTCCTAATGCCTACACCTTTGCTATGCGGGGTAAACAGCCGTTTATTGTGCTGCACACTTCTCTAGTTGATATCCTCACACCAGCCGAAATACAGGCAGTAATTGCCCATGAGTTGGGGCATCTTAAGTGTGACCACAGTGTTTATCTGACGCCTGTAAACTTATTAGTGCTAGCAGCTGCGATTGTGCCTAATGTCGGAGCTTTTATTGCCCAAGCGATACAGGCACAACTATTAGAATGGGTACGCTGTGCTGAGTTTACCTGCGATCGCGCCGCCTTGTTAGCTACCCAAGACCCTAAAGTTGTCATGTCGGTGTTGATGAAACTAGCAGGTGGTTCACCAACCCTAGCACCACAACTTAATTTAGATGCTTTCGTTGCCCAAGCTCGTGCTTACGATGATATTAGTAAAACTGAACTGGGTGAAATGGTCAAAGAAGCCCGCACAGCTCAATTAACCCATCCGGTACCAGTACTACGAGCTAAAGAAATTGACCGTTGGTCCAGCAGTACAGAATATCAATCTTTATTGCAAAATCACGGGTTGAATTCTCAGGGTGAAGTTGCATCCCAGGGTGGGTGGCGCAATTGGTGAGCTTACCAGCTTTAGCAAACGATGATTATTGCCAACCCATTAACTTATTTGAATACGAACAGCTAGCAAAAAAGCATCTGTCTCAGATGGCTTTTGATTACTACAGTAGTGGCGCTGGGGATGAAATCACACTGCGAGATAATCGTACTGCCTTTGAGCGAATTAAACTCAGACCTCGGATATTGGTAGATGTAAGCGATCGCTATCTTAGTACCTCTATTTTAGGGCAACCACTACCTTTGGTAATCAAAGGAATTTTGCGGGGAGATGATGCTGTGCGTGCTGTGGAGTATGGAGCTAAGGCAATTGTAGTTTCCAATCATGGTGGCAGACAACTAGATGGAGCGATCGCCTCTTTAGATGCTTTAACTGAGATAGTAGCAGCAGTAGATGGCAGAGTAGAGGTGCTATTAGATGGAGGTATCCGCAGAGGTACAGACATTCTCAAAGCCCTAGCAATAGGAGCAAAAGCCTTAATGATAGGACGACCTATTTTGTGGGGACTAGCAGTAGGAGGACAAGCCGGTGTATCTCATGTCATTTCGCTGCTACAAAATGAGTTAAACGTGGCAATGGCTCTCAGTGGCTGTACCCAGCTACAAAATGTGGACTCTAGTTTAGTTACTTTAAACTAACGTGAGTTCGACAAGTTGAAAAAACCCCTCTCCAAACCTCTCCCCTGCAAGGAGGAGCCACTGCGTTGCGCGGGTTCCCCGCGTTGTAGCACGTGGCGTTAGAGGCTTCAAAATCTTAATTTCTCGTTGAGCTTTCAAGATATTTAAGCCCCTCTCCGTGTCGGAGAGAGGTTGGGGTGAGGTTCATCGAACTCACGTTAAACTAAACCAGAGTCCATTCAACTGGAATCAAATCAGATCCCAAAAAAATTTTGAATTTACTTGTTGCAAATTCACTCTATAGACTATAATAGTAAAGTTGCACCTAAGGGCGGGTGGCGAAACTGGTAGACGCACCACACTCAAAATGTGGCGGCCTTGCGGTCATAGGAGTTCGATTCTCCTCCTGCCCACTTCTAAAGATTTTAACTAGCGATCGTGAACTATGTAACCAAGACGAATGAAAGTCTTCTTTACTGATTTATTGACTTTTACTCAGCATTTCAAGTCAGATAGCTAGTGTAAACATATATGCTACATTTTAGTGTATATCGTGTTTGTTTTAAGGAAAAACCAATATGCGACTGAAAAGATGGGAATCCCCCCGTAGAGAAGGGAGAAATGAGAAAGGTAGAGGCGGTTCAGCCAGAAAACGACAACTCAAAAAACAAAGGCAGATGCTACGACAAAAGCTAAAAGAAAATAATAAACCAGACAACATTCAAAATAATCGCCAGGGGGAAGAGAAAAAATCTTCCCCCTTTTTCTTAGAGAATTTTTAGTAGTTTAAGTTGTGTGCTTGATTAAAACGGCATCGTCAGACATCCATTTGCTCCCAATATTCTTGCTACAATTCTTTTTACTACACTGTATTGCATTAAGAAGAATTTGCTTTAATTGCAATACGTTAAAACACATTTTAGCTATTAGCCCATTGACCCAAAATTTATATAAGGGCAAGTAGACAACGTAAAGTTAAAAATTTTGATATTGAGGGGTTAAACCCCTCAAGGTTAATTGCCCCAAAGTCTCTGCAAAAGTAAAGATGGGTAAGATTCCTGCAAAGTATTAAAAAAAAATATCATTTGATTCTTAAAACTACAGTATTTTAAATCAAAATTGGCGATTCTCTATAGTCATACCTCAGAATTTGGCGGCATTACAGTCTAGGCTTTCGTTTTACTATCAAAGTCATTTGGCTGTAATTAATATGATTATGTAAAATATTTTGCAAAATTGTAATGCTTGCGTGAAACAAGTTGCAGAAAAATATGAAATAATGATAAAGTTTGTTGTCAAGGATGTAACAAGTCTTAATTCACACAGTAAGCTAATATACGTTTATTGGAAATTGTAGTAATTTACGATAAACAATAAAATTACTGAGACAATGATTCATCTCCATGTGTTTACGTATGAGCATCTTACAAACCTGAAAAAGGAATCAAGGAGGCTATCTTACTTGATTTTTTAAATTTGGGAATGCCTTAGGTAATGTCTAGTTTTTGTTCTTGACACAAGGAGTGATTTATGGTAGGAAGAACTTTTCTGCCTACTCAAAAAGTGCTTGATTTCCCTATTACTGCTTTGCGCTTTGATGATCAGATACAAACAATACTGAGGTGGGCGATCGCTCGTGAGAGTAAAGCTGTATGTGTAGCGAATGTACACATGCTGATGGAAGCTCACTGGAATCCAGAGTTTGCTAACGTACTACACAATGCAGATTTAGTGACCCCTGATGGTATGCCCCTCGTGTGGATGATGAGGTATATGGGGGCGCGTTACCAAGACCGTGTCGCGGGAATGGATCTTTTTCTAGCTTTGTGTGAAAAAGCTCAAACGCAAAATGTCAGTGTTTTCTTTGTTGGTTCGCAAACCGAAATTCTTTCTAGGATGAGAGAACGTCTAGAAGATGAATTTCCTAAGCTAAAAGTAGCGGCGATGGAACCTTTACCTTTTCGCCCTCTAACTGAGACTGAAGACGAGGCTTTAATAAATACAGTTAACTCCAGTGGCGCTGGGGTAGTTTTTGTATCCCTGGGGTGTCCAAAACAAGAAAAGTGGATGGCTCAGCATCAAGATAAAATTCAGGCAGTCATGATTGGCGTGGGTGGGGTTTTCCCTGTTTATGCAGGCATTCAAAAGCGCGCACCCCGCATAGTTCGAGACCTAGGGTTTGAGTGGCTTTATCGCTGGGTTCAAGAGCCGCGCCGACTCTGGCGGCGTTATGGTACAACAATTCCGCCCTTTATTTGGTTGGCGACTAAACAGATGCTTTCATCAAGTCGTTTTGCAGGGGGTTTCCTGGGAACAGGTGACTGAAAGTTCGGTACTGTAACGGTTTCATGAAAAGCACGAGTAATTTCTTCTCTTGTGCTTACTGTTACTGTGTACTTATTCTGTACAAGCAAGACTAAGGTAATACTTTATACAAGAATGCTGTAAATCAAGTCTTGTACAACTTTCAATTTTTATCTCATGCACTAACTTGATTGACACATCATCAAAGTCGTTAACCCTTTAATTGGTAAATCCGATAATGGAATCACCTGAAAAGCCATCAAATTTACGAAAACAGGCAGTTAAAGGTTTAGCTTGGTCTGCTATTGAAAATTGGGGACGCCAAGGAGTTTCCTTAATTGTTTTCTTCGTTCTAGCTCGGTTACTCAATCCAGAAATTTTTGGTCTAGTTGCTTTAGCTTCAGTTTTTCTTGGATTTGTGCAAATTTTTCTTGATCAAGGATTTTCTCAAGCACTTATCCAACGTCAAGAATTAGAAGCAGAACACCTAGATACAGCCTTCTGGACAACTTTAACAATTAGTGTATTCTTGACCGTATTAAGTATATCTTGTGCCGGATTAGCTGCTAATTTCTTTGACCAACCCCAATTAACACCAATTATTCAGTACTTATCAATAAGTTTTATATTTAGTGGTTTAAGCAGTGTACAAAGCGCTATTCTTACACGTAATCTTGCTTTCAAGACTTTAGCAATACGTTCACTAATCGCAGTTGTATTCGGTGGAATGGTTGGTGTAGGAATGGCTTTTCTAAACTTTGGAGTTTGGAGCCTCGTGGGTCAACAAATATCTAATAGCTTATTGCAGGTTTTGGTTTTGTGGCGAGTTAGCGATTGGCGACCAGGATTTAAATTTTCAGCCATTCATGCTAAAGAACTTTATGCTTTTGGCATTAATGTAACTGCGTTTAGTATAATTAACTTTTTTAATCGTAGGTCAGATGATTTACTCATTGGACGCTACCTTGGATCAGTTGCACTAGGTTATTACTCTGTTGCTTACAGAATATTACAAGTAATGACACAAGTTTTAATTAGTACGATAGGTAAAGTTGCATTCCCGGTATTTTCTAGATTGCAGGGAGAACCAGAACGGTTAATAAAAGCTTTCTATAATGTTACTGAAGTTGGTAGTACCATTGCTTTTCCGATGTTTCTTAGCTTCACAGTTTTGGCACCTGAATTAGTCCAAATTTTATTTGGTAAGCAATGGACTCAAAGTATTCCAGTAATGCAAGTTCTAGCACTTATTGGGCCTGTTCATATAATTGCCTTCTATAACAGTTCTGTGATTATGGCATTGGGCAAACCCGCCTGGAGGTTATGGATACAAATTATAAATACAGTTGTTAATGTCGTATCTTTTATACTAGTAGTAAAATGGGGTATCTTAGCTGTAGCATCTGCTTATGTAATTCGTGGTTATCTACTCTTACCTATTTCACTGGTGGCTATTCACAAATTGGTTAAACTTAATTTTATTCAATATTTGCGTTTATATATGGTACCTTTAGTAGCTTCTTTAGGGATGATTGGAAGTATGATAGCTATTAAATATTTATTGGTAACATTTATTGGCATTGAAATGAAGTTATTAACAGCTAGTTTAATCTTAGTTGGTACTTTAAGTTATATTTTTATCGTTTTTGTAATATCACCAAAGCTTTTCAAAAAGATTCTTGGCTTAACCGATTTTGTAAACATCAAGCTTAAAAGAAAAAAAAAGATATAAAATTTTTCATACATTAATGAGTACCTAACTTAAATAAGTAAATTTTAAAATTAGATTATAACTGAATAAAATCAACTTAATATAGCCAGGAGAAGTTTAAATGAATTTATTTAAGAAACATAAGAAACAAAAGCTAGAATCAAAATAATTTTGTAAATTAGCTTACGAAATGTGTGATATATCAAATTAGTACTTTGATTTGGAGACAGCAAAGATGAAAATAGGAATTATAACTTTTCACCATATAGATAACTACGGGGCAACACTTCAAGCTTATGCTCTATGGAATTTCCTTAACAGTCAAGGCTATGACGTTGAAATAATAGACTATAGGCCTTATAGGGCAGTTAGATACTATACAAAAAGTTTAAGACCTATCAGAAGGAAAAAACTTAGCATTCATGAAAGTCAAAAGCTTAGTATTCATCAACTCCATATTAATGAAAAGATATTCGTCAATATTTCTAGAGCTTGGAAAATCAGGCAATTTTTGCTTTCCCACGTCAGGTTAAGCCAGAGGAAATTTTATAGAAAAAAAGGCTTGCAACACTTTAATAGTAAATATGATGTAGTAATATGCGGTAGTGATCAAATATGGTCTCTCAATTCTATCAGAGGATTTGATGCCTCTTTCTTTTTAGATTTTGTTAATAATCAAGCTACCCGTAAGATAAGTTATGCAGCTAGTTTTGGCGAGTTAACAGTACTAAATAATCATCGAGAAGAAATATGTAATCTAGTTAATCAATTTCAAACGATTTTGGTTCGTGATTCTAACAGCGAGCGAATAATTGTAAATCAATGTAATATGGTAGCTAAAAAAGTTTTAGATCCTACGTTTTTAATTAACTATGATGCAATTAAACATATTCCCAAAATAGAAGGTAAATATCTTTTAATTTATAACCAGGATGAATTAGCTTCGACTGAGGAGGATTTAGTGAAATCAATAGCAGAACGTCATGGATTAAATATAGTTTCAATTGGTAAATGTAATCAAGTAGCAAAAGTGAATCTAGAAAATGCTTGTCCACAGGAATGGATTGGAGCGTTCAGCCAAGCATCATACATTGTAACTAATACTTATCATGGAACTATATTTGCAATTATTTTTCAAAAACCTTTTAGTGTATTTGTTCCTAGCAACAAATCGAACAAAGTAACCGATTTACTTAGAGATTTATCATTGGAAGATAGGATATTTTCAGAAAATACTATATCCCAAGTAAAAGAAAAAGCTTTTGATATAGACTATGAAATAGTGTCTAAAGTTTTGGAATTAAAAATTTTGGAATCAAAAAAATATTTACTGGAAGCAATTACAGAAGGAGCAGACCGTAATAAAAATAAGGTTGAGTGTAGCAAGGAGTAGAAAGAGAGAAGATGTCTAATTTAAAAATTGAGTCTTTAACATCAACTAGTCTTTCTCACTATAGAACTCGCCATCATTTTGAGCGAGTAGGAGAAATTAGTAGTTTAGATGACCTCCGTGAGTACTGTATTTGGGCAAAAGAAAACAAAGTAAACATTTACATAATTGGAAATGGCTCCAATACCTTGTTCGTGAAAAAAAATATCAAATCATTGATACTAAAAAACAAACTACCTAAGTACATAAATTCTTTAACTGAAGATAAATTAGAAATATCTTCTTCAGTTTTAATCATGGAGGTTTTAAAACACTGTTACCAAAACTCCATGAATTCTTTTTATTATCTTGCGTCTGTCCCGGCAACGATTGGAGGTGCATTAGCAATGAATGCTGGTAGAGGGAGACAATATGGATGTACAATATATGATTTTGTTGAAAGTGTAACTTTCTTTGAGAATGGATGTATTAAAACACTTCAAAATAATCAAATTGTGCGAGGTTATAGAGAGACGATATTTACTGGTATACATTCTAAACTGATATTAAGTGCGGTTTTCAAGTTTGAACGAACAGAATTTAATGACAATCCTTTAGTCTCAAGACAAATTTGGGCAAAAGAACATCAAGATAATACGGCACCTAACTGTGGCTCTGTATTCAAAAATGCTAACTTCAGTATACTTGAAAAGCTTAAAGGTGTCTCCATTGGTAGAGCTATGTTTTCTCCTAAAACAAGTAACTGGATACTCAACAAGTCTCATAGTACTTATTCAATAATTCTTCTGATTAAAATAGCTAATTTTTTACATTTCGTAACTAGGCAAAAAACTGCTCTTGAACTAATTAAAGTTGATTGATAATTACTTATGAGAACAAATAAATATTAACAATAAATAAATTTAATTTTGGATAAAAATATGGAAGTGGATAAAAGCAAAGATATAAAAATTGCTGCATTTGGAGAATGGAACACTACAAATTTGGGGGACAGAGCTATTTGTCAAGGTGTGACTGAATTTTTTCAAAAGGCTGGTTACAGTGTTGATGCCTATAATTTTGGAACTTTAAAACCTGTTCAAAATCCCATACATCTACTCTCTTCGCACGAAAAGTCTGGTGAAGTCTATTTTCCTAAAGAAATGAACTATAAGACCCCATACTCATCTTTCAAAAACATTTCTTCTCCCAGCAATTTTTATAGTTTAAAGATAGAACTAACTAAAATTTTAAAACGAGGACTTAGACCAATAATTCAGCGCATCCGAATACAAAAGCTCATACCAAAGCTAAAAAATGCTCAAGTAATTATGGTTGGAGGTGGAGCATTGCTATCAGATACGGATTTGCATTTTCCCCAATCTCTATCTACAATTATGTGGGCATCTAAAAAGCTTCAAATTCCACTAATCTGTCTAGGCTGTAGTGCAGAAACTGAATGGTCTAAACAAGGTGAAAAAATAATTACTGCCTTTGCTAAATCTTGTTATTTTATAGCTACAAGAGACCATAATACAGCAAACCGTTTGTCACAAAGACTAGGAACTCAGGTTCCAGTTTTTGGTGATTTTGCCTTACTTGCAATCAAGCCAAGGCAATTAATGCCACATACTTCAAACCAGCAAATATTAGCTGTAAATGTAATGGCTTACAAAAAGCACGTTTCCCATTACCAATCTAGGTATGATGATGTCCTTTGTAAAATAATTAACGCATGGTTAGATAAACATTCAGGAAACAACCAATCTTGTGTCAAGTTGTTCACAACTGGTAATTCAGGAGATATTAAACGAGCGAAAATTATACTCAGCCAGTTGTCAACATCTAGTAGTAGCCTTCATGTTTGCACCAATGTTGAGCAACTTAGAACTTTGATGCGTTCTAGTACAGCTGTCCTTGCTACTAGGTTACACTCAGCTATTTTGGCTCTTGCTGAGGGTGTTCCGGTGCTAGGGCTTTTTGTCGGTCCCAAAATAGAAAATTTTTTTTCGACTTTGGGGATATCTAAACATACAGTATCTGTACTAAATGAACAAGTTGTATTGCAAGTACTAAAAATTTTGGAAGACGACGAGTTTAAACGACAGTCTGAATTAATCAATCTATTTGAAATGGAAAAAATTCGTTCTCAAGTTATAGCCTTAGTTAAAAACTTAGCTGCTTTGACTAACTAGAAAGAGGTTATTGTAGAAGTTGTAAAAGATTTTAGCTTAAAGGATTAAAGCAATGGCAGTTTCAGGCAACGTGTCGTTAACACTTGAAAATCAGCTAACTGTTAGTGTTGTCATACCCACTTTTAACCGAGCTAATCTACTACCAAGAGCGATCTCTAGCGTTCTTGCACAGACATTTTCAAATTTTGAATTAATTATTGTAGACGATGGTTCTACAGATAATACAGATGAAGTAGTTAAGAACTTTATAGATCCACGAATTAGATTTTTACCTTTAGGAAAAAATTGCGGTGGTAGCCATGCACGAAATCAAGGTATTAAAGCAGCGCGTGCAGACTATATAGCTTTTTTAGATAGTGATGATGAATGGCTACCCAGAAAACTAGAATTACAGTTAGCTCGTCTCCAGTCTAGTGATAATCCTCATGCCACTGTAGTTTATTGTTCGGGATATGAATATTATGAATCAATCCAACGCAAGAAACTGCCAAATTTGATTGCCCATGAGGGGGATGTTTTTAATCATTTATTAAGAGGATGGTTACCTCCAACTACATCCCTTTTTATGATTAAGCGCTCCGCTTTAATAGATGTCGGTGGCTTTGACGAAAGGTTACCTAGCTTTCAAGATTATGACCTATGGCTAAGTTTAGCTCAAGCTAATAATCACTTTCTTACTGTGAACGAACCATTAATCATCAGATATTTTCATAATAAGCAAATTGGAGGCAATCTATCAGCTAACTTGCAAGGTTTTCATATATTTGAAAATAAGTGGGGTTCAATTATAAAACAGCATCTTGGATATAAAGGTTATCGTGAGTGTGTAGGGTTAAAAACTTCAATTATACAAGTAAATCGATTAGGAAAAGCGGTTGATGCAAATAATAGATTTTTAGCTTTACGTTACACACTTAGTTTATTGCAATTCTTACCTATTTCTGGAACATACATATTAACTGGATTGATATTAATAATATTCGGACGTGAAGGACATAAAAATTTAATTAAATTCAAGGATAAATTTTACTTAATAGCAAAGTAACAGCTTTACCATAAACCTGAAAGTGGTAGCACTTGTAACTAATTAATAGGAAGTAAAATCATGAAGTTTTCCCTAATTCTAGCAACTTTAAATCGTACTGCTGAGGTTGAAAATTTTTTAAAAATTTTAGATTGTCAAACTTATCGTAGCTTTGATTTGATTGTTGTAGATCAAAATCCAGATGACCGCCTTGTAAAATTTATCCAGATTTATCAGCATAGATATCCCATCATACACCTGCGTTCAGCCCCAGGGCTTTCCCGCGCTCGTAATGTTGCTTTGGAGCAGATTAATGGTGATATTGTGGCTTTCCCTGATGATGATTGCGCTTATCCACCAGATATTCTTGAGCGTGTAGCGAGTTTTTTTATTAATCATCCCGAGTTAAATGGTTTAACAGGAAGTTCTATTGATGAGCAAGGTAGAGACTCTGGTAGACATCTTGGCAGTCCACCTGGATTAATTAACCAATTTAATGTGTGGCGAAGGGGTATTTCGTATACTATATTTCTTCGCCGAGCTACTGTAATGCAGGTAGGTAAATTTGATGAAAGTTTAGGAGTTGGAGCAAATACACCTTGGGGTTCCGCTGAGGAAACTGATTACTTGTTGCGTGCAATTAACACTGGCTTATATTACGAACCCTCGATAACTGTAATTCATCCAATCAAGTTAACACCATCAGAACCTATCCAACTTATTAAAGCCAGCAAAAATGCAACCTATTCCAAAACTTATGCTTACGCAATGGGTAGAGGTCGCGTTCTTCGTAAACATAAAGCTCCCTTGTGGTTCGTGATTTATAATTGGGTTCGCCCATTGATGGGAATAGCAATATCACTTTTACAAGGTCGTTTAGATAAAGTTCGATCTTATTGGTTTACATTTCAAGGTAGGATGCAAGGGTGGTTAGGTTTGGCTTGAGTAAGATATGTAGTAAGTAATCATATTACACGTTTAAATGCAAGTTACATTTTATTACATAACATGTAAATGCTTGTTGTACTACAAGGGTTTCCGAACTCGTCCAAAAATATTATTTTGGAACTAATTGCGAAATTGCGATTGTTTCAAGACTTAATTCAAATTAAGAATAGGTTAAGTTTAAATATCAAAATCTCTTCAATGGTAAGCTATGAATATTTATTTTTATCTAAAAAACTTTCCACCATTGGGTGATAAAGTAATGCTACCACAGGGAACAATTAAGGCTGTACATGGATTGGCTTCAGGGTTAGTCAACTGCGGAGCTAGAGTAAAAGTCCTATGTGAAACACACTCATCGAAGCAAGGTTTGTATGAAACCCAATCTGGCTATGAAATTATAGCTTTTGGTAGCTCAAATATGAACCCACGAAAATTCAATATTGCATTTGATTTGCAAAACTACATTCGCGATTATTTAGATGACAAAAGCCTTGTAATTCTGAATGGCATCTTTCATGCAGGTGTATACTCCATGTCTCGCATACTAAAAAAGTATGGAGTGCCATATATTGTCGCACCACATGATCCTTATAGTCCTGCTATCTTTAGTAAAAATGCTCATTTGAAGTTACCATACTGGTACCTTTTTGAGCGAAAAATGTTGAAGCAAGCAAAGGCTATTCAGGTTCTGGACTCTCGACATGCTAAATTTCTACATCAACGGCAAGTTAATACTCCTGTTTTAACCGTATATAATGGTTTTTCTGCAAAAGATGTTTATCCGGAGTCATCACTGCAATGGCAAAAAAATGATAATGCCAAATTGTTTTTCTTAGGCCGTATAGATTCATATAATAAAGGATTAGATATCCTCATAGATGCTTTTTCTCAAATTGCTGAAAAGGAAAATATTCATCTGACAATACAGGGTCCAGATTGGGGAGATAAGCAGACTTTACAAGCACAAGTAGCAAAACTAAACCTTGACAAAAAAGTTTCATTTCTTAATCCTGATTTCGATAAATCTCCTTCTTTCCTTATACAAAGTCATGATGTATTTTGTATTCCCTCACGTTTTGAAGGCTTTAGTTTAGCTGCTGTAGAAGCTATGCTAGCAGGTCGGGTCTTATTGGTTTCGGAAATTGCAGGCATTGCACCTCATGTTGAAGCTAGCGGTTGTGGTGTTGTAGTTGCATCAAACATATCAGATGTTAAGTCAGGTATTGGAAAATTACTTCAACGCCGTTCAGAGTGGAAAGAAATGGGTTTGGCAGGAAGGCATTATGTGCTCGACAATCTCCAGTGGGAAAAAATTGCATCTTTTACTTTAGAGGAGTATAAAAAACTATTGTTCTAATTTTTCTTAGCATTAATTATCAAAAATGTTTTCTGTGCTGTGTCCCATATGGGCATCATAAATTAGTAAATTAAAATAGACTAAAAGTTTTAGTATTGCCCTATGCTTGTAAACTAAATTAAATGTAGTTCCAAAAGTAGCTTGAAATACAATTAAAGAAGAAGGATTTAAGAATTTAGCCCCTTTTATATTTACATTATGGGTAGATTAAGCTGACAATAGGTCAAAAAAATAGACTAATATGGATGCAAAAGTTGCTAGCAATAAAAAACACTACAAAATTCTTGTAATTTTGCATATTTAAAAACAAAATTTTATTTTGTCAAAGAATTCAACTCTATCTTAGAAATCAGTTAAAAATCATGAAAATAATTATCACTAATACTGTCGCTTTGAATGGTGGAGACGCGGCTATTCTTTTTTCAATTGTTGACTTACTTCGTCTCGAATTTGGTCAAGATACAGAAATTATTATTTATGATAGTCAGCCAGAAATAGCCAGTAAATATTATTCTAATTTATTATTTCGCAAACTGGTATATTTGAAAGCGACACAGCCTCCCTCTATGAATTTTTTAGGAAAGTCTCTATTTGGATCTACTGTAAGAAATTTCTTGGTTATTTTTATAAAAATAATATTAATGATTAATCCTATTCGACTATATTTAGCAGTATGGCTCTGGAGAAATCAGAACTACTTTGCTGTTAAATTTCTATTAAATAGCGAAGAAATACAAGATTTTAAAAACTACAGTTCTGCTGATTTAGTAGTAAGTACAGGTGGAACATATCTAATAGAAAAATATTCACTTAAAGCTAGGATATTCGATTATAAAATGACACTAATGCTGAGACGACCACTAGTGTTTTTTACCCAGTCATTAGGTCCATTTAATAAAATAAAAAACCAAAATATATTCAGAAAAATATTTAATAAGTCTACTCTTGTTATGCTGCGGGATGAAGCATCTTATGATAATCTTAAACAAATAAATGCTAACCTGAACAAAGTGCTAATTAGCTCAGATGTAGTATTTTCATTTACCGATGATGTGGGATTTCACAAAGATATTTATAAAAAAAATGTAAGTAGTTCGCGAGTAAAAATAGCAATTTCGGTGAGGTACTGGAATCACTTCACAAAAGTTAGTCAAAAAGATGGATTCACAAATTTTGTAGAAGTCATGAGTGAAGTTACTCAATATTTAATTGAGAAATATAATGCTGAAATTACATATATTTCTACTTGCCAGGGTATTCCTGAATATTGGACTGACGATTCAAAAGTAGCTGAAGAAATTATTAATTTGCTTCCTAATCAAATTCAAAAACAAGTTCACTTGAATAAAGATTTTCACTCTCCAAAAAAACTAGTAGGAATAATTAGAAATTATGATGTAGTTATAGCAACAAGAATGCACATGGCCATCTTGTCTTTGATAGCTGGTACTCCTGTATTTCCTATTGCCTATGAATTTAAGACAAAAGAATTATTTAGAAGACTGGGTATGGATGAATGGGTACAAGATATTGAAACAATAAATAAAGAAGTTATAATAACTTCATTAGATGATTTTTTGATAAAATTACCTGAAATAAGTTCTGCTCTCTTTCTGAAAGTTCTTGCTGAAAGAAATCGTGCTTTAGAATCAGGTAAAAAAGTTAAAAAAGCATGGGATGAATTTAACGGAGTACAATTGTAAATGTTCAATTATTATGTTGAAATTAAATTGCTATATGTCACAGGAGTAAAAGCCAGGGCATGGTCAAACCCAATATAGTTATATTTAGTAGTTTACTGCTTCCTCCTTCTCAAACCTTTGTTCGCGATTTGTTGGGCGAACAATTGCAACACTTTACTCCTTACTACGTAGGCTCACGTTTAGTAAAAGGATTAACCTTACCTCCAGAACGCACTCTAGTTGTTAATCAAGGAGGGTTTTTAGGTCAATCAGTAGAAGGGTTATTCAAACTTGCAGGATTTGCTCCTAAATTATATCGACAAGTTCAGCATGTGAATCCCGTTTTAATCAATGCCCAGTTTGGGCTAAGTGGGGTGCTAGCACTTCCTTTGGCACAAAACCTCAATATTCCTTTATTAGTTCACTTTCGAGGTGCTGATGCCACTGTTAAAGAAGAGTACGCCCGCTATTCCTCCTTTAACCACTGGATTTACTATCGCCGCCGTGAAACACTTAAGCGTGAAGCGCAGTTGTTTATTGCCGTCTCTGATTTTATCAAAGCAAAACTATTAGAACAGGGGTTTCCCAGTAATAAAGTTATTACGCATTATGATGGGATAGATATTAATAAATTTCAACCAGATCCAGCAGTACCACGAGAGCCAGTGGTGCTTTTTGTTGGGAGATTGACAGAAAAGAAAGGGTGTGAATACCTGATTAAGGCAATGGCTAAAGTGCAGTCAGTTCTTCCTAATGTAAAACTAGTAATTATTGGTGATGGTCCTCTGCGGTTAGACTTAGAAGCACAAGCAACAAAAATGCTTTATCGCTATCAATTTCTGGGACTTCAGCCTTCAGATGTTGTTAAAAGTTGGATGAATCGCGCTCAATTACTTGCAGCACCAAGTGTCACTGCTATCGAAGGAGATTCGGAGGGATTGCCTACAGTTGTTGTTGAGGCTCAAGCTATGGGACTCCCTGTAATTAGTACAGTTCATGCAGGTATCCCAGAAGCAGTTATTCATGGAACAACTGGTTTCTTGGCAACCGAAAGAGATTCACAAGCGCTTGCAGAATATGCTTTGCAGTTATTGAAAAACTCTGAACAGTGGCAATACTTCAGCTTAAAAGGACGGGAAAATATGCGAAAAAATTTTGATAACTTTAAGCAAATCAAAATTTTGGAAGGTATCTATGAAGCAGTGTTAGAAAATGAAGTTTAAAAACAATACCTTTTGTTCGCAAGGCATCAAATTTTCCCAAGACTTTGGTTGAAATTCAGTATAGTAATGGATTAGATAATAATGTCTTTAAAAATTTTAGTGTCTGCTTATTCCTGTAGACCGAATATGGGTTCCGAACCTGGAGTAGGTTGGAATACAGTTCAAGCACTGGCTAAATATCATCAAGTATGGGTACTGACTCGAGAAGATAATCGCACATCTATTGAGGCTGAGTTAACAAATAATAACTACATATCTAAAATAAAATTTGTGTATGTTGACTTACCCGGATCTAAATGGTGGAAACGAGGTATTGGGGGAGTACATCTTCACAACTATATTTGGCAAATTAAAGCCTATTTGGTTGCTCGCAAGTTGCACAGTAATATCAGCTTTGATTTAGCACATCACATAACTTATGTCAGGTATTCATCACCAAGTTTTCTTTCACTCCTACCAATACCCTTCATCTGGGGTCCTGTTGGAGGTGGGGAGTCTGCCCCAAAAGCATTTTGGGAGGATTTTAGTCTTCGTGGCAAAATTTACGAGTATGCACGAAATTTGTTGCGTTGGCTTGGAGAAAAAGACCCTTTTGTTCGTATGACTGCGCGGCGCAGTATCTTAGCTTGGGGGACAACCAATGATACAAGTCAAAGGTTACATAAGATAGGAGCTAAAAATGTTCAGGTATGTTCTCAGTTAGGGATATCGCAGGAAGAATTAGCCAAACTCGCCAATTACACAATATCCGACAATCTTCCTCTCAGGTTTATCAGCGTAGGTAGACTGTTACATTGGAAAGGATTTGACTTGGGATTAAAGGCATTTGCTCAAGCCAACCTCCCTGATTGTGAGTATTGGATTGTAGGAGAGGGATTGGAGAAGCAACGCCTGGAAATGATTGCTCAACAATTAGGTATTGCTCAACAAGTTAAATTTTGGGGTAATTTGTCAAGGGAACAGACCTTAAGCAAGATAGGAAACTGCCATGTATTAGTACATCCAAGTTTACATGAATCGGGAGGATTTGTCTGTTTAGAAGCAATGGCAGCAGGCCGTCCAGTGATTTGCTTAGATTTAGGTGGTCCAGCCGTTCAGGTCACAGAAGAAACAGGCTTCAAAGTTCCGGCTAACACCCCCACCCAAGCAATACATGACCTAGCTGAGGTTATGGCTTGTTTAGCTAAGGACTCAGAATTACGAGTGAGGATGGGTCAGGTAGGACAAAAGCGAGTTGCTCAATTCTTTAACTGGGATATGAAGGCTAAATCTTTAACACAGCTCTATGAAACAATTATTCATGATAATGATTACAGTGGTAAAGCTTTAGCTTAAAGACACACTTAGGACTTACGCAACTGGCACAATGAGTCTCGGTACGGCGTAGCCGTACCATCGATAATCAAACTAGTTTAAAAAGCTAAAATTAGGTAAAAAACAAATGTTACAACTGTAAAAATAGACTTTGATATCCAAAAATAATAAATTCTAAAAATAGACGGATTTTGCTTGATCTGGGAAAATAATTAATAGATATTAATCGCTGACTGGTTATTGAGTATGAAATTCACTAAATTAGATTATTGCCAGTATTTACTTAGCAGTCAAGTCAATTATACCATTACTAATTTAGCAGAGCATTTGAAAAGTATCAGTCATGATGCAATTAATTCTTATTGGCTCAGCAACTCAAACGCCGGATATTCGTATGACATTAGTTTGAGTTATATTCTGCTCTTATCCAATCCCGTACCACCCATTGTTTGTGCCAGTTGCGTAAGTCCTAACACTAACAAGAGCTATGCGAATCCTAAGTGTTCATAACAACTATCAAATTCGTGGCGGGGAGGATGAATCCCGCGAGTCAGAGGAACGCCTATTACGGGAAATGGGTCATGAAGTTGATGTCTACCAAGAACACAATGATCGGGTAGCAGCTATTGGCGCTGTACCAATGGCACTTAGAACCGTTTGGTCAACAGAGTCTTACAACATAGTTAAAAAAAAACTTAGGCAGTCTGACTGCGATTTAGTCCATATCCAAAATTTTTTCCCCCTGATTTCCCCATCTGTTTACTACGCAGCCAAATCAGAAGGTGTACCCGTAGTCCAGACACTAAGGAATTACCGACTCCTTTGTCCTAATGGCTTATTTTTCCGTGATGGGCAAGTCTGTGAAGATTGTCTGGGGAAGTTTGTTCCCTATCCTGGAGTTTTACATAGCTGCTACCGCGAAAATCGCCCAGCAACTGTTGCTGTAGCAACAATGTTAACCTTGCATCGTGCCATGCGTACATGGAGCGAAATGGTAGATGTTTACATTTGTTTAACTGAGTTTGCACGCCAAAAATTTATTGCAGGTGGTTTGCCCGCAGAAAAAATTGTAGTTAAGCCTAACTTTGTGCATCCAGATCCTGGTATCGGTGGCGGTTCTGGTGGCTATGCCCTTTTTGTAGGCAGACTTTCTACTGAAAAGGGATTAGATACCCTGCTTGCTGCTTGGCAACTTTTAGAAGGGAAAATCCCTTTAAAGATTGTCGGTGATGGTCCCTTGGCTTCTGAGGTAGTGGAATCAGCAAAAAAATTGCCTAAGGTGGAATGGCTAGGACGTAGACCGATGTCAGAAGTACATCAATTGATGGGGGAAGCAATGTTTTTAATCTTCCCCTCCAAATGGTACGAAACCTTTGGTCGGGTAGCAGTTGAAGCTTTTGCCAAAGGTACCCCTGTAATTGCTGCTAATATTGGAGCGATCGCAGAATTAATAGAATCTGGTCGAACAGGCTTACATTTCTCTCCTGGTGACCCAGAGGATCTTGCATCTAAGGTACAGTGGGCTATAGCAAATCCAATTATGCTTGCTCAGATGCGCCAAGAAGCACGAGCTGAGTTTATAGCCAAATACACAGCGCAGCAAAACTACCACCGAATAATGGAAATTTACGAACTGGTTTCTAGTCGCAAGTTCTCAAAAATTTAAATTAAGGTCAATAACAGCCAAAATAAAATTAAAACCAAGTATCTGATAAAGGCTTTAAACCTGAGCTTAAACACTAAATCAATCACTACGAATAATGATTTAAGATTGCTATTTGTTTCTACCCTTTGTTTCAATGGCAAAAGCGTAATTACTTAAATAAATTTCACAACCAATTATAGCAGGTAGAAAATAAGATGCTAGGAGAGACAAGTGTTTCAGCGAATAAATCTGGAAAAAAATTTGCACTTGCCGATAAATTTTTAACCTGGCATAGCTGGGTTCTTCTAGGTTATGCCCTTTGTGGTAGAGGTTTTTCTTACTGGGGTATTCCTCCTGCTTACATTGGTGAAATTACTCTATTATTTGGATTGATAACTTTAAGTATTAATAAATCCATTCCCAAAATACTCAAACTACCTCAAACCTGGTTTCTAATAATATTTATGCTATGGTGTTGCATCAACACCATACCCTATTTTCCTCAATATGGCTTAGACTCAATACGTGATGCTGCTTTGTGGTATTACTGTTCTTTTGCCCTGATAATTGCTGCATTATTAGTTGGTAAACCACATCGTTTTACTTTTATAATTAACCAATATGAACGTTTTAGCAGAATTTTTATTATTCTCATGCCATTCATTTGGTTAATATCAAGAACAATATCATTACCACGTGTACCTGGTTCGGCTGTTGAGATAATTACTCTTAAACCAGCTGACACAATGACTCACTTGTCTACAATTACTGCATTTTTTATTGGCTCAAATTTATTGAGATTGCAAACTGCATTTTTTATATTAGTATTTCTAATAAATTTAGCTGTGGTTGGTACTAGTTCAAATAGATCAGGAATTTTGGCATTTTTAAATGCTTTTTCTTTTATCAGCTTTACTAAGTATAAAAATAGTAAAATTTGGAAGATATTAACAATTTTAATATTTGTAATTTTAGTATTATTTATAATAAATCCAGAAATATTTGAACCTTTGTTTGTAAGAATAAATAGTATTTTTGTTGATAACCAAGAAAGACAGGGTTCAAAAGAGTATCGTTTAGAATGGTGGACATACATAATCGACACTACTATTTTTGGAGATTACTTTTGGACGGGTAGAGGATTTGGTTTCAATTTGGGTGCTGGAATCGGCTTTGATCCTATAGGTGGTGGTATAGTTCGTAGTCCGCACAATGGGCACATAACAGTTCTGGGTCGTACTGGTGTTCCTGGCCTCGTTCTGTGGCTACTGGTTCAATTAAGTTGGGCTGGAACCATACTAGCCAAGTATTTGCAATGCAGAGCAAAAGGACAAACAAAATGGGCTGGAATATTTTTGACGCTGCTTGCTTATTGGGTAGCTTGTATGACAGTCACAACATTTGAAGTAATTATTGAAGGGCCTACAGGTGGTATTTGGCTCTGGACAATGTATGGTGTAGGTCTAGCAGCAATAAAAATTTATAAAACTCATCCCGAAATTCTGACTTAAAAAATATGCTTTCAAATTATGAATATTCTGATTTCTGCATACGCCTGTGAACCAGGTCAAGGCTCCGAACCAGGAGTAGGCTGGAATGTTGTCCGGGAAGTAAGCAAGTATTGTCATGTCTGGGTCTTAACATCAAATTGCCACCGCTCAGGCATTGAAGCTGAACTTGCACGTAGCCCAATACCCAACTTACACTTCATTTATCTAGATCCCTGGGGCTGGATTATAGATTGGAGTCCAAAAGGAAAGCACACACAAAAATGGGTTTATTTTCACTACTATCTCTGGCAAATTAAAGCATATTTTGTCAGTCGCTCACTACATCAAGATATTTGCTTTGATATTTCACATCATGTAACCTATGTTAAATACTCTAGTCCCAGTTTTCTTGCACTTTTACCGATTCCTTTTATCTGGGGTCCTGTGGGAGGTGGAGAATTAGCGCCCAAAACCTTTTGGCAAAATTTTAGCTGGCGTGGCAAAATTTATGAATTTCTGCGAAATCTAGCCCGCTTGTTTGGGGAAAACGACCCCTTTGTTCGCCTGACTGCTAGGCGTAGTATTTTAGCTTGGGCAACAACAAAAGATACCGCTCAACGACTGCACCAAATGGGTGCAAAAAATGTCCAAATTCTTCCTGAGTCAGGTTTATCAAAAGAGGAAATTCAGCAACTTGCCCAGCATAATAATTCTGATATTTTACCAATTCGGTTTATTAGTATGGCCAGATTGTTGCACTGGAAAGGGTTTCATCTGGGAGTGCAAGCATTTGCTACAGCAGATTTACCTGAAAATACAGAATACTGGATTTTGGGAGACGGGCCTGAACTGGAACGATTAAAGACTTTTGCCGCAGAACTTGGTGTTGCTCACCAAGTTAAATTTTGGGGTAGATTATCCAGAAATGAAACTTTGTGTAAACTTAGCGAGTGCGCGGTGCTAGTTCACCCTAGCCTGCATGATTCTGGTGGTTGGGTTTGCTTAGAAGCAATGGCAGCAGGGTGTCCAGTAATTTGTTTGGATTTGGGAGGTCCATCTGTTCAGGTTACGGAAGAAACTGGCTTTAAAATTCAGGCACGTACACCTGAAGAAGCAGTACAAAGTATTGCTAAAGCAATGTTATTTTTGGTTAAAGACCCAGAGTTGAGATTGCGTATGGGTCAAGCAGGACAAAAGAGAGTAAAAGATGTTTTTAGTTGGGAAACTAAAGGTTTTTTCCTGTCTCAACTATATAAAGAAATCTGCACTCAGCAGTAGATACCTAATTTGACAAATTTTGATAATATTGCTGGGTTATGTCTCATTTAAGTAAAGGAAAGTTTGTAGTCAGTGGATCTAGCCCTGAAAACCTTGAATATAAGCGCTAAAGCACTCACTACGAGGCATGAGTATATTGAGATTTGAATTGCACCTACTTGCTTACTTGTAGACTATCTATATTCAGCTTAGAAAAACAAGCATGAAGCTGTTAATTTTACATAATCGCTACCGATTTGCAGGTGGAGAAGATAGGGTAGTTCAGGAAGAGAAAAACCTATTAGAAGCCAACGGGCATGAAGTGATTTTATTGGAAGAAAATAATCACAAAATTGCCAATATTTGGGACACGACTGTTGCATCGGGAAAGGCTATCTACTCTTTTGCAGCTAAAAAGCAGGTCAAAGCAGCAATAAGTCGCTTTTGTCCCGAAATAGTCCACGTGCATAACTTTTTCCCGCTCTTTTCTCCTTCGGTTTACGATGCTTGCCGTAGTGCCAGAGTACCTGTTGTACAAACTCTGCACAACTATCGACTTGCTTGTCCTAAAGCAATGCCATTTCGAGACGGCAAAATTTGCGAAGATTGTATTGGTACGTTAATACCTTGGTCTGCAATTGTACATGGCTGTTACCGCAACTCCCGTCTCCAAAGCTCGGTTGTGGCAGCAATGACTACCTACCACCGACTAAGAGGTACTTGGCATGAGCGAGTAGATGCTTATATTGTTTTTACACAATTTCAAAAAGACAAGATGGTTCAAGCTGGAATGCCAGGCGATAAAATCCACATCAAACCAAATTTTATTTTCCATAGCGATTACTCTGACAAATATATTAAGCGTGGTAGCTACTTACTTTTTGTAGGTAGGCTATCAGAAGAAAAAGGAGTTTCAATTCTGATTGATGCTTATATCCAAAACGACTTATCTATACCTCTAAAAATTGTTGGTGATGGGCCGTTATACCAGGTTTTGCAAGAGAAAGCCCAGCACACAGGTTATGGAAAGTTAATTGAATTTCTAGGCTTTCAGGACAGAGAAACAGTTTTTGAATTAATGTATAATGCAGATTTTTTAGTGTTTCCTTCGATTTGGTATGAAGGTTTTCCTTTAACGATCATAGAAGCTTTTGCTTGTGGTCTACCTGTGCTAGCTCCTAAATTAGGTAGTATGGCAGAAATTGTAGAAAATGGTGTAAACGGTTTACATTTTCAAGCAGGAGATTCTGTAAGTTTGGCAGCAAAAATTAAATGGGCTATAGATAACCCCCAAGATATAATTTGTATGGGAAAGAATGCTCGCCATACTTATGAAAGTAAGTATACTCCTAAAACTAATTATCGGCAATTAATGGACATTTACCAACAATTTATTAAATAGTCAATAAAGCTCTTATACAAAATAAGAAAATTAATTTGCAAAATTGTAAATTACAGCTAGAGAATAAGATAATTCAGTTAACATTGAGTTGAAAAACAAACCCAAAATTAACTGAATTTTATTGCCTAATAGTGTGTAGTGAGTGCTTTAGCGCTTATATTCAAGGTTTTCAGGGCTAGAGCCACTGACTACAAACTTTTATTTTTTTCAACTACTTGTTTTGAGGATTTATTGACTTCGCAAAGTAATTAAATCCAAACTGCGTACATTAGGTATAGTCACCTTTCCTCTACGCATCACAGCATCACCAACATATACGTTATTGACATTACTATTTGAGCGATACATTCTCATTGTTTTGTCTCCTGCTTGGGCAAGTTCCTCCACAAAGACTGTTACCGCAAAATCCTCTGCTGCACGACCCCCTTGTGGGTTTGACACTTTGTAACCGTTAGGAAGGGTAACCTCAAACCTATCGTCTGTAAAGTTGCTGACAGCTATTCCCCAAGAACCATCTGGATTTTTGGCACTAGCGACAGTAATTCGGGGCTTTTTACCGTAAGTCCAGGTCATGTTGCCGTCTAGGGAACTTACACTTTTTCTAAATACTGCCCCCAAGTCAAATGTCTTGCTGAGTTGGAGAAAGTAGTAATACTTCTGAAAAATATCATAACGAAATGGATCAAACGAATAACGAATCAGGCGTGTAGCATTATCTTTGGGATCTGCTGATGCGTGACCAATAAACCAAATCCAGTGACTAACTCTATGGTTCATGTCATTGAGAAACCGAGTAGCCGCAGCAGCAGCGTTTAATGCATCCCCTGGTTCTTCTGGACCGTTAGTACCAGCTTCTGTCATCCAATATTCTTTATCTGTTCCCTCAATCAAATTGGAAATACTTGGTCTCGCTGCCATGTTATAGGAGTGGGTTGAGATCCCGTCCAAAACTTCCCATGCTTCAGGGTCTTGCTTTATAGCTTTAATCACTCGATCCGCTACAGCATCGGCATTTGCTAGTTCTGGGGCAATAATTTTCACATCTTTCAACCCACGATTATCAAGCTCTTTACGGAGATTTTTGATGATGACAGGCCACTGCTCATCTGAGAATTTTATAGGACGGTCGTTTGGCTCATTCAACACACCTGTAGCGTGAATTGTTACTCCGTTTTCTTGCTTCACTTTATATATAAAATCTGCTAAGAGTGCGGCATAATTTTTGACCTGAGAGTCACGAATGTAGCCACGTCCACTAGAAGGACCCATATATGCTGGAATTCCGGTGGGAGCAAGTAGAAGTGTGTTACAGCCATTGACCAAGGCATCAGAAATAAATCCTGAGTTTACAAAAGATTTTAAAAACGCAGAATTATCTTCTACACCAGGCTCAGGTGCATATTGAGAAGGATTAAACCATAACCTGACAATTTTAAACTTTATGTCAGTACACACAAGTTTTTGCAGCGTATTTTTTTCAGATTGTGCCAGTTTTGAATAATTTCTGCCACCACCAATAGTTTGACTAGCACCTAAGCCTTGAAGCGCTTGTCTTGCTCCTTGTTTAACTGTAATCGTAACAGGTGTATTTGCCAACGTATAGCCTGATGGCTGAGCTAAGAAAACAGAAGATGCAAGAACTGAACACAAAAGAGAAGTATGCTTATTCATGATAAAAATCCTGGAACAAATTAAGTTGGCGACACTAAAATTTTGAAAATTTTGTAGTTCCTTTGTATTAACGGAACCGTGTAAATGGGGGGTGGCAGTACAATGTTTTTGAGGTTAACTCACTATTTGCAGAAGCAGTGTTAGAGAAAATACGTAAATGTCATGCAAAAAGCATTCTACAGGCAGGTAAAATCTGATAGCTTTCAAAATCTTGTATAGCAAGACTTTTGGTTATTGATAAGCTAATGAGCATTCGAGTTGCATAAAACCAGGGCTGAAGCCCTTACTACAAGCGAATCATCCAGGAAAAAGAAATGACGATTCATTAACTTATGGCAAAGTTAAATTACTTTAATAACCCAAATTGCTTTATGCCATAAGTAGTCATTACCACTATTCCCTTTTAAACTGATATTAAGGAAATAGCTTGTTGTTTCACAGTGGCTTTTGCTTTTTATTGGCTCACAGCTTGAAGGATATAGTCACCCAATAAGGGATAAAACCTAAGTTTTTAAATACCCTACTATATCCAAGCCGGGAATAGTTTATTGCTTCTGGCAGTAATCAGGACAGATTGGTAAACACCGTACTGAACTTTATCTTGTAGACGTTCCCTTAGGCTCAAATCGAAAAAATATCTTGTCCAGAGTGTGGGTGGCTTGTAAGTTTGAATAAAAAGCCTTTCTTCCACTTGTTTCGTAATTGTTTTTAGCCCAGATTCAGCCTTTATTTTTTGCAAAATTATTTCGGGAATCTCTGTTTCCAGTAAATTCTTAGCTAAGAGCATACCAAGCAATAATCTCCGCCAACAACCTAATAGCTTGGCTTGCTCTATAACCCAATCCCAATTCATCTCTGACGAAACACAGATGAGTGTAGCAACATCGCTGATTAAACTCAACTTGTTCCAACGATCCCTGCAAGCATGTACACAGAGGAATAAAAGGTTATCTTCTGGTGATAGGTTAATTACTGTTTTACCTGCCAAGGATATTGCCCCATGACGCTCCCACAGGCGTTCATGTGCAATGGGAAAAGATAGATATTTCTGCAAGAGTTGCCAGTGAAGGTCTAAATTAACCCCTGTATGTTTGTGTGTGTAGTTATTATCCTTGCAGAATGGAGATTGTAGCCTGGCGACTTCTTGGTCTCGAGTATGATTGTATGTATTTTGAAATCCCTGAGCAACCAGCAGATCCCTAGCTACTATGGCATCTTGCGGGCGAACTAAGATATCTATGTCTGTGAACTGTCGGAGTGCGAGATTATTGTAGACTGAGACAGCAAGGATAGCTCCTTTAATTGGAATTACGGTGAGGTCATGGGATTCAAATAGATTCAGCAGTTTAAGCAACTCGTTAGTCAGGAACAAGTTGCGTCTAGCATTGGCTTTGAAATAATACAGCAGATCCGCCAAAACATCTTTGGGAACTAGCTCTGTACAGTTAGTATTCAAGTTTTGGTACAGCAGTGGCATGACCTTGTGAAATGTTGCTGTTTGAATTATGTAGGCCCAGTCAAGGTCTTGCTCAAGCAGGGTTTTGATGCGTTCAATAGTTGCGGTATCTGGATGAGTACGAGCAATACAAAGAAGTAGCTCAACCTCAGGGCGATTTGTAATTTCCTGATTTTCAGTATCGGGTTTGGTTTTCATCAGAACTTGAGATTAAGTTTGTGTCCTTTTGCCCAGAACTAAAATCCAGAGCTTACTAGTTCGATACTGTAGTCAACACCTGTTGAGATATAAAGATGTAAGTTCGCCCAGGTTAAGCGGTGAGTTATCACAATGACAGAAGTATCCTCTTAATTTTGACTTATGTTGTTTGTGACATGACTAAAGTATTTACTGTGAATATGCAGAACCTCAGATTTTTGACCAAAATACTCAAATAAACTATGTATTCGCGAAAATTTATTATCTTGAGTATTCGGATTCAATATATCATTAAAAAAAAATTTCAACCTGTAAATATACAAATAAGTGATAATTTCCCAATTTTTCTTCAAAATCTTTAATCAAGTAAGATTTTTACTAGTATTACATCCTATTACTAGGATATTATGATTGACTACCTAAACATGCGTATTGGGCACACAATTCTCAGCAATGCTGTTCTCGACAACGCGATGGAAATTAGCTTCCATTTGGGTTTTCCAAGATTGAGCATACAGTCCATCTAAGGCTAGAAGTTCATCATGATTTCCCGATTCTACAATCTTACCAGCACGCATAACGTGAATAATATCTGCCTGCATCGCTAGTGTAAAGCGGTGAGTAATCACAACCGCAGTGCGATCGCTTGCCAATTTACGGAACCTCTCCAGCCAGTCATGTTCAGCCCACGGGTCCATAGCACTAGTTGGTTCATCCAAGATAATAATTTGGGCACGTCTGAAAAATGCCCGTGCCAGTGCCAGACGTTGCCACTCGCCGCCGCTTAAGTCAGTGCCGTCAGGAAACAACTTACCCAACATGCTGTTATACCCTAGAGGCAAGCGTAACAATTTTTCATGGATGCCCGATGCTTGAGCAGCTACTTCAATGTCTTTTTGGTTAAATGCCGTTGATATATTACCCAAAGCAATATTTTCACCAGCCGTTGTGTTGTATGGGATGGGAGACTGGAACAATACAGTAATTAAGCGGCGGAGTTCTTTGACAGAAAAGCTGCGAAAATCTATGCCATCTAGTTCAATACTTCCCGAATCCGGGTCATAGAAGCGGCACAAGAGCTTAATTAAAGTACTTTTGCCAGCACCATTGTCACCGACGATCGCCACAATTTTACCAGCCGGTAGCGTTAGGTTAAAGTTATCTAACACTGGTTCTTGACTGCCAGGGTAGCGAAAGCAAACTTGTCTAAATTTAATTCCCTGTTTAAGCGCTGATGGTACAGGAATCGGGTTAGGTGGACTGACAATTGTTGGCTGAATCTGTAAAAATTCAAACAAGTTACCCAGAAACAAGCCATTGCGATAAATTTGCCCCAAGTTGCTTAAAAGATTTTTGACAATGCTTTGTCCTTGATTGAAAGCTTGGAAAAATAAGGCTAAATCGCCTAAAGTTAAAATTCCTAATAAAACTTGCCGTCCCATCCAGGCTAAAGCAGAACCGGCAATGATCAAAGCAATCAGTACAGCAATCAGGCGGCCTGCTGTTTGTAATTTCAACAAGTTGAAATGTTCACGTCTGAGTCGCCGACGCAGATTTTGGTAAGAAGATTGGAAGTAATCAGCAAAGTCAAACAAGCGGATTTCTGCGGCGATCGCACTGTTTGTCAATAGGTAATCGTAGTACATGAGCCATCGACGATCAGTTGTCGTCCGTTGTGACCATTGATACTGTACTTTATTTATATACGTCAAAAAATAAAAAGCCGGGAAAGCACTGATCACCAGAATTGCAGGTAACCACAGACCATAGGAAAGCAGAATTGTGGCCATTGCCAACAAAGTCACTGTGTTTTGCAATAAACTACCAGTGCTTTCTAATAAAGCCAGCGATCGCCCACTAGCTCCCTCTCGCGCTCTCTCTAGCTTGTCATTGTATTCAGAGTATTCATAAAAGCCATAATCCACTGCCACTGATTGTTTATGAATTAAACCAGTGATGTAGTCGTGTATTAGCTCTGATTGAGCAGTGCGAATCCATTCACTAGCACTATTCAAAACCTCCCCCAATACCATGATCCCTGCCATCAATCCCACAGGAAGGAGAATCTGCTGCACACTTGCCATAGAAACGCCGGAGCCAGTGGCTTTAACTAAAGCGTTGACTACTTGAGGCGTGAGGGAAATGGAGGCGGCAGGTAGCAATCCTTGAACAAACAGCGCTACCATCCAGGTTACAGTCCAGTAGTGAGATGCCACCCAGACTAATTTAAATGTTTTGATGACATGGGAGAGTATGGTCTTTGCGCTACGGAGTTTGCTGTTCAAGATATTAAAACCCTCTAAATTCCCAGATATTTTGCAATTATTGGACAGCTAACGTTAAAGTGCTTTTGTTGTTGTCTGCTACATCATTTTCAATTAGCTTGACTAAATCGGGCAAATCTGCTAAAGAAGGCTTGCGAGTAAACCTACAGAAATCCACTTTTTTCACTAGTTCTGTACACAGACGCATATGGGAAGTCAGGAATTCCTGCTCTGTTACTAAACTCATAGCACGGGTATGACGCACTAATTCGACAAAGGCATCTTGGGGTTGCAGTTCAGTAATTTCATGCTCATCTCCCCTAGCCAGTACATAAATTCGCTGTAACGGCAGGGGATTTTGTTGAAAACCACGAGCAAATTTGTAGCCTAGTTTAGGCGCGTTTTGGTGAATAGGAGACAAACTCTCGGTATCCTGTCCCAAAGAAGCAGCCGCTTCCGGCCAAAGTTTGAACTGGGGATAGGCAGGAAATACTATTGGCTGTCCTGAATCAATTTGGATCGGCATGACATCATCACTTAAGACATCAAAGCCACTTGTATGAAAAGCTGTTGCCAAGGTTGACTTACCCCAGCCTGAACCACCCATAAACGCCACTGCTTTGTTGTTGATGTCAACACAACTAGCATGGAGAACCAGCAGTCCTCGTTGTCGTAATAGTATCGATAATATGGGACCTAGAAGTATGGTACACAGAAGAGCTTCATCAACTCCCGGCTCAGGAGCAATAGTAATTTCACATCCTTTCTGAACCAAAAACATGCCAACTTCGGCTACATCCCCACGAAATTTGCTACCCCGATCAAATTCCACATTAGTGATATCCTCTGGCTTACCAAACCGTACAATTACGTCTGGGTTGCCTTCTTTTTCTATTTCAATTAATTCGGGCAACAACAATTCGGAAGCAATTGATAGATTGTAGGCTTGATAAGTTTTCATCACATGTTTTTATTGATTGCAAATCAATTAGGCTTTTTATTATTGTGTTTTTTTTAATTTTGAACCACAAAGGCACTAAGACACCAAGAAAGATACATATTTTATGAGGCAAAACTAAGATTTAGTTTTGCCTCTTTGGCAGTTTACTCAGGTAGTATCAAAAGGTTCAATCAAAAGATTTTACCTAAAGAACTAATTTCCTTGTAATGTTCCTCTTGATCGAACGCTGTTTTCAGATGGATTAATAACCCCATCAATAGAACCACCACCAGTGATGGGGCCACCAGGAGCAGAGATAGGAGAATTATTTCCAGCAAAGAACAAGAAATCATTTTGAGAGGAAGCGCCGAAGAACTGGGTGATTTCTTCAACGTTTCCGTGAGTTTTCAGGGTTGGTGTGCTGTACTGTTTTTTCATTTTAAAACTCCTCATTTAGAGTAATTGAAATTTAGTGGAATTTACCTGTGACTTGGACTTACAGTGTGTACTGGTAACAATAAATAAGTATAATATTGCCTACCGATATTCACAACCTGCCAAGCTAAAACTACAAATTTACCTGTTTATGGTCTAGCCACAAAGCTAAGGTAACTGCTTGCCAAACTGCCATAATGTCTTCATTATTAATTTGGTTTTCTTCTGAGATTATTCGTTGATAAGCTGATTGTAAAAAATCTATATTTAGATATTTTTCAATAATTCCTAGCTTGTTGGACATGACATCATCTAAAATTTGGCGATCGCGCTTTAAAAGTCCATCATAAAAATTTGGTGTCAGATTGGTTTTATCTCCTCGCCATTGAACTTTTTCTGGGAGAATACCTTCTAAGGCACGGCGCATAACTATGCGTCCCCATCCTTGGTAGAGCTTTTGGTCAGAAGGTAATGCTAGGCAAAATTCAATCAGTCGCTTATCCATGAACGGATGACGAGCTTCTAGAGAAAACATAGCTGCATATTGATCCATCTGCTCTAAGGTGTACGCTAGTAACCCTTGATTCAGACTACGCCAATGATGTTCTTTGACGGTGAGGGGCGCTTCTGTTGAGCCTCCTAGCTGATTGATGCGTTCATCTAAACCAATATTTTTGGCAAAGTTACGATTGACTAGAGGTGTTAAAGATGAAGCAACTTTAGTCGGTTTCTCTTGTCTACGAACCCACTGCCATAACTTTTTTATCGGTTCTAGCAGTAGGGGTTTAATACCGTGATGAATAATTAAAAGCTGGCGCGAAATACCTAAATGCTGGTGAATTTGTTGCACTGCTTTGGCAAACTCTATCCATCGCAACCGCTTCGGCAATTCTCTCAAATACGGTAATCCATGAAACCCAAACACAGCCTGGGGTGATACATTGTGGTGTGGTGCAATTGCTTTTGCTTCCTGAATTAAACTCTGCCATTTACCTTGACGGGCAAGTTCCGTGAGCCTGGTTGTACCATGACTAACTGTGGTATCACCATCAAAACCATCTAGAGAAATTCGCAGTCCTAAATCCTTTACCGCAAGGTTCATGTTCCAAGGATAAAAATGGCTAGGGCCTAACAGTGCTTCATCTTCATACTGGAAAATGTTATCCAAGTTGGATAATGGGCCATTCTTATCTCCCTGAATGTAGTGGGGAATAAACTCACCTTGTTCGAGTACCGCATTGATGAATGGTCGTTCATCACATTCTGCGATTTGGTCAAAAATGGTGGAAATCGTGTGTAGCTGAGTAGGTTTTTCTGGTGTTTTTGACAGTAGATGCCGAGCTACACAGGTAACGGCAGAGGAATCTAATCCACCGCTCAAGTGGCTAGCGATCGCAAAGGCACTACGCAAACGACAGTGTACTGCCTCGGTAAAGATTTTTTGAAATTCCTTAGCATACTCATCGTTGGATGATAACCGTAATTCCCGATATTTGTCAAGTTCCCAATATGGCCATGTCCTAATTACAGATTTATTGATCACCATGCTGTGAGCAGGGGGCAACCGCAGAATATCTTGGTAAGTAGTGATGACTTTATCTTCCATCATCAGTGCCAAGTAATCGGCAATTCTCACCTCGTTCAGTCGGCGTGATATTTGCGGTAAACCGAAGATCGCCTTAATTTCTGAGGCAAATACAAAAACTTTACCTGGTTGATAATAGTAATAAAACGGCTTTACCCCCAAATGGTCTCTAGCGCAAAACAAAGATTGTTTGTTTTGATCCCAAATGGCAAAAGCAAAATCACCTAAAAGATGTTCTGAGCAGGACTCACCCCACTTTTCATAGGCAGCTAAGATAAATTCACTATCTGTAATTTTTTCTATGGGGCGATTAGGTAGTTCTAACACTGATGCTAATTCATCCCGATTATCAATTCTGGCATCCGCAGTAATTACGAGATTTGCTGCTTCATTGACTAGGGGTAATTTTTCTATTAAAGATTCGGGGGTTGTCCACAACATTCGATGTCCAAAACCAACAGAACCATTGACCCAAATGTCTGCACCATCGGGTCCTCTATGGGCGATGATCTCAACCATCCGTTCTAAGTCTTGATGATTTACAGCCCGATTGTTGAGATAATGAACACCCACAATACCGCTCATAATCTCACTCCTTCCAGGGACGGCAGTGGCATATAACGCGAAAGGTCTTGGAGATTACCGATGACAACTAGCCCTTGATATTCAATCCAAGCATGAGCTTCTAACTTTCCTGTTTCTCCCTTGGCCACGCCAATGCGGAATTCGGGTAGGTATCCATAACGACTCATCAACACTTGGGTAGTTAAAGCCCGCGCCAGACATTTAGCACCTGGTACACAGCGAGTCACTGCGTTCACAGCCCAAACAATTTTGCTCACAGATACTTGGTGGATACTCTGCGTTCCTTGACTGGGCTGACTAATTTTCGTGAGGAGTTTTAGTAATTTATTAAACGGTAGTAACCCCAGCCCTAACCTGATTGCTCCTAGTAAAAATAAGGTCTTGATTAAAAAATAGCGATCGCCTGCACTCAAATGCAAGAACTTACGCATTCGTCTCATTTTTAACCTCAATTAGTCCAGCTGCAAGAAAGTCTTTTAGCAATGCTATCAAGTCGCGATCGCATTCTTCAGATGCCACCTCATATTCTTCTAAAATGCTCTGCTTGATATCTTTCACAGCTTTTGGTTCTTGAATCAAAGTCCAGATCCGCGCCCCTACCTCATTTAGTCCGTGGTAAATTCCTGTCTTCAGATGCAGAATAACTGCTTCATCGCCAATGTCGGAAAAAATTTGTTCTGGAATTGCTACTACTATTGAAGAGTCTGAGATGTGAGCGTCTAGTTCTGTAATTTTCATCCTTATCCTAATTTTCCTTTTGTTCTGTGACTACTTTTTTCTAAACACGTGGTAGAACCTCATAATATCTACACACTTTTAACTTTTAGATGGACGGAATCAGTACAAGATTTACATTAGACAATTTAGTAGTTGTAGTCTGAATTTTGGTATAAACCCTTAAATCTTTTGATAAAAAATTCTAATCTTTGGTAAAAACAACAGGGATTTAACTTAAGTATTCACTTTTACCTATCAGGAATTTAGCACAGTGAAATACTTACGTAATATGCCCATAGCCAGTATACATACGTGTATTGACTTTTCAAGTCAGGTTCATAGAAAAAATACAAAGCTGTTAATTTTTTATAAAGCTGTTTGGGCTGATTTACATAGTCAACTAAACCAAGAATTCTCAAAAAGAATATCCTGAGGTTAATTCACAACCTGGTCAGTTGAAATCAATCCGAGGTGAAGTATGGTCTCTGGCATTCAGAAACCAGGGGAGGAAATCGTGTGCCGAGCCAAAAACGCCACGAGCGATCGCGATTTTATAATGAACGGCTAAAATGCAGACTGATTTGTCCTAATTTTTTTCTCCAGGTACTTGACATGACCCCGGTAGAAGCTGCTATAGTGTTACGAGTCAAGTATTGGGGCGTAGCCAAGTGGTAAGGCAGCGGGTTTTGGTCCCGCCATCCCTAGGTTCGAATCCTAGCGCCCCAGTTTAAAGAGGAGTAAAAAAATCTGCTCCTCATTTTTTTGTTTTTAATTCATAGCCGTAGTCACATAGGTTAGGACAGTGTTGATTACTAGCCTGGAGGTAACTGGGTTTATCCTCAGCAATCAGCACTTGGCTATGACTTCTGACAACTTGCCATCACAAGCATGATAAAAATTTTTGCAAAAGATCACTACACATGTAGCTTTAGTACAGTAAAGCTACCCAAAGTATGGATTATGACTCCATACAGTAAATTAAGCTTGTCGCGTTACTAAAATTATCTGTAATTAAATCGTATTGGGGTCTAACTCCTTTTTTTTTGAAATTGGTATTACCTCGTTGATGGTGCCAAAATCATTGATTACAATATCAAGTTAAGCTGACTGTAGATAAAGTCTATACAAAGTTGTAGGTCATATTAGTATGTTGAATGAGTAAAAATTATGTATAGCTTTAACTGAAAACGTCAGTGAGCCAGCCAATTTAGGCTACGCAATGTTACTGTAGTGATATTGCATTGCTCCCAGTTAGCCTGTATTCTCAACACTGTAGTTAACATAATGGGTATCATAGCTAGGTTTTTGACAATACCTAATATCCTTTTGGGGTGTTTGAATCATATGACTAGTCAGTCAATTCAGTAGTTTGCCCGGTATAGTGCAAAATAAGGCAACTGCCAAGAAGACTAACTACGCCAAGATTGAATCGAGGCATTCGTCTGTGTAAACAATTCCAGTAGTTTAAATTACAAATATTATGCTGCAATCAGACAAATATCCTCACCTGTTATCAAATGCTAAAACTGCTCAGTTAAATGATAGTGATGATGAATTGAATCTAGGTCAAATTGCAGCAGTCTTGCGTCGCCGATTGTTGTTAATTGTTGGCATAACAGGCTTATTAGCAACAGCAGCAGTTTTGAAGGCAAAAACTGATCCTCCAGTTTATCAAGGGAGGTTCGATATATTAACCAAACGTGTGACTGGAGAAAGTCAGGTTATTGCCAATGTCCCCCAAGCTTTAAATGCCCAAGGGAATACAAATAGTACGTCACAACAACAAGAACTTCAGACAACAATTGCAGTCTTACAGAGTCCTCGAATTATTGAACCCATCATTGAACAACTCAAGACTCAAGACCCGAATTTTATTGATAGGCTTCAGGCGCAATACCCAGACTTTATTGAAGGTCTTCAAGCTCGATACCCAGAAATTACTCCTAACCTGCTTTACGGCCTCTTTGTTAGTAACTTAACTATTACATCCGAACAACCAAATATCATAAATGTTCAATTTACCAATCCAGATCAGGAGCTAGTGAGGAATTTTTCAAATTTACTGGCTGATGCTTATCTAAATTACAGTCTGGAAGATCGTCAATCAGACGTAGTTCAAGCTATTAATTTTGTTAATCAACAAAGAAAGCCTCTGGATGAGCGAGTGCAATACTGGCAAAATCAACTGCGAAACCTGCGATTAAATAATAGCTTAATTGAGCCAGACCAGAAAGCTCAAGAATTATCTAGTCAACTTGCTGCTTTGAGTCAACAGCGAATCAATAATCGAGTAGAGCTAGAACAATCGGTAGCCAGATATCAAGATTTACAAGTAGAGTTAGCACAACAGCCAGGAGAGAGAGCTGGTAATTCTTTACTGAGTGAAAATCCCCGATACCAAAGGATACTGGATCAAGTCCAAGCTGCGGAAGTTGAAATTACGAATCAGTCAGCCATATTGACTGAAGACAATCCCACAATGGTGACATTAAGAGAGCGGAAAGCTTATTTACTTCCCTTGCTAGCTGGCGAAGAATTACGAGTACAAAGAGATTTTCAAAGTCGTATCCGCGCACTTTCAGCCAGAGATGTATCTCTGGCGGAGAAAATCCGAAATGTTAGCAGTGAAATCAGAGGGTTGGCAACCATTAGCCGTGATTACGCTAACATTCAACGGGAATTACTAATTGCCACTGATGCTCTGACTCAATTTACCGCTAAACAACAAGCATTGCAGATCGAGAAAGCTCAAAAGCAGCAACCTTGGCTGTTACTTGATCCAAACTTGGCTGGAGTTAATAGTCCTGCGGCGATTTCCGACAGTGCTACGAGAAACTTAGCATTGGGGGGTGCTTTAGGGCTACTATTGGGTCTAGGAGCAGCTTTAGTTGTAGATAAACTGAGCAACATTTTCTACACAGCTAAAGAACTTAAAGATACTACTAGACTCCCACTACTAGGAATAGTGCCTTTGAAGAAAGAATTGGCAACATCTACCCAAGGAAATTTAGCTAGAGGGATACAACAACCAAGTAGCGCCTCATTTTTTGAAGTTTTTCGCTCGCTTTACACAAACATTCTGCTTTTGGGTTCAGATACGCCAATTCGCTCTTTAGTCATCAGTTCACCGGGACAAGGAGATGGTAAATCTACTGTTGCTATACAGCTAGCACAGGCAGCTGCCGCGATGGGACAAAGAGTCTTGTTAGTAGATGCTAATCTCCGTTGTCCTAGCCTACACAATCGTGTAGGACTGATGAATATTCAAGGCTTGACTGATGTAATTTCCCAAGATCTAGATTGGCATAATGTGATCGAGCGATCGCCTCTAGAAGAAAATTTGTTTGTCATGACTGCTGGGCCAATTCCACCGGACTCAGTGAGGTTGCTAGCTTCTCAAAAAATGCAGGATCTCATGGACAACCTGCAAGCAGATTTTGATTTAGTCATTTATGACACACCGCCGCTTTTAGGATTTGCAGATGCTCACCTCATGGCTGCTAATACTAATGGCATTGTGCTAGTGGCTGGTTTGGGTAAGTTAAAACGTACTGCACTCCAGCAAGTATTAGAAGAAATTCAGATATCTGGCACTCCCATGTTAGGAATGATAGCTAACAAATCTAAAGATTCTATCCCTGTTTCTCACAACTACTATCAGCAATATTACCAACAAAATATCGGTGCTGAAAGAATTGCTGAAGACGCAGAAAATAACAACGGTTCACTTTCCTCTGCTTTGAGAAGAAATAGACGACGTTAAGTTTAATAATTGAAAAAGTCAAAAGAAAACTTCTTTCTTTTGACTTTTGTATTACTTAATATACCAACAAAAAACTACTTATCAGGTGATTTTAAAGCTTGATCCAAAACTTGCCGAGCATGTTCTGCTTTAGCTTTGGCTTCTTGGTAACGCAAATTAGCTTGGGCAAAATTTTTCAGGACTTTAAAACCTTCCTTGAGACGAGCAATTTCCTCTTCACTTACTGAATTATCTGAAAATAAAACATCAACAGCCTTGCGAATTTCTAGTGCTTCAGCGCGTGATTCCTGCACTTTTAGCTTGAGTGTAGCCAAATTATTTAAAATTTGGACAGCTTGGGTAATGCCGTCCTCACCACTGGCAGAATCGTTAGCTGGTTCTTTCACCTCAATTAATTGTTGAGGGCTAAATCCCTCTTCCAGTTCAGTGGGTAGCTTACCAGCATCCATCAATTCCATCAGCTGATCCATAGCTTTATCACGGGCTTTGGCTGAATCTTTTCCAGAAACATTGAGGATGATTTCTGGGCTTTGAGCGAGAGTGTACTGAACCATATTTAGGACAGAAAAGTTGCTGATTAACCAAGCCAAGCCGAATAATTCTAACATGAAGAGAGTAGCAACTTATGGACTGACAAATAAAAAAATAACCAATCGCTGAGTGAGGAGGGAGAGCAGAGGGGAAAGGACTTATATCATACTCTCCCCCGCTCCCCAGTCTCCAATCCCCAGCTAAGGCAACCAAAATAAAACTTTATACTTGATAAAGATAGAGAAACTTTTAATAGGAGGGAAGAGTAATGGCTCCCAATCCCACCATCATGCAAGCTATAGAAAAACTGGGTTACCGAGTCACCGTTGGTGATGTGGCAACCCAGGCAGGATTGAATGTTGCAGAGGCTGGGCAAGGGTTATTAGCCCTGGCTTCCGATACAGGCGGACATTTACAAGTTGCAGAGACTGGTGATATTGTTTACCAATTTCCACGAAATTTTAAAGAAAATTTACGTAAAAAATACTTTCAGTTACAGTTGCAAGAATGGTGGAAAAAGGTTTGGGGAGTTCTGTTTTACCTCATTCGTATTTCTTTTGCCATTTTCTTAATTGTTTCCATTGCCCTAATAACTATTACCATCATTGTCATCATCACTGCTGCTAACTCAGATCGTGACGGCAACAATAGAGGAAGTAATTCTAGGGGTGGTGGGTTCTTCTTTTTCCCCTTTCCAGATTTATTTTGGTACTTTAGCCCCAATTATCGCACTCGCTACCAGGAGCAGCGATACGAAAGACGCCAAGACAGAAGCCAAGAAAGTAATTTAAATTTCTTTGAGGCTGTATTTTCGTTTCTGTTTGGCGATGGTAATCCTAATGCCAACTTAGAAGAACGCCGTTGGCAAGAAATTGCGGCTGTGATTCGGAATAACCGTGGTGCAGTAGTTGCAGAACAAATTGCCCCGTATCTGGATAATCTTGGTGAAAGTTATACACAAGAGTACGAAGATTATATGTTACCTGTTCTCCTGCGATTTAACGGCCAACCGCAGGTAAGTCCTGAGGGACATATTGTCTATTACTTTCCAGAATTACAGGTAAAAGCAAGCAACAAGCATCGTCAGTCAATAGCAACGTATCTGGAGGAATTCCCTTGGCATTTTAGTGCGGCGGGTTCAGGACAAATTATGCTGGCGGCTGGGTTGGGGATACTAAATTTTGTTGCTGCATTAATACTGGGAGGATTATTAGCAGATGGTACAGTTGCCGCCGAATTAGGTGGATTAGTAGCATTTGTACAAGGAATTTACTGGCTATTGTTAGGTTACGGCACAGGTTTCTTGGCTATACCTTTATTGCGTTATTTCTGGATTCAGTGGCGCAATAAAAAGATTGCTGCACGCAACCGCGATCGCCTGTCCCGATCCAGGCTATTAGCTAATCCAGATGACACCATACAGCGAAAAATTGATTATGCCCGTCAGTTTGCCAATGAAACAATCATCGGTAAAGACGATTTAGTATATTCCACCGAAACCGACTTACTCGACCAAGAAGTTGAGCGTTCTGCACAAATTGATGCTGAATGGCAACGGCGTTTGCAAGAAGGAAGTGGGGAGTAGGTGACAGGCTTCGGCGTGAGCGCTCAGTCGAACGGTGACAAGGTGACAAGGAAGGGGACAAGAACGAAAATGCTTCCTCATCTCCCCATTCCCCATGCCCTATTTACTTCGTTTTAATTGGCGTTAGAGCTACGCCTTGGTAATAATGTCCTAAAATTTGCAGGTGGTTTGCTCCTTGTCGAGCCAGATTGTACGCTCCCCATTGACTCATGCCTAAACCATGACCAAAGCCTAGCCCTTGTAATACAAAGTTACCATCTGCGCCTTTAGTGATATTGAAGCGAGTACTTCTCAGTTTGAGCGCAGTCCGCACTTCTTCGCCCTTTAGCACCTTTGTACCTTTGTCACCAACAATTTTTAAGGCTTTAACACTACGGAAAGGTGAGTAGGCTTCTGGAATCATCTCTTTGACATTGCCTACACCAGAAATTGTGCTGCTAATTTCATCAGGAGAAAAGGTTTTTACCCAATTACACGCGCTGATATTTTGATCGAAGTCTTGAACAGCACGCAGGTAAGCTAAAGGGTTTCCCCAAACATCTTCGACATTTTCAGTGTGCCCTCCAGAGCAGGCGTGGAACACTGAGAGAATAATCTCATTTTTATAAGTTAGTACCTTCCCGGCTGTGGCATCGACTGCGTTGTATGTACTGGGAGACTCGCTGCTGATTCCTTGATAAATTTGCCAGCGATCTGGACTAGCACCTAAGTCGTAAATGGGATTATTGCGCTGTTCATTGCGCTTGTAGAGAGCATAGGTACGGGCAGCGATCGCTTGAGCTTTGAGAGCCTCTTGAGGCCATCCAGAATCCATTTCGCCACCTAGAACACTGTAAAGATACTCTTCTAAATCAACCCAGTTAACGGCATCTAAACCTTTCTCTGTAGGGACAACCAGCGTTCTACCCCGATACCAGCGATCGCCAATATAAACAAATCCATCACCTGTTGGCTCAATCCAAAATAAGCCAGATTGCCACCGTTCCAAAGCCACTCCACCAGGGATGGTTTGGGCATAAAATGAACTCATTGCCGGCAATTGTCCGAGAGTACGACCCGTGCTATCCTTAACAACCGCCGCCGTAGAACTGCCAACTCTCACCTGATTAACTCCCCTCTCAATTGCTACGCGCAAAATTACAGATGCTTGAGCTGGGGCCACTAAAGCCATCCACAAGAAGATACCTATCCACCAATGACGTACTTTGATCTGGGAAAATAAAGAGCCTAATAACAGTTGAAATTTCATACTGATCATTTAAATCACATTTAAGCAAGTATCTGTTTGACGTTCTGGACTATAGTGTCTACTACTCAAGATGAGACAGTACTCCACCCTGGGAAGTTGCCACTTCCTCACTAATTATGCGATCGGAATTGAAAATCAGCTCATCAAATAAGAAAAGGGGACAAGAACGAAAATGCTTCCTCATCCCCCTATCTCCTCATCTCCCCATTCCCCATTCCCCATTCCCCTTGAGAATTACTCACATCATTAGCGATAATGCCAATTAAATTCAAATTGCTCAAAATTTCTATCGTTTGTGTCAATTCTTTTGGGGTTATTTGACCAATGCGCCCCACCATCACAATCCCATGACAGAATGATGCTAAAATCCTGGCATCCACCATACCTAAAATGGGTGGAGCATCTACTAACACTAAATCATAGGTCTGCTCAAACAACTCTATTAGTTCTTGCATTCGCTGAGAACTCAGCAGCTTGATTGTATCTTCCGGTGTAGGGCCAGCAGTCAAAATATCAATGGCAGGGTGAATCGGCTGGATGTAATCCTGAACATGGGTGTTTGTTTCATCGAGTAATAACAAAGATAGTCCCCAGTCATTGGATAGTTTCAGGATTTTATGCAGGTTAGGATACCGCAGGTTGGCATCAATCAGTAGTATGCGTCGATGCATACGAGCAGCACTAGCCGCCAGTCCCAGTGATAAGATTGTCTTGCCTTCCCCAGATAATGCTGAAGTTAACATTATGGACTTGAAGAGGAAAGGATATTTGAATATTTGAATGTTTTGGTAGACAATATCCAAGCTTTCGTGGCAAGGTAACCAAGTGTTAGCTTCTACCAAAGAAGGAGCCAAATTTCGCCGCCGATTCATAAACAAGCTGGGAAGCCGCTTCTTGATACCAAGCGGCGCTAATTTAGGTACTGACCCCAGTAATCGCAGTTTCGTTAGCTTCTGTAATTCTTGTACAGAATAAATAGTGTAATTAAACATCCCCCAAGTTAGGGCAACTACGATACCTAAAATGGGACTGACTACAACTCCCCCAAATAAAAGTAATAATCTGCGGTTACTTGTAGAGGTTCCCAGCGCCGGCTCTTCTAACACTTGCCAATCAAAACCTCCCTGAGAAATTTTCAGTCCCAGATACTGTTGTGTTTGGAGTAGTTGCTCAAGTGTTTTGCGTTTTGCTTCTACCTCTGGTAATAAACGATTATATTCTGCTATGAGGCTGGGATATTTGCTGAGTTGCGATCGCAGTCGTTCTTCTGATTCAGCTAGGCTCTTTTCATTGGCAATTAGTCCTTGAACAACTGTTTGCACTTGAATGAACTCTTGCACTAGTATTGGGTCAACTCCTGCTATCTGTCCCTGCGTCAACAGTGTTTTTTCCGTATTTCTGGTATTGATAGCTTTGTCACTTAGTAATTGTTTTACCTCTTGTCGTAACAGATCTAGTTGACTCTGGCGTTGTTGCTGAAGTTGTTCTATGATGGGTGACTCTTCTGTGTAGCGCCTCTGTTCGTTAGCTAGAGCCAGTTCTGTTTTTTGAAACTCAGTCAATAGCGACTGGTAACGTGTTGACTGATTTAAACGAGAGGTAATTAGTGCATTTTGAGATAAAAATGCTATTTCTTTTTCTAAATTATTGTAGCGAGCTTGTACATCTTGAAGTTCTGCACGGGTAGTTTGTCGCTGTTTTTGGATATTGGCGAGAGACTCTAGCAGGATTTTACTTTGTACTTCCGGATCTAGTATATTATGTTTTCTGCGAAACTGTTCTAAGTTTTTCTCTGCTTGACTCACCTCTTTTTTAATCTGGGGCAAGCGGGCACTAACAAAAGCAAGTCCTTTATTCAGACGTTCGTTTTGTTGCTCTATATTATAGTCTTGATAAACTTTGCGTAGAGCTTGAAGTACCTTTTGTGTTTTGACTGCATCATCGTCATGAAAGGAAACTTCAAATACTTGACTAAGACCTTGATTAAATCCAGCTTTACCCTTTAATTGAGTAACTACTAAAGGTGCTTTTTTAGTGTTATCATTGTTACCTTTTATATCTTCTACAGTTAAGTTTGGATAATCAGGACGCAGAATATCTACAGCTTTCTGGATAAGTTTAGAACTCAGCATTAGTTTCATTTGAGCGCTGTAGTCAAACACTGGAAGATTTGGCTCAGTAAACTCACTATTTACACCTACCCGGATATCACTTGAGCGTACCCCTGCATATAAATTGGAATTTACCAATATCTGCATAGAGCTTTGGTAATTCGGTTTTGTATTAACAGCCAATAAGCTAGCAATTGACATGACTATGCAGGAAACACCTAAGCACAAAAAGCGTCTACGAAGCAAAATTTTGGGTATTTGTCTGATATCAACTGCGCTTAATGAAGTGTTTTTAACCAGTTGCTCTTGATTCAGACTTGTGTTAGCCACTATCAAATTCCTCTACTATCGAAATACAGAAACAATATATATGGACGATTATGAGACCATTGATTGTAAATGAAGTTTTATCAACCTATAGACTCAACATAATACTCAATGTTTCTTGTTTGAGATATGAAGAATTTGTGGAATAATTAATTCGGCTTTAATTGACACGCAAGTACTTTATTTATATCAATAAAAAATGATGCTTTGATGATATTTTCTGTTTGCAAATAATAGGTATATAAAAATACTTTCATGTGAATCAAATTGCTTATAGATAAAATTGACTAAATCGCAAATTAATACCTTTTAGAGGAATATAAGCATCATGCTCTACTAAATAGTAACAGTTTGCACTGGTAATATTTTTAAAATTAGCAATTTGTAAATCAGAAAAAAATCCATAATAAAATATACATATTAGTAATTTGCAAATATTTAAATATGTATAATATAAGCTGTACTTTTAAGTACTTTTTTATTTAAAAAGTAAATGATAATACATTTTTATTTGAGATTGATTATGGCAATTCAAGATTGTGTAAATATCTCCAATATTTTCCGGTTTGTCAGTTGAAGTGCTTGTGAGTAAGTAGACATACTTAAATGTAAGAGAAATTTTTGTTCGTAGTGAGCGATTTATCGCTTTATTGCAAGGTTTTAAAGGGCTAGAGCCGCTAACTACAAACTTTTATTTTATTAAATCTTTCTACTTATCACATGGGACAAAAAACAAGCTTGAAAATCTCTTGGTATCCAGGTTTAACAAAGTCAGAAGGACGATCTTCCTTCTGACTTCTTCCTTCTTGTTCAATTGCTCATTTTAATTAACTCGGCTTGCCTCCGTCTAGGTACACTATAAGTCATGAAATCATAAGCCATATCTGTATTCGGAAAAATAGCCCTGGCCTCATGAAGTAAATCTTTTAACTCCACGGTATTTCCAGGAGCATAGCGGGGACTGAAATGAGTCATAATTAACCGATGTGCCTCAGCAACTAAAGCTGTTTGCGCTGCCATTGTGGTTGTGGAATGCAATCGCTGAAAAGCCAAGTCTGCATCTTGATGGGCAAAGGTAGCCTCATGAATTAACACATCCGCATCCTGTGCTAACTCCACCGCACCTTCGGAATAAATGGTATCTGTACAATAGGCGATTTTGCGCCCAATTTCTGTCTCACCACATAACTCAGTACCATTAATCACTCGTCCATCGGCTAGTGTTACCGTTTCACCACGTTTGAGTTGACCGTAAATCCGACCAGGAGGAATTTGCAACGCCTTGGCTTTTTCCACATCAAAGCGTCCTGGGCGGTCTTTTTCTGCTATGCGGTAACCAAAAGCTGTAATGCGGTGATGTAAAACACCACAGCTAACTGTAAACTCATTATCTTCATAGATGATTCCTGGGCGGACAACGTGAACTTTAACTGGATAGGAAAAATGTGTGTGAGAGTAACGTATGGCAGCTTGGATGTATTCATTTAATCCAGGTGGTCCGTAGATATCAACTCGTTGCACATTACCAGCTAAACCGCAACTGGCAAGAAGTCCCATCAAGCCAAAAATGTGGTCGCCGTGCATATGGGTGATAAAAATTCGGGATAGTTGACTGATTTTTAGGTCACTCCGTAAAAGTTGATGCTGAGTACCTTCGCCACAGTCGAATAACCACAGTTCTGCCCTTTGAGGTAATCTCAGCGCCACGCTAGAAACATTGCGCGATCGCGTGGGTACACCGGAACTCGTCCCTAAAAATGTTATCTGCACAGCGTTTTTTAGCCTTCCTCTTGCTGAATTTGACCTGACTCAGTGCTGAGTGCTGAGTGCTGAGTCAGAAGAAGAATACTCAGGGCTTTCGCACTTGGTACAAGCTCCGCCCCTTGCGGTCACTGAGTAGTTCGACAGGTTCACTGTATCACTTGTCGAAGTGTGGGCGGTTTTTTAAGTCAGCACTTTTCATGCTCTACTTTCTATCTTGGCATGGTTGTTGAGCAAAATACTTTGTTATGTACATGGATAAAGTCGGGGTTATACGGTATCTTAATCATGATATTTCTCAATTCATTAAACAGTAATTCTGTGGTCAGCGACTCATCTCCTAGCTATTGGTATGAAGGGCGTTGTCCTCAAAGCGGCGATCTACTTAGGTTACCCCGCACTGCTTTCGTAGAGGCGATCGCTCGTGATTTAATGCAGCAACTTGCCACAGATGAATTTAATCATCGTGAGAGTAAAATGTATGGCGTATTACTGGCGGAAATGCCTACTGGCGAAGCACAAGTACTCAAAGCATTTTCTGGTCTTTTGCATGGTTGTAGTGTAATTGAGGGTTGGGTTCCGCCGATTCCGGGAAGAGATGAAGTAGCCTTAGAGGAAGCCCACACCCTAGCTGAACTAGATGCTATCAAGCAGGAACTCATTACCCTACAGCAACTAACTCAAAGGCAGCAGTATGAAACCCTATTTTACGAATTTCAGCAGCACTTGCAACAAATGAGCGATCGCCATTGCCATGACAAACAGCAACGACAGAAAAAACGTCAAATACTTTACCAGAACCTTGCAGGGGAAACACTGGATACAGCCCTAGAACAACTCGACGAAGAAAGCCGTCAACAGGGAATTGAGCGACGTAAATTTAAAGCGAAGCAAAATGCTATGTTACAGCCGCTTCAGCAGTTAATCGCCGAAGCAGATACGCGAATACAGGAATTAAAACAACGACGGAAAGCACTATCCCGGCAATTACAGGCTCAGATGCACGCCACTTACTCGCTGATGAATTTTTTAGGGCAATCTGTATCATTGCAACAATTAATGCCAAGTGGCTCCATACCTACAGGTACAGGAGATTGTTGTGCGCCTAAGCTGTTGCACTATGCGGCAACACATGGACTCAAACCATTGGCTATGGCAGAGTTTTGGTGGGGAAAGTCTTCCATAAATCAAGATAAAGTACAGGGAGAATTTTATGGTGCTTGTGCCGAACGCTGTCAGCCTTTGATGGGGTTTTTGCTTTCGGGATTAAAAAATTTATCTAACAGGAAAGAGATCAGCCTTTCGCTACCAATACCAGAAACACACCTGTTCCCTGTTATTTATGAAGACGAATGGCTGATTGCTGTGAACAAACCTCCAGGATTACTTTCAGTTCCTGGTCGTTATCAGCAAGATAGTGTTCTCAGTCGCTTACGTTATTTGTTACCAGAGGGCAAGGAAATTATGACCGTGCATCGCCTGGATCAGGAGACTTCTGGTATTTTACTCCTAGCACGAGATAGCCAAACCCATCGTCAACTCAGTCGGCAATTTCAGCAACGCCAAGTTCACAAAGTTTATGAAGCCATACTTGCTGGTGCTGTGACAGTTGAGCAAGGTGTCATTGAACTGCCGTTATGGGGAGATCCGCAGCATCGCCCTTATCAGCAAGTGAATTGGCAACATGGTAAACCCAGCGTGACGAAATACCGAGTGCTGGCGAGGGAAGGAGACTATACACGTATAGAATTTATACCCCTAACAGGACGCACCCATCAGTTAAGGGTTCACGCCGCCGATAAGCAAGAACTGGGGGTAACTATTTTAGGAGATAAACTTTATGGATGCAGCGCCGTTACCAGTCGGCTACATCTGCACGCCAGAGAACTTTGCTTTGAGCATCCGCTTTCAGGGCAAATTATTCATTTATTTACAAAAACACCGTTTTGATTGGTAAGCTAATGAGCATTTGATTACTATCTCTTTCAAACTAGCGACGGCGAATATTTGGATACGCGAGGATGAACACGTTGATGATGACTAGGATACAGTTGGTGTTCCAACGCTTCCTGGCGACTGGATTTTTATTAAATATTTATAGGACTTACGCACACTCAACGAATTCTTCTCTACGAGACGCTTCGCGTACCCTTCGGGAAGCAAGCTACACGTAGTGTCTCGTAGAGAAGGCGTTCTACAGCCCTTACGGGCATCGCTGCGCGCGATCGCAAAACTTTTCGGTCTACTGACAGTTGAAACTCGTTATTTTATTAGTAGCCTTGAAGATAATGCTGAACAGTTTGGTAATTCTATTCGCAGTCATTGGGGAAGTGAAGGTTTAAAACCGAGTGAAATTGTGGGCGAAACAGTCCTTGTATCCCAAGGTAGGTAGAAACCCCTAGTGTCGGGCTTGATTCAATTGCGTACAGCCTGATACTCTTGTACAGGCGATGCTCCAGAGGAGCAACCCAAAGGGCGATCTTGAGTTTTATTTTTTCAGCCGATACACAATCACCTTGCCTTTTGCATCTTCTTCCACAAACACTAAATACTCACCATTGGCACGGCGAAAAGCCCGAATACCATAGGGTATATCAATCCAGCCACTTTCGCCTGCAACTTCTGGGCCGGGTTTTAACTTTTGTACAGTAGCTCCTGTTTTGGCATGATAAACGTACACTTCTGCCGTCTTCACTGTCACAGCAAAAACATAGTCTCCCGCCACACTCATAGCGGCGGTGGCAACTTCGCGTTTACCTGTGGTGTCGTAAGGAACTACTATCCGCCAACGAGGGGTGCTATTTCCCTGACTCCAATTGTCAAAACGCACAATCTCTGAGCCTACAACTTTAGTATCATCACCAGTGGCAGGATGATCTACAGTGAAGCCTGACAAATACATCGTATCTGTTTCTGGTAAATACTCAATCCGCCGCAAATCTGTAAATATGCTCGGTGTTTTTTGCTTTTGCATGGAACGATAGGTGTAGATGGGATTGCCATGATCATCTAGTCCCTGCAAAGGATAATGCCGGATGCCGTCTTCAGTTCGCAAGGTTTTCCAGACATCGCCTTTACTGTCTACCCACCATCCCCCGATGTAAGGATAATCTTTACTGGTATCATATTCATTTTTTTCAAATTTACCGTTACCGTTGCGATCGCGCCAGATCCATTCTCCTGTTTCCGGTTGATCCGGCGGCCAATTTCCCCGCATTGATTTACCACCGCCGCCATGAGTACCAACAAACATTCCCGCCGGAATCGCAATTTTGCCATCCTTGTCTGGATTGAAGCGATAAATTTGCAGAAAGCTTTCATACATATCGGTGAGGAATACAAATGGTTTACCTTTGATTCGGCGCACCCAGGTAGCATCTGGCGATGTGTGCAAGCGTGGATCTTGCGGATATTTGAAAGGATTTAATGTGTAGGCTTTGTAAGTCCATTGCTTACCAGCAGACTTACCATAGTCCATTAAGAATTGTTCTTGCTTAGTAAATACATCTACTCCATCAGTCTTGGAGTCAGCATCAGCGTTATCGACAAACATTAAACCCAGTAATTGCCATAACAGCTTTCCTGATGGTGAAAACTTGCGTAAATCTGTGCCTGACCAATTGAAACCATTACTATTTACATAGATATTGCCTGCGCTGTCTGTACCCACTCCGGTAAGACCGTAAAGTTTCAAATCTTTAACTTCACCAGGAACACCACTGTATACACCACCTTTGCTGCCAAGAGTACCAACCTGTACTGGCTGATCCTCAATTTTGTAAATCAGCACTTGTTGACGGGGGCCATTTTCTGCTACTAACAATCTACCTTGACGATCAACTGCGATCGCACTTGGTTCGACAACATCGGTAATCTCTGGGGGTAATTGCTTTCCTTCTTGAGAATAATGCCGAATCTTGGCAGGAGTATCACTGTTTTTGCCTTGAATAATCCACAAATTGCCTTGTTTATCAACAGTTATTACCCCTGGTCTAGCAACACTAAAGCTACGTAGTTCCTTCATTGTGTCGGTATTATAGACACGCACCCGGTTAGCAGCAGCATCGCTGACATATAACTCTTTTCCAGCAGTAGCTAATCCAGTAACTTTACTTTTATCACTGATAATTAACATACTTTTATCCCAACCACGCCCTTCAGCAAAGGGTGCAGGTTTGCCAGACAAATTATAGCGTCTGACACAATACCAAGTTGTGCCATCCGGCGGATAATCTTGATCTTTCCTGTTAACTGATCCTTGGCGCATGGCAATGTAAACATATTTACTATTTGCTGTTACAGCTTGACCACCGCCACGACTCCAGCCGTGAGTATCACTCAGCTTACCAATCACATCGCCATCTTTATATATGCCTGCTTCTCTTCCTGATTCATCCCAAATACTATTGGTATAAACTATGCCATTGGGAGCAACATACATTGCTTCAATATTATTTTGTACCCACTTATCTCCTCCACGAAAAGTATTACCAATCCAAGATGTTTGGTATGCAGTTGTAGGTGTTTTACTTGTAGCCCAATCTGTTATCATGCTGATGGAGGTAAAAATTAATCCGATACCTATAACCAATAGCAAATTGATAAATTTTAACTTGCGAAAGTTTCGTGAATTAAATAGCTTATTGATATATTGATGAAGCTTTTGAGAAATTTTACCCAACTGCGGCATTAGTCCATTTCGCATATTATTTTTAACCATTATTATCAATGGCATTCAGTAACTGGGGGAAAATCAAAATAAGTACCAAAACTTACTTTTTAGAAGAATTATTTACAGCATACTTTTTGCCATGCTGTCTCTGAGGCTAAAAAACGATTTTTTCAATTTTGGCAATAACAGTCGCTACAGCTTTGATAACTCAAGCAAGGCGCTACTTCGCCTTAATTTGAGTTAAATTAATACTTGCAAATTAGCAATACCGATTTTTTACTGTACTTGTAAATCTGTATTAGCTAAATAGTAATTAATAATCCTGGAATGCTCCCCTTGAAACTATAGACTCTTGCTTGTTTAGGACTATCATCTTTTCAGCACCCAGTGTCAAAGTTTCTATTTACTAATCTTTCTTTTAGCATCATCTATACATAAATAACAAATAGTTGAGATTGAAATTGTCATATTTACCAAAAATTCATCAAAACTACACAAACTTTTAAGTTTAAGTAGGTGGGTGGGAAAATTTATCGCTAGGATAAGGCAGAAGGCAGAAGGCAGGAGGCAGAAGGGAAGAGGGTTTTAAGCTGATTCATTTTTCTTTACATAGTTGATTTTATTTGTGCCTACCTACTTATATTTATCTAATGTATTAATATTTACTTTTGAAATAAAAGAGTAACCTGATTATAATTTTCACAATTGAGTTCAGACCACTATATTATTTATAAGCATTTTTATTTACAAGTTAAATACTTAGCAAGATTATGAGAGTAATAAGTATGTTTATCTGCAACAAAAAGGTTGTATCTCTTATAGCAAATCCTCTCTAAGCAATAAAATTATACTTATTGACAGAGCAAAATAAATAGATTATAAATTAGTGTTTTATTTAAAAAATGTATTGATGCTTTTGAGCGAAATCTCTACAGAGTATGACGTGAAAGGTACTGATGATGTAGATAATGGCTGGATATAAGTACTAATAGCATCAATTAAGTTACTGCTCAATTCAAAAAGAAGCAGTTGAGCTTGGTATGGAAGTAAACATATCTACGCTCAATACATCATAGGAGCTAAGTAGGTGGAAGGTAAAAAAGAAAATTTAAATTCAACATCTGCATCTATTCTCACTCTGGGAATAGGCTGGTTTCCTAAAACTCCCGGAGGACTAGAAAGGTATATTTATGAATTAACTCATAGATTAGCAGCCAATCAAGACCAGGTAGAACTATGTGGAGTTGGTCTACCAGAAACTGAATTAAATTCGCCAATTAAGCTAACTAATTTGGCTAATCCAGATAGTATAATTTGGCAGCGACTAGGATCTATTCGTCATAACTTCAAGAAAACACGACTCGGCCAGCCAGATGCGATTAATCTGCATTTTGCCTTATACAGCTTTCCTATTTTGGATCTTTTACCTCAGGGAGTACCTATAACTTTTAACTTTCATGGCCCTTGGGCATCTGAAAGTCAACAAGAGACGGTAAATAGTAAACTCAGTATTTGGCTGAAGCGCTGGATAGAACAAAATACTTATAATCGTTGCGATCGCTTTATTGTTCTTAGCAAAGCATTCGGTAATATATTACATCAACAATATCAAGTACCTTGGAGCAAAATTCATATTATTCCTGGTGGAGTGAATATTCATTGGTTTCAACCAAACTTATCACCCCAAGAAGCTTGTAAGCAGCTAAACTGGCCTGATAATCGCCGGATTTTATTTACATCCCGCCGTTTAGTGCATCGAGTTGGTATTGATAAATTATTACAAGCACTAGCAATAATTAAGCCACAAGTACCCGATGTTTGGCTAGCGATCGCAGGTCGGGGTCATCTGCAAGCTACACTACAGCAACAGGCTCAAGAATTGGGATTAGAAGATAACGTTAAATTTTTAGGATTTCTACCTGAGGCACAATTACCTATAGCTTACCAAGCTGCTGAATTAACTGTGATGCCCAGTCAATCTTTTGAAGGATTTGGATTAGCAATTGTTGAATCTTTAGCTTGTGGTACGCCAGTTTTATGTACCCCTGTTGGGGGAATGCCAGAAATTTTATCATCATTTTCGCCAGATTTAATTACTACTTCTACTGAAGCTTCCGCTATTGCCGAAAAATTAGCACAGATCCTTTTGGGCAAATTATCAATCCCTGCACGACAAGACTGTCGCCATTACGCAGTGACTAACTTTGACTGGCAGCAAGTAGCCCAACAAGTACGGCAAATTCTCTTAGCTTAAATCTGGATATTCCCGGAGATTATATGAAAATACTATTCTTAGACCAAAGTGGTAAACCAGGTGGTGCAGAACTGTGTTTAATAGATATTGCTAAACCGTATCGCGATCGCGCTTTGGTAGGTTTATTTGCAGACGGCTCTTTCAAAACATTACTACAACAGCATCATATCCCGGTAGAAGTTTTCACAACTGAGGCGATCGCAGTTCGTAAACAAAGTAATTTGGTGCAAGCATTGGCAAGTTTAGGACAACTTGCACCCCTACTAGCCAAGGTAGTACAAACAGCTAAAGAATATGATGTAATCTACGCCAACACACAAAAAGCATTTGTCATTGGCGCATTAGCCAGTTTTTTCGCTCGTCGTCCTTTGGTTTATCATTTACACGATATTCTTTCCCGAGAACACTTTAGTCAAACTAACCTGCGGATTGCTGTGACTTTGGCGAATCGTTTGGCATCATTAGTAATTGCTAATTCTCAAGCTAGTCAAACAGCTTTTGTGCAAGCAGGAGGACGGGCGGAACTCACTGAAATTGTCTATAACGGCTTTGAGGTAAAAAATTATCAAACTGCTGAATCTGATATTAGCCACTTACAGCAACAATTAGGACTGCAAGGAAAATTTGTCGTTGGACACTTCAGTCGTTTGGCACCTTGGAAAGGTCAACATATTTTAATTGCTGCCTTAGCCCAATGTCCGCCAGAAGTAACAGCAATTTTAGTTGGTGATGCCTTATTTGGCGAACAAGATTATGTCCAACAATTACATCAACAAGTTGCAGCAATGGGACTAGAAAACCGCGTCAAATTTTTAGGATTTCGGACAGATATTCCTCAGCTAATGGCAGCTTGTGACTTGGTAGCACATACCTCAACTTCCCCAGAACCCTTTGGCAGAGTGATTGTTGAGGCTATGTTATGCGGTAGGCCTGTGGTTGCAGCCAAAGCTGGAGGTGCAATGGAATTAGTGGAAAACGAGATTAATGGTTTTCTAGTGACACCAGGCGCATCCCAGGAACTGGCACAGGTAATTAACACCTGTCTTCAGCAAACAGAAATTACTGCAACTATAGCCAGTAATGCTAGGGCGATCGCTAGTCAGCGTTTTGATGTCACAGCTATTAATCAGCAAATTGCTAACTTATTGACTCATCGGTTTAAATATTAGTAATTTTTATTACTTGATTTTCAGGAATATTCCTGAGGAACACCAACTTGCTTTGTCAAAGTAAATATTGGTGTTCAGTCAACTGGGATACAATGAGTGATATAAGTCTACTGATGGTAGGTGTATTAACAGCAGGGCAGACATCTTTGCCCAACAACTTACCAGAACAGCCTGTAATTGAGTCAGAAAGAGCAATACAGCATTCAAACCAGGAACAATTAGCTCAAATATTCCCAGATGCTGACATCACATCACCCGAATTCATGCCCTCGGATGGTAGTCTCCAGGACATTTCCTCAGACTCAAACCAAGAGCATCAAAATTTACTTAGGAGAATTACAGATAAAGCTGATTCTCAAAGCGCTGCCATCTTATCTAAATCTCAGAAATCCCAGCTTGTAATCAGCGAAAAACCTGAACTAGAAAGCACAGCAGAATTCACCCCATCGCCCTCACCCTCTCCAGACTCAGACGACCAGATGCAGATGTCATCAGTCACATCGGTGTCTCAACTGGATGATGTACAACCTTCTGACTGGGCTTTTGGTGCTTTACAGTCTTTAGTAGAGCGTTATGGCTGCATTACTGGATATCCATCTGGCAAATATCAAGGTAATCATGCTATTAGTCGTTATGAATTTGCAGCTGGTTTAAACACTTGCCTAGAAAAAATTCCCGCATTAATTATTAATCATAAAAATAATCAGATTAATCATGAAGATTTAATTCTATTGCAACGATTGCAAACCGAGTTTCGGGAAGAGTTACAGCAATTACAGCAGCGTGTGGAAAAACTCGAAAAGCGGACTGACCAGTTGCAAGCAAATCAATTTTCTCCAACTACTAGATTATTCGGTCAAGCAATTTTTAGCATTCAGGGAACAAACAGCACCAATGTAGATTTGTTTCCCAGAGATGGAATCCCGGAACGTCGGGGTCAAGCAAATCTAACTTTTGCAAATAGCGTGCAACTAACTTTGGCAACTTCGTTTACAGGAAAAGATTTACTGTTAACAGGTCTATCTGCGGGCAATTTGGCATCTACAGCACCGTTAATATTTACCAATATGGGGAGATTGAGTTTCGAGTCTAATACAGAAAATAATTTAGTTCTTAATGACTTATCTTATAGATTTTCCGTATCGGATAACTTAGGAATCGTTGTCGGTACGGCTGGCGTCAACCCAATTAACACCTTTCGTGGTATTAACCCTTTAGAAGGTTCTGGTGATGGCGCAATTTCTCAATTTGCTCAGCGTAACCCGATTTTAAATATTGGTAACGGCACCGGTGGTATAGGCTTTGACTGGCAAATTAGCGATCGCATCAGTTTACAAGGCGTTTATAGTGCTGAAATTCCTGCCTTTCCCGGCAATATCAATCAAGCTGGACTATTTGGTGGTAGATACACAGCAGGCGCTCAACTAACTTTAGCACCCACGAATAATATAGATGCCGGGGTACATTACCTGTACTCTCACTCTCCTAATGACTTGCTAGGAATCGGTGTTGGTGACGCTCAATTAATGTCACCTTTCGTAGATACTACAGCTTTTAACACCCATGCTGTGGGGGCAACTGTCGCATGGCGCGTTAACCCGAACTTACAGTTGGGCGGTTGGGGAGGTTTTTCTTCCTCAAAACCAGTTGACCTCTCAGGAAGTGTAGAAACCACAAACTGGATGGTATTTGCGGCTTTTCCTAATTTGTTACGCACTGGCAATTTGGGAGGAATTCTCGTCGGACAACCTCCCAAAATTACCTCCAGTACCTTACCCGACGGATTAAATTTCCCTAACTTTTCCGATGGTGGAACACCAGGCGGACGCAGCGATACATCGCTCCACGTAGAAGTTTTTTATCGCACCCAAATTAATGAAAATCTTGCTCTGACACCAGGCTTATTTGTCATTTTCAATCCTGATCACAACGCTGCCAATGACCCCTTGGTAGTTGGAGCATTAAGAGCAACCTTCCGGTTTTAATTTTGTATTGATGTAAATGTAATCACCAGGGGTAAAACCCCTAGTACGTAATTCCCAACTATTAGCGAACAGCAAAAGTAAAAGAGGCATTGGGCATTGGGCATTAGTTAATTATTCTCCCACTCCCCTTGTCCCCTTGTCCCCACTCCCCTGATCAATATAAGGAGTTAATTTTTCATGCAATTAAGTTCATCAGCTACTAAGTTGGGTTTTGCGATTGTTAGTGGTAGCAGTTTAGCAGCCTGCATCCTTGGTTTAGGAGGAACTAGTGCTTCGGCTCAAATCACAATTCAAAGCACTGGTACATTGTCAGGAACTCTCCAACTTCCTAGCTTTAATCCCAATTTTAATAACCGAATTACTCGCATTGATACCGATTCCAGTGGTACTTACTACCGCAACACAGGTTCCAGAAATAATCCCAATTACGTTCCTGTCTACCAATCAGACTATGTGAGGGTAGCAACACGCGCGGATGGGAGTCTACATCACTTTGTCGATTTTAAAGGTATTCCGGTGATTTCCTTAAATGGGATTCTCAACTCGCCAGCCCTATCTGCTGGGGAATTGACACCATTTACTTACCAAGGAAAAATACCAGGAACTCAATTTCAAGGTGTAGTTCAGGATGAATTTGGACTCACAAGAGGCTTTTATACTGGTATTGTTACTGACCCCAATACTGGACAACAGTATCAGGGTACTTTTGAAGTGAGTGGACAAGGGCCAAGATATAGCGATCGCAATGGTGGTGATAGTCCGACTGTCTTTGATTTTAAGTCTGACTTACCAGGTCGGCCAACAGTCACAACCTGGCAAATAACCAACTCTCCCTTGGTACGATTAACAATTAAAGTACCCGCAGAGGCAACACCCATCACTCCCCAAAGTCCTACGCCAGCACCAACGCCAGTACCTGCACCTCCTCCAGCACCTGTGCCAGTACCTGCACCTCCTCCAGCACCTGTGCCAGTACCTGCGCCTCCCCCAGCATCTACACCTGCGCCAGCACCTGCACCTCCCTCAGTACCTGCACCTCCCTCAGTACCTACACCTCCTCCAACACCTGCACCCGCGCCAGTACCTGCACCTCCCCCAGCACCATTAAGTGATGCGCCTGCTCCCACAACAATCCATAGTGTATCTAGTGAAGCCATACCTCCGACATTTACTTCATCGGCAACTTTGACTGACACAAATGGGTCTAAATTTCCATCACCCTCTATTGAACCCACCATAGAATTCAGTAGTGGTAATTCATTTGCCATCAATCCAGTTGGCTTAGAAGCATCTACCGTTAATTCAGGTAGTTGTTTATCCGATTCTGTGAATTGCCGTACAAGACCTACAACATCTAAACAAGCAATTGGCCCCCGCAGTCGAGTTTTGGTGCGTTAAAATTATACGCCATCAAAATATATAGTCAGGAAAAAAGCGATATCCTTAATTAGAAGTTCTTAGTAGCGGCAAAAGTCTCTATTGAGAACCTTATTTTTGTAATTTATTTGCCCTTGGTGAGTTTCTAGCTATACTGGTTACTTAGTGCGTTTATTAAAAAAATTAGCAGTAGCAATTTTCACAACCTAACCCTCATAGTCAGATTTTGTCCATCAAATTTCTTGTGAGTAAGGAACTATGAAAGAGGAATTGATAGCTACATTTTTAGGAGTCTTACGCGTCAATATGCGTTGGATGACTTGGAATTTATTTCTAGCTTTTATACCTTTGGCTTTGAGTGTTTGGCTATTCCGCACCAAACGCGGACGCTCTTGGGTTTGGTGGCTAGGGTTCCTGGTTTTCTTTGCATTCTTACCAAATGCACCTTATTTGTTGACTGATGTAATTCATTTCATAGACGATATGCGCAGGATTCAATCAGTGTGGATGATCACCTTGGTGCTAATTCCTATTTATTTACTGGTAATTCTGGCTGGGTTTGAAGCTTATGTCATATCATTAATTAATTTGGGCTACTATTTACACCGCATTGGTAAATCTCAATGGATTTTGGGAGTTGAATTAATTACCCATGCTCTTTGTGCAATTGGTATTTATTGGGGTCGGTTCCTGCGTTTCAATAGTTGGGATTTTGTGACTCAACCCGATGCTTTACTAACCAAAGGTGTAGAGGAATTACTTGGTAAACAGCCTTTAGTAATTATTGCTATTACCTTTGTAATTCTTGTAGGTTTGTACTGGATTATGAAACGAGCATCTTTGGGATTTGTTAGCCAACCACAAAATGGATTAGCTATTCAATCACGGCGAACTAATACTGATATCTCTTAATTATTAAACTTCAAAAACGAGAGGCTCATCTCACCGATTTATTTAAAAAGTCGGTGAGATTTTTGTTAGTAAGTGAGGTTTTCTATGAGGGAAGAGGTTATTTATCTATCTAAAGAATGGTGTATGTAGTAGGAAATTTCTTATCAAAAGCAAGATGAATTTTGATGATTCATGTTTTGTAATGAATTTAGATTCTTTAGCTTTAATTGATAGGAGTTCCATAATATGACACTATTATCTGTTGATGAACTAAAAATTTTAGTTGAAAATTCTCAAAGTCCTTGTGTATCTTTGTACATGCCTATGCAAAAGGCGGGGCCAGAGATTCGACAAAATCCAATTCGTTTTAAAAATTTAACCCGGGAAGCTGAGGAACGTTTGGATGCTATGGGGATTCGCCGCACTGAGGCGATAGATTTTCTCCAGCCAGTTAAGGAACTTGATACGACTGATTTTTGGGAACATCAAGACCACGGATTAGCAGTCTTTATTTCTCCCCAGATGTTTCGCTATTACCGTCTGCCAATGGAGTTTCAAGAATTGGTAGTTGTTAGCGATTGCTTCCATATAAAGCCATTGTTGCATTTAATTAACAGTGATGGACACTTTTATCTCCTAGCTCTTAGTCAAAAAGATGTCAGGTTTTTTGCAGGAACGCGATACAGCCTCAATGAAGTGGAAGTAGAAAATATGCCTCAGAGTATGGAGGAAGCTCTGATGGAGGACGATATTCAAAAAGGGGTGCAACATCGTATTGCCACATCTAAAGGGGGAACCGCTAATCCGTTTCAACAACCGGGTGATTTTCATGGTCAGGGAAGTCCCGATACAGATAAACGCCAGGCAGACATATTACAGTTTTTTCACATTGTTGATAGGGCGGTACATGAGAAAATCCGAGGGCAAAATGCACCTTTAGTGTTAGCAGGGGTTGAGTATCTATTCCCGATTTACCAAGAGGCCAATACTTATCCTCATTTTGTCGAGTCAGGTATTACTGGTAATCCCGAAGTAATGAAACCAGAAGAGTTGCATCAACAGGCTTGGCCTATCGTCAAACCTTTGTTTCATGAAAATCAGCAATCAGCAATGGCGCTTTATCAGCAACTAGCTGGTACTGGTACAGCTTCTAGTGATATTAAAGAAATCGTGTCAGCGACTTATTGTCACAGAGTAGATTCGATGTTTGTGCCAGTAGATATGCAAATCTGGGGCAAATTTGATCCAGATAACATGACTGTAGATTTACACTCAGAACCAGAGCCAGACGATGACGATATGTTAGATTTTGCCGCTATTCATACTCTCTTAAACGGTGGCAAAGTGTATACTCTTAATTCAGAAAACATGCCAAATGGCGCACCAGTAGCAGCTATTTTCCGATATTGATGGTTTTTGTGGTGTTGTATAAGTTGAAGCTAACTATATACAACACCCATGATTAGTAAATCTTTAGTCGGTTTAGCTTTTGTGAGCATAATGGCTATCTTTACTCAGTCTAGTAAGGCAGAAATAATCACTGGGCAAGGGGGCAATATCCGGGCAGAAATATCCTACGAACAATCAGAGGAATACCAGTATAAAGACGTTCGTTTGCAAATTATCCGGGCAGGTAAAACTATTGTGGATCAAAAACTGCCCCAAGATAGCGAATATGACCGACCTATTGGAGGGTTATTTACAGACAATAAGTTGCCAGTACTGGACTTAGATGGCAATAAAGAACCAGAAATAATTGCTGATTTCTTTACAGGGGGAGCGCACTGTTGTACATATTCATTAATTTACCGTTATGACAGTAAATCCCAGCGATACACTCAGATTCGTCATGAATGGGGTAATGGTGGTTATCAACTCAAAGATGTAGATCAGGATGGAGTACAAGAGTTTATTAGTCAAGACGATCGCTTTGCTTATGCTTTTACATCCTATGCTGCATCTGGTTACCCACTACAAATTTGGCAGTATCGTCAAGGGAAGATGATTGATATTACTCGTCGCTATCCCCAGTTAATTTATAATCATGCCTTTGAACAATGGCAAACCTACACCGAGGCGCGGCGACAAGGTGATGATGGTAAGGGTTTTTTAGCATCTTACTTAGCAGATAAGTATATGCTAGGTCAGGAGCAGGATGGTTGGCAGCGTGTACAACAGGCTTATAAACAAAGTGATCGCACTCAATTCTTCGCTAGTTTACGTCAATTTTTGCGGGAAACTGGATATATTAAGTAAATTCGCAGAATTGCGGGATGCTGTGTAATCAACGTTAGGTAAAACTCATGAAGGTTTGTAATTCCCAGTTATTAAATTACGAATTACATTCGCGCAGCGTTTCCGATAGCGCAGCGTGGCGTAGCCATAGGAAATATTACGAATTACGAATTAAGTTGCTGACGAGCTGCTGCTAAAATTAACCTTTGCTCAGCACGGGCGATCGCTCTATAAGTCCTCTCCACTGCTTCCGGTTCCACAGAAATAGAAGTAATGCCCCATTGCACCAATTGATCAATAATTTCTGGATAAATTACTGGTGCTTGACCGCAAATTGAACAAGGAATCCCCGCATTTTTCGCCATCTGGATCAGTTGAGCGATCGCACTTATGACAGCCGGATGACGTTCATTCAACACTCTTGTCAGCTGTCCTTGTTCTCGATCTACACCTAGTAATAGTTGGGTGAGGTCATTTGTACCAATGGAAATGCCAACTGCACCTGCTTTCACGTATTCTGGGAGCAAGAATAGCATACTTGGTACTTCTGCCATGATCCATAGTTGAAATTGCGGCACTTGAGTTAACCCGGCTTGCTCAACTTTGGCGCGACAAAAGGAAAACTCTGCCACACTGCGAACAAAAGGCAACAATAGATGAATATTGCTATAGCCAGCTTTTTGTACAGATGCTAAAGCTGCTAGTTCCAATTCAAAAACGGCCGGGTTTTGCAGATAGCTGAATGTACCGCGATCGCCTAAACTCGAATGTGAGAGAGAATGTAGGTGATGATTCGCTGATGGTAACTCGTGCGATCGCCAATCCAACGAGCGATAAAAAACTGGTCGCGGCGACAAAGCACGAGCAAACAGCAGAATTTGCTCAGACCATTTTTCTAATAATTCTGCCTGACGGCCACCTATGAGCCAACTATGGGGATGTTGCCCTTCTAGTGTGTTGAGCAACATCAGTTCGGAACGTAACAAGCCGACTCCATCCACGGGTAGGCTTTTTACTTGCTCTATTAAACTAGGTTGACTCAAGTTAACTAGCAATTGGGTGGCAATCATGGGGGAGGATGGGGAATGAGCAATGGGCAAAGGGGAATGGCTAATTACTGATGATTGATGACTAACTTCTTTGTCCTTCCTGAGCCGATAAACTTCTCCCCTGTCGCCATCTACAAGCAACCGTTCACCGTTTTGAATCAAAACTGTGGCGTCTGTGGCGCTCACAACTGCGGGGATACCCAATTCTCTAGATAAAATCGCTGCATGGCTAGTTAATCCTCCCTGAACAGTGACAATTGCCACAACTTTTTGTAACAACGGCAACCAATCTGGTGTAATTGTTGGTACTACTAAAATTACTCCTGCGGGAATTTGTTCTGGTTTCTTTTGAGCATTAATTACATGAGCAGTTGCTGTTACGCGTCCCCCGGCTGCCCCTAATCCTTTGACAAACTGTAAATTGGGAATTACAGATTGAGGAGTACTCACTTGAGTTAAATAGAGATTGGGGACTGGGGTTTCCTGAGAAATAGTCCATTTAATGGTAAAGTTTTCGCCTATTTCACTCACAAGTTGATTCCCCAGAGTGATTACTGTTTGCAGAAATTCTTCCGGTAAAGCGTACTGTTTTTGTTGGGCTTCTTCAAGGACATAGGCCACTATATCAGTATTATCTGCTGTGATCACTGATTGATGTGAATCCACGGTTGCCGCATCATCACAACGATAAGCCAGCATTTTATTACCGAGATGTCGTTCTAGTATTGCCCCAGTTTCCTGTTGAATGTAATAGACATCTGGGAGTACATCACCTTTGGCGATCGCAATTCCCAAGCCCTTGGTCGCTTCTATTGTCCACCCTGAAGAGTTGGCATACAGGATACCACTGGCGATCGCATTTTGAACTGGTTGCACCAACACGGCTAAATTAATTTGTTGCAGGCTAATTCCCATGCGCTGCCAATATAGTAAACTTCTAGCCCGAAACAACTGACTCCAGGTGCGCTTTAATGCTGTGGCGATCGCTTCTTCATCGCAGCGACAAAAAATAGCATCCAGCAACCCAGATGTATTTGCTCCCCCTGATGTTGCTGGCGATAATGCCAGAGTTGGTCGCAAAATCACATAGTTAGTTTGCCATTCTTTAGCTGCGGTAAAAATTGTCCTCACCCATTGCGGTGGTACAGTCGCTGTCATAATTTCCTGACGCAAGCGACCAGCTACCTGTTGAAGTTGACGCCAATTAGCTACATCCAAATGTAAAGAAGAATCAGGTAAGTCTGCAACTAAAGACTCCGAACTGTTGAGCGTTGCCAGAAATTGTCGTAAAACTTCTGCTGAAACGACAAAACCAGGCACCACCGGGTAGCCACGCTGCGTAATTCTGCTCAAGTAAAATGCTTTATCACCTACTTTGGCGCGGTCTTGCAGTTGAATTTGTTCCAGCCAGTAGAGTTTATCCACTCAATTTGTTAGTTGTCAGTATTATCAAGTAATGTAAGATATAGTATTTTCCCCGATCCAAAATTGTTGAACACTTACTACCTGACGCCCAATGATTCGCTGAAAATCATCTTTAGGCTATGCCTCGCTTTGCTGATCGGGGCAATCATTGGCATAGAACGCCAAATGAAGCATAAACCGGCAGGTTTAAGAACTCACATGCTGGTAAGTTTTGGCTCAGCAGTGTTTATGATCATACCTCTACAGACAGCTATACTACCACCGAATCCTGATGCTCTTAGCCGCGTTATCCAAGGTATTGCAGCTGGTGTGGGTTTTCTGGGTGCTGGAGAAATTGTGCGTCAATCTTCCCAACAATCACAGCAATTAGAAATTCACGGACTCACATCAGCTGCATCTATTTGGGTTTCGGCTGGATTAGGAGTTGCGGCTGGGTTTGGTTTGTGGCAATTAGGATTAATTGGGGCTGTGCTAACTTTTGTAGTGCTTAACGTGTTTAAAAGATTTGAATAATTTTAACGAAGTCAGAGGGAAGAAGAAAGAAGACTTCTTCCTTCTGACTTGAAAGTGCTGAGTGCTGAGTGCTGAGTGCTGAGTGCTGAGTGCTGAGTGCTGAGTGCTGAGTAAAAATTCCAGTCTCTAGCTTCTGGTCTCTCTTTCATACTTGGCTGTGAAACTCGTTTCATCGGAACTGCCTTCTCATTCTGCTATTTTGGCAAGTTAAACAATTCCAGTGCCTTCACAAAAATTGGTTCTTCTGCTCTAGTTGCTAGAATCGATTTCACTAAATAAATAAAATCCCCATCAGGTTGATGATCGTTATCAATTGTTTTAGTAGCTGCATAAAAGCTCACATCATCAACACACAATTCGTTGGTAATCCCCGTTTGCAATTCTGGTTTTCTTTTATCCCAGGAAAGTGATTTACCTCTTAACGTAAATTGAAACCATAATATTTCCTCATTGTGGCATTCAAAAAATATATCAAAATAAGGTTCTTCACCCTGAAACCAAATTTTTGTATTACCTTCTTGATAACCTTGTTTAAGTAGCTTTTGCTCAATTGCTCGTAGCGATGCACCTAGTGATGCAATCTCATTTTTATCGATTAGGTGATTTTTTTTGAGCATAAATTATAGTCATTTGTCATTAGTCATTAGTCACAATAATATTTTCCCTGCTTCTACAAATAGAATTTGCGAAGAATTCAACCATTGAGCATCAAAAGAACTCAGGTGAGTGGTAGTAATTAGAGTTTGAAAACGGTCTTGAATAGCATCAAGTAATTGATTTTGGCGAGATGGGTCTAATTCAGCGAGGACATCATCAAGTAAGAGCAATGGCGGCTCGTTGACAACTTCTTCAATTAATTGTAATTCTGCTAATTTTAGAGCTAGTACTAAGGTGCGCTGCTGACCTTGAGAACCATATTGACGAGCGGGTGTTTGATTGATAGTCAATTCTACTTCGTCGCGATGGGGGCCGACAAGGGTAGTACCCCGGTACAGTTCGGCTGAGGTGCGTTGTTGAATTTTGGCTAAAAAAGCTTGTTGGATCTCATCTGGATGGCTTTTTTCTAAAGGCACATTAGGCAAATAATTGATTTGCAGAACTTCTGTACTGCCGCTAATGCTGGCGTGCCAAGCCGCAGCGATAGGAGCTAATCTTTGAATAGCGCGATCGCGTCTTCTAATTACTCTTGTCCCGGTGGTAACTAACTGGGCATCCCATACAGCAAGTTCTGAGTGCGCTTGCCCTGAGCGAAGTCGAAGGGGAGTGCTGAGTGCTGAGTCTTGATTTTTTTTTAAAAAGGCGTTGCGTTGGCGTAATACTTGATTGTATTGCTGCAAAATGTGAGCATAAATCGGTTCGAGTTGAATTAAGAGTGTATCTAGCCAGTTACGGCGACCTTCGGGGCCACCGCGTACCAAGTCTAAATCCAAACTAGAAAACTGTACGGCATTCAGTACACCCAGAAAATCCATTTGTCGCCTTACCGACTCACCATTGATAGCTACACTGCGGCGACCGTTGCGGCGGAGAGTTAAAGCCAGATCGCTAATCCCAGCTTGTCGTTCCAGGGTGGCATGAATTTGAGCTATATCCTCACCTTCCCGGACTAAATCGCGATCGCGTGCCATGCGATGCGATCGCAATGTCGCCAGCAACTCCACCGCCTCCAACAAATTGGACTTTCCCTGAGCATTATTACCCACCAAAATAGTTTTGGCAGCAGTAAACTCAACCTTCTGGTCTTGGTAATTCCGAAATTGTCTCAGGTGTAGGTTTTGCAGATACATAAGAATAATTAAAAATTAAAAATAGGACTTACGCACACTCAACGAATTCTTCTCTTCGAGACGCTTCGCGTTTACGTAGTGTCTCGTAGAGAAGGCGTTCTACAGCCCTTACGGGCAATCGCTGCGCGCGGGCGCGCTTAGCGCACGCTACGCGAACTATAAAGGGAGCTTTTTGGCAAATTTTGCGTAAGTCCTAAAAAACTAAAAATTCCTGATTTTTAATTTTTAATTTTTAATTTTTAATTACTAAACACTCCTCTTGCCCATAAATCGAAGGAATAGCTTCTCTAATTCAATCCAGACAAACATTAAGGAACTGAAACCAAAACAGATTGCTAATTCTGTGGGTGGTAGCCATTGCAGACCAAAGAAAGCCCGTAGGGGTGGGACGTAAACTAGCATGAGTTGCAAAAGCGTTGTCACAATCACAGCCGCCAGTACAAAAAGATTGGAGAAGGGATTCATTTCTATGGTCAGTTGGTTGTTAGAACGAATGGCGATCGCATGTCCCATTTGAGCCACACAGAGGGAGGTGAATACCATTGTCTTCCATCGCTCTGGATCGAGTCCTGGGACTAATATTCGGGTATGATTGTACGCCCACAACATCAAAATAATCGTAATGATGGCGAAAATGATGCCTGTGCGAATCATATAAGAACCTAATCCCCTAGCAAATATACTTTCGCGGGGACTAAAAGGCGGACGTTTCATGACATCTGGTTCAGGAGGTTCCACAGCTAATGCCAAGGCGGGTAACCCGTCTGTGACTAAGTTCATCCAAAGAATTTGCAATGGTGTTAGGGGCACTCCTCCCAGTCCCAACAGTGGCGCTGAGGCAATGGTGAGAACTTCGCCAATGTTACTACCGAGGATGTATTTAATAAAGCGGCGGATATTGGTGTAAACTACTCTACCTTCTTTTGTGGCGGCAACAATAGTGGCAAAGTTGTCATCGAGTAGCACCATATCACTGGCTTCTTTGCTCACATCTGTGCCAGTAATGCCCATAGCAATGCCAATATCAGCTTGTTTCAAAGCTGGAGCATCATTGACACCATCGCCGGTCATAGCGACAAATTTACCCCGACGTTGCAGTGCTTGGACAATTCGTAGTTTATGTTCTGGGGCAACTCTTGCGTAGATGCTCACCAGGTCAACGTTTGCCTCTAAATCCTGGTCACTCATCCGTTGTAATTCTTGACCTGTAAGTACACGGTCATCTTCCTGGGCAATTCCCAAATCAATGGCGATCGCTCGTGCTGTTAATTGGTGGTCGCCTGTAATCATGATGGGGCGAATGCCTGCATCGCGACACTCTTTTACGGCTGCCCTCACCTCTGGGCGGGGGGCATCTAGCATTCCCACCAATCCCAGCCAGACCAAATTTTGCTCGGATGTCTCATCTGACCCTTCTGGGGGGATTTCTGTCAAGGGTTTGTAAGCAAAACCTAGTACCCGTAAACCTTTACTCGCCATGCGGTCATTTTCTGCCAAAATTTTCTGGCGTTGTTCGTCGGTCAAGGGAACTGAGTTATTACGCAAATGAATTTCTGAACAACGTGCCAAAGTTAACTCTGGCGAACCTTTGGTAAACATTAAATAGGGAGTGGGGAGTCGGGAGTAGGGTGATGTATTTTCCCCATTCCCGTCTAATTGACAAATGACGCTCATCCGTTTGCGTTCGGAGGAAAAGGGAAACTCACCAATGCGGGGTAACTTGCTATTCCATTGGTCTTTTTCAATGCCAGCTTTGCCTGCCAGAGTTACCAATGCACCCTCTGTGGGGTCTCCCAAAATAGCCCATTCCCCTTTTTCTTTTTGCAGCACTGAGTCATTACAAACAGCACAGGCGACTAGCAAAGCGGAAATTTCGGGATAATCTGCTACAGGAATTGCTTGACTATCCAGCTGAAACTCGCCTGTAGGCGCATAACCTTCACCGGTGACGCGAACAGCTGTTTCGTTAATATAAACTGACTGCACCACCATTTTATTTTGAGTTAGGGTGCCAGTTTTATCAGAACAGATAGTAGTTACAGAACCCAAGGTTTCTACAGCTGGCAGTTTGCGAATCAAGGCATTGTGACGTACCATGCGCTGGGTTCCCAGTGCCAGGGTAACGGTAATCACCGCAGGTAAGCCTTCCGGGACTACAGCCACTGCCATACTCAAGGAAACTTCTAGAAGGTCTCGTAAGTTGCCAAAACCTCTGGCTTGGATAATCCCGCCGACAACTACAAACGCTACCAGAACCAATGAACCTGTAACTAAGACATTGCCTAGTTGAGTCATGCGCTGCTGCAAGGGAGTTGGTTCATTTTCCACTGATTGCAACATGGTGGCAATTTTACCAAGTTCCGTTTGCATCCCGGTGTTGGTGACCAGCACCTTGGCGCGTCCTTGAACAACTTCCGTACCTTGAAAGACTAAATTAAGGCGATCGCCTAATGATGTTTCTTCAGGTAATAATAAACTTGCCTGCTTGCTGACAGCCTCGGCTTCCCCTGTCAGTGCCGACTCCCGCACTTGTAAATTAGACTGTTCAATCAAGCGGCCATCTGCTGCTATCTGCATCCCAGCTTCCAGCAGCATCACATCTCCTGGTACTAGTTCCTTAGCTGCTATCTCCATCAATTTGCCGTTGCGGAGGACGCGCACTAAGGGAGAGGTGAGTTTTTTTAGTGCTGCTAGGGCTTTTTCGGCACGGGTTTCTTGGACATAGCCCAATACACCATTGAGAATCACAATCGCCATAATCGCGATCGTATCTTTGAATGGCACTTCCCCAGCCTTGAATTCCCCTGCTTGCCAAGCCATGAAGTCTAAAAACCCAGAAATGAAAGCTACTGCAATCAGCATCAACAACATAATATTCTTGAACTGATCCAGCAGGATTTCCCAAGCGCTGCGACCATCATTTTCTTCTAGTTCGTTGGGGCCATACTTTTGTAGTCGCTGTTGCACATCTTGAGGTGTTAAGCCACTATCTGCGTTACTATCAAGCAGGTCTAAGGCTTTATCAACATCCAAACCATGCCAAACGGCGGTACTTTCAGGCAGAGAATTAGCAGACATTGTGTATGACACAGGAAATGGTTACAAAATTCGATCATAATTTAGTGATGGCTGGAAAACCATCAACTAAAGTTACATTAAGCGGCTCTCACCAAGCTATTTAAGTTGAATATGGCTGTGATTTCAGACATTTGCCAATTTTTTCTTTTTTGCTATCTATGTACTTTTACCCAGAAAAAAGTAGTTGTCAACACATTTTAGTGGCAACTCTGAGCCATCCACCTCACCATTTTGGTCACCAAGAATATACCAAAATTAATTATAGGTGCGCTAAACCGTGGAATAAATATGCGTAATATGAGTTTTGCCCTCCCTAGTTTGACTGCTAGCCAAATGTTTGGTCAAAGGACGATTCGACCGCTAACAGCTGCCACGCTGTGTGGCATTGCTTTCATTAAAGATACACTCGTCGCCATTGATACTACTAAAGGACATTTACTGGAGATTGATCCTGCTTCTGACAACAGCAAAATTCTCAATCCTCACCAAGTCGGGGAATTTAGCGAAGTCACAGGTTTAGCAGTGTGGTCAAATTCCCTCTGGGTAACTCGTGGGAACAGTGTTTATTTGTCCCAGATTGCGTCTTTAGGTTTAGAGCATTTTGTCACCTTGCCTTATGCTGCTAACGGCGTTGCGGTTTGGGAATCCACAGTTTATGTTAGCTGCCAAAAGCTCGGTTGTATTCTAATTTTTGATCACGATACGCGCAAAGAAATCACCCGGTTCTATGCACCTGGGGTGGGGGTGGAAAATTTAGCAGTAACCCAGGAAACCCTTTGGGTGTGCGATCGCACAGAACAAACCGTTTACGCTATGGATAGGGCCACAGGCGAAATTCAATTCAGCATTTTAACACCATTTGAATTTCCCACAGGTATTGCCATCCATACCGACGACACAGGTAAGGAAACTCTTTTCGTCGCCTATGCCTCGGATGAACCTTATATCCGGGATAATCCCAATGCTGACCCGAATCATGAGCTAACTTACCGCGATCGCACTTTCATTCATCCCCTGTATTATCATTACGATGCTGATAAAAAATATGCCCTCTCTAATGGCTATCTGATTGAAATGTCCTATGCTGAGGAAATTTCTCCTTTAGAAGAGGTGTATTTACCAGAGGTAGAATGGCGGATCGCCCTGCCATCAGAAACTGAACGCCAAAAGGTGAAACACATTGAACCTATTGGTCTACCCTTTACAGAAGAAGAAATAGACGGGCAACGTGTGGCAGTGTTTAAATTTGATGCCCTCACACCAGGAGAAAGGCATATATTCGGCTGGAAAGCACTGCTAGAAGTTCGCGGAATTAAGTATCGAATTACACCCAAAGATGTAGAAGATATTCCTGAACTCTCACCAGAATTTCAGACGCGTTACCTGGTAGATGATGACGATTTGGCAATGGATACTCCCATTGTCCGTCGTGCTGCCCGTGAGGCAATTGGTTCAGAAACCAATCTGCTGCGGAAAATGTACAACATCCGCAACTATGTTTACGATGAGCTGTCCTATGGCATTAAACCCCATATTGACACCCCAGATTTAGTCCTAGAACGGGGCATTGGTTCCTGTGGCGAGTATGTTGGCGTTTTACTGGCTCTGTGCCGTTTAAATGGTATCCCCTGCCGCACCGTTGGTAGGTATAAGTGCCCCCCCCATAGCGAACACCAGGGCGTTCCTCTACAACCAGACTTTAACCATGTTTGGTTAGAATTTTACATCCCAGGTTTTGGCTGGTTACCCATGGAATCTAATCCTGATGACGTGGGGAATGATGGCCCTTATCCTACGCGCTTTTTTATGGGCTTATGCTGGTATCACATTGAAATTGGCAAAGGCATCACCTTTGAAACCTTGAGCAGTCAAGGTCAAAGGCTGACGAAAGAAGACATTCCCATAGGTGATTTAGCACTTAATCACATTCGGTTCACGATTCTCAAAGAATTACCACCCTTTAGCTAAAACCAAAAGCAGCCCCACATCTCACTCGCAGAGAAGCGTGGGGCTGCTTTTGGCAATAGTTAAAAATTGCGAGATGCAAACCTCACTCAGCACTGAGTATGTTAAGTCTGGAAATTACCAATTGATAAAAACTCAAGGTTTTGCAAGTATTAACTGTCCGTTCGCTGATTTGGAGGTGGTAAGCGGAATTAAAAGCTTGAGGAGTAAGGAATCAGGCAATCAAAGAACTAGGGATAAAGTCTGAAAACATGACGACACAACGAACTGCACTCTGTTAAAATGCAGAGCTGCGGCATTCGTTTTCAGTCTTGGCGTTTACTGCCCAGAAAGCCCTTCAAACCATTCATCCGCCTCAAACTGATGCCGCCACTGGCGACAGGCCGATGTTATTTCTGGAGTTTTATGTCTTTTTCTACTCTTGGCTTGTCCAATGAAATTATCCGCGCCGTCACCGAGCGAGGGTACACCAAACCCACACCAATCCAGATGCAGGCGATTCCTGCCGTCTTGTCGGGTGGTGATTTGCTAGCTGGTGCCCAAACGGGGACGGGAAAGACTGCCAGTTTCACCCTGCCGCTCCTGCATCGGTTGTCGTCCGACAAGAACATTAAAAGCACATCTAATGGATGCTCGCCGATCCGGGCGCTAATTCTCACCCCGACTCGTGAACTCGCCGCACAGGTGGAGTTAAGCGTGCGTGAGTATGGCAAGTACCTGAAACTAAAGTCAATGGTAATGTTTGGCGGAGTCAGCATTAGTCAGCAAAAGCAGCGTTTGCAGAGCCGCGTGGATATTCTGGTTACTACCCCAGGAAGACTCCTAGACCACGTGCAGCAGGGGACAGTGAACCTGTCACATATTGAGGTTTTGGTGTTAGATGAAGCAGACCGGATGCTAGATATGGGCTTTATACGTGATATCCGCCGCATTCTCTCGCTTCTGCCCAAACAGCGACAAAACTTGCTATTCTTCGCCACCTTCTCCGAAAAAATCAAGGCACTTGCCGCCGGGTTACTCCATCGCCCGACGCAGATCGAGGTGGCACGCCGCAACGTTACCGCCGACACAGTGGTACAGAAAGTCTACAAAGTAGACCGTGACAGGAAACGCCAATTACTGGCTCACCTGATTAGGCAAGATAATTGGCAGCAAGTCCTAGTGTTCACTCGCACTAAGTATGGTGCTGACCGTCTGGTGAAGCAGTTGACCCAGGATCGCATTCAAGCACTGGCTATCCACGGTAATAAGAGCCAGTCGGCACGTACCCACGCTCTGGCGAAGTTCAAGAACGGCAGTTTACAGGTACTAGTGGCAACCGACATTGCCGCACGAGGTCTCGACATCAGCGAACTACCTCATGTGGTCAACTTTGATCTGCCCAATGTACCCGCCGATTATGTTCATCGCATTGGTCGTACTGGTCGTGCTGGTGCGTCAGGTGCAGCTATCTCGCTCGTGTGCGTCGATGAATACCAGCTATTGGCAGATATTGAAAAACTGATTGAACAGCGCTTGCCTTGTGAAGTGGTTGCTGGGATGGGAGCCAATGTCTACACCAAGTTAGAAGCAATTCCCGATGGACGCAAACACAGACCCAAACCTAAAGGTAGCAAGCGTCCGGCTCGTTCTACTGCTAAACCTTCACCACAGACATCAGTTAAACAATCGGCACCACGAACCGTGACAGATGGCAAAAAGTCCAGTAGTGGTTCGTCCGCATCACGCCGTTGAGCTAAACGCGATGGACTTCGCCCCGTCATTAGTGCTACCAATACCAACCACGATAAGTGATTTGGAATCTCCTGACCAACGCGATTAAGACTGACTTACTTTTGGGTTTTTGAATTAGAAGTCTTCCCCCACTCCCCACTCCCCATTCCCTCTTATGATGAAAATGATAAGAAACAATGAAGTCGCCAGATTTTCACGGCAAAACATGGGTAGCATTTGGGAAATTGATTTTTACTCTCGTCCAATTTTGGACGCAAATCAGAAAAAAGTTTGGGAAGTCTTAGTCTGCGAAAGTCCTTTAGATATCGGCACAAAAGCCGATTCCTTGTTTCGCTATGCTCAATATTGCTCTAGTACTCAAGTAAATTCCGGTTGGTTGCGGACGGCGTTGCAGGAAGCAATTACCAAAGCTGGCGAAGCACCAATCAAAATCCGCTTTTTCCGTCGCCAAATGAACAACATGATTACTAAAGCTTGCCAGGATGTGGGTATCCCTGCCCAACTTAGCCGCCGCACTTTAGTTCTCAACCAATGGCTAAAACAGCGAATGGAGGAAGTTTATCCCCAAGAACCAGGATATCAAGAAGGAACTAATCCTTCGGTGCGCTTGGAAAGCCCCTTACCTCAACGTTTACCAGACGCTTTAGAAGGAAAGCAGTGGGCTTTTGTCAGCTTACAAGCTGCTGATTTTGCCGAAATGCCAGAATGGGAAATTGGCTTTGGTGAAGCTTTCCCTCTAGAATTAGCCCAGCTATCGCCCGAAACCCGCATTCCTGGAGTTTTAATTTTCTCACCGAGAGCTTTACCCATAGCAGGCTGGATGTCTGGTTTGGAGTTGGCTTTCTTGAGGTTTGATACCAAACAAGGTGGGAGATTGATTTTAGAAACTGGTGCTACTGAAAGTTGGATTTTGGCCAATATCAAAAATCCTCAAACCTTAGCAGAAGCCAAAGGTTTTGAAGAAGCCAAGCAAAAAGCTAATGGTGTGCATTTTATTGGTGTACAGTCTGAACCCCAAGCAGAATCCTTTGCTGGTTTTTGGCTGCTACAAGAGGTGAATCTTTAGTAGAGGTGACAGGTGATAGGTGACAGGTGATAGGTGATAAGGGGACAAGGGGATTAGTATTACAAGACTCAGCACTCAGCACTCAGCACTCAGCACTTTTAGAAGCACTCAGCACTTAGGAAGCCGCATACTGATACAGACTGATACACATTGATGATTTTGGGAAAATTCTCTGCTTGCATGAGACGCGGATAGATACCAATGATTTGGGATAATTATCTGCGTCCATCTGCGTTTTTAAATGACGTAGATGGACAGCAATGATTTGGGATAATTATCTGCGTTCATTTGCAGTTCAAAATCCAAAATCCACAATTCACCGAGGGTCATGGGTTCTGAAAATTTGTCACAAGATGTACTAGCAGAACAGCTGCTAGAACTAGCCATCAAATCGGGAGCAGAAGCTGCTGAAGTGTATCAGTCGCGATCGCTGTCTCGTCCTGTATTTTTTGAGGCTAATAGACTCAAGCAGTTAGAAACCAGCCAATCTGAAGGCACGGCATTGCGGCTGTGGCTAAATGGGCGTCCAGGACTCACGGTAGCTTACGGTTCTGTCCAAGCACAAGCGATGGTGGAACGAGCTTTGGCTTTGAGTCAACTTAATCAACCAGAACCAGTAGAATTAGCCCATAAATCTCAGCCCTTTTATCCAGATATAGGGGAAGCTGTACCTTTAGAAGTGTTGGTAAACTGGGGCAAAGAAGCGATCGCCCTCGTCCGAGAAGCATATCCCGATGTTCTTTGCAACAGTGACTGGGAATGTGATGTGGAAACTACTAGACTTATGAATAGTCAAGGTTTAGATTGTTACTACACTGACACTACCCTCAGTTGCTATATGTCGGCAGAATGGGTCCGGGGCGATGATTTTTTGAGTGTTGCTGATGGACAAACTCAACGGGATATTTTGCACCCTGATAAATTAGCCCAGCAAATTTTACAACGGTTAGATTGGTCTCAAGAAAACGTCCCATCCCCTAGCGGTCGTGTGCCAGTTTTGTTTACTTCTAAAGCTGCTGATATGCTTTGGGGTACAGCACAAGCAGCCTTGAATGGCAAGCGTATTTTAGAGTTTGCTTCACCTTGGGCAGAAAAACTCGGTCACCCAGTCATGTCATCTAGTCTTACTCTCTACCAAGATCCACAAGCTGGCCCTTACAGTTGCCCTTTTGATGATGAAGGTACTCCTACGATTCCTTTAGTATTTATCCAAGACGGGATTCTACAGCATTTTTATTGCGATCGCACCACTGGTCGCCAATTGGGCATTAATACCACTGGTAATGGTTTTCGCCCTAGTTTTGGCAGTTATCCCTCCCCTGGGTTATTTAATTTCTTGATCCAACCGGGTTCTGGATCACTACAAGATTTAATTCAACAAATGGACGATGGCTTAATTGTCGATCAGATGCTTGGTGGTGGCAATGGCATTTCTGGTGACTTTTCCATCAATATCGATTTGGGTTATCGTGTAAAAAATGGTCATGTAATGGGGCGTGTTAAAGATACGATGGTTACAGGTAATGTGTATACAGCTCTGAAACAATTAGTTGCATTGGGTGCTGATGCTGATTGGAATGGTTCTTGTTACACTCCATCATTGATAGTAGAAGGACTATCCACCACAGGCAGAAGTAATTAAAAATTAAAAATTAAAAATTAAGCTGGAGTTGAAGCAGAAAGAGTCAATGTACCCTGGGAGTCTCAGAAAGGTCGTAATTAAATGTTACATTTGCTGCGTTGAGCGTATAGTTATATAGATAGGTAACTTGTAATTTCGGAATTAATCGAGAATCGGCTTTTTTAGTCCCTGGTAAGTAAGTTGGCGGGAATAAAGCAAAGTATGTTAAATAACGTAAAATTATTAAAATAAGTTCGTAGTAAGCCGCTCTAGCCCTTTTTGAGGACTAAAGTCCTCTCTTCGAGACACGCCGCCACGCCCGTCAGGGCTTTACACTACAAACCTTTAATTATTATTGTTATATTTTTAATTTTTAATTTTTAATTCTTATGTCGCTTCCTGTTCTTACTGTGCGCTTTCGCAACTGGTTGCAGCCTAGAAGAGGTTTAGCGATCGCAGAAGCTTCTATTATTGGTCTTGTAGCTGCCCTATCTGCGGTATTCCTGAAAGTAGGATCGGGATCTTTGGGAACATGGCGAGTTCAGACTACCCAAATTTTACCTGCATGGGTCGCCTTACCTGCGATCGGTCTGAGCTTTGGTTTTATTGCTGGCTGGTTAGTGCAGAGATTTGCCCCAGAGGCCTCGGGTAGCGGTATCCCGCAAGTTAAAGCGACTCTGGCCAATGTACCGATTACTTTATCTTGGCGGGTGGCATTGGTGAAGTTACTTAGTGCCATTATTACCCTCGGTTCGGGGATGACTTTGGGGCGACAAGGCCCCACTGTCCATGTGGGAGCAGGTTTAGCAGCAGGAATGAGTCGATGGGTTCCCACTTCCCCAGATCATCGAAGACAGATGATTGCAGCTGGTGCGGGTGCTGGCTTGTCAGCTGCTTTTAATGCCCCCATCGCGGGTGTATTGTTCATCGTTGAGGAATTACTCCATGATTTATCAGGGCTGACTTTAGGAACCGCCATTATTGCTTCGTTCATTGGTGGGGTAGTATCCCGGTTGTTGGGTGGCGGTAGTTTCCAGTTAAACCCGCAATTGCTGCAATACTCTAGTAACTTCACCCTCCCAGAAATTCCCTTTTTTTTACTGTTGGGCATTTTGTCTGGGTTACTAGGGGCATTATTTAATCGTGGCGTGGTTGCCAGTATTAAAGCTTATCATAATTTACATCTTAGCTTGCCCCTAAGAGTAGCTTTAGCTGGATGTATTTCCGGTATTGTCGTGGCCATGCTGCCTGAGCCTTTCCGTAATTATACAGGCTTACGGGAGTATATGTTAACTAGTGATGCTAATGTATCCTTCGCGGCGATCGCCTTTATAGCTCAGTTTATCCTTACCTTGATAGCATTTGGTTCCGGCGCTCCTGGGGGGTTATTTGCTCCTAGTTTAATTTTGGGTTCTTGTTTAGGGCATTTGGTTGGTGTGTCTGCTACTTATTTCTTGGAAGTAGGTTCCCCGACAACTTACGCTTTAGCAGGCATGGGGGGGTTTTTTAGTGCCGTTTCCAAAGTACCATTCACCGCAATTGTAATTGTGTTTGAAATGACTACAGATTTCAATCTAGTATTACCTTTGATGATTGTATCTGTGGCAGCTTACTTGGTGACCGATAAAGTCATGCCTGGATCTCTGTATGACAAACTATTGCAGTTAAAAGGCATCACAATTACCAAAGCAGTTTCTGCCGAAGGCATATTAACCAAGTTAACAGCCAACGATGTCATGCAGCAACGGGTAGAAACTTTGGATGCAGACATGAGCTTAGACGAAGCAATGCAAGTATTTTCTCGTTCCCATCATCGTGGCTTTCCCGTGGTAGAGAATGGCAAATTAGTCGGAATTGTCACGCAATCGGATTTGATTAAAAACCGCGATAGTGATTCAGACATGCTTCGCGATCGCAACTTCCCCAACGATACCCTGTTAAGGGAAATTATGATACCTGCCCCGATGACTGTACAACCCAAGTACAACTTGAGTAATGTACTGTATTTGCTAGATCGCTATCAAATTAGTCGTTTACCAGTAGTCGAAGGTAGGAAACTGGTGGGCATTATTACTCGTGCAGACATCATCCGGGCAGAAGCCGAACATCTTAACTATGGCAACACCACCCCAGCACCGCAATTAGAACCTTCTTATGTAGTTTATCAAACGCGATCGCCCAACATCGGCCGAGGAAGATTATTAGTACCAGTAGCTAATCCCGAAACCGCAGCCATCCTCTTACAAATGGCCGCAGCTATTGCCCGCGATCGCCACTATGAAATAGAGTGCGTACAAGTGATATTGGTATCACGCCACAGTTCCCCAAGCGAAACACCAGTCAGAACAGCCAAAAGTCGCCGCTTACTACGACAGGCAGAAGTTTTAGCGAAAAAGTGGAAAATTCCCTTACACACCCAGATTCGAGTTGCCCACGACCCAGCTCAGGCAATATTGGAAACCATCGAGGAACGACACATCAACCTAATTTTAATGGGGTGGAAAGGTCAAACTTCCACCCCAGGGCGGATTTTTGGCAATGTTGTAGACACCATAATTCGCCAAGCCACCTGTGACGTGATGCTAGTAAAACTGGGGCAAAAAGAACAAAGAATACTTTCCACTCCATTTCCCCAGTCCCTGGTAGAGATGCAACGCCAGTCCTTACAACGGGGGGAATTACCGCAACCTGCTGGCTCATCAATCGCGTCTCTACCCACTCCAGAATTCAACCGTTGGCTAGTCACAATGGCTGGCGGCCCTAATGCTAGGGTAGCGATTAAATTATTACCTGCCTTAGTGACATTGGGTAATGATCCATACATTCGTCTGACACAGGTGTTTAAACCATCTCAATTAAAACCAGACATGACAGTTTTGGAACAAGCTATCCGGATATTAATGCGTCGCCGCAAATTATCCAGTAATGTAGTTGCTATACCAGTGCAAGCTGATTCGGTTGCCGAAGGAGTGATTAACCTAGTAAAAACCGAAGGTTATGATGTTGTAGTTTTAGGTGCTTCTCGTGAGGGATTATTACAGCAAGCTGTTCAAGGTAATATTCCCGAAGCGATCGCCTCTGGTGTGGACTGTACAGTTATTTTAGTCAGAGGTGCGATTAATAGTTAGAGATTCTCTCTATCTTGGGGAACACCAGAAAATAAATTATCCGATCTTGTGGAATGGGCATCCTGTCCGTTCTTTATGGACTATATCATGACGTATCATTTTTTATAGACTTAGCCCAGTATCCTTCTATGCCTACGCAATTTCACATAAACTTGGGGAAAAATTTTCTTTTTACCAAAGAGGATACGGTAGAACTAGTTGTTGACATCAGCGAACCGACTGTAGCAAAGTTTTGGCTATCGAATATCGTTAAAAAGTCAATACACTTATACAGTCGGTCAATAGCAGGAAGGCTACATATTTTAGCTCCGCTAGCTAAATATATTTGCAAGATTATCGGCAGCTTAAGTTCGTCTAATTTAGGACAATATTGGGGAAGCTCTAAGAAAAATTGCGAAGTTGGATAAACCAAAAATCTTGGGTGCATAAAGTTATTCTGCTGAAAATAATGATAAGCACCATGAGCTTGCGAAATATCTTGTGTTGGTAAAGTTGTACACCCCAAAAAATATGTGTTTCCACTCCATAATAGATAATTTGCTAGTCCTTGCCAAAGCAATGAAAGTGCTTGTATGCTCCGGTATTCTTTTGCTATACATGCACGGCCAAGTTCCACAGTTTCTTGAAGTACAGAATCAAAAATTGCATTAAGATTAAAGTATTTAGCGGATCTAAAACCCAAGGCTTGAGAAGCCATACTATGGGTTTGCATTCGATAGGTTCCAATTATCTCACCAGTTTGCTTGAAGATGAGGATCAAATGATGGCAAACTTCATCAAACTCGTCTTGATCTATTTGAGTATGATTAGCAGTAGAGTCTTCCAAACCTAGTTCAATATTGAAAATTTTAAATCGCAACCGAAAAATTGATTCTAATTCGTCAGGTGAAGCAAGCTTTAAAATATACTTTTTGGTTTCAATAATTGGAAAATCCTTGAGAAAAGACGAAGAACTGAATTGGGAATTAATCGTCGTCTTAGTAGTTTGATAACTTTGCATATGTCTTTTTGATGAGATTGGTGAAAAATTTGTCTGCTCAAGAAATACGAATTAACAGAACACATCCGATGATTAACGTGTCATCACAACGATTCCCGCAAAAATGAAACTTATGGCAATTAACTGGTTGAATGTCAAACTTTCATGAAATAACCAGTAGGAAAAAAAAGTCACAAAAATAAATCCAATTCCCTGAGAAGCGGGAATCACCATAGAGAGAGGGAGTTGATCAAGTGCTTTAGCTGATAAAAGCAACCCTGTACAGTAACAAATCAGCGCAGCGATAAACCAGGGAGAAGCAATGGTTACAAGAAAGTTGGAATTATTTATCCCTAAACGTGACTGCTTGAGCAGAACATTACCAATGCAATTGCAAAATGCAGATACAGCCACTAATAACCAAGGTATTTTTGAGATGGGAATCATTGGTAAACGTCTATGCTGTTGTTGGAACTCATATTACGCAAATGAGATCCTCAATTACAAGCTATATGCAACACCTATTACGGAGACACCCGCCAAATCATGATGGTATTGTTCTCGCTACTGCTAACAAGGGTTTGACCATCCGGGCTGATAGCGACTGAAGTTACAGTATCGGCGTGACCCATATGTACGCATTTCTTTACCTGTCGCCAAATTCCAAAGTTTAATCGTGCGATCGCAACCACCACTCACCAGAGTTATATTATCTGGACTAAAGCAATCGATGTCACAGTTTCCCCATCTGACCCCAGTGTGTCAATAAAAACAGCTTTATTTAAATCCCAAATTTTTAATAGTTTTATCAAAAATACCACTGGCCAAAGTCACACCATCCGGGCTAATCGCCAGCGATCGCATTGCACCCAAGACTAAATTTTTCAGTAAAGCATATTTGACTGGTAAAGATTAAATTTGAGTTACTGGAATTTTTCCAGAAGACTTAAGTAGAATGGTGTGAATAATTAAAGGTTTGTAGTGAGGACTTTAGTCCTCTAATAAGGACTGAAGTCCTTACTACGAACCAAATGCAATTTTTTTACATTACTTCACATAGTTTGGTTTTTTCAAGTCGTTCTACTTATCTGCTGGCGGTAGTGCTAATGCTTGTTTTGGAGTCAATTCTCTCATTACTTCATCTGCTGATTGGTAACGCTGCTGGATATCTTTTCTCAATAGTTTATCCAGAACATAATCCAATTTATTACTCAATGGAATTCGCAAATATTGTCGCCAATTCGACACCCAGCCATAGCCATATTCCATCCACAACTGAAACGGCGAAATTCCAGTTAGCAGTTGATTCGGTGGACGAAGGAGTGATTAACCTCGTGAAAACCGAAGGTTATGATGTTGTAGTTTTAGGGGCTTCTCGTGAGGGATTGTTACAGCAAACAGTTCAAGGTAATATTCCTGAAGCGATCGCCTCTGGTGTGGAGAGTACAGTTATTTTAGTGAGGGGTGCAATCACTAGTTAACCCTGTTTTGTCACTCTCGGAAAACAATAATCGAAGCCAAATTCTGAGACTTTGATTTAACCCAGGTTTGAGGCTTTATTTCCTAACAGAAACTAAAATTCATAGACGAAAACTGGAAACTAAAGCACCGTAACCATTTGAGCGATTGGATTCTCCCAAAGTGACAAATGAGGGTTAATCAGATGCTAATCTTAATCGACTAAGCTGCGTCAATTTATACTTCGAGCAGAAACTAATAGTTGAGGAATATCAAAACCACCACGAAAAACAAAGTCGTATATGATGCGCCATCCTCTACGGCTAAACAACAGTTCATTCATTGGTGGGCTAGATTCTGGATATAACTGTCCCCAGCGCAGCAGTTCAGAACGAGTCAAAAAACACTCGTCCCGACGATGCCAATCTACTGAAAATCCTGTCTTTTTAAGTAGAGCGAACACTTCCTCTTGATTGAATGCATGAAGGTGGTATGGGTCCATATGACGTGTCTCTCCTAGTGGTATAGAGAGCAGAAATAGTCCATCAGGAATCAGAAGATTATGAATGCGTTTGAGAAATTTTTCAGGATTATGGAGGTGTTCTATAGTTTCAAACGAAGTCACAATATCGAAACGCTCTGGCCATTCAAACTGCTCTGCATCGGCACAGATAAACTCTAGATCGTTTTCTTGATAATTTTTCTTGGCATATTCTATTGTCTGTTGAGATACATCTACTCCTACTACAGAGGTTGCTCCTGCAAGCCGAAGTATTTGGCTACCGTATCCACTACCACAAGCAATGTCTAGAACTTTTTTACCGCTAACATAGCTGGCAGCAGTTTTGTAGCGCCCAAAATGTAGATCAAGAAACTTTTGACTTGCCGAATCATTTGCTGTCTGGTTGGGAACGATACGCTCCCAGGTTAAAGGAAGGGTCTCTGACGCTTCGACTAAAGTAGGAATAGAGTTACTCACGACTGATTGATTTCCCAGAAAGTTGTGTTCGGGTTTCATTAGTTACCTCGTTAAGATAGGGTACTTTTATACCAAGTCGATTAGTAAAGCGATTAAAAGAAATAAACAACCTGACTAACTTAATGCACTTTCCAGCGATCGCAGGATGGTTTCATTAGGGGTGAGATTGACCAATTCAGCGCTGGTTTCCCATAATTCAGCTGCCTTTTTTCGATCATAAGATTCCTCAGAAGATGGGAATTCCCGCAGTCCAAAAAAGTACTTATTTGTAACTCTTGCTAATTCTGGATCAAGAATCAGTCTGGCCAGGTTTTTCCCAGATTTGCTAGCACTGTTGACGTTTGGTACAAAAAGGCAAAGTCCTGGCAACAAGAAATTCCACGCAAAACGCTTAATTGGGTTGTAGTCACGGGCTATGCCTGTACCTGGCACGAGTCCAGGATTGAAGATGTTTACGGTAATTGGCTCCTGTTGGGTACTATATCCCTGCAACTGGAGGCGATGAGATAACTCATAGGCACAAAGAATATTACAAAGTTTGGAAATAGCATAGCGTTGGGTACCGATTGTCAAATCATTTGCCTTTTCTTCAAAGGAAACTCGATTAGGAAATGCAAGTAATTTGGCATTGCGATATTTAAAAGCAGGTTTCTTCAGAATCTGATACACCTTCTCATTGGTGTCATGCATTCCGCTGCTAACAAATACAATTCTGGCTGGAGAAACTAAATATTGAAGTAGAAGATTAACCAGCAAGAAATGTCCAAGATGGTTAACACCAAAAGTGCTTTCAAATCCATCCTCTGTGTAAGTTGTGCCTGTCACAATTAGTTGAGCTGCGTTACAAACAATCGCATGTAAGGGAGGGCGATTACTTGCTGCAAAATATTTGGCAAAAGTACGTACTGATGTTAAAGATGCAAGATCCAAAGGCATTGCTTCTATAGATTTGTTACCTGTCTCAGTTATCAACCTTTGGACAGAAAGAATTGCTTGGTTCTTGTTGCGGCTAGCAATAATTACATGCCAATTCTGATCAGATGCTGCTATAGCTTTCGCACAGTAATAGCCTAATCCTTTGTTACCTCCTGTGATAATTACAGTTTTGTCTGCTTTACTACTTTGAATGTTCATTTATACACACCTTTATCTATTTTTTGAACTAATTATTACTGATCTGAATGTGTGTTTACAACAACACGCCCTTTTGTATTGTTTAATGACGAGACCGATAATACTTCCGAAGGCTTTGATGCTTCCACAAGTTGATAGAGTTTTTTCTCTAACTTTTCCATACATGCCGACCAATCAAAAGCTAGAATTGAGAGACGAGTACGCTGAGACATTTCTTCTTTGAGGTCAGGGTTTGACAAAATTGTGATCACCTTGTTAGCAAAATCGGTTGGATTGTTAGGTTCTGCTAAGAAGCCATTAACACTAGGAAATATCTGCTCCAAACTTGAAGGGACACCAGCAGCTACGACAGGGGTTCCAGAAGCTAGTGCTTCGATATTAGTGGTGCAAAAATTTTCGGTGACTGAGGGGTTGACAAATATATCTGCACGAGCAAACCAACCTAAAAGTTCTGTTCCATGAGATTCACCCCACACTGTAACTCCGGATTTAAACTTTTGGGCACGCCGACGGATTTCTTCATTCTGGGAACCATTACCAACAATTACCAAATGGATGTCAGGGATTCTTGCCGCAATGATGGGATATATGTCTAATAGTTGAGTAACATTCTTTTCCGGAGAAATTCGTCCAACAAATAACATCGTTGGTCTGTGGTCATCAGGAATAGGATTGTAACAAATATTTCTAGGATGAAATTTTTGGCAATTAACCCCTTGATAAGGTAGATAGACACCACGTTGAACTTTCATCTTTTTATACTTAGCAAGCTGTTCTTTAGAACAAAAGAAATTTATGTCATAAGTGTCGCTGAATTGTTTGATGATCAAGGGAATAATAGGGCGAATCAAACTGGACAATGCGCTTCCTAAGAAATATTGGATATAAGCAACAGTATCAGTATGGAATAATGATACTGTTGGCGTGCCTGTTTGATGTGCATATTCAATTCCAATAGGACGGCCATAACCTCCCCAAAAAAGTGAGTAAAAACCTCTCATTTGTGTTGCTTCTTCAACTAACACAACATCAGGCTGGAAGTTTTCGAGCAACTTGGTATCACTCCAATACCTGTGGTGTAAGGGTTCAGGAGCAGACTTGTAGTAAAACAGTGGTTGTGTGGGGTATGCATAAGCGGAAAACTTACGAAAAGATTGCAGTTCATCTAGTCCCAACATGGGGCGATCGCGAACTTCTTGGGGATACTGGTCATTGATTTGAGGGTGAATTAAAAAGACTTCATGGCCTTGCTGTAGTAACCAACGAACCCGTTGATGTACTGCGATGGAAATCCCTGACAAGAAAGGAGCATAAAGAGCTGTAAAAATAGCAATGCGGAGAGGTTGTTTGTGCATTATTATTTAATGTGTAGTTCAATACCTTGTTTGGAGTGATGATAAGACTGCTGACGGGAGCATCCAATTTCTACTTCAAAACGAACCTTTATAAAAAACAAAGGTACAGTCTTCTACTGTTGTGATCATTTCATAGACACTATAAAGAAGTATCTGGCAATGTTTGCAGATATCAGCAGCAGTAATGGAAATGCAGGTTTAAATGCATTCATTTGGCTAAAAACTAGAATGCTATTTCACCATGCCATTGACACAATTATGACTCTGTCTAATAATCACGTAAATTGTGATTGGTGTGCGTATTAAGTTAACAAGATTCTTCCAACTCATATACAATCTGAGTTTCCATAGTTATAGTATATCGAAAGGTTTTGTTTGGAAAACTAATTAAGACCTGGTAAAAGTGCTAAAGACACATTATTTGATGTGTTGCAATTTATGACTTGACAACGATGAACAAAGTAAGCAATGCAAGCCGATATAGCTGGTTATTTTTCACACTGTGCTATCTCATGCCGTTGCGGTTTGGTTTGAAATCATATTATGCAAATGAGATACTCAATTGCAAGCTATATGCAACACCCAAAGTTATTTCATGATGATGGAGATGCTATGACTATATGACTACTTAAAGTATTGGCAAATACCTGTATTCATCTGCATTATCCCGCATTTATGCAACGCCCATTACTGAGATACCCGCCAAATCTTAATAGTATTGTCCTCACTACCGCTAACTAGAGTCTTGCCATCTGAGCTAATGGCAATAGATGTTACAGTGTCGGCATGTCCCACAAGTTTACGAATTTCTTCTCCTGTGGCTAAATTCCAGAGTTTAATTGTGCGATCGCGGCTACCACTGGCAAGAATAGTACTATCTGGACTAAAGACAACAAAAGTCACAGTTTCGGGATTTTCTGCAAGTGTGCGAATTTTTTGATTAGTTGCTAAATTCCACAGTTTAATCGTGCGATCGCGACTAGCACTGGCCAAAATCTTACCATCCGGGTTAAAAGCAACGGATGTTACCGTTTCCGCATCTTCCCCAAGTGTACGGATAAAAACTGCTTTGTTTAAATTCCACAGTTTAATAGTTTTGTCAAAACTACCACTAGCAAGAGTCGCACCATCCGGGCTGATGGCAAGTGAACGCACCCAAGATGTATGCCCTCTCAGTGTCCGTCTCAGCTGTCCCGTGGCTAAATTCCACACTTTAATCATGTGATCATCGCTACCACTAGCCAGAGTCACACCGTTCGGGCTGATGGCTAGCGCTTGAATTGAGTCGGAATGCCCCCTCAAGGTGCGGACTAACCGATTAGTCGGCAAATCCCATACTTTAATGGTTTTGTCATCACTACCACTAACCAGGGTGCGTCCATCTGGGCTAATGGCTACCACATTTACCCTTTGGGAATGCCCTTTGAGGATAGATATGGCTTGTCCTGTGGCGAGATTCCATACTTTAATAGTGCGATCGCCACTGCTGGCAAGAATCTGGCTATCGGGGCTAATAGTCACAGATAATACCAAGTTTTCATGACCTTTCAGGGACTTAGCTAAAGAAATGTTCTTTAAGGTCATACTTGGCGACTGATCTAAAACAGCTTCGCCCGTACCTGAACTACTATTATGCTGACTTAGCCTAGAAAATAAAATAGTCTGAATCCGGCGATATTGCTGATACCAAGAATCTCCAACTCCGAATAACAGAATCAAAGCACTTACCAAGACTAGATTTTTCAGTACGGTATATCTAACTGGTAAAGCTGGACTTTGAGTTACTGGGATTTTGCCAGAAGACTTACCTGCTGGTGGTAGTGCTAATGGTTGTTTGGGAGTCAAGTCTTTAATGACTTCATCCGCCGACTGGTAACGCTGCTGGATATCTTTTCTCAACAGCCTATCGAGAACATAATCCAAATCAGTACTCAATGGAGTTCGCAAATATTGCCGCCAATTAGTTACCCAGCCATATCCATATTCCATCCACAACTGAAAAGGAGAAACTCCTGTTAGCAAATGAAAGCACGTAGCCCCCAAACCAAACAAATCACTAGCTGGGTAAGCTTTACCATCTCTGATTTGTTCCAAGGGCGAATAACCGTGAGAACCAATTGATGTGCCAATTTTATTTTGTACTCTTGCCGTTAATTGCTTAGAAGAACCAAAATCTATCAGACTTAATCGCCCATCACCATGACGACGGATAATATTTTCTGGTTTGATATCTCGATGAATTACACCGCGATCGTGAATAAATTTGAGCACAGGCAATAAATGCAGCAAAATTGCCTGAATTTCCCCAGGTCTATAGGGTTTCCGATGCTGCAACTCCTTTAACAAGTTCTGCCCATTCACAAATTGTTGTACCAAATATAGGCAGTTATCTTGCTCAAAGTAAGCTAACAGAGTTGGTATTTGTGGATGTTCTCCGAGTTCTTGCAATCGCTTTGCTTCTTCAGCAAACAACTCTACGGCTTTCTTTTGCGACCAAGTTCCTTGAAACTTCGGCGCTAATTGCTTGATAACACAACGTTCATTTAATTTATCTGTATCTTCAGATAAATAGGTTCTGCCAAATCCCCCCTCATCAGAAAGTACCCGGATGACACGGAAGCGATTTCGCAAAAGTGGCACCAACGGGGTGCTACAAGTTTGGCATAACTTCTTTCTGTCGGGATTTAGGGGATTTGGGCAATCGGGATTTAAGCAGCAGATCATGAGCTGACAGGCGCGACTGCACGACAAATTATGCTAAGTTTGCCCCGAAATTTCCCTTATTTTCAGATTGGCTCTCGCGTAATTGTGGTAGAAAACACTGCTGTAGGGGATTGGGGAATTACTTATATAGTAAATGTTGGTAAATGCTAACCTGTTTCTCTTGATGGCGGAAAATCACAAGAGCCATAAAATTAATTATATTCTTGACTATATTATAATATCAAATACAAATATTGTGCAAATTCAAAACCTAGTCATTTTACCCGTATATTGATGAATCAAACTTTACCTTACATTGAGTAAAAAACGATTTATCTTGCTAAATATTACTGGCTTTCTCTGACGAATGTAATGAAATAGCGATAGGATAAATTTTATCCTGTGAGTGCATCTACGTTTTGATGACAAAATCCGCAGATATCAGTACCAAAAAATTAATTAGCCTTGCACCTAACAACTGGGTAAGAACTGATTAATATTTTACCTACAAGTAATACAATCATACCGACAAACTTTACATCAAATATTGCGGGGTTACGTGCGCTTCAAGATTACCGAGTGATTAACTTATGGGAAGTTGATGTAGATATTGTTTTTCAACAGCCATTACCAGCTTTGCTTCCCTTTGTACCAATTCTTAAAGGAGGTGACAATGAATCTACAATTAGAGCAGCGTTAAAAATTCTTCGTGCCGATGAACAGTTAAATCAATTGGAGACTGTTTTAGCATTTTTTGCTACGTTTGTAGTAGAAAGTGCCTTAGTTCAGGAAATCATGAGGTGGGATATGGCTGTATTGCGTGAATCACCTTGGTATCAAGAAATATTACGTGAAGGAGAAGCACGCGGCGAAGCACGGGGAATAATGACTAGTATTGAAACTAGCTTGCAGGCTAAATTTGGTGATGAGGGTTTAGTATTAATGCCTCAAATTACCCAAGTTTCTGATTTAGAAAGGTTGAAGCAAATTTTGCGTAGTATTATTGTGGCAAACTCAATTGCAGAATTGCAGAATGTTTTGTAAATAAATCACAATTTTGTCGTAGAGACGTTTTGGCAGAACGTCTCTACAAAATCTGGTTTTAGCTTTTAATTTTTTTGAAAATCTTAAGGCACTTCAATCGGAATCAAAGCATTTTCCGGTAAATAATTGCGGAAACACCCTTCATCCGCCAACACTAAGATTAGGCGCAAAGGATAATCGGGCGGAACTTGCAAATCAGCCCACGGTACTGCCACCTCTAAACAATTGTTGAAAGCTACTTGAGCGCGGCTAAAACGAGGATGCCATTGATAATGTTCTCCAGCTTCGCGAAATTGAATCGATTGCGTCAGCAAATCAATTGCTAAATGATGGTGGTAATGATAATTAAGTGGTGCTACATCTGGCACATCCGCCAAGGAAATTGGGCTATTGTGCATTGTCCGATCAGGATAAAACCACAATAAATTTAACTCGCCTGGCAAGTCCTTTCCTGGGGCAACACCACTTTTAAAGTCCACCCGCAAATAGAAATTCAAGTGATCTACCCCATACCAAAGTCGTTGGATAAGGCTGCTATTGTGCATTGTGCCCCGCGCCCCGCCAATTTCTATGCGTCCGGCTTTGTCCCAGTCCTGTTCATCCCCACTCCCATTAATGATGGGATGAATAAATCCTTCTGGTTTATGATCAGCACGTGCTTCATGAACCTCCAGTGGTTGCTTGAGATAAGACGGTGCTGGTTCATTTAAAGCCTTGTAAATGCCTAATAAGTGTTCTCGAAACAATTGGTCAAAGATGGCATCCTGGTTTGAAGAATGTCCTTCACCGAACCACCAGAACCAATCGGAACCCTCGGCGGCATACAAAGCTTCCCATGCTTCTGGGTTACTTTCTTCTGTGGCTTCGGGATGTTTAGCAAGTGTCGCCCTGGCGTGTGCTAGGTAGTCCCAAGCGCGATTTTTCACGGGGTCACCAATCCAAGTGGTGAAGCTACCATCCACCCAAGAACCACTATGTAGTTGTCCTCCAGGGATAGTTGCGGTGGGAGGAAATTGTTCGAGAAATTCTGAGACTGTAACGAGTTTCAGGTGGGGTTCGTTGCTTAAGGTTTGATACAAAGCTTCTAAGAACGGTTTACCATCTTGGGGATAAAATTCCCAGCAATTTTCTCCATCCAGAGCGATGGTAACTAACCAAGGTTGTTCACTTGGGCGTTCTCTTTGCATTTTAGCGATCGCTTGCAGGTGTCCTACTAAGTCTGCTGCTGCCTGTTTTGGTGGCATAGACCCGTAGGTAAAACCAATTAAATCTGATAATCTGTGGTCGCGAAATACGATTGACAAGTCACCTGCTGGGGTTTCCAGGCGGTATGGTCGATAAATTAATTCTGGTTCCTGGACATTTCCTGCCCCATCACGGTGAAAGAAGTGTTTCAGCGACCATCCTAAAACGGCTTCATCTGAGCAAATCCACTTAAAGCCTTGTTTAATAATATACGGCAGGATTTCGGGACTGACTGACTGCTCAGAAGGCCACAAACCTCGTGGTTCCTGTCCAAAACGTTCTCTATACAACTCCCAAGCTTTGCGTAAATGTCGGGGAATATCCTCTGCCCATTGAAACCGATGCTCAGGTAATGTCATTTGGGGCACTGCCACTCGACCGGAGTTAGTATCGGCTAGCAGAGGCAAAATTGGGTGAGTGTAAGGCGTGGTAGTGACTTCTAATTGCCCTGCCGCTTGCATTTTCCGGTGTTGGGGGATAATGCGGCTGAGAATTTCGCGCTGTTTAGAATATATACGCTGGCGATCGCTTAAAGTAAAATTCCGACCCTGCTTCAACCAAGCGGCAATTTGTGGGTCATCCCAAAATACCGGATCAATCCATGCCAGATTATGCCAAGCCAGCAAATCGCTGTATTCAGACAATTGCCAATTAGCTAAACACCAAGCTTCTCCTTTTTCCTGCCGTTGGTAATACAACTCGGCATAACGGGGATGAGGATCAATCAGGGTGTGATGATTGGCATCAAAAAAATGTTGGATAATAAATTCTTTTTGCTGCTGACTGAGTTGTTCATCTGGTGTCAAGCTAGCTGTGAGATAAGGGTCAAAAGCAGTGCCAGCAATATAATCTTCGAGTTGTAATATTAAGGATGGTACTAGATTTACTGTTTGATGTAACTTGGGATACTGCTCAAGGATTAATATTAAATCTAAATAATCCTTGGTTCCATGTAATCGTACCCAAGGCAGGCGATACTTTTGACTAGAAGAAAGCGAAACGCCGCTGCCAGGTGACTTGTACAGCGGCTGATGTTGATGCCAAATAAAAGCGATGTGTAATGGATGGGACATAGTAGATGATTAAGCATGGGGCATAGGACAAAGAAGCAGAGGAGCAGAGGAGCAGGGGGGGCGGAGGGGCGGAGGAAAAATAGGTTTTACTTTTCTAGTACCGAGTCTCTAGTCCCCACTCCCTACTCCCTATTCCCTAGATCACTTGCTCAACTTCTGCAATTTCTGGAATCATTTCCCGTAGTCGGCGCTCAATACCCATTCTCAGGGTCATTGTGGAACTGGGGCAAGAACCACAAGCACCTTGCAACCGCAGTTTAACAATAGGCCCATCAAGTTCTACAAGTTCCACATTGCCGCCATCAGACATCAGATAAGGGCGCATTTCATCTAAGACTGTTTCAACATTTTCAGATGTCAGTTCCATTGTTTGAGACCTCTTTTGGTAGGAATATCTTTATATGCAACGTTTGTTAACTCAATTTTAGATATAATTGCCCTTAGATTGTATTTTGTCTAGAGGCGGGTAGATGAAAATCAGGTTTTCATCACTCATGCACTAACCTCTGCTGGTTCTAGGAGCATGAAATAAAAATAGCCGGACTTAATTTTACAGCGTTCTCCATCTGTATAGTTAACAATCACTATACCAATAACCCATAGTTTTAGATTTTCGCATATTCCTAAACTGCATTGGTTTTCGAGTTGCAAACAACCGCACCGTAGCGACTCGCAATGTAGCTAGCAACTGTATTGAAGCTTTTAAGTACAATTAATTGCCGCTTTATTGATGAAGTAACCACAGACCATCTCAGTCGCTATCACTAGACGAAACCAAGACTGGTTGTTGATATAGCGGCACTGTAAATGTGACTGTTGAGCCAAGTCCTTCGCCAAGACTGTAAAAATGTACTTCACCACCCATAGCCTCTATGAGCTTTTGGGATATTACCAGTCCTAAACCAGTACCGCCGTATTGGCGAGTGCGAGAGCCATCTACTTGAGAGAATAATTGAAACAATTTATCTTGCTTATCCAGGGAAACACCGATACCCGTGTCGGCTACTCGCACTCTCACCATGCCAGGAAATTGCTGGTCTTGAAATTTTGCCTTCTTCAGTACTAAATCGGCACTGATAGTAATGCCACCTTCTTGGGTAAATTTAATGGCATTACTTACCAAGTTGAGCATAACTTGTAGCAGCCTTTGGTAATTACCTTGGACGATAATTTCATCAGAGGTGAGAGGCATTTGCATCCGGAAGCTGAGGTTTTTCATCTCTGCTTGGGGACGCATGAAATTTTCTACATCGCTAAATAGCTCGTCTAGCTGGACTGGAGAGCAAACTAACTCCATTTTGCCTGCTTCGATTTTGGCTATGTCGAGGATGTCGTTAATGATATTCAGCAGGTGTATTGATAGATGATGAGCTTCGGCTAGGAACTGATTTTGTTCTTCTGGATCATCTGCCATGCCTTCCAAAATCAGCTTCAAAAATCCGATCATGCCGTTGAGGGGAGTACGAATTTCATGGGATACATTAGCGAGAAACTCGCTTTTGAGACGGGAGGCTTCTTCGGCTTTTTGACGGGCTGCTTCTAATTCTTTGTATAAAGTAGCATGAGCGATCGCTGTTCCGAGTTGGTCTGCAACTTCTTTTGCTAGTTCCAGTTCTGCATCCGTCAACGTGTCACATTCGTCTCTAAGACTGATGGCAATTAGTCCGTTGGCTTGGTCTTGATAGCATGTCGCCACTACTAAGATTTTTTGCTGGGGACAAAGGCTATACCCCGACACTTCCATCACAATTGGTTCTAAAGTTGCCAACGCCTGAGCAAAGGCTGGTTCCGATGCTACATCTATTTCCCAGCCCAGCATCGAGCTGCGCTCTGGCTGGTGATACTCTGCTATCACTCGGACTCTAGAGCTAGAGGGCTGATAAGGACAGATAATGCAGCGCTCTAGCCGTAGCGCTTTCCCCAAACTGTCAACTGTTTGTTGCCAAATTACGTCTAAATCCAAAGTCCGCCGAATATTTCTGGTAATTTTATTTACCAGCTTCTGGTGTTGCTGCGATCGCATCGCCAACTCTACCTGTGTTGGCGCTTGTGGTGTCGCCTTGACTTCTTGTGTGTTGAGTGTAGCTTGCACTAACCGTCCCATTACCAAAACTGTAGTAGCAGCACTTCCCAATTGCGGCATAATTGGGCACATTGCCAACTCCAACTCAAATAACTCTTGACGGTAGCTAAACCAGCATTGAAACCTTTCTGGCACTAAACTATTTAAAATCCGGTGCAACCGTTCCAAATAAGCCTTATTGTCTACGGGGACAAAAATTTCGTCTTCATTGCACTCATTAACTATTTGCTTAGGGTTTAACCCCAACAGTTCGCTATGCTGCCAATAAAATGTTAGGTAGCGTCCTGCCCCATCTTGCGTGTACACCAATTCTGCTCCTAGAGTCGCTAAGGAGCCATCGGTCTTCTTATTTGAATATTCCAGGTTTTGGGGAAATAAGTTCGGCAATTGGGAGTTAGCAGTAATAGTCATTAATCGAGTTGGATAGACAAATGGCAACTCAAAACAGTTTTGCTAAAGCTGGTTAAATAAAATTGGCATAAATTATTACAGCTTTGGCATTCTCACTTTGGGTATTTTGGCGTGTTTGGAATCCAGATTGACAAACTTCACATTCTTTTTATTTTCTATTTACAGCTTGTTTATCGATGTCAATCATTCCATTCACCCCTGGGTGGAATCGGTATCCGATGAGGGGTGCGTGTCAGTTCATCATCCCTAGAAACTTCACCGCGTAACCATTGACGAATCGCCACCTCAATTACTTTACTCGGGTCATTAGTTAAATGCTGAATTTGCTCTAGTAACTCCGAGTCCAGGCGGACGGCGATTTCTACCTTATCGGCTCGTTTGTGACCCGTTTCGGTAGCTTTCTCTTTCATATTCATAGGTTTATATACTCAGAGATTGTTGCGTCTAAAGCTTTGTCGAGCAGTGATTATCTACCATTCGGTTGAGTTTACTGACTATTTTTGTTGTGCAGAGTTACTGCACAGTTATATAGTTCCCCGAAATCAAACCAAAGTAACAGCATCTGGTTTTAAATGGTAAATTTCATCAAACTTGCTAGACAACAGCTCCAGAAGTTTTGTGAGTAAATCAGTAGTTTTAAGCAGTTACGGAGTGTAACTACCTACGATATCTACATTATTTACTTATATATATTTATTGTACGCTTCTAGTAGGTCAATCCCCGCATGTAAAATAGACTTTATTGAAAGCGGCGGAAAACCTGATCTGCTTGTAAGCGTAGTTCCTGTCTAGAAGGTCAACATCAGCCACAGACATAGAGGCGCCAAGAGAAAATAACTGATTAACTCTCCGATAGCAGCGTATTGGCTAAGAAAGCATTAAAATATATGAAGTAAATTTCTTGTTTAACCTTGGTTGCTGCTTCAGCAAAAATAGTATATGACTGACGTTCCCGCCGTTCGCATTCGCAATTTCTGTATTATTGCTCACATCGACCACGGGAAATCTACCCTCGCCGATCGCCTACTGCAAGCCACTGGCACTGTGGATGAGCGGAAGATGAAGGAACAGTTTCTCGACAATATGGATTTGGAACGGGAGCGCGGCATTACCATTAAGCTGCAAGCTGCCCGGATGAACTACAAAGCTAAAGATGGTCAACAGTATGTACTAAACTTAATTGATACACCAGGTCATGTGGATTTTTCTTATGAAGTGTCCCGGAGTCTGGTGGCTTGTGAAGGAGCGCTGTTGGTGGTAGATGCGTCTCAAGGCGTAGAAGCACAAACTTTGGCCAATCTTTATTTAGCTTTGGAACATGATTTAGAAATTATCCCAGTTTTAAATAAAATTGATTTGCCTGGGGCAGAACCAGACCGGGTAATCAGCGAAATAGAAGAAATTATTGGTTTAGATTGCAGTGGTGCAATTCTCGCCTCTGCCAAAGAGGGAATTGGCATTAATGAAATTTTAGAAGCAGTTGTAGAGCGGATACCACCACCAAAAAATACGGTAGATGAACGCTTACGAGCATTGATTTTTGATAGCTACTACGACAGCTACCGGGGCGTAATTGTCTATTTCCGGGTAATGGACGGCACCTTGAGAAAAGGCGATCGCGTTTATCTTATGGCATCCGGTAAAGAATACGAAATTGACGAGTTAGGCGTGCTGTCTCCTACTCAAGTACAAGTTGAAGAACTGCACGCTGGAGAAGTAGGCTATTTTGCCGCCGCCATTAAAGCTGTAGCTGATGCGCGGGTGGGAGACACCATTACCCTCACGAAAGCCAAAGCCGTAGAACCTCTACCTGGTTACACAGAAGCCAACCCGATGGTGTTTTGCGGCATGTTCCCCATTGATGCTGACCAATTTGAAGACTTGCGCGAAGCTTTAGAAAAGTTGGGACTCAATGATGCCGCATTGCACTACGAACCAGAAACTTCTAGCGCTATGGGTTTTGGTTTCCGTTGTGGGTTCTTGGGTTTGCTACACATGGAAATTGTCCAGGAGCGTTTAGAGCGAGAGTACAACCTAGATTTAATTATTACAGCACCTTCGGTGGTTTACCGTGTAATTACTATCAAAGGTGAAGAACTGTTCATAGATAATCCCAGCAACTTACCTGCTCCCAACGATCGCGAAAAAATTGAAGAGCCTTATGTTCAAGTAGAGATGATTACGCCGGAAACTTACGTCGGCACTTTGATGGAATTGTCACAAAATAGACGTGGCATCTTCAAAGATATGAAATATCTCGCCCAAGGACGCACTACACTGACTTACGAGTTACCCTTGGCGGAAGTTGTCACCGACTTTTTTGATCAGATGAAGTCGCGATCGCGTGGTTATGCCAGTATGGAATATCACCTCATCGGCTACCGCGAAAATCCCTTGGTGAAGCTGGACATTATGATTAACGGCGATCCTGTGGATTCGTTGGCGATGATTGTCCACCGAGATAAAGCTTATGGCGTTGGGCGATCAATGGCTGAAAAACTCAAAGAATTAATTCCCCGCCATCAATTTAAAGTGCCAATTCAGGCAGCTATTGGTAGTAAAGTAATTGCCAGCGAACATATTCCCGCCTTGCGGAAAGACGTACTTGCCAAGTGTTACGGTGGCGACATCAGCCGCAAGAAGAAACTGTTACAGAAGCAAGCAAAAGGTAAAAAGCGGATGAAATCTGTGGGTACAGTGGATGTACCCCAAGAGGCTTTTATGGCAGTATTACGCTTGGATCAAAGTTAATTTGATTTAACTTTGTCTAGGATCACAATATACCTGGAGCGCCAGGACTAGCGCTCCTGTTTACTCTTGAGTTCTAATTTCTCACGGCAGGCTTAATCTAAGAAATTTAAAAATCCTGCTCACTCATCCTCTGTTCCAACAATTCCAACAACCCATCTACATCCTGACCAACTTGCGCAAAACAATCTGGTGGTGGTGGTTCCGGTGCAAACTGAATTAATTTAATTTCACCCTTACCAATCCCAATCATCACAACTTCCACCTCAGGTTGATGATTCTCGACAATACCCAAAATTTCCTGAAGCCGATTTTCAACTTGATGATTTAAATTTTCTATTGCGGCTTGAGGACAATAAACAAAATGCGGAGTTGGCTGTAAATCAATCCCCACAGTTCCTTTACTATCACCATTCTCCAACCACAATCCCCAAAACAGCGCCGCCAAATCTCGTTGATTTTCCTTAACAAACTTATCCAACTGACGACGCCACTTGCTATCCCCTGTCTCCGGCTGAGTACTACCAAACATCATAAATAATTCGTAATAGAGCCTACGGCACGCTCCGCGAACGTAATTCGTAATTCGTAATTCACGTCTAATGTGTATTAGGTGTTGAAAGCCTTGTGATTTCATTCATGATGCCTGAAACTATGATTTAGGCAAGCTTGGAAACCCGGGACAACAGGATTTTTTAATTCACATCAGGCGTAATTCGTAATTCGTAATTCTTAATTGAATATGTGAGATTTATCTTAAACCACTTTGTACACGCCAGAGGCTTGCATACACACCATCTTTTTGCAACAACTGCTCATGAGTCCCCGACTCTATTAATTTCCCATGTTCCATGACATAAATACAATCAGCATTGCGGATAGTTGAAAGACGATGAGCGATAGCGATGGTAGTTCTATCTACTGTAATCCGTTCCAGCGATCGCTGGATTGCCGCTTCCGTTTCATTGTCCACCGCCGAAGTGGCTTCATCTAAAATCAAAATTGGCGGATTCTTGAGTACTGCACGGGCGATGGCAATTCTTTGTCGTTGTCCACCAGATAACTTTTGTCCGCGTTCCCCGACAATTGTCTCATAACCTTGGGGCAAGTTGATAATAAAGTCATGGGCTTCAGCCACCTTAGCCGCCGTGATGATTTCTGCTTCTGTAGCATCAAAACTGCCATAGGCAATATTCTCCGCTACCGTACCATGAAATAAAAATACATCTTGACTCACTAAACCAATACAGCGCCGTAAATCCCGCAAGTTTAAATTTTGTAATTCAATGCCATCTAAGGTAATTTTGCCAGATTTAACTTCATATAACCGCAATAAAAGTTTGACTAAAGTGCTTTTACCTGAACCAGTCGAACCCACAATGGCAATGGTTTTACCTGCAGGAACTCGCAAAGACAGATTTTCAATCACTGGTAATCTATCTTTATAAGCAAAACTCACATGATTAAATTCCGCCTCCCCGCGCACCGCATCCACAGGTAAAGCGGTATTTCCTGTATAAATTGTCAAGGGAGTATCCAACAAATTCATCACGCGATTAGTAGAAGCCATTGCCCGTTGATATAAGTCAAAGGTGTCCCCTAATCTGGTTAAAGGCCAAAGTAATCGCTGGACTAAAAATACCAATAAACTGTAAGCACCTACAGACATTCTGCCAGCCACTGCTTCCATCCCGCCAAATAACAGTAATGCGGTGAAGCTGATTAAAATCAACATCCGAATCAACGGAATAAAAGCCGCAGACAGCGCGATCGCTTTGGCGTTACTTTGTCTATAAGCTACACTTTCTATTTCTAAACGTCCGGCTTCATACTCCTCAGCCGTGAAACTTTTAATAGTAGTAATACCGCTCAAATTATTAGACAAACGTCCATTGAGTAAACCTACCTTTTCCCGCACATCAGCGTAACGCGGTGCTAGTAATTTCTGAAATGCTACCGAACCCCAAAGAATAAATGGCATGGGCAAAATTGCCATCCAAGCTATACTAGGAGCCAAAATAAAAAATGCGCCGCCAATAATTACAACAGTTGTGGCAACTTGGATGATGTCGTTGGCTCCTACATCCAAAAATCGTTCTAGTTGGTTAACATCATCACTGAGAATGGACATTAAACCGCCAGTACTGCGTTCTTCAAAATAAGCCAATTCCAACTCTTGCAGGTGTTTATATGCATCCAGACGTAAGTTATGCTGAATCTTCTGCGCCAAGTTGCGCCACAATAACTTGTAGCGGTACTCAAAAAATGATTCTAGTATCCAAGTAACAACGGTAAGTAAAGCCAGAATTAAAAATTGCCCAAAGATATCTTGAACACCCCACCGAGCAATGATAGAATCCTGCTGCTGAACTACCACATCCACCGCAATCCCAATTAATGCTGGTGGTGCTAAGTCAAAAAGTTTATTGAGAATCGAACAACCAATTGCCAGCCAAATCTGTTGACGATACTTGTGTCCGTAGTCAAGCAGGCGCTGAAGGGGATGCACTGAATGTCTACGTCGGTTTAATCCCCGATGAAATTTAAATGCTATAGCCACAATCATTTACATTTGCGTGAAACTGATATTACCACGAGAGGGGGAGAAGGATATCGCTTTTGTAGCCTGGTTTCTGGGTAGACAGGCAGAGGACGTGTCACCATAGTACAGGAGTTGCCTAAAGATGCAAAAGGAGATCAAACCTTGAAAAATCAGCAATTGGGGAATTGGCAAACCACAATTTTCGGAATTGTGTTGGCATTAGCTGTGCTAATTGGCCTCAATTCCTTTATTATTATCAACCCAGGGCAAGCAGGAGTAATCAGCATCTTAGGTAAAGCTAGGGATGGTGCTCTATTAGAGGGTATTCACGTTAAACCACCTTTCATTTCAGTAGTAGATGTGTATGATTTGACGGTACAAAAATTTGAAGTACCAGCCGAAAGCTCTACTAAGGATTTACAAAATTTGTCTGCGAGATTTGCCATTAATTTTCGCCTTGATCCCACACAGGTAGTTGAGGTGAGAAGGAAACAAGGAACTTTAGCAAACATTGTCTCGAAAATCATCGCTCCCCAGACACAAGAAGCATTCAAAATCGCTGCTGCTAGAAGAACAGTAGAAGAAGCAATTACCAAAAGGAGTGAATTAAAAGAAGACTTTGATTTTGCTTTGGGCGATCGCCTAGATAAATATGGGATAATCGTCCTAGATACTAGTGTAGTTGACTTGACTTTTTCGCCAGAGTTTGCCAGAGCTGTAGAAGAAAAACAAATTGCCGAACAGCGTGCACAAAGAGCAGTCTATGTAGCGCGGGAAGCTGAGCAAGAAGCGCAGGCGGATATTAATCGCGCTAAGGGTAAGGCAGAAGCGCAAAGACTGTTAGCAGAGACTCTCAAAGCTCAAGGTGGGCAATTAGTTCTGCAAAAAGAAGCAATTGAAGCTTGGAGAAATGGCGGTGCTCAGATGCCAAAAGTTCTGGTTATGGGTGGTGAATCTAAAGGCAGTGTGCCATTCATTTTCAACCTAGGGAATATTCCCAACCAACCATAATTTTAGTAAATAATGCTAATGAGGTGGGCTACACCCACCTCAATCACAAAAGCAAAACTAGAACATAACAAACTAATTTATGTCAACTCCCAATCATCAAAACCTCACAATCTCCGAAGCCAAAAAAATCCTGAATAAATTCAATTGCTTAGATATAGCACCTATTCTCAAACCATCAGAAAAAGCTTTAGTCCGTCGGGCTTTAATTTTGGTAACCAGTATTTCTGATTACCAAATATTAGGAATTTGTGCTGATACCGCAGAAGAGGGCATACTTGCCATGAGAACTTATTCTCATGCTTTTGGTCACGAAGTCCCTGTTAATTTAGCCACACCCGAAGGGCCGGTTTATATCAAATTAAATGGCAAAAATGGCTTATGTTATCTTGATTCCTATGCTGGGCATCATCGGGGAGTTTTAATTTCTTGTCAATCTTATAATGAAGGGGGAATCAACGAAATGTATGGACATCTACCCCTCGATTTATTTGTTTAAAATTTGTCAGTGTCGGTAGGACATCAAGTCTTACCCACTGACTATGCTAATTTTAGATTTGGGATTTGAAAACCTCTGAAATCACTAATCTAAAATCCCAAAAATTGATTGACTAATGACTAATTTTTATGAGTATTATTACACTACAATCAGTAAAAAAAGATTTTGGCATCAAGGAAATTTTAAAAGACGCTAGCTTTAGTTTAGATGCCACTGATAAGGTCGGCTTAATTGGTACAAACGGTTCTGGTAAATCAACCTTATTAAAAATGATTGCTGGACTAGAACCAATTGATAGTGGTCAAATTACCTTTGCTTCTGGCTCAAAAATAATTTACTTACCTCAACAACCAGACTTAGATGAAAATTACACAGTTTTAGAGCAAATTTTCGCTGATAGTGGCGAACACATGGCTTTGGTGCGTGAGTATGAAGAGCTTTCTGATAAACTGGCTCACTATCCAGAAGATAGTCAACTGATGTCGCGCCTTTCTGAGGTGATGCAGCGCATGGAGTCCACTGGCGCTTGGGAATTGGAAACTAACGCCAAAATTATCTTAACTAAGTTAGGAATTTCTGACTTTGATGCTGTCATCGGTACTTTGTCAGGAGGTTATCGCAAACGCATCGCTTTGGCCACAGCTTTGCTATCAGAACCAGATGTTTTACTGATGGATGAGCCTACCAACCATCTGGATGCGCTTTCGGTGGAATGGTTGCAAAGTTATTTAAATCGCTTTCGTGGCGCACTTTTGCTGATAACTCACGATCGCTATTTTCTCGATAAGGTGACCAACCGGATTATAGAAATAGACCGAGGTGATATTTTTACTTACTCAGGTAATTATTCATACTACCTCGAAAAGAAAGCTTTAGCTGAAGAATCGGCCATTAGCAGCCAACGCAAACATCAAGGTGTATTACGCCGGGAATTGGAATGGTTAAGCCGGGGGCCAAAAGCCAGAAGTACCAAACAAAAAGCCCGAATTGAACGCATTCAAAGTATGCGGGAAACTGAGTTTAAACAAGTTCAGGGTAAAGTTGATATTTCTACAGTTGGTCGTCGCATTGGCAAAAAAGTTATTGAATTAAATAATATATCTAAAAGCTATGATGGACGTACCTTAATTAATAATTTCACCTACGAATTTAGTCCAGAAGACCGCATCGGCATTATTGGCGGTAACGGTACAGGTAAATCTACTTTAATGGATATTATTACCGGACGCATTCAACCCGATTCCGGTAGTGTAGAAATTGGTACTACCATTCACATCGGTTATTTTGACCAGCATTCCGAAGAGTTACTCACAGCTTTAGATGAAAATCAGCGCGTGATTGACTATATTAAAGAAGAAGGGGAATTTGTCAAAATTGCTGATGGTACGCAAATTTCTGCTTCCCAAATGTTGGAGCGGTTTTTATTTCCAGGAAACCAGCAATACGCGCCAATTCATAAACTTTCTGGTGGAGAAAAACGCCGTTTATTTTTACTGCGGATTCTGATTGGTGCGCCTAATGTTTTGATTTTAGATGAACCAACCAATGATTTAGATGTACAAACATTGGCTGTATTAGAAGAATATTTAGAAGACTTTTCTGGATGTGTGATTGCAGTATCTCACGATCGCTACTTTTTAGACCGCACTGTAGACACAATTTTTGCCTTGGAAGCAGGTGGTAATCTCCGCCAGTATCCAGGGAATTACTCAGTTTATTTAGATTATAAGAAAGCTGAAGAGGAGCAAGAAAAACAACAGCTTGCTGTTAATACTAAGGAAAAACCAAAAGAAGAGATTAAATCTACATCTTCATCTCCAGACACCGAAAACAAAAAGCGCCGCAGATTATCAAACTGGGAAAAGCGGGAATTTGCAGAGTTGGAAGGTAAAATTGCCAAGTTGGAATCAGAGAAAGCCGCAGCCGAAAAAGCTTTGCTAAATGTCTCTCCTGGGAAATATACCCAAGTACAAAAACTCTACGAAGAAGTAGAAACCTTGAAGCAAGCGATTGATGTAGCAACAGAACGCTGGTTAGAATTAGCTGAGATTGACTCTTAACAAAATCGGTAAAATAATATGCCAGTTAAAGTTGGGGATACTGCTCCTGATTTCACTTTACCAGCCCAAGACGGCTCAACAGTCAGCTTGAGAGATTTTCGCGGGCAACAAGCTGTTGTTCTCTACTTTTATCCCAAAGATGACACACCAGGATGTACAGCCGAATCCTGTGCCTTTCGTGACCAGTATGAAGTATTTAAAACTGCTGGTGCGGAAGTAATTGGCGTCAGTGGAGATTCTCGCGAATCTCACCAGAAATTTGCTGCCAAGCACAATTTACCCTTTACACTCTTGAGTGACAAAGACAACCAAGTAAGGAAGCAATACGGTGCAACCACAGCTTTTGGTTTAATTCCTGGCCGCGTTACTTATGTGATTGACAAAGAAGGCGTTGTGCAATACGTATTTGATTCCATGTTGAACTTTAAAGGTCACGTGGAAGAAGCGCTGAAGACTTTGCAAGAGTTAGCAGTGAAATAGGGATGGGGGGATAAGGGGACAAAAACAAAAAATACTCCCCTCACTCCCTACTTCCCTACTTCCCTCACTCCCTCACTTGTGCGAGTAAGAATTTTCCGCTACAAAATGATTAGTCTGGGCTGACTTGCCATTCTTACCGTTAGTATGACCGTTACCATTACGGGGTTGAATCACACCGTAACCGCCGTGGTTGCGTTCGTAAATGACGTTAATCTCGCCAGTTTCAGAATTGCGGAACATATAGAAGTCGTGTCCTACCAGTTGTAGCTGTTCTGATGCCTCTGCAACCGTCATTGGTGGCATGGAAAAATATTTGGTACGGACGACCTCGTTAGGTAATTCGGGGGTGCGATCGCCTATTAAATCTGCCGCTACAGGTTCGGGAACTAATACTTTATTAGTTGGTTGGGCGTGAGTTTTCTTATCTTGCCGTCTTTCTTTATATTTTCGCAGTTGACGGGCAATTTTATCTGCTACTAAATCAATGCTGGCGTATAAGTTTTCGCTGCTTTCCTCGGCACGGATAACGCTACCATTTGCATAAATAGTGACTTCAGCCGCTTGCTTGGGGTTAATTCGGGGATTGCGGGCAACGCTCAGATGCACATCCACTTCATTGGTAATATTTTGAAAGTGACTAACTGCTTTTTCAATTTTTTGATGTACGTACTCCCGAATCGCATCGGTGATTTCAATATTTTTGCCGTGGATGACAAGCTTCATGTAAACTCTCCCACTTAATATTTGATGTGAATTTGTTTTGTATGAAAAGAAGTTGCGGTAATCTACTTACTACCGTCAAAACAAATTGTGAACATTTTAATGTACTGCTTGTGCGCTTTCTCTAAGTTGGAAGTTTTATCCGCTTCGAGATGCAAACAATGTATTAGAGTCATCAGCCAGTGCATTCGTTCGTCTTGTGTTTGGCGTGATGTTTGTTGCAGAGAATTCCTCCTAACACCTTTGAGGTTATATATTCAAACTAGCACTTTGTATTTTCTCATGCAGGTTCCCTTGATGTTCCTTTAAAATCCTTTGCATAGCTTGACATTTGTTGACTCAAAACCTGTAATTTTGCAATATATTTGGTCTGGGAACCAGTTGATTTTTGGCATGATCCATAGTAGAGAACCACACCAAAACCATTGTTTGTTACATAACGCCGGATTGATGCCATACATAGATGCTCACTTATGGCAGCGATCGCTTGTCGCCGAGCGCATTGATGACCCTAGTTTAGATGATGTCTTAATTTTGCTAGAGCATCCACCCGTCTATACTTTGGGACAAGGAAGCAATCTTGAATTTCTCAAATTTGACCTAGACAAAAGTAAATTCGATGTCCACAGAATTGAACGCGGCGGCGAAGTCACCTATCATTGCCCTGGTCAACTAGTGGGGTATCCGATTTTAAATCTGCGCCGTCATCGTCAAGACCTGCATTGGTATTTACGGCAATTAGAAGAAGTATTAATTCGAGTATTAGCAGTTTATGGGTTGTCAGGCGATCGCTTGACAGGTTTTACTGGTGTGTGGCTAGAAAAGCGGAAAGTTGCCGCTATTGGTATTAAAGTTAGTCGTTGGATTACCATGCACGGTTTTGCCTTAAATGTTTGTCCCGACATGTCAGGTTTTGAAAACATTGTGCCCTGCGGTATTGCTGATAAACCTGTAGGTAGTTTAGCCGAGTGGATTCCCGGTATTAACGTTCAAGAGGTAAGCGCTAATGTGGCCAAGTGTTTTGCTGAAGTTTTTGGCGTGGAATTAGTCGAAGGTCTAAGTAAATTCAGCTTGTAATTGCGTAATCAGACAGTCTTATAAAAACTGGAGAGGGGTTGGGATGAGGTTCATCAAATTCACGTTTGGTTAATGTTGGGTTTCGTTCTATTGCTCTGCAACGCTGACGCGAACAACCCAACCTACCAGCTAACCACTGATTTGAGATTCCACTACACCCACAGGACAAGCAACATTTGTCCCACCTAAGCCACAATACCCATTGGGATTTTTGGCGAGATACTGCTGATGATATGCTTCTGCGTAGTAAAACTCAGGCGCATCGATGATTTCTGTGGTGATATTGCCATAACCTGATTTGTTGAGAGCTTGCTGATAAGCATCCCGCGATGCTTCTGCTAGCTGCTTTTGATTTTCCGAGTACACGTAAATTCCCGAACGGTATTGAGTACCTGTGTCGTTACCTTGGCGCATTCCTTGGGTGGGGTTATGGCTTTCCCAAAAAACTTTCAGTAGCTGGGAGTAACTAATTACTTTGGGGTCAAATACAACTAAGACCACTTCATTATGACCAGTTAAGCCAGTACATACCTCTTCATAAGTAGGGTTGGGTGTGTAACCAGCTGCATAACCCACCGCAGTTGTGTAAACTCCTGGTAATTGCCAGAATTTGCGTTCTGCACCCCAAAAACAACCCAAGCCAAACATTGCTGTTTCCAATCCTTCCGGAAAAGGCGGTTTCAAAGGGTTTTTGTTGACATAGTGATGATCGGGTACTGGCATCGATTTTGCTCTTCCTGGCAAAGCTTCCTCAGGGGTGGGGATAGCCAGCTTTTTACCAAATCCAAATATTCCCATTGTGTTTAACTCTGATTTCTCATAAACTTCTTTACTTTACTTAATATTACGTAAGTTCGACAAGTGGGAAAAACCCCTCTCCAAACCTCTACCCTGCCAGGCTATCCATTACCCGGATCTTTACTCAACATTGGCGAGAGTATTCACTCACGTTTTTTATCATACTGATTCCTTCGTTGCTAATTCTCAATAAAAATGCAGTTTTAGCGAGAAGATTAAGCGCGAATTTGTCAAGTATGCCTGACCTCTTAGTCTTTGAGATACCTATGAAACTAGGGTTTCAAGATTGTAAAGAAAGATGTGATTAATGGATAGCCGTGTTGGAGAGGGTTGGGATGAGGCTCATCGAATTCACGTTAATATTGTAAAGATTTTGGCGATCGCTTAGGGTGTTCTAGAAATTTACGTAATAGCTGCCTCAGATGGTATACAGGCATGTACTAAAGGTAACAGAGGCCCTAATTGCTCTTGTCCATTTACAGCTAACTCGCTGTGACACAAATAAACTTTCTGGGATACGCGAGAGAGCAAATCTCGCAAAATTCTGTGTAATCTTTGTTTTTCTGCCTGTTGTTCATCTTCTGCTGTCCAAGGTTCGCCTAGTCTATCTTGCAGGAAAAAATTAGCCCCAAATAAAGTAGCTGCACCACCTTTGGCCCATAGAGGTGAACCAGCATCTAGCCAAAAATGCCAATGATGAAATCTTCTACTAGAGCGATATTGGAAGATAGTTGCTAAGGTGACAGCTTTTCTGGCGGGGCCGATGGGACGTAAAGGGTAAGGGTTAGCAGTGATGGTACCACGTCGCAGCAGTTGAATAAATTCGGCTATGGAAGTGGTGATTGGGGATGAAGGGGTGATTGCTACTTCTGATTCCCAATTTTTTGAGCTACCTGGAATTTGTTGTAGTCTGGTGTCAATTTCCCAATAGTGTTGAGCAGTTTCCAATAATTCCCGTAATGCTGCCATTTGCTCGTAGGGAGGATTGCTATCTCTAAACAAAAAGTCCTGAATTGCCAGATATAACAGGGAAATGGGACTAGGTAGTAAACGCTGTTCTTGCTGCGATCGCTGTTTTTCTAACCACTGTAAAATCTCAGTATAAGCTGTGGTGGCTACATAGCCTATTCTGTCCCAGCGCTCGAATGCTGACACTGGTAGCAATTTGGGACACTCAGGATGAGGGACAAAGCAGTAATCGGCAATTAATCCAGCGCGGACTGGATCTATGTGAGTGGGGAAGGTGGGGCCCCCTCTGGGGATAAGGGGCAATGGGGAGTGGGGAGTGGTGAATGAAGAAGAGTTTTCTGGTATTTCTTGTTTTCTACTGAGAACAACTAACATCTCGGCTACGGCATCCCGATCTACTAGGCGACCCAAACCGGGATAGACTAATGCCAACATGGTAAGTAATGCCCGGATGATAGGTGAACTAATTAAGGGGCGTTGGTCGTTGAGTGATTCAACTGGGATGTTTTGCTTGGCTAAAATTTCTATTAAGGTATAACGAGCGATCGCATCTAAACCTGGAGCAATAATTGCTACTTGTTCTGCCGTTACTTGCCCAGAGGTGATAGCATCAGCGATGACTTCTGCTGTTTGCCGTAACAGCTGAGCGCGAGAGGTGGTTTGAATTGATTGTACTGGTTCTGGTAAGCTAAACAAAAGCATCGGTTCTGTGACTAATTCCACCATTGGCGCCGCGAGTCTATCTGCAAGACGTGGAAAAGGTGATTCAGTTAATTTCTCAATTCGACAACGCCCTGCTAAACCCTCCAAGTAGTTGGGATCTGCACCTAATCCTAGGCGTACTGCACCATCAGGATTATAGCTAAATGCCCCTACAGCTCCTTGATCCAACAAAAAATCAAACAGTTGACGCGCTATGCCAGGATAATCATCGACATCATCTGCTAGTACAGCTTGATAGCGTTGAGTTAAGTACTGTTGGTAATAGCGATCGCTTAATAAGTTCTGACTGTAAAGTTCAGTAATGATGCCATAAGTCAGCAATCCTCTTTCTAAACACCAGTTCCGCCAATCTAATAACAAAGATGCCAATAATTCCGGCTCTAAATCTATGGCATTTTCCTGTAAACCTCTTTGTAAAATTGAGGCAATATCTTCGCAAGGCGTACCACTGTAAGCTGCTAATTGCCATAAATCCAGGATGCGACGTACCAAACGATACTCATTCACACCAGCACGACTCAAGATTGCTGTATCTAATTGCGATCGCCACAGTTTTGTTGCTAATTCCTGTTCAGTTTCTGGGCGCAATCGTACCGGAAATTGTGCTTTCAGATTCAAAGACTGAATCAATAAAGGCCAAAATAAAATAACTTCATCTTGAAAAAAACCCAGGATTGTTTTGGCACGAACTGGATATTTTCCTTGGGTTGCTGTAACAATTTTATCACCAAATCCACGGCGGTTTTCACCATTAGCTGCCAACACCAATACTCCTGGCTCTGTTTTTGGTAGATAGAAGGATTGTGGTATCTGCCCGCTTTTTTTTTGGTTGCGTTTTTTAGTATAAAATGATTCAATAATCTCATTTTCACTTTGTAACCAAGAACAAAAATTTTCTACCAAGCGAGTAGTCTTACCACTGCGACTAGGGCCAACAATCCAAATAGAATGAGAAATCACAAATCCTCCCCTTGTAGATTTGCTAGTATACTTTGTGCGTTAACTTAAGCTGAAAAATCACCAATAAATGCTGGATGATTGCCCAAAATGAGAATGCCTATTTTTAGCCAAAAAATTTACCCTTTTTTACTGGCTGCTTACCGATGGTACTTACTAACCCCAGAGCGATCGCTGGAGGAAGCTTACAAAGCGGCATTAAAGATTAAGGCAATAGAAGACGAGCATTTTAATGGTAATAAAATAGACTTAAACTCAGCCATCTACAGTAATAGTGTGATGGATTATTTTGAGTCAGATTTAAAGCAACAATTAAAAATTGCTCGGATGCGACTGACGGAGTTTCGCGCCAGTCGTTGGTTTTCTAACGAATCTCATCAGAAAGCTGCTCAAAAAACAGGTATAGAATATCCTAGTCCTACTTTAATTTTAGAGAAATTAAGATTCATAGACGAAGTTATATCAAAATATCACAACTTAGATTATGAAATAACTTCCTCACCTGTAGTAACTAAACCCCAAATTGTCAAAGTTGATGGAGCGATCGCTCAACCATCACAGCCAAAATTACCAAATCCCCATCAAGAACCGAATAAAAAACCACGGGGCAAAGCCGATACAATGGGAATATTGCCCCGGTCGATTTTAAGCACTATCAGTCGTCTGCAAGTTGAATTAGATCCAAATTCTGAACAAGACGTTGTTAAAAACTTTCGTCAGGCTCAAAAAAGAACAATAATATCTATCAGATTTATTTTACTATTAATTATAGTACCTCTTTTAACGCATCAAATATCCAAAGCATTAATAGTCGGGCCTCTCATAGACCAGTTTAGAAGTCACGAAACAGCGCCAATATTCCTCAATATAGAAATGGAAGAAGAAGCGCTGATAGAACTACAAAGATTTGAAGAAAGACTCAAGTTTGAAACCCTAATTCGTCAAGCACCTCAACTATCTTCTGAAGATATAGAAATCCAGCTGAAGAACAGAGCCAGTGAAATTGCTGAGAAATTTCGTCGCGAAAGTGCCAACGCCATTAAAAATGTTTTTTCAGATATTTTTTCTGTTGGTGCTTTTATTTGCCTGTTAGTTTTCAGCAAGCATTCCATCTCAGTGCTCAAAGATTTCTTTGATCATGTCGTTTATGGTCTGAGCGATAGTGCCAAGGCATTTATTATCATTTTGTTTACTGATATATTTGTAGGATTCCACTCGCCGCATGGCTGGGAAGTAATTTTAGAAGGTATATCACGCCACTGGGGTTTACCAGCAAATAGAGATTTTATCTTCTTATTTATTGCCACATTTCCAGTAATTTTAGATACAATCTTTAAGTACTGGATTTTCCGTTATTTAAATCGCATATCGCCTTCCGCCGTTGCTACATACCGTAATATGAATGAATAAAGTTATTCAAGTCGGTGTCATGAACTGCGTACATTATTAACAAATGAAAAAGGGACTAGAGACTGGAGACTAGTTTTTTTACTCAGTAGTCAGACGTTCGGCGAAGCTACTTCGATAAGACTCAGTACAAGATCAGTCGAGCCGCACTTTCAAGTTAAGTAAAAGCTAAAAGCAAAGTTATTAAATAAACTATACATACTTATAATCATATTACGTAACTAGCTAGGAAGTTATTGAATGTTAGATAACATACTTGCTACGTAACATCAAATTATTTTGCTAAAAAAGTGTGAAGGGTTTTGATATTTCTGCAACACATTCCGCAATCGGGCGTTGCTGATTAACGGGATGAATTTTGTTTCACGCAAAGGCGCAAAGGCGCAAAGAATCTAAGTTCATTCTTGGCAAATCATCCCAATTCATCCCGCATTTATGCAATGCCCCGCAATCGGTAACGAAATTGGAACTATCACAAATAATTTACCGTCATCTTAACTTATTCTTGAGCTTCTAGTCTGCCTCAGATAGGGTAATGTTAAAGCCTATTATTATTCTGCCAAAATCTTTAGAGTTACCAAAATTTGGCACTATATCTGAAATCTTGCTAGTTCAGGGTGTATCTAAATTACGTCCATACCTACTTGAGATAGCTAATGCGTAGTCATATTTGCATCTTATATTTTTAAATCTCAGTGGTTACTGGTTAAATTTCAAACCAATAAACACCGCCTAAAAATCCCAGATTCAGGGATGTAAATTAAATACGTATTAGCTATTTTCTGACGCTACATTTAGCATTTCATAAGGGGAGTTAAAAGTGATCAAAATTTTATTTGATGCTGATTTAATATTAGAAGCTTTGATGAATCGTCAAGAATTTACCGAAGATGTTAAGGAATTGTTGGACGGTGTACATCCATTAATTCAGATGCACATCACAGATGTTGGCTGGCACAAAATTTATACTTATGCCAGTCGCTTAAAAAATATTAAAATTGCGGAGATAGTAGTCTATTGGTTACAAGCAAAAATACAGATTTGTCATGTTGACCAGCATATTCTGCAAAAAGCACGCTCATTATCTCTGAAGGATTTTGAATCTGCTGTAGAATCATCCTGTGTCAGCTATTGGAAACTGGATGCAATTGTCACCCATAAACAGGAAGATTTTGCAGAGGTGGCATATCAGTTTTGGGTTTGGTCGATATCAGACTTGTGCTTACGTGCAAATTTAGAGAGTCAGTTACAGGCAACTATATCTAGTTAATTAAAGGTTTATATAAATCCTCTAACTTTTGGCGCATCAACTAATAACTTCATTTGCTCACAACGCACGGTGGCAAAAGGCTGACTTAAATTTATGCCAGCAAAAGGACTTTCAGCAGAAATGTCTAAATTGGCACCTACAAAACCCAAACGAGCATCAATTTCAGCATGGAATGTCAGCAAATTATGATCCATTACACTGAAAGCAGAAGTGCCTAATTTTTGTCGCCATGCTAAATTTTGCTGATTGTAATTGAGACGACACAGCAGGCGTAGGCGCAGCCCGTCGGAGACATCGCCTTGCCGAACAGTCACACGTTTTTCTTCCCAGGTAAAATCAGCTAGTTCTTTTGGTAGTCCCCAAATTTCCCGACCACCAGCGACAGAATCAGCATTATCTACATAAATATGAGAAATCCAGACTCCTATTTTACCTTGATAAAATACCAGAGCCGACACCACAATTAACTCATTGTATTGCAGCACTGAGCCTGATTTATATTGAGATAAATAAATACCACCGAGAGTTTTACCAGGCCATACAGAAATAATATTTAACTCTGGCGGCACAAGCGATAGGCTACGCCCCACCGTAGGTGAACGCACCTGGTCAATATTCACTAAATGCAGAGTTTGCATAGCTTCGCCGACAAGTGTCCAAGGTGCTGAGGGATAAGGCATATAGAATCCGCTTTAATTCCTGATAGCTTGCGTCGCGTAGCCATATTTACTGGTGTGGAGGTAAAATCTTCTCATTCAAACTTGCTTCTGCATTGTGCCTTTTTTAACGATGCTTTTGATAACGTCCAATTAATTCTGTTTTCGCTAAAATATGACCTGACATTTGCATTGTGCCTTTTTTAACGATGCTTTTGATAACGTCCAATTAATTCTGTTTTCGCTAAAATATGACCTGACATTGCAGCTTCTAATTCTTCTTTGGTAGCACCAAAGTCTAGTCCTAAAAGCCCATCAAGAGCATAAAGTTTAAAAAAGTAACGATGAATTCCATTCGGTGGACAGGGAGGAAAATAACCGAATTGGTCTGCATCATTTTTACCCTGAATACCACTTCCCTCTAGCATTGGTGTAGTGGGAATTGCTTCTGGTAAATTGTTGGTTTGGCGAGGTAAATCATAGAGAAGCCAATGAACAAAGGTTCTATTTGGTGCATCTGGGTCATCGACAATTAGAGCAAAACTTTGCGTCTCTATAGGAGGATCTTCCCACTTTAATGAAGGAGAAATTCCTTCTCCTTCACAGGAAAATTTGGTGGGAATCATGCCATCGGTAGAAAAGCTATCACTTAGTAGTCTCATGGTTCTGGTTGTTTTGATGTATCACAAATGATAATTCTCTGCCATAATCGTAAAACTTTAAAACTTGTTCCTCCTCTTTCTAAAGTGTCAATTAAGCATTAGAGCAATAATACTGGAGCATTAGTATAAATAATTTTATTAGAATCTAAGGTGAGTCATAATTACTCATAAAGATATTAATAAAAAAATTCCCACCCAGGCATTAGCTTGGATGGGTAAAAATCTGAAATTAGGGACAAGTTAGAAATTACTTGCTTTCAGTGAAATCAGCATCAATCACATCATCACCGCCACTAGGAGGAGTGGGGCCACCATCTTGAGGTGCAGCACCAGCCGCAGCATCACCACCAGCTTGCTGATAGATGTTGCTACCAACGGCGAAGAGTGCTTGTTGTAATTCTGGGGTCAGTTTCTTAATTTGCTCGTCGTCTTCCTGAGCAACGGCTTCCCGCAGGTCTTTCACCAAACCTTCAACCTTGGTTTTGTCAGCTTCAGGAACTTTATCACCTAATTCTTGCAACTGCTTCTCAGCTTGGTATGCCAAAGAATCGGCTTGGTTCTTGCGCTCAATTTTCTCACGACGTTCTTTGTCAGCAGAAGCGTTTTGTTCTGCTTCTTTCACCATCCGGTCAACGTCGGATTTATCCAAGGTAGACGCGCCAGTAATGCTAATAGACTGTTCTTTACCAGTGCCTTTGTCTTTCGCGGTGACATTGAGGATACCATTGGCGTCAATGTCAAAGGTAACTTCAATTTGGGGTACACCGCGTGGTGCAGGAGGAATACCATCCAGACGGAAGGTTCCTAAACTCTTGTTATCGTTGGAGAATTCCCGTTCACCTTGGAGGACATGAATTTCCACGTTGGTTTGACCATCCACGGCGGTGGAGAAGACTTCTGATTTTTTGGTGGGAATTGTGGTGTTACGGGGGATAATTTTGGTCATCACACCACCTAAGGTTTCTACACCTAAGGACAATGGTGACACGTCTAATAGTAAGATGCCTGTAACATCACCAGCTAGTACACCAGCTTGAATAGCTGCACCAACTGCCACGACTTCATCGGGGTTAACGCTTTGGTTAGGATCTTTACCCAGTACCTGCTTCACTACCTGTTGGACTGCGGGAATCCGGGTAGAACCACCAACTAGTACAACTTCATCAATATCGCCTTTGCTTAACTTGGCATCCCGGAGTGCATTCTCCACAGGGATACGGCAACGGTCAATTAAATCAGAGCAGAGTTCTTCAAACTTAGCGCGAGTTAAAGTTGTATCCAGGTGCTTAGGCCCGTCCTGGGTAGCAGTGATAAATGGCAGGTTAATTTCTGCTTGGGTAACGCTGGAAAGCTCAATTTTGGCTTTTTCTGCGGCTTCAGTCAGACGTTGCAGCGCTTGTCTGTCTTTGCGCAGGTCAATACCTTCGTCTGATTTGAATTGTTCGGCTAAGAAGTCAACGATTTTTTTATCGAAGTCGTCACCGCCGAGGTGGGTATCACCGGATGTAGCTAGTACTTCAAATACACCATCGCCTACTTCGAGGATGGATACGTCGAAGGTACCACCACCAAGGTCAAATACGAGGATGGTTTCATTACTCTTCTTATCAAAGCCATAAGCCAGAGATGCGGCTGTAGGTTCGTTGATAATCCGTAGTACTTCAATCCCGGCAATTTTACCAGCGTCTTTTGTAGCTTGTCGCTGGGAGTCATTGAAGTAAGCTGGAACTGTGATTACAGCTTGGGTAACAGTTTCACCCAGATATTTGCTGGCATCTTCAACCAGTTTGCGGAGAACTTGAGCAGAAATTTCTTCGGGAGCAAATTGCTTGCCAGCGCCTGGAGAGTCTAACTTAACGTTACCGCCGCTACTCAGTACTTTATAAGAAACTTCTGTTGTTTCTTTGGTTACTTCGTCATAGCGCCGTCCTATGAAGCGTTTGACAGAGTAAAACGTATTTTCGGGGTTCATCACCGCTTGACGTTTGGCGATTTGACCAACCAAGCGATCGCCATTTTTGGCAAATGCTACTACTGATGGTGTTGTCCGAAAACCTTCCGCGTTAGCAATAACTGTGGGTTTACCACCTTCCATCACTGCTACGCAGGAGTTCGTTGTACCTAAGTCAATTCCAACTACTTTTGCCATTTTAAGTGCTGGCTCCGTATAACTACAAATGAATGAATGGGATTATAAGAGACTAAATCTCGAACCAACTGGTTGAAAACAGCAGTCAATTCAGCATCAACAACCTTTGGTTCGGCTTTCTTAAGGTTAAAACCTCAAGTCATGCTGATATATATACTGAAGCTCAGTGATAGCCAGTCCATGAAGGGTGGTTTCCCGAACCTTTGATGGGACGGTTATTTTTAAAGGATGTATTTAGTCGGTTCATTGAGCAATTTGCTTTCACTCTGTCTAATGTATGAGAATTAATACTTTCAGTAATTAGGGTGAACCGTAATCTCAAAGTGGTGTTTGCCGTCTTTGAACGAATTATAGAGAACTTATAGTTAAGTAGAGATAAGTAAAGGGGCAATTATCATAGTTAATCCTACTTAATTCCACTACAGCATCTAAAGATATTTTTTCACTAGCAGTGTGTTTATGGAAAAAGCTAATAAAATATCAAAAAATATTACTATACCATTAAAAATTCCCTTATTCTGAAAATATTAGTTTTTTAAATTTATTATTTAGTATTTATACGTAACTTAACTTAAAAATATATTTTAAATGCTGGAAAAAGGTGCTATTAGTGGCAGACCCTTCGATGCATCAAAAGCGGGGGGCAAAATTCTTGGTCTCTCCTATACAAAAGTCAAGATTACAGGCAAAGGCACTGATATTGTTGAAGCTCATATTCGTAGATTTAATCCGGTTGGTCATGAAGAGATGAAAATGGTAGAGAGATTAAGAAAAATTGCAGCAGATGAACTTGTAGCCGAAGCAGTAGACCTCCGTTTCTATACTCATGAGCTACGGGAATACTTGAGGTATAAAAAACTCAGATATCCAAGTGGACAACCAGATGATCCAGATGCAGCTTATGAACTCTGGAATAATGTTCACACAGCAACACTAGAGGATTATGGGCTAAAGGAAGGGCCAGGTGTTTTATTTAGAAAAATTTTTGTAAAATGATTCTTTTCTAGGGTGTAAGCATTTAGGTAAAGATTTTAACCGTTGTCTAAAACCTTGATCTAAATGCTAAAAGCCCACTATTTTTTAAACTTAATCAAATCCTCTTACAATTGTATATGGGAGGAATATTTATGAAAAACTCAATCCAATTAACTCAACTAGAGTTAGTACTTCTCAAATTAGTTGCCAAAGGACAGGGGAATTTTAGTTGGTATGAACTAGCCAATTCTCTTTCTCGCCTAGACGTACCAAGAGAACCTGACATGATGGTTGTACTCAAGAATATGGTGGCTAAGGGTTTAGTAATAAGACACATACAGACTGGTTCACCACGAGATAGCTGGGACTTGACACCAATAGGTACTAATATTCTGATGGAATGTGAATAATTTTAACCTGATTGCACCATCAAAGTACTTGTCTACTAGATGATAAAATATTTACAATTAAAATCTCAGCACTGCATCGAGAGTGAAGACAGACAGCATCTTTTATCGCCTTTTTCAAGAATTTCCTGGTGTATTTTTTGAATTAATTGGTAACTCACCCCAAACCGCAGAGGCTTATCAATTCTCCTCCATCGAAATCAAGCAAACTGCATTTCGGATAGATGGTGTTTTTCTCCCGACACAAGGAGAGCAAAACCTAATTTACTTTGTCGAAGTCCAGTTTCAAACCGATGCAGCAATTTATGCACGCTTATTTTCAGAAATCTGTTTATACTTGCGTCAAAATCAACCTCAAAATTCTTTACGAGACGCTACGCGAACGTGTACTTAGCGTTCTTTGTGGTTTGTTATTCTGCGACCTATGCGTAAGTCCTATCATTTTTAATTCCCACAATTTTAAGTTCTATGGTTACACTATCTCCTACTTTAAAAGCTAGACTATCCCAACCTCTAAAAATCGGTTCATTTGAGGTCAAAAGCCGAGTGCTTCAGTCACCTTTATCTGGGGTGACAGATATGGTTTTTCGTCGTCTGGTGCGTCGCTATGCACCAGATTCAATGTTGTATACCGAAATGGTAAATGCTACGGGGTTGCACTATGTGAAAGAGTTACCCAAAATTATGGAGGTAGACCCCCAAGAACAACCAATCAGTATTCAATTATTTGACTGTCGTCCTGATTTTTTGGCAGAAGCAGCAATTAAGGCGGTTGCTGAAGGTGCTGATACTGTAGATATTAATATGGGTTGCCCGGTAAATAAAATTACCAAAAACGGGGGCGGTTCCTCTTTATTGCGACAGCCAGAAGTTGCTGAAGCAATTGTGCGGGAAGTAGTGAAAGCCGTTGATGTACCAGTTACAGTCAAAACCCGCATTGGCTGGAATGATAAGGAAATCACGATTCTTGACTTTGCCAAGCGGATGGAAGATGCAGGGGCAAAAATGATTACAGTACATGGACGCACTCGCGCCCAAGGATACAATGGTAATGCCCGTTGGGAATGGATAGCCCGTGTTAAGGAAATACTTTCGATTCCGGTAATTGGTAATGGCGATATTTTTTCTGTGGAAGCGGCGGTGAAATGTTTAGAACAAACAAACGCTGATGGTGTGATGTGTTCTAGGGGAACTTTAGGTTATCCCTTTTTGGTGGGAGAAATTGATCACTTCTTGAAAACCGGGGAAATATTACCACCACCAACCCCGATTCAACGCTTGGAATGTGCCAGAGATCATCTACAAGCCTTATGGGAATATAAAGGCGATCGCGGTGTCCGTCAAGCCCGTAAGCACATGACTTGGTATGCTAAAGGTTTCGTTGGTGCTGCTGATTTGCGGGGACAGTTAAGTTTGATTGAAACAGTGCAGCAAGGATTGGATTTAATTAATCAGGGAATTGAGCAGTTAAATCATAGTTATGAACCTATGGACGAAGCAACGAATTTTCAAGTTGCTTAATAAAAAACTTTCTGAAGTTTTTTAGGATGATTTTCCTGCCATTAGTGAATTTGTTGGCGTGGTCATAATCACTCTAGGTAAGAAGGAAGAAGAGAGGACTAAAGTCCTCACTACATACAAAGTTTCAATCGTTTACGCTAACATAGTTAGTTTGCCTAGTAACAAACTGCCATTCTGCTGAATAATCAGCTTTTTCGCCTCGGAAGTTATCTACACTAGCTAACATTAATTCATCTCGTTGGTGCCAAACTGCAAATATTTTTTCTCTACCATCATAGAAGGTTTCAGGGTCTATTTGATAACCCTCATTTATCCGTTGCAATTTCAAACCCAATAAATTTAACAGTCGGCTCAGGATTTTGATTGCTGAAATATTTTCTTTTCCCTTAATTAAATCAATACCGAGTAATCTTTTGATATGTCTACTATGTTGAAATACTACATCTTTTAACCAGATTAAATCAGAATCATGTTCTGTAAATTCTCTTTCTAGCTCCAGGAACTGTAGCATTCCTAAGGCTCTCATGGCTTCAACTTTACAGGTGTAAGTTTTTAAATCTGGCAGAAAAACTTGACCATCACCCCAAAATAACTGTTGATGCCATTCTTGCTGGTCTCGGATATGAAAATACTCACTTTCATGGGTGAGATAATAGTGAATCAGCAATTGGAAATAATATCCTTTATCATCCTGCAACTTGAGTAAGGGTGTAACTGTAATACCATACCTTTGTCTGAGGTGATATTTATCAATTTGGTTACGTTCTACTTCCGAGAGAGAATGTTTATTTGCTAGTTGTTCATATTCTACATAATCAATATCCTTGGCATGAGCTACAGCCGTTGCTGCTGAGAGTTGATGTTGCTGCTTAATATCTCTGATTTGGTATTTAATTTCTTTGGCTTTTTGGCGCTTTTCTGCCCAATCTTTTTGCACTTTAATTATTTCTAAAATCAACCTTTTACGGTTAGCTAAATCCTTAGGATCAGTTGCTAAAAAGGCTAGGCGTAAATCTCGAATGATATTATTATGAACAGCATTACTTCTTAGCCAAATTTGATGACCATCCGCTATTAAACCATCTTGCATTGATTGGCGGTAAAGACGAATAGAGGCGTTAACTCTGGATGATAATTTTGCCCAAGTGCGTAAGTGAATTGGGTCATAAACTAAGGGTAAGTCTACATCTATTTTATGTAAGGGACTGAGTAAGGCTAAATTCTCTTTTTGATTTTCTTGATACCAATCAGATAATAATCGATAATTTGTACTGCCACTACCAATTAAGCCAATTCCTCGTTTAGCACACCAGACGATACGCGGTACGTCATCTCGGACTCTGGCTAATGCTTGTCGTGCTTCTGAGTCAGGTATGACTCCTTGAAAAATACCATAAACTCGGTCGAAGTGTTGGACATCAATACTAATTCCTGTACCCAAACTGGGAGTAACGAAAATAGTGTTATATTCGGTAATTTTTTGATTAATTGCTCCAACAAAATCAACTGCTGGATGACCAGGTGTGTTAGTCGTGCGACTACTAATTACTAGGGATGTAGGAAATTGCTGTCGTAATGTTTCTAAACGATCTTTGAGATAGCCTTCAATTGTTTCACAACTATAACGCCCTGAGCGGCTATCGGTAGTAACATAACACTTACGTCCGGCAATTAAATCTAATTCTAGTTGATGAATTAAGGGTGTGGGGTTAGGAGAATCATAAAAAGTTACGTCCCAACCTCGTTTTGGTTTCCATTGATTAATAACTACCCAAGGTGTTATTTTAATTCCTGCTAATCCTTGTAAATATTCTAAAGATACATCTGATAAATCAGCATCTTGGGCAATTACTAATCCTCCTGTGGTTAAAACTGTGGAAATTAGTTGCTGAAATAATTTGAGAATTTTGACGCGTTTATGTTTACAAGTATTACTGTTGAGTAGATGCCATAAAGATTGTTCTACTTCATCTAGAATTACTATCGCACCTTGCCAGTCTTGGGGGTGAAGTTTCCAAATGGAATCAACACATAAACCAAAGGATTTATTATTGTTTAATGGACTGCTGATAATAGGTAAATCTTTATCTGCGATGATTGTGCGATCGCTAGTATTTAAACCCCAACGAATCCCAATTTTTTCGCAGAGAAATCGCCCTAGTTGAATGCGGTGCGTAATTAATAATACTGGTCTATTTAAATCTTTAGCTTGGTTAACAATAGATTGTAGTGCTGTAGTTTTTCCTGTACCTTTGGCTGATTTTATTCCCACTAGTCCAGCAGTGGGATAAGAGATATTCTCCAAGTAAGCACAATTGAGAGTAAGTGCAGCCGGAATAGTTAACTCGGTATGAGGCTTACTTTGAGCTAAATAAATTTCTAAATCAGCACTTTGACGATAAATTTTGTCAAAATTACTTGCACCTTTAGCAACAATTAACTCATCAACACCTTTTTCTATCCCTGGGAGTTCGATAACTTTCACAGGACATTTTTGCTTTTGGAATAAACAACCAAGCTGAGCAATAGCATTATTGACAGCCGCAATTTTTTTAGGTTGAGTTTCAAAATCAAAACAAATATAAAAGGTGCGCTTTGTCACAGTAAACGCCGCTAAGTCTGGAATCAGCTGGCGACTGGTTACTTTACCAAATTTATCTTTGACAACTCGATAACCACTGGTAATTCCCGGAATGGCGATCGCCGCGTATCCTTGTGTTAATAATGCTCCGGCTTTTTTTACTCCTTCGCAGATAATCACGGGTAGGTTTTGTTCCATTACCCATTGCCAAAAGCCCTCAGCTTCTCCATGAGCATTAACTATGATATTGCTGGGCATGGCTAGATTATACCGTTGCGAGACTTGCTGCCAAATTTGCCATGTTACCCGCAGGCAAAATAGCCGTGTTGGGGTGCTGGGGGGATGCTCGTACTTGATAGACTTACCTTTGTGATTAATTCGGGGTTGATTTGGTTTAAAGCATCCCCATTCCATTGCTTGCCAATTATTGAGAGGATCTAGTCCAGAACACCACCAACCGCCAGATGTAACATGTGTGTAGCGCTGTAACCACCCATTTTTGACCATTCCGGTGTTAGTGCGGGGGAGATGTTCGGAAATTAATAAATACTCGTAGGCTGATGCACCTTGGAGAGATTGGAAGTTAAGTTGTGTTATGTGTAAATCTATACTACTACTCTTGACTAATTCCTCAAGGTGTTGAGCGTGTAAAGATTGCAGATGCATGGGGCGACCCTTGAATGGAACACGATGGATTTAAAACTTACCACGCATTCGCTTGTTTTTTATCTAAGAAATTACGAGGGTTTTATGATACTTTTTTTACTTCGTTTTAGGAGATACATCGGTGAGTGATAAATTACATGATTCTATGAGAGTGCGTTGCTCAAGTAATAATCTTGTATTGTAAAATTTATATACTATTAAATTTTATATTTCAGTAAATTTCCTGTATCAAGATGCTAAACCATAGCATAGCCAATTTGGATAAAATAAGATATGCTTGAATACTGTCTCTCTTTTTATCTTATTTTTTGGTAAAGTTATTAATATCAGTTTATTTAACTTTAAAAAAAATAATACACATTGATTTCCTTTTCCAGTCGCCAGGGACTGGTATGATTTTAGACTTTATTTCAAAAGTTTTCGCAAGGCAAATACAAATCAGGGATATCTGGATTGAGACTTTATTTTTGCCGAATTACAGTTGAACGTTGGGGAGGTACGATTGGTTATCTACCAAATGCAAAAGGCGGTTCCCAATTTTGGTTCCGCCTGCCAAGACCAGTATTTTGGAGGAGTTAAGAATTTTCAATTTTGAATTATTTCCATGAATGATCTGCTTGTTTTTAACTCCTCATTCATGGCTAATATCTAACGAAGTGGAGTATGTCACGCAGGACACTGTATCCTGCTAAATCCCAAAGTAAGTAGGCAAGAAAGCCAATCATTGCCAAACGACCATTCCACAACTCGGCTTGAGGATTCCAGCCAAAGATAAAAGCGTTACGATCTACACCATTATAAGCTTTGGCAACAGGTGGTAAATCAGTGGAAGGACGAGTTTCTCTAGTTTCCATTTTTTTCTCCAAATTCAAACTAATTGTTGAGTGTTTAATCTTTAGTAGCCAATTAGATGTAGCACGTCTCGAAGGACACTATATCCGGCTAAATCCCACAATAAATAGGCAAGAAAACCAATCATTGCAAACCGACCGTTCCAGAGTTCTGCTTGGGGAGTCCAGCCAAACAAAAATGCATTCCGATCTCTGCCGTTATACTCTACTGCTACTGGTGGTAAATCAGTTGAAGAGCGAGTTTCCATTTTTTCTGTCCTGAACAATTTATTAGTTAACTTTAATTTACCTATTTATCAGTGAGCTGCTTTCTGCCTGTAGGTACAAACTACAAGCACTTCTTGTGGACGATTATCAAAAAGGTATGAGTACTGACAAATCCACCTTGAGGAGGTGATGAAAATCATAATTGTAAATAAATGTAAACCACTGTTACACAAGAGATGATAAATCTATAATTTAAGCAAATCAATTTGCTGTGATTCAGTGATTAAAAAATAGAACTTTTCCGCTTGAATTAATCAGCTTTTCACTTCAAAAGGAATACAATTTTAAGCTGAATTGACCTGTTAGATATTCAAACTTCTATCTAGCGCTAGATATGTTTTTCAAACCTTAGAGAGATGCATTAAACAGCTAAATTCCAGGATTCTGAAAGCTACAAGAGTTGGGTATTGCCATAGATACAAGTTTGATTGCTTCTCATGAAATTCTTAATCCCCCCAAATTTAAACTTAGAAGAAGGAAATATAATGTTGTTTCAGAGTCCGGAAAACATATTGGAAGTCTATAAACCACTGTTGTGGGTAGCACAGACTCCAGTAGTTCCCACAGGTATTACGCCAGCGCAAGCATCAGTTCTCAATTCTGGGCCGCGCTTTTTTGTAGCTTTAATCTCCGGTGTGATCCTAGCTTTTGCATTCCAATTAGTATTAACGAACCTCTCCGTTGCAGCTGGTATTTCCTACTTGGGACGTTCATCCGACTCGGATGCTGGTGTTGGAGAAGTGGGAAGTTTGGGTGGTACGATTCGCAAAATTGGTACAGCGCTGGGGATTTGGACATTAATTACTGTGACGATCGCCTTATTGATCGCTTGCTTCCTCGCAGTCAAATTGAGTCTGTTAGTCTTAGATCCCAGACTGGGAGCAATTCTGGGGTTAGTAATTTGGGGTGCATACTTTTTGTTACTGGTGTGGGTGAGTTCGACTACCGTGGGTTCCTTAGTTGGCTCGGTGGTCAATTCAGCCACTTCCGGCTTTCAGGCGATTATGGGGACGGCTACAGCCGCCTTGGGAGCCAAAGCTGTCAATCAGCAAGTAGTAGCAACTGCTGAAGCCGCAGCCTCGGCTGTGCGTCGGGAATTAGGCAGTGCTATTGACCCCACTAGTATCCGGGAGAACGTAGAAGATTACATCGAAAAATTACGTCCGCCAGAATTAGATTTTTCCCAGATTCGCAGTGATTTGGAAAATTTACTCAAAGACCCACAATTTCAAGCTATTGCTGGTAGTTCAGACCTCCGCCACATTGATCGCCAGAAATTTGTTGATTTAGTCAGCAGTCGCACCGACCTTTCCAAACGTGACATCAACCGGATAGCCGATACACTATACAACGTTTGGCAGCAGGTAGTCAGTCAGCAACAACCCACCCAAAACCGCCTAGGTGAGTTAATAGACTATCTCAAGTCACTCCCACCAGGACAAGCCAAAACTGATGAACTCAACGCCAAGCTGGATCGATTAATAGCAGAAACGCGTACCGCCAAAGCAGCCGCACCAACAGGAGAACAACCCGGTTTAATGCAACAGACATTACAACAGGGCATATTAACGCTGATTGGTCTGGTGATGGGAAGGACAGATTTATCAGATTTAGATGTAGAAAAAATTTGGCGATCGCTAACTACCGCCAAAGAGAAAGCCACTGAACAAGCTGATAAGCTAGGATTACCCATATCAACACAACCTTATAGCCCAATTCGGGCTGATATCGAAAACTACTTACTCAACACCTACGCTTGGCAACTGAGTCCAGAAAGAATCTCTCAGGAATTCCGCGATGTCATCTATGACCCAGCCGCAGACCCTGGTATAGTCCGCAGAGAACTAGAGAAACTTTCTCGCAACGATTTCGCCAATATCCTACAGCAAAGGGGACTGCTCACCCAAGAACAAATTCAGGGGATTACCGACCAGCTAGAAACTGTCCGTCAAGAGGTTTTATTAACAGTTACCGCCGCCGAAGAAAGAGAGATAGTACAAGACTTGCAACGTCGAGTCGCCAGTTATTTACTTGTTACCAATAAAGCAGATTTGACTCCAGAAGGCATTGAACAGAACTTTAAACCTCTGTTGGCAGATCCTGAAGCGGATTATGAGACTTTATCGCGGCGACTAGCGCAATTTGACCACCAGGAAATGCGGGAAATACTACTAGAACGCAATGATATTCAAGCAGAAGAAGTAGAGCCGATTCTCAACGAATTGGAAAAACAGCGCGATCGCGTCTTGGTAGAATCCAAAGGACTAGCAGAACAAGCTAAATATCAAGCAGAAACCCTGTGGCTGAATGTAGAATCATATCTGCGTAACACTGGGAAAGCCGAGTTAAACCCTGAGGCTATCCGCGCTGACCTCAAAAGGTTGCTGGAAGACCCCCAAGCAGGAATGACAGCCATTCAGGCGCGATTAGCTCGCTTTGATCGCGATACTTTGGTACAGTTATTGAGTCAACGGCAAGACTTGAGCCAAGAGCAAGTAAATCAAATCATTCATGCTGTGGAAGACTCCTGGCGTAGCGTCCGCCATGCACCCCAAGCTTTAGCAGAAAGAGCTAAGGAGCAATACGATTCTGTGACTGCAACGATCGCAGATTACTTGCGGAATACCGGCAAAGAAGAATTGAATCCTGAAGGTATTCAACGGGATTTGACCAGATTATTTGAACATCCCAGAGCAGGAGTTGTAGCGTTACGCCATCGCCTATCGCAGGTAGACCGAGATACCTTAGTGAAATTGCTGAGTCAACGTCAAGACTTGAGTGAGCAGCAAGTCAATGAAATCATTGATTCCGTGCAAACTTCGATTCGCAATATTGTCCGTGCGCCTCGTCGCCTAGCTACCCGGACACAGCAAAGAATGGAAACATTCCAAGCTTATCTGCAAGAGTATCTACGGCAAACTGGCAAAGAAGAACTCAACCCTGAAGGTATCAAACGCGACTTACAATTATTGTTGCATGATCCGCGAGTAGGCGTAGAAAGTTTTAGCGATCGCCTAGCTCATTTTGACCGTTCCACAATTATTGCTTTGCTGAAAATTCGCGAAGATATCACCGATGAAGAAGCAGCCAGAATTGCCGATAACATTGTCTCAGTCCGAGATCAATTTGTGGAACAGGTACGAGGTATTCAACGGCGGATTCAAGATGTCATTGATGGGATTTTTGCCCGAATTCGCGACTATCTCAATTCCTTAGAGCGCCCAGAACTCAACTATGAAGGCGTTAAACATGATCTGCGCCAATTATTTGAAGACCCACAGGCTGGATTTGAGTCCTTACGCGATCGCCTGTCTTCATTTAACCGTGATACCCTAGTGGCGATTATGAGTTCCCGTGAGGATATTTCTGAAGCAGACGCTAACCGGATTATTGACCAAATTGAACGGGCACGCAACACAGTCTTACAACGTGCCGAACGCCTACAACATGAAGCGCAACGCCGCCTAGAAGAGGTGAAGCATCAAGCACAACGGCAAGCCGAAGAAACCCGTAAAGCCGCAGCCACAGCTTCTTGGTGGTTATTTGCCACAGCCTTCGTCTCAGCCGTTTTCTCAGCATTAGGAGGAGCGCTGGCTGTAGTTCTGGTGTAGGTTAACAAGTTGTCTCCGCTAAATTTAAACCTCCCATAATGGGGGGTTTTTTGTGGGAACGCTTTTAGCCCACATTCCGCACCTGGAACTGTTACAAAAGAAATATAAGCGAATTTTGGGGCTAGTTTTTGATACAAGACCATATAAGACAATTAGATTTATGCCAACTTTTTAATATCCATTGCTTCATCTATCGTTGTATTTTTCGCTGGCTTTACAAATGCAAACAAATCTGGAATTAGCGAGACTAAACTGATGACACAAAACCCAGACAAAGATCCAAAAGAAAATAGAGCTTCCGAAGTAAAGCCTATTAAGTTAGCTGGTGAAATATGGCAAGCAATTGAAGAGCGTGATAGAAAAGCTCAGCAAAAACGAAATGAAGATCAAGCAAGAGAGCTAGCGAAAAAAACACCGCAAGAAAGAGAAGAAATCGAGAAGGAAATAAAGCAAGAGAAGGAAACTAGACATGCTCCAGAAAGAAGAACGGAAGAAGAGCTTAAGCTGGAAGACCAGAGAATTATGAAGCAACTCGACAAAATGAGAAGAGAAGGTCAATATTAGACTCAATTTGAGCTTTGATTATTAGATCCTTAATACACAACTCCCTACTCCTCATTCCCCGCTTGCTTCTCCCCATTCATTAATGGCAGAAAATATTGACGAATAGTCATCATTAGCAAATGACATTTTCATTGCTGTTACCAAAATATGCCGCACAGCTTCAATACTAGTGAGATCCAAACCCAGTGATTTGGCCTCAGTAATGAACAAATCTGTATCTTTGAGCAAGTGTTTTGTCGGGAAATTGGGATTGCTATAATTGCCGTCTAACATCCGGCGCAGCTTTTTATCAAAGGTAGGCGCATAAAGTGAACTGTCGCGTAAGATTTGCATAAACAAATCCACATCGATACCTTGACGCTCAATAAAAGCAAGACTGAGAGCAAAGCTAGTTGTCAAGGAAGCAATTAGTTGATTCAGCGCCAACTTCAAGCCAGCCGCAGCGCCTACCGGCCCCACAAGTAAAGGTTCTGCACCAAAATGTTGCAGTAATTTTAAGTGGCGTTGATATTGTTCTGGTTCAGCACCTACCATGACAATCAGCTTGCCAGCTTTTGCTTCGGGAATACTACCTAATACGGGTGCTTCTATATATTCACCACCACCGCCAACGACTGCATCTCTAATTTCTTGGCTTTCGGTGGGGGTAATTGTCCCCATCTGGATAATAGTACGCCCTTCTAAAGTTTTCCAAGAAGTATCCGAAAGCAAAACATGATAAATTGCTGCGGCGTTGGTAAGCATGAGAATAATGCACTCAGCCGCACGAATTGCTTGGCGGGGATGCGTGACAATTTCCGCACCAGCTGCTTGTAATGGGGCTAATTTTTCTGGGGTGCGGTTGTAGGCTACTAGCTCTATATTGGCCGCTAACAACCTTTGAGCCATCGGTAATCCCATGAGTCCAGTTCCCAGAAATGCCACCTTCATTGTTTACGTTCCTTTGGTACAGCGTAGGCGTAGCCCTTCGTAGATATTGCGTTTTCTTGTTACTTGTAATTTCAGTGAACAGTGTCTAGAGATAACTGTTCACTGACTAGCAATCAGCCACCTGCGGCAAAAGTTGCCATAATCAAAACTGAAAGTAAGATACCAGGGGTAAGTAGAGTCACTAATAATAACAGTTCATGAGCAGTCATAATTGTTATTTTCCTATTGTCTTGATCTGCACAGTAGTCAATGTCATGCTAGTCTATATGAGCTTGAGATAGCATTCTTAAATAGAGTTTTAACTTTTCACTGTTACTTTACTCAGTGCTGAGTCCTGAGTACTGAGTAAGAAGAAAATACAGAAAGTACTTTCGCACTCGGTAAGTACCCCGCTCCTTGTGGATGGTTTCTTAACTCATCGTGAGTTCGACAACTATCAAAAACCCCTCTCCAAACCTCTCCCCTGCCAGGAGGAGCCACTGCGTTGCGCGGGTTCCCCGCGTTGTAGCAAGTGGCGTAGAGGCTTTGAAACCTCGATTTTTAGTTCAAAACTAGGGAGATTTTTGCCACTCTCCGTGTCGGAGAGGGGTTGGGGTGAGGTTCATCGAATTCACGTTAACTCAGCACGGGCTAAACGCCCCGCTACCGCTAACAGCACTTTCAACTCAGCACTCTTCATTCTGGCACAGTTAATCCTTTTAACGGTTGAGACATTTCTGTTTGCTGGAGTCCTTTACTTTGAACTAAAACCCCAAAGCCACCCAGTTCTGAAGGATCTATCAGTTGATGTAGTGCTTCTCGCCGCCGCAGCAGTTGCGAAAGGGGCAGTTCTTGCTGAGAAATTGCCGCAATGCGTTCGCCTAAACCCAACGCCATCAAAAATAAACCCTGCTGGATAAAACCAACTTTCTTTAACCCGCATCGCTCACCCCATCGTTCCAAGGCAGTAAAATCAACATGGGCTGTAATATCTTGCTTGCCGATGTTGATATAAGGGTCGTTGTGGTAACGATGATGATAGTAGCACTGTAGCGTTCCTGGCGATCGCCTGGGATTATAGTAACGGCTGGCGGGATAGCCATAATCAATAGTTAACACATACCCCCTCTGCAAGCGGTCGGCTACTATACTCAACCAGTCAAAAGCCGCTAAATTTATTTCGCTGCGGTAACCATCTGTATAAGTACTTTGAGTCAAATCAATTCCCACTAAATCAAAATATTTTGCTAGTTGGGGTGTAGAAGGTTCCCCGATAACTTCCACAAATGCAACAGAAGCAGGCTCAGAGAAATTCCCCCCAGTTCCCACATCCCCCCGCGTTGTCACATAAATTTCACGCAGTTCCCCCGCTTCTAACATAAACTGATGTACAGGCAAGGCATCAACTAACTCATTAGAAAAAAAGCAGCCAGTAATTGCATGAGTTGGGATTTCTTCTAAATTGCACCAACGTACAGGAAATTCTCGCAAGCGTTGCTGTTGTTCTTGCTTTAATGCTGGGGACTTCTCCACAATCAAGTATTCCAGCGCCGCAAATAAATCTGGATGGTGCAGTTGATGATAGTTGAGGATGTGCAACGCCAATAATCCTTGACCTGCTCCCATTTCCACCAAAGAAAAGGGTACAGGTCGCCCTAAAATTTCCCACATCTGGAAAAATTGTTCTGCTAGTAATTCGCCAAAATCAGCGCCAAGATTGGGAGAGGTAAAAAAATCACTGCCTTGAAACCCAATTTTCACCGTATTACTGGAATAGTAGCCGTGTTCAGGATGATATAAGACCATATCCATGTATTCAGCAAAAGTAATTCGTCTTTGGGAACTTGTGGCAATGTATTCGGCTATGGTTGCACACAATGCTGAATTTGAATCCATAGAAAAAACAAAAATTAGGAGTTATAAATTCAATTTAACTCCTAACTTTTATCAGGTTTAGTTTAAGCGTAAGATTAACTAATCTAAAATTGTGCCTCCTACATCTGCTCCCTCCAGATTAGCTCCATGCAAATTTGCCTCGTTCAAATCGGCTTCACTGAGATTTGCCTGAGTCAGGTCAGCAATACTTAAATCTGCTCCACTCAAGTCTGCTTTATCTAGATTTGCAGCTTGCAAATTCGCCTCTTGTAATTCGGCCTCACTTAAGTTTGCTTCGATTAGTTTGGCAATAGTCAAATCAGCCTGACTCAAATCAGCGCCATCTAAAATAGCCCCATCTAAAATAGCTGCATCCAAGATAGCGCCAGTTAAGTTGCTGTTACTCAGATTAGCATCACTCAAATCAGCTCCGTTCAAATCTGCGTCAACAAAACTGGTTTGGGCTAAATTAGCATGATTCAATTTAGCTCCATCTAATATGGCTCTATCTAAAATGGCTCCACTGAGGTCAGCTCCCCTTAAATCCACTTCACTCAAGTTGACACCAGTAAAGTCTCTGAGACCTGCGGTATATTGTTTCAGAAGTTCATCTGCTTTCATATCTGTTTTGCTAAGGAACTTTCAGTTGAGACAATCCAGTCCTATGTAAAAACCCCCAGCACGCGCAACAAAAGGGATTTGGTGTAGTGAATACTGGACTATATTTTTCTATATTAGCTATTCCAAATTGCTGGCACCACTATCTAAAGTTGTTATTTGGTCTCATACCTAGGGACGATATTTAGAAAATTCAACTATATGACCAAAGACCTGTTGTACTGTTAGTTGCATTTGCCAGTTAGCAAATATGGAATAAACAATTTAATAACTGTTTTTGATGCTGATTATTTAAAAATAAAATGAAGGTAATATACAAGAGTTTATTGCTACATAAATTTATTTATAACTATCAGGAAAATAGGTTTTTAAGTGTTTAATAAAAAGTGCTGAGTGTAAAGTAATAATCAGAGTAGAAAAACTCATGAATGAACTACATACAGCGATCCTAAATCAGTCATGAACAAAAATATTCCCGACTTCTTAAAGCCGGCGGGAATCTGAGCTTCTTGCTGTTTACAAATCAAATAGGATTGCTATATTTTTTCACTTGGTACAGGCTAACACCTGACTAGGCCAATAGTACTCAGCATTCTCAACTACTGAAAAAGGCATAATAAAGTTACAATAGCTTGATAGGTCAAATAATTGTTATAATTTGCTGCCAATGAGTTATTTCCAGTACACCGTACTACATTTAAACCATCTTGAGAAACGCTAAAAATTTCTCATAAGCCTGATAACCGCCTGACTGTTTTAGAAAAAAGGATATATATTATACAACGCCATCTCAAATCCTGAAAAGCCAATCCAGTCAACGAGTCAGTGGTGAATTTAAATCACATCAGGCAAGATATATTTATCTTAGTAGGTTGAAAGATATCACTGATTTTGATGAGCGGTACCGCAATCGCTAAACTAATTGTATAAGTAAGTTTACTCATCTACTCCAGACTCACCTGAAAATAATGGATTTTAGTCTGTTACTGGCTGAAAAGACCGACACCATTCTCGAAAAATGGGTTGCAGCAGTTCGGAAAAATAGGAAGATTGAAAGTGCTGATGACCTAACGTATACAGCAATACAAAATGACATCCCAGATGTTTTAAAAGCAATGCTAACGGTGCTTTCGACATCTGAGAATAGTGATATTAGGTCGATAGTTACTGCTAGTTGGCAACATGGCACTCTGCGGGCGAAACAAGGCTTTGATCCAGCAGAAATTAGCCACGAATATCATTTGCTCAGAATGGTAATTTTTGAGACTTTAGAACCAGATTTGTTGAAGGGAACACCTACAGAGATTATTCGTGCTGTGCGTTTAATTGATGCCGTGATAGACGAAGCCACCTCTAGGTGTGTCGATAGTTATGTTGAGGAACGTTTGCGAGAACTACAGCAGCTGCATTCGTCACTAGCGCTTCATAATCAACAACTAAATCGTTTAGTTATTGCTAATCAAGATTATATTTCTCAACTAGCCCATGACCTGAAACATCCTCTAAGTTCGATTATTGGTTACTCAGATTTATTTTTACGCCAACAACGCAAGAAGTCTGAAGTCAAAGACTCCTATACCAATTTAGAACATATTGAGCGGGTGCTACGTAATGGGAGACACTTACTGCGTTTGATTAATGATGTCCTAGAAATTTCCCGGTATGACGCAGGACAGATCAAACTTAAACCAGTACCCACTGATGTACGTGAGTTAGTTAATAATGTGTATGAAATGTTTGAGCCTTTAGCTGACGAAAAAAATTTACAAATTGATGTAAATTGCGATCGCATCCCGCAAGAAATAGTCACAGATGAATTTCAACTACAACAAATTATGACAAATCTTGTGAGTAATGCTATTCGCTACACAGAGTCAGGGAGTATTAGTATAGCGTGTAAGTTACTGGATGATCACAAGTGGGCGATCGCAGTTGCTGATACTGGAATTGGGATTGCCCCAGAAAACCAAGACCGGATATTTGAAGCTTATTTTCGGGCTAATTCTGGTAATAAATCCTATCTCCCCGATAGCACTGGCTTGGGATTGGCAATAGTTTCCCGTTTAGTAAAACTATTGCAAGGTGAAATTAACCTAGTTTCTGAGGTCGGAGTTGGTTCTACTTTCACAGTAATTTTCCCTTTGCAACTGGAGAGCCAAAAATCTGGCGTTGCTGATTGATGGGATGAATTTGGTTTCGCGCAAAGACAAGCCAGTGCGTTGGGCGGGTTTCCCGACTTGTAGCAACTGGCGCGCAAAGACGCAAAGAATATACCTTTATCCCGTATTTATGCAACACCCAAAATCTCTATAACAACAACCCTTGTTTTTGCAACTTAGCTAACGCATTTTCGGCCGCCGCTTTCTCAGCGTCTTTCTTATTGCGTCCCTTACCTTCTCCATATTCTTTTTCATCTACTAAGACTTTAGCAACAAATTCTGGCGCGTGAGACAAACCGCCGACTTGAAGTGTGACATATTTGGGAGGATTAGGCGTAAGGTGGCGATGTACCCATTCTTGAAAGCGATTTTTTGAGTCTACATTAGACCGAGAGACAACAATTTGCTCAGGTACAGCATCAAATAACGGTTCTATAATTGCGCGCACTGCTTCAATATGGGAATCATTATCCAGATAGTAAGCACCAATAACTGCTTCAAAAGTACTACTGAGCAAATTAGGATTTTGGTAGCCTCCATCTCGAATTGCACCTTTCCCTAACCGCATCCTGAAGTCTAAACCCACTTCAATAGCAAACTTGGCTAGTTGCTTCTCGTCCACCAGCGCCGAACGTCGTCTAGTTAATTCATCTTCTCCTCTTTCTGGATGACGGCGATAGAGATATTCACCACTTAAGAAATTCAACACAGCATCACCAAGAAATTCTAGACGTTCATTGTGTTCGCCTTCGCCTGGGTTTTCATGAACATAAGAACGGTGGGTAAGTGCGCGACGTAAAAGTTTTTCATCACGGAATCTTAGAAGTTTGTGCATTTTTATGACTTGTATTGTTGCTAAAATTGACTGTTGGGAAGTTGTACAAGTGTAACTTTTTAAGCACGAAAAAGCCGCAATAGCGGCGTTAGTCAGTAAACCCAGTGAAGACAATAAACTGGGTTTTTAAAACATAAAGCTTATGCAGTTATTTTTTCTAGATCAATTAAAAACAACTCTTGATTTTTTGTTTGAATTTTACCAGTTTTTACAGCGAAATCCACAAATTGACTAAAGGATTTGAATTTCTTCCCAGTAGGATTAGAAATAGAAGAATATCCTTTGTAATTCACACAAATTTGACGCATTAATTTATCAATATTACTAAATAATGTACGCTTACCCTGGATTAAGACAGTGTTGATAGCTGCAATCAAACACTCTATAGCCTCATTGTAATTAATCTGGGACTCAATAGCAGTGGTTTGAGGTGGGTTATTTTGCTCTACTAACTCAAGTAACTTGTCTACAAAGTAAAATTCATCAGCCAATTCTATCAGTTTCTGTTTTACATTACCTAATTGAGCAAAGATGATAACTTGTTTGCCTAATTTTTGCAGACTATGAACCAATTTTACAAAATCTCCATCTCCTGATACAAGGATAAATATATCTGAAGAAGTATTGCTATAAATCTCCTCTAAGCAGTCGGCTATTAATTGGTTATCTGCGCTATTCTTCAGAGAACAGGGAACATTCAGATAGTTGAAACCAAGATTGGCCATATCATTTTTTGCCGCAGCTTGATCTTGATGCTGTGAATTATAGTAGACATTTTTGCTAACTATACACCCTTTAGATTTGGCAAAATCTAGCAATAATTTGGCTTGCTCTAGACTTAATCTAGTATTTTGATAGTCCCAATAAATGGAAACCAAACGCTTCTGCTGGCGTGTTTGTCCCTTTGATTTGAAATGAATGTCTGTCATTGTAGTATGTCCAGGTTTTTTTGGTTAACTGAACAGCCTCAACAAATCACATATATAGCAGTAGGATAGCTTGAGGTAAGGGATTGACACTTAAAAAGTATTTCCCTGTTATTAAGCTTTTTGCTGTCGCTTTTTTTTGGCTCCTGTCTCAGCCGTAGAATTCCTGGCTTCCTGCCAAGTTTTGCGTTATCCATTCTCCTGAACATTCATCCAAATACCTCATCTTCCCTTTGAAAGTCTAGTCAACTAATTGACCTGATATCAGGCTGAATATTCAGCCGAAGGGATAACACAAAGCTTGGCAGGAAACTAGGAATTCTGCTGCTGAGACAACACCAAAAACCTGCGCTTTATAGTGCGGTTATTTTGCTGTCTTAAGTATAGAATTACATAGCTGATACTGGATGTCAAGATAATTGTTTGTGAAGAAACGCAAACCTTATTACTCAATATCTATAAACTTGAAAAATTCAACTTTGGCGGAAATACTCTACTTAAATCGAGAGATAAATCAGGAAAACAAGGCAAAGCTATTAATTGATTAGATAAAACAATTCGCTTATTGAGATAGCCATATTTACCTTGATTATCTAAATATGGTTCACTGTAACATTCCAGATGATGATCAAATAAATTAAATATCCAATAATTAGAAATATCTGCTTGTGCATAAAGAGGTATTTTGATGTCTTGGTCGTAAGCTAGGGAAGAATCAGCAACTTCCATTACTAGTAAAATATCAACAGAGACAGGATGAGATGAAAGATAATTATCATCTCGATTTTTAACAATTGCGAAATCTGGTTCAGGTTCGCTATTGGGTGGTAAGGTAATCGGAGCTTGAGATTGTAACGTCGCCCTATCTCCCACAAGTTTTGGTAGTTCCCGCAACAAGTTTCGTAAACAAGTTTCGTGGACTTTACCCTTCGATACCATTTGAATAATTTCCCCATTAATTAATTCGATATGGTCATCTTCGTGGAAAAAACCCAGTTCTGTAAGCCTGTGGTATTCATTGAGTGTAAAACGTTTAGTTTGAGTAATACTCATAACCTTGCTCCTAAATTCTCATATTACTTATTTTAAATGTGCCAGAAATTGCTATGCTAAAAGCCGAGACCAGCTATTTTGCTAACCATGCCCGCGCCTACTATCAACCCCACAATCACCGCCTTTCCCTTAACAGCCGTAGTCGGTCAAGAAGCGATTAAATTAGCTCTGCTGTTAGCAGCAGTCGATCCAGGTTTGGGGGGAGTGGCGATCGCAGGTCGTCGCGGTACGGCAAAATCTGTAATGGCTCGTGCTATCCACGCCTTACTACCGCCTATCGAAGTTGTTAAAGGCTCAATTAGTAACTGTGACCCCAACCACCCAGAAGACTGGGATGATGATCTATTAGCAAAGTATGCGGGTCAAGATATTCAAAACATTCCTACTGATATTATTCCTGCGCCTTTTGTACAGATTCCCCTAGGAGTGACAGAAGACAGACTCTTGGGTTCTGTGGATGTAGAACAGTCCGTAAAACAAGGTGATACAGTGTTTCAGCCTGGGTTACTCGCCACAGCCAACCGAGGCGTGCTGTATGTGGATGAACTGAATTTATTAGATGACCAAATCTCCAATCAGTTGCTAACAGTATTATCTGAAGGACGCAACCAAATTGAGCGCGAGGGAATTAGTTTTCAGCATCCTGGCAAATCTTTATTTATTGCCACCTATAACCCAGAAGAAGGCGCATTACGGGAACATTTATTAGATAGAATTGCGATCGCCCTTTCTGCTGACGGTGTACTCGGCTTAGATCAAAGAGTAACAGCAGTTGAAGTTGCGATCGCCTACTCCAATTCTCCCCAAGATTTCCTTGCGCAATACAACGAAGACTTAGACGCGCTGAAAACTCAAATTATCTTGGCACGGGAATGGTTGAAAGAAGTCACCATCACCCATGAACAAATTGCCTATTTAGTAGATGAAGCAATTCGTGGCAAAGTCCAAGGACATCGCGCCGAGTTATTTGCCGTGCGAGTTGCTAAAGCGGCGGCGGCTTTGGAGGGACGCACAGCAGTTAATGCAGAAGATTTGCGCCGTGCGGTGGAATTGGTGATTGTCCCACGCTCCACCATCGTCCAGACACCACCACCTGATCAACCACCGCCACCGCCACCACCGCCACCACCACAGAATCAAGAAGAACAGGAAGACCAGGAAAACCAAGAAGAACAAGAAGAACAAGAAGACCAAGAAGAAAATCAAGAACAAGAACCCCCGGAGATCCCAGAAGAATTTATTTTTGATCCAGAAGGGGTAATCCTTGATGAAAGCGTACTTTATTTTGCTCAAATGGCGAAGCGACAGGGCAAATCGGGTAGTCGCAGTATCATCTTTTCGGAAGACCGGGGACGCTATATTAAGCCAATGTTGCCCAAAGGTAAAGTGCGACGCATTGCAGTAGATGCAACCTTAAGAGCAGCTGCACCTTATCAAAAAGCACGCAGAGAAAGACACCCAGACAGAAAAGTAATTGTAGAGCAGGGTGACATCCGTTCTAAGCGCTTGGTACGCAAAGCTGGAGCCTTAGTGGTGTTTGTGGTAGATGCTTCTGGCTCAATGGCCTTAAACCGAATGCAGTCAGCTAAAGGTGCAGTCATGCAACTTTTAACGGAAGCTTATCAAAACCGTGACCAAGTAGCGTTGATTCCCTTCCGGGGAGAACAAGCCGAGGTATTATTACCTCCAACGCGTTCCATTGCTCTAGCGCGTAACCGCCTCGAAAGACTACCCTGTGGTGGGGGTTCGCCCTTAGCACATGGTTTAACTCAAGCTGTACGTGTTGGCTTAAATGCCCAGATGAGTGGAGATATTGGGCAAGTTGTGATTGTCGCCATCACCGATGGACGAGGTAATATTCCCTTAGCGCGTTCTTTAGGTGAACAGCTAGAACCAGGAGAAAAGCCAGACATCAAAGCGGAACTATTACAAATTGCCGCCAGAATTCGCGTTTTGGGGATGCAGTTATTAGTTATTGATACAGAAAGTAAATTTGTTTCTACTGGCTTTGCCAAAGAACTATCGCAAACAGCCGCAGGCAAGTATTATCATTTGCCTAAAGCCACCGATAAAACTATTGCTGCCATGACTAAAGGTGCGATCGCTGATTTAAAATCACGATAAAGCAGGTTTTTGTGCCTGTGCCAAACTGATATTGCTGTAGTCCATTTTTCATAAACCTTTAGCTATCAGCAAGCCTTATTCTGGAGGCTCATTTAAAATTACAGTAGAGGACAAGAGAGAATATTTTCAGCCAATTTTCGTATTTTACGCTTAATTTTGCCTATTTAATGTGAACATATCTTGATATATTTATTTATTTACCTACATCGCTTTTTTTAGTAAGTGAAATCTGATTCAATTCTCTATCGACTGTTCAAAACATTTCCTGGCGTTTTCTTTGAATTGCTCGGTCAATCGCCAGTGGAAGCAGAAGCATACGAATTTTTATCAGTAGAAGTCAAGCAAACAAATTTTCGGATTGATGGAGCATTTTTACCCAAACAACCAGATTTAGAACGTCCCATTCATTTCACTGAATTTCAGTTTCAACCTGATTCCGGACTTTATTCCCGCCTCCTCACGGAAATTTTTATGTATCTGGATAAGACGGAAATACGCAACGATTGGCGAGGAACTGTGATTTGGATGAGTCGCCGCCTCGATCCTGGTGTCCCGATGCGCTATTGGGAATTTTTTGAAAGTCAACGAGTGCAAGTAATTTATCTAGATGAGTTGAGAGACTTAACTAATCAATCAATTGGTTTAGGAACTCTCACATTGGTAGTGGAACCACCAGAACAGGCGAGTGTAAAAGCGCGGAGTTTAATTGACAGGAGTAGACAAGTTCCTGATGAACAGGTCAGGAGAAAATTAGTAGAATTAATAGAGACAATCATTGTTTATAAGTTTCCTCACAAGAGTCAAGCGGAGATTCAGGCAATGTTAGGATTAGGCGATTTGAAACAAACCAGGGTTTACCAAGAAGGCTTGGAAGACGGAGAGCGTAAGGGGCGCGTTGAGGGTAAACTCGAAGCAGTATCTCGGTTATTGAAGTTGGGGTTAACTTTGGAGCAGGTAGCAGAAGCATTAGAATTAGATATTGCAGAAGTTAGAAAAGCTGCGCGAGCGCAAACTGAGCCAGAAAAGTAGTAATTCTCAGACTATGGCGATCCCTCTGCCTAATTTAAGTATAGTAATATCGCTGTACCAAATAGTGAGCAGCCTGACTATCTAGCTAAGTACTGCAAACTTAACAACCCTTCCCTTTTGTGGTTCAAGATAATCTACGAGTAAGTTCCAGTATTGCTGTAGTCCGATTTTCATCATGTCAATTTCACTAGACTACTGACGTGATACTGCTAGCGAAGAGATAAGCACACTTGCCTTTATTACCCATAATTACGTAGGAATATAATTCATTGTACAGTCATTTAACCCTACTAATCGTGTTAATTCCGTCAAAGAAGGGGGATTATTTAATCTTTTGTGTAACGCCCAAAGCGCAGCCATGCCTGTCAGGGATTTACACTACAAACCTTTAATTATTTACGTCGTCTTACTGACACTATTTTTCAAAGCAATGATGCAACAGGTTTTATTATAGTAATTAATGAAAACCCCGACTAAAAGCAAAACTAAAGCCCAAGTTTGGGTATTTGAGAATGGTAAAAAGCGTTTGCGACAAGACCATCTCACCACCGAAGAACCTTTAGAAATTCGTCTTGTCTTTCCACAGCGCACAGTAGCTGTGACCATGCGAACGCCAGGGGCAGATTTTGAATTAGCTGCTGGTTTCCTCTACAGTGAAGGGGTAATTAGTTGTAGGCAAGATATCCAGCGCATCAGCTATTGTGTGGATGAATCTATAGATGGTGAACAGCGCTACAACATTGTCAATGTCGAACTACGCTCAGGGCTGATTGCAGATTTACAACCTTTAGAACGCCACTTTTACACTACCAGCGCCTGTGGGGTTTGTGGTAAAGCCAGTCTGGAAGCTTTACGCTGGCGGGGTTATCCAGTAATTTCTTCAGTAGCCAATACCAATCCTGAGATTATATACAGCTTACCAGATAAACTGCGGGCTGCTCAAGGTATTTTTGCTGCTACAGGAAGTTTACACGCTGCTGCTATATTCGATACCCAAGGGCAATTATTGAATCTACGGGAAGATGTTGGTCGCCATAATGCCCTAGATAAATTAATCGGTACAGCTTTACTGAGCAATGAGTTGCCTTTAAATAATCATATTGTGATGGTAAGCGGCCGCTCTAGTTTTGAAATTTTGCAAAAATCCACAGTGGCTGGGGTTCCCATCGTCTGTTCTGTATCTGCTCCCAGCAGTTTAGCGGTATCAGTGGCTCAAGAATTTGGCATTACTTTAATTGGTTTTCTCCGTGGAGAACGCTTCAATGTCTACTCTGGATTAGAGAGGCTTAATCCTGCTTAAAACAATAATACTCTGGCAGGGGTTTAAATTACAGGCATTAATTCAGATGGACTTGTCGCAAACTCGTTCTCCCTGCTGCCTTTCAGGAACAGGCTTTCCTGTGGTCTTCGGATAATATTTACTTTTAAAGCTTCGTAAAAGTTCATAAAGATTATCAAAAGTTCCGATATTCTTTCTCACTTGACTTTATAGATAAGAATAGTTTAATTTAAGCTCCGTAATGAAAATAGTTTTTATTAAACTCCTAAAAAATTTAGTGCATTCTAGGGCTTGCAGGTATGAAGAGTGAAATGAAATTTTAACTTTCTAGTCTTTTTGCTGACAACCCTAGTCAAAAGTCAGGGAATAAAAACAATTAACGTAAGTTCTTTTTCATGAAATTAATTATCAATAAATTGAAACTTTCGCTAAAGGTGCTTTTTTCAAGTGTGCTGCTAAATTATCAATTCAGAATTTGAAGTATGGATTATTTGTTGAGAGTCTTTCAAAGACAAGCATTTCGAGTTTTGCCATTCATTGTTAGTTTGATATTTGCTGTGTTTTTGGTCAGCCATAGTGGAGTCATATCAGCAGCATCTACTGAAATCCTTTGGGATACCTATGGCGTTCCCCACATTTATGGGAAAGATGCCCAAAGTGCATTTCAAGCATTTGGTTGGGCGCAAATGCAAAGTCACGGTAATCTCCTGTTACGTCTTTATGGTCAAGCACGAGGACAGGCGGCTGAATATTGGGGAGAGAAGTATCTAGAATCCGATCAATGGGTACTAACAATGGGTGTGCCCGATCGCGCTCGTTCTTGGTACAAACAACAAAGTCCAGCTTTTCGCAATTATCTGGATGCTTTTGCGGCGGGAATCAACGCTTACGCTCAGGAGCATGGAGATCTGATTGATGATGAAGTAGAGGTAGTCTTACCAGTCAAGGGAGAAGATGTACTAGCTCACCTGCATCGAGTTTTGCATTTCACTTTTGTGGTCAACCCAGGATCAGTTGCAGGGATTAGCCAGCAGGATGCAAAAGCAGGATCTAATGGTTGGGCGATCGCACCTGCACGTTCTGCAAGTGGTAAGGCTATGCTGCTAGCTAACCCTCACTTACCTTGGTCTGATTTATTCCTCTGGTACGAAGCACAAATCACCGCTCCCGGCTTTCATGCTTATGGAGCGACACTTGTGGGCATTCCCGTGTTAGCGATCGCCTTCAATGATCATTTAGGCTGGACTCATACCGTCAACACTCATGACGGTTGGGATGCTTACAACCTGGAGTTAGTTGACAATGGTTATCGCTTCGATGGTAAAGTCCAACCGTTTGAGATCAAAACTCTTTCATTAAAAGTCAAACAACAAAACGGCACTTTTAAAACAGAACCCTTAATCGTCAAACATTCTGTTCACGGGCCTGTAATATCGGAAACGAGCAATCAAGCCGTAGCCCTGCGGGTAGTTGGTCTGGACGAACCAAAGGTACTGGAACAGTGGTGGGATATGGCGCGGGCGAAAAACCTTTCACAGTTTGAAGCTGCACTTAAAAGCTTGCAATTGCCCATGTTTACTGTCATCTATGCAGATAAAGACGGGCATATTATGCACCTGTTCAACGGTCAAGTTCCCATCAGGAAAAAAGGTGATTTTCAATACTGGCAAAATATTATCCCAGGTAATACCTCTGATACCTTATGGACAAAATTTCATCCTTACCGCGACTTACCCCGCATTGTTGACCCCAAAAGTGGCTGGTTACAAAACGCTAATGACCCACCTTGGACAACTACATTCCCCACAGCTATCAAAGCAGATAAATACCCGTCCTACATGGCACCACGAGTGATGGATTTTCGGGCACAGCGTTCTGCCAGAATGTTGTTTGAGGATGACAAAATCACGTTTGATGAAATGGTGGCATATAAACACTCAACCCGTATGGAACTAGCAGACCGTATCTTGGATGATTTAATTTCCGCCGCACAAGCACAGGGAAGTGAATTAGCAAAAAATGCCGCTAATGTTTTGTCAGCTTGGGATCAGAAAACCAATGCCAATAGTAAGGGTGCAGTATTATTTACTACTTGGGTAGATCAAATAGATTTAGACACAGCTTTTAGTATCCCTTGGAGTGCAAACAAACCACTTACTACACCTGATGGTTTAGCTAATCCTCAAGCAGCACTTACCCAATTAGAAGTAGCAGCCACTCAGGTACAAAAGACCTATGGCAAGCTAGATGTGGCTTGGGGAGAGGTGTTTCAGCTAAATTATCGTGATACCAGTTTACCAGCCAATGGTGGCGCAGATCCTCTCGGTATATTCCGTAACGTCTGGTTTAGACGTCAATCAAATGGAACTTTTAAGTCAGTTGGTGGAGATTCTTTTGTGGCGGCGGTGGAATTTTCTCAACCAGTACGAGCAATGGTACTCAATAGTTATGGCAATGCTACTCAACCAGGTTCACCCCATATTGGTGACCAGTTGCAGATGTTTGCTCATCAAAAGTTGCGTCCAGCCTGGCTTAAACGTGCAGATATTCTCGACCATTTAGAAGCACGTCAAGTTTTTTGAAATCACTAGACTTCTTGCATCAATATTTATTTGCCGGGCTACACCCCGCTATGGCTGAAGCCACGCTCCGCGAACGCTAACACGCAGTGGCTCCTCCTTGCAGGGGAGTCCCAATGAAACGAGTTTCACAGCCAAGTATGAAAGAGGGACTAGGGACTGGGGAACTCGGTGCCCCCTCTGGGGATAAGGGGCAATGGGGACTGGGATTTTTACTCAGCACTCAGCACTTAGCACTCAGCACTTTCAAGTCAGAGGAATGGAAACGGGGTTTTTGATATTTGTCGAACTCACATGAAATTAGCACTTTTGCAAGAAGTCTACTGATAAGTCAAAAGTCCGAGGCGACAAGCCAAGGGCTTTTTTGCGTTTTGGGTGAGAGATAATCTTGCCTGGTTCAAGTATGAATGGATACTTTATAAACATCCTCTGAGAAAAATTTCGGTTTTTCCCGCTTCTTATTCCCAAAATGCCTTTGGCTGAAGGTGGGGAATGATGTGTTACGTGAAAACCGTAAAGGAGAAAGGACAAAGAGGATCTCCAGATGTTTGCACGGATACCCGTAATCATAGACTAATCAACCGGATTTGAGATAATGCATTCTATACGCCGTTTTTAGTTAAGGTAAGGTTATATAGTACAAAAACTTAGTTAAAATAAAAAAACTAATTGTCGGCTCTGCGTCATATTTTGATTCTTAAGACCCAAAATTTGTAGGAGGGATGTTGCATACCTCAAAAAGTACTCAAGTAGGGGACAGAGTTTTGATTCTATCTCCAGCATATGTAGCTGGAAAAGTTGGTGTAGTTTGTGGTATAGAATCAAACTCAGGCAGTCAAACTAGCAAGCGTTGGATCATCCAAATAGAATCTGAAAATATGATGGTGTCGCTCACATCAAATGAATTTCAGGCGCTTAACCCGGAATTTCAATGATTTCCAGGTGAAGTTGGTGGTTCGGGCTAACAAGGGAGAATCATGGCTTGGCAGGAAGTCATTGAAGACGGCAACGTATGGATCTATGAGTATGTTGCCAATGGGTATAAAGCCAATGTGATCGCCACTCTGCTGGATGAGAATGATTTAGTGATTGTCAGTCCACCCATCGGGCTGTCTGAAACGAATTTTGCCGAAATAGACGCAAAGGGACATGTAAAGGCGCTGATTGCCCCACATTCTGGACATGATCTCGGTCAAGCCGAGTGGCAAGCCCGTTATCCCAATGCAATCTCTTATGCCCCGACTACCGCATTGAGCTTCCAGTATTACTTTTCAGCATTTTACTTTGATTGGAGAAGCATTGACTAGCTTGCCATCTTCCATATGAACAATACGATCGGCAATATCTAAAATGCGATTGTCATGAGTAACCATGAGAATTGTACAACCTTGTTCTTTAGCAAGTTTTTGCATGAGGTTGACCACATCTCGACCTGACTGACTGTCAAGGGCAGCAGTAGGTTCATCTGCTAAAACAATTGGGGGATGACTAACCAAAGCGCGAGCGATCGCTACTCGTTGTTTTTGCCCTCCTGACAATTTGTCAGGATAATAATGCAGGTGATTACCTAATCCTACTTGCTCTAGCATCAATGCCGAGCGGGCTTGCATCTCTCGTAGTCCAATGTGCTTGTGTAGTTCCAAACCCATTCTCACGTTTTGGAGTGCTGTCAAACTACCATGCAGATTATGTGCTTGGAAAATATAACCGTTACGCTGTCGCGCCTGTACCAGTTGTTCAGTACTAGCGCCGCAAAGTTCTCTTTCCAAAACCTGCAAACTACCAGACTGGGGAGAACGCAAAGCACCAACCAAGGTGAGTAAGGTAGTTTTACCAGAACCAGAGGGGCCGGTCAAAATAATAATTTCGCCAGACTTAATTTCCAGATTGATATTAAACAGAACTTGCTTCCGCAGTGAACCTTGACCAAAGTAGTGGTCAAGATTATAGATAGAAATTACTGACACCATAGCAATTTGAGATTTTATATTTTGGATTGAAAATTGGTACTTCGCAATTCCTCGTGTTTTAGAACATATCAGCAGGGTCAGCAGAGCGAAGTTTGCGAGTAGCGATCGCCCCGGAAATGGAACACATGATGATGGTCAGTACTAGTACCTGTAACCCCCGAATCGCCGTCATATACATCGGCAGATTTGTGGCAGTGCGAGTCATTTGATACAGTCCCAAGGATACTGCTACGCCCGGAATAAAACCCAGTGCGGCTAAAATTAATGCTTCTTCAAATACCACACTTAACAGGTAGTAATTGCGATATCCCAATGCTTTGAAGGTGGCGTATTCTCTCACGTGGGCATTGACATCAGTGGAAAGAACTTGATAGACAAGAATCACTCCCACTGCAAACCCCATCGATACACCTAGGCTGAAAATAAACCCTATTGGGGAGTTTGTTCGCCAAAAATCATTCTCAAATTCAATAAATTCGGCGTTAGTCATGACGTTGACATCATCTCGCAGGTAGGCTTGCAAGGCTGTTGCCACATTTTTCGGGTCATAACCTGGTTTTACCTTAATCAAACCTAGGCTAATACTGCTGGACGGGCGATTGGAAAATAGCCGTAAAAAGTTCTGATCGCTGGTCATCAAGCTACCATCAGAACCAAATGAAGCACCGACAGTGAATAAACCACTAATGGTAATTGTGCGTCCTTCGATTTCGGTAGTTAGGTGTTGACCTTGGTCAATTTGGGCGATCGCCTTTTGGTAATCGCCTCTGGCACTACGGTCGAAAAGGACAGTATCTGGTAGCTTAATCGACTGTAACTGCTGATTCACATCCGGTAAATCAAAAGCTGGCTTGTCTGGATTGAAGCCGATAACTTGCACCGATGTTTGGCGGCGTGTTTGGGGATTTTTCCAAATGATGTTGTTAACATACATTGCCTCTGCTGAATCTACCCCTGGGATATCCATGGCCTGGTAAAGTCGCCGACGCGAAAACGGTGGCATATTTTGGAGGCTACGGGCTTGAGGACTGGTTAAAACAATGTCTGCTTGCAAACTGCGATGCAATCTAGTATTGCTGTCGTATAGCGCCGTCTGAAAGCCCATCTGCATAAACATCAAAACATCCGCAAAGGCAATGCCTGACAATGCTACCAACAAACGACTTTTTTCATGACTCAGTTGTAGCCATCCTAGAGGTGTTCGCCGCCGCAGTTGTTTGATTAGTCCCATCATAAGAGTGCTGAGTGCTGAGTGGGGGAGATGAGGGGGATTTGATGCACTAAGTAATTACGAATTACGAATTACGAATTATGAAGTTCAATAACCACCTTGACTTGCATGTTGGTTAAGTTGGCAGCTTTCTGACTGGAAGCATCATCTAGTCGGATGAAAACTTCTACTACTCTGTTGTCAATATTGCTAGCAGGGTCTGTGTTAATCACATTCTGGCGACGCACTTGTAAGCCCTTGCGATTTACTATGCCCTGTAATTCAATCGGGAGGAAATCTCCAAATACCTGCACTTTCTGTCCTGGATGCACTTTGCCAATATCGCTTTCGTAGACTTCGGCAATTACGTACATTTCATTGGTTTGCCCAATATCAGCAATGCCATCATTGGAGATTAATTCACCTGGGCGGGTGTGAATTTCAAATACTTGACCATCTTGAGGCGATCGCACATAAGCTTGTTGCAAAGTTACTTGTGTCCGTTTCATAGCTGCTATGGCACGATTGACTTCTGCTTCGGCAGCTTTGACATCAACTTCCGGCACTTCGGCAATTCGATCTAGTGTGGCTGTGGCTTCTTTGATTTGTTGCTGGCTGGTTGACTGGGTGCGATATAACTGTGCTTGTGCTTCTTGCAGGTTTTTTTGGGCTGTTTCCAGCGTTAAGCGCTTGCTGTCTCGTTGGGAGGCAGATATGGCTCCTGCTTGATACAGCGCTTGATAGCGTTGATCTTCTGCTTCGGCGTTACGCACTTCAGCTTGCAATCGGGCAATTGTCGCTGTTTGGGCTGCAATATCACCTTGGCTTTCGGCTTCGAGGCGGGCAATTGTTGCCTGTTGTGCTAAGATTGCTCCGCGTTGAGCGCCTGCTTTGATGCGGTTCAGGTTTGCTTGCTCCACTTTCACTTGTTCCTGAGCTTCCTTTAATGAAGCTGCCAAGCGATCGCGGCTGTCTAAAATAGCTATCACCTGCCCTGCTTTGACTCTATCCCCCTCCCTCACCAAAAGTTCCTCTACCCGACTCCCTTCGGTAGACGTGGTAGCAGAGAGTTTAATTACTTTTCCCTTTGGCTCAATACGTCCTAGGGCTGTTACTGTTTTTAGTTCAGGCAGTAGTACTGCTGGAGCTTGTGCCCTTTGATTAGCTGTATTCTGAAATTTTAATACCGTATAAACACTACTACCAATGACAGTCAAAGATACAATGATAGCTATAAAAAAGGGCGGACGTAAAATCGATTGAGGAGATAAGGATTTGTCTAGCTTTGAGTTTTGCACGATAGCATACCTTTGAAGCAATTCTAAATACGCTGATTCAAATTAAAAAAATCAAATTTTGGTAAATGTCCCGCCTAACTCTCTTTTATCACTCACCAGAGGAAAAAAATCTCATCCTGTCCTGGATTTTTGGACATAATAATGACTTGAATGCGTAGATGCGTAGCTGCTTACCGTAGGTATTAAAACGTGATTTTTTTTACCTAAATGTTTGTGTTGCGAAAAAACGTAACTATCAGGAAAAGGTTTTACCTGATTTTTGAAGTGATTGCTACAGCTACTCCTATATGCTCAACAGAATGATCTGTGGTATACAAAACTAAACTGTATAGTTCTATAATAGAATTATACTAAACCGAGTAGTTTAGTCAAGCGATCGCCAAAAAATAGGGAGTAGGGGGAGAATCTACCCCATGCCCAAAACCTTTGCAGAATGTTGACAAAATAAGGATGATTTGAAAATGGCACGCCCAAAAGCTGGAGAAATAGACCGCTCAAGTTCAGCAGATAAAGTGGAAAAAATTCTGCAAGGGGCGATGCAGGAGTTTTTGGCTCATGGTTATGCTGCTACTAGTATGGATCGGGTGGCGGAAGCGGCGGGGGTTTCTAAGGCAACGGTGTATAGCCACTTTCAAGATAAGGAAGGATTGTTTAGGGCACTGATAGAGAAACTGGCAAGAAAGCGGTTTCACTCAATTTTGGGGACACAACCCCTCAAGGGTGAACCTTATATCGTACTGCGACGGTTAGCAGCAACAGCCTTGGAGCAAATGGTCAATGACCAGGAATATCAGTCATTTGAGCGCCTGTTAATGGGGGAGTCGGCGCGGTTTCCTGAGTTGGCGCAGGTGTTTATTTACAGCATTGCCAAACCAGCAATTGAGACTATTAGTAAATATTTAGCTTCTCGTCCTGAATTGAAGATACCTGACCCAGAGGCCACAGCCAGAATTTTGATTGGTTCGTTAGTGCATTTTGTGATGACTCAGGAGATTATGCACGGTAAAGATATTATGCCCATGGATGGCGATCGCTTGATTGATGCTTTGACATACTTGATTGTTAATTGTGCCGTTGATTAGAGAAGGAAGAAGGTATATTTTCATTACTTCTTCCTTCTTTCTTCTGACTTGAAAGTGCTGAGTGCTGAGTGCTGAGTGCTGAGTGCTGAGTGCTGAGTAAAAATTCTAGTCTCTAGCTTCTAGTCTCTCTTTCATACTTGGCTGTGAAACTCGTTTCATCGGAACTTCCCTCTGACTTTGTTAACCTTAGAAACGGGAATCCACCACCATCTCTGCAATGGTTGGTGGTGGTTAGTTCATCGATATAGCCAAACGCGCAAGAGTGAAAGTAACTCTTCAAGATTTACGGGTTTGGTGATGTAATCTGATGCACCGGCGGCAATACACTTCTCGCGATCGCCTTGCATAGCTTTAGCGGTAAGTGCAATTATTACCAAAGATTTAAATTGTTCGTTCTGACGGATTAGGCCTGTTGTTTCGTAACCATCCATTTCTGGCATCATTACGTCCATCAAAACAACATCAATGTCATGTACATTTTCTAATACGCTAATCCCTTCTCTGCCATTTTCAGCATATAAAACCTGCATTTGATAGCGCTCCAGCATACTAGTAAGCGCGAATATGTTACGTATATCATCGTCTACGATGAGCACTTTCTTACCAGCAAGCAAGTAGTCTCTTAAATGCAGTTGTTCTAGCAGTTGACGTTGGGCTTCCGGTAAATTTGCCTGAACTCGGTGCAGGACTAATGCTGTTTCATCGAGGAGACGTTCAGGCGATCGCACGTCTTTGATAATGATTGTCTCTGCTATCCGCTTCAGTTCAGTTTCTTGGGCTGGGGAAATTTCCCGACTGGTGTAAATAATAATGGGCAAAGCTTCACCATTAGGTTCTTGTTTGATTTGTTCGATCAATTCAAACCCAGTCATATCCGGTAGCCCTAAATCGAGAACAAGGCAATCAAAAACTTGAGCGCGAATGGCTGCTAGTGCTGTTGCACCAGTGTCAACAGCAGTAATATTGACATCGCCGTTGCCAATCAGATCGACAATGCTACGCTGTTGGATCACGTTGTCTTCCACTACCAGCAAATCCCTGACCCGACGCTCAACAAAACCTTTAATTTTGGTTAATGCCTCGCATACTGTTTCTTTGGTTACCGGCTTTTGCACATAAGCGATCGCGCCTAGTTGCAAACTGCGTTGTCGCCCTTCTTCTACTGTCATGATATGTACGGGAATATGACGCGTGTTGGGGTCATGCTTCAAGCGATCCAACACCGTCCAACCATCCATTTCTGGCAACCGGATATCGAGTAAAATGGCTGAAGGTTGGAATTGTTGTGCTAGCGCTAAACCTGCACTGCCGTTTTGGGCAACTATGACCTTGAATCCTTGCTGCCGCGCTATATCTAGCAGGATACGTGCAAAATGAATATCATCTTCTACAATCAGTAGCACGTGATCGCCATTTTCCAGAGCAGTGCGATCGTCACTGAGCAATGCTGAGTCGCTGAAGTTGGATCGCAGGGCAACCCTGCGATCAACTTCTCGCTGAATGCTATGAGCGTAGTTAAGTTCAGCATTCATCACTTGTACTTCAGAACTGAATTGCGGCAAGTAGAACGTAAACGTGCTACCTTGGTCGGGGCAACTGACAAGTTTAATTTCTCCGCCAAAGAGGCGGGCTATTTCGCGGCTAATGGACAAGCCCAATCCAGTACCGCCGTACCTCCGACTAGTAGTGCCATCGGCTTGTTGAAATGCCTCAAAAATCACCTTCTGTTTATCCGGGGCAATACCGATACCCGTATCGCTGACGGAGAAGGCAATTACCATATGGGAGCGGTTTAAGGTTTCCTGATTCAGGCTCCATCCCTGCTGTGCCACTTCAATCCGCAAACGTACCTCCCCACGCTCTGTAAATTTAAAAGCATTGGAGAGGAGATTTTTGAGTACTTGTTGTAAGCGTTTCGCATCGGTATAGATGCTTTCTGGTAATTCAGAAGCCAATTCAATTGTAAAGGCCAGGTCTTTGTTCTGAGCTATTTGGCGAAAGGTGCGCTCAATATGGTCGCTTAACTCGATCAACTGCATCTGGGCCATGTTAATTGCCATAGTTCCAGATTCAATCTTGGCAAGATCGAGAATGTCATTGATCAGCGCCAAAAGGTCGGTACCTGCTGAGTAAATTGTCCGGCTATATTCAACTTGTTTGGCGGTGAGATTACCATCGATGTTATCTGCTAACAGCCTAGCCAAAATTAACAAGCTGTTCAGAGGTGTCCGCAGTTCATGGGACATATTAGCGAGAAACTCAGACTTGTATTTTGACGAGAGTGCTAGTTGCTCCGCCTTATCTTCCAAAGCCTGTCTGGCCTGTTCAATTTCTCGGTTTTTGCGTTCAACTTCTTGATTTTGCAGAGCTAACAACTCTGCTTTTTCTTCTAATTGAGCGTTGGTTAGTTGTAACTCTTGTTGTTGTCCTTTGAGTAAATCTTCAGATGTTTTAAGTGATTGAGCTTGTTGTTCTAAGCGCTGGTTGGTTTCGCGGAGTTCGTTTTGCTGGGTTTGTAGTTCCTCAGCCAAAGACTGGGACTGCTTGAGTAATTCTTCAGTCCGCATCGAAGCGGCGATCGTGTTCAGGACGATCGCAATACTTTCGGTGAGTTGATCGAAGAATGTCAGATGAATCTCGCTAAAGCGGCGGAAAGAAGCTAATTCAATGACTGCGGTCACCTGTCCTTCAAATAGTACAGGGAAAACTACAGCATTGAGTGGGGTCGCTTCTCCTAAACCAGAGGAGATTTTGATATAGTCACCTGGCACTTCCGTGAGGAGAATTCGTTCTTTTTCCAGGGCGCATTGTCCTACCAGACCTTCACCCAAGTAAAAGCGGTTAGCTAAATGCTTACGTTCCCGGTAAGCGTAGCTACTCAGCAATTTGAGATACACTGAATTTTCCTCAGTGTTCATCAAGTAGAATACGCCATGTTGCGCTCGCACCAGAGGTGCCAGTTCTGAAAGAATTAGTTTGGATACGGTTTCCAAGTCTCGCTGACCTTGCAGCATCCGAGTAAACTTGGCTAGGTTAGTTTTTAACCAGTCTTGTTCAGTGTTTTTCTGCGTCGTCTCCCGGAGGTTGGCAATCATCTGGTTGATGTTGTCCTTGAGGATCGCTACTTCGCCTAGAGCCTCGACAGCGATTGAGCGGGTTAAGTCACCTTTAGTCACAGCTGTAGCAACTTCGGCGATCGCCCGCAATTGGGTAGTGAGAGTAGCAGCGAGTTCGTTGACGTTATCTGTCAAATCTCTCCACGTACCAGAGGCCCCAGGCACTCTGGCTTGACCGCCTAACTTCCCTTCAATGCCCACTTCCCGTGCCACTGTAGTTACTTGATTGGCAAAGGTTGCTAGGGTATCAATCATCTCATTGATTGTTTCTGCCAAGGTTTCAATTTCTCCCTTGGCATCTAGCATCAGTTTTTGTTTCAAATCACCGTTAGCAACCGCCGTCACCACTCTGGCAATACCGCGCACTTGTGCTGTCAAATTTCCTGCCATGGAGTTAACATTGTCGGTCAAATCTTTCCAAGTCCCTGCAACACCCTGCACTTGTGCTTGACCGCCCAATTTCCCTTCGGTTCCTACCTCCCTAGCAACCCGCGTCACTTCACTGGCAAAGGAACTGAGCTGATCCACCATGGTGTTGATCGTGTTTTTCAAATCTAAAATTTCGCCTTTGACATCGACGGTAATTTTCTTGGAGAGGTCACCACTCGCCACCGCCTTGGTCACTTCGGCAATGTTCCGCACCTGGGCTGTCAGGTTCCCCGCCATGGAGTTAACGTTATCAGTCAAATCTTTCCAGGTGCCTGCTACTCCTCTAACATAGGCTTGCACACCCAGTTTGCCTTCGGTTCCCACTTCCCGCGCTACCCTTGTGACTTCACTAGCAAAGGAGTTGAGCTGATCCACCATGGTGTTGATTGTGTTTTTCAACTCCAGAATTTCACCTTTGACATCGACGGTGATTTTCTTGGAAAGGTCACCGTTAGCTACAGCTGTGGTCACTTCAGCAATGTTGCGGACTTGGGCTGTTAAGCTTCCCGCCATGAAGTTGACGCTATCTGTAAGATCCTTCCAAGTACCTGCCACCCCTTTAACTTCCGCTTGCACACCCAACTTGCCTTCGGTTCCTACTTCCCGCGCCACCCGTGTGACTTCACTAGCAAAGGAGTTGAGCTGATCCACCATGGTGTTCACAGTATTTTTCAATTCTAAAATTTCACCTTTGACATCGACGGTGATTTTTTTAGAAAGGTCGCCTGTTGCCACCGCAGTAGTAACTTCAGCGATATTGCGGACTTGGGCTGTTAAACTTCCCGCCATGAAATTAACGCTATCGGTAAGATCCTTCCAAGTGCCAGCTACGCCCCTCACATCTGCTTGTACGCCCAGCTTACCTTCACTCCCCACCTCACGGGCGACCCGTGTGACTTCACTAGCGAAGGAACTGAGCTGATCCACCATGATGTTAATCGTGTTCTTCAACTCGAAAATTTCGCCTTTGACATCGACAGTGATTTTTTTGGAAAGGTCGCCGTTAGCGATCGCTGTAGCCACTTCGGCAATGTTGCGGACTTGCCCGGTGAGATTACCCGCCATTAAGTTAACGTTGTCTGTCAAGTCTTTCCAGGTACCAGCTACCCCCCCTACTTCCGCTTGCACACCCAGTTTGCCTTCGGTTCCTACTTCCCGCGCCACCCGTGTCACTTCACTAGCAAAGGAGTTGAGCTGATCCACCATCGTGTTGATTGTGTTTTTCAACTCCAGAATTTCACCTTTGACATCGACGGTGATTTTCTTGGAAAGGTCACCATTAGCTACAGCTGTTGTCACTTCCGCAATATTTCGCACTTGGGCTGTTAAGCTTCCCGCCATAAAATTGACACTATCGGTCAAGTCTTTCCAGGTACCAGCCACCCCTCGTACTTGTGCTTGACCGCCCAACTTTCCTTCTGCACCCACCTCACGCGCTACCCTGGTGACTTCACTGGCAAAGGAGTTGAGCTGATCCACCATGATGTTGACAGTATTTTTCAACTCCAAAATTTCGCCTTTGACATTGACAGTGATTTTTTTGGAAAGGTCGCCGTTAGCTACAGCTGTGGTCACTTCCGCAATATTACGGACTTGGGCGGTCAAATTACCTGCCATTAAGTTAACGTTGTCTGTCAAGTCTTTCCAGGTGCCGGCTACTCCCTTCACTTCTGCTTGCACACCCAATTTACCTTCGGTTCCCACTTCCCGCGCCACCCTGGTGACTTCACTGGCAAAGGAGTTAAGTTGATCTACCATCGTGTTGACGGTGTTCTTGAGTTCCAGAATTTCGCCTTTAACATCGACAGTGATTTTTTTCGAGAGGTCACCATTAGCGATCGCTGTGGCAACTTCGGCAATGTTGCGGACTTGCCCGGTCAAATTACCCGCCATTAAGTTAACGTTGTCAGTTAAGTCCTTCCAAGTGCCGGCGACTCCCTTCACTTCTGCTTGTACACCCAATTTACCTTCGGTTCCCACTTCCCGCGCCACCCTGGTGACTTCACTGGCAAAGGAACCGAGCCGATCTACCATTGTGTTGACGATATTGGCAGTTTGTAGAAATTCTCCTTGGAGAAGTTTGCCATCAATTTCTATGGCGATCGTTTGGGATAGGTCGCCATTAGCTACAGACCTAATCACACGAGTAGTTTCGGCTGTAGGCTGGACTAAATCTGTAATCAGAGTATTGACAGAATTAACGCAATCTGACCATGAACCGCGAACATGTCCTAGAGAGGCACGTTCGGCAATTTTGCCTTCTTTCCCTACAACATTGCCAATCCTCTGTAGCTCTGTAGCCATGCGCTCATTTTGGTCAATAATATCGTTGAGCGTATCGGCTATTTTCCCTGCCATTCCCGTTTGGTCTATGGGCATCCGAACAGAAAAGTTACCTTGTTTGACAGCATTTAGCGTTGTCAGTAGTTGTTTTAAATCTAAATTATCGCTATCTCTAGTTAACTGTTCAGTTGCCATAGCCTCATCCTTTAGGAATTTTTGATGTTTTTTGCACCTTGTAACTGCTTCAGGTACTTTCAGGAAGTGGTTGGCGCTCTTTCACCCTTGAGCAGTGGTTAATTATCCCCATATACCTGCTTTCTAAGCATACTGTAATCAGCGCCGCTTATATTAGGTGAATAAGAATAAGCTGATACAAGAAAAATGCCCAACAATTTGGCAAAATTTTAGCCAAAATTGTCTAGATAAAGATATGAAATTTAATTTAATATCTTTATCTAGCTCAAAAATTGTGTTTGATGTTCTAGCTGCGATCGCCGTATCCAATAAATCTTTAAATAGCCTAATATTTGTCTACTTTCCAATTAGGATTAGTCAGACTTGTAAGAATATGATCTTCCCATTTTCCATTAATCAATAAATAGTCTCTAGCATATCCTTCGACAACAAAACCAAGTTTTTTCAGTACCTTACCACTACGCTGATTATGGGGCATATAATTCGCCATAATCCGATGAAAATTTAATTCTTGAAATACGTAATCAGTCGCAAATTTTAAAGCTTCTGTCATGTAACCTTTACCTTGCTCGGATTCCGCTAGACTATATCCCACATAGCAAAAATGTGCGGCTCCTCGGATAAAGTTACTAAAGTTGATCGTGCCAATCACTTTAGTTGATTTTTTCTTCGGAAAAATAAAGAGCTTTAAAGATTGGTCATGCATGAACTCCAAAACATTATTTTCAATTTGATAGTGCCAATATTCTTCGGTAAAAAAATGATCAAACCAATGAGGATAAAATGGTGTTAGATAAGATTTATTTTCATTGAAATATTTAAGTATTTGCGGTATATCCTTTTTAATGGCAATTCTTAATGTTAGGCGATCGCTTATTATAAGTGGTAGTTCTGATTTCATATAACGGTTGCTTAAATTAATGCCTTTTAATCACATTTTTGGGAATTTTTAACCTCTCTCATGCCTAATTTATCTGGCTGGAATTTTTTATCAAAAATAGTGAGGTTGTTATAACAAGATTTTGTCAGATTGGCATTGACTAAATTTGCCCTGCGTAAGTCTGCACCCCGCAAATCTGCACCAGTGAGATTCGTGCCTTGTAAGTTAGCAAATTGTAAATTAATATCTTGGAGGTTAGCTCCTGTAAAACTTGCTCCTAACAGCAGCGATGGGTGCTTATTAGATGTTTTTTTCAGTAAATTTGCATCTTGTAAAAACATCATGACGTAACGCTTACGTCCTGGGTCTAGCTCCTGTAAAGTAGCTTGAGTCATGGCTCGAAAAATGGCTGGGTTAGCTTTAATTTGTTGGGGATTATCCGCTAAAATTACCTGCGTCATTGTTTTGAGGTAATCAGAGACGATAGCTTGACTACGATCATCGGCAGTTAATTCGATATTGCCGGAAAATCCTGATAATTGATATATAGATCGGTTTAATCCATTGGGAATATTTCCCCAAATCAACAGGAAAAATATTGCCGCGATCGCCATTAAAGCACCTATTGTGAGTTTAACTGCATCCTTGGAGATGGCGATAGAAATAATAATTGATTTTAAGATTTCTATAGTTCTCACAAAATAGCTATTCAAAGTAGTGGATTTTGTGGGCAAAGTAGCTTGAGGCAGTTTAACAATTTCGTGATGCTGTGTATCCATTTTGGCAACATTTAAGGTAAAATGTGACACATTTGATAGAATTTTGCTGTATCAGCGTACTACTTGAGAAGGTTCAGCTTGATGAATATATCAGTTAAGAGCTTTGATCCAAATATTGTAGTAACTATTTTGACAATCAATCTGCCAGATAACCAGAATCTTGATAAGCTGATTTCTAATATCTACAGCGCCAGGATTTAGCGCCGATGAGTAGTAAAACGCCATGCGCCAAAAAACTTCGATTGGATTATTTAATCCAAACGCTGTATTTTAGGAGAGTTAGCAAGAAGACGGCTCTTGATCAATCCAGTCTATAAGCAAGGATAGTGATGTCGGTGGGAATACGCTACGATTGGCACAAAGCAGAGATTCAGGCGATATACAACACGCCATTCCTAGAGCTGATTTATCAAGCTGCTAGCGTGCATCGCCAATATCATGACCCAACAAAAATACAAGTTTGTAAGCTCATCTCTATTAAAACAGGAGCTTGTCCCGAAGATTGTAGCTACTGCGCCCAATCTTCTCGCTATAAGACAGAAGTAAAGCCCCAAGCACTGCTAGAAAAGGAAACAGTAGTTAGCATTGCCCAAAAAGCTAAAGAAACTGGTGTAAGTCGCGTTTGTATGGGTGCAGCTTGGCGGGAAGTACGGGATAACTCACAATTTGAGACAGTCCTCGAAATGGTCAAGGAAGTGACCGACATGGGTTTAGAAGTCTGCTGCACTCTGGGAATGTTGACCACAGACCAAGCTAAACGCTTAGAAGCAGCTGGACTGTATGCCTATAACCATAATTTAGATACCTCACAGGAATATTACAGCACGATTATTACCACGAGAACTTATGGCGATCGCCTGAATACAATTGAGAATGTCCGCCAGACAAATGTTACTGTTTGTTCTGGCGGTATCCTGGGTTTAGGCGAAAGTGTGGATGACCGTGTGGCAATGTTACAGACTTTAGCTAACCTACATCCTCATCCAGAATCCGTACCAATTAATATTCTTTCCCAAGTTCCAGGTACACCCTTAGAAAATCAGCCTGATGTCCCTATTTGGGATGTAGTACGCATGATAGCCACAGCCCGGATTTTAATGCCAACTTCTGATGTGCGTCTCAGTGCTGGTCGTGCGAGACTTTCCCAAGTGGAACAAGCATTATGCTTTATGGCTGGGGCAAATTCTATCTTCTCCAGCGACGATAATAAAATGCTCACAGTTACTACTCCCTGTCCTGATTACGACGCTGACCGAGAAATGCTGAATTTGCTGGGTTTAGAAATGCGTCCGCCTCACCAAAGACTAGAAAAAGTGACAACTTCTGCGGCGATGGGATGAAGAGTGCTGAGTTAAAAGACCGCCCACACTTCGACAAGGCTCAGTACAAGTCACTCGAGCCGCTCAGTGACCCAAATGGCGAGACTTGTCCAAGTACTATTTACTTCATATTCTTTGTGTCTTAGTGGTAAAAAATAACTTTTGCACCACAAAGGCACAAAGGTGAAAAGCCTAAAATTGGACAAAGGGCTAGTTGATTAATTTACAAGTTTATTAAGTTAAAAATAGGAGCAATTATACTGGTATAACTATAAACAATTGATTTACCAATGCATACAGCCAGAGCGATAGCCAAGCGCTGCTACTTTCAGCCCTTCGCCCCATTCACCGCCATTATTGTCTCCAGTCTCATGTCCTGTGCATCTATCCCAGCGCCGGAATTATCCCAGTCTGCACAACAACCTCAGTCCCCGTCTATTGTTGCTGACAAGCCCAATTCAGAAACCATCCTCAACGAGGTCATTAGCCGTCAGAAAAGTTTGCAGGTTTGCGATTTCGAGTTTAACCCAGAAGCGGCACGGGAATTCTCAGAAGTCTATTTTCACAAAGAGGGTCAGCACCTAGTACAGCTCCTTTGTTTCATGGCCGCCTATCAAGGCAGATTCGCCTTTCTGGAAGTAGATACTTCTCAGCCTGAACTCAAAATTCAGCCTCTAGAACTAGAAATCGCTGGATTTCCCCAATTTGACCCCCAAACCAACATCCTCTCCAATAGTTATAAATTTATTGGTGCAGGCACTTGTATACAAAACACTCAATACTATTGGCGTGATGATGCTTTAAGGCTAATTAGTTCGGAAATTGTAGATGGAGTGCCTAATGGTTGTCAAAAATTAGGCGTGCGATCGCCCTCATCTAATCAGTTAATTACTAACAAGAATGTCGGCCCTGCTAAACTGGGTATGACTTTAGGGCAACTCAAGCAAGTTTTAGGTGAGGAAGCAAAATTTGCACCCACCCGCTTGGGGGTTGATGCAGGTGAAGGAATTAAGGTTAGTCAGGAAGGAACTTTGCAGTACGCGTTGGGTTTCACCGTAGAAGGGAAACAGCCGATAACTGATAACTCTGTGATTAACAGTATCACCGTGGGCAATCCTGACTACAGAACGACTGCTGGGGTGGGGCCAGGTACTCCCCTCAAACAAGCTGTTGCAGTCTACGGCCCAGCCACTCTATCCTACAACTGGAATAATGAAGGACGAGAGTACATTGAATTTGAGCAGGGACTAGGTTCAGGCGTATTGATCAGGTCTAATCAGTGGACAATTACAGACTTTGCTGGTATTTATTCCGACACCAAAGCTGAATTCAACAAAACTCAAAAGTTCCACGAACATGCAGGTATTGGTTCAATCACCATCAGACAGTTAAGATAGCTGGGGAGGCTGGGAGAGAATAATACATCCTTGTACAAATTCCCTAATTTTGCTCATAAAGATTTCCCTTTTGAAAGTACATGTTACTGCACTAATGGGATAATTGATTTATCCAACCAAATTTCAGGAGGTAAAGAATGAACCAAAATTCATTATTTACTAACCGGATAGCAGTCCTGGCGACAATGCACCAAAAAGAAAGAGCGATCGCTCCCATTTTAGAAGCAGAGTTAGGCATTCAAGTTATCGTTCCTGAAAATTTTAATACTGATGCTTTTGGTACATTTACTAGGGAAATTAAACGCCCAGGTACTCAAATTGCAGCTGCTAAACTAAAAGCGGAAAAAGCATTAAAATTAACTGGTGAAACTTTAGTAATAGCTAGCGAAGGTAGTTTTGCACCTCACCCCAATATACCTTTTATTTCTAGTAATAGAGAAATTGTCATTCTTTTAGATAAAAAACACAATTTAGAAATTATTGGCGAAGAATTTTCTCTAGAAACTAACCATAATCATCTAGTTGTGGAAAATGTGGAACAAGCATTTGAGTTTGCCCATAAAATAGGCTTTCCTGCACATGGTTTGGTGGTTATGTTTAGTGAATATCCTCAATGTAATCAGCAAGCTATTAAAGGAATTATTACAACAGAACAACTTGTAGAAGCTGTAAATTTCGTTCTCGAAAATTCACCAACAGGTAGAGCACATCTGGAAACAGATATGCGGGCAATGTATAACCCTACACGTATGAATAATATTGCCAAAGCTACTGAAGATTTGGTCAGAAAAATTAAAAGTCTTTGTCCCAAATGTTCTACGCCTGGTTTTGCAATTACTCAAAAAATTCCGGGATTACCTTGTGCTGTATGCTACTCGCCAACTCTTTTAACGCTGACAGTGATTTATCAATGTCAAAAATGTGGTTTTAGTCAAAAAAAACCATTTCCCCATGAGAGTCAATATGCTGATCCAGCACAATGTATGTACTGCAATCCTTAAAATCAACGCAGGCTTTAATGATACAAATAGATGGTATGGCATGTGGCGATCGCTAGTTAACAAAAAAATCCCCGATTTTTTCAAAAAGTCGGGGAGCTGAATTATTAAACTTAATTAGGCAAACGCTGCTGTTTTCACATCATTATTTGCCAAAATTTCTTGCAATTCTTCAGCATCTACTGTTTCCTTATCAACCAGCATTCTCGCAATCTCATCAAGAATATGGCGATTGTTAACTAACACTTCTTTAGCGCGAGTATAGGCTACTTCCACAAGTTTACGAACTTCTTCATCAATGGCAGCAGCAGTCTCCTCAGAGAAATCACGCTCAGACATGATATCACGACCTAGGAACATGTTACCTTGCTGACGACCCAGGGCAACAGGCCCCAAGCGATCGCTCATACCAAAGCGGGTAATCATCTGACGCGCAACACGAGCTACCTGTTGCAAGTCATTGGAAGCACCTGTGGTCACTTCTTCGTCACCAAAGATGATTTCTTCAGCGATGCGACCACCTAAAGCCACGGCCATCTGATTTTCTAGATAAGCGCGGCTGTATAATCCTGTGTCCATCCGGTCTTCACTGGGGGTAAACCAAGTTAAACCACCGGCGCGACCACGTGGGATAATGCTGATTTTCTGTACTGGGTCATAGTCGGGCATCAAAGCACCAACCAAGGCGTGACCAGCTTCGTGATATGCTACCAAGGTTTTGCGTTTTTCGCTCATTACCCGGTCTTTCTTCTCTGGTCCGGCTAACACGCGATCAATAGCGTCGTTGATTTCATCCATCGAAATTTCGGTCAAGTTGCGCCGTGCTGCCAAAATAGCGGCTTCGTTCAACAGGTTGGATAAATCTGCACCAGTAAAACCAGGGGTACGACGAGCAATTTTATCCAAGTCCACATCCTTGGCTAGGGTCTTACCACGGGCGTGAACTTTGAGAATTTCGCTGCGTCCGGCATAATCGGGACGGTCTACAACTACCTGACGGTCAAAACGACCGGGACGCAACAATGCTGCATCTAAGACATCAGGACGGTTGGTAGCAGCAATAATAATGATGCCTGTGTTACCTTCAAAACCATCCATTTCAGTAAGTAACTGGTTGAGGGTTTGTTCCCGCTCATCGTTACCACCGCCTAAACCTGCACCCCGTTGACGACCTACAGCGTCAATTTCATCGATGAAGACGATACAAGGAGCATTGGTTTTAGCTTGCTCAAATAAATCGCGGACGCGGGACGCACCCACACCAACGAACATTTCCACAAACTCAGAACCAGAGATGGAGAAGAAGGGTACACCAGCTTCACCAGCTACAGCACGAGCTAGGAGGGTTTTACCTGTACCAGGAGGGCCAACTAACAGTACACCTTTAGGAATTTTGGCACCAACTGCGGTAAAGCGATCAGCGTTTTTGAGAAAGTCTACTACTTCGTTTAATTCCAGCTTGGCTTGGTCAATACCAGCGACATCGCCAAAAGTTACCTGAGTTTGCGGCTCCATCTGCACTCTGGCTTTGGACTTACCAAAGTTCATCGCTTGGCTACCAGGTCCACTTTGCGCGCGGCGGAGTAAGAAGAATAAGCCCACTAGAAGCAATACAGGGAAAAATAAGCTGCTCAGTGCCTTAAACCAAAATCCTTCATCTGTTTGCGGCAAAACAGAAATATCAACGCCTCTATCAGTTAGTGTATTGATTAAATCAGGGTCGTTGACTAAAGTCACTACCTTTTTGTTACCATCGCTGGAGGTAACAAGTGCTGTAGAGCGATCTGCACTAAGGCTGACTCTATCTACTCTGCCTTTCTCAACTTCTTGGATAAATTGACTGTATCGCCATGTTTCTTTGCTTTGAGGTTGCTTGTCAAAGAATGCTGTTCCTAGCGCAATGACAACAATAAAAAGCAGCGCGTACAGCCCCGCATTTCTCCATCTTTTATTCACTGAGGTCTATCCTCCTGTATTTTTTGGCGTTCTTGTAGCTTCTCTGAATATGAGAGGGCATTATTAAGAATTATGTTAACTTATCTTAAGGTATAACATAATGATGTGGCTGTCATGCTAAAAAAAGCCTCCTGATTTGCGGAAAACTATGATGGTAGGGATTATATTGTAGCGACCCTGTGGGCTGCTGAACGGTATGAATGGGGATAATTTCTACCACACTATTAGTGTAGGCGATCGCTTCAAATCTCCTGACTAAATCTGCATTCCAAGGTTCCTCACGCACGTTTGGCAGCCACTTGATAATTTGCGATCGTATTACACCCGGTAAAATTCCCTCTGTCAACGGTGGAGTCCACCAACTACTATCTTGCCATCCCCAAAGATTACCTGTGGTAGTTTCTAGCCAATGGCCTGCGGCATCTACTAAAATTGCTTCTTGAGCATTTAACTGTTGGGCATTAGTCTTGGCTAACCAAGCACTCAGATAGTTTCCAGTTTTATGAGAAGGGAGACTACGAAAAAATTCCCACGTAGCCAAAGTTGTGATAATGCCGTGTTGCTGTTTTGCGCTCAAATCCAGTGGTAAAAACCTACCAGTGATCCACTCTCGCCCATCAGGAAAGAGAGTAATTCTGAGAACGGGGAAGTTTTCTGAGAGGATTTCTGCACCTTGACGGATCAGATGCCAATTAGGGTGTGTCCAGCCAAAAGATTGCAGTGAGAACAGTAGGCGATCGCAATGTGAAACCCAGTTAGTTAAACTGTGATCGAGGGATTTCCCATAAACCCGCAGTGTCGTAAAAACCGTTGCACCGTAAAGTAACCCCGGATCATTAATATCTAGTTCCAGGGTTGGGGATGTGATTAGTTTGCCGTTGTACCAGTGGCTCAGACTAACCTCGCAGGGGAGCAGGGGAGCAGGGGAGCAGGCAGGGCTGTTTCATTCGCTTGTGTTGGAGATTTGTCAAGAGGATAATCTCACGCAAAGGCGCAAAGACGCAAAGAAAAATCAGGTATTTCGGACTGAAGATGCCAAAATTTTCGGTCTTAATTGTGGATTTGCCCTTGCAATTTTAACCCTTTTAGGGAACGAATCAGCCCTGGGGGAGCAGGGGGGAGAAGAATTTGATAGTCGTCTTGGATGCAGATAGTGGGAATTTAATTTTTCGAGTTACTTTTTGCGGTCTTCTTTGCGCCTCTGCGTCTTTGCGTGAGCTTTTTAACCCACCTTCCGCACCCTAACTGTCACACATCAACAAAAAGCTGACGGAGTAGTACATAAGAACTAAGTTAGATTCAAGATTCCAGAGACTTAATGAGAATAAGTAGTATTAAGTCTCTTGA